>JAABUN010000307.1_pt1 | contig 128666 bp, 105 predicted proteins | sample 5559311 | NCBI WGS metagenome assembly JAABUN01 (sample SAMN10711877, study PRJNA513370) | rock metagenome | isolation source: Antarctica rocks | place: Antarctica: Victoria Land, Siegfried Peak sud | reverse complement strand
GCGGGCGGCGGCGCGGACGGTCGACGCGATCCTGAGCGCGACCGAGGCCGCCTACCTGCTAATCACCCCGGCGGACACCCGCGGCTTCTTCCGAGAGTGCGGGTACAACTTATGAACACCGCTCTAGAGACGTGCATTGCATACAAATTGAGCAAGGCGTCAACCGAACATACCGTAATGGCCCCGGAAGGCCGAGGTTCGAGTAAGGCACCTCCCTGCAATAAATGGATCTCAAGGCTTGGCGTCCTGTCTTGAGACGCCTGAAACTCCTGGCAACTGGGAAACGAGAGGGAGGGCATTGTGCATTGATGCCCTCCCCCTCCTTTTGTGGTCGGCAGGACAGCGTCCTCAGAAATCGCGCAGCGCTCCAAGGGTGACCTCCCGGAGGAGGTCCCGCCTCGAGCATGTCAGCCAGTATTCAGTTCCTGAAGGAAACGTGGTTGCATTGTCGCAAGTTAATTCAGGTTAAACAAGATCGTGCACTTTTTCACGAGTTGATCCGGCAAACGCTTGAATTTTCGGCCTTTCTTCGTAGAGAAGCACCAAGGTGTTTTATACCTACTGTCGCTATTACTTTCGCTCTGGCCAACTCTCTGGTACCGTGACCCCGATACAGGACAATGGTCGGATCGGGCCAATGGCTCGATGGGAACCTCTCACACTCAGGCAGGAGATTTATCATGCGCGTCAATCACGTCAAGCAACGTCTGCAACGCGGTGAGCCTTCGATCGGCACGTGGATTTCGCTCCCCTCCCCGGAGGCCGCGGAGCAGATCAGCCAACTCCCGTTCGACTGGCTGGTCATCGACGCCGAGCACAATCCGGTCGATATCCGCACCCTCGCCCAGATGTTCGTCGCGATGACCAACACCAGCATCGCACCCATGGTGCGCATCCCGTGGAACAGTCCCGAGAATTTCAAGCGTGTCCTCGATGCAGGCGCCTGGGGCGTGGTCGTCCCGATGGTGAATACCCGCGAAGAGGCCGAGCAGGCCGTCGCGGCGACGCGCTATTATCCGGATGGGAATCGCAGCGTCGGTGGCGGACGGCATGCCATCAGTTTCGGCACGTCGGGCGCCGAGTACTACCGCAACGCCAACGAGCAGGTCTTGCTCGTGGCCCAGATCGAGCACATCGACGGCGTCAACAACGCCGACGAGATCCTCAGCGTTCCCGGCATCGACGCCTGCTTCATCGGCCCCAACGACCTCGCCGCCTCGATGGGCCACGGACTTGGCGTATCGCTGGAGACGGACATTCCGGAAGTCGTGCAGGCCATCGAGCACATCCGCGACACCTGCATCAAGCATGGGGTGGCGACAGGGATCCATACCTCCGGCGCCGAAGCGGTCAATCGTCGAATCTCCGAGGGTTTCCAGTTCTGTGCGATGGCAAGTGAGCTTCGCTACATGATCGGGTACCTCAAGGAAGACATCGAGAAGCTTGCCTGGTCGGCGTCCGAGCGTGGCGAAGCGAATAGCCGTCAGGGAATCGCCGAAGCGGGGACCGTCGTCCGTTACTGATCCGCTCGAGAAACGGCGTGCAATCTGCTCGCAACCAATTGCATTCGTGCAACCGGCTTCCAAAGGAGACGTTCGTTCCATGACCTTGAAGGTGTTGATCTCGTCCGGCGAGGGTGAGGATTTCTTCTCTCTCCTCGACGATATTCCAGGTATCTCGGTGTCCCGCTGTGCCACGGCCGATATTGCCGCGAATGCTGCGGATATCGATATCTATTACGGCCATCCGTCGGTAGACATGTTGAAACTCGCACCGAAGCTGAAGTGGATCCAGTCTCCCAGTGCCGGAGTCGAGTTCGTCGCGCGGATTCCCGAGCTTGTTGCCAGCGATATTATGCTCACCAATACGCGTGGCGCTCATGGTCCTTCGATCGGTGAGCACGCGATGGCGCTTCTCCTGGCGTTGACCCGGCACATCCCCGAAAGCCTCGAGCAACAGCATCGCCACCACTGGGAACGTGGCCGGCTCTATCGCACGGCTCGCGAGGTCGGTGGTCTGACGATGGGGATCATCGGATTCGGCGCCTTGGGTCGAGGAATCGCGCAGCGTGCCACTGCATTCGAGATGAAGCTGCTCGCAGTCGATGCGCAGGCCATTAGCGGTCAGCCATTTCTCGAGGATGTCTGGCCGGTCAGTCGGCTCGACGATCTTCTTAAGCAATCTGATGTCGTCGTCGTCGCCGCACCGCTCACCCCGGAGACGCATCATCTCATCGGAGCCGACCAACTGGCCAAGATGAAGGATGACGCCTACCTGATCGTGGTCTCACGCGGTGGTATCGTTGTTGAAGAAGCGTTGCTCGCGGCGTTGAAGAGCGGCAAGCTCGCCGGCGCCGGCATTGACGTTGTCGAGGAAGAGCCGATGCCAGCCGATGATCCGTTCTGGGAGGCACCTCGCCTGATCCTCACGCCGCATCTTGCAGGCGCCTCTGCACCGAAGGAACGTCGCGTCGTCGAGATCTTCAGGGACAACCTTCTCCGCTACCAGAACGGAGAACCACTCCTCAATGAAGTCGACAAGAGCCGCGGTTACTAACTGAGCGGTTGCAGAATTCCGATGCGGAACGTGTGCAGAACGCTCCTCGCAGAGAATCCGTCACATTCATCCTGACCGAATCGCCGGGACGAATGTGACGTACGTCGGCAGTCTGTCCAAGTTCCTCACGGCGTCCTATTTTCACCGAATCCATTGCAAAAAGCGGGAGTGGCACCATAATTTCGGGTGTCAACTCCCGCTTACGTGTTGTAGGCTTAACCAATACCTTGTCTCTCTGTATCCATTGAGCGCAAACCGGCCGACATTCGCCACTAGGTGCACGGACGCTGATCGAATCCGCTTTCGACGTCGCGAATGATCCCCAACCACGGAGTCAAGCCTCAACCATGCACATGCCGCTTCGCTCACCCTCTTCCCCGCTTGGTTCACAGCCCGCATTGCCGTGGATTAGCTGGAAGTACAGCCTGATTTTCGCCGCCGCGATCCTTGCGCTGGTCGCCACATTGGTGATTCAGTCGGCCACTGGCACGTCCTCGCCGGACTTAGATTTCCTCGTGGTCGACTCTGCGGGTGCACCGATCCCGAATGCGACGATCACGCTGGGCGATCGCGTCGACTCGACAGACAGTGCTGGCAAGGTGAGCCTCCCAGCGAAGGAGGGCCAGCAGTCACTGGTCATCGAAAGCAGCGGTTTCGCCGCGCTTTCCGGCAATATCGATTCGCGGGACGGCAGCCATCGAGAGGTGACGTTGCAGAAGGAACTCCCCGCCGGGGCGATCACGACCCAGGCTCCCCAGCCGAATCCGCCGGCCTCGTTTGCCCAGCATGTCGCAACGCCTGAACCCACCAATACGGCAACGACGGCCGCCGCCGCCAGTACGTCAGGCGAACTCATCTCGGGCAAGGTGCTCGATCCAGCAGGCGCACCTATCCAGGGTGCTCGCGTGGCGAGCGGCGCAGCGTGGGTGTTTACTGGCAACGACGGTATCTACCAGTTGAAGCGGTCCGATGTCGATGCGGCCGCTCCTCTCGAATTCTTTGCCCCCGGCTACCTCGATCAGGAAGTTGCGGTTCCCGCTGCTGGCAGCGCGCTCGACGTCAATCTGGAACTGTTCGCGGTCAAGGGCATTTATTACAACCCGAACATCTCCAACACACAGGCTGATGTCGACCGCCTGATCAGCCTGATCGACAGAACCGAACTGAATGCGATCGTGATCGACGTCAAGGAAGAGATCGTTTTCTACGACACCAAGGTCCAGCTTTTCCTGGATTCCGGGACCGTAAGTCCAATCCTCGACTTGCCAGCGCTACTTCAGAAGCTTCGGGATCACAACATCTACACGATCGCCCGGCAAGTAGTTTTCAAGGACGGCCTGGTCGCCGAGAAGAACTCGGAACTCGCTGTCACAAGCACGACAACGGGCAAGGCTTGGCGAGACATGAACGACGTTGCCTGGGTCAATCCCACCAACAAGCTGCTGTGGCAGGCAAATGCCGATATGGCGGTTGAACTGGCCAAGTTCGGATTCGACGAGATCCAGTACGACTACGTCCGATTCCCAACCGATGGCGATCTCGAGACCATGGACTTTGGCGTCGAGTACAACCAGGCGAACCGCGAAGCGGCAATCGGTGGCTTCCTCAAGATGAGCCACGACATGCTCATTCCAACTGGCGCCAAGCTCTCGGCGGACATCTTCGGCTATACGATGCTCGTCGACGACGATCTGGGGATAGGCCAGAACATCGCGGAACTCTACAAGGACGTCGATTTCGTAAGTCCGATGGTCTATCCATCTCATTAAGGTGAGAGTGCACTCGGGTATTCACCGCCAAATGACTACCCGTTCGAAATCATCGATATCAGCATGGGCGAAGCGAAGAAACGAATGGACGGCCTGACGCTTCCGATTCGGCCTTGGTTGCAGGACTTCAGCTTCCCCGGAATGACCCCTTACGGCGAGAAGGAAGTCCGCGCCCAGATCGACGCGACGGAACAAGGCGGCGGCTCCGGCTGGCTCCTATGGGACCCGAACAACAAGTACACCGAGGCAGCCCTCGATCCAGAACCATCAGCGGTCACATCCAATGATGTCAGCCATGCCACGGTCGAATCCGCGCCAGTTGCCTATCGCAGTGAAGGTGGGGTCGGTCAGCAACGTAACCGACGGGTGAAGCAAGCCTGACCGACCAACACTCCTCGACAGGCTGGTTGCCACCGGCAAGAGTTGCGGCGACATGGGACGTGGCCACAGTCCATCACGTGAGTGAGTGGGCGTTCGCGGTGCAGCCTCATGTGACTCACGGAAGTTCCCCGCGAGAGACCCCGGCCAGCTGTCTACATCAACTGGCTGGGGTCTCCAGTCATTCGCGTGGATCCCCATCCGATTCCGTCTGCGCTTGCCGCTCGATCGAAGCTGTGCTGTGCCTCCGGACGCGGAGCACCTGCCGGGCACCCTCAGGCTTGCGCGGGATAGGCTCGTCGATCGATCCTGGCTCCGAGCACATCGTCCACCGTCAGCCACCCGCCACCGAAGAGCTTGTTGATCTGGGTCGTGAACGTCAGCGAATCCGACAGAACCTCGCGCGGCGTGCCATCGGCGATCACCTCGCGGTCCCCTAGCAGAACCACACGTGTCGCCGCCTGTGCGACGAGTTCGACGTCATGCGTGGCAAGTACCACCGTTGCCCCGCTCGCCCGCAACTGAAAGAGGATCTGCATCAGTTCGAGCTTGCGCATCGCATCCATCCCGCGCGTGGGCTCGTCGAGCAATAATACGCGAGGTTCGCCGATCAGAATCGTCGCCAGCGCGGCCCGCTCCCGCTCGCCGCCACTCAGATCGCGGGGATGCCGATCACCCATCCCGGTCAACCCGAATCGTTCGAGCCACGGCTCGATAGGCCCTTCCACGCCCCGCAGTCGCATCGAATACCGAAGCTCGTCCGCGATATGTTCATGGAACAGCATGGTATCGGGACGCTGCGGCACGTACCCGAGATCTCCACCCAGTTCCGCTGGATCACGACCGCTACGACCCTTGCTGTCGATTAGGATCCTCCCTCGTCGCGGTCGCTCGAACCCCAACATCGTTCGCAGTAACGTCGTCTTCCCACTGCCATTGCGCCCCATCAATGCCACAAGCTCGCCTTCCCGGACCGTCAGTGAGACATCCCTGAGAACATCCCGCCCACCAAGTGTCACGGTCACACCTTGCACATCGATTCTGGAATCACCTGGCGAGGCGGGCAGCAGGTTCACGGGAAGAGGGATCTCGCCCAACAGCAGATTGGGGGCAAATCGTCGGCCTTCCTTGATAGTGAGCGGAGACGGCATCCAACCGACAGCCCGCCCGAGACGAGTCACAGGCGGCAGGGTCACTGGGTCGAGCCGTCCCACCATCTCGTGGGGGACGGCAGCCTCGAGTCCCCGCACACCCACCTCGACGCGGATCAGGACGTCGGCCCGCCCTAATGTTCGTTCGAGCCGGTGCTCCGCCATCACGATCGTCAGCCCGAGATCCTCATTCAATCGGCTGAGCGCGGCCAGCACGTCCTCGGCCCCCCACGGATCGAGCTGACTCGTCGGCTCGTCGAGCACCAGCACCCTCGGATGAAGCACCAGGGCAGCCGCCACGGCCACCCGCTGGCGTTCACCACCCGACAGGGTAGCTGGCGACCGCGATCTCAGGTGGGCGATCCCAAGCACATCGAGCATCTCCTCGACCCGCTTGCGCATCACCATCGAGCTGGTCGATCGTTGCTCGAGCGCGAAGGCAATCTCATCGTCGACACGATCGGTCACGAGTTGCGCTTCCGGGTCCTGGAAAACGAACCCCGCCACGGAACTCATTTCACACGGAGCATGAACCCTCGTATTGAGTCCTCCCACGCGCACATTTCCACCAAAGACACCACCGGTAAAGTGCGGTACGAGTCCGTTCAGCGATCTCAGCAGCGTCGATTTCCCCGAACCCGATTCGCCGACGATCAGGGCAAACGTGCCTTCCGCGATCGTAAGGTCGACAGATTCGAGCGCAGGTGATGTCGCCTCCGGATATCGGAACGACAACGATTCGATCGAGACGACCTGATCGCGAACATCCCTGTCGGTCATTCCCGATCGTCTTTCCATTCAAGCAGAACGGCTGGCACGATCAGGAACGCGGTCGCCACCATTGCCGCCAGATCGACGGCGGGCCACGCGATCGACGGATAGACCTCGAACCTCAATTTTTCTGGAACTGCGATCCATCTCCAGATCAAACCCGCAAGTGCAACGAGCGCAGCGCAGATGATCGTGCTGTCTCGCCACGTCCAGCGAGGCATGCGGTAGCGAGCCTTCGACATGGCGTGGACCGGCTGCAACCAAATGCCAAGCCCGAGTAGTCCAATGCCGCTGACCGCTGCCCACAGGCCGATCGTAACCATGCCCACCGAAATCCCGTAGGCCGCCACCAGCATCGACACCAAACCAAGGAGCAAGGCGATCCCGCCACGGCTGGCTCCCGACTCCACCTCGGGTTGACCTCCTCCTACCGGCGGCAGTGGAACCCCGAAGCCTCGCGCTTCAAGGGCTTCCGCTGTCGTAAGTGCTCGTTCCAGACTCCCAGCCAGCAACGGGATCAGGACGGGAAGCAACTGATGGGCGCCCCGGATATGTCTCCCTCGCGCCAGGTTCGCTTCCTGGATCTCTCGCATCGCCACACCAAGTTGGGGCAGGAACGCCCACGTGACCGACCCCGCGACCACGATCGGCGATAGTCTCGCCGGCACGATCCGCAACACTTCTGACCATTGCAGGAGCGCGGAAACCGTTGTCCCAACAAGCAGCAGGAGGATGATCGCAAACGCACTCATCACCCCGTAGGCGAGCGCGTTGAGGGTCAGGTCCCCTCCGACGATTGGCCAGGAATGAGGGATGGTCATCAGCACACGATCACCGGAGTGGACCGTGAGCACGTTGAACGCAACCCCGATGCCTATCAGGAAGATCGCCACACGCACGAACCATTGCCATCCACGCAACCTGTCAGGTGACACGCAGGTCATTCTGACCGTCAGCACCACGACCAACATCTCGAGCATGATGAAGGGATTGCGCAGAATGAGTGGCGGAACCGTCGCCGCCACTCCCCAGCACAACCAGACACGAACGTCGCGCTGAGCAATCATCACGACCGCGGCCGCGATCGGGACCGCGACCGCGAGCGCCAGACAAGAACTCCGCCAGATCCAGCCATCATGATGAGCAGGCCGGCTGCGAACTGGTACTCGGCAGGTGACGACGGCGGGCCGGAACCAGACTGAGCGTTGTCTCCTGTGGTGCGCACGAACGGACGAAGCGCCTGTCGTTCAGTGGCGAACTGGTCCGCGGTCCCGGCTCCTGCCCGCTCGGCGATCGTCGCTAGCGATATCACAGGGAGCTTCGGCGTCGAATCGCCGGCCGCCCATACCCATGCATCGATCACCCCATCGGTGACGATGCTGGAACTCCCCCCCAGCGCCTGGGTTCTCCACATGCCGTCTGGTTGGAGTCGCAAATACCGCCAGTAAGGCGAAGATCGATTCGCGGTCTGGCATAACCGCTGGCGGCAAGGCGAAACATCGCACCCGGTCTTTACGATCTTGCACACGGCCTCCCCCTTCCCGCCGAATCCGACGATCAGGATCGGCAAGCCACTCAGCCTCAGGAGATCGACTCCCGATATCCGATCGTCCGGGAAAGGAATCCAGGCATAGGTCATCGCCCCGTAGCCCCCGCCATAATCGACAATCAGCCCCGCCACATGTGGCGGGGCTGGCGGGGCTGATTCGGTCGTAGCAGATACCGGAAGGATGGAACTCGACATCATGCCAAGCGCCACCGCGGTCAGGATGAATGCACGAGTGATGGCGCAGCGATTCACGTGCAGACGCCCCGGTTCATGCACGAGACCTTAGGCTGCGTGAGCGTATGCGTGCGGGGAGATCGCAACCGGTGTAGCAGCATCGATCGCTCCAGGCACGATTGGGAAGACAAGCTTGGCCAGCGCAGGAACGGCCTGGACAGTCGCCAACAGGTTCGGCCCGGGTGTCTCGGCGTTGAAATACAGCGAGCCATCAGCGTTCTGGAACGCTGCGAGATCCTCGAGCTGGACGGTAGCGTCCTCACCAGCCGCGAGCAGCCCCTGGACAACGAGCGCGGTCGAATTGGCGTCCGCCCCGGCACCCGGCGCGATGTTGAAGGCAGCCCCACCCGTGACGATCGTGGACTTGAGATAGGTAATACCGCCCGCGACGAGTTCACTGTCCCCTTGGCCTGAAGCAACAAGCGCCTGAACGATCATCGAAGTCGTATTGCTATCGGCGTTGGCCGCCTCGGTGGTACCGTCGTAGGCCCAGCCGCCATTATCAGCCTGGCTCGTGGCCAACACATCGAATACTGATGCCGGGATCTCCTTGCCCGTGGCGGAAAAAGCCAGCATCGTCAGGGCCGTGTCGTACAAGCCGGTCCCGTAGAACCCGGTGTCGGCATTCAGCCCGTGCTCCAGGATGAGCAGGGGGCTGACGTTGGCGAAGTCGTCCGGATCTTGTCCGGCGGCAATCAGGCCAAGTGCAAGCTTCGCGGCCTGCCCAACACCGGTCTGCGCATAGACGAGCGAAATGTCTCCGCTTGCGAGATATCCAACCGCGGAATCGATCGATGAACCAACATCGACCCCAACCTCTTTGGCAGCGACGAGTGCCATGATCGCGTCGACGGTCGTGCCGGCATCAGCCTTGCCCGAGAACCCGACAAAACTCCCATCGGCGGCCTGCTGGGACACAAGCCAGTCGGCTGCTCCTGAGATCCCACCGCTTCCGGTTACCGGCGATGCGGCTGGTGTCGACTGCGCAAGAACACTTGCCTGCAATGCAGGAAGACCAGCCAATGCCAAGGCAAACATCAATCCCACAACAAACATCGCCGAGCGTGCCGAGCGTGCCGAGCGTATGGTTCGCTTCACGTTGTGCTCTCCCCTGAATAATCCAATCGCCATCCGCGCACCTTGCCGGAATCGAACACAAAAAACCCGCCCCCTGTAAGGAGCGGGAACGTATTCCCCGAAGCACGTCGATCCTGACGGAAAACCGCCGATCTCATGGTCAGATGCGGAGGGATCGGAATCTCCGCGCATCGTTTCATATCCTGCTGCTTCGCCCGGAACGATCGATCGACACGCTCGATCATTGTCCCGGGAGTCCTCCTCCCTCTATCGCGAAGGGATTCAGTCCTGCTCGACCAGGCGATCTGACTCGACGGGTGATCTTGTCGATCGACGACGTCATACAGCTGCGCGACAGTGCCGGATTCTCACCGGCTTCCTCTGGCATGGGCGATCCGGAGAAGAGTGTCCAGATCAGGAGCAGGAATCTGTGTCTCAAAGTTGTCGCAAGCGGCCCGTATAAGCGCGCACTCCCGAACACCGGTATGGTCCCATTGTCCTGTCGTTGCTGTCAATCCTGCACTCGGTCGGCTTTTACCCAGCGGCGTCGAGATATCTCTCGCGCATCATCTCCTGACGGATATTTTGCCGGGATAGCTCACGTGGATTCGACGGCATCCGGATAGACCGGCGGTCGCATCACGATCACCCCACGCTCTGGCGCGACCTCCATCACGAATTGCGGGTGGTTTGGGACCAGCAGGTCCTCGCCACCTTCCGGCCGCTCGATCACGAGAACGTCATGGGCACCGGTTTCCATCAGGTCGGTCAAGGTCCCGAGCTCGTGGCCAGCTTCGTCAAGCGCGCGCAACCCAATCAACTGAAACAGGAAGTACTCCCCCTCCGCCAGTGGCCGGGCATCGCTTCCCGCGATCTTGAGCGTCAATCCGCCCATGGCCTTGGCTCGCTCGGGAGTTGTCACCCCTTCGAGTCGAATCAGGGCATGTTCACCATGGGGTCGATACGCCAACAGCTTGAGCGGTGTCGGATCATCCCCGAGATAGACCTGAGTAATGGTTTGCAGATGCTCCGGCGTGTCGGTCAGCAATCGGAGCTTGATCTCGCCCGTGACCCCATGGCTCCCGGCAAGACGCCCAACCGACAATCGCACGTTGTCGAGCGACGTATCCGGTTGCGGCCCCTTGGTCTCGATCAGCTTCTTTCCGACAGCGGGTTTGCGTTGCCTCAGATTGGCGGTAGGCCGGGCAGAGACCCGCTTCGGCCTACTGGTGAACGGCGCTGATTTTTCCGTGCTTCCAGGTTCATCTTCGCTCATGACTTTTCGATCCCTTGGTATTCATGAAACAAAACAGCGCGCAGAACGCCTCTACGGCATCTGCACGCTGCAATGTGCTCGTCCATGCGGACGTGCGCGGACCACGACGACACTCAGACCTGACGTTCGGTCTTGCCTTCGATATCGAGACTGACTCGCACGTGATGCCGGGAACCGGCGATCATCAGTGCGGTTCGCATTGCCTTGGCAATCCGGCCACCACGACCGATCACCTTGCCCAGATCATCCGGAGGAACGTGTACGGTGATCTGAACGACCGCGCCCTGCTGATCGACATCGATATCGACGACCGTTGGATCGTCGATAAGATTCTCGACCAGATAGACGATCAGCCCTCGCAACGACTCTGCAACCGAACCTGGTTCGTCCACCGCAGAGTCGGCCACGTCCTGCTCGCCGAATTCGCGATCGGGAACGTCATTCGCCTCCAGGGCCACAGAAACGTCGGCATCTGTGTCGATCACCGTGTCGCGGTCGTCCACGTCGCTCACGCCTTGGCTTCGGCAGCCAGAGCCGCCTCGACCTTGCCGCTGGCGTTGGTCACACCGGCACGCTTGAGCAGACCGGCAACGGTTTCGGTTGGCTGGGCGCCAACACTCAACCAGTAACGAGCACGGTCGTCCTTGACAAACACGGTTGCTGGCTCGGTCAGTGGGTTGTAGTGACCGACAATCTCAATGAATCGCCCGTCTCGAGGCGAGCTCTGCTCGGCTACCACGATTCGGTAGAAAGGACGCTTCTTGGAACCCATGCGGCGAAGTCGCAACTTGATCACGTAATTCTCCCGGATTGAAACGCCGTCAGGTGCATCGACACCCCGCGTGTGATGTGTTCATTGCATGCGATATTGCGATATATGGAAACCCGCCCCGAATCGCCACTGGTATCAGTGGCAATTGCGCGTGTCTTCTGGAATGAGCGAGGTGGGCGGCACTACGACCCACTCTGACCGTCCGCAAGGCGATCCCGGCGCTACCAGAATCTGGCGAGGACCGGCGCCAATCCCTTGACCACGCAGCGGTCGTTGCGTGTTCGTTCCAGATCCGAATCCAAATCCGTTCCGGAAAAAACGCATGGCACAACCACCGCCCGTGGCGACTTCACTGAGGGAATGTACCACATGTGGGCAGCTGGAGTCAGGGAATCGGCCGACCACACCAATGTATCTCACCGGTGACGTCGATCATCCAGCGTGAACCAGGTGCGTGAACGATCTCTGGCAAGACGGCGAGTCCGCCCCGTCCGTCCCCGAGCGCGGGATGCACGCCCGCATCAGCAGGTGTACGTACATATAATACGGCTATAGGGCTATTCTGCTTGTGTATCGTAAGGCTATCGATGCGGTCGACGTGCATGACATGGGGATTGTGAACCTATTGCTAACGGTCTCTTTGGTTGGTACGATAGATATATGAACATGTGTGGTTCGGACGGTCTTGTCCAGGAATAACGAGATGCGCCATCGTCCCATCCAGTCCCCACCAGCATCTATCCATCGCCTATCGTCCAGTGGACCCGCGCAACAGCGCGTTCTTTCACAAAAAGGGAATTCTGCTCCTATGTCCTCCGTGCCCAAGTCTGAGGTTCGTGAACTTCGTCCAAGCGTCATCATCGCCGAGGCCCTCGTCGATCGGCATGGACCGACCGAGATCGTCGATCGCGCCCGCGAGCTTGGCTTCTCACACAACCTGACCGAGGCCGTAGTCGCCGCATGTTGCCGTTCCTCTAAGTCGTCCAAGCCACCCGCCCAGACCACCGTCGTCCGACCGGCATCGCAGACCATTTCGTCCTGACCTATCAACGCTGCGAGCGCGTCAAGCCGGATCAATTCGTTCCACATACCAAAACAGGGAAGCTAGTGCTTCCCTGTTTTGGTGCATCCCCCTCAAAATCACCGCTTCAGAAACCGGTTCTCGCGCTCTTTACCGATGCCCAGCCGGCTGGCACGCAGTCAAGCCCATCTAAGGGTGCGTCATTGTCGGGCCGCGATCGATCGTGTCGCGATCTCGGCTGAAGGTGCCAAGGTGCGAAAGTGCGGTCGTGATCGAATGCCGTCGGGGAAAATGGTCTTTCGCCCCCATCTGCAACCGTCCCTGGTCTGTTGCTCGTCGAGCCGCAGCCAGCGTGGGAGAGGTACGTCTGATTGCTCGAGCCGCATCCCCACGTCACAGACACCTGTCACAGACGCCTGTCTTGGATCGGACATTGCGGCATCATTGAATGCGAGAAGCCTCCATACATATGCGGGCACCCTCGGCGGACAGACGACGATTTGACCTGAAAGGCAGCTCTCGAACATGACTTCCAACGACACGTGGGCAACCACGGATACGCTTCGTCATCTGATCGCGTTCGGCTACAAGCTGACTGAAGCGATCGACAAGGATGTCTCGACAAGCCTGAGCGTAACCGATTCCGAGGAAAGCATCCGTGACGGGAGCCTCTTTCTCCTCCTTGAGGCGCGCGTTGGCGAGAACGTCGACTTCACTGTTTTCGACGACCATGCGCGGGAACTTCTCGCGGCGGCGCTTCACGAGCGCGCAGGAACCGGGCAGCAGGAGCACCAGACGAGCATCCAGCGCAATGGACTGTGTGCCGTGTTGGCGCTCACACTATCGGCGATTGGCTACATCAGCGCGAGTGCCTTGTAGTCAGAGCGAACTGAACGCAGCGCTCCCCGTCAATACTGATTTGGCGGGGAGCGCTGCGCGCGTGGTGGTCTGCAGACTCGACACGAAGGTGATTCGCCTGCTACACGCTGGAGCGTGTCGACGTCGAGTCGTGGTCACGATTTGCGCAGTTTGGCTACCTGCATCCCGACGAGGCCGCCCAGCGCGGCCACGATCAGGATGCCTCCCACCACGACTACCGCCGTGTTTTCCACGGACAACAGAAGCCATACAAGGATCAGGATGAGAACCGCCTCGATCAGAAGATATCCTGTCATTCCGGCGGGTGACCGTGGCGCCGAAGAGGGTCCGGGTTTGCGGTTCATACGGTATAAAGTCCCCTTTCACATGCGGAATATCGTGCCGGCGTGTGATGCGCAGCCGAGATGAGATTATCGCGGGCATCGTTCACGACGCGGCCTGCACGAGTCATCATGACGCCTCAGGAGTGTCGTTCGTGTGGGACGAACCGCTCCACATAGGTACGATATCCTTCGATCTCGGCATCGACACGAGCGTCGTCCCAGCCCAGGGTGGATTGGGCCGCTCGCGCGGAGGCGGCGACCGATTCAAGACCAGAGTCGTCACCATAGCCAATCATCGCTCGCCGCATCAGTGCGTCCGTAAGCGTCGTGGCGTACTCGTCGGTGAAGGCGAACACAACCATCGCTCCGATCGCGCCCGTCGCCTCGCTCACGACCGCTCGCAGACCCGGTCGCCTTTCCGCCAGCGCAATCACCTCGCGACCCCGGATACCGTAAACCTTGAGCAGCAGTTCGACCGTCCGCGGTTCACACCATTCCGGGGCGTGCCGGCGAAATTGCTCGGCAAACTGGCCAAACCGCGCAACGGCTCCCGGCAACAGCGTAGTCCCGGTTCGTGACGCTGGTGTCGAGCGGTCCAGCTTCTTCGCAGCCGCGTCCACGACTTCCTCGGCGAGACTCCGGTACGTCGTCAGCTTGCCCCCGATGATGGAGATCAGGCCGGCATATTGCGGCTCATGATCGTGGATGATGTGCCGTCGCGTGATGTTGCCCTCCTTCCCAGCGGGCGCATACGGAAGCGGCCGCAATCCGGCGTAGGCGTATCGCACGTCGCCGCGCCCGAGGTCCGCCTCCGGGATTGCAAGATTCGTTTCGGTCACCAGGTAGGCGATTTCGTCCTCGGTAGGAACGATCTTGTCGAGATCGCCGTCATACCGCACGTCGGTGGTGCCGATCAGGTAAAGGCCATTCCATGGAATGATGAAGTAGGGACGACCATCCTGCCGCGCCTCGATATAGAGCACGTCGTGCGGTGCGCCCGGGAACGGATCTACCACGATGTGGCTGCCCTTCGTCCCGCCCACAAGGCGCTCACCGCGCGACTCGATACCGGATTCGGAGAGCACGCGATCGACCCATGAGCCGGTTACGTTGATCGTCACCTTTGCGCGAACGACCGTCTTCGCGCCGGTCATCTCGTCGACCAGTTCGACGCCGCGGACAACACCTGCCTCGATCACCAGGCGATTCACGCGTGCGTAGGTCTGGAGCACGGCGCCGTTGCCAATTGCATCCAGCACGTTCTCGACGACGAGGCGCTCCGAAAACTCCACTTGCGCATCGTAATAGCGGGCGGCAGCCTTCAGTCCATCGGGATTCAGTCCGGGCTCGTGGGCGAGCGCACCTTCCCTGCTGTACATCCGATGTCGTGGCAAGGACTTGTCGAACGAGAGCACGTCGTAGGCGATCATGCCGAGCCTGATCAGCAATGGCCCGCGCTGTTGCCCTGCGTAGATAGGGAGCGTCAGTGGCAGTGGCTTCACGAGGTGGGGAGCGACCTGCAGGAGGCGCTCGCGTTCCCGCAACGATTCACGCACGAGCCCGATCTCGCCGTGTTCGAGGTAGCGCAACCCGCCGTGGATGAGCCGGCTCGACCAGCTCGACGTACCAGCCGAGACATCTCCCTTATCGACCAACAGCACGCTCAGACCCCGCATCGCCGCATCCCGCGCGATCCCGGCGCCATTTATTCCAGCTCCAAGAACGACTGTGTCGAACACGGTCGCGTCGAGACGATCAATCCCCTGATTTGCCACGAAGTTGTTCCCTTTGACTGCCATGGCAGGCGCCTCGGCCGACCCTGATGCGCGTATGCCTCATTCATTGTAGGCTGCGCAAGCGACGAACTACCCCGCCCGAGGTCCGTATTTTCCGATCGAACGGGCGGAAGGTCGTCGGGTTGCAAGTGACAACCCCTCGTTCCGCCGCTATCATGATTCCGATTTGTTCCCGCACGATACCCGACGGTTCTGACCGTGAAGAGCAACGCAACAGCGACCTATCCCGCGTCGACCTCACCATGCAAGGAGCAACACGTTTCATGGCTGGACCCCGCATCACCCTCGTCGGCGCAGGCAGTACCGTATTCGCGAAGAATCTGATCGGCGACATCCTCAGCTATCCCGAGTTGTCTGGAAGCACGATCGCGTTATTCGATATCGACGAGGAGCGCCTCAAAACCTCCGAGATCATGGCCAACAAGCTGGCTTCCTCGGTCAACGCACCCGCCATCATCGAGGCCACGACGGATCGTCGCAAGGCATTGGCCGGCGCTGATTATGTCATCAGCATGATCCAGGTCGCCGGATTCCGACCGGGCACTGTGATTGACTTCGAGATTCCGAAGAAGTACGGACTTCGTCAGACGATCGCCGATACGCTCGGCATCGGCGGCATCTTCCGGGCGCTTCGTACGATTCCGGTGTTGATCGACGTCGCGAAGGAGATGGAAGAAGTCTGCCCGGATGCCCTCTTCCTCAATTACGTAAACCCGATGGCGATGAACTGCTGGGCCCTGTCCCGCGCGAGCACGATATCGACCGTCGGTCTTTGCCATTCGGTGCAGGGAACCGCCGGTGAGCTGGCACGCGATCTCCAGATACCGGTCGAGGACATCAACTATCTTGCCGCCGGCATCAATCATTACGCGTTTTATCTGAAGTTCGAGCGGGACGGCATGGATCTTTACCCCGAACTCAACAAGGTGCTGGCCGAAGGACGCGCCCCGGAGGAAAATCTCGTTCGCTACGAGATGCTCGAGCGTACCGGGTATTTCGTGACCGAATCCAGCGAACACTTCAGTGAATATAGCCCGTGGTTCATCAAGCGCGACCGCCCGGATCTGATCGAGAAGTTCAACATTCCGCTGGATGAATACATCCGCCGCTGTGAGGTCCAACTCGAAAAGTGGGGCAAGATGCGCGCAGAGTACGAGGGCGACGCCCCTATCGAGCATAAGCGCTCACACGAATATGCCTCACGCATCATAGTTGGTCACCAGACCGGGGCACCGGAAGTAATCTATGGCAACGTCCCTAACCACGGCCTGATCGACAACCTCCCAGAGGGATGCTGCGTTGAGGTTCCGATCCTGGTCGACCGGAACGGCCTCCAGCCGACGGCCATCGGAGCACTTCCGATCCATCTGGCCGCGATGATGCAAACCAACATCAATGTGCAGGCATTGACCGTGGAAGCCGCCATCACCCACAAGCGCGAGCACATCTACCATGCCGCGATGCTCGATCCACATACGTCCGCCGAGCTCGATCTCGATCAGATCTGGCATCTCGTCGATGATCTGATCGAAGCGCACGGAGATTGGTTGCCTGCCTACGAATAGGACATGTCCCAAGTCAAAGCGATTCAGGAGTTCATGCGCATGTCCCAGACGGTCGTCGCCGTATCACAAACATCGATTCGCATTCGGCCCGCGACTGAACGTGACACGAGTTTCATCGAGGAACTCTACGAGCGCGTGGAAACAACCGGCGCTCCCGCCTGGCATCTCGTCGGAGATGATGTCGTCCACAGCACCCACTGGCTTCCCGCGGTGCTCGCCGGCCAGGCCGAGGATCAGGTGCTGCTTGTTGCCGAGACCCCTGAAGGGACTCGACTTGGCTATACATGGGTCGTCACGCTTACCGATTTCGACATGACATCGCCCCACGGTCATATCGCGAATGTCGGCGTGGCAATTGGTGCTGAGGGACAAGGAGTGGGATCACTCCTTGTCCAGGCAGGAGAAGACTGGTGTAGATCGAGGGGCCTTACCGAAGTCACGCTTCACGTCTACATGGACAACGAACGTGCGCATCGTCTGTATGACCGCCTCGGATTCCAGGACCAGTGGTACCAGATGCGCAAGGGTCTCGATTAGATCGCGCGGAGCGGTCGCAGCGCATGGGCCTAGCGCTGCAACTCGCCAAACATCGCCGTGGCCTGACTCGAAAGGGATTCGTTCGGAGCGAAGAGCCCCTCGTCGGTGATGTACTGCGTATAGATAGGGATCGCCACGGCCTCGCTCAGCGGCACGATCTTGAGTGTGGTCAGTACCTGCTTGATCATCTGGGCCGCACGGAGCCCACCGGAAACGCCACCATAGCTCACCAGTCCCGCCGGCTTGTATGCCCATTCCTGGAAGAGATAGTCGATCGCGTTCTTGAGTGGTGCCGTGAATCCGAAGTTGTATTCCGGCATCACGATCACGAACGCGTCAAGTGCCGCGATGCGCTCGCTCCACTCGATCGTGTGCGCGTGGGCGTACTGTCGAAGACGGGGATGGCTTGGCTCATCCATCATCGGCAGGTTGATCTCTGCGAGATCGAGAACGTCAACCTCGAACCCGCCGTTGGCGCGCGCGGCAGCGGCTATCCATTGGCCGATTGGCAGTCCTGCCCGCCCCGGACGAGTGCTCGCGATAATGATCCCAAGTCGTATCGGTGGGACGCTTTCCTGTAAGGTTATCAAGGGAATCTTTCATCGAAGGCGTATTCGGACACCAAATCGTATCCGCTACGATGACTATACTTACGAATGATTAGAAAGTCAAAATGGGATTTACGTCGTCGAAAGAGAACGGCGAATCGCTTCCCGCCACTGCGCATAACGCTGCTCTCGCACGTCCTCCGAAACGCCTGGCTCGAAACCGCGATCGACCTTCCAGGTGGCGCGAAGTTCTTCCCGGTTCCGCCATACGCCCGTTGCGAGTCCAGCCAGAAACGCAGCGCCGCGAACGGTTGTCTCCACTACTTTTGGCCGCACGACTGGCACACCCAGGATGTCGGCCTGGATCTGCATGAGCAGGTCGTTCTGAACCGCTCCCCCATCGACACGCAGTTCATCCAGCCGGATTCCGGCATCTGCCTGCATCGCGTCCAGAACGTCACGGCTCTGAAACGCGATCGCCTCCAGCGTTGCCCGCGCGATGTGCGCGGCGGAGGTACCTCTCGTCAGACCACTGATGACCCCGCGCGCATCTGGATCCCAGAATGGCGCGCCCAAACCGGAAAGCGCAGGCACGAACGAGACCCCACCGCTATCTTCGACCGAAGCCGCCAGCGCCTGAACGTCGGAAGCCTTTGCGATGATTCCCAATCCATCACGCAACCATTGGACGGCCGCTCCGGTCACGAACACTGCCCCCTCCAGGGCGTATTCGATCTCGCCATCGATTCCCCAGGCGATCGTGCTGAGGAGTTTGTGACTGGAGACAGTCACCTCGGCACCCGTCTGCATCAGCAAGAACGATCCGGTGCCATAGGTGTTCTTCGCTTCTCCCGGCTCGAAGCATGTCTGGCCAAAGAGCGCGGATTGCTGATCCCCGGCAACCCCCGCGATCGGGATCGATCGGCCGAAAAGCGTCGGCTCCGTTGTAGTCAGCAGCTCGGAATTCCCTCGCACCTCTGGCAGGATCGCCGCCGGTATCTGAAGGTCGTCGAGCAGCGTCTTCGACCAGACGCACTCCCTGATATCGAACAGCATCGTTCGCGAGGCGTTCGAATAGTCGGTGACATGTGTCTTTCCACCAGAGAGGTTCCAGATCAGCCAGGTATCGATCGTGCCGAAGCAGATCTCCCCGGCGATCGCGCGTTGGTGAAGCGCTTCATCCTGTTGAAACAGCCACGCAATCTTGGTCGCCGAGAAATAGGCGTCAGGAACGAGCCCGGTTATTCGCCGATACGTCTCCGCCATCCCTCGCTGGACGATCTCGGCAACGAGTGGTGCCGTCTGCCGGCTTTGCCAGACGATCGCTGGCGCGACAGGCACGCCAGTCTCTCGATCCCACAAAACAGTCGTCTCACGCTGATTGGTGATCCCGATGCCCGCGATCTGCCCGACATCTATCGCCGTTTCGGCCAGCAGTCGCCGCGTCACATCGAGCGTCACCTCCCAGATGTGCTCGGCATCCTGATTCACCCAGCCGGGATGCGGATAGATCTGCGTAATCTCCCGCTGCACGCTTGCAACCGCGTTGCCAGTCCCATCGAAGAGAACTGCCCGGCTTGATGTGGTTCCCTGATCGATCGCGAGGATCAACGTCTCCGCCGGCATGGTGGATTTCGTCCTTTTGCGCTGGTTCAGCCAGATAACCGCCCGGCATCTGATGCCTGGTATCTTACCAAACCGCCGTGCTTCGCGGAATTAAGAACTGGTAACAATATGGGAAGCTGCTTGGATGTATGTATGACCTTTCCTACAATCTGAACGAACCGGATGACGTGCACACGATGATGCAGAAGGCGGTCGGCATGCGTCCGATAACCGTCGTCGAGATGGATGGCGGGATGGTTGCCAAGGTCTCTCGCGTCGACTTTCGCGACGGCACGACGATGGTTGCCAAACACGATCCCGGCGCCGATGCCCACCTCGAGATCGAAGCGGAGATGTTGCGAAATCTCCGCACACCCGATGTCATGCGCGTTCCTGACGTCTATTTCGAATCACGCCACCTGCTCGTTCAGGAATTCATTGCCGGCGCCCACCTCGAGCCTGCGGCGCGCGAAGACGCCTGCCGGCAACTCGCCGCGTTGCATGAGGTAACCCTTCCGAAAGCGGGGCTCGGAAGTACCACCCTTGATGGCTGGATCGAAATCCCGAGTCGGTGGACGGATTCGTGGATCGAGTTCTTCCACGATCACCGATTGCGGTTTGCCGCCGACGCCGCGCTGGCGGCCTGCAATCTTTCCGTCCAGCATTGGGACCGCGCCCAACTGCTTGCCTTGCGCTTGGACGATCTGCTGGTAGAGGCCGAATCGTTGCTCGCTTCTGCATGGTGACGTTTGGGCCACGAACGTGCTCTCGATAGATATTGAAGTCTCGGGGTTCATCGATCCCTCGACCTGTTACGGCGATCCGGAGTTTGAATTGGCCCACATGTCGCTTTTCGGCGGCTTCGATGACGACAATTTGAAGAGCTACGCGAAGCTGCGACCGCTCCCAGCTGAGTTCTGGTCGACACGGCGATATGCGTATGCAAGCTACCCGGCGTTGATGCATGTCCTCTACTTCGGAGATCGTTATGTCCCTCTGCTTGAAGAGATTTTCATCAACGCCGGGGTCTAGTGGTCTGTCACGGAAGAAACGCTGGGCACGGCGCACACGATCCCGGGCGGTGCCCGTTGTGCCGCTTCGCAGCACGGCACCCATCGACCGCAGCTGCGAAGGGTGCAGCTACGGGTTTCCTGAACAGACGCAGTTGCCAGCGAAACACGCGTGACGGTCCATTAGTGGTCTGTCAGCCATCATTCTCCGGGATCGGCCTCTCGGGAGGGAACGGCTTGATGCCGTTCCGATCGGGCACAGCCCGATAATGCCACGTCGGCGCATCATGCGGATGAACCTCGAGCGTCGGGGGCGATTCTCCGGGGGCGACCACATGACGGAACGGCATCAAGCCGTTCCCCGTGAAATCCGGCGATTCGAGGAAACGACCGAACCGCGTAGATGCGGCCTTTATGGCCGCCGTGTCGCGAAGCGGCACATCGGGCGAAGCCCGATATCATCCTAGCCCATTCAAAAAGGACGAGGCGCGACAAATGTCGCGCCTCGTCCTTTGGTTGCAGGAGCCGTATCGTTCCTGACTGCATCAGCCCGCTGGCGTCACCCGGCGGACGGGGTAGCCGAGTGCTCAGGAGACGTCTTGGGCGTTGAGGTCACCACAGGTGCCGGTGTTTCAACCGGTGCTGGCGTGGCAGGCGTCCCGCTCTGCTGATCGTCCCACAGAAGGCGCGTATCCCACGTCTGCCACATCTTGTTCGGACGATACCCCTGGATATGCTCGCGAACAAGCACCAGATCGTTGGGAAATCCGAACCACAAACCGAAAAGATCCTTGTCAGCCGCATCCTGCAACGACTTCAGCGCATCGGTCATTGCCGGAATTTCGTACGCCGTCAGCCACGCCGCGATCGCCTTGTCGACCGTCGGGTTGGAGTAGGCACCGGCGTTCCAGCCTGAACTATTCGTGCGGACGTCCCAGCTCGACCCGTAGAGATCGATCTCCGCAAATGCGGGATATTGCGTCAGGGAGAAGGCTACCAGATCGAACTGATGGTCCGAAACCCACCGTGAGGTGAACGCGTCGGGATCGAGTTTCTGGATCGTCAGCCGTGCGCCGATCTCGGTCAGGTTCGCATTGAGACCGTCGAGGAGCGCGAGATATTCCGGGCGCTCGGCCGTGCTCACGATGCAGTACAAGTCGAGCTTGTTTCCGTTCGCATCTTCGAGCAGTCCGTCCCCGTCGACGTCCGACCAGCCACCGTCCTTGAGTACTTTCCTGGCCTTCGTGACATCCCGGGTCGGATTCTTGAGACCGTCGTCGTGTGCCCACGGCTGCGTGATTGTCCCCGCCTTGTCGGCCGCGATGAAGCCGTGAAAGACGTCCTTGGCATAGCCTGCGCGGTCGATGGCCAATGTCAGCGCCTGTCGCAGCGCGGGATCCTTCATCATGTCGACGGTCGCGTTGGCCGGATTGTTGAAATTGAACGATGCGAAGAAGACCGTCGGTGCGTCGGCCACGAACAGGGTACCGTGCTCCTGCATCAGCCCCATCGCCTCATTCGGAGAGATCGGGAACAGGACATCAGCCTTGCCCGCCTTCCAGGCCTCGAGGCGGGCGGCGTGGTGGTCCTCGACGGTCAGGACCAAACGGTCGGCATACGGTCGGCCATCCCAGTAGGAATCGTTGGCTTTGAATGTAATCGCCCCTTTGCCGATTTTGTCGATCTGCCAGGGACCGGTGCCGATCGGCGTATTCTTGCTCCAGTCGACCGTACTCAATGTTTGATCGGGCGCGGTCTGGGCATCCCACGTCTTCGCATACTGGGCATGTTGGAAGATCGGCAATGTACAGGCATTGAACACGAACGCACCGTCGATATCGTCGAACGTGATGCGTACGGTCTGCTTGCCATCGGCCTTGATGGTGTCGACGGCCGAGAAGATCGTCGAGGAGACACTGTTGAAATCGTTCTGGTACGCCTCGAACGAGAAAATGACATCGTCGGACGTGAAGGCGGTTCCATCGTGCCACGTCACCCCCTTGCGGAGAGTGATTGCCAGTTCCTTGCCGGCCGCACCCCATTTCCACGATTCCGCCAGTCCGGGCTTCGGCTCCATCGTCACTTCATCGGCCAACACAAGCGGATCGAGATAGCTTATAGGGATCTGGAAATCCTGTTGGAATGTTGTGGGATTGAAATCACCCACGTTGGTGCTCCCCACGAACAGGTGAAGTTTGCCACCCGCTTTTGGTTGTCCATTGGGCGCCGGACGCTGATCTGTCACGATCTCAAGCACAGGCAGAGGCACCGGCGTCCCGGCCGGAGTGGCAGCCGGCGTCGCTGCCGCTGGCGTCCCATTCGCCTCCGGGGTCGAACCTGCTCCTGACGGGGTCGACTGGTTGCGGGCATGCGACCCGGCGACCGCCACCGTCAGGCCGAGACCTGCAATTGCCGCGCCGCTTACCAACGCTCGCCGCGATGTTCGTCCTGCCAACGCACATGCCTTCAGTCCGGATTCAATCACACCCTCAGACCGCTGATCGACGGTCTCAGAAGTCGGTTCTCGATCACTCATTGCACTCGCACTCTGTTGTTACACAACCAAAAGATTCGAACCACAGCGAACTGGTCGCGACCACGGTCAATTTCCAGGTCTTCGAAGGAGTGACACGCTGTTCCCGCGTGTCACATCAGTTCACGACACCATACAACATCCGTACGGACACGGGTCCACTTTGGTTTGGGCTCCGGTAGGGAATCATCTGCTGAGAAGTCCCGAGATCGCCTGCTGGAGAAACCACACTCCGAATCCCATCACAATGATGCCGCTTGCACCTGTGATCCAGCGCATGCCCTCGCCAGTCACGAATCGCTGGGAAACCTGCGCCAGCACGGACAGACTTGTCACCCAGCACAGAATGCCCAGAAAGACTCCGGCGACAAGCACCGGTGCACCAACTGTGCCGACGCGATTGACTGCATCTGCCACCAGTCCGGCACCCACCGAAAGCCAGTAGACAATTCCCATGGGATTGAATGCGGCCATCAGGAACCCGGTGACATAGCTTTTGCGCCCGGACGACGTCACGGCGCTTCGTGCGTCGACCACGCCGCCCTTCACTGCCTTCCGCACGCTCCCCCATCCCACATAACCCAGCATCAGCGCGCCAGCCAGAAAAAGCGGGACCCGAACTCCAGGCCGGTCGGCGAGCGGAGTCAGTCCGCTCACAACCAGCGCTGCATAGACGGTGTCGGCACTCAAGGCCCCCAAACCCAGGTACCAGCCACTCCGAAACCCGGAACGAATGCTTCGTAGGATGATCTCGATGTTGATCGGACCGATTGGAGCAGCAAGCACGACACCCACGGTCATGCCATACAGAATCAGACCAGCCACAGCGCCTCCACCCACGTCAACCCGCTCCTTTATTCTCACAGACAGTTGTGGTGTTCGAGATTGTGCGAGTGTAGCCGCTCGGCCCCAATCGATCGTCCTGTTGGAGAAGGGTTTGGAAACTCCAGGAACGATACCCAGTCGCTCTGTCTGGGTATACTCCGAAGAAGGATTCCGAAGACGCGCCGCCGAGAAAAATGGGCACAGATCGTTCCGCATCATCGACATCAGATGATGCACAGATACGCCGACCGGGAGGAAACCGATGGTGGATGGACAAGGGCGCGATCGGGCGTCCAACGAAACCAACGAGCATAGGGATGCGCCGACTGATGAGCAGCCAACCCAAAGATTCGTCCCTCGCTCGCCGCTGGAGGATCTGCCGATTCGCCCGACTCCTCCGGTGCCAGATCCGGTGCCGCCTGTAGAGGACGAAACTGTGGTCCCATCGTCGAGCGAGAACGAGGCGGCCGACGTGATTTCGCTTCCCGCGCATAGCGAGGACTTGGTCGACGAAGCGCCGGGTGCCCAGGTAGCAGACGCATCGGCATCCCCGAGAGCGGCGGAGGCGGCGGCAGCGCGAGTTGTCGAAATGACAGAGGTACCCATCAAACCGGCAGGTGAGGCGGCGAACTGGCTGGATCGAATCCGGACCGCTGCCCATCGATCGCCCGAGCCTGCAGGGGAGTCCGATGAATCGGCTGGACGCGACGAGGGCACGCTGTCCACCCTTGCCGACCCCGCTGATCCTGTCGAATCCGACATCGAGGCGGAGACAGACACAACTCCTTCGTCGAGCGCGAACACTGCGGAAGAGACGCCTGCTGACTTGGGTGAACCAACCGAGACGATCGTCACACTCGGCCCCGAGGACGATCGGCAGCGCGCAGACACCGTTAATTTGGAGTCGATCGTCTGTCCCGTGTGCGGTCACCACACAGACGCACTCAGGTTCTGCGGGTACTGCGGTTCCCGGTTAGGTGCCACCAACCGGTCGCCTGGCAAGGGCAATCCACGCCTGGAAAAGATCCACGACCGTATACGCACCTTTATCGATCCGACCTGGAGCGTCGCCTCCACCCTCCCGCATGCGGTCACCCTCGGCATCGGCCTCGTTCTTGTCATGATCTCGCTGTTGTCGAATAGTGGTGGCATGGCGCTTGTCGTCACCTGCGCGATCGTGCCCGTCCTGATCCTGCTCTCACTCAACCAGCGTGACGTGTTTGAAAGCGAATCCCCACTCGTACTTCTTGCCACGGCGGGAGCGGGAGGAGTCGCGGGAATTATCGTAGCCTGGCTGGGAGCGACCTTCGTCTCCGCCGGCTGGTTCGACACCGGCGTTCTGAACTTCGGTGCGGCGGGCTTCGGCGGCAGGTTCGCGGAAGGGGCCGGGGCCGCACCGTTTCTCGTCTGGCTAACCAACGGTATCCTGTTGCCGCTTGTCGGTTTGGCCGGCATCGTTGCCGCGCCGATCGCATTGCGCCGCTTCAACCGATACCGCAATGAAGTGATGGACGGAACGATCCTGGCCGGTGCCGGAGGCGCCGGCTTCGCAATCGGCAGTGCAATCGTCTTCTGGGCTCCGATCTTCGATCACCGTGGACCATCGATCGACGTGTCCGACTGGACCCTCACGGTGATTGGTATGGCAATCTTGCGTCCCGTCGTGATCACGCTGGCTGGAGCGATGTTAGGTGCTGGCGTCTGGCGCTACATGAAGACACCACAGCGTCGTGTCCTGATCCTTCCAGCCGCCGGCAGCATCGGCGGCATGATCCTTCTCTACCTCGGATCGCTCTGGATTCAGCCGAGCGGCGGTGGGTTGTGGCCCGAGGTGCTGTGGCTCGGATTGATCGCGGTCGCGGTCTTCATTCTCTACAAGCTCGTCCTTACCTCGGCGATTACCGAGGATCGCAAGGCGTTTGGTACTGATGACACCCGCATTGTCTGCCCTCATTGTCACCGCATGACACTCGAGGGAGCATTCTGCTCCCGATGTGGCAAACCGCTGCCGGAGGATAGCTCGACGACAGTGGGCGCAACAACAACCTGAGGCGACGCACGGTTCGACCCGCTGGTGATGCCTCTGTGCACGCCTGGGCGTATCGATATTCTGGTTGGTTGGGTGGAGTAAGAGGAGCGCCGGTCCGGTGGTGTAACGGACCGGCGATATTGTCGCTGAAACATCCATCCAGGCCGCCGCCCTGGGAAAGGCAACGTCCCGAGCTGTCAGCGCTTGCGCTTTCGCGCCACTGACAGAACCCCGTCGAAGACCTCGCATCGCGCGAGGTTGCATCTGGATCAGGCGATCGATGTGGTGCATTCGATCGTCCCTAATCTGTATATCAGTAACCGGAGATGGTTGCTGACCGGGTTCTCGGAAAACTGGAAAGGATACGCCTTTCAACGCTTCCAGCCACCCATGCCGCCGGCAGAAAATTCGATTGCCCGAACCTTTGAAACATCCGGCGTGCCTTGTGATGCTTCAGTAACGTCAACTTACCCGTACGCTATGAAATTGTCAAGAAATATCGCATCGTCCGTACACGTGTCAGGGCCGGGTGATTCGGCCTGCTCGCGGCTCTCGTTGGGAGCCGCAATTTGCCCATCCGGGACCTGGCCCTGCGTCCCTATCTCACCGAGAGCGACGGCGCCCGAGGTGCGACCGGACACACGTGTCAGATCCACTCCACGCGCTCCGCTCGCCTGCGCTGGAGACGCAGACGTCCAAACAACATGCCCAGTCCCATCCAGCAGGAGCAAACCGGGCAACTGGCGCACACCAAATCCGCGCGCGATCTGAGACACGTCGTCAGAAATCGTCACGGTGTAGCCAGGACCGTCGGCAAGACACGATGCCGATTGCGGCGCAATGACGATGAGATGGACATTCGTTGTCAATGCCGCGCGCTGGTTATGCACCATCTCGTCCACATCTTCGCAATCCCCCGTCCTTTCACCAAGCAGGAGGACAACGGTAGGTTCGCCATCGGTGTTCGTGGGATTGAATCGGGCATGACGGCAACCGGTCATGTCGGCGTCGGAGGAAGGAATCACATGCCTCTCTCTGTCCATTCGATATCAGGGCCAGACCGCCGCAAGGCACGCTGCCTGCATCGTTTTGTCGACCGCTGACATCTCGGTTTGGGGACAAGTGCCAAAGCCGGGACTTATCCATTCGAACGGTACTTGCCTGTATCCCAGGACAAACACGTACCGACTTTGGAACGTCAAAGATCGCGCGTGTAGGGCGAGGATTGTGCAAAGCCCATACGCGCGATCGTGCGTCACCTTCACCGGGTTCGAACCACCACAGCGAGCAGCTTCCAATGACAGCCACTACCCTCATAACCTCGGTGTATCACCTCGAGATGATGGCCTCAGGGTGACAGATCGCCGTATGCGGGTCATCCCCGAAATTGCGTATTTCGCCGGTAGCGTGATCACGTATTCCTGACCGTCATCACTACGTAATCTCCAACCACGAAGGTTCATCGCCGTGAGAAATGTGCGCACCTGGTGCCCACAGTGCAGGCTGATTCTCCCGGAGAAGAGAATACGTTCGGGCCAGGATCACTTGTTGCAGACTTCGACGGGCGCCGGCGTTGGTACCGGACATTTGGGCGAAGCAAGATCCCAGATCGTGTCAGGGAGAATGATGCCTGCGTTTGCCCGCAGCCATCAAATCACGCCGAGATGGCCAGATGCCGAGATGTCGATGTCAACGTGGCCAGGACGGTTCCGTCAGCGTCAGGCGATGCTTGCGAAGATCTCTTCCACAGCCACCTCGGGCATATGGACAACATCGGGGATGGTCGTCTGCTCATCTTCACACTCCTTGAGCGCATCGAGCATCGCTCGCGACAGCAGCACGATCTTCGCCAGTTCGGCAGGAGTGATCGTCTGGTAGCCGTCACTCAACGCGTTGTCCGGATCCGGGTGCACTTCAAGGAAGAGACCATCGGCACCGGCTGCGATCCCGGCCAGCGACATCGGCTTGACCAGGGAACGACGTCCTGTGCCATGGCAGGGATCAACGATGATTGGAAGATGCGTGAGCTCCTTGATCCCTGGGATCACGTTGAGATCGAGATTGAATCTGAAGGTGCTGTCGAACGTCCGGATCCCCCGTTCGCAGAGGACGACATCGGCGGTCCCGTGCGCCATCAGGTATTCCGCGCTCATCAGCCATTCGTCCACCGTTGCCGAGAATCCACGCTTCAGCAAAACCGGTCTGCCGGCCGCTCCCACGCGTTTGAGCAGGGAGAAGTTGGACATGTTCCGTGTGCCAATCTGCAGCATGTCTGCATAGCTCGCGACAAGATCAACCTGATCGACCTCCATGACCTCGGTCACGACTGGCATGCCAGTCGCCTCCCGAGCGGCGGCAAGGTAGGTGAGACCCTCCTCACCCAACCCCTGGAAGGAGTATGGTGACGTCCGCGGCTTGAATGCCCCGCCCCGCAGGATGCGGGCACCGGCGGCCTTCGCCGCGTGCGCGATCTCGATCAGGTTTTCCCGCGACTCGATCGAGCAGGGACCAGCCATCACGACGGGCGGTCCGTTACCGATCGCCACATCACCAACCATCACCGTGCTTGGCGAGCGCGCTTCCAGGCTCGCCAACATGTACGGCTTGTGTACTGCCTGCACGCGGATCACTCCAGGCATCCGTGCAACGTCCGGCCCAAGCGTGCCACCAATCCCCACGACTTCACCACCTTGTCCATCCGCCAGGACCCGTGCCTTCAGGCCGCGTTCGATTGCTGCTGCCAGCAAACGCTGACGTGTGGATTCCGGAGCGTCCGGTGCAAGAGATATCAACATGTCCAGTGCCCATCCTTCTGTTCTGCATGTCTGATCGCGAACCGCATGTCCGCTCATCCGCAACTGGTTGCGATTCGATCTCTTCCGTGACTGCTACACGCGCCTGCCCATTTCCGGGCAAACAAAAAAACCGAGACATCTGTCTCGGCTCCCCCTCGGTCGTGCGTTCTGGTTTTATCGGTGACGATCAGTTACTGCGGACAGCCCTTTCGCCCCGCCAGCACGGCCGGGGGGTCGGTAAAATACCAGGAGCAATAAAACGAACGATTGCACGAATTTCCAGAGGAAACCATGGGAACCGTGAACTCTGCAACTGGTGGGTTGGTACATTCTTCTTTCATCACGTCAGCAGCGTATCGCGCGAAACGTATCGATGTCAAGCTCCCGATCAATTGAGCGAGTGAAGATGGCTCTCGGGGGCCTTCCTTGTAAACGCGTGCTTCGGTGTATTTCACAAGTAATTTCTTGTGAAAGGTCTCGACAAATGGCAGAAGTCTTGCGACAATGGCGGTGTTGGCAGAAATAGGGTGTCAGGCGATCCTTTTCGATCTGGCTCCGATTTTCGAAATCCGAAGATTCGATATTGGAGGTCTCTTCCTCATGGCACGTGAACTTTCCCCTCTTCCATATGCGTTCGATGCGCTCGAGCCGACCGTTGATGCGCTCACGATGGAGATCCATCACGATCGTCATCACCTTGCCTACGTCACGAATCTGAACAACGCGGTCGCAGGCACGGATCTCGATTCGGTCAGCTCCGAAGATCTGGTCAAGGACCTCTCGCAGGTTCCCGAGGAGAAGCGCGCTGCCGTGCGCAACAATGCCGGCGGCGACGTGAACCACACGTTCTTCTGGAAGTTGCTCGCCCCAGGTGGAGCATCTGCTCCGTCCGGTGCCCTTGCCGCTGCGATCAACGAGACCTTCGGTGGTGTCGATAGTCTCAAGGAAAAGGTCAACGCCGCTGGCGCTGCCCGCTTCGGCTCCGGTTGGACGTGGCTCGTCGTCGACGGTGGCAACCTCAAGGTTGTCAGCACCCCAAATCAGGACAGCCCGCTGAGCGATGGCCAGACCCCAGTGCTCGGCATTGATGTTTGGGAGCACGCCTACTACCTTAAGCATCAGAACAAGCGCCCGGCATACCTTGGCGCGATCTGGGACGTCATCAATTGGGACGTCGCCAGCGAGAATTTCGACAACGCGTAACCGACGCGTCGAATCGATTATCCGCGCCGCGCGAATCCAGGGACTGCGATCGTATCGATCGCAGTCCCTTTTTTCATCTGTTTGCCAGCGAATTTCGAGCACCTGCACGGGTTTCTGTGAACGCAACAGGCACCAGGAGTTCCAACCATGTCCCGCACCAGCGTTATGTCGCCCCTAAGTTGACGTGGAGTCACAGTCCGCGTACGGTTGAGCGACGTCGATGCCTTCTCGTTTTCGGGACTGGCATCCTGTGCACAACCCGTTCGACCCGGCGTGCAGCTGAATGCCGGCGGACGCAGGAGACACGCTCCCTGATGCCCACCCCATCTCCCGATCGCACGTCCCAGCCTCACGTCCTCGCAATCTCATGGTGGCGATCCCGCTCCCGCAGCACGGCCCTCTCGATCCTGCTTGGCAGCCTGCTCGCGATCGGTTCGATTCTGGGCGTCCTCGCCCAGGCACTCGGTCCTGCCGGACCATCACCTGCTCAGGGACATGCGTCAGTCATTGCCCATGGAATCGCTCACTCCCCGGATAGCGTCGCGCGTTGGCGTGTTTTCACCCCGAGTGCGACAGCTGGCGGTAAAGCCACGGAATTCGCCACGTCCTCGTTCATCTTCGCTGCGGGGAATCCGCTGCTCGTCTCGGAACCCGCTACGGGGTACCGTCAGCGTCTTGCCGCGGGCGAGGGAATGTTTGTCAACAGCGGCCAGACCATTGCAATCGAGCCATTCGGCGCTCCGGAGATCTACTACGTCATCGAAGTTGGGCCGGGAAACGCCTCACTCCCCGCGCCAGCACTCTTTGTCAGCGACGGATTCAAGGCTGATGGACGCGATCACGACCTGTCACTGGTGCGTGATGTGTTAGGCGAGAACGAGAAGGGTGATATTGCCGGTGGTGCGATGCCGACGCTCATCCTCGTCTTGAACGGTTCCCTCGGCGTCGCGGCCCGTGGCGAAGATGCGCAGGTGTTGCCGTCGGGTCGAATCGGGATCTTCGAGGGCGAACTCGCGCTCGCCGGTCAGTCCGCCGGAACGACGTATATCGCCGCGCACGTCGGAGCCACGATCCCCTTCGCATCGACCCCGGTTGCCTCTCCAACCGTGCAGGCGACTCCGGTGCCGGTCAAGACCCCAACCCCAGCACCGACTCCAACGCCGGCGACGGTCGCAACCGCTACAGCGGCACCAACAAAGGTCGCGCCACCGATACCTCTCGGGACGCCAACGCCCTCCCCGGTATCGACTGCGGATGATGACAACGATGGATTGGCCAACGTCGAGGAGGCAGCGCTCGGCACCGATCCGAAGAATCCCGACACCGACGATGACGGCGTCTCGGACGGGGATGAGGTTGATGTCTACAGATCTGATCCGCTCAATCTCGATACCGACGGCGACACGCTCTACGATGGTGGCGAACTTGTCTACGGGACCGGCATCCTCGATCCGGACAGCGACGGCGATGGGCTTTCGGACGGTGACGAGGTGTATATCTACCTCACCAGCCCCACGTCGTCCGATTCCGATGGCGATGGCACTCCAGATGGTGTCGAGGTTCGTAATGGTACAAATCCGTTGAGGGCTCCAAGTGCCGAACCAACAAGCGCCCCTGCCGTTCCGGTACCAACGAGTGCCGCTGCGGCCCCGGCCGGGCAAGGATCAGCCGATTCTGATGGCGATGGCTTGACCGACGCCCAAGAAACCCGGTTTGGCACCAATCCCGCCAACGGTGATTCCGATGGTGATGGCGTGAACGATTCGAACGAGGTCGCCGCCGGCACCAATCCCCTCGATCCGCGAAGCTACCCGTAATCGTCTCGCGACGTCACTGTCGGGTTCGCTCGCTACAACGAACACCCCGGAAGCAGCTTGGCTTCCGGGGTGTTCGTTGTAGAGGAACTGGACGAATTACTTCGCGGACGTGCCCTTCTCGGAATCGGACTCGCCGGTGATAAGCCGCGCCTGTCGTGAGTAGGTGAAATAGTTCATCACCCATTGTGAGACGACCATCAGACGATTGCGGATACCCGGCAGATACGCCCCGTGCACGGCCATCCACATGAACCAGGCCGGGAAGCCACCGATCTGCTTGCCCTTGATATCGACGATCGCCTGATTGCGGCCGATCGTCGCCATGCTTCCCTTGTCCACGTAATTGAACGGCTGATAGGCCTCACCCTTGATCTTGCGGGCGATATTGCCCGCAGCCCAAGTGCCTTCTTGCATTGCGACGGGCGCAATGCCCGGAAGCGGCTTGCCTTCCGCGGTCTTGGCGCTCGCGGCGTCGCCGATGACGAAGATCTCCGGATGCCCGGAAACGTTCAGCTCGCGCTCGACCGGCACCCGACCGGCTCGATCCAACTCGGCGACATTCGCCAGCTTGCGCGTGAGGGCCGAGACCTGAACGCCAGCCGCCCAGAACACGGTAGCCGCTTCGACGCGTTCTTCACCGATGTCGACACCGTTCGCATCGATCATCGTGACCAGCGAGTTTGTGCGGGTCTCGACACCGAATTTCTTGAGGTCCTCGGTGGCGCGGGCGGAAAGCTTCTCGGCGAACATCGGCAGAATTCGCGGCAACCCCTCCAGCAGATAGATCTTGGCCTGCCGCGGATCGATATTGTCGAACTCACGCGTCAGGGTGTGATGGGCGATCTCGCCAATCGCACCTGCCAGCTCGACGCCGGTCGGACCACCACCGATGACGATGAAGGTCAGGAGCGCCTTCTGTTTCTCGTGATCGGGTTCGGCATTGGCGCGCTCGAACGCAAGCAGAATGCGACGGCGAATACGCTCGGCATCCTCCAGCGTCTTCAAACCGGGAGCGACCGGCTCCCATTCGTCATGACCGAAATAGGAGTGCGTTGCGCCAACTGCAACGACCAGATAGTCGTAGGGGACGTCGATTCCGGTTGCCAGACCGATCTTGCGATTGTCGCTGTCGATCGTCTCGACCTCGCCAAGAATCACCTTGACGTTCTTCTGCCCCTTGGTCATCGTGCGAATCGGCTGCGCGATATTGGCGGGCGAAAGCTGAGCAGTCGCCACCTGATAGAGCAGCGGGGCGAACAGGTGATGATTGCGTCGGTCGATCAGGGTGATCGCAACGGGCGCATCTGCCAGTGACTTGGCGACGTTGATCCCGGCGAAACCACCACCGATGATCACCACTCGCGGCGTCTTTATGCCAGTTGTCTCTGGCTTGATCATGTCGTCGGCGACGGTCACGAATTGGGCAACTGGGCCCTCATCCTTGCTCCCGGTGCCAGCCTTCGTGTGTGTCATTCCCGGATCCGCTGAAACCACGCTTTGCTCCACTCTTCCACCAATCCATGCAAAGTCATCTGTCCGACTCTTCGCATGTTCAGCGCAATGTCATGTCGTTGTTCCCGCCAGCGCAGCTGCGCTCCGGACAGGGACTCGACGTCCTCACTTCCGCCTTCAGCGGCCGCATCATCCGTCAGGTATTCATCTGGCAGAATATCAATGAATTGCGTAAACACGCAACATTTTTCCAATGCAGAGACGTTTTCGGCAGCGAAACCTGCCGGTTCTGCCTCTCCGATTCGCGCATCCCTGCCTGAATTGCTGTTCCCCGGATAAAAGATGTCTCACGCGTATTACCCATAGCCCCAATTCAATGCGCCTGAAAGTCGACATTCTGCGCGTTCACGATTCGTTCACCAGTAATGCTCGGAGTTGAGTCATAATTGTGTGCGGCACGCGTCTGCATTGATTGATGCAGGAGACCTCGCCTGAAACGGTCTATCCGCTGGCGTTGGCACGAACGCTTGATCTCTATCTGAAGGAAGGAACGCCAAGAATGTCCAACAGGAATCTCATTCAACGTTCGATCTCGAGACGTACGATGATCGGTCAGGGTGCCGCGATTGGCGCCGGACTGGCCGTCGCTGGCGCAGTCGGAGCGTCAGCTTCACCTTCTCAATCTTCTCCGGAGACTGGCACCCGGATGCAGGGGGTGAACGGTGAAATCACCGTCAGTTATCCGGATACCGCCGGCTACAAACCAAAGTACGTTCAACAGGCTGCGGACGCCGTCACTGCCGCCAACCCCGGTGCGAAAGTCAATGTCGTCAAGGACGAGAGCAGTGATGCCTACACCAAACTCCTGCTGGCACTTGATTCCGGGGATTCCCCAGACGTCATGCATGTCGGCGGCGGCAATATGGGCGAACTGGCGGACGCCGGATACATCCATCCGCTCGATGACTACATCGCCCAGTGGGAAGATTGGCAATACTATCCGGAATCCGTCCGTTCCGGCGTCACCTACAACGGTCATGTCTATGCGATTCCGTACGGACTCGATACCCGATTTCTCTTCAATCGTCGCGACATCCTTGAGAAGGCCAGCCTGGGGGCCGATTGGCAACCGTCTAATATTGCCGGAATCATGGATGCAGCGATTGCGGTGAAAAACACCGGCATTGACGGCGTGATTCCATATGCCCTCTATGCAGGCGTCAATGGGAGCGGCGGCACAGTGGAACACGCCTACTTGCCTTTGCTTCTTGGATATGGCGGCAGCCTTCAGGACGCAGACGGCAAATGGGTCGTTGGTGGGGACCCAATCGTGAAAGTCCTCCAGTATTACAAGGACGCCTACATCACCAACCAGCTGGTTCCATCTGAAGTGATCACGACGACGAGCCCGTGGACTGCCATGCGTCAGAACGTTGGCGAAGGCAAGCTCGCGCTTCTCTTCGAGGGCGGATGGGTATATGGCGGGTACCAGCAGAAGGATCCGGCTCAGCTCGAGAACATTGGCTACCTGCTTCACCCGACCGAATCCGCAGGCCCGTCATTCACGATTGGCGGATCCGGCACGTGCTGGTATATCGGCGAAAAGAGCGGGAACAAGGACTTGGCCTGGGAGTTTATCAAGGCATTCAACACAAAAGAGATCGTTGCGAACCTCAATATCGAAGATCCGCATCCCGTCGCTCGCACCGACAGCGCCGAACTCCCGGAGTTCCAGGCAGTGCCGTATCTTGTCGATTGCACGACATCGTTGCAACGCGCGGTCTTCACACCGGTCAATGCCAGCTATGCGAAAGTTCAGCAGGCAATTCAGAAAGTTACCGGTAGCATCGCAACTGGCGAGTATGAGCCAGAAGAAGGAGTGCAACGTCTCGCCGACGAGATCAAGCGCGCCGTTGGAAACGACAATGTGACGGACACTCCGGGTCCAAGCCCGATTCCAGCCGGAACTCCGGTCGCCTCGCCTGTTGCATCCCCGGCATCGTAGCGAAGCATTCCGGAAACAACCGCTTCAGGCACGGGATCGGCGCGTTTTCACGTCGATCACGTGCCGCCTGCCGGGTGCGAGACATCATGGGTCCCAAGTTTTCCTGCCGAAAGGATGAGTGGTCGTGATACACCGATCCACGACGACCGCAGCCACAGCCACACCCGCCACCGTTCATCCGGGCATCCTTCCGGATCCGCGGAACGAACCGTTGCCACTCCCGCCGCGTCGTATCAGCAGCTGGAAGCGCAATCGTGCCTACGTCCTCGGCCTCACCCCTGCGGCGATCCTTCTCGCCATTTTCTTTCTCGCACCGGCGGGATGGGCACTTTATTCCAGCCTCACCAACCGCGCGCTCGTGGGGATCGATGCCGCCAACTACCGATTCATTGGATTGGACAACTATCGCCGCCTGATGGAGGACCCGGATTTCTTCCAGGTGATCAGGAATTCCATCATCTTCGTCATCGGCTCGGCCATGATCGGACAATTCATCCTCGGCCTGGCGATGGCCGTCCTGATCGATTTCTCCGAAAAACGGGGATACAAAATTGCACTGCTGGGATACGCGGCGGTTTTGCTGGCGTGGGTTAACCCAACGGTGATCGCGGGCTTCCAATGGACCGCGATGTTCGACTTCTACTACGGGACACTCAATCGCACGATGAATGCGGTTGGCTTGCCGTCCGTGAACTGGATTGGCGACTATCCCATGCTCTCGGTCATTATCGTCAATGTCTGGCGCGGCACTGCCTTCGCCATGATGATCTTCCTGGGCGCCCTCAAGACGATTCCTCCCTATATCTACGAAGCGGCACGGATCGACGGCGCAACCGGGTGGCAGGCATTCTGGGATCACACGCTGCCTAACCTTCGCCATATCATGATGATCGTGTTGCTTTCGCTCACGATCTCCACGTTCGGGACGTTCCTGCTCATCCAGACGCTGACGAATGGCGGCCCGGGCATCCAGACGGAAGTGATTGCGCTCTTCGCCTACCACACCGCGTTCACCGGCTATGAAATCGGATACGGCTCCGCCATCGCGTTGGTCATGCTGGTGCTGAATCTCGTTTTCGGCATGATCTATATCCGCGTTTCGCGGCCGAGGGCATAAGCATGTCGGACGTCACCGCACCTTCACCGATCTCTCTGGATGTCGCGGTCGCATCGCCCGTCACGGCTCAACCCGTGGCGGTGGCCGCGCAACCCCGCCTCCCGGGAAAGAAGATCCGGTGGGTCGAGGCGATCGTCATCCACGTGATTTTCATCGCGGTCTCCATCTTCTTTCTCGCTCCGTTTATCTGGATGTTCCTGGCTGCCTTCGAGACACACGCCGACCCCTTCATCGGCTGGCCGAAGGGGCTCACGTTTGGCAATTTCACCTACATCTTCCGCGAACTCGACTTCGCCCGGAATTTGCGGAACAGCATCTTCGTTTCGGTTACCTCCATGATCGTCACGACATTCACGGTCGCGTTGGCGGGGTACTCGCTCTCCCGCATCGAATTCAAGCAGAAGAACTGGGCGAGCTATTCCATCCTGCTCCTGCAAACGATGCCCCTGTCGGCGACGATGGTTCCGATCTACAGCCTCGCCCGGGAACTCGGGTTGCGGAATAGTTACTTTGGCCTCATCCTCGTTTCCGTTGCCTTGGATCTTCCCTTTCTGACCTGGCTCATGAAGGGGTTTTTTGACGCGGTTCCTAAGACCTTGGAAGAGGCCGCCTGGATCGACGGGCGTTCCAAGTTGAGGGCCTGGTTCGAGATCGTGCTGCCTTCCGCCCGTCCCGGACTGGCCGTGGTGGCAGGACTTTCGTTCCTCGGCGCCTGGGCGGAAGTCATGCTCGTGCTGATCCTGATCGACAGCCCCAGCAAGTCGACCGTTCCCTTGGCCTTCTACAAGACGATGATGAACCGTGGAGGATACACCGATGTGCGATACGAGTTGATCGCCGCCATGGGGGTTCTCTATATCATCCCGGTGCTGGTGATTTTCTTCGCGACCCGCAAGGTGATGGCGAGCGGTCTCGCCAGTTCGACCAAGGGCATCTAGGCCCAAGCCGTAACCCATGTGACCCGCAAGGTGACGCCGGGCGGTCTCGCGAGTTCGGTTAGGAGTATGTCATCTTGACCCGTCATTCGAACCCGACCCGTCATTTCGAGCCTGTCGAGTAATCTCCTGAATCGATCCCTGGACCGATCAAGCACCGTCCACGAGGCGGACATGACGAAACGGATTTGACGCGATGGCGACCGTTGACTTTATCCGAACGCAAAGGCAATATGACGGCCAGGATCGGCCCGCCGTCCGCGATCTGACACTGAACGTGAACGACGGCGAGTTGCTAGTCATGCTCGGTCCCAGCGGGTGCGGCAAGACGACCGCAATGCGCATGATTGCCGGCCTGGAAGAGCCCGACTACGGTGACATCCAGATCGACGGCCACAGCATCGTCGGCCTCGAACCAAAGGATCGTGACATCGCGCTCGTCTTTCAGCAGTACGCGCTCTATCCGCATCTTTCGGTACGGGACAACATGCTCTACCCGCTAAAGGTTCGCAAGACTCCCTCGACCGAGCGGAAGGGTCGAGTCGACCAGGTCGCTAAAATGCTCGGCTTGGGAAAGCTGCTCAACCGGAAACCGGGCCAACTATCCGGCGGTGAACAGCAGCGTGTAGCTCTTGGTCGCGCCATCGTGAGAAAGCCGAAGGTCTTCCTGATGGACGAACCGCTTTCCAACCTCGATGCCAAGCTGAGAGACCAGACAAGAACCGAGATCAAGGCGCTCCAACGAGAACTGGCGACGACCATGTTCTTCGTCACTCATGACCAGGCGGAGGCGATGGTGCTCGCCGACCGCATTGCGGTCATGAACCAGGGTGAACTGCAACAGGTCGGCAGCCCCGACGACATCTACGGATATCCCACAAATCTTTTCGTCGCCCAGTTCATCGGCAGCCCGCCCATGAACCTCTTTGAAGTCGAGCGCAATGGCGCATTCCTGAGCGGTCCCGGAGGCTGGCAGATCCCGGCCCCCGAAGCGCTCGATCGTACAGCCGGAAATGAAAAACTCACATTGGGACTTCGCCCCGAGGCGATCAGGCTTTCCGAAACGTCAACGGGTGCAGCCGACGAACAGGCAGCCATCGTCTATCTGACGGAACCACTCGGGAGCGAGGTCATTATCAACGTGCGCGTCGAGGGGAAAGTGCTGAAAGTGCGCAGCGCGCCGGAGATCCGGCCCGCAACGAATACCACGGTGTGGCTGCGACCCGATCCGCATGGCACGAGACTCTTCGATACCGAAACCGGACAGGCCATCGCATGAACGTTCAGACCCACCCCGAGCTCGTGGTGACAGGCTTCTTCGATCAGGCCGACGAGCGAACGTGGCAGCACGTCCCCTTCGAAGTTCCCGTCGGCGTCGATCAGATTCATCTGACGATCAGCTACAACGACATGATCGATTCCAATCCGTTCCTGTTCGGTGGCAACACGCTGGATATTGGCTTGTTCGACCAGCAGGGCGTCGCGGCCGGCGGTCCGGGCTTTCGCGGGTGGAGTGGAAGCAACAAGCTCGAGTTCACAATCGGCAGCGAGTGGGCAACACCGCCTTATCATGCGGGAAAACCGGGTGATGGAACGTGGCACGTCCTTCTCGGCGCTTACAAGATTGGTCCAGACGGTCTCTCGTATCGGGTAGACATCCGCTTCAACCCCGAGCTTTCAGATCCCGGTCGCCCCGCAATGCCGAACATTCACGAGCTCGCGCGTCCCCGCATCGATCGCCAGCCCGGCTGGTTCTGCGGCGACCTCCACGCCCACACCGTCTTCTCGGATGGCAACTCCTGGCCAGCAATGGTGGTAGCGGCGGCGTACGAACTCGGACTCGATTTCGTCGGCATCACCGATCACAACCGTGCTCAGTCCGCCATCGACGTAGTTCCTCAGGGCGGCGGATGGCCCGTAGTGGTTGCCGGCGTTGAAGTGACCACCTACGCCGGTCACTTCAACGTCTGGGGAACAGACACCTGGTACGATTTTCGCAATCCAACCGCGGAGGGCATTCAGGCAGCCGTCGATAGCGCCCGTGCCGACAACGGATTCGTCTCACTCAACCATCCAAAGCCTTTCGGGCCGGACTGGGAGTTCCCCGAAACGACCGGCTTCGATGCCATCGAGGCATGGAACGGCTGGTGGGATCGGCTCAACAACGTCTCCACACGGTACTGGAACAATCGACTGGCCGCAGGGGAGCGAGTTTGGGGACTGGGCGGCAGCGACATGCACATGCTCGCCTCCGATGGCGATCCCGATAACCCACTTTCCCCTGCCCAACTCGGCATGCCGACACTCTGGATCCAGACGGATGAGCCGTTGACCTCGACCTCCATTCTCGACGCCTTGAGAGCGGGTCGAAGCTTCCTCACCGAATCGCCATCCGGGCCACAACTCTATCTGCGACTCGAACCTGACAGGGATATGTTGCATGTCCACGTCGTCAACGCGAAGGGAAATGCATTGCTGCTTGTCGGCCCGGACGGCGTCCTCGACGCATCCACCATCGACCTCGACAACTTTGCCTTCTTCTGGCCGATGGAGTTCTTTACCGGGACTGGTGCAGTGATGCCCCCATTCGTCCGGATCGAGATCCACCGAGTGACTGGTGGGGTGCGGGCGATGTCTCAGCCGATCTGGCTTCGCTGACGATCAGGCGTCCCAGTCCTCTTCGTCCGGATCAACATTGACCACCCAATTTGCCCGCCAGGGATTGTCGCCCGCGACCTGCGGTCCGCCATATTCCCCCATCTCGCTGGTATCCTGCTCGGCGAACTCGACCATTCGATCCACGAAGGCATCCAGCTCCACCTCCGGATCGTGGAATCGGAAGCGGCCGAGTTCGTTCAGCAATGTCGCGCCCGGATCGAATCCTTCACCTCGAAATGCAAGTTTCCGCAACCGGACGATGCGCGCATCATCATCCCCCAGTTGTCTGATCCACGCAGCCAATTCGCTTAGGCCGACAGCCGAACGCCGGCTGCGAGCCGCTGCGCCCGGTCCCAACCCGATCATGTCCTGAAATTCGCGTTCCCGGCGCCAATCCGCGATCGCCTCGATCCGGTCTGCAATCGCCGAGCTGGTGTCTGTCATGCAGTTCCGCTCCAGATATCTATCGATCGACCGCTACGATTCATCCCGTGTTCAAGGACGATGACTCCGCATAGTATGGACTGTCCCCGTTCCGGGCACCCGCTTCGACTGCGAGCATCCCCGGCTCGACTGCTCCATTTTTCGGGGACTCGGGCAATTCGCCGCGTCAGAAGCTGAACTCCGAACCGCTCGAACCATGCGCCAGCATCCCCGGTGAGGGCTCCAGAAACAACACTGTTCAGGACATTCATGCCGCAACACGCTACGCTGTGTAGGAGAATCCGTGTGTATCGCAGCCAGGTCGGCGGCGTTCGTCCACGTCTGGAGTGGCCAGACAGCAACCGGCATCCACTCAGGGTCTATGCACATATGGGGATCGGCAACCACCAACGCACTGAACGCACCCTGTCGTCCAGGAGAAGACGGGGGAATCCGGCGATCGGTGCCTATCTCTCCCTTGCCATCTCCATGAGCATCGTCGGCAGCTCGGTCGTGACGGGTAAATACATCACCGATGCCATGCCCATCTTCCTGGCTTCGGCGATCAGATTCCTCATCGCCTCGATCCTGCTGGGATGCTGGACCATCCTCAAGCGCGGGTCAGGTGAAACCCGGTTGCACATCTCTCGACACGACCATGCGGTGATGGCGCTACAGGCGCTGACCGGCATTTTCATGTTCAACGTCTTCCTGCTCCTCGGACTGAAGTTGACAACGGCGACGGCAAGTGGCGTCATCACGAGTGCAACCCCGGCAATCATCGCACTGCTCTGCATCTTTCTCGGTGAGCGGCTATCAGGACGCATCTGGGCCGGGGTCCTGCTATCGATGGCCGGAGTTCTCGCCGTCAATCTCTTCGGTGCCGCCGCAGGCGACAGTCTGGCATCGAATCCGTTCCTCGGCGCCTTGCTCGTTCTGGTGGCGGTGATCGGCGAGGCACTCTATACCATCTTCGGCAAGATGGTTTCGGGTCGACTCCCGGCCGCCACGATCGCCACGTGGGTCTCGTTCTATGGGATGTTGATGTTTCTGCTTCCGGGACTCTGGCAACTTCGGGGCTTCCATCCGGAGTCCGTTCCTGCCAGCGCCTGGTGGAGCGTCGCCTATTCGGCGACCTTCGTCACGGTCGTCGCGTTCGTTCTGTGGTTTCGCGGCTTGCAACGGGTACCGGCAAGCACTGCCGCACCGTTCACCGGCATGATCCCGATCGTGGCGGTCCTGCTCGCGGCAATCCTCCTCCATGAACCAGTCGGTTGGCCGCATGTTGTTGGGATTGCGTGCGTGATCGGCGGCATCCTCCTCATCACGAATGGAAGCGCCCGGTGCGTCCGACCGGTCGAGAAGTCCATCGCACAAGCCTGATCGAACCAACCTGATAGAACCGGGCCAAACCGAATTCGGTTGGGGTCACGTATTCCGCAGGTGGCTGTGGTGGCTGACGTCCCCCAGGAATGCTGGCCCGGTCTACCGGACATGCGCCGCCAGCGGCGCCGGCAGCGTCACCTGCAGCGAAAGCAAGTCGCTTCGACGTCGCTCGAAAGCGCTGGGAGCGTAGCCTCCGTCATATGGTTCGATACCGCCAGCGAGTCTTTGCGATCGCCCCTGGCGGCAACCGGCGCGAACATGATCGTCGGCAGTCATACGACGTCACTGGCTCCAACGTGGAGATCTGACAGGCAGATACCAACGGGGTGCTTCATCAAGCCGCGAGGGATCGCTCTACAGAGTTGATCCGGTCGGGCATGACTTGTAGACAACCGCTTCGCCGCAAACCTGCAGCAGCGAGGTTATCCGAACGATGCGAAACCTTCGACAGCGAGCGTGTCGAGCATCCTCATCACCCGCTTGCCGGTGACTGGGAACATCATGCCCTCGGCAAACACCGGGTGCGTCGACGCACTCCAACCGTCGTCACCCAGGGAATCGAACGCCTGACGTATCTCCTTCTGCGGCAAACGTCCCGGATCGACGCACCAGGCCAGGAGGTCGAGCAATGGCCGCTCCAATCTCGCCGCAGACCCGGAAAACTTCGGCAGCACCTTCATCTGGACGGCGCGGTCGAAGACCTGCTCGAGTTCGAAATCCACGAAATTGCGCATGCCGTTGCCCGTGAACGCAGCGATCTCGTCGAACACGCGATACCCGAAGTTCATGCGTGACTTCTCAAGCAGCCCGTTCAAATTCTGCAGCCAGTCGCGTATCGCTGGATACTCGGCGGCGACGTCCCGCACCTCCGTTTTCTCGATACGGGCGAAACGACCGTTCCGCGAGAAACCAGACAACAATGCGGAGCGCTCGGCCCAGGTTGGTTCACCTGCATCACCACTCGTGGTGATCGGATACGACGAGAAATCAACCTCCGAGAGTTCCATCGTGAATGCCCGATCCAGCACCTTCGGGCTGAAGGCATGAGTGGTCTCGTCCATGTTCACGGTGCCGATGATGTAAAGGTTGGGCGGAAGTCTGATCTCGGCGGGAGGAACGTCCTCATCCTGCTCGTCGATTGGCTCCGGGCGCTGGATCCGGATCACCTCTCGCGTCCAGCCCTCATCGTCGCGCCCGGACTCGAGCACGCTGAGCAGATCGGCGAAGTAGTACTCGACATGCGCGAGGTTCATCTCATCGAGGATCACGAACCACGCGATCGGCGCGCCAGACCGGTAATTCTCCCCGGCGTGCAGGATGAAGCGCAAAAAGTCGGTCCATTCGTACTCGCCTAACAGCGGGTTCTGGTACCCGATCAGCGCGCGGCTGTCCCGCCAGTCCGGGCGCACCGAGAGAAACAGATTGTTGCGAGACATGGTGCTTCCGGAATATGCAGCTGATACTGGGACCTCTTCCGGCATCAGTATTGAAAAACCAACGAGCATCGCCGTTTCATCATCCAATAGAGGCCGAAAATACAGCATCGTGCCCAGCTTGAGTCTCGCGATTCGTTTTTTCATTTCTCCGGAGAAATAGAGACGGTATACGACGCTGTTGCCATGAGCCAAGATCCTGAACGCACAAATTTTCGAGATCCCGTTGAATTCAACGGACAGGTTGACCTTCGCTCCCAGTTCAGGCAAGAGGACTCTTTCGATCAGTCCCCTTGGGAAATTCACGTGGGCGTATTCGATGGTTGTCTTCTGAACGATCATGGGGATGAGATCTGTGGAATCCAGAACAGTTTCTTCGCTTGGTTTTTCTTCGGCCAGCAACATGCTCACGAAATGCTGGGCGATCTTGCTCTTGCCCGTCCCGCTGATGCCACTCAGGACCACGAAGCCCTTTGTCTGCAACGCGGTATAGAAGGTCGCGATCTGGTCCGGAGTGTAGAACAGGCCAGCCGCGGCGAACCCATCGTGAAGTGCTTCGACCGGATGTAGCGATGCCAACTCCCCTTTGCCTGACGTCATGCCAGTCATTGCGAATCCAGTGATTTCCGAAAACTCTCGTTGATTCAGTTCGACAATGGTTGCCTGTTACCGCAATTTGGAGAAAGTCGCGGCATCGATGGAATCGAGCGCCGACTTCTCGGTCGAGTCCCACGTTATTGGACGTCGATGACGAAAGGGAAACTCATCCTCGACAAACTCATATGCACCGGCAATCGTTCCGTAGCCATACAGTTCCCCGCGTGCGGTGCTCACCACGTGATCATCGATGGACATGGCATTGCGGAAGGTCCACAAACTTCGAGCTGCGGCCACTGAAACGTCGTTCGCCTGCATCAAGGCGGCAGTAAAAGCCTCCCTTTCAAATGGCAGAGGTCCGACATCGGGCGTATTTTCCCAGTCCAACGCTATACACGCGTGATTTACGAATTCTTCCCACTCGGTGTTCCCCGGCCCTGCTGACACGTTCCAGAAACGACGGCTGTCCAAAGACGACTCCGCCGACAGGCTGTCACTCGTGTAGGCCGGTCTTGGAAGGGTTTCATCGGTAGCACTTTCTATCTTCTCAAGCATGTCCGGGCGATGCTCGTACGCCCGTGCGCTTCGGCTCCTCACTTCTCTGGCTGCCATCTCGACAGCAGCCAGATGTGTCTTGCGAAGCCGTGGCAATGCATCGATGATTCGTTCTGCAGGAATCTCGAAGAATGTGCACGGGATCGCCTTCATTGCGCCGGGCTCGCGATAGAAGGAATAGTCGCGTTCCACTCCCGGATCTATCTCGGCAGTCGCGACGATTATCGTTGCCTTCGACGTTTGCCTGTAGACGGTTGTGAGAGCGATGTATCTCGACACGATCAACGATATCGATCCGCGTCGCTCCAGAACCACCCACGAATTCGGGTTGATCTCATGCGCGACACGGATTGACTCTGCCAGCTGGCGCAGGATGAGGTCGTTCGCTTTCTCGATCGCTGTCGGGGCCGGATGCGGAGCCAGGTCGTCGACCGTCGATGGGGTCTCCACCACTTCTATCGAAGCGTCCATGGTTGCGTCTTCGTCATCAGTGCTCATGTCAGGGTCTCCGTCATCATCGGATGCATGGGACTCATCGCGATCTCGCCGACGCCCGTCAGCGATTCTTCGTTGAGAATATCGGCAATCGTGATCGGTATCCTGGTTTTGTCACTGCGTCGGAAGCAGGACGTCGATCCTGTATCCAGGATCACCGCCGCTCGCACGTCGATCGCGTCCCGATAGGCATGCATCTTCACGAGATCGTCTTCCTTCGCCGTAGAGATCGTCTGCGCGATATCGTCATCATCGGTTTCCAGCACACCGTGGTTCATTCGGAACTTCGCGTCGAAGGCAACGGCGCGACCGTCCTTGGGTACCCACAAATAGTCCGGACGCAGGGAAATCCCTGAATAGCCCGGCACCTGCCGGTTGTAGAAGAGCTCGCCGAATCCGTCGTAGCGATAACACGTCCCGTGCGTGATGCCCTGAAGGGAATCGAACGCGGTCCTCGGTTTAGCGAAGAGCTGCCCGTCGGCACCGACTGCTGTACCGATCTGGGCAGCCAGCTCGAAGAACACCCAGTATTCGTAGAGCGTCGCCACGTCACGAATGTCGATCGCATGCTGGAGATGGTCGAAAAGTGGCTGTCGCGCTCGCTGAAACGAGAACCAGAGGTGCGTCACCTCGCGATACCCGTCCCGGCGCTGAAGCACACGCGACGCTGCGGGAATCCGTTCCAGCTGTCCGACATCCCGGAACTGCCGATCTTGGACGAACGTCGTCAGTTCGACGCGCACGAACTCGAACAACCGTCGATCCTGCTCCGAGATACGATCGCCATACCACGCCGCTCGCGTCAGCGCTTGCAGCGCATTGAGAAAGCGCCGCGCGACGTTCATCACGAATCGGTTCTCAGGCGTGTCGATCGTCTCGATCGGAAGGAGCTGGCGTATCCGTTCGGGACGCAGGCGCCGCACGATGTTCGGCTCCGAGCGATTGTTGCTGGCGCTCGTCGCTCCCTGGAGGATGCTGAACATTGTATCGAGATCGACGTCGCGCACCTGATCGATCCCCACATAATCGATCTCGTCCGCGAGTTGTCGCATCGGGCGATGCGCGATCGTCTGCACTGCGCGAACGAGTTCTCGCCCGAACTGCCGGAAGAAGTGAAAGAAGAACAGCGGGTTTGGCGGGCGACGTGCTTCATGAACGAAACGCCCCGTTGACGCCGCCGTCAGGAACGGCAATGGCGAGTGCTGGGCGAACAGATCCTGCAGCAGGGCGTCCATGAACTGAAGCGATTGCGTTGGACGCGCGAACTTACGAGCGATGACTTCCACGGCAACCGGCGCGCCGAGCGGTACGTTTCCGATCAGTGGCTGGATGGTCGCGAACCCGAGCTGGTTTTCGAACCTGAGGATGAAGACACCCGTGACTCTCGCCGGCGACACGGTTGATCCAACCCTCAATGAGGTCGCTCCCGCGATGAGTACGGTGTAATCGGTCCACTCGAAAAGGAACCAGGCGGGAGCGGTCGAATAGCCGTAACCCGTCAGCAGACCTGCCGTCGAAACCATACGTTCGGGTTCCGCACACATGAACACGATCGCTGGCGCGATATTCTGCTCGTGAACGGCAATCGTTGACATGTGGTCAGTATCGCACGCCAACTGCTCGTCAGAACTCCTGTACGATCAGCGCGATCAGGCCGATCACAACGAGGACGGTAACGAGGATATACGCCCAGCGCGGAATGTCGAGTCCCCCGGATATCGACTCCTCGGCGGCGGCTTGCACACCGTGCTTGGTCGATACCGGGGCAAGGGTGTCTCGCATCTCACGGACTGGAAACATCTCTTGTCGGCGCTCACGTTCGAGTTCGATCGCGATTACCCGATCGCTCAACTGATCGACGTTCGCTTCTGTCCAGCCAAGGTCGTAGGCACACCACCGACTGTCGAGTTTCACGATCGCCTGCAGCGAAGCACTCTCGTCCTGCTCGGCCGCTTCGAGGGAGAGCTCGTAGGCGCGCTGATCGCGACGAACTTCATCAAGGACTTCCCGACGCACACTCGCGACGTCACGCCCTTTGTAGATCGGATGCCAGACAAACATCTGGCCGGGCGAAGGAACAGACGTTCCCCCCGCCGCGTCGAGGGAGACCTGCTTCTGGTCAGTCACACATCACTCCCTGAGGATCATTCCAGCCGTGGGACAGCACTTGCGTTCTGTACGTCGAACCTCATCCAGTGGCGATATCGCTCGGAACAGCTGCGATCGCGATCCGCCTCACCGGTTGTGGGTGCCCGAGTTGCATGCCCCCATGGTAAGCGGGCAGGTCGTGCGGATGCCACACCTGCCCGCGGCTTCCCCACGATCAGTGTGATTCCATTCAAATGCGGACTCGACCGCACCCAAGCCAACCGAGCAAGCGTACGAGGATCTGGCGGTCAGACGGAGATGGAGAGAGATTTCGGCCTGTTCTTCAACCGTCGAGCGATTGGAGGCCGCTGATCCGAACCCGGCCATGCAGCGGCATGGTAGTTTCCATACCGACGATGCTGGAATACCTGGCCACTTGAGTCTCCGGGCAGAGGAACTGTGCTGGGCCCGCCGGAGATCGGCATTCGCACCATCCGGCAAGGCAACGCCACCAAGCAGACAATTCGCCGGTACAAGCCGCTCGCTACCGTGCACTGTCATATGTAAAACGTCATGGAGCGCTCATGGGCGGGAGGCAATACCTTCCCGTCATTTTCAGCAGCGCGTCGGGCAGTGCGTCGGTTTGGAGCGGGTGAGGCATTTGGCATGCCATAGCTGAATCTCTTGTGTCCAACATCGTTAGCGTATGGAGAACCATAGACGCGGTGCCAGGACCGGCGTGGCGTCCAGGAGATAGCTTTCGGTCGTGCTCGCGTGAAACCCTGAACCTGATCCGGAGGGTCAAAACCGGTCGGCAGGGTAGATGTAGGGTGTCCGTTCCGGAAAGAGGACGGCCAGCACGTCGCTGATGTCGCGTGCGACACCAACCCGATCGAGGAAGTCGATTGTCGGGAACGAGCCGAACACCAGGCGTGCGATTTCACCCGGTGTGAGATCGACCAGCGTCGCATCCTCGTCACCCGCAACGGCTTCGACCTGCAACGTAGTTGGCGTCAGCGCAATCGCGATGTCGTCCTCGTTCGTCCGCAGGATGAGGCGACCAGTCCATCCGAACGATGAGTCCTGCCATCGTTTGAGCAGTTCCGCTTCGATCGAACGCATCAGATCCCCGACGCCGATCGAGCGCCCCATGAACTGCGCGTCGCGAAACGAAAGCGACAGATTCGCGGTGTCCTGCAGACGCGCGGACATCCCTACCGGTCCAAGTGGCGGTTGATGGAAGTCCACATGCTCGAGTCCGAGTTCCGTCGCCCATTGCCGTGCAGCTGCCAGGAGGACATCAGATGCCCGAGGGGTCATCGCGAACGCCTCACCGATATGGAGTCCAGCTGGTTGATCTCGGATCTGGTTCTTCATCCACCAGCAACCGCTTGCTCTCCAGGCGTAGGCAAGGACCTCCTCGGTGTCATCGACGATGACGCGGCACTCGTCTTCTCGCTTCTCGATCGAATCGATGAGTGAGCGCCAGGCGGGACTCGATTCCGCGCGAATGAGCGCACCGACCGCCTTGCGTGTTGCGCCGTCGTACAGCGTTCGCATGCGGGGAACATCGTTCACGCGCGCTGCTCGCATCGTGTACCCCGGCAACATCTGAGCGTCCCGGTCGAGACGAGACAGGCGGATGCCGCCCTCTGGCCCGAGCGTCGCGTATCCCCATCGAGGATAATAATCAGGGATGCCGTAGAGCGCTGTCAGAGAGGCATCACCCGCTACCATGTAGGCCAGCGCCGCGTCCAGCACTCGTCGGGAATAGCCGAGATTTCGTTGCCCTTCGACCGTCTCGACGCCGCCGATTCCGTCCATCCGAACCGTGGCTTCGCCGATCCTGACGGTCATCGGCATGACGGACATCAAGCTTGCGACGGCCCCGTCTACAACCAGTGACACTTTGGCGTTTCCATCTTTTTCCTGATCGATCCGGATCTCTCCACGCGCGACATCGCTCACAGTATCTCCTTCGAGCAATAGTTCAGGTGATTGAAACACCTCTGCAACGAGCAAACGCGCAGCTCGGGCCGTGATCGACATGCAGGTGTAGGCAGTCGTTACGCCATCGAATCCTATAAAGCAATCGTTCCTTCATAGACGAGATCGCGGCAACGGGCCTCGACCTCGGCCGGATCGATCATGTCCCGAGCGAGCCCCGTTTCCTGCGCCGAGCGGGCGACGGCGGCGGCGACACGCGGCGAGACACGCAGGTCGAGACTGTCCGGGATCAGGAATTCGGCGGTCAGCTGCTCTGGCGTCACGAGATCGGCGATCGCATAGGCTGCCGCGATCTTCATGTCGTCGCTCACCTGACGTGCCTTTACATCAAGCGCTCCGCGGAACACGCCCGGAAAGGCCAGCGAGTTGTTGATCTGGTTCGGGTAGTCACTGCGGCCTGTTGCGATCGCGAACGCACCTGCCTCTCGCGCGAGTTCCGGCATGATCTCCGGCGTCGGATTGGCAAGCGCAAAGATGATCGGGTCCGGTGCCATCGAGCGCACCATGTCCGGTGTCAGTGAACCTGGCGCGGAGAGACCGATGAAGACCTCGGTTCCCTCGATGACGTCGCCAAGCATGCCGGCCTTGCGATCGCGATTGGTGATCTCGGCGATTGCGTGCTTCGATGCATGCATGTATCCCGGACGGTCGACATAGATCGCCCCAGTACGGTCGCACAGGATAATGTCTGCGGCACCGAGCGCGTGCAGCAACTTCGCAACCGCAATCCCGGCAGCACCGGCACCGTTGATCGCCATCCGCATGTCGCCGATCTCGCAACCGCGAAGCCTTGCGGCATTGATCAACCCGGCAACCACCACGATCGCCGTCCCATGCTGGTCATCGTGGAAGACGGGCATATCGAGCGCGGCGCGCAGCTTTTCCTCGATCTCGAAGCAGCGTGGAGCACTGATATCCTCGAGATTGATGCCGCCGAACGATGGTGCGATCGCGGTCACGATGCGCACGATCTCATTCGGGTCACGCGCCGCCAGACAGATCGGAAACGCTTCCACCCCAGCCAGCGTCTGGAAAAGAACGGCCTTGCCCTCCATCACCGGCAGCGCCGCCTGAGGGCCGATATCGCCAAGACCAAGCACCGCCGAACCGTCGGTCACGATCCCGATCATGTTGCCCTTGGCCGTCAATTCGTTGACACGGGAGACATCGTCTCGAATCACATGCGCTGCCACCAGCGCCCGTGGGGCCACGTAGAGCAGGTTCAGGATGTGGTGGTCCCGGATGGGAATCTTGCTCCGGATCTCGAGAATTCCATGATGGCGCTCCCGAAGATCGATCGCTTCCTCCCGAAACGTCCTGCCTTCCATGCGGGTGCTCGGCCGTGCGACTTCGAGCCGTCCCTCGTAGACGTAGCGGCGAGTCTTCTCGGCAACGATCTCCGGGCTAATGTCGCGGGTCGCCTCTCCCGATTCGATCGCACCACGGACCACCGCCGCCGCCACCGCCGGAGCGACCCTGAAATCGAACAGCTGTGGCACGATGTACTCCTCGTGCAACTCGTCCTCGGGAACCATGTCCGCCAGTGCGTGAGCGGCGTAAAGCATCATGCGCAACCGAATATTCCGCGCGCCGCTATCCAGCAGGCCCCGGAAGAAGCCGGGAAACACGAGCGAGACGTCCATCATGTTGGCGTAGTCGGAACGACCGGTCGCGATCACCCGCGCCCCACCAGCACGTGCGACCGAAGGCAGGATCTCCGGAGTCGGGACGGCAAGTGCGAAGACGATCGGATCCGGTGCCATCGAGCGCACCATGTCCTCGCTGACGATGTCACCGGTCGAGAGTCCGATGAACACGTCGGCGCCTTTGAGCATGTCGCTCAGCGATCCCTGGCGTTGATCGAGATTGGTTTCCTTCGCGACGTACGACTTCGCCCAGTTCATCCGCTCGGATCGATACCGGTAGATCGCTCCGGCACGATCGCACACGACAAGATTCTTGACGCCGGCGCGGGTCAGCAAGCGCGCCACGCCGATGCCAGCGATACCCGCGCCGCTGAGCACAACGCTGATCTCCTCGAGCTCCTTGCCAACAACCTTCAAGGCGTTGAACAATGCGCCGAGGACGAGTATCGCGGTGCCGTGATGCTGATTCGAGAAGACGGGGATATCCGCACCCTTGTCGAGATTGTCTGCGATCGTGAATGCGCGCGGCGACGAGATATCATCCAGGCAGATCGCACCGAACGTCGGGGCGATCGAAATCCCTGTCTCGACGATTTCGCCGGGATCGGTGGTCGACACGCAAATCGGAAACGCGTCGATGCCGGCGAAGGTCTTGAAGATGACGCTCTTGCCCTCGGCGACGGCGATCTCCGCCTCCGGTGGCCCACCTTCACTCCCGAACAGGTCGGACCCGTCGGACAGGATCGCGACCGTGTTTCCCCGGCAGGTGAGGTCGTAGGAACGCAGCGGATCGGCGTGAATCGCCATGCATGCTTCTGCCACTCCCGGCGTATAGACCAGCGACAGAATCGCCCGGTCGCGAACCGGAACCTTGCTGGCAATCCCGATCAGCCCCCGATAGCGGCGCCGGTAGTCCAGTCCTTCATCGTCGTCGTCGTAGTAGAACGTTCCCTTCGCCGCCGCACCGGATTGGGGGGCGTCGGCTCGACGCGAGACTTGCGAGATTGGATCGTCCCTATCGTCGGAGAAGGCATCCTCCTGAAACCGGTCGTCATCTTCGTCTATCGCGGGTGCAAGCCCTTCGGAAAATGACTGATCTGATGAGTTCGTTTTCGACTGAGCCATAAGGTTCACCATGACTAGCGCTGACGGTGGCGAATCAGCATCGAGAGGTAGGACATCCACGACATCGAGAGGAAATTGGGAATGCCAGCCGTTCCGCATCCGCGACCCTGTCGAACCACCGTGTGCCGGAAATTGACTTCACAGAGTGTACCGTAGTGAGGAAGCAGTTTGGATTGGATTCGCAGGCAATAGACAAAAAACCGGGACAATGCGCATGCGCATTGTCCCGGCTCGTCGAACGTTCCTCTGACGAATGTCAGAGCCTGGGCACTAGGCCCGTGGCGATGCAAGTGGAGAAGCCGAGGGCGAAGCAACAGGTGACGCCGCCGGAGATGCGACCGAACTGGCGGCAGGTGACGCCTTCGGAGTCGACTCGACCGTGATCGCGGGTACAACTGGAACCACGTCTCCGGCTGGCGAGGCAGCAGGAGACGCAACCGGGGTGGCCGGAACGACATCGGCCGGAGAAGCCTCGGCTGTGGCGTCCGGGCTGGTGGCCGGTGTCGCGCCGACGCCCGAAACAGGGGTGGAGGCCGTTCCCGTAGACGGAGTAGATTCAGAAGCTGAACCGGTAGTCGGGGTCGATACCGACGCGGAGGTCGGGCTCGCGACCGTTACAGGCTCGGTGGTCGGGATCGTCGTCGGCGCAACCACTGCTGCTTTGGCTGTCGGTGTCTCGTCCTTCTTGTCACTGCCACCACCGCAGCTGACGAGAACGAGCGTGCTCAAACCCAGGGCGAATACCCCATAGGCACGACGACTTTTGAAAAACGATCGCGGTGTAACTATCACGTTGGTGTTCCCTCCCAAGACTCAACTACTGATACTGCCAATTTCTTGCCAACGTCACTTCGACGTGCGACCGCACCGCGTCGAATGCGACACTCGGTTCCGTCACCGATTCGCATTCCCGTCTTCACACCAACACGAGCACAGCTCTCCCAAACAGACGATTCGACTTGCCTGCGTTAGATGAGGTATGCGGACTCGTCTGTCGTTCGGCTTGCAGACAGCAACACGCATCCGATTCGACTGCGATTGAGTAGAGTCTACACTGACTCTCCCGTTGACAACTAGACCGTATTGAGCCGAAAAATGGACTCATGCAATCTTGCCACCTGACGAACCATGTTCCTCGATCCCACCCAATACGTGCCAGATGTCGCAGAAGCGCTCGCGTTCTTCAGGTTCCTTCGGCCACGAACCTTTATCCCCGTCACTCCTCTTCATCCCGTGAACCTGATACGGTAAAGATCGAAGCATGCAATTTGCTGGCATCCGGCAATGCAGAAGGTCACGTGAAAGGCTATCTCCCTGCATGAATGAGTCTGTTTCTCTTGCGATTGATACGTTGTGGTCTGCCGAGCTGGACATTGCGCTCCAGGCGGCGCGGCTGGCCTCTGAAGCGATTCGCGGTTTCTATGAATCTCGCGAGGCGGAGATCTATACCAAGGGCGATGGCTCTCCTGTCACCGATGCCGACCTCGCCGCCGACCTCATCATTCGCGAGACGATTGGCGCCGCCTTCCCGAACGATGCACTTCTCACCGAAGAAGGCGCGAAGGACATGGCACGAGTTGATCGACACCGTTGCTGGGTGGTCGATCCGCTCGACGGCACTGCTCAGTTCGTCGCCGGTACCGATCGCTTCGAGGTGCTCATCGCCCTGGTGAACGACGGCCGTCCCGTAGTCGCGGTGAGCGCCCATCCACCATCCGGTGTCATCCATGCCGCGATCGCGGGCAAGGGTGCCTGGCTGGTAAATGAAAGCGGTCGCCATCCATTCAGAATCGCTCCCTCGGAGCAGCCGCCAAGAATCGTCTCGTCGAAATGGTATCGGGGACTCGAAGGCAGAGACCTGATCGAGAAGGTCGCGACCGAACTCGGTGCCGGCGCTCCTCCGGTTCTCGAGATCGGGTTTCAGCCACGAGCGTTCGAGGACAGCATCCGCACCTATGACGTGTTCGTTGGGCTCTGGCCTGACGGCAGAGAATCGATTGCTCAAGAGTGGGATCTGGCGGCCTCGGACCTGATCGTGAACGAGGCCGGTGGGCGCTTCACGGATATGTGGGGGCGACTTCACCGCTACAACAAACGCAACACCAGTATCAGTGGAGGAATCCTTGCCAGCGCCGACCCCCAAGTCCACCAGCGCGTGCTCGACGCATTCGAAGGCGGGCGACCGCAAGCGGCACCACCTGCAGATCCCGCCGACGGCTGATCCTTCCTCTGAAATCGCCACGCGACACAACGAGACGAGTGACTCCGGTCACTCGTCTCGTCTCGTTGCATCCGTTTCAATACCATATCCGTTAGCTGAAACTTCTCATCAGCGTGTGGAAAGCAATGAAGCTGCATCCTGATCGAGGATGACATGAAGACGTTCTCCAGCCTGCACCAGCCATGAACCCGGCACATCGACGGTCGCCGGATCTTCCAGGGTAGCCCGCACGATCTCGGCTTTGTTCTTCCCCGATACGATCAGCACGATCTGGCGAGCCTTGAGAATCGTCCCGAGTCCGATCGTCATTGCCTGGGCTGGAATATTGGCCTTTCCGTCCCAATACGCGGCAGACTGATTTCGGGTTGCCGCTTCGAGCTCGACAACCCGGGTCGAGTCAGTCGGCAATGAACCGGGTTCGTTGAAGCCGATGTGACCGTTGGGACCGAGCCCGACCACCGCGAGGTCGAATCCGCCCAGATCCTCGATCTGACGGTTGTACCCGGCTGCAGCGAGCGCCGGGTTGTCCGCGACGGTCGGGATGTAGTGAATATGGTTTTCGGGGAGGTTTCCGGGGATCAGAAATTCGGCCCGCAGCCAGCGCGTCAGGCTCGCCTCGTCTTCCGGTGTCGCCCCCAGATAGTCGTCCAGGCAGAAGAACTGCGCACGACCGAAATCGAGCTCGCCCGCCTGAATCCGGCGAACCAGTTCCTGGTACATGCCAACCGGTGTTTCACCGGTTGGCAGTGTCACGACCGCATCGGGTTTCCGGCCCAGAACGGCGGCAACGGCATCCGCTGCGCGTTGACTCAGGTCGTCGTAGTGCTCGACAACAGAGACTATTGGCGAATGGGCTACTCCGGCATCCTCTGCCATCTTCATGATTTCTGATCACCTCGCATGCGTATCGCTCACACGGTTGCTCATACAATGGAAACGTGATGCTTCACGCCCACTGCGGCGTGAACTCCTGGCAAATCCCACGTCATCTTACCGAATTCTACGCCCACCGAGGCGTGAACCAACCGAGACGAGGTTACGCGTGACGATGTCAACGTTCCTGCATGCGCTTCGAACAACAGATACATGGGTTTCGGACCTCGCCGTGAAGGGCGTAGCGGCGGCAATCTGGCATCGGGGCGAGATCGTTGCCGAGTATCAGGTCGGTGAAGCGCAACCTGGTGTGCCCGTGCGTGAGGACACCCTCTTCGCCCTGGCATCCGTATCGAAGCCGTTCACCGCTGCCACGGTCATGAGGCTGGTGGCGCGAGGCGACGTGTCGCTGGACATGCCCGTGGCGACAATCGTTCCCGAGTTCGGAGAAACCGATGACCCGTTCGCCGACGACGCCTATCCCCAGCTCGAAGCGCTCCGCGACCGCATCACACTCCGCATGCTCCTCTCCCACACCTCGGGTCTGCCCGAGAACCCCGGCGCCAAACGAATTCGAATGCGTGATCAGCCGACGCTCGCGCATATGCTCGACGTTATGTGCGGGGTTCCCCTCCAGGAGATTCCCGGGAGCATCCTTCGCTATTCGAACGTCGGGCCGGGAGTCGCGGCCCGCATGGCAGAAAGGGCAACAGGTATCGGCTTTCATCAGTTGCTCAACGATGAAGTGCTGGTCCCCCGTGGCCTGACGAATGTCGTGGCCCGCCCGGACGTCTCACTCGATAGCCGCATCGCGCTGGTGGAAGACCCTGCCTCGCCTGGAACTCCCACCGAGAGTTACAACAGCCCGTACTGGCGTGAACTCGGTATTCCCTGGGGCGGATACTATGGCACAGTCCGCGATGTCGTTCGGTTCGCGGCAAGTTTCATCCCTGGGTATGTCGAACATGTGGATCAGGAAGCCGCCGCCGAGATGATCTCGGATCAACTTCACGGGATTCCGGGTGGCGTCGATTCGGCCAGCGTTCGGTGGAACCCCGGTTTCTGGGGACTCGGCTGGGAAGTCAAGGGCACCAAATCGGGTCATTGGACTGGCACGCTCACATCGCCACGCACCTTTTGCCATTGGGGCCAGTCCGGCACGCTCGTGTGGGCCGACCCTGAGCGGGAACTCGCGCTGGCAGTCTTCGGCAACCGGTCGGTCATCAGGCGAGTCTGGCCACTTGTTCCGGCACGCTGGTCGATCCTCAGCGATGACATCGTCCGAATTGCCGATGCCATGTAATCGACGCATCGGCGTTTGCCAGGCATTCAGAGGGGCCTCGCCATCAACGATGATGAAAATTCCTCTAACCTGAAGGCAAATCGCGTATCCTGCCAACAGATTCGTCGCCTTGGGCGCACTCGAATACGATTCATAAAAAGCTCGCACGCGCGTTGAGCAGGAGTAACTGCAGACTATGGACCCTATCGATGCTGCATCCACGGCGGCGACCGGGAAATCGGGCACGCCAATCCACCTTCCCGTGCCAAAGACCGGAGGCCCACGGGGTTCGCGGATGGGACTGGTCGCCATCGGGATCATTCTGATGCTCTCGACGCTGGTATTGCCGTTTGTGGCCAGCGCCGGAATCACCCGCACCGGTGCAACCGTCGATGTCGGCCAAGCCGAGCGGATCACCGGGGACTTCAATGCCGCAGCGGGCGACATCACCTTGGCCGGGACCATCACCGGCGACGCCAATGTGGCCGGAAGAAAGATCGATGTCCCCGGTACCGTCGAGGGGTCGTTGAACGTCTTTGGTGGGAGCGTCACCATCTCTGGAAACGTTCGTCACTCGGCCAGAATCGTCGCCGGTCAGGTAGATGTTACAGGCAACATCGCGGGTGACCTGATCGTCGCTGGTGGGAGCGTCACCATCCCGAGCCAGGCCCGAATCGCAGGCGACCTGATCGTCACCGGCGGCACAGTTGATTTTCGAGGAATGGTCGCGGGCCGGGTGAAAGTGCGTGTATCGAACGTGACCATCGGCGGCACCGTCACCGGCGATGCGGACGTCTCCGCGAGTTCGATCGATGTCCTCGCACCAGCGAAGATCGGTGGTGACCTGACGTACGACAGTGCGTCGACGGCCGATGTCGCGCCCAATGCGGTCGTCACCGGAACGACGACGCAGAACAAGCCATTAGCCTTCGGTGGTGCCTCGCGTAACATCTTCAACCCTTGGCTGCGCGTGGTGTGGGCGCTGCTGGCCGGCGTCGTGGTTGTTGCGCTCGCACCACGGCTCATGAGTGCTGTCGGGAAGAGCGGACGCCGCATCCTCCCCGCGTTCGGGATCGGTATCGTCTCCCTGATCGTCGTGCCTATCCTCGCGTTCCTCCTCATGATCACGGTGATCGGCCTCCCCGTGGGCCTGATCTTCCTCGCCGCGTTCCTGATCGCACTCTATCTCTCGCAGGTGATCGTCGGCACCATGCTGGGTCGCTTGATCCTCTCCGGTCGGTGGGACGACGGGAGCCGCGGCTTCAATCTGCTCTGCATGACGGTCGGCGTCATCATCATCTCGGCTCTGCGCTTCGTGCCGCTCCCATATGCGTCGGGGGGCGTCAGCGTCATCGTCTCGATCTGGGGACTCGGAACTGCCATAATGCTCTTCGGACGCCTCCGACCACAAGCCGTCCGTGAACTGGCCCGCGTCTGAATCCACGTGGCACGAATCATCTTCCTGGAATTCTGTTCCGCCAATCCACTATTGGGTAGATCGAGTAGCACCAAGGCCCCGCCCGGTTCGATGAACCGGGCGGGGCCTTTCCTTGGATCGCGATAGCCGTTCTGCGGTGCCGGGTGCCGGCTGCTGAAACTACGCCCCGACGTTGGAGAGCACCAGCGCTTCCTCACGCAATCCGGCACGTGCGATCGCATTGAAAAAAACCTTGTATGTCACGCGCGTCTGCGCCCGGAAGTAAGGACGGAACCCGAAGAGGATAACTCGCCCATCACCGAAGGCGATATCCACGAGAGCCGCCTTTCGCTCGAGATGCTCGGAGCCCAGGATCCAGCCGCTGAGATTGGGATTGGAGGCCGGATATTGGCCGACCACCTTTGCTTCGGCGCCCAGCGATTCAAACGCAACACTCTCCAGGAACAGCACCGGGGTCTCCCGCGCAAACCCGTATCCGAGGGGATCCTTGGTATCGAACACGACTTTCAGGAGCGAACCGGGACAATAGAACTCATCGTCCTTCAGCTTCGAGAGCGCGTTGCGAACGGGCAGCGAGAGTGCTTCGATCAGTCCTTGCGCAACACCATCGATACCGATCAATGTCCCGCCATCGCTCGCGAATCGCCTCAGCGCCTCAAGCCCGACGTCGCCGAGACCGCCAACATATTCGGGCGGCATCAGGTCCTTGTAGCGTCCCTTCTCCGGACGCCCGTCGCGCAGATCCTTCGCACTCATGTGCGGGATCAGCAGCACATCGAAGCGGTCGCGAAGACCGCCCTGGCGCACATCACTGGTTTGCAGGGTGGTGTACGGGACGTTGTACTCCTCGAGCACCCATCGCGCCCAGCCTTCGTCCATGCTTGCCGTCCACGGCTGGTAGACGCCCAGTCGGACGGGTGCCTGCAGCCAGGCGTCGATAGGGCAGGCAAAATCGATCCCGGTCGCGGTCGCGCCGGTCTTCTCGACCACGGCGGCGATGGCCACTTCACGACCGGCCACATTCGGCACCACGATCGTACCGACCGCCAATCCACCGTCTGTCTTGCGCGTGCGGTAGAACGGTATTGCTTGCTCGTGCAGTTCCTGGATGGCCGCGATGCTGGCGTTTGACCGGGGGTCGATCGTCCAACCCGTTACGTCTGTAACGACACCCGCAACCTCACCGGTCAATCGCTCGATCGGGTCCAGCAGATCAGCTGGCAGGTCGCCACCAAGCGGTCGATCGATCTGCACTGCCTGCACGCCCATCTGGATCGGCAAGGTATGGCCGACGATGTCGTACGGCTTGCGGGGTGGACCGCCCGGCCACTCGCGCAGATCTGGGTACTCCTGAGTTTCAAGCAAGGTCTTCGCGAACGAGCCGGCGGGTTGATCGAGTCTCACGATATGAGATCCGGCCCCGAATGTAATGCCATCCGCTTCAAACGGCGCTGTTGCAACCTGCACCTCGACCAATCCTCGCTGGAGGATCTGGAGCAGTTCCACCGTTGCCGCGTCATCGCGCTGCTCTCGGGGAATGACGAACGCATACGGCTTCTCGCTTCGGTCCACGACCCGGCAAGCGATGCCCATGTAATCGCGAAGCCACTGCTCCCGGAAAGCCGAGAGGTGGTGAAGGAACGCGCGGGCGGCGACTCGGTCGTACTCGATGATGTCCGCGAGGGTCCACTCCCCGCCCTTCCACGGCAGCGGATGGTTCCACGCTCGCTCGCGCGGATCGAAGCCATGCTCCGCCTCGAGATCGTCCTCACCCAAGGTCACGGACGTGGCGAGTTTGACGCTGGCCGCTTCACTCAGGAGATCGACGCTGCCGTGATAGTTCCCGTAGGCAAGTGACGGCGAGTAATTGTCGAAGATTGCGTTTGTCGCGACGCCCGCCTTGTTCTCCGCCGTCAGGCGCTGTGCGATATGAGAACCGAGTGCGGCGAAACCTTGTTGAATAAGGGGATCCTGGTTGGGATCGAGAGGATCGATGAACGGCGGAACCATGAACCGCACGCCTTTGCGACCCATCTGGTGCATGTCGAAGACTGCCTGTGGGTGTTCGCGATTGTGCAGGTCGACATAGAGGCGGGTCTCGGCCTGCGTCATCATGAACCAGTCTCGATTGTTGTCATGGCCAGTGTATGGATGGCAAAGCCATGGAAGATCGACGCCCTCGTACTCCGTCCCGAGCCACCGCGCATACCATTCCGATATCATCTGCAACCCATCCGGGTTGTGACTCGGGATCAGGACCGTGATGGTGTTCGAAAGAATGGCTTGCGTTTCCTTGTCGTCCTTCGTCACGAGTTCATATGCCAGATCGAGCGTCATCAGCGCCGCGCCGATCTCGTTGGAATGCTGGGTCGCCAGAATGACCGCAACACTCCGAGCCTCGGCGATCAGCAGGTCCGTTTCCTCCCGGTTCATTCCCCGGGGATCCCACAACTGTCCGAGGAGTTCCCGGTTCCGCTCCAGACTGCTCGGTTGAAGGTTCTCCGGTGCCGATATGTAGACCGCGATATAGGGTTTGCCGGAAGTGGACGTTCCCAGCGTCTCGAGGTGAACGCGATCGGAGACGGCATCCAGCTCCGTGAAATAGCGAATGATGTCGTCCCACTCCGGCAACCAGCCTGCCTCACCCATCGTGTGACCGAGTACGCGCTCCGGTGTGGGAATACTGCCGTTCGCACGGCTTCCACGCCGCCGCCGGCGGCGCGGTCCAACCGCCAGCAGATCACGGGCGCCTGAGAGCCACTCGTCATCGAACAACAACACGCCGGCTTCGGACACGTTGGTCGCCTCGGGCAAGGTCCCGTCCGTGATCCTGGCTTTCACGAGATACGGTGACAACCCAAGGGCGTCTGCCACAGACGATGTTGTCAGGTATCCGCGCAGTTCAGATAGTTTGGCTCTCGGCACAATGCAATCCTTTCATGATCATCGGTGCATACGAAGGCCCGCAGAGATGTGCCGGAAAAGGGCATTCCCAATGAACAACGGGCAGGAGCACCAGCATATCCATTCCAATTCGCAAAAAAACGAGAAATTAGAAAATCCGGAAAGTCACCGGTATCAATCTCATCGACATGAAATAACGAATCTCTGCGCTCGTCAAGAGGCGGAGATCATCAACATACGCACAATAATGACACAACTTGGAGATCTCGCAATCGGGAACCGGCGTGAATTCATGGAATTGAGAGTCCACTTGACGTATGCATTCGTGATATCCGGTCTCGCGGAGATATGACGATACCGGGTAATTCGATGATTACCCGGTATCCTTCGATCGATACATGATGCTTCGCTGACCTGGAACCTTGGTAAGCCTATGGCTCAGCCTGCTCGTGTCGATTGAGCAACGCATGCATGCCCGTATAGGTGTAACTTACACCGAATTCCCCCTTGACCCAGTCAACTGCTTCCCATACCGTCCGGAACGATCCCGTCGCAGCACGAGATACAAGAGCACCGACCTGCTCCGGAGTCAGGCGTGAAGGACGACCAGGAGCACCATGACCTGGAGTCCGCTTGATCACGGCATCGATTCCACCCGCCCGATACCAGGACACCCATCGTTGGATTGTCCGATAGTCGACGCTGACGGCTTGCCCGACATCACCGATTTGATACCCGCGCCGAAGCAGCCAGAAGGCGTGGAGTCGCACGCGACGATGGCCGTTGCGCTCTTTCTGGTAGCGACCATACAGTTCGTCAGCAGATTCCTTCCAGTCGATCGTCAGTGTTCTTCCTGGCATGACATTATGTTCCTTGGTAGCAATAACCTGCCTTGGCAGGCGTTGCCCGGCAATTCATGAATGAAGCCAACTGCGTCTAATAGAGAAAGGTGGGAAGTCAGCAGCAATCTCCTTTTCGCGGAGGACGACGATGTCGGCTCGCGTGGGCCACCAGGATTAGCAGGCAAATCGGGCATCGAGGGCTGGAATCAGATACCAGACACACCTTGTTCGCTGCCTCCCGATGGCATGTCTGCCAAGATCCTGTCGAGGAGCCAATGCGTCTGTGCTTCCATCCATGGGTAGACGCCCGAATGCCGAGCCTCCCGCATGTACGATGTATTAATGCAATCCCTGTGCCTAGGACAGATCGCGGGGCCCGAAAGCCATGGGCAGCAATTCATCAAGGCTCGTCACGATGACGTTTTCAGGTCCTTCCATCATGACCGCCAGATCGAAATCCACCGGCTTGAACTCGTTCAGAACCTGGCGGCAGGCACCGCACGGTGATGCCCCGGGATGTCGCGGAGTGCTGATCGCAATCGCCCGGATCTCCCGATGGCCAGCCGCTGCGGCGGTGAACATTGCCACTCGCTCACCGCAGGTGGTCAGTCCGAAGCTGGCATTCTCGATGTTTGCACCGGTCACGATTGTTCCGTCCGCCGTGAGAATCGCGGCACCAACCGGAAAGTTCGAGTACGGAACATACGCGTGATGCGCAGCACTTCTGGCAGCCGCGATCAACCGCTCGACCATGTCGGCATCAACACGTGGATCTGCAGACCTCTTTGTCATCGCATGTAATCCTCTTGGGCTTCGAGATCGGACTGGAAATACATGCGTGTCCTCCGAGATGATCGGGACGCGATGTGTCGCTCCGACAGGCGGGACGGTGCGCTGCCCGGCGCGCTGCTATGAGAGAATACGTCGTAGGATGACTATCTGCCTGTTCGCATATGTATCTCAAGGTGGTTCGAGACATGAGCGACGATTATCACGACACGTTCGCAGCGGGTGATCATGGGTCGCCAGCGGACGATATGGCCGAGGCGGCCGCGATGTTTCTCGGCAACGTGCTTGGCCTCGAGGATGATACTGCCTCACTGGCGCAGGACCTCTCTGCGATCAAGCGGGATGTCAATGCATCCATCTACACGATCCAGCTTGAATCGAGTGTCGGGCCAGCCGCTTTTCTCGTCTACGGATACCTGCTCGACGAGCGAGGCGGAGACGGGCACACCGGCAAGGAACTCTTCGATTCCGGACGCGTGACGTTGCAACAGGCTGCCGAGCGCAATTCACCGGGTCCACGTGCGGTTGCGCACGGCGAGAGTGGCGATTATGGATTCATCATCGCCACCACCCCAGGGACATTTCGTGCCCTCGCAGGCGAGAGCAGCGAGTCCGTCCGAAATCTGGAGCCCGCTCCGGCCGATCTCCCGTCCACTCCGGAGATCGATCGCATCCGCAGAGACGCCGCGATCGAGTTGCTCCAACTCCTCCGTGATGCCAACGAACGCTCGAGTCAATGGCTTGGCGCGATTCAGACAGCCAGCCAATCAGATGCGGCGAACGATAATCTTCTCGCCTTCAATGAGTCGGAGACGGAACTCGCCCTCTTCCTCCTCGATGATCGGAGCATCGGGGACCTTCTGCGTACCCTCAACTTGCTCGTTGCAACCGCGCAACAACACACGGCATCCGCTCTTCGGGACGATGCCGACTGACACGTTCGATCGGGAATTCGCAGAGCGGTCGTTTACTGAGCAGCAGCATCATGTGGCGGATGTCACTCCGCGCCCTGGCTTACGTGGATGACGGGCGGACGGGCGGACGGGCGTAGTCCGAGCAATGTAGGCAGCCTCGATCTCGTGCAAGCGTGAGATCAGCTCGTCTTCTGTGTGGGCGATGCCGAGAGATTCCTGCAACCCGCCGATCACGAACGCGTTGATCGACCAAGCCAGGTTCTCCACGCCCGTCTTTTCGACGTCGGGTTGCCCCTGGAGGCGGATATCGGTTGCCAGACCGATAACGCCCATATATCTCGTCGGATCGACGAACCGGCTCAGGCAGTCGAAGTATCCCGCCTCCCAGTTCGTCCCGGAGTCTTCACTGACCTGACAGAGATACACGTTCGCGGCTTCAAGCGCCACTCGATCAGCATCGTAGATCTTTCGCGCCGTGAGGTCGGTCCGCGTTTTGTCGTTGATCGGTTCGCTCTCGTTCGGGCAATAAACCTCGAAGCCGTGACTCCGGAGTTGCCCAGCGAGCCACAGATTGTAGCGAACCTCGGCCGAAACGAACATCGGCCCGCCCAGGTAGACGTTCATATCGTCACCAGATGCGTATCTGCAGACGCAGGTGGTGTTTCCAGATGGTGATCCCGTTCGTACTGCGCGCGCCAGACGCGGGATTGCGCCTCCGACACCTTCACAAACGAGGCGGTCGCATCCGCGATCACCCGGCTATCCGTTTCGCGCAGCAACTCACCCGTCATCTCGATCAATCGACTCCGCCTTTGCCCAATGTGACCGATCGCCAGCACAGGCTCGCCGACCATCATCGGCGTCCGGAATCGCACCGACATCCGACCCGTGACAGCCCAGATGTCGTCTCGGTAAAGCGACCATGCCATGACCTCATCCAGCAGCGTGCTGATGATACCGCCGTGAATGACACCCTCATACCCTTCGAACCGCGCAGATGGCAGGAATCGCGTCCAGACACCGTCGCCAGCGGGGTTGAGCCGGAACTCGAGGTGCAGTCCGTGTGCGTTCAGCCGTCCGCATCCAAAGCAGTTGTGATCGTTGCTGACGTTGACGACCTCGCCTTCGACCACCGCAACCTCGTCCACCAACGTCACTCGATTATCCACACGCATCACATACCGACCAATATATCGTCCCGGTCACCAGGGCATGTTTTCCTGTCAAACCAAACCACCATCTTCGTCAAGCACGCGACGTACCAGTTCGTCCAACGTCGGACTAGCTTCCGCCTGGAGGTGCATATCGGCGATAACATCCAGTGGCGTTGGTGTCCGATTGATGATGATGAGACGCGCACCCTTTTCCTTCGCGATCGCTGGCAGACGTGCTGCTGGATTCACGACCAGTGAACTCCCCACCACCAGCATCAGGTCGCATGCCTGCGAGACCGCCAGAGCCAGCTTCAGGGCCTGCTGCGGCAATGGCTCCCCAAACAGCACGGTCGCCGAACGCAACGGCCCACCACACACCGTGCAGCGGGGATCCTCGGCGCCTGCCTCGAGACGTGCCTGAATTTCCTGGCCATCGTACTCCGTTCCACAATTCATGCAGCGAAGCCGATGCGTCGACCCGTGCAACTCGATCACCCGGTCGGGCCGGTTGCCCGCCTTCTGATGTAGCCCGTCGATATTCTGAGTGATGACCGCGAGCAATCGACCGGCCGAATCGAATCTGGCAAGCGCTACATGACCCAGGTTGGGCTCCCGCGCCAGCATCTGCGGGTAATGCTCTCGCCGGAACTTCCAGTGCTCTTTCTGGGCTTCTTCATCTGTCCTGAGCGTCTCGATACTTGGAATGGCGTTTCTCGCCCACACGCCATTCGGTCCCCGGTAATCCGGGATCCCGGACTCCGTGCTGATCCCGGCGCCCGTAAATACCACCATCCGCCGGCTGGCAGCGACGATGTCGACGAGCCGATCCATGTCTGCCGGCGACGCAGCGGGGGCGAGTGGATCGGGATGAATAGTCACAATGTCGCGATCCATGAACTCGTGTCACTTTCTTGAAACAATGGGAATGATCGAGGAAGCAGGCATGTCAACAACGGTGGTAGTGCGAAAAAGGGTTGCTGGCAGTCGGACTCACCGGGTCCTCCGATAATGGTACCGGAAATGTCGAACTGAAGATGCTGAGGCGATGACCGAATGCATCGCGGATCGATCGGCGCGTCACGATGCGTCCTGCCGGGCGCCATGCATCTCCTTGTGTACGTACATGAGGTATGGTAGGATCGCAATCATTCAAACGTGTCTCGATGTCACACTATGGATACCCCCGCACAACAGTGCAGACGTCTCCGAAGCGTCTGGCATACACACTTTCTCGTCGAGTCGCCTTCTGGCGACGCGTCAGATCGATTCCGGAATCCGTTCCAGTCTCGAACGCTGCTACGGCGATGGCACGTCACGAAAGCGACTTGCGGTTCTGGGGGGAACCATCATGCTGATTTCGGACCGGTCTATCTTCGATCTCGAGTGTCGGCAGATCGCTGCGATTGAATGCTGGTCGCCACGTTTCCGACGGATCATGATGCGCCTCGGCATATCTCGTCTTGCCGAACCCGCCCGCAACACATTCCCTGCCTCCAAGGAGCGCGCGCCTCCATTCGCGATCGTGCCTCTGCGGCTCCTATCCGGTCCATCTCCTTTGCCAATCACATTGTCCCTCCATCGAAACGATAGAGAGTTCATGAAGCCTGTTCACAATTCCCTTGCCACAAAAAACCTCCACGATCAGAATCAACCCGCTCAGCTGCAGGAAACGTTCCCTCAGGGACGAGGCAACCTCTTCCGTGGTAGACGGCACCCGCAACTTCGCGGTGATCGAACCGGGGTCATCCTCTCGGAGTCCGAGCGTCAAGCCCGGCTCGCTGCGGTGCGCGGTGTCTTTGCCGCCCGTGAAGGCAACTTCGATGCGGTTGCCGAGTTCTTCCTGATGGCCGCGCGAGAACCTCTGATCGACTTCGGTGAGGTCCCCGGATTCTGGCACCTGACGCGTCGCGCCATGCAGGCGGCAATCGATGCATATGAGGAAGCTGGCCGCCTCCGGGATGCGTCGGCGATGACCGCGCGGATTCGCATCGTGTTTCGTCCCCGTCCTCTGCGCCAACCTCGTCTGCTACCAGCACATCTCCCGTCGCGCATCAGCTCGACAGGGGGACGATAGAGGCTTTCTCGACGCATGTCGCTTTGGGCCTCCCTCTTGTGAGATCCAGGCGGGACCGTAAGCTGGCTCCTGGGAGGCGAGGACGTTATCGTGTTGCTCCAACGAGGAGCCTCATCTCTTTCACAAACAGAAACGCCCGGTGCTAAAGCACCGGGCGTTTCAATTACTGTTCGATCGCTGCCGAGGGATACCAGTCTGACCGCGATCGAGTGGTCTGACTTCGGAGAGGAAGGTTGTGGAGTGATGCGCAATCTTACGTTTCCTTCAGATTTCCGCATACTGGAGGAGGAAGATGAGGGTGTATTGTGCCAGGCAACCGGCTAACGTCGCCCGAGGCGGCTAGGGAATCTACGGTTCGCGACGGAGTTGGTCGAATGATGATCGGAATGTCATCGCGATCCGGAAGGCCCTGCGTCAGATCCTTCATGCGTATGCCGCATGTCGAATCTGGCGAGCCTGAAAACAGGATGGATTATCAAAGTGCGGTGAGCGCGTCATTGCGCTGCGTCATTCATTCATTGAATCGTCTTGATCTATCGTAGCATCGCGATATCGCGTTGTCTAGTGGTTCCGACAGATTCGTGCGAAATTGCACAATCGCTGATGTCTCTACCTTACGTCATCTCGCGCGTCCCCGGATGCTTTCCGCGAGAGCTTCCATCTGGCCGCGGTCGATCGCGTAATACTTCATCCCCCGTCGCGGTTCAACGCGCACAAGCCCGGCGCGTTCGAGTTGTGACAGGTGACGGGATACAGCCGATTGGGCAATTCCAAGTCGTCCCACGATCTCCTGCGCATAAAGCTCGCCACCGCCTAATAAATCCAGGATTCGCAGGCGATTGGCATCTCCCAAAGCCCGCAAACTCTCGAGCAGCACGTCACCTGACAGATTGTCCGAGTCCCGGCTGGAATACGACTCGTCCCGCAAGGAATCGTTTGGGGTCGTCAGCTCGAACGTTGCCAGATGTCCATCGATCACGTTCTGCGCAGCGAAAAAGACGATCAGATCGGGCGGATAACTGATATAGCTGACAAACGCACCGATATGAGCGGATGGGCAGAACGTCACCCGCGCCACGTTGTTGAGTACCGCTGTCAACGTCGCGGGCAACCGATTTCCGGTTAGATCTGCGAACGCCATGCCGAATCCATGCGTCGAAACCAGCCGCGCCGCGCGTTCCGCGTCAACCAGTTCCGCGTGCCGAACCTCGCAATCCTCGGCATACAAGTGGTCCCAAATCCCTCGGATCAGGCGAATTGTGCGAGCTTTGAGCGTTTCGGGCATCATCACCAGACGAATCACTTCATCGGCGTCTGCCGTCGTCAACCCCGGTTCGATATACCGGCGCCACTCGGATTCTTCTTCCGTCGCGGGAGCGGCGAGACCGGTTCCCAGATCCAGATGCACACGATCGAGAGCATGGACGATCATCATCCGGTATTGCTCGGCATCGAGCTCCGAGAGAAAGTCCAGCAACGCCTCGATCCCGGCATCGATGTGATCGTCCCGCAAGGGATCGAACCACATGATCGGCTCCTCCATATAATAGAGAAGTCGTCCCGAAAAACCGTGAAGAAGATCGAGATCTTCCTGCAGCTTGCGAGGCAGGGACCTCCGCGCGTCCACGAGCCGCCGATCAAGCCCACTTCCGGGAACCGCGCGGTAGAGCAGCGACATGATCGAGACCATATCGAGTGGAATGGACACCGCCGTCTTCACCTGCAGTGCCGGTCGTCCGATGACGAGTTCACCCATATACCATCCGTTTTCTGGTAAGCCATGGAGACGCAGACCCTCTGCTCAGGTTCGTCTGATCGCAGAACGGACGCATTGTTGCGCATTCGTCCCTGGCACCGACCAGTTGGAATATGTTCATCACCATATCAGCATACATATTCCGGGTCAAGCGCGTGATGTGGAACCTCGCCAGTAGGAGATTGCCAAATTCATTCCATCGCAGATGGATGGTATGCACAGATCCGCATTGATCCGCATCCGACATGACTGCGAGGGCCGCAAGGGCCGGCAGGGGTTGACAGCAGCCTCTGCCGCCTTCTACGCTGCCAGCACAGTGATAGCTACGTCCGAACGATGTTTACTGCGGATGTCGCTCTCCATCGTGACACCCTCTTCACCATCCAACGGCGCTCTGTGACAAAACGCCATGGGAGCATACACGTGTCCCGAGATCATCTTCCCAACGATTCTTCGCTTCCAAACGTCACCCACGTGCCCGCCTCCGATTCCCGGCGATCCCGTTTCGCCGATCGCGATGCCGTCACTGCCGAGGAACGCAGTCGCCCTCCTGTCGACGACGCTGCACTGCTTTCCCTGGAACAGGATGCGGCGCGCGAAGCCGTAAACAGGAAGCCGGGCCAGCTCGCACTCGACCTGCAGACCGACGTCAAGGGCGAATTCAGTGCCGAGATCACTGGACTCGTGCCCCTCGACGCGGGTTCGAGCCTCGATCTGGCCCGGACCTGGTTCCGGCGCGAGCTCGAATTGGCGCGCCGGCCCCGTAACACGATCGACTCTTACAGTTACGATCTGATGGTGCTGGAGGACCTGATCGGTTCGAAGCCGATCAACAAGATCGATCGCCAGGATATCGCGAGGTACCTGGGGGAAGCACACAGCAAGACGACGCGCAAGCGACGCCTGACGTCTCTGCGGCAGTTTTTCGTGTACCTGATCAAAACCATGCGAGTACTCAAGTTCGATCCGACCGAGGGATACTATCCACATCCGATTCAGCTGCGATCTCCCATGCCGCTTTTTGCGGATGAGCAAGAGGCGCTGCTTGCCGCGGCAGGCCAGGACGAACCATGGAGTGCGCCCGCGATCTGGTTCATGATGCGGCTTGGTCTCACTCGCTCGGAAATCCTCAGCCTGCGTCGTGATTATGTAGACCGAACATCGGAGTTTACGCCGATCGTGTTCGTTCACTACGACGACCCCGCCAAACACGTCAAGGAGCGACGTCTCGCCACCGACACCGAATTCGCCACGATCTACGATCGCTACATCGATGAGCGTGCGCCGGTGGACCTGCTCTTTCCGTTCGGCCCACCCGCGATCAACGGGATGGTTGAGCGCGTGCGCCGTGCGGCTGGCATTGCCAAGGACGTGACGCCCCAGACCCTTCGCCACACATTTGCGGTCGAGCAGGCGCGTGATGGCGCGGATTCCACGCGTCTGCTCAAGCTGCTCGGGTTGGCGGACGATGCTCGCAACCGCGCCAGCGTCGAACGCTACATCAAAATCTCCGAGCCGCCGCTGATCACGAGCGTCGCAGGACGCGACGATTCGACGATCGAATGAATCGGAAACGTCATGGCGGCGATCGCGACGTTCCAGTCCGCAATCAGGCGGGCGAAGATGAGCGGTGCAGCGCGTGCTGAAGATCGAGCAACGGTGCGCCAAGACCGGCGATCGCACTGTCACTGCTCCCTGTTAATCGGGCAGGCTCGATAACCTCGGCGTGAAGATCCGGAACCCACGAACGCAACGCGACGATCTCCCCGTCAGCTGCGATCCGCACCGTTCCCGAGTCCAATGGCCAGATCACCGCAGAGTGACCCGCTGCCAGCGATCCGTTCGTCGCTCCACCATCGATCGCCACATTGCCCGAGAGCACGGTCAACACCTGCGGCGACAAACCGGACGCGAGTTCGAGCGCCATCCCTGCGGGCACCGTGAGGCGCTCCAGTGCGAAGTACCGGCAGGCAACCAGCAAGAGTCGTTCACCAACATCCGATGACAACCGGATCGAGGAGATCGGCTCCGGGCGGACATCGCCATGCGCGACCCCGAATCCCTGATCGACGTGCATCTCGCGCGGCCGACCCTCGGCATCGACCCGTCCCCAATCATCCAGCCGAAAGGTCACGTCGGACGGCTGCTGGATCTCGTAAACCATCACGCCGGCACCCAATGCGTGAATGGTGCCCGCAGGAATCAGCAACGTCGTGCCGGGCTCGGCGTCGAGCGCCCTCATCAGCAAAGCTGACGACCCATCGAGCTTTCGCGCTGCCGCGGCGAATGTCTCGAGCGTCACACCGGGCTGCAGCCCCACAAAAAGCTTGGCGCCGGGGTCCGCCGCCAACACGTGCCAGGCTTCTGTCTTTCCAAGCCGGTCGAGACTAACCGCTTCCGCATCATTCGGGTGCACCTGGATCGAGAGGTTCTCGGACGCATCGATCAGCTTCACGAGGAGGGGAAAGATGTGCCGCCCGCTGACTGCTTTCGAAGCCAATGTCCCAAGGCGGCCCGAAGGATCAACGGCAATGACATCACCGATCGTCTCCCCCGCTCCGAAACCGCTTCCGATCTCGGCATCGTCGGCGGTCACGACCGCCTCTCCAATCGCGGTCGCCTCCGGCAACGAGAAACCATACCGTTCGAGTCTTCGTCCACCCCACGGCTTCGCGTCCAAACGCGGGCTCACGATCGATATCTTCGGCACTGCACGCTCCATCCATTTGCTGATCCGCACGAGAGGTGACACACGTATAGCGTAGAGGGAACAGTATTCTGAAGGTCGGATACGATCCACGCAGATGGACCTCACCTCTCGCGCGGACCGGGGTGGACTTTCGGTCCTGACTGAGTAGGGAAAGAACCGACGAGCGCAATTCGTGGCATGCTCGTCTTACACAGCCCTGCTCCATTGGGACATCCTCATGTGAGCCCTTCGGCGGCCGTCGTCACCTCGAAAGGAACACGTTATATGGCTTCGGATCATACCTTCCCAGGATCCCGGCTGGACAAGAACGCCGTCCGTTCCTCGATCAAGCGAACGACCGGCAACTTCTGGGCCGTCATTCCGGCGGGAGGTGCAGGCACCCGGCTATGGCCGCTGAGCCGCTCTGCCCGACCGAAGTTTCTTCTCCCGTTACTCGGTGAGCGCTCCCTCCTGCAGCAAACCATCGATCGCCTGCTCGAACTTACCGACCATGATCACACGATGATCGTGTGCGGTCCCACGCATGCCGCAGAGATCATCCGCCAACTTCCGGAGTTGCCGACCGGCAACGTCATCATGGAACCATTTCCCAGCGGCACGCTGCCCGCTCTGGCACTCGCCGCCGCCCTGATCGAACGCCAGGACCCGGAGGCGATCATGGGCAGTTTCGCCGCCGATCACGACGTATCGGACATCCCCGCGTTCAGTGCGGCGTTGAAGACAGCAATCGCCACCGCCCGTCGCGGGAGCATGGTGACCGTCGGCATCGCTCCTACCAGACCGGAAACGGGATACGGCTACATCGAGCGCACGGATGAGCATGTGCTTGACACCGATTTCGGCACCGCGTTCAGATCCGCCCGCTTCGTCGAGAAGCCGGATCAGGAGCGTGCCACCGAATACATCGCGTCTGGCAAGTTTCTCTGGAATGCCGCGATGTTCGTCTGGAGCGTCGCGTCTTTCCAGAAGGAGTTGAAGCGCCATCAGCCGGAGATCCACGCCGGCATTCAGACGATCATCCGTGCATGGGACACGACCGACCGCGAACGCGTCGTCGCCGGCGCCTGGGCCAAGATGCCGGACGAGACGATCGACAACGGAATCATGGAGAAAGCAGAGAACGTCGCGGTGGTGCCAGCCGAAATGGGCTGGTCAGACGTTGGGGACTGGAACGGATTGGGCGAGTTGATCGAGCGCGATGCCCTTGGTAATTCCGTACGTGGTGATCTGTTGCAGATCGAAACTACCAATTGCGTGATCTGGTCGGAGACTGCCCGCATGGTTGCCATGGTCGGTCTGGACAGCCTCATCGTGGTTGACACCAAGGATGCCTTGCTCATCGTCGCCCGTTCGAAATCGCAGGAGGTCAGGAAAGTGGTCGCCGAGCTGAAGAAGAACATGCGGGGAGAATTGAGTTAGAGCGTGTTTGCACTGGGTATGCCGACGAGCAACGTGGTCTCCGGTCTCACCGGAGGGAACGGCTTGGCAGCTGCCGGCGATGCCAGCAGCTGCATCGAGAAGCTTCATCGGTTCCGATGGCCCACAGGGCCATAGTTCGTTAGAGCTGCGTATCTGGACGGCTGTGCAAACACGCCCTAGTGGTCTGTCAGCCATCATTCTCCGGGATCGGCCCTACGGTAGGGAACGGCTTTATGCCGTTCCGATCGGGCGAAGCCCGATAATGCCAAGTCGGCGCATCTTGCAATTGAGCCTTGACACACCACTAGAGCAATTCTCTGAACTTGTGCCCGTTTCGTCGGGGTCCGCCGCGCTGCGACGTGGTCCCCCGTGGTTGCAGCGCGGCGGACCCGCCGCCGCAAAGCGGTGGATCAGCCCACTGGTAGGGACAACTCTTGTACGCTGCTCTGGGTCGCGGTGGCTATCGGTTCCGGCCGAGCGCGGCGCTCATCCGTCTGACGTGACACCCACCGGCGTGTCCGGTGATCCGTCGAGCCATTGGCGTTACGTGGAATTCGGATGAACCCGGGGTAGTCAGCGGCGGACATACCGCATGAATCTCCGCCCGATGGATCTCAGGTCGATGCCCCATGCGAGTCTCGGTGACCGCCGCCTGCGGCGGCGGTGCGCATGCGATTCAACCGGATCTCATATTACTGAAGCAGGGACGCGACCGAGAGCAGGACAACCTGCGTTGCCGATGCGGTATACGGGATCGACATGTTCTCGACCACGTCGTTCGCCGTATGGTGAAACGGGCTTTCACCGAACAACTCGCGTGCAATCATGATCGACTCGAAGCCCTGCGCGCGTACGTAGGTGTCGTCTGCGACTATCGCGCTCGACTGAAGTGCATTGATCGCTTGTCCGGTTCCATAGGCGTCATTCACCCTCGTTATCAGATCCGACATCCATGCCGACTTCTGGTCTCCGTTGACGATCAATGTCTCGCCCTTGCGTGTCGAACCGACCGAGTCGATATTGAAAACACCTTCTACTGGCGTTTTTTCCTTCACGGCTCGCTTTGCCCATGCATCCGATCCCAACAATCCGGAGTCCTCCGCGTTGGTGAAAATCGCGCGCACCGGATGGTTGAGCTGATATCCCGAAAAAATCCGCATGATCTCCAGCGTTGCTGCCACGCCTGTCGCATTGTCATCGGCACCTGGAGACACCGAAGGGATGGCCGCAGTGGTGTCCATGTGCGCCATGATCCCATACATCTTCAGGTCATCCTTGCCTGGCAACTCACCCACGATATTGACCAGCAGAAGACCATCGGGCGTAATGAAATCCTCGTACCAGACCTTCGCTCCGTAGGATTCCAGTTGCGTGTAGAGGTAGTCCGCAGCCAGTTGATTTCCGGTCAGCGAATAATACCTGCTCCCTACTGCCGATCCATCCGCAGCACCCATCCCCTGCAGTGATGTGACGGTTGTGGTCTCGTTGTCCACGGAAACGTTCGTCGTGAGTGTGCCGATATCGGTATTCGCCAGAATCGGCAAATCGGACGTTCGCCCCTTCTGCGACGAAGACGAAGCGGGAGTCAGCTTGTTGACGACATAGCCTGTATCCGTCAGTGGTCCTACCCGTGCGGGCACCGACTCGGTTTCGACAATCCTGTAGCGGTCGATCGTGTCGAGAATCGTTCCGAACGCACTTACTGCCGTGTCCTCCTTCACATCAGAGGGAACACTGACGGCGTACAGGCGCAGGGTATCGGCACTGTTACTCACGAGCACGATGGAGGGATCGACTTTCTCGATCCTTGCAATCGCCTCGGGAGTTGCTACCACCCACTGCCAGCCGTTCCCTGCGAACGAAGGTCGTGCGCCCAACTCCGAGAGCAGCGTGGAAGTCTGGGGCGCATCAGTCACCCGCATCAGGCATCGCTCCGGACAGTCCTTCGATACATCGCCGACGACGCCCGGGGTCCCGGTTGCTGCCGGATTCGTCCGTCGTTGGTTATCGCCACCAGAGCGCGGAGTTTCGGTCGCAGGATTGTTGACCGCAGGTTGCGTGACCGATCGTTCGGTTGGTGTGGTGGTCGAACTCTGAATCACCGGCGCGCTCGTCGGAGCCGGAGTGACTTCTGCACCACCACCTCCCAGACGGGTCAGCAGAAAGACCAACAGAAGCAGTGCGAGGACTCCTGCGGCGATCAACGCCGGACCGAACCAGGGTCGGCCCTCTCCGTTTCGTCGATACCACTCGCCAGCCATTCCGCCACCCCCTCCTGCGGCGGCACTGGATCGCCTCGAACCTCCCTCGTCCAACGCTGTCGCTGTTTCGGGATCATCGTTCTCCTCGCCCGGAACAGCATCGCGCCAATATCGCTGCGGGCGGCTGCGTGACGTCGTCGGCGCCATCTCTTGAGTGCGACGGCGCGACGCAGATTGCGGACGCGATGGGGGTTCTGCACCTGGATCTGATGCCGATGAACCCGATGTCGCCCCCGGTGTGTCACCACGTCCCTGCTTCAGTCGATCTGCACTCGACTTCACACGCGAGGAGACGAACGCGCCGAAGTCGATCTTTCCCGACCCCTCCGGTGCACCCGAACCACTATCCCCACCTGTCTGGGACGAGTCAGGTCGGGTCCCTCGTCCACCGGAAGCATCCTCAGGACGATCGGTAGGGTCAGTTGGCGGCATCGACGTACTCCAGCTTCCGGGCACTCAACGTGTCCTCAACACATGGCTCCGTCTGACAAGCGGTGATCGTGTCGGAACCATTTCCATTCCATCTCTGCAAGTCGTGGATTCACCTCTGTTCCAAACATGACGATCACCGCTCGCGTGGTTTTCTATCCTGCCCTCGCGCAGATACTTTTCAGTAGCCTAACAAAATGTGGCCTGTCGGAACGAGATGAACGTACGCATGATCCGTATCTACCTCTTGGAGTGGCCAGACTGGAGCAATCCACTAATGACCATCATTGCGGAGAGGTGGAGTCGGCAATTTCGCGGTGAGCAGATGCTCGATGACGGCCTGAAGTTGCCCCGCTGCCCGGCCCAGAATGGCTGTGCCCGCTTCACCCGAGGCGAAGCGAGAATCACCGGTTGCGCCAGATGGACTGACCAGATGTTGCATCACTGGCAGCGAACCGCCCGCCGCCCGGAGAATTTCTCGAGTCTGGCGAAACTCGGGGTCGATTTCGGGATCGGCAAGCAACTCGGGCCGCACCAGTTCGGGACGAATCGCCATCACCGCCGACGCCTCGTCCCCGCCACCATGCCCGAGAGCGTCCGGACCGAGGATTTCCGCCGCCGCGTTCGCCAGCAACGAGTATCCATAGATAGGTGCTACCAATGGAACGCCAAGCTCCCGATGACACCGCTCAGCGGCGATCGCGAGGGCTGAATTGTTTCCGCCATGGGTGTTTATCAGCACCACGCGCGTGAATCCGTGGCTCGAGAGCGAACCGACGATATCCATCACCAGCGCGATGAGCGTTTCCTCGCGAAGGGAGATCGTTCCCGCCATCCCGAGATGATGCCAGGAAACACCCCACGGAATGGCGGGCGCCACCGCGACTCGTGGCCGCAGCAACGCCCCTGTCAAGGAACAGAGAATCTGGGCGGTGAGCGTATCGGTCGAGACCGGCAATGCCGGGCCGTGCTGCTCGTGCGCTCCGATCGGAATCAGGATCAGCTCGATGTCGGCGGCGATCGCGGTCATCTCGGAAGTTGTCAGATCGGACAGCAGCAACGGCCCCGCGATTGGAACTGCCGACTCTTCCGAGGACCGTTCGGTTGATTCTCCAGCGTACTGATCCTCATTGTGTAGCCGGGTGTCATCATCCATCTCTGCGTATGCATCCTTTCGCGTTCAGATAGAACCGTCACGCCAACCGCATCGCGGACCGGCGATATTTATTAGGCACTGGCGATGCGAAGAACATCGCGTCGATCCTATCACAGCGACTCCTGGCGGTGACTCTTCACTTGTTGCAAGAACCCCATCCAGCCACTAGGCTATGATTGTTCATCATGGACGCCATAACGCCATATGAATGATGAAGATATCAAATCGACGAACGTATCGCTCTCGCGATGCCAGGTCGTAGGGCCGCTCGACAGATGTGCAATGGCTGGTTGCACGTCGACTGACCGGTAACGATCGTTCACAATCCCCAACCTGCTGGCGAATGTGATCTCCTGATCGCTGTCGTCGCACGCAACGAGGTCGTGAATTTCATTCCGATTTGATCGACGCACCAACAGGTCCCGAGGGGAGGGAACAATGCGTATCGATATCCACGGTGGCTCGCGCACGGGCTGGCTGCCGAAGCGCGTATCGTCCCAGGCATCGCCGTTCGCCATCCTTCGACCAGTCCTCGTGGCAGTTCTCCTGCTGATGACGCTTGTTCAATCCGCGTCCGCAAGCGGATTGCCCGGTCAGGCAGGCTGGGCGAGTGTTGATTCCAGAATGCATCCAGTCGACCCGCTCAGCGCTGCTGACCAACCTACCAGCATGACCGGCACCGGAAGCTATCGTGTAACCGCCACTCGTGAAGGTCTTGTCGGCAGCTCCACATCGAGCGGCCACGTCATCGTCGACAACGACTACTTCGTCTCCCTCCCGGCCTGCACGCCAACCAATTGCCCAGGGGGACCCTACTGGGGCCAGATGACGAACTGTGGCTCCAGTTGCTACGTCAAGGTCACGAACCCCGCCACGGGCGCCTGCCGTGTCGACCCGATCTTCGATACCGGACCATGGTTCAGGGTCGATGACTGGTGGAATACCACCGCCGACCGTTTCCTCAACAAGCGAACCCAAAACCCGAACAAACTCGTTCAGGGGTATACCGGCGCCGATGCTGCACGCAACGGGCTCGATGTAGGCTACGGCAGATCCGCATCGGGAATCGGTGGCTCCGATGCTTACCCGGGCGGAGTAGGGAATCGTTCCGCGATCGACCTTGCCGACGGAACGTGGACGGCCATAGGGCTGCCTTTTGCCCAGGGGCTTGCCAACGGCATCGACGTTCAGATGCTCTGGCAGACGGGCGCCAACCCGGCATCGGCAGCGTCTTCATGCGGGCACCCGCTCAATCAGACGCCGGGCAATGACGGGAGTCTCGTCCTCTCCAGCAACAACGGCATCGTGGGCGCGACCACGACCGTCAACGGATCCGGTTTCGGCAACGGCGAAACGGTCTCGATCTACTTCGATTCAACAGGAGGCACACGTCTCGCAACCGTAACCGCAGGGAGTAGTGGATCCTTTGCTGTCAGCGTGACGATCCCGGAAACGATTTTTGGCAGCCATTCGATCGTCGCGCGGGGTGACACCAGCGGCAAACAGGAGAACGCTCCATTCACAGTCCGCCCGAGTCTGACCCGTGTCCCCACATCGGGGCAACCTGGAACAAGCGTCACGGTCACGATGCGCGGCTTTGGGGCCAATGAGTCGGTCTCGCTCACCTGGGATTCGCCGAGTGGTCGGAGCCTCGGCTCCGTGACGACGAACGCGATCGGAACTGCCACGCGGGTCATCACCATTCCGGCCGCGACCGTTGGCTCCCATGATTACACTGGCGTCGGTTCCCGGACCGGTGCCCGCGCCTACGGAGCGATCTACGTCGAAGCGGGAGGCGCCGTTCCGACGGCGACCCCGGCCCGCACACCAACGCCCATCGCGACTCCGACTCGGACACCTGTTGCGACCGCAACATCGACGACGACTCCAGGCTCGGGTTCCGGCACGGCAGTTGTTTCGGGAACGGGTGGCGGCGGCGTCAACTGCCGCTCAACGGCCAGCACCACAGGCTCCGTCATCGTTGTCCTCGCTGAGGGAGCGATCGTTCAGCTCAATGGCACCGCCCAGGGCGGCTGGCAACCCGTGCTCTGTGGCGGCCGCTCCGGCTTCGTTTCGGCCCAGTACCTCACCATCACCGCTACGCCAACCCGAACGCCGGTCGCGACCGCAACTGCGACCCGAACGCCAATCCGAACGCCAACGGTTGCCGCAACTCCGACTCGCACCCCAGTCGTGACTCCTACGCCGACCCGCACTCCGGTCGTGACTCCTACGCCGACCCGCACTCCGGTCGTGACTCGCACGCCTGTCGCAACCAAGGTTCCAACCGCGATGCCCGTTTCTGGTACCGCTGTCGTATCCGGAACGGGTGGCGGTGGCGTCAACTGCCGCTCGGCGGCCAGTACATCGGGTGCCGTGATCGTGGTCCTGCCAGAAGGCGCAACGGTGCAGCTCAATGGCACCGCACAAGGCGGCTGGCAACCCGTACTCTGTGGCGGCCGCTCCGGCTTCGTTTCGGCCCAGTACCTCACGATCTCCGCTGCTCCGACCGCAGCACCCACCGCGACCAGAACCGCGACTGCTACAAGGGTCAGCACCCCGACCGCAACCCGCACACCGTCCCCCACCCCAACCATGGTGGCGACAAACGTCCTCGCCGGCTCGAACCCGTCGTTCCAGGGCAGTCAGCTCACGATCGCGTCGAGCAGCTCGACTGGCGGAACCAACGCTTCGACGCGGGCGCATGACGGAAACACCAGTACGAGCTGGTTCACCACCAGCGCCGGTCCTTCCTCTGCGGCGCTCACCGTCGATCTCGGCGCCGTTCGCCAACTCAGCGGCGTCAAATGGGTCTACAACGTGAGCGGTGGTGCCGATCGCATGATCCTGACGGTCTCGTCTGATGGCACCAACTGGAAACAGCTCGTCATCATGTCGAATCGACAACCCCAAACCTGGGAGGGATGGGCGACCTCGGACACTGCACGATATGTTCGCCTGACCTTCGCCAATCCGAATAGCAAGCCGGTACTCGGTTATGTCGCTGAACTCCAGGTCTGGGGTTCCTCCGGCATCGTGAATGCCGCTGCGCGCACTGCCCCGACCGAACTGTCGTCCACTCCGGCCCAAACGCCCACGGCAACGCCGGTGGCAATCACGTCCACGCTGCAGGCAACGCCTTCATCGACCGCGGTCGCAACACCTACGGTGGAGCTCCCAATCGCAACATCCACTGAGATGCCACCAATACCAACGTCGACACAGCAAATCCCGATCGCAACCGCGACTGTGACCGCAACCACTATCCCAACCGTCACGGACGTTGCGACGGGAATCGCTCCATCCGTTGAGCCGACCGTGATCCCGACCGACGTGCCGATTCCCACCGCGACCGACGCCCCACTTCCCATGCCCACCGAGGAGCTTCCGACCGCATCAGCTCCATCAGGCATCGGCTACATCGCGGGAACTGGCGGCGATGGCGCCTTCTGCCGGATGGGCCCGGATGCTGGCAGCGAAAGCATCGCACTGCTGCCTGAAGGCACGGAGGTTCAGACGAACGGCAACCCGAGTGGTGATTGGCAACCAGTTACCTGCAACGGTGTCGCCGGATTCGTCTTCGCGGAATTCATCTCTGCCACACCGGTCGAGGTGATCCCAACGCCAGCATTGGCAGACATTCCGACGGCAACACCTGAAACACCGCTGACAGATCCCCAGAACCCTGACCCCTCGATCGCGCCAACGCTTGAACCGGCTCTGGAGCCGGCGCTTGTACCAACAGCGGTGCCGACAGAGGTTCCGACAGAAGTGCGGGAATTGGACTCGCGTGAACAGATTGTCTCGGTTTCCTCCGATGCGAGTGTCGATTCCGTCGCTCCCGATCAGCCCCGGGCTGGTGAAAGCGGCACAACCCTCATGGCGGGGGGCGCAGATGGAGCCACCACGGTCCTCACTTTCACGATCGAAGGAGTGGGCACTGGCACGATCGTCTCGGCCCGTCTGGTCCTGACCGGAAGCGGCGACGCGGCAGGCGCCGGTGGTCCACTGCTCGTCGCGCAGGGTGTCGGCTTCGACGAATACGGAGTCACGCAGTCCCAGGTGAACGGTGCAGGCTTCGCCAATGCCGGCCGGGTGGATACCATTCAGCCAGGAGGGGAATCGAGCATCGACGTGACCGGAATCGTCACGTCGGATGGCACGATCTCCTTCGCCATCCAGGGCACACCCGAACAGGTCGTCGGCGTTGCCAGCCGCGAAAGCGGTGCCCCGGCCTATCTCGTGCTCACGATTGAGGAAGTAACCGATCCAGCCATTGCGCCGTGGGACGTGCTGCGGAATTGCATTCTCCACCCATGCCAGCGACGCATCGAAGCGTCACTGGCATGGGTGCTCCCGCGGGTTTGAATCCTATGCAGACCTTGCACTCCAGCCGATTTTCTGCAATGAATACAATGTATACACGTGAAGATCTCACAGGATGTGAGCATCGAAGTCCGAAGCCATGAATGCAAACGAGGAAAATAGCGATGTTCAACAAAATTGTCGTGCCATTGGACGGATCGCCGCTCGCCGAACGAGCACTCGTCAAGGCCAAGGAACTCAGTACCGCACTGAAAAGCCCATTGCTACTGGTCCGGATCGTGGATATCTCCTCGATTACCCGCATCGCAGGCGTTGGAACCGGTGTTGGCATGGATTACGGAATGGTTCCCGAAATTCTCCAGGAAGAGCAGGATGATTCCAAGACCTATCTCGAAACGACCGTCAAGCAGCTCCGGGATGAGGGCTTCGAGGTTTCCGGCGAGGTCAAGCAGGGTCCAATCGCCACCGCAATCGTCGATAGCGCAACCGCGGACGATGTGATCGTCATCGCCTCTCACGGACGAACCGGTGTCCAGCGCTGGTTTCTCGGCAGTGTCGCGGAAGACGTCATCCGGCGTGCCAACAGCCCGGTTCTGCTGATCCGGCAAGAGGCCGCGCCCGAAGCCGCCAAGTAGTCTTCAGCAGCACGGTTCCGGCATCGGTATCGCGCTCGACTGATCGCACGTGTGACCCGTGATGTCAGCAGTTGTTGACATCACGGGGCTCATATGCGATTGTTAATGCATACTTACGGACGCCGCCCTCCGTGCCTCGACTCGATACGAGGAAATCGACGCACGGACCGTTCTTCACCGAATGACGACGCCCATCGCTCGCGATGCAACGCATGACGTGAAATGTCGGTAGCACATGCCTCGATTTCGTATCCCACACCGCAAAAAGGAACTTCACTCAGCGATTTCCGCACGCACCCCCAGGCCCGGCGACATCGGTCGCGAGGGCTTTATCGCCTTCCGGTATCGCAATTATCGCCTCTTCTTCGCCGGGCAATTGATCTCCGTGATCGGCACCTGGATGCAGTCGACCAGCGAAGCGTGGCTCGTTGTTGATCTCCTCCATGCATCCGCCATTCAGTTGGCGTTCGTCGCGGTTTGCCAGTTTGGCCCCGTCCTCTTCCTCGGCATACCTGCCGGAATCCTTGCCGATCGCTTCCCCAAACGCCGCATTCTGCTCATGACGCAAACGCTCTTCGGCTTGCTGGCACTCACGATGATGACGTTGATCGTGACCGGCCAGGTGCAACTCTGGCACGTCTATGCCGTGGCGCTTATCTATGGCGTCAACATGGCGATCGATCAACCCGCCCGCCAGTCGTTCGTCTCGGAGATGGTTGGCAAGGAAGCGGTCATGAACGCCGTGTCGCTCAACTCGGCGGTCTTCAACGCTGGCCGCGTCATCGGGCCAGCCGTCGCCGGCGCCTTGCTCGCCATCTTCGGACCTGCGGTCTGCTTCGGCATCAATGCCGCGAGTTATGCGGCTGTGCTGGTCGGCCTATCCATGATGCAGGTCACACCGCAGATTCGCCGCGTCACGGGTTCGGCCCTCGCCGGAATCAGGGAGGGGCTCGCCTACGTCCGAGCCACTCCCGACATCATGCGTACGATCATCCTGATCGGCTTTCTGGGCACCTTCGCCGTCAACTTCAACATCTGGGTTCCATTGCTGGCGCAGCAGGATTTCAAGGCTGGCGCCGGAACGTACGGCTTGCTGATGGCGTCGATGGGCGTAGGATCGCTGTCCGGCGCGCTCTCGCTCGCCTTCTTTGGTGGTCGCAAACCGAACCGCAAGCGCATGCTGGGCGCCGCCATGGGTCTTGGCATCGCCGAGATCGCGCTCGGATTCATCGCATCTGTCCCCTATTCGATGTATGTCGGCATGGTTTCACTGGCGGTCATCGGTTTCTTGAGCAGCAACGCCATGGCGACCGCCAACACGACCGTGCAGACGAGCGCCAGCGATCAGTATCGGGGACGCGTGATGGCCGTCTACATGACGGTGTTCTCGGGAACGACGCCGATCGGTGCACTCGCCGCTGGCATCGTCGCCCAGAGGTTCGGCGCCCCCATCTCGGTCATGATTGGCGGTGGCATCGCCTTTCTCGCCGCCGCGACCCTTGCCTGGACACAGCGTGATCGAATTCGCATACCGGAAGTGCGAACGCTCGTCGGCAGGGCCGGCGACTGATCCCCTCGTCGTCATGCATCACGGTGGCTCGGGCTCGGTCTGTTCGACGGTCAGCCACGTCAGGTCTGCAATACACCGTGAGGGACCACCCCCAAGTACAATGAGACGCGTCAGGGTCGCCTCTGGCCGAACCGGCATACTCGTCGCGTCGCACTCCGGCGCTCCCTCAGGATGCGTGCAAAACCGATGGGTTTCGATCCGTTCATCTTTATCAGTCTGTTCTATGCCGTTATCGGCGTCCGTCTCATCGTCCAACTTGTTCAGAACTGGTCTGCAACGTGGGACCTGAACTTCACGCCTCAGGATCGAGCGATTGTCGATCAGGCCGCCTTTTTCGTCCTCATCCCGGTGTCGGTTGTCCTCCATGAACTCGGGCATGCAACCACGATCTGGTTGATGGGCGGCAAGGTCGTCGACTTCGGCTTCTACGGTTTTGCCGGTTTCGTTTCCTACGATCCGACCAACTTCAGTCCGATCCAGCAAATCCTCGTGGCTGCCGCCGGTACCTTCGTCAATCTGCTCCTCATCGTCATCACGTTGGCCATCGTCTTCCTGAATCGGCCGCCAATGCGATCGTCCTTCAACGAACTTGCGATTCAGTTCATCTTTATTTCCGGAATCAACGCCTTCGTGTTCTACCCGTTGCTCGATCTTCTTTCCGGCATCCAGGGTGGGGACTGGCGCCAGATGTATAACGGCGGCGTTCCGTGGTTGAGCGGCATCATCGGCGCCGTGCATGTGGGGGTGCTGTTGGCCGGGTATTGGCTCTACACCAATCCACGCATCAAGGCCAGAATTGCCAGCCTGACGGACGTTCCTCCGGGATTCGAACGTGCCATGCTCGGTGGCGTCCGGCAGGGAAAGATCGATACGACGAGCCTCAGCCCGGCAGAAGCCGCGATGCATGAAGCGGGTGACCGCGTCGCGAGCGGGTGGCCGTCGCGTGTCCAGACAGGGTTCCAGCGCTTCGACGGAGGCAGCGCGATCACGTTGGAATGGACGAGTGGCAACACCCCGCATGTTGTCGCGGCCCGGACCTTCGCGACCGGATTGACGGATCTCATCGCGATCCCGGTCAGTACGGGACCGGGCGCGCCGCAAGGAGCGCTGCGGCCGTTGCACCGCTGGCCGATGCGGCCAACCGTCGAGGAATTGACGGTTGGCCTTCGCGTCGCCATGGAGACGGTCGATCGCGAAGGCTGAATCCGGATCTCGGTGGTTGCCGTTATTCCGCCCAAGGCGGGTTCATGCGTGAATGCCGGCAGGTTTTCTTGGGTGATGTTGCGATGATGCGTGAGATGCCTCGCATTGATAGGGGTCTTGCCGGATATCATTCCGGCTTCCCGTGTGCGCGACTTTCAGCCAAAACGGCGGTCCTCGATCGCGAAAGGTATCGCCTCGAACGTGCCACAATCGAAGTCCTCCGGACCGGACACCACGCAATTGCGATACGCGCAAATGAGATCGGGGTACCCCTCGGCCGCGGCAATCCCCAAAATGTGAGGTTCATGTAGTCATCCTTCGCGATTTCCGTGCATCGGGTATCAGCGAGGCAATCCATGCCCCGCGTCGCCATTGTTCACAGAAACCGGGAGCTTGGATATGGCCGAAACACGAACACCGTGTCGACGATGAGGGGAAGACGCGGCTGCCGATGCTAGTTCCCACGCCGGCGCTGGGCCGACGGGCTGAGACTGGTACGAATCAACAAGATCGTCGGGATCGCGGTGATGGCAATGATCGTGATGGCGTAGGGAGCGGCGGCCGTGAAATCGAGAACTTCACCATTCGTCGTGGTCCACAACTTCGTGGCGAGCGTCTGTGATCCCGTTGGTCGCAACAACAAGGTCATCGTCAATTCTTTCGCGACATTGAGCATGACCAACATGATCCCTGCGACAATCCCTGGGAGCGCCAGCGGCAAGGTAACGGTCAGGAATGTCGCCATCGAACTTCGACCAAGCGACCGCGACACCTCGTCATATTGGACGGCCGCGTTCCCAATGCCGACGCGCTGGGCGCCGACCGCGATCGGCAAATAGAGAATCGCGTACCCGATCACCAGCAGGGATCCCGTTTGATAGAACGGGTGCAGCCAGCGGACTGCGAAGAAGACCAGGCCGAGCGACACCACGACTCCTGGCAACGAATGCGCGATCCAGGCGGAGCGCTCGATCAGGTAGACGCACCGGCGCGGATAGCGCGTTACCAGCAGGCTGATCGGGAGGGCCGCGAGCGTGATGACGGCGGCCGTCGCGAGCGAGTAGCGACTCGTGGTCCACAACGCTCCGGCAAGAGCGGCCCCATCGACCGCCGCGTGGCCAACCACGACGCCATAGAGTCCCTTGATCATGGCGTAAAGGGGAACTCCGAGGGAGAGCACGATAAAAGATGCCGCCAGCAGGACGAAGAACGGCATCGATTTCCCCAGGTTCCAGGGAACGCGTGTCTGATTGACGCCGCTCCCCACGCGCGTAGGCGAGGCGGAATTGCGAAACAGAAGCTGGTCGCCTATCAGCAGAAAAAGTGCGCCAAAGGTGAGGACGATGGAAAGGGCTCGCGCTGAATCCAGGGAGCCAAGCACAGTCGCGCGTTGCACGATCGCCGTGGTGAGGGTCCGATATCGCAGCAGCTCCAGCGCCCCGTATTCGGCCAACATGTGCAACGCGATGATGAGGGCACCACTTGATATCGCCCTGCGCAGCTGCGGTAAGGTCACTTCGACGAAGGCCATCAAGGGGCGTCGACCCAACGCGCGCGCTACACCTTCCTGACTGGCATCCAGCCCGCGCAAGGCCGCCACTGTCGGAAGATACACATAGGGAAACAGGGAAAGCGTCAGGATCAGGACAGCTCCGCGCAGACCATAGATGAACGTCGAACGAGGCGCCAACTCATACCCGGCGGCCACCCACGTATATGTCGACACGAACGCGGGAATGCCCAGCGGCAAGGTAAAAAGAACCATCCAGATCCTGCGTCCGGGAAGATCGGTACAGACGACCAGAACGGCCAGCGAGACTCCGAGCACGACGCTCGAGAGTGTGACCCAGAAGGCAAGCTGCACCGTGTTCCTGATCAGCGGGATCGTGGTTGGACTACCGAGGAGGTGCTGCAATCGCTCGAAATTCAGTCCTTCGCGGATCAACAGATAGGCAACTGGCAGGAGCGAGATCGTCGCGATCGCGATCGCCAAAAACAGCAAGAGGGCTGGCGGTCTTCGGCCTGAAGACCGCCAGCTCTGCGCTTTCACACCTGTCCCGGTAGTCATCGTCGATTCATGAAGGGTCACTATTGCTCGTTTGCTCTCGGTGCGCTGACTTTCACGCGGAAACGGGTCTGTGCAATTGCCAATCTCGGATTCGTGCTGTGTTGACAGTGTTTCGCTGGGATCTGATCGCGGTCGAATACCCCGTAGATGCGGTAATTATTGCCGCATCTACGGGGAAATGTGCCGGCGCCATACCAGTGAATCATCATTGAAAGTCCCCAGGGCTCCGTTTGCTACGTCGTACGAGAACCGCCTCCTGGGTCTATGGAGGGAACGGCCTCGCCGCTGCGAACAGTGCCGTTACGATAGCCCGCAGGGCCATCTTTCGGTGGACACTGTACGTGACGTGCAAGTCGAGTTTGCAATCGGATCCTGGCGCCGTGGCACCGGACTCACCTAGATAAGGCCCGCTTCGACGATTAGTTCGATTGCCTTGTCGGAATCCTTGAGACTGCCCTGATCGAAGATAGGCGGATCGAGTTCACTGAATGGCGGCAGATCGTAGCTGCTTTCAACTCCCGGCGCGAGCGGATATTGCGGTGAGGCCGAGGCGAGCACCGCCTGTCCGCCCTTCGCGTCCGCCAACCACGACACGAACTTCTGGGCCAATTCCTGGTTCTTCCCAGCCCTCAGTATGGCGACTGCCGAGGCAAAGACGAGTCCTCCAGGATCCTGACCCTTCATGAAGTGAACCCTGGACTCGAGCTTGTCGGCGCCGCCCTTTTCCTTGGCGAGCACATACCAGTAGTAGTGATTGCTCAGCCCGAATGCATATTGCCCGGCCTCGACGGCGTCGCGAATCGCACCGTTCTTCAGCAGGTTCTCACCGGTCGCGTTGATGCCCTTCAACCACTCGAGCGTCTTGTCGGCACCCTCGGTGTTGATCATGTATGTCACGGTACTCGTGAATGCACCGCTTGGGGCGTACGCATACGTGCCCTTCCATTCGTCCTTCGGGAGGTCGAGGATGCTGGCCGGCAAGGCGCTCTCGGCAATCAGGTCCGGGTTGTAGAAAATCGCGCGCGATCGGGCACCATACCCTAGCCAGTGGCCATTCTCGGGGCTGAATCGCTTGTCGACCTTGGCCAGTGACGCGGCCTCGATCGGCGCGAGCAGGTCCTTGGAATCGAGCGTCCCGGCCGGACCCGGCTCTTCGGTGATGAAAAGGTCGGCGTTGGTCTGGTCGCCCTCTTCGATGATCTGGTTGGCGAGATCCGAATCACCACCGGAGCGAATCTCAAGCGTGATTCCGGTTTCCATATGGAACGCGTCGGCAAATGCCATGACGAGATCCTCATGCTGACCCGAATAGGCGATCAGCTTGCCGGAACCCTTCACGGCCGGAGTGGCGTCCAGCGTTGCACCAGGCGTCCCCTGGGCGAATACAGTGCCTTTTCCGACTGCTGCACCGGCCACAATCAGGCCGGCTCCGGCCTTGACGATCGATCGACGACTTTCGCGCTTCTGAAACATTCCACAACCTTCCAAGAAGAACGGGCACATGCCCGCCCTTTCAGCGTAAAGACTTCAAGAGCCGGTCCATCGGGCTCCTCGATTACCTTCAACTCATGAGAGATCCCGCGTAGGCGAGTGCCTCGCCCGAGACGCGAACATAGACGCGCTCGCCGCGCATGGGGATGGTTCCCTCGCCGATCCTGACTGCGATCTCCGAACCGCTGCCATCCTCGCCCATGCCAAGGGTGAGCATGCCGCTGTGTCCGTAGAAGGTGAAATCAAGCACGCGCGCGGGTGTTCCTTCGGTGCCGAGAATCACTTGCTCCGGACGCAGCATCAACATGCAGCTGCCACATTCCAGACGATTCCCGGAACAGCGAACCGCAACGACTCCTAACTCGCAGGTAGCGGCTTCATTCGGTGTATCGTTGATCGTCGCGGGCAACAACACGGCATGGCCGACGAAGCTCGCGACTTTCTCGTCCGCCGGGCTTCGATAGATGTCATGGGGAGTTCCCGCCTGTACGACGATGCCATCGCGGAGCACGGCGATCTGATCCGCCAACGAAAGCGCTTCCTCCTGATCGTGAGTCACGAGGATCGCGGTTGTGCGGGTCTTGCGCAGAAGTTCGCGCACTTCCACCCGCAACTCTGCACGCAACCCGGCATCGAGCGCGGAGAACGGTTCATCGAGAAGAATCAGTTTCGGAGAGGGTGCCAACGCCCGGGCGAGTGCCACGCGTTGTTGCTGGCCACCAGAGAGTTCATCCGGTCGCCGCTTGGCGTAATCGGATAATTCGATGAGGGAGAGCAGCTCGTTGACGCGCTCGGCCCGGGCGCGACGGGCTCGCATCGACATCGCATTGCCGTGCCAGGTGCGCAGGCCGAATCCGATATTCCCGGCAACGCTGAGATGCGGGAAGAGCGCACCTTCCTGCGGCACGATGCCAATGTCACGTCGTTCGGGCGGTACATGCAAGCCTTGACCGGCGAGTTGCTGACCGGCGAGGACGACCTCACCGCTGTCCAACCGGTCGATGCCGGCGATAATCTTCAGCAACGTCGACTTCCCGCACCCCGACGATCCGAGAATGGCGGTAAAACTTCCCCGCGGAATGGTGAGGTCGACGCCGCGCAACGCTTGGACCGGCAGCGGACGCATCGGAAACGTCTTCCGGGCACCGCGCACAGTGAGCCAGGCTCCTTCGCGTGCCGTTGGTGCGTCTGACAAGATCGAATCCATAGGCCTCAATCCCTGCAAGCCTTGCAAGATTTCCGGGTTCGGGTCACTCGCGACCGCCCCCTCACTTGAAAGCATACTAAACATATCGGAATTAGGAACGAGCGTCAACAAGATCTGACAGAAAAGCGGCGACCACGCACAGATGCGTCGTCGCCGCGACAGTCATGAGTCAATCTGTCCGCTGCCCAAACCGGGTTTCCACCAGTTTCGCCCATGATCTTTTGGCGGGGCTGACGGGGCTGGCGGGGAAACGTCGGAACCTGACCGGATCTTCAGTCGTCCGAAGCGTCCGTCATCCACCTCCCCTTGTCATCCTTGTGATACCCCTTCTTCACCGCATCCCACGCGACGCGGTGCGCCCGCTCTTCCTCTTTCGCTCCTCGATCGCATCGACACCGGGACCTCGACGTCTTGATCGGGTCCGTCCCATCGCATCTGCCACCACCGATCGTAGCGGAACACTCAGGGACAATCGATCAGGACGCTGTCTCACCTTTCACCCATGTGCCATCATCGTTCTTGTGATAGGACTTCTTGACCGCTCCCCATGCCACACGATGAGCGCGCTCCTCGTTGTGGTCGTATTCGTCCCATGCGCTGTTGAACGCCTCCTTGTAGATGTCCTGCGCGTGTGCCGGCAGGTTGTCCCGAACTCCATCGGGAAGTTCGCTCCGCGTATCGTATGGCATGGTGCATCTCCTTCATGAAGCGAATAAATCTCCTCGATCGTTGAAGCAGGGAACGTTCCACGCGCGAGGGCAGAAAGCCGGGAGCAAACAACAAGGCGCCAGGAAACAATCCAGCCGCCTTGTTCATCGCCTGTTCGCAGATGGCATTCGCCAGATTAGCGTGCCACACCCGGACCGACGGAGATGCCGTCGTTGCCCTGTGCCGCGAACACCTCCAAATACCGTTCCCAGGTGACGCGGTACTGATAGGGCCGCGTGGTGTTGGTCGAGGTCGGTCCGAGCGGGTCTCTGATGATCACATCCTCGTTGTTGAATCCCATCACGATCAACGCGTGATCGTTGCCGAGCACGACCGGATAGCTATCGCCATCGGGCGTCATCCAGGTTGCGGGTACCCAGTCCAGAAAGTCCACACTCGACTTGAAGAACACCGCGTTTCCAGCCTTCAGCGCCTTCTCGATCCCGGCTCGATCGTGAACCGCCTCGGACGTCAGACCTGAGCCATCGAAGACCTTCCGCATCGCGTTCCCGGTCGCGCGGGCGAGAAAATTGTCTTCGTAATGCCCACTATAATGTTCCCAGATATCGCCGCCAGTGATGAAGACGCCGTCGGTCCGTTCGACATACGTCGGCTCGATCGTCATATCCTGGCCGACGAGATTGAGTTGATCTTCGAGGGTGAGATCTTTGCCAAACCCTTTGAGAATGATCCATGCCGAATCGAACTCGCAGGTGAAATGAAAGTCCTGACCTTCCTTGATCGGAAGCTGAAGGTAGGCGGTCCACGTCGCGCCGTCGGCGTCGGTTGGAACGGCATCGCCGGTCGCTTGCCCGGGTGTCTGGCCCAGCGTGTCGGTCGCGGGCATCGGACGAATGTAGGTGTAAGGATCCATTGACTGGGCAGCCACTCCTGGTGTTTGAGACAGCATTGATCCGCTTGCCAGGATCGCGACCGCACTACCAGCCGCTCCGGCAACGAATCGGCGGCGCGTGATCCGCGAAGCATCGGGCATCAGCCGATCAGGTACGAGCGTTGGATTGCGGGAAGATGTGCGACGATTCATGGGTGGTTCCTGACTGGTGGATCGAACGAGCTGCAAGGAGCCGGTCGGGACGATTCGAACGATCTGGCATCGATGTCTGTAACGATCCTAAAACGTTGGCGGTACGCGCGCAAACTCTGGACCGACGCGTGAGGCCGAAGAGCCAGCGAAAATGACGTTGCAAGCGCCGGAATGACGTGTAAAAATCCCGTTACCGGTTGCGGTTCGAACCGCGTGACCGTCCATCCAGCTCGCCCGACGGAAAGGTTTCCTTCACAATGGCTTCCCAGATCGACCATCTCGTCATCATCGTCCGGGATCTCGATATGGCGTCCGAGAAGGCGTCCGCCGCTGGTTTCACGGTCGTTCCCGGTGGCGAGCATGGAAGTGGTCTCTCTCACAATGCCCTGATCGCCTTTCAGGACGGTTCGTACATCGAACTCTTCGCATTCCTGGACCCGAACGCCCCCACCGCGAACCCGTGGTGGACGCGTTTGTGGGATGGCGGCGGTCTTGTCGACTACGCGCTTGTCAGTCACGATCTCGCCGCCGAGACCGCTGCCATCCAGACGCGTGGTGTGGACTTCCCCGAACCGTGGAGACTTGGACGAACGCGACCCGACGGTGAACGCCTGGAATGGCACATGGCAACGCCCGAGAGGAACGGATGGCCCTTCTTGATCCAGGATGAGACGCCCCGCGCCTTGCGAGTGCCCGACGAAACGCAGGACGTCACGCATCCAAACGGCGCGATCGGCGTCGCCGGGGTCACGATTGTCGTTCCGGATCTTGAGGCCGCTCGAGGTGATTTCGCCGCGATCACGGGCAGTGACCCACTCGATATCGCAGCTCCATTTCCCGGCGTCTCGCATGCGCTGACCATGTCCGCTGGCACCCGGCAAGACCAATGGTTCTGCCTGATCGAACCGGAGCCCGGCCTCGACGAGGATACGGATGAGGCTTCGATCCCTGCTCGCTACCTGACTCGATATGGCGCTGGCCCATTCGCGATCACGCTTCGGACATCGAAAAGTGAGGGCACATCCGTCGCTCCCGGCAGGGGAGAACTGATCGAGCGCGACCTTCTCGGCGGCGCGCGCGTCTATCTCGCCTGATCTTGCATCCACCACCTACCCGGGAGAATGATCTCGTCATGTCCAGGATCAACTACGTTCTTCAAGACATCGCCGACCCGAACGAGAACTTCGATCAATGGTACGTCGATGTCGTGCAAGGGGCCGAGCTCGCCGATGACGCCCCGGTACGCGGCACAAAGATCCTGCGCCCTTACGGGTATGGTATCTGGGAGTTGATCCAGGGTCTGCTCGACGCCCGCTTCAAGTGCGTCGGTGTCGAGAACGCCTACTTCCCGTTGCTCATTCCCAAATCGATGATGGAGCGCGAGGCGGATCACATCGAAGGATTCACGCCGGAAGCGGCATGGGTCACGATCGCCGGGGGCAAGGAACTGGAGGAGCCGCTCGCGATCAGGCCAACCTCGGAATCGATCATCTGCCCGACCTTCGCCCGATGGGTGCAGAGTTGGCGCGACCTGCCGATCGTTCTCAACCAGTGGTGCAGCGTTGTCCGGTGGGAAGACCGGCCCCGCGCGTTCCTGCGCACCAGCGAGTTCCTGTGGCAGGAGGGCCACACCGTCCACGAGAAGCCGGAGGAGGCGGACGAGCGGGCTCGCCAGATGCTAGATGTGTATCAACAATTTATTGAAGACGACCTTGCGGTTCCGGTCGTTCCCGGCGTCAAGAGCGAGTCCGAGAAGTTCGCCGGAGCTCATCGCACCTATACGGCTGAGGCAATGATGGGTGGCAAGAACTGGGCACTCCAGGCATGTACCTCTCACAATCTCGGCGATCACTTCAGCAAGGCATTCGATATTCGATTCCTCGACAGGGAGGGTGAACGCAGGTTCGCTTTCAGTTCCTCCTGGGGGCTCAGCCAGCGCACGATCGGCGCGATCATCATGGTCCATGGCGACGAACGGGGTCTCAGGATCCCACCGAAGGTTGCCCCGATCCAGGCCATCATCGTCCCGATTCCTGGCCGCCGCCGCGGCAGCGCTGGCAGCGACGATGGCGGCGCAACTGAAGACATTCTCGCCAAGGCACACGAACTTCGTGACATGCTCGCCTCGTCCATCCGTGTCCGTATCGACGAACGCGACGACCGCACCCCAGGCTTCAAGTTCAATCACTGGGAGTTGAAGGGTGTTCCGATTCGCATCGAACTGGGACCGCGCGATCTGGCTGCCGAACAGGTCGTCATGGTAATGCGCGATACCGGCGAGAAGCGCATCGTTCCGTGGGCGGGACTCGCCGAAGCTATCGGCGATGAACTGAGTGATATGCAACAACGCCTTTTCTTGGAAGCGCGCAAGCGCATGCAAGCCAATATTGCCGAAGTCGCTACCTGGGACCAGCTTGTCGCTCGGGTGGCTTCGAATGCAGGTTGGAATCTGACCTGGTGGTGTGGGGATGCCATCTGCGAGACAAGGATCAAGACGGAAACCATGGCGACAATCCGATGTATTCCCTTCACATCGCCAGATGATGGGAGTAAGGCGAACGGTCCGTGCATCGTTTGTGGAAAGGTCTCGTCCGCACAGGCAATCGTCGCGCGCGCCTACTGATCACGCTGTCCATAGTTGTGGAATGGCCAGAAACAGAACCTTCAGAGTGCGCCCTGACACGCATACCGCCTTGACTCGGCAAATGAACGGACATTTCTCCAGCCTGCAGATCACCACTATCCGGTATCCGGTGGAGAGACAGACACGCACAGATTATGCAGATAAGCTGAAGATTTACAGGTTTTTCGGGCCAGATTTTACACTTAACACGCCTTGGGGCCACATGAACCGATCCGGGAGCGGTTGAAAAACATCTTGCGGGCTTACGGTGCCCATTGCGAACTTTTCCGGCCAAGGTATGGCTGTCTGGAATCGAATAATGTGCATGTCGTTACCTGAGAGGTTCGACAGGACGTGGCATACGAGTCGTCTCGACTGCCGTCACCTCGCCGCGAACGCTGCGGTGCCGCTGCCCTGCTCCGCCGCAATCGTCGCGGGTTCGATGGTCGTCCGGACTCAGGGTTCGGCAACACCGGTTTCCAGGCCGGCAGGGAGTTGCTGAAAGATGTCGACTCCCGTGACGTCGCCTACTGCCAGTTCAGCCGCTGCTCGAGCCGCTGCTCGAGCCGCTGCACGAGCCGCTGCGCGGGCTGCCCCCAGTCTGCAGATCCAGTCGCTGTCAAGACCAAGATCCCGATCCCGGTCGGAACGGACATCACGTTCACGAACAAGGGCGTTCTTCCGCACGATTTCACGGTCGATAGCCCTGCACTCCATTCGGGAACGCTCGGCGCAGGCGACACGGCGACGCCGAAGGTCAATGTTTCCGCTAGGATGCCGGGATGGACACCCACTATTGTTCCCAAGTCGGCCGTCGCCGGGCCGGAATGGTTGGCACTCCGACCGCCAGGTAAATCTCCTTCGCCAAGGCACGATCGGTCGTCCAACGCCCCGGAGCACTCCTCTGGAGACGCAGAACGTGATTGAGCTGCTCATGTCGAGGGCTGTTTGGCACGACCCCGATCAGCCCTTGACCGAACCCGCCGTCAACCCCGCGACCATGAACCGCTGCGCGAACATGTAGATCAGGATCACCGGAATCGCGGTCATCACGCTCGCGGCGAACATCTGCCCGTAGGGGAAGATATCGCCGACCACCATGTTGCCAAGCCCGATCGGCAACGTCCACGCGGATTCCGGCTGCACCAGCACGAATGCCAGCAGAAACTCGTTCCATGAACTCGTCACCGAGAACAGCGCAACCGCCAGAAGGGCCGGGAGCGTCAACGGCAACACGATCCGGATGAAGGTCTGGAAGTGGTTCGCGCCATCGATCATGGCGGCCTCTTCGAGTTCCTTCGGAATCGACCGGTAGTATCCCATCAGCAACCAGCAGGCGAACGGCAACCCGAAGGTCGGATACGCGAGCATCAGCGCACCAAGCGTGTTGATCAGCTTCAGGTTGGTGAAGATCTGGTAGAGCGGCAGGAAGAGCAGAACCGTTGGCATCAGGTAGGTGAACAGAATAGCGGTCTGCACGAACCCCTGCCCTCGCCACTTCAAACGAACGAGCGCATAGGCACCGAACGATGCCACGGTGACCGACAGGAAGGTGCTCACCGCAGCGACCTGGATCGTGTTCCAGAACCAGCGCGGAAACTCGGTATCCACCAACATGGTCCGATAGTTCTCGATCGTCCATGGAGATGGGGCAAACGGCGATCGTCCCTGCTGAATCTGCGGTACGCCCTTGAACGACGTGACGACGACCCAGAAGAACGGAAAGAGCAGGAAGAGCAGCAGCACGGCCAGCGTGCCATACGCGCCGACGGTTCCCCACCGGTTGGTCAGGCGCCGCCACTTGGGCTCCCGGGCATCCACGCCTTTCACGTAAGCATCATGCAGCACCCCACCGATCTTCCCGAGGACCCACACGAACGGGAAGGAAATGGCGGTCAGTGCCAGCACCACCGCCTTCGCCAGCATCGAGAAGGGCCACGACAGCACTCGCCCGGCGGTCGCCAGCGCGCCCGTTTTCGGAGCGGGCATGTCGGTATCCACGCGCATGAACCGTCCCAGAATCACGATGATGACGATCAGGGCCGGTACCACCGCCATCGCGACCGCCACCCCGGCGCTATACCGCAACGACCCGATCGCGTATTCGTAGGAGAGGATCGAGAACAGGCGCGTCGTCCCGCCCGGTCCTCCACCCGTCATCAGATAGACGAGACCGAAGGCATTCAGCGTCCAGATCAGCGAGAGCAGGCAGGCCACGATAATCACGTACCTGAGTCCGGGCAATGTGATATCGCGAAACTTCTCCCACCCGGAGGCGCCATCGACGGAGGCTGCATCGTACAGTTCGTTGTCGATCGCCTTGAGCCCCGCCAGCAGGATGATCACGAAAAAGGGAATCCCCTTCCAGACGTTGACGGCAATGACCGACGGCAGCGCGAGATCGTAGCTCCCGAGCCACGAGATCCCGGTGTCGATGATGCCCAATCGGATGAGCAGGATATTGAGCCCACCGAAAATCGGATCGTACAATCCTCGCCACGTCAGCGCAGCAACGACTTCCGGCACGATCCACGGCAACAGCACGAGCCCGGTCAGGACGCTTGTGAAGCGCATGCCCTTTCGATTCAGCAGGGACGCCGTCAGCAACCCGACCCAGAACTTGATGAAGACCGAGATGGCGGCGAACTGCACCGTATTCCAAACCGAATCACGGAACCGTGCGTCGTTCCAGAGCCGTTCGTAGTTCTGGAGGCCCACGAAACCCCGATTGGTGATCCCCGTGACGTTGTAAAAACTCATCCGCAACGCATCGAACAGGGGATATCCCACCAGCCCGAAGAGTAGAATGACGGTAGGCGCGACGAACAGATAGGCCACCGGCCAATCCCGCCCCAGGAAATGCTTCGACCGGCGCAGCATCGACGACGGCTGTTGAATGGCACCGCCGATAGCTTCACCGCGTCTTGCATTCGCCCGTGGCGGTGACGCGGGAAGGATTGCCATGACGTTCCTCTCGATTCTGATTTGGGACGCCGGCCGCATGACGAATCACCCGTTCGGCGTCGGACCCCTATGCGGCGGTTCTCCCACCACGCGGCGGCTAGCAGGCTAGCAGGCTGGCAGATTATTCTCCCGGCAATCCGAAGTCCTGCCACACCTGTATCCACCGCTGCTGGTAATCCTTGACCACATCCTGCGCGGATTTCCCCTGGAGGACTTCCGCAACCATGTCCGTCTGATCGAACGAGCCCGCGACAGCATCGACCGCCACCGAACTCGGACCAGGCCACCGCAACCCGGTGAAGTCGATGTTGTTCCAGACCGCCGGCTCAGCTGCGATCGAATTCGGCGACCCCGTGATGATCGGATCGCTCCAGCCATTCTTGTAGGCCGGAACCGCGTATGCCCGGGAAATTTGCCAGATCCGCTGCTGGACTGGCGTGCTCAACAGATGCCGCACGAGATCGTAGACTGCGTCCCTGTTCTTCGTGCCTTCGATCACATGCAGGAAGACTCCGGCCAGCTGATCGAGCTGGGCGCCATCGGAGTTGCGAACCACGGTCGGCATATAGGCGATGTCCTTGGCAAACGGGACGCCGTCGAGGTTCGCCTTCGCGTAGAGGGTCCCGGCGTTCTGGGTCAGAACCAGTGTCCCCGCCAGGAATGCCTCGTTATTGGAAGGGTCCGTCCATGAGCCCCAGCCAGTGGGCAGCATCGGCGCCCATTTCGGATTGCTGTAGGTATCGGCCAACCACTCGAGAGCCGCAACCGAGTCTGGAGAATCGAACGTGACCTTGTCGCCGGATTCGTCCTGCAAGGTGCTGCCAAAGGCGTACAACACGGTCTGCACGAGCAATCTCGCATCGGTCGATCTGTTGATCGTGATGCCCCAGCCCCATCGCTTGTTGGCGGCATCGGAAATCGCCAGCGCCGCATCCCGTCGTTGATCGAGCGTCGTGAGCGTCTTCACGTCGACCCCGGCCGGACCGAAGATGTCGTTCCGTGCCCACCAGCCATCGATCCGGGTGAACCAGGGAATGCCCCACCAGGCGTCATCGAAGTTGCCCGCGGTCGTCATGCCGGGAGTGGTCTCGCCATTGGCGGCAACCATCTCCGCCATCAAATCATCGACCTTGCTGAGCACCCCCTGATACTGAAACTGACGCTGTGGAATATTGTCGAAGTACAGATCGGGTGCGTTACCGGCCTTCACCCCGGCCGTCAGCCGTTGGAGAATTTCGCCGGACGACTGGGCGCCGCCAAGCTCCGTGACCTCCACGTCCCATCCCTGCGCCTCGCAGAATGCGGCGATCTCGGCTCGCACGAAGGCATTGTGATCGGGATGAAAATCTGCCTTCTGGAGAACTTCCAGCTTGCCATCGACGGTCGCACTCGATTTCGCACGCGGAATCTCTACCGGCGTCGCGGCCTGTCCGGCGGCCTGCCGCATGGTGCCGAACGGCAGCGAGGCGGCGAGTGCCGCACCCGCCGACCCCTGCACGAGAGAGCGACGCGACAGCCTGGATGTAGTGAGACTTCGACCGTTCTGATGCATCCCAATCCCCCTGCGGATGCGTCGCCTGCGCATGACGACAACACCTTTGACGGCGTGAACCGGACACGAACGCGGCGAGATTGGCCATCCTGCCCTGCAGAACATCCAATGCGATACCGAAGGGTATCCCGCCAGGCGCTTCATTGGCTCACAACCTGATTGTTTGACGTGGTAGGGGTATATCAGAAGAGTTTCCGGGTCGTCAATGACGAGGGGGGAAAACTGGCCCTATTGAGCTAGTGAGCAGGTGACGCGCTGAGCGGTATCGGCTCGTGAAGCTCGACATGGTCTTCTGGAACGTTGCGTGGCGCCGAATGATCCGCGACCATATCCCCCAACATATACCGGGCGACGCACCGGGCAGCAGGTTGTCAGTCTTTCTCTTCGGTCGCGAGAGCCATATGCCGGTCTCGCGACGGCTTCAGGGCGACGGCTTCCGCTTCCACCGGGGCCGTATCGACGGAGACTGGGGCAGGCATCGTGGTGCCTCCCAGTCCCGTGAAGAGCACATCCACGATCTTCACCGCCAGCACCCGGTCCAGCGGTCCGCCGATCCACTCCATCTTGCGCATCCAGATTTGGCCCCACACCATGCCAACGAACATGCTGATCGCAAACTCCGGATCGACCGGCGGCAGATACCCCTCGGCGATCGCCTGCCGGATGATTTGCTGGAACAGTTCCCACGGCAGCGACTTCTCCTTCATCAACTCGATCCGCAGGTCAGGTCCGAGGTTCTCGTGCATGTCCGTCATCAGTCGACCAAAATCGGATTGTGTCCGCGCGAAGATTTGAACGGCCGCCTTGACCAACTGCTCGGCCGGCAATCCGCCACGGTCGATGATCGTGGTCAGGTCCTCACGCATCTCGATCAAGGCGAGATGAACGACCGAGCTGAACAGGTCATCCTTGTGCCGGAAATGGTGATAGAGCGTCGCCTTGTGGATATTGGCCGCATCGGCAATCTGCTGCATGGATACCGCCTTGTATCCATGCTCGATGAACAGCGCATATGCTGCCCGCAGAATACGTGCTCGTCCGTCCGATTCCGTATCCAGTTGTTCGTGAGATCTCATTGCAGGTTCACCCGGTCAGTCGACGATTGACATCACTCCATATCGCTAGTATAGTCGTGCTTCACCAACCAACCGGTTGGTTGGTCCCTTTTATGCAAAGAGTCCTCATCACGATCCGATCCGGCATTGTGGTCCGGCCGGTTCGCTCGCACCTCACGACCTGGAGTTCGTTCATGGCATCTACGTCGGCATCGTCACGCACGAGCAGCCAGCAACCGGCTGGCCCAAATGGCGAGCTATCACATCAGCAGATCCTCGTCATCGTCGGCGGGCTGATGGCAGGTATGCTTCTTTCGGCACTCGACCAGAGCATCGTTGGAACTGCCCTCCCGCGCATCGTGAGCGACCTCGGAGGGTTGAACCACCTCTCGTGGGTCGTTACCGCCTATCTCCTCACCTCCACCGCAGCGACGCCGTTGTGGGGCAAGATTTCGGATCTGTATGGTCGTCGCCTGATCTTTCAAATGACCATCGTCATCTTTCTGATCGGATCCGCACTTTGCGGTCTCGCCCAGAACATGCCGCAGCTGATCGCCTTTCGTGCGTTTCAGGGCATTGGCGGCGGTGGCCTGATGGCGATCGCGTTTGCCATCATCGGCGACGTCATTCCTCCCCGTGAGCGTGGTCGATACCAGGGCTATTTCTTCGCGGTCTTTGGCCTCTCCAGCGTGGCCGGTCCACTGCTCGGTGGCTGGATCACGGACACGTTCGACTGGCGCTGGATTTTCTATATCAACCTGCCAATCGGTGCCGTTGCCTTGGTGGTAACGTCCATCGCCCTCAAGATGCCGGTCGTTCGTCGTGACCACAAGATCGACTATGTTGGTGCCGCCATGATCGTCGCGGGTGTCACCTCGCTCCTCCTCTACCTGAACTGGGCCGGTGAGAAATATGGCTGGCTGTCCTCCGCTTCGCTGTGGCTCGTGGGACTGGCCATCCTCTTCACGGTGTTGTTCATTCTCGTCGAGTTCCGGGCCGAAGAGCCGATCATTCCCATGCACCTCTTCCGCAACCCGATCTTCGCGGTTGGCAACACCTACTCCTTCCTGATCGGGTTCGCGATGTTTGGCGGTCTCATCTATCTCCCGCTCTACTTCCAGACCGTGCAGGGGATGTCGCCGACGCGGTCGGGTCTCGCCATGCTGCCGATGGTCCTCGGCCTCTTCACCATGTCGATTACCGCCGGCCAGCTGATCTCACGTACCGGCAAATACAAGATCTACCCGATCATCGGCTCGGTCATCCTGATTCTCGGGTTCTACCTCCTGCATACCATTCATTACAACACCGCGTATTGGCAGATCGCGATCTATGCGTTTGTTCTCGGTGCAGGTGTCGGACTATCGATGTCGACCGTCGTGACACCGATTCAGAATTCGGTAGCGATGCAGGACATGGGCAGCGCGACCAGCACGAACACGTTCCTGAGATCGCTCGGTGGGGCGATCGGCGCGGCGCTCTTCGGCGCGATCCTGACATCGCAGCTCGGTCACTATCTGGCCCAGGAGTTCGCGGGAACAGTTGCCGGAGCAGGCACCAAAATAGATGTCAACAGTGTCCAGGCGATTCGGGCGCTGCCAGAGCCGATCAAGACGCAGGTACTCATCGCCTATACGCATGCCGTCACCGACATCTTTCTCTACGCCATCCCGATCATGGTCCTCTCGTTTGTCGTGATCATCTTCTTCAAGGAGATCCCGCTGCGAGCGACACAGATCGTAGCTCAGCCAGAGGGCGATCCGGAGAACAGTCAAACCTCGGAACCGGTTTTCGCAGGACACTGATCTTCGAGTTGACGGCTTGGGATGAGACAGATCGAAAACGCGACCTCCGACATGGAGGTCGCGTTTTCGACTGCCACGTTCGAGCTGACACTCGCGAGTCTCAACGGCACGCCGCGTGCAAGAGCGTTGGCACCTACCGTTCGCGATGGCCAGAAGAGCCATGCTCAGCTCGAAGGGAGTCATTCCATGAGTGACAGTGACACGGAACCAATCATGCACGACCACGACGATGACGATCAGGAGCCAACACCTGAATCTCAGGAAGGCGACGGCCTGGTCTCCGCCATCGACAGGGCGGTCAGACCGGTCTCGAATGCGTTGGAGCGGGACCCCAAGTCCGACGAGGAAGTGGCCGAAGAACGAGCGGGCAACAACGAGGACCAGGCACCGTCCTGAGATTTCGGGCGCGCGATCGAATTGACAAGTCGATAGTTCAAGAGACCATCATGCGATCACCTGACCGCGTGATGGTCTCCTGGCTTTTTCTCTATCACCGATCGCAGAAGTCACACGCTGGTATGTCCACGTCCGATAGCGTTTGTGTCGTCTGCAACAACGTTCACATTGGCCGAACAATGGTTCGACTTCCTGCTGCACAAGTCGTGGAGGTCGCCACGGAACGGAGTGAATGGAGCGATCCTCCCAAGTGCTGCCGGTGATCGGCTGCATCGCTTGCGCGTCGTCCCCAGGCAACGAACGCGCCGGTTGACTCTGCTATACCGTGTCGATCAGGCGAGAATCTCCATCCGTACGCCACGCGCGTCCAGCAGGGATTGCGCAGGAAGCCTGATCGCTTCCTGCTGCACGACCCGCCCCGCAGTCCAGGCCGCAACCATCGCATCGAGAATATCGTCGGGCTTGGCTGGCTTGGCCCACGACGCCACGACCTTCTTCTCCGGGATCGTTATTCGCATCGCTGCTTCGAGCAGTGACCGTCGCGCTACGAAACCTTCCGCACTCGATTTCTTGTGCGCCATCGGTCCCTTGCCAAGCACAAAGAAGGAGACCTCCGGGTGCACCTCGAACACGCGCGTCTGCATGTCCGGTGTGATCGTCTGATTGGCCTCCAAAATCTTCGGGAAGATCGCGTAACACTGCTTCGATATCCCCTTTCCGATCCGCTTGTTCGAGGCGATGACGGCTTCAGGATAGGTTTCGGCTTCGAGGATCTCGAAGACCGGCGGCGGGAAGACACTTGAAGACCTCGGTCTACCGAGCAGCTTGCGAGCGCACAGATCGCATTGGCGGGTACCCGTATCACTCAGACCAATCGGGATATCGATGCCGATCGCCGATGCATCCGGATTCGCCTCGATGATCTCCTTCAGCAATGCGTACACAATCGGCTCCACCGTATGCATCTCCGTGTCCCACAGGATCGCAATCCAGCCGCCCTTGCATCCATCGACCCCGACAACCTTCATCCAGGTCCTCCTCGACGCCGTCTGTGCCTGACATGAGATCGGCCAAGTTCGCACCGCAGACCTATGTACGTGAGATAATCGCCTTCATGATCGCTTCTGCCGTCTCAATCGCGTCACCGTTCGGCGACGATACCGTCAGCCGAATGAGTACGTCTCCTTGCTGGGCATAAATCGTGACATCGGATGACGTCGCAGGGGCTCTTGAAGTTGTCGCCAGTTCAGCAACCGGTATCTCTTGGGCTCCGGTCGAAGCGGCTTGGTCATCGAATGAGTAATCGAGTGCTTTTGCGGCGTTCCGGGAACTTCCGAAGCGATGAATGCTGACATATACCGATGTGATCCCGCTGCTCCCGCCATTTCCCTCGTAGCTGCGAGTGACGTTGCCTTCCCAACCCCACTCCGCGAACAACGCTTCGGTTTCAAGCGGATCGATGTAGTTGCTCGCTACCTCATTCAGGCTCCGGTCCTGATCGCCTGATGGTTGAAGATTCGACGGAACGTCACGCTGTCGCGGCAACAACACTGTCAAGTCGTCCGACTCGGGGACTGTCTGGCGTGACTCGGTCCGGCTCGTTCTCGACGGCGACATCATGAAATTGCATCCGATAAACCCGTCTAGAAAACCGGTCATGAACGAGGTCACCCGATCGTCACTGGTGCCATGCGTGCCGGCTGCATCCTGGGGTAGCCAGACAGGGTCCCCGAATGTGGCCGAAATAGCAACCGCCTCGGTGACGTCACCGGGATCGAGCAGGCCACGCGTTTCCGCATCCCGGGCGTATGAACCTCCAAGACAGTCTGCCTGCAGTTCATGGCTGTTGCCCTGTCCTTGAGTCCCACCTGTTAGTGCCTGAACATGGTGACCCCACTCATGAGCAATGATTGTTACCGATGCGAAATCTCCTATCTGCCGTTCGAGTTCGTTGAAAAACGCGGGGAAATAATAAATGCTCATGTCCTCTGAGCAGTAAAACGCGGGTCCGATACGATCATCATATGTTCCGCAAGCAGAGTTAACTTGGGAACGCACCTCCACGACAGTGGGAGTGACGTACTGGAGACCGGCACCCTGAAATGAGAAAGCCCAGAATTCGTTTACATCTGCAATCGCCACGTCCACGACGGACATGTTCCGGCTCTGAACCGGAAGCGGCGCGACAAACCGACCGATCTGCTCCTCAACGAAATTCCTGTCTCGTCCGAAGAACCAGCGCCATTCCCCGTTGCCGTCCTGGACCAGACGCACGACATCCTGCACCACCGATCCATCTGCGAATGGTTGCTCGAACGAGACCTCGGCCGTATACGGATAGGTCTCTCCCGTCACCGGCCAGGTCCACGAAACGAATCGCACCCCCGTTACGGAAGAGACACCCGGTCCCTTCGGTGCGAATTCGTTCTGAAACCAGCCGATCGCAGCCGCTCTTGGAATGACGGCATGAGCATCCGGGTGAATGCGATCGTACAACCCGTTGAAATCGCTCGTCGCCTCGAGAACCGAGAGCTCGACCGCGACATTCGCAGCGGCGATTCCATCCGCTTCGCGGTTTTGTGCAGCCGTAGCAACAGCCGCAGCACCAGCCGCATGAAATGATTTGGAGGGAACCAGAAGAACGAACAGGATCAGGACGGCGACAAGACGACGCATGTGAACTCCCCGGAGAATTGAAAACAATGACACATTGACCCGGGATGGCGAAACGCGCTTCGATTGTCTGTCCCGACGGAACACGTCCGTCCAGGTTCCGGGAGAGTTCATCGAAACCAGAAGTATCCACTTTTGGCATGCTGAGTTGACGGCGTGAGACCGATCGAAGAGGGAGCCAATGTCGTCCGCGCGGGCGATGACCCCGATGTATCCACATCGATACGCGGCATTGGCTTTCTCGAACACTCAGCCGGGAAGAGCAATCCCCAACACCCTGGCATGCTGAACGAGCGCTTCCTGCACATGCTCGTCCCAGTAATCCCACGTATGGGCACCCGCATGCTCGATATACGAGTGCTCGAGACCAACCGCGTGGATGTGCAGATCGCGATTGCCGTCGAGCGTGAAGCCCTCCGTCCCGCAGTCGAACGTCACCGTCGGAAGTGCGGCGCCCGAAACCACCTTCGCCTGCAGACGATCGGCCTGCACGAAAGAACTCGCATCGTCGGGATCTGACAGCACGGCCAGCCAATCCGGATCGAGATTGAGTATTCCGGCCGAGTGCGCCCAGATCGACGAGAACCGGTCGCTATGCTTCATGCCGATCCGGAGCGAACCCTGCCCTCCCATCGACAATCCCCCGATCGCCCACGGACCCTGGCGAACATGAAACAACCGCTCGATCTGCGCCGGGATTCACCGTCTACAGCGAAATTCACAAGGTGTGCTCGTTCGTAGGGGATGATGTGGATGCGTCGATCATCGAGTTGGCACACAACCGGCGCGTCCAATGTCAGTAGCCACATCGAGCAGCTGCGTCGGGCCCGCCACCGCTCTGGGCTGACATCAGGGAAGCACAACGTATGCAAACCGCTCCAGGGAGCGAGATTCGAGTTGTAGAGCCAGGGAAACTGTCGTCGCCATACCCGTGCAGCTGCATCAGCACTGAAAATGGCCCCGTCCCTCCGTCGGGACGGCGGGACGGCGGGACGGATGACATTGAAACTCGTCTGCTTCCCCAGCGCCTCGATCCCGAACCGTACCGTCAGCACACTCATGAGACCGCTCCAGGTCCATACGTGATCGTCAATCGAATTCGCTCGTGAGTGAACGTCAACACCTTGGTGACGAAAAAGTCCGCTCGTTGGCCACCTTTCCCAATCCCAACCACGACCGGCCAGACCAACGACCTCGACTAATCTGAGACCCAGACGACCACGCTGCCATCACCTCTCCGCTGTCGAGACGGACCCGGTGCGGCCCTGAAACGAGGTCGCGTCGCGATCGATACCCATCATGATTCCGTGGAGCGCGAACAGGATGATCGCGCCCGCCACCGCGACCCAGCCGATTGCCATCAGGCTCGTCCGCGTCGAGATAAACCCGCCGATCCATGGCAACACCGCGCCACCCAACACCGCCGCGCTCACCTGAAACCCTACCGCATGCACGGACGCCGCGCTGCCGATCCGGCGTGGCGTCAACGTCATCAGGAGCGGGAAGATCGGTGCCATCCAGAATCCCATCAGCAACAGTCCAGCGACCGCGACCTCATACGACCCCAGCGTGTAGAGCAATCCACCGACGATGTTGCCGGCAATGCCGACCTGCACCATCCGCGCAGTTCCCACTCGCGCCGAGATCATCCCGAGCGTCAGGCGTCCGGTTGCCAGCGCCCCCCAATAGAGCCCCGCCCACAGGCTCGCGACGCCATCCGATTGACCGAATCGCTCGCGCATCACTGTGAACGCCCACTGCCCACCGGTAAATTCCACACCGGTGCAGAAGAAGAAGATCGTCACGTTCAACAGCACGATTCGGTCACGCATCACCTCGCGTACCGGGATCGCCACGACCCGCTCGATCCCCGCGTCGTTATGTTCATCGCCGAGTTCCCACAGTCGACGGCTGATAGCGAACAGGATCGTCATCGTCAGCAGGATCGAGCCGACGATCACGTATCCCCACCGCCAGCTTGCGCCCCGATCGAGCACACCACCCATGATCAGCGGACCGATCAGCGCGCCGACGCCGAAGAAGGCATGCAGTCGATTCATGACGGCTTCGGAGAACCGCTCGGCGGCGTAGAAGTTCAGTGCAGAATCGATCGCGCCCGAACCCAATCCAATCAGAACGGCTACTGCCAAAAATGCCGGAAAGACTGGGGCGATGGAGTAGCCGAGCAGACCGGTCGTCACGAACGCGGTGCTGACCACCAGCAACCGTCCGACCCCGAGGCGATCGATGATCTTGCCGGAAATCAGACCGGAGAAGCAGTAGCCCGTCCCCGAAGCGAACAGGATATAGCCGAGCCCGGCCTGCGAGAGTCCGAACGTCTCGCGCACCGAGGGCCACGCAACCCCGAGAACCGCATCAGGAAATCCGATGCTGATGAACGCGATATTGGAGATCAGAAGCACGAGCGTGGTCGTCGCGATAACCGGCAGCTTCGTCAGACGAGCTTGTGCCAAGAGGTCTCCTTCGGATGTGCGATATCCGTGTCCGTGTCGTCGACCGTATGCATGACGATACAGGTTTTTGACTCTGTCTGATCCCGAGACGCGCCGCAGGCCAACTGGCCCTCGTGCCTCACGGTTCGCATTCTCTCGATGGCGTCATGCGCCTATCTGGCGTTCGACGCGTCCCACCGCTTGCGCAGGGTGGCGGTCGCCCTGTACCACCATGCTTCTTCCACGAGTTCCCGCAGGAGATCATCGTCGATTCGGTCGAGATGAATGAGAATCGCGCCGTACCGGTCGTAGTGAGGTGTGGTGTAGAATGCGGGCTCCCCCGATTGCAGGTACGCTTCCCGCGCTTCGAGACTGCACGCGAGCATCACCCCTCCATCGTCTTCGCTGCGCAGGCGCGCGAAGAGTTTGCCTTTCACCTTGACGCCGGGGTTCGATACGAGGTCGTCTCTTCCGTCTCGGGAAGCGCCAACCCGTTTCGCGTCACATCTTCCCATGTCGCCATCGTCGCACCATCCGTTCGGCGTCCCCGGCCCGCGGTCATTGCGGACCCGGCGGCGTCCCGACCTCGACCGATCCCGGGACGGGGATCACCCATGCCGGAAAGATGTCGACGATCGATCCCGTCCCCTCGTCGAGACTGCACCACGTGCTTGTGCATCCGGCAGGAACCTGGTGTCCCAGCTGGGCGCTCAGTCGTGCGCTGTCCGCATCCGCGTCACCAACGGCTGCAATGATCAGCGTATCGTACTCGACGTCAGCCTTGATCTCGCTCGCCTGCCCGACGCCGATTGTGTAAGCGATCTCGTCCGTTCCGTCACCGAAGCGGGTGTCGAGGTAAGCTTCAGGGAGGTTCGATTGCCACGATTTCACCCGTGGCGTTTGGTCGAGCTTTCGTGATCGATCCAGGTACGTGCCAGGACCAAGCGGTGATGCATCGTAGTTGTCGAGGAAGAAATCCTGCTCGTAGGTGGAGGTGACGCCGAATCCCGCGACGTCGTTCCACATCATCTTCATGCGCAGATAGCGCGTGCCCGGCTCGACCTCACCCGTTTCAACAAAAACGTACGACGGAACCCACGATGCAGCCGCCGGCACCTCCCGGCGATGAACCGCTGACCCATCCGCCATCGGTGCTGCCAGCACCCGCGGATTCACCGACCACGATCCAGCGATCAGGATGGCAAGCAATGGAGCCAGGCATCGCCAAGCCACGTCGCGCCACCTCGTGCGTTCAGGCATCATGAGGTCGAATACGGAGGGTGGCGGCACGAACGGCTTCGACTGCCGACTCGTAGTCCGGTTCTCGCATCTGATCCTGAACGTACTCGACGTAGACGACTCGATCTTCGGTATCGATCACGAAGACCGCTCGTTGCAGCAACCGCCACTCCTTCAGCAACACCCCGTAGTCGATGCCGAATGCTTCGCTCTTGTGCGCAGAAAGCGCCTTGTGCGTCGTTCCTTCGCTCCCGATCCAGCGGGATTGGGCGAACGGCAAATCCATGCTGACCGTATAGAGCGTGACGTTCTCAGGCAGATCGTCACGCAGTCTGTCCCAAAGGCGTGTCTCGATCGAACAGACCGGCGTATCGAGTGAGTTGATCACGTTGAGCAGCCGCACGGTTCCCGCCGAGCTTGCCAGCGTCACCGTCGTGATCGATGGCGTCCCGGCATCGAACGAATCCAGTGCAAAGGCCGGAGCGGTATCATCAGGTTCCAACCGGTCCCCCACCACTGTCAGCTGTTCGTCGAGCTCGAACGCGTCACCCAGTCGTTCCCGCAATGTCGTCAACCTCGTCCTCCATCGGATCATCCCCGCACCAGATCGTCCATCCCACCCAGTATCTCATCTCGATCTGGATATAGAGCCTCCGCGAGCCTTCGGTCGCACCTGCAACGGTTGAAAGACACATCTGCGATGCCACGATGTAATCTGGGGAGTATTCGATTCGACATAGAGAGCGATACGATATGGCAAACCGAATGCAACCACTCGATGCCAATGTGGCCGGGTTCATCGCGACCATGTGGGGCGCGAGCATCGTCGGCTTCGGCAGATACCACTATCGGCATGAAAGCGGGCGCGGGGAAGATTCCCCGGCGGTCAGCTTTTCTCCTCGCGCCCAAACGTTTACCCTCTATCTGACTGGTGGTTTTGACGAAATTCCCTCTCTGCTCGACCGGCTCGGCCCATACAGGAGGGGTAAAGGGTGCCTCCATATCAAGCGCCTGAACGATGTTGACGAAAACGCTCTCGCGGAAATTCTCGAGCATTCGCTCGCCAGGGCGGCTGAGTTCGATACGTCATCGTCACGATGATGCGTTCACAGTCGAACGGCTCTCCACGCTGAACGCATACGACCCGGAACCAACGTGTACGTTGGTGTGATTGCCGTCCCGAAGAACATCTGTCACGCCATTGGCATCGGAGACTGGCGCCCCACCCTCCATCAGCGCCTCGCCGGTTGCCACCGGTATCCAGACCTCCGCCGAGACGTTCGCCGGGATCGTGACCGCGATCGAGAGGCCCTCGCCACTCCGCTCCCAGCGGGAACGAATCGTCCCGCGGATGCTGTCGAAACGGCCCTCCGCGAACGACAGCGAGTCGTCGAGCACTGGTCGAATCCGGAGATGTCCGTATCCCGGGGCATCCTGCGCGGTTTCGATTCCGGCTACCGTGCGCCTCAACCACTCGCCAACCGACCCCAGCGAGTAGTGATTGAAGGAATTCATGCCCGGATCCTGGAACCCGCCTTCTTCGGTCCAGCCGTCCCATCGTTCCCAGATCGTCGTGGCACCGTGCAGGATCGAGTACTTCCAGCTCGGAAAGGTCTCATTGTGCAGGAGCCGATAGGCAACTTCCGGATACCCATTGTTCGTCAGCACATGACAGAGATAACTCACCCCAACGAATCCGGTGGAAAGATGACCACCCTTTGCCTCGATATTGGCGACGAGCCGCGCCGCCGCCTTCTCACGCAATGCCGGCGGTAACAGACCGAAGTGCAACGCGAGGCAATACGCCGACTGCGTCTCCCCCTCGATCGTTCCGTCCTCATCGACATGGGCCGCACAGAAGGCAGCGGCGATATCCTCGTGCAATCGACGATATCGACCTGCATCGTGCTCGCGTCCGATCGCCGCCGCCATCTGCGCCATCAGATGGGCGTCGTACGCGAAATAGGCGGTGCCGATCAGTTCCTTTGGCGTATTCGCCCCGATCGATAGCCAGTCCCCAAAATCGTTGTTGCGATTGTTCTTCCATAGAAGGTCCAGATTGGTGTTCAGCAACCAATCCATCCATCGCTCCATCGCCGCCCAATGCTTCTCGACGATACGCGTGTCGCCATACGTCCGCCACAGCGTCCACGGCACGATCACCCCGCAGTCTCCCCACGCGGGTGCGCCATCGGAGAGGTCGACCAGTCGCGGCGCCACATCGGGAAACGCACCGGCTTCCGATTGGCCGTCGGCGACATCCTGCATCCATTTCGTGAAGAAGGCGGCGACATCCATGTTTCCGACCGCCGTTCCCGCGAACACCTGCGCATCACCGAGCCACCCGAGACGCTCGTCACGCTGCGGACAGTCCGTTGGAATACTGAGAAAGTTTCCTCGCTGGCCCCAGACGATGTTCCGCTGAAGCTGATTGACGAGTTCGTCCGAGCAGGTGAACTCTCCCACCGCCCTCGTGTCCGACCCGACGAAGACACCGGTCACCGCTTCGACCGGGGGCACCCCCGGATATCCGCGTATTTCAACGTAGCGGAAGCCATGCCAGGTAAAGCGCGGTTCGAACGTTTCGGCACCTTCACCCCGCAGCACCCAGGTATCGGTCGCGCGCGCCGAGCGCAGGTTGGTGCGATAGAGGGTTCCATCCGGATTGAGAATCTCGGCGAAGCGAAGCGTGATGACCGTCCCCGCCGGACCCTTTGCGATCAGTCGCACCCACCCCGCGATGTTTTGACCGAGGTCGAAGATCGAGACACCCGGCTCCGGTTCCGTCACCCCGATGGGCACGATCTCATCCTGGGCGCGCACAGGCTCGGATGGTTCGCAGATGAGCGGCGTCGCGTTCTTGTTCTGCACGCCAACTCCGCCCCATGCGCACGCATCGAACCCCGGTGCATCCCACCCCGGCAGGTCGCGAGTGGCGTCGTAATATTCACCCATAAGGAAATCGGAATAGCGGATTGGACCGGTCGTCGCTCTCCAGGTCCTGTCCGTCGCGATAATCTCGGATGTTCCGTCGGCATAGTCGATATGCAGCTGCGCGAGCAACTGCGGTGTCGTGCCGTAATGTCGGGCTCCCGGTTCGAAACCGACGTATCCCGAGTACCATCCGGTTCCAACCAGGGCGCCGAGGACGTTTTCTCCCTGCCGAATCGCATTCGTCACATCATGTGTCTGTACCTGCACGCGTTTGGAGTAGTCGGTCCAACCCGGCGCCAGCTGATGATCTCCAACCTTCTCGCCGTTCAGCCGAGCCTCGTAGACACCACGGGCGGTCGCGTACAAGCGCGCGCGCACCACGGTTCCGGCAACAGTGAATGTTCTTCGGAAATGGGGAACTGGCAGCAGGGCGTCGAGCTCTCGCGCCTCGGCGATCTCGTCGTCCACGCCCAGATGTGGCATCGCGATCCAGTTCGCCTTCCAGTCGGTGAACTTGGCTAACCCTCGCTCCCAATTGGCCGCCTCGCTCCACGCAGTCACCGTGTCGTCGCCATCCCAGACGCGCACCATCCACCATGCGGCCTGACGCGCGACAAGCGCCGTTCCCTCATAGACGATCTGGGCGGTATCGGTACTTGCCACCTTGCCGGTGTCCCAGAGATCGCCTGCTTCCTGCGCCAACTGATCCGGATCGGATGCCACGAGGATCTGATAGGCCCGTTGCGTCACGCCCCGCCGCTCCGATCCCGCCTCTAGCAGCCATGACAGGCGAGGGCGCGGTTCATCGATGCCGAGCGGGTTGACAAGATATTCGGTTCGCAGGAATGAAAGACGCAATCCGTACTCGCTCATGCTGATGCCCTCTCACAGATCGTTCGGTCAAGGCGATGTGGCAACCCGAGAAGCTGCCTGCGCCTCAACCTGCATGTCGTCATCTTCGGTTCATCGAGATGGATATCGTCAGGGCGAACCCGCCGCATGTCAACCTGAGGCGGTCGAAGCATCGAGCATAGGTTCAAGAGGAACGTGGGCGAACCGAGCATGCAGGAGACGGTTCGAAATGCGTACACCGAACTCCGAACTCCGAACTCCGAACCCGGATGCTACTTCTTCTCGCAAGTCATCGGGGACCTGCCACGAGGATCAGGAGTCAGGTTCGGCACCTGGCTGCACCCCTTGCCAGCATGTCGTCGTCTCGTCGTTCCAGCAGCGCGCCGGGCAGCGCACCGGGCAATTGCGGCGGAACGCGTTCGTCTGGCACTGGAATCACGGTGGCGATCAGCCAACCGCCGCCCGGCCGTGGCAGGTAAACAGTCCTGTTTCCTTCGTGATTCGGAACGATCCCGAGAGAGCGATCTGGTTGTCCAGCGCCTGACGCAGGTCTCTCACGCGTAGTTCTGTCAGCGACGTCTGTGCGGAGGTTGAAAGCAGGTATCGAATGACGGCGAGACTATCCGTTACCTCCAGTGAATCCGGATAATCATCGCGTTTCACATCGGCAAACTCGCGAGTGAGCAGGTCACGCGCGTTGTCGAGATCGAAGAATCGGGTCGGGTTCGGGGTTTGCGCCACGGGCGCATGTGCCCGGATCAGTTGATCGAGTTCGATCAGGTGCCGCCTGCCGTTGGTGGAGGTGTGGAAGAAGCCATCCGGTTTCAGGACGCGGCGAGCTTCGGCGATCGCGCGGCCGATATCCGGCACGTGATAGAGCATGTGGTTCGCGATCACGATATCGAACGTCGCATCCTGAAATGGGATCTCCTGCGCGTCCACGACATCGAACCGGGCAGCGGGCAGCCTGGACGCCAGGCGCGATCGCGATGCATCCAGCATGCCCGGCGAAAAATCGGTCAGCGTAAGATGCACACCCTTGGGAATGCGCTCGATGTTCTCACCCCAAAGCCCACCCTCGCCGCATCCCAGCTCCAGCACCTCGCTTGTCTCCGTGAGTGCGAGGCGATCAGCGAGTCGATCAGCGAGTCGATCGAAGACCCAGCGAAACCATCCCTCTGGATTGGTGCTATACATCCGGTGCAGCGCAACACGCGACGAGAGATTGCGTTCGTCGGCGTATTGCTCGTCACGCAGATATTCGACACGCTCGAAGTCGCTCGACATCATTCACCTCCCTGCCGGCAGACACCGCGCAACCTGTATGGGCGGTGCCTATCCCCGATCGAGCAATTCGAGCACAGGCGCAAACGCCTCGATCCCGGCTACGGTGCACGGGTCAGGATAGATCTGGATGTGCGAGATGCCTTCCCTCGCGTATGCGCGCATCTCGTCCGCCAACTCCTCGGCCGATCCGGTAAGCGAGGGCACGATCTGTCCCGGACGTCCGTATGCACCATCGAAATCGACCATCACCGCCGCGGTCCGCTCCAGCGTGGCCGGGTCACGCCCCACCTCCTCACAGGCAGCATCGACGTGATCTCTCAAGGCAGGAATACCGCTCGCTCGGTTACCGGTGTTCTGCGCCCACACGTTCCAGCTATCGGCATGCTCGGCGATCAGGCGCGTCATTCGCTCTCCACCGAACGTGCCAACCATGATCGGCATGCCCGCTGGTCGTGGGCCGCGCGGTCGCAACTCGCAATCACGCGCCTCGTAATACTTGCCCGCGAAATCGACGCTCCCCTCGCGAATCAGCTTCCGAATGATCGTGAACGCCTCCTCGAAGCGACTGAACCGGTGGTCGTACGGGAACCCGAACGCTCGATATTCCGGTTCCGCCCAGCCCGCGCCCAGACCGAGAATCAGTCGGCCGCCACTGATCTCATCGACAGTCTCGGCCATCTTCGCGGTCAGCGCAGGGTTGCGATAGGCGGTACAACTGACCAGTGGTGCAAGCGTGATTCGGTCCGTCACCGCCGCAAATGCCGAGAGCATCGACCAGCATTCCCATGCCCCCTGCTTTTCGTGCCCGTCGACCTGCATCAGCAAGTGGTCGGCGAACCAGAGCGAATCGAACCCAAGCGCTTCGATCCGTTGTGCCATCGCCAGAAAATCGGACCAGCCGGCCGTTTCCCCAGCCATCTCACGTTCCGATTCCGGCAACATGATCCCGATCTTGAGGGGTCGCTTCGATGAGGCATCCATCCGGAATTCGCTCCTGTTTTTGAACCGGCAAAACGTGTCACATTCGATTGCGAAGGAGCACGATACCATCGTACCCTGTCACACGATTGCGCCGGCGTGGTGACGGCTTCGAGCCGAAGGGATCAGGAATGACAGAGCGATCAGGAGAGCTCCTCATCATCAGTGCCGGTCCATACGGGTTGGCGATGGCCGCGGAGGCTTATCACGCCAGCATCGACTACCTGATCGTCGGAGATCCGATGTCGTTCTGGAGAGACCACATGCCAGCCGGCATGTTCCTCCGTTCGGTCTGTGACTGGCATCTCGATCCTCACAACGTCGCGACGATCGACGCGTATCTGACAACCATCGACCGTTCTCCGGAGGACGTCGAACCGCTCTCGCTTGATTTCTATCTGGGCTATGCAGCCTGGTTTCGCCAGCAGAACCAGATCGCGCCGGTCGTGGACCGCGTCATCGGGCTCGATCAGACATCAGCGGGAACGTTCGTCGCGACCCTCGAAGAGGGTGCCCCGATTGCTGCCCGCAAGGTCGTGATCGCGCTCGGCTTTGGCGCCTTCCCGTCCATACCATTGGAGCTTTCCAATATCCTCCCCGCCGGCAGCTACGGTCACACCTGCGACGAGGTCGACCTTCGGTCTCTCGCCGGAAAACGCGTGCTCGTCATCGGCGGTCGTCAGAGTGCCTATGAGTGGGCGGCCCTGCTCGGTGAAGCGGGAGCCAGCGGCGTGCACCTCGTTCATAGACACCCCACGCCTGCCTTTACCCAATCCGACTGGTCGTGGGTCGGACCGCTCGTGGACACGATGATCGACGTTCCCGGCTGGTACCGGCGTCTGCCCGACGACGAGAAGACCGCGATCGTCGATCGTCTCTTCCTGGAAGGCCGGCTCAAGCTCGAACCATGGTTGCAACCGCGCATCGACCAACCGAACATCACCACATGGGCAGACAATCGGATCGCCACCTGCATGCGTCTGACCAATGATGAACTCGCTGTGACCTTCGAAACGGGGGATGTTGTCGAGGTCGACCACATCATCCTCGCGACCGGCTACAACGTGGAGATCGATCGGCTGCCGCTTCTGGCGCGCGGAAACATCATTTCCCGGCTGGAGACGCGCAATGGCTTCCCCGTGCTCGACGAGCGGTTCCAGACGAACATTCCTGGTCTCTACATCACGAGCCTGCCCGCCACCCAGGATTTTGGTCCGTTCTTCGCCTTCACGATCGCCGCCCGCGCCTCGGCCCGCGTCATCGGCTCGGCACTGTTGTCTACTTGACCGCTCCCGCGGTCAACCCGCGCACGATGTATCGCTCCAGGAAGATGGCTATCACGAGCAGCGGCATTACGGTTGCCGTTCCGATCGACGCCATGGTCCAGAATTTCACGCCTTGACTGCTCACCTGGGTAGCGATCAGAAGTGGCAACGTGTATGCGCTCTTCGAGGTAAGCACGGCCGAGAAGAGATATTCATTCCAGCTGAAAATCACAACCAGAATGAACGCCGCCACCATCGCCGGTGCGGATATCGGAACCGCGACGTGCAGAAACGCACCTAACGCGCTATGGCCGTCGACCATCGCCGCCTGCTCGAGTTCCACCGGCAGATTGGAGAACTGGTCCCGCATGATCCAGATCACGATCGGCAGTCCAACGACGGTGTACAGCAACGTCAGACCCCATAGCGTGTCGTACAGACCCGACTCCACGAACAGAATATACAAGGGGAGAATCACCGCCGCTGGAGGCAGGATGAGCTGGGAAAGGAAGAAGAACGAGATGTCACGATTCCTCCAGGGGCCCACCTTGTAGCTGAATCGCGACAATCCGTACCCGGCCATCGAGCCCAGGATGAGGGCAAGCACTCCGGACCCGATCGCGCATACGAGGCTGTTTCGCATGGCCTGAAGGAAACGTGCGCGCTGTCCGCTCTGGAATACATCGTTCCAGCCAAGGGTAACCGGATGAAAGTCGAACCATGGCAGGAAGAATGGTCCGGTCGTGATGAGTCGCAGGTTCTTGAACGAGAGCGTGATCATCCAATAGATTGGAAAGAGCGCGACAATCGCCCACCCTACGAGAAGAACATACGTTATCACCTGCAGCCAACGCGGATTCCGCGCCATCCTCTCCCCCCTCCTCCCCGTGCGATGAATACGGACTCATTCGATTCCGCAACCGCTACCGCTACCGCTACCGCTAATACAATGACCGTATTTTGCGATCGACCGTCGCCAGCACAAGCGTGACGAGCAGGATCACGATAACGAGAAAGACTTCCGCCATCGCCGTCGCGTACCCAATATTCCCGGACAGATAGCCCTCCTTGTAGATATACAGGGAGAGCGTCTGCGAGGCGTTGCCTGGGCCACCGCCCGTTACCACTTGCACGATATCCACGAGTTTGAACTCGAAGATGATGCGGAGGACCACTGCGGTGAGGCTCACCGGCAGCAGCAACGGAAAGGTCATGTCGCGAAACGCGCGCCATCTCCCCGCCCCGTCGATCTTTGCCGCCTCGAAAATCTCTTCTGGCATCGCCTGCAATCCGGCAAGCAACATCACCATCACAAACGGGATCGCATACCACGCGTTGATCATGATGAGCCAGAAAAGAGCTTTGGTCCCGGTATTGTAAAAATTGAGTGTGATCTCCAAATCGCGGGCGAGCTTGGCGAATGGTCCAAACCGGGCATCGAGCATCGCCTTGCCGATCATCCAGCCAATCGCTATGGGACTGATCATGAACGGAAGCAGGAAAACGACGCGAAAAAACTTCCGGGCTCGAATCTCCTGGTTCAGGAGCAATGCCAATCCCAGGGCAACCAGAAACTGGAACGGCACGCCGACGAACGCAAATATCAGGTTATTCCTGAGCGACGTCCGGAACGCCGAATCACGCGCCATCTCTCGGAAATTCGCGAAACCGTTCCAGGTCGAGTGGATCGCACCTCCAATCTCCTGCACCATGTCTGCCAGACGCCACAGGATGAATCCGGAACTCGGCCCGTCGAGTGTCGTTCCGGTCCGCGTCCAGCTGGTAAAACTGACAATCAATCCGAAGATCGTGGGAAAGATGACCACCAGCACTGTCAGCAGGAATGCCGGCAGCACGAACAGCGCCTTTTGCCAGCGGGGAGCCGGCAACAGACCAGCGTCATGATCCATGGGCAGATACCTTCGATGGTGCGACGAGCAGAATATTGCAGGCGTTTCCGCAGGCTGGGCACGGCAACTTGACATCCGGTCGCCGTGCCCGGTGGCGAACTACGTGATCGACGCCGTGTAGAGTTTTTTCTGCTTTTCGCGATCGTACTTGTCGGTGATCTGCTCCCACTTGGCGGCAGCGTTGTCGAGCGCCTCCTGGGCCGTGAGTTCTCCCGAGATCGCGCGCGTCCACTCGTCCTCGGCAGCGATCCAATACTCACCCTGACCCGGGATGCGCAGATCTACGATCCGATTCGGATGACTGTAGGATACCGAGATCGAATCGAGGTACTGTTTGGCGTCCGCTTCCGGATACCCGGCGATCGTCCAGTCCGCCGGATGGAAGTGACTCTTGCGAGAAGGATTCATGCCGGAGGGATAGATATTCATCCAGAGTGTAATGTCCTTCGAACTGAGATGCTTGACCAGATCCCAGGCCGCTTCCGAAACTCCTCGCTGCTCTCCCGCCTTGGTCACGTAGAGGCCCCAGCCAAGGAAGGCGAGATACGGCGCGAAGTTGTTTCCCTTGATGGTGTCCCATTTGCCGGTCTTGTAGTTGTAGACATCGGGCGATCCGGGAAGGATGCTGAATCCGACCTTGTCCTGCACGATGGATTGGTCGGAAGCGTATTCGTTCGCCCCGATGTCAGCCCACCAGACGGCCATGGTTCCAGTCCCGGCAAGGAAGTCCCCAAGGGTCTTGAGAAGATCGGCATTCTGTTGATCCGGCGGAGCGGCAGGAATCGCGTCGATCATGTCCTGCAGGGCGCGAACAAATGCCGGGCTGTTGATTTTCGCCTTCATGGTTTCCGGTTCGAAGAAGAAGGCCGGATCGTCGGGATGCTTGGCATAGGAACTTGCACGGCTGAAAAAGAAATACGTCCCGGTTCCACCCGAGCGCGCAAGCGGATCGATGATGCCGTAGGTCGGCATCCCGTCCGGATCGGACTTGCCCTTCAGGAACTGCGAGTAGGCCTGCACCTGCTGCCAGGTTTGCGGTGGACCGAAGGCTCCCTCGCCACCCGATGCCGTCCAGTCTGCAGTCAGTTCTTCACTGGCGAAGACATCCTTCCGGTAGTTGAAGTTGTGCATGTCGCCATCGACCGACGCTCCGTAGGTCACCCCATCCCACGTACGGGTCGGTGATTGCAGGTAGGGAACGATATCGTCGAATGCGTATTCCGGCGCATTCTTCACGGCGTCTGGCATCGGGACGCAATAGCCACCACCGAGCATCTCTCCTTCCCAGCCGCCTGAACCCTCGATGATATCGAACTCGACGTTGCCAGAGGAAAGTGCCTGCGACATCTTGGGATAAGAATCCGCCTGGGTCACCTCGATCCATTCGACCTTGGCGCCGGTCGCCTCCTCCCACGCCCGGCTGATCGGCCGAAAGACGTTGACATGGAAGCCAGCATTGCTGAGTCCTTGAAAGACGACAGTCTGTCCCTTGAATTTGCCCTTCTTGTCCGTATTCAGACAGAGTTCCCCGACACGCTCGATATCAGCCTCACTCGGTGATCCCGCTCCCGCTCCGGGAATCGCGAGGATCTGATCCTTCACGCTCGCCTGGGCCAACGCCCGGGCGCTGCCTGGATAACGCAGGCCCAATGCGGAGAGCGCGGCTGCGGCAGCGCCTCCCTGAACCACGCGACGACGATTGGTATGGACCCGAAGCCCCTGTTCGAACGAGTGAGCCACTGGACTGCCTCCCGATCACATATCGCTCGAGGAATGAACTGGTCTTGGATTGGCGGCACTGGCGTGCACAAATCCGCTAAGCGGGTGTCTCCGGTCGATACCCGTCAAACCAACACATTCAATTCATGAGAGCGAAATCATTATGCATGACCACCAGACTCCGTACAAGTTCCGTCGCCAGTACAGGATAGCCGCTGGATTTTTGATGTATTGCGGTAGATTCACCATAGACCGTAAGGAGACGTCGTGAGCCGGGACGAACTCTCCACCGGAATCGCGCATCACTCAGCCACTGACTGGCAGGGTTCGCTGTCGATCCAGTTCGGCCTGCAGCGCGTCGATCTGGTCGATCAGATGCAGCGCCACCTCGATGCCGACCGTGTTCAGACCGACATCCGCGCTTAATCGTCGAATCTTCCGCAGGCGGGCCAACCCGTGCTCGTCGAGCACAAGTTCACCCCGTTCGACCGGAGTCGCCGGCACAAGGCCGATCATCACGTAGCGCCGCACCTGCCGCACCGGGAGCCCGACCGTCTGCGCCGCGATCGTCAACTGATACCGTTGTTGTTCCGCCATATCCGTCTCCATTCATCGGATCGACCCCTAGGGCTCCAAGGGCTCGTCATCCCGAAATTTGGCGACCAGTTCACGCTGCCGCGGTGTCAGCCTGGTGGGCAACTGGACATGCACCTCAGCCAGCAGATCTCCCCGCTTGACCGGCTTGCCCAGATGTTCCATCCCTTGTCCACGCAATCGCATGACCCGGCCATCCGGTGTCCCCTCCGGAATCCGTAATGCCAGCTTCCGGCCGTCGGGAGTCGGCACCTGGACATCGCCGCCCAGCAGAAACACGTCCAGTGACGCACCGACCCGGACCCGCAGGTCGTCACCTTCTCGCGTGAACGTGGCATCGGGAAGAATCGTCGTGACCAGATAGATGTCGCCCGCGCGGCCACCCTGCGTCCCTGCCCCACCCTGCCCGGAGAGCCGGATCCTCGACCCGTCGATCACGCCGGCCGGGATCGTCACTTCCAGCGAGCGATCGGGTCCGCCATGCCGCGCGAGTCTGATCGCCTTGGTCGCGCCGCGATACGCCTCCGCCAACGTGACATCGATGGAGTATTCCAGGTCGGAACCGGGTCGTGGACCCGCTTGCGTTCGCCGCCCGCCACGGCCACCGGTTGCTCCGGACCCCCCGAACACCGATTCGAAGAAATCGGAGAATGGTCGATCGCCACCGAATAGATCCTCGAGATCCTCCGACGAGTGGGTCCGATATCCGCCCGGATCGGAATAGGCCCGATCCCCGCGCCGAAAATCGCTTACCTCAGACGGTTGTCCTGCCGCCTCGGCCGCCTTCCGCCACTGCTCGTATTCAGGCCAGCGGGCGCCAAGCTCATCGTAGCTTCGCCGTTTGACCGGGTCGGAGAGCACGTCGTACGCCTCGGCGACCTTCTTGAAGCTGTCCTCGGCCGCCGGGTCGTTCGGGTTGAGATCGGGATGATACTGGCGTGCACGAGCGCGATAGGCAGAACGAACCTCCTTGTCGGTGGCCGTCTTGGGGATACCTAAGGTCGCATAGTAATCCTGAAGCTCCATCGTATTCGATCACTCTTCCGGCGTTGCCGGCACCGCCGAACAAAGACAACAAGGACCCGTCCCCACTCGAACGATGCCGCGGAGTTCCCGGTGCATGACTCTTGGAAAACACCGACATCTTCTCCATAGTATAGACAGTGGGCTGGAGAAGGAGGATAGTCGAAGCAAGCACCTTACAGCGCTGGGCCACACAAAGGAGTGTTGATATGAACCGTCGCTGGATTGTCGGCACAGGGTCGGTCGTTCTTGGCATCGGCATCGCGGCCAGCGCGATTCTCGGCCCCTTGGGTCTCCAAGTCATCCGGTTTCGCACCTCCGACGCGCTCACCAATCAGTTCGTCGGTGGTGAGATTGCGTCGCTCGCGCTTGTCGCGCCGGCGGCAGTCGCTGCCGGCATTCTCTGGATGCGAGGGAATCGCCTGGCTCCCGCGCTCACACTCGGACCAGCCCTGTATTCGGTCTACACCTACACGACGGTGGTCGTTGGCCAGGAATACGGTCGCTACGATGGCAATGTCGAGCGATATTTCCCCCTCTATGCCGGATTGGTTGCATGCGGCACCGCGCTGGCCGTGATTTCCTGGTCCAGGCTCGAGTCTACGTCTCTTCCGAAAAAATTGATGAAGGTTACGGGTTCGCTCTTTCTGGGAATCGGAGGGTTTTTAGGTTTGGCATGGATCGCCCAGATCCGTCTCGTCTACACAGGCAATCCACCCTCCGATTACCTTGAGGGACCAACGCTCTTCTGGGTCATCAAGTACCTTGACTTCGGCTTCGCCATTCCCGCGTTGATCGTGACTGGATGGGGGTTGTTGAGGTCGCACCCAATCGCGATCAAAGCCGCGCCGGCACTTGCTGCCTTCGCGACCTTCCTCATCGCCTCGGTTGTGGGGATGGGAATCAGGATGGAAGTCGCCAACGACCCTTCGGTTCAGCCAGCGATGCTGATCGTGCTGGCACCCGCAACAGTCGGCTTGGCGGCGGTCACCGTTTCATTACTTCGTTCATACCTTGATGGAACCGTGGAATCGGGTTCACGGCCAAAAAACATCTCGGGTGCGTTGCGAGCCGGACGTGTCATCGAGAAGGAGCTTCAGCCATGAATGGGACGACAGTCCGCCTGTCTACGCGCTCCCATCACCGCGCACTTCTCTGGTTGCTCGGCTTTCTGGGAGTGAGCGCGGTACTGGGAGGATTCGCTCTGCTGATCGACGTGATAAACCTCCCCGACAACCTTCTGGATGGATCTCCGTTTTCCAGCTATGTCGTACCGAGTCTGATGCTTGTCCTCGTTGGCATGCTCGCGCATGGCGCGTTTGTAGCGGTTCGCGCAGAGCGACAGGTCGCCGCAATCCTCTCGTCCCTGACCGGGGGGCGATCGTCATCTTCGAACTCGTTGAGATCTGGGTGATTGGCGTGTCCTGGCTGCAATTCGTGTATCTCGCGGTCGGCGTGGCGCTTCTCATCCTGAGCGTCCCCTTGGTGCTTCATTCCCGCGACATGCCTGCGAGACTCTCACACATCTGATAGAGGAAACTGAAGAGTGGGAGTGGTGATCGTAGCGACCCGAAGACAGAAATGCGGTTCGAAAGCCAGACCATCGCGGCGCTTCTTTAACAACATGCTCGACATCCTCGATCTGAAGTGTGGTTGAACGTCACCGGTTATGCTGCTCGCCTAGCGGTTGTCCAAGACACCGGTTGCCAGAACCCGAAGGGGGAGGGTCTGCCAACCCGCGTCGTCACGTCCGGTATGTGAGCTTCTTCCAACACATGCCTGGACATCTGGCTGCGAACAACGTCGCACCACGCCCAATTTCCCGACCTACCACGCATGAACACCCTTCACCATGCCCGCATGCCAACGAAAAGAATTGCCGCTGGTCAGCGAGTGCCGGAATGCTCCTGACAGGAGTATGCATCGAATCTATTCAGAGAGCCTTCATCCCTCCGGAATCGATTCGATGCAGCGCTCGTGAGTCAATTCCTTCCGTCTGGATAGCTAAATGGCAGGATCGTATCGACGAGAATGTGATGCAGATCCTCGAAGCGTTCAAAGGCGAGGGAATGACCTGCACCGTCGAACGTGAACATCTGCTTGGCAAGCGCGCCGAGCATGGCGAACCACTCTTGGACCAAGTCGCGACGGGCGCGAAGCTCATGCCCACCTTGAAGAAAGAGACCGGCACGTTCAGGCGGGAAACATCCTGGGGGAAGTCGATCTCCTGCACCTGCGGATACATGACGACGAATGTGTCGATGAGCCCGCGCAGCACATCGACCTTCTCGATCGGCGCATACTCGCTTCCCATCTCGCCGGAGAAGTCGATCCCGGAGGCGTTGCCGAGGTTCTGATCGGCCTGCGGGGGATCGTAGGCGCCGGCGTAGGCGAAGAGGTCGGCATAGATCCGCTGATCGGTTTCGCAGTTGACCGACCGTCAGTCTACTGCTCTCGGCCGCTGTTGCCTGCGTCCGTCATGCCAGCGGTTCGTCGGAGCCCAGGCGAGTCATCTCTCGTTGGGAGCACTCGCCATGGGAGCGCTTGGTCGACAAGCTCCGGAGCTGCTGCCCGACGCGCTGCCCGACGCGCTGCTGAAATGACGGAGTGTGACGAAAGGACGCGGATTCTGAACCTGCCAGTAAGCCATGGACCAGGCACTCGAGATGCAGGAATTCGATCCATTGAGTTGCGCCAGGTCAAACTGCATCTCGCCCCACACCTCGCCACGCCGATCCGCAGCTATCCGCGGGCCGGTATGCTCCTACCCTTCGATCTGCTCGACACCAAACACCCGTGCGTGCTGCACAAGTGCCTCCCGCACATGATCGTCCCAGTAATCCCACGTATGCGCGCCTGCATGTTCGGCGTAGTGATGCTCCAAACCGATACGCTCCATATGCGCGTGGAGTTCACGATTGTGGTCGATCAGTCGTTCATCATCGACACCGCAGTCGAACGCGATCACCGGCTTGTCAGGTGCATCTGCCGGCGAGGATGCCAACCGCGTGGCGAGCTTGAAGACATCGAGATCGTCACGATCGATCACGAACTCGTCACCGATCAGTTCATGAATATGGAAGGCAGATGAATGCGACCAGATCGATGCAAACCGCTCCGGGTACTTCAACCCCAGACGCATCGCCCCATAACCGCCCATCGAGAGCCCCCCGATCGCCCACGGTCCGGGCTTCACGTCGAAATGACGCGCCAGGTGGTCGGGGATGTCCTTCATCAGGAGATCCTCGTAGTTCTGCCGACCCATCCGCTCTGGTGACGGCCAGTCCACGTATCCCGACGTGCCGCCGTTCGGCAGGACCACGATGCACGGGTAGCGCTCGACATGGCGGACGAGGTTCGATCGCTGGATCCAGGATTCGTGATTGTCGCTGAGTCCGTGGAGTTGCATCAGAACCGGGAAGGGTCCTTCCCCTCTCTCGGGCAGGATGACACTGTATTCGACCTGTTGACCGACCGCGTTGCTGCCGAATTGAACCGTCGCGAGACCCATCGTTCGTTCCCTTTCGTGCCGACTGTCCTATCCTGAGTACCACTCGGTCCAGACTGGATTGCTTGGTTTATCCGCGAGCATCGTCGCACGCCCCTCTTCAATCTGCCAGCGAACTCCCCTTCTTTTCGGAATCCGGTCGATCGCTGCCAACGACAAGCCGTAGGGGCGGTGGGGCGGTCTTCCCGCGGGAATGTCCGCCCGATCGACCGGAAGGTCGATAACTCAGGCGGTCCGGTCTGAGCATCCCCTTCCGTCATTTCAGCAGCGAATCACCACATCTCTCGTGCCTCGCAGAACTATCTCTCAGGCCGGCAAGAGAGACGTGGCAAGCCCAGCGTTCGACAACACCGTTCCCTCCATCTCTGGATGGAATCGAGGCGAACGAACACTGGCATCCGTTCTGCAACGTGCTGCCTGATGAAGTAGCGATTAAGCGGAACCACCGCCCACGAACAGCCCACGCCCACCATCTACCGTATCGTCGGCGAGCATCGCGCCGATCCAGCGCGACTTCTTGTACTGGGCGTCGATGGTCTCTACTACGCCCTGAGGGACGAACCAGGACGATGTCCATCGTTCCCAACGAGGACTGGATCGTGGATTTCCCGACTGGCCCGGACAAAGTCGATCTCACGTATTCGTTCTGATCGTCGCTCGCCACGAGCCGACGTTCCCACCAGGTTACTGGAGCACATCACACTCGGGTCACAGATCGCGGGACCCCATCCCGACTACATGTTCGGGTCGATCTGCGCAGGATCGATGAAGATGAACCCGCCCAGCTTCTTGATCTCCTTCGGACACTGCTTCGCGACGGTAATCTCCCCATCGTGGATCAGGGTGGCTGCAGTCGTGAAATTGTCCGTGTCTGGCACTGTTGAACTGTCCACCGTGTAGAACGAGACTTCCTGATTCAGATAGGTCAGCAGCAGGACGATCCCCTTGTTCCCATCTGCATAAATGGCGGGAGCATCCAGTTTCCCGACGGCTGCGATCACCGCGTCTCCGTCCTTGATGATCTTCTTGCCTTCGGCCGGCGTGAACGTCGAATAATCGATCGTGCTCGAGTTCAACACCTGTGCGAAGTCACCGGCTTTCGCAAACGCTCCATCCAGTGCCTGCTGATACGCGTCCAATGCACTGCAATCGGCAGCATCCGCGGCTTGCGCAACAGGAGTCGACGTGGAAGAATCGCCGCCCCCTCCAGGTCGTGGAACGCCAGCCAGGCTAGACCCGCCAGCCCCGCCAGCCCAGCCAGTCTGGCTCAGAAGACCGAGCGACAGGACCACCGCCAGGGTAGTTGTGAGCAGTGAGCGCATCGAGTGGTATCCCTTCATCTGATGGTTACGGGGTCAACGTACGTGCTGGTGCTGCACATCATTATGCACCCGGCTCCAGAATGGGGAGCCCGCCCGCAAGAAACCCGCGCCTCGTGCGCGTTCTCCATTCAAGCAAGCAAGTAAGCAAGTAAGCAAGTAAGCAAGTCGCGGCGCATGGCGCGCAGCAGACTCCATTCACGTCTCCATGCAGGTCGTGAGCCATCGACAGCGGGGCATCTTCCGTCCGCCGATGACCGGGACTGACCGAACATCACGTCAACGTCAATAGGCCGAATGGACAGATACGCGATTTGCCAGGCGGTATAGTGACTGCAGGTTCCATGTGCGCTCTCAAAAGATCGCACAGGAAGATCGACCCTGCGCCGATGCGGCGTGGTGATTCGCGCGAGAGGCGGTTCGCCTGTCGTTCCACCAAGGAAGACATCGCTCAATGATTCGGATTCCCGACGATTTCAAGGACCTGCTCGATCGCCCCATCCTCGTGGCGCTGGCCACCGTGCAACCGGACGGTCAGCCCCAGGTAACGCCGGTATGGGCCGATCAGGCCGACGGCTACGTTCGCTTCAACACCGCGGCTGGCCGTCAGAAGTGGAAGAACCTCACCGAGCGCCCGCAGGTGACGGTCATGGTCGTCGATCCTGACAATGATCAGCGCTATATCGAGATTCGAGGCACGGTCGCCAGGGTCGAGGACGACACGGATCTCATCAACAAGCTTTCCAACGACTACATTGGTCAGGATTCCCCGTATCTTCAGGGAGGGGAAACCCGCGTCACCTTCCTGATCGAGCCGACCAAGATCTTCACGCAAGGCTAGGCGGCATAGGCGACGACTGTCGCGGCAGTCGATCAGCGGATTCTGTTGGAGATGACTTCTTGCGGGAATGTCATCGCGATCGATCGCAACGCGTCGGATCGCAGTCGAGACATCTCCCGCCGCTTCGAACGAGCCTAGCCTGGACTATTCACGAACAACTTCTGGACTCTTAACGTCATTTCAGCAGCGCGTCGGGCAGTGCGTCGGAGCGCAGTCGAGAAATCTCTTCGCATCACGTCCAGGAGAGATTTTTCGACTGCACTCGAAATGACGAATACCAGGGCTGTACATGGCGTCCCGAATCGCATCGGTCACGATGCGCATGCACCCACACCGGCTTTCGTGCGAGAATCAGGGCTGTCCAGGATTTGCAATGGAGTCCACACCGCCGTGACTATCGCCAGCACCGCTGTCATCGATCCCCTTGAGACCATCGACGCCCAGCGTCGCGTCGTCGCTGTTCTCGCTGGTGCCCAGATCCTGGGCGGGATCGGGGTTGCCGCTGGTGCGGCCGTCGGTTCCCTGCTCGCCGCCGATCTCTCCTCCGAGAAGTTCGCCGGTGTCTCGTCGGCGGCCTCGGTCGTCGGCGCCGCCCTGATCGCGATCCCCGTCTCTCGCCTGATGGACGCCCGCGGCAGGCGGCCGGGTCTGATCCTCGCCTACGCGATCGGCATCCTCGGCGCGTTCATGGTCGTCGCCGGTGCCACCATGCGGATCTTCCCGGTGGCGTTGCTCGGCCTTGCCCTCGCCGGCGGTGGCACGACCGCCACCCTCCAATCCCGCTATGCCGCGACAGACCTGGCCCACAAGGCCCGGCGTGGACGAGCACTCTCGACGGTCGTCTGGGCCACCACGATCGGCTCCGTGCTTGGTCCCAACCTCTCCTCGCCGATGGGACGCCTCGCGAGATCGTTCGGCGTGCCGTCATTGGCGGGTCCGTATCTGCTCACGGTTGCGGTCTACATCCTCGCCGCCACCCTGATCGCCCTCATGCTGCGTCCGGACCCGCTCATCACCGCGCGGACGCTGCGCGCCGCAGCTGCGGATCGAACCACGACGCATCTTCCAGCCGAGCGGCGATCGATGCGGGGCGCCCTGGCGATCATCGTCGCCAACCCGGCGGCGCTCCTGGGTTTTGCCTCGGTCGTGCTGGGACATTCGGTCATGGTCGCCGTCATGTCGATGACGCCCGTCCACATCCACCACGTTGGCGGCACGCTCGAGATCATCGGTATCGTCATCAGCGTCCACATCGCCGGGATGTACGCGGCGTCACCGCTGGTTGGCATGGCCGCCGACCGCTATGGCCGCAAGCCGGTGATCGCCCTCGGTGCAGGGGTGCTGCTCACCTCGTTTCTGGCGGCGGGTACCTCCACCGGCCATCAGACGACGCAACTCGCGCTTGGCCTCGCGCTGCTGGGACTCGGCTGGTCCTGCACGATGATCGCGGGCTCGACCCTGCTGACCGATTCCGTGCCGATCGAGCACCTCCCGAATGTGCAGGGAACATCCGATGTCCTGATGGGCTTCGCCGGGGCATCCGCCGGCTTGCTGGCGGGTGTCGCGGTTGCCTTTGGGTCGTATGCGATCCTCACGATCATCACGGCCGCGATGATCGTCCCGCTCCTTATCGTCACCTTGCGCACCATTCGCTCCCTCCCAACCCGCATGTCCGCCTGACCGCCTGACCTCGCGACTACGCCCAACCCATCAGTGCAGTTCAGCGCACCGAGCAATCTCGCACGTCGGCTCGGCGACCAATGCACGATACGCAAGCCGTCCGAACGCTGTCGGGGCGGACTTCTCGCAGGAATGTCCGCCCGATCGACCGAAGAGCCTGCCCTCGCCGTGCGACGAAGCGAAGCCGAATGGGTCGATACCCCTCTCCATTTCACACCGGGCATCTGCATCGGGCAGCGCGTCGGGCATCTGCATCGTGCCATCTGGATGTTCCCGAGGCCTCGGACCGGCGTTCCATCGATCCAAAACACCCCTGTCACCGCGGCATTCCATGGCTGGCCACGCGTCCAACCGCGTGCACGCGGTGATCCCAATCGGAACAAATAGCGTAGAAGTTGGCAGGACCTGCGATTCTGGGGCCAGAATCCAGGCAGCCGCGCCAGGCAGCCGCGCCAGGCAGCCGCGCTGGGCAGTGCAACGTGTTGCGCACCGCGCACCAGACCGCCTCCAGGCGCGCGCTGCGGATCGTTCAGGCACCGGCGGACACCACGAAGCCGCATTACCCAGTTGACAAGCAATGCGGCTTCATGAGAGCCCGACATCACACAATGCGATTGCGGGGAAGAAAGCTGATCCATTTCCTGCGCGTCTCGCTACATGTTCGCGCCGATCGGAAACGATTGCGATCGGGGGGGCCAAATCACAACAACATTGCCCGATCCATGAACAGGAGTGACATTGAGTGCTTGTTTCGTTCGCGCGTATTGGAGACGTGTGCTCAGGAAATATAGACCAGCCTTCGGTATTTTATCACGGAATGCGCTCGATTTACGTGTATGGAACGAGGAATATCGCGGGGAGTTTTTGAAGCGTGCACCTTGGCTTTCCTAGAAGCCGACTATGACGTTCGCGACCATCGACGGTATGTCCCAAACACGATCCCCGTTATCGACTGAACCAGCGAACGGATATGCAGTCCCCTTGTACGTTCGCATGCCTGGGCAGACCAAACGTTATGTTTGCATGACGCTCCGCCGGTAGCAAGTCGGATCCCTTCCTCGCACGAGGTGGAAGACATCCCCGGCTGGGTCCGCTATACTCCTGTTCTACGGGTCGGATGCCGGCTCTCACATCATCTATCCCAAATCGGGGAGGGAAGACAAATGCGGAAATTTAGCTTGGCGCTTCGAGGAGTCGTGGGGCTCTTCATGGCAATCGCACTCATGAGTGCGGGCGGAAATGTTGCGGTCGCACAGGGTTCAGGATATTCCTGTGTTAATCAGCCAAGTCTGGGATTATTTGATCCCAGTTCCCCTAAAGACGGGGTGCTAACGATTGCGGAACTCCAGAGTGTTGCCGCTCAGTTTCCTGACAATGTAGAATTACAGGACGCTGTACAAAAGGCTGCGGCACAAGGTGTGACGGGCATCCAATATGACGGTAAGTGCGCTGCAGGCCAGCCGACCGCAACCACGCCCGCAGGCCAGCCGACCGCAACCACGCCCGCAGGCCAGCCGACCGCAACCACGCCCGCAGGCCAGCCGACCGCAACCACGCCCGCAGGCCAGCCGACCGCAACC
>JAABUN010000306.1_pt1 | contig 128696 bp, 124 predicted proteins | sample 5559311 | NCBI WGS metagenome assembly JAABUN01 (sample SAMN10711877, study PRJNA513370) | rock metagenome | isolation source: Antarctica rocks | place: Antarctica: Victoria Land, Siegfried Peak sud | reverse complement strand
GTTGACCTCGGCGTAGTAGTCGTCGATGTGGCGGAGGATCCGGGCCGCTTGCTCGACGCCCATGGAGTCAGCCAGCGCGGCGATGTCGAGGTAGTCGCGGGTCTGGTTGCGGATGACGGCAAGCCATGCCTTGATCCGAAGGGTCTCCGAGGCGGTGGGTATGACGAGCCGCTTTCCACGCACGGTCACGGTCTCGGTCTCGAGAGGCTTGTGACGGTTCATCTGCCGGACACCGGTCTCGATGCCGCCGAGCTCGCCGAGGATGATCTTCCCGGCCCGCACCTTCGCCGTCGACCAGTCACCGAGGGCTTCGAGGTTCTCGAGGACGGTGTCGAACCGGGCATGGAGGTCGACGAGAACATGGTCGTCGTCGAAGGACACGCGGTGGTTGGCGTGGTGGGCCGCGGCGGAGCCACCGACGAGGACGGCCCCGGGAACGAGCCGTTGCAGATCGGCTGCTCGTTCGAGGACGTCCTCGAACGCCGCGGGATGGCCGGGGTTGTCCGGAAGGTCACGACCCTGGGGGTTCGCGGCAGGCCTCTGGTGGTCACGGGTCATGGTTGGCATCCTCCTGCTCGCACCGGCGTCGGCCGGGGATGTTATCTGATCCGATAACAGATCTGCTGCGACGGCACCTTTCAAGTTCCCGGAGGGACCGGTGGTTTGGTCGCGGGCTCTGTGCGGTACAAGGCGCAACGTCAGCCCACAACCAGAAGGGATCCGGTGGTCGCGACCCAACCTCGTCCCAAGGTCGGATCCCCGCCGAAAGGGTTCTCGCCGCCCGAAGACAACGTGGTCTGGCCCCGCCGGGGCCTCCCAGGAAGCCGTGCGGTGGTCGGTGCCTTGCTGGTCGCAGTGGCCGCAGTCGGAACATTCGCGGCCTGGTCCGCGTCCAACCACAGGCCGTCCAGTCGTTACGTGGTTGCCACCCATGCAGTCGCCGCGGGAACGGTCCTCGGGGCAGACGACATCAAGACCGTGGCCATCGATCTGCCGGGCGCTCAAGCCAGTCGGAGCTTCTCGGACGTGGGAGCACTGGTCCACGGGGTCACGCTCGGCCCGTTGGAAACGGGAGAGCTCGTGCAGTCCGGGAACGTTCTGCCACCCCACGGCGCCAAGCCACGGCCCGAGTTCTCCTTCGGGATCGACGCCGAGCGAGCGGTCGCCGGCTCCCTTCGCTCCGGTGACCGGATCGACATCCTCGTGACCTACGGGACCGGAGCCGGCTCGGTGACCCAGCTCGTGTCGCCGCACGCATACGTGCTGAGCGTCGATGGCGGAGTCCGCAACGGCCTGTCCGACGCCCGGCGGCAGGTGCTGACCGTGGCCTTGGCTGAGTCAGACGACATCCTCGCTCTGACCAACGCCGTTCGGGCCGGCGAGATCAGCGTGGCCCGTAGCAGCGGTGTCCAGCGTCGCCCGAGCTCACGTACGTATCAGCCTCGCGTGCCTGCCGAGGCGAGCGGTTCGACATCGACCCCCAGGACGAACACTTCCGCACCCACGCGCCGGAACCCCTGATGGCCGGCGACCGCTATGTGATCCTCGGGCTTGCTCATGTCCGATCCCGATGGTTCACCGACGTGGCCCGTTGGTCGACCGTGGGGTCCTTGCCCCTCGAGTTCGTGAAGTGCGTGTCTGTCGAAGACCTCCGAGCCCGGCTGTCGTCGGGTCGATCCTTCTCAGGTGTCCTGGTCGACTCGGGGTTAGGGCGTGGTCGACCGCGATCTGGTCGACGTCGCCGCCAGCCGCGAGTGCCCGGTACTGGCCGTGGACGACGGTCGGGATCGAGACTTGACCGGAGTAGGTGTGGCAGCTGTCTTGCCGGTCGACTTCGGCCGCAACGAACTGCTCGAGACGCTGCAGCAGCACACGCGGATGATCGGAGCGGTTGCGGCGGTGCCGGGCTCGGAGCCCCGCCAAGTGACTGCCGGGTGGCGGGGGCGACTCGTGGCCGTGACGGGTCGCGGTGGCGCCGGCTCCTCCACCGTGGCGATGGCACTCGCTCAAGGGCTTGGTGACGACGCGCGTTACGCCGGCATGGTCGTGCTGGCTGACTGCGCGCTCGACGCCGACCTCGCTCTTCTGCATGATGCCCGCGACATAGTCCCGGGCATCCAGGAACTGGTCGACGCTCATCGGGCAGGGCGGGCCACGCCAGAAGAGGTCCGACGCCTCACCTTCGTCATCGCCAACCGCAACTACCGGCTCCTGTTGGGCCTGCGCCGCCACCGGGACTGGGCTGCGCTTCGTCCGCGGGCGTTCGAGTCGGCGATCGACGGCCTCCGTCGCACGTTCCGCATGGTGGTGGCCGACACCGACGCGGATCTGGAGGGCGAGGACCAGTGCGGCGCGTACGAGGTCGAGGAACGGAACCTCATGGCCCGCACGGTCGTCGCCCGGGCCGAGTTGGTCGTGGCGGTTGGAGGTCCCGGCGTCAAGGCCATGCATGGTTTGGTCCACACCGTCCATGCGCTACGAGAGCACGGCGTCGAGCCGGCGCGGATCCTGGCCGTGGTGAACCGCGCCAGCCGCAACGCGCGGGTCAAGGCGGAGCTGACCCGCACCTTCGCTGACCTCACTGGCGAGACGGGCGGTGCCGGGTCGGTCGTGGGTCCCATCTTCCTGCCGGAGCGGCGCGGCTTGGATGACCTGCACCGGGACGGGTCACGCCTTCCGAGGAGCTTGACCGTGCCGCTGGTGGGCGCCATCCAAGCGGTGTCGGATCGAGCGGCGGCGGGGCGTGCACCCACGACCGCAGCCAGGCCGGTGGTGCCGGGTTCGCTCGGAACCTGGGGCGGACGGGAGGCGGCGAGCCAGTGACCAGCGACCTGAACCCGCTGATCGAGATCGAGCTGGCCGCCCAACTTCGAGCGAAGGACATCGCGCTCGATCTCGGAGGCGGCGACGGCGAGGCGAAGTTGCGAGGTCTGATCGAGGATGAGGTTGCTCGTTGGTCGATCGACCACAAGCGAGGTCTCCGCGCCTTTGATCTCTCTGATCCAGAAGCGGTGATCGGCCGGGCGTTCCGCAACCTCGCTGGTTATGGACCCCTCGAGCACCTGCTGGCTGACGACGACGTGTGGGAGATCATGATCAACGCTCCCGATGCGATCTTCGTGAAGCGCCACCAAGGCCAGAGCGGATACCACGATGAGGTTTTCCACGATGACGAGCACGTAATCCGGATCCTCACCAAGATCCTCAACGACGCCTCGTCCGCTCACCGAAAGCTGGACGCGACAGAGGGTTTGCAGGACGCTCAGCTCGACAGCGGCGCCCGCCTGCACATCGTCCACGGCGACGTGAGCCGGGGTGGCCACGTCATGGTCAACATCCGGAAGTTCACCAACGTGGTCTTCCGCAATCTGAACGAGCTGGTCGAACGGGACATGCTGTCGATGCCAGTCGCTCGATTCCTCAAGGCGTGCGTGCGCGGCCGCCTTTCCATCGTGGTGGCCGGCGCGCCGGGATCGGGCAAGACGACGATGCTGTCCTGCTGTTGCGCCGAGCTCGATCCCAGCCTCCGGGTTGTCATCGCCGAGGAAGTGTTCGAGGCCGACGTACCCGTCCCGAACGTGGCCAGCATGCAGACCCGCCCGGCCCGGATCGACCGTCCTGCGGTGGACCTCCGTCGACTGGTCGCCGGATTCCTGCGCATGGCTCCCGACGTAGCCATCGTCGGCGAGGTTCGAGACAAAGAAGCCCTCCCCCTCCTGCTCACCCTGTCCTCGGGCGTCAAGGGTTTCACCACCATCCACGCCGGCTCCGCGCGCCAAGCCCTCACTCGATTGCGCTTCATATGCCAACTCTCGGACAACGACCTGCCCCTGTCGGCGCTGAACAATCTCGTGAGCGAAGCCATCGACGTCGTGGTCCATTGCGCCCGAACGCCCGCCGGGCCGCGGGTGACCGAGGTGATCGCGGTCGAGGACCTGGCCGCCGGACCCGAAGCGACCCAGTTCACCGTCACCCAGCTCTTCCACCGCAAGGATCCCGATGAGCCGTTGACCTGGACGGGTCACATCCCAGTGCGGGTCGAGCGTCCGCTTCGGGAGGCTGGCTTCGATCTTCGTGCGCTCCTCGAGGAGGCAGCAGCACCAGGCCTGCAGGCCACGGCGGCTGGACGATGACCGGGTTGCTCTTGGCGCTATCTGCTGCGTACGGCGTCCATCTCCTCTTCACGAGACTGGCGCGCGGCTGGGAGGGCATCGGCCCGGGCCCGAAGGTCAGGCACGACCGGCGCCCACCCCGCACCCGCCAATGGCTCGCTCAGGCAGGCCTGGATGACGTCCAGCCGGCTGAGTTCCTGGCCGTGATGGGCGTCCTGTCGATCTTCGCCGGCGTGCTCGCCTACGCCATCTTCGGAGCGATCCTGCCGGCTCTCACGGTTGCGACCTTTGCCGCCACGTTTCCTCCGGCGTCCTACCGCGCCCGCCGCCGCGCTCGGCTAGCACGCGCTCAGGAAGCGTGGCCACGGATGATCGAGGAGGTGCGTCTCCTCACCAGCTCGGTAGGTCGCTCGATCCCTCAGGCGTTGTTCGACGTGGGCCGGCGAGGCCCGGCTGAGCTTCGTCCGGCATTCGAGGCGGCCCATCGGGAGTGGCTGATCTCGACTGACTTCCCCCGCACGATCGCCGTCCTGAAAGCCAGCTTGTCCGACCCCACCGCGGACGCGGCCTGTGAGACGTTGCTCGTGGCCCACGAACTCGGAGGAAGCGACCTCGACCGTCGCTTAGAAGCTCTCATCGAGGACCGGATCCAAGACACCCAGGGTCGGAAGGACGCCCGGGCCAAACAAGGCGGTGTCCGGTTTGCCCGCCGCTTCGTCCTCATCGTGCCGGTCGGCATGGCTCTCGCCGGAATGTCAGTCGGAAACGGCAGGGCCGCGTACCAGACGCCGCTCGGTCAGCTCGCGGTGGTCGCTGGCGTTGGCATGGTCGTCCTGTGTTGGTGGTGGGCCGGCATCATCATGCGCTTGCCCGAGGAACAGCGGGTGTTCCACGAATGATGCGCGTCCTCCTGCCTTGCGGCCTGCTGCTCTGGATGGGCATCACCCTCCTCCTGTCGGAGGTTCGATGGTTCGCTCGACGGCCGCTCACGGAGCGGCTGCGGCCGTATACGCCAGGGGGCCTGGCGGCCACCAGTCGTGGTGGCCTTCTGTCGGTCGAGTCCTTCCGGGAGGTGGTCGCTCCTCTGTCGAGCCACGTCGGCGAACGGGTCGCTCGCTTGTTCGGCGTGAGCGAAGACCTCGGCACCCGCCTGGCTCGTGTCCACTCTCCACTCGATCCCGCAGCCTTCCGAGTCCGTCAGCTGGGCTGGACAATCGGGGCGTTCGGCACGGGAGCGCTCGCCGCGGTTGCGCTTCAGCTCCCCGCCGCCGCAGGCCTTCTCTTCGCCTTCGGGGCGCCGCTGTTGGCCTTCCTCGCCCTCGAGCAGCGGGTGGTCAGCGCATCGTCGGCCTGGCAACGCCGGCTGTTCCTCGAGTTGCCGGTCGTCAGCGAGCAGATCGGCATGCTGCTGTCGGCCGGCTACTCGCTGGGCGCGGCGTTGAACCGCATTGCCGCCCGGAGCAGGGGCGCCTGCGGCCAGGATCTCGCACGGGTGGGCAACCGGATACGTCAGGGGCTCAGCGAGCTGGAGGCCCTGAGGGAGTGGGCCGAGCTGGCAGGGGTGGATGCGCTCGAGCGCCTGGTGCAAGTCCTCGCTCTGAACCGCGAAGCCGGCGATCTCGGCCGGCTCATCTCCGAAGAGGCTCGAGCGATCCGCCGCGAAGTGCAACGCGAACTGGTCGATCAGATCGAACGGCGAAGCCAGCAGGTGTGGATTCCGGTCACCGTGGCAACGCTGATCCCCGGCACCCTCTTCCTCGCCGTCCCCTTCATCGAAGCCATGCGGCTGTTCTCAGGCTCGTGATGTCCCCCAACCCACCCAAGGAGAACCGATGATCAACGATCGACTGCTTTCCGCCCTCGTCGCCGTTCATGCCCTGGCGCTGACCACGACCCACCGGCTCCGGGAAGAACGGGGCGAAGGAGTCATCTCCGCGGCGATCGCGGTGCTGATCATGGCGTTCCTTGGCGCGCTCATGTGGGTCGGGTTCAAGGCGCTGTTCCAGAACACGCAGACCAAGACCGGCAACCAGGTCAACCAGATCGGCTCCTGAGCCGGAAGCACCCAAGGTGAGATCGTCCGGTCGCCTCCTCTCGCGGCTCCATGACCCTGCACGCGACGCGGGACGGCTGCGCTCCTGGTCGACCCGCCGGTCGCCGACAAAGCGCGACCGCCCGCTCGACGAAAGCGGTGCCGGCTTGGTTGGGACGTTCGCCGGCGTCCTGGCCTTCATCGTCTTCTTGTTGTTCGCCGTCCAGCTGCTGTTCAACCTGTACGCCACCTCCGCCGTGACCGCCGCCGGCCTCGACGCGGCTCGAGTCGTCGCCGCGGAACGGGTGGACCACGCGGATTCGGCCGCGGTACAGGCCGCCAAGAACCAGGCTGAAGCCAAAGCGAGAGCGGTTCTAGGCCGCTATGGCGACAAGGTCTCGTTCCAATGGGTTGTCGGCGAGGACGTCGTGCAGCTCCATCTCCGCGTGACGAACCCCCGAGTGTTCTTCGGACGGCTCGACTCAGCCATCGGGTTCGACACGATCGACCGCACGATCAATGTGCGGGTCGAGAAGTTCCGATGATCCGGCCCGCTGCCCGGCCATCGGTCATCCGCCGGCTCCGGCAAGAAGAGTCCGGTCAGGTCGGCGGGATCGAGGTCTTGCCCTTCGGACTGCTGATCTTCGTCATCGGGGCGCTCCTCATCACGAACGCCTGGGCAGTGATCGACGCCAAGCTGGCGGCCACCGGAGCGGCTCGGGAGGCCGCACGCGTCTACGTCGAGGCTCCAGACCAGCAGAGCGCCCAAGCTGCAGCCCAGCGGGCAGCCGCCGACAGCATCCGGGGCCATGGCCGGAACCCGGGCGACCTCCACCTGTCCAACAACCACCCGCAGTTCGTGAGGTGCGAGCGAGTGGTGTACGAGGCGAGGTACACCGTCCCGGCGATCAGCTTGCCGTTCATCGGTGGGTTCGGACACTCGTTCACCGTCACCGGTCGGCATGCCGAGATCATTGACCCGTTCGGTGATGGCCTCACGGCGCAGAACCGCTGTGGCTTCTGATCCGTCGCCGGAGCGCCGGCCCGATCTCAGCCGCGCCCGCTCGACCAATCAGCGACGATCCGAGCATGGCAGCGTCCTCATGCTGATGCCGGCGGCGGTGCTGGTGGTGGTGATCCTCGGCGGGATCGCCGTCGACTCGGCTGTGGTGTTCGGTGAACAACGGGAGTTGGTCAACGCTGCACAAGCGGCCGCCAACGATGCAGCCAGCTACGGCATCGATGAGTCGGCCTTCCGTGCGGGCCGGGGGTACGTGTATGAACCGGCCCGCGTCGAGGCGGCGGTTGCTCGGGCCCTGTCCTCCCGAGGGATCAGTGCGCGGCACCGCTGGTACCGCCAAGGAAGACAACTTGTGGTGGAGCTTGACGAGGAAGTGGCGTACGTGTTCGCCAAGGCCGTGCCTGGTGCCCCGGGGCGCACCAACGTGCACGCCCGGGCCCAAGCAGAGCTTCGTGATCAACCGTGAACTGAGCCTCGACAACTTTCGTGCTGTTTTCTACACTCTCATGTGATGTCTCCTGAGAACCGCGACGAGTCGATGAGCGGGCCGCCCACCACCAGCGTGGAGCTGGATGCAGCCGGCCAGGTGGTTGTGGTCAAACGCCGTTGTGACGCAGCCGGCGAAGACACTCGTCGAGAGGCACAGATCCTCGAAGCAGCCCGCCACCCCGGCGTGGTCGACTTGGCCGCCTCAGTTGACTCGAGCGGCAAACCCGCAGTCGTCACCCGCTGGGTGGGCCCCCACACACTCACCGCGATCGGGGCGATGCCTCTCAGCCAAGCCGCCGCGATCATGGCCGCCCTGGCTGATTCGGTCGCTGATCTCCACGACCTCGGCGTCGTCCACGGGTCGATCACGTCCGAGCACGTCCTCGTGTCGGCAGACGGCCGCCCGGTTCTGTGCGGGTTCGGCCGAGCGCACCTGTTGAGCTCAGAGCTCGAGGCTGCTTCTGGTGATGGCGGGACGCCAACGGCCGAGGACGACGTAGCCGCCCTCGGTGATCTGCTGCGCGAGCTCGTGGGCGAGGAGGTCGACCTCGAGCCGATCCCAGACCGGCGAGGTTGGCGGCGCAGGCCACGTTGGCACGGCTACCAACGGCGAGCTCTGCTCACGTTGGCTGATCAGGCCAGTCACGACGAACGCCGGCTTCGGCCCACGGCCCGAGCCCTGGCGGCGGCCATCCACGAGACGATCCCCGAAGCGCGCCTCGGCCCGGTTCAAGGCGCACCCGAGATCCCTACGGGTGTGCTTTCGGCCGGAACCTCTGCCTACGCCGGACCGGGTGTCAGCCCTAGCGCAGTCGCGCCGGCCGCTGAATCACGAGCAGCCGGTTCAAGGCACGACGGGGTCAAGCGACCGCATCCCCTGTCCATCTTCGACCATCCCGAGGCCGGCCCATCCCCGCTCGTCGCGCCTGAAGGGGCCGAAGCTGCACCCCCTCTGACCGAGGGGCGATCCGTGCGGATCGGGCCTCTGCTGCCGAACGGTCTGCCCAGACCGGGGAACGCTCAAAGCCGGGCTCGGGCCGTGCCGGTCATGGCCGCCTTGGTCGGTGTGGCTCTGCTGCTGTTCGGGATCAACGAGCTGCTCAGCCCGCCGGGCAGGAGAACGGCCACACGTTCGCCAACCACCCGCGGGCCAGCACCCTCGCCGGCTCCCCTGCGCGCCCGCATCGCGCCTCCAGGATCCTCACCTCGTCCACCCAGACCCAGGCCGGTCCGGACCAGTCTCCATGCCAGGCCCTCGCATCCTTGCCGCCCCGTCCCACCATCGAGTCTTGATCTGGATGGGGACGGCTGCCCCGACCCGGTGCGCGTGTCGGGCACTCTGGTGCAGGTCCGCGACACCCGTTACGGCGTCGGCCGGCCCGGTGACCGGGTCCTCGTCGGCGACTGGGACTGTGACCGGCAGGCCACGCCCGCCGTGCTCCGGCCGGCAACCGGCGAAGTGTTCGTCTTCCCGCGCTGGGCTGAGCGGGGGGCCCCGATCACGGTTCGCCCGACGGCCCGGATAGGCCACGCCGCCGGGATCGAGGCCACTCGTCCTGATGGCAACGGATGCAGCCAACTCCGGGTACGAACGACCGGAGGTCGAGTCGTGCTGGTCTCCACCGCACCAGGTGTGCCGTGATGAAAGGAGATGGGGCTGCGCCACGACGATGGTCCGGCATCGTCGTCGGATGCGCGTGGATCGCCTCGCTGGCCGCCACGGTTCTCGCCCTTCACGGTCTGGGACATGGTTCCCTGGCCGCGCCACCGGTCGGATCCCTGGCGCGGCTCCGAAGCTGGCTGGATGACCGGGATACCGCGCTGGCGGCGTTCGCCGTGCTGCGGGTCGTGGCCCTGGCCATGGCGTGGTACCTGCTGGCCGTCACCGTGCTGGGTTTCGTCGCTCGGCTCGTGCGGAACCCAAAGCTGGTCCGCCTTGCTGACGTCGCCACCCTGCCGGTCGTGCGCCGCTGGCTCGGCGCCATCGCCGGGCTCGGGCTCTCCGCATCCACGGCCACCCTCGCCGCGGTGCCGTTTTTCTCCCACCCCCAGCATCAGTCGGCGCCCACCGCGGTCACTGCCGCGCCAGACGACCGAGATGGTGATCGCGGCCGTAACGAGCAGGCCAGCGGCGGGGAGATCGTGCTCAGGCGCCTACCCGACGGTTCGGAGGTCGTGATGGAACGCATACCCGACCCTCACGATCACAACACCGCGACCATGCGGGTGATGGACGGGACCGCCACCCTCCGGCTCATGGATCAGGGCGAGGGCCCACGGAGCAGCGGGGCACGACCAGCCCCTCCCGCAGCCCCGGCCCCTCTCGCCACGTGGACGATCCAGCCCGGCGATCACTTCTGGCATGTAGCCCGAGCCGTGCTCACCGAAGCATGGAAGCGGCCGCCCTCCGACGTCGAGCTCCTCCCCTATTGGCGCCTCCTCGTGGAGCACAACCGGAGTCGACTGGCCGACCCCGCCAACCCTGACCTCGTGTACCCCGGCCAGGTACTCGAGCTACCTGGTCCGCCGCCGCCACCCTGATCGGTCGATCGGCTCAGCCCGGCCCGCGGCAAGCGGCGCTCAGTGCCGAAGCCAGGCCAGCGAGGCGCGATCGGCGCGTCGCAAACGGTCCCCCGGTTGGGCTACGGCCAAGGCTTCGATCACCGCGGTCTCCACGTCGGCCGGCTCTTCGCCGATGATCCCGTCGACGATCCCCAGTCCGAGCAGGTCGCGGCTGGTCAGCTTGAGCTGCTCGGCCACCTGAGGAGCGAGGCCCGCGTCTCGGTGGAGGATGGTCGCCGCGCCTTCCGGGCCGATCACCGAGAAGATGGCGTGGCGTTGCACTAGCAGCCGGTCGCCGCCGGTCAGCGCCAGCGCTCCCCCGCTCCCACCTTCGCCGACACAGACGCAGACACTCACCGTCGGCAGGTCGGCGAACGCCGCGAAAGCGCGGGCGATCTCTCGGGCCACGCCCCCGTTCTCGGCGTCCGGGCCGGGCTCGGCACCCGGCAGGTCGACCAGGGTGATCACCGGCAGGCCCAACCGTCCGGCCAGCTCCACGCCCCGGGTGACCAAAGCGAACCCCGCCGGTCCAGGTCGGCCGGTTCCGGAGTAGCGGTCCGAGGCGACCAGGACGACCCGCCGAGCGTCCACCGTCGCCAGGCCCACTCGCAGTGTCGGGTCCACCCCCTCGCCCAGCTCGGTCCACGACGAGCAGAGCTGGGCTGCGCTGTCGACCCCTGTCGGCCGCCCTCGCCGGCGGGCCAGCAGCACCTCGTTCCACGCACCGTCGGCAACCTCGTCCACCGGTTCCGCCTCGGGCGCGGGCCGCGACGGGAACGGGCTGGCCCGTAGCCCCAGTGCCGCTTCGACCCACCGCCGAAGGCCATCGCCGTCGGCGGCGGCATCCACCAGATGGGCGGCGCGCGCGGTCTCTGCGGAATGGCTGCGGCCCTCCACGGACTGGCCCACGGTCTGGCTGACCACCCGGGGACCGGCGAAGCCGATCATGGCGCCGGACTCGACGATCCGCAGGTCGCACGACGAGCCGTAGGAGGCGAACACCCCGCCAGTGGTCGGTGAGCGGTGGACGGCGATCGACAGCAACCCGGCGGCACGGTGGCGGCCGGCGGCCGCCGCGGTCCGCTGCATCTGGATGAGCGAGACCATCCCCTCCTGCATCCGGGCTCCGCCGGACCGGGTGACCACCACCACGGGCAGCCGAGCGGCGATCGCCCGGTCGTAGGCCCGCACGACCTTCTCGCCGTGGACGACCCCCATGGAGCCGCCGAGCACGTCGAACACGCCCTCGATGACCACCGCGTGCCGGGTACGGCCCGTCCGCACCGACTCATGAGCAAGGCGTTCGAGCTCCTCGGCGTACCCGGGGAACGCCAGCGGATCGCCCGAGCGCAGGTCGACGTCCCACTCCTCGATCAACGGCCCGAGCACCGCCGAAGCCTGCCAGACCGAGCCGTCCGCAACGGCTGGACACGGGCGAACTGGGCTGCGATCCGGCCGCCCGAGCCGCCATGTTGCAACCCAGTGCACTCGGTCCCGAAGCCACGTCACCTTGGTCAACCGAGGCGGATGGCCACCTCGTTGGCGACCAGCCGGCCCTGCCTGGTCAGCACCACGCGATCCTCCTGCCGGTCGATCAGGCCGGGAAGCTCTTCGAACAACGTGTCCGGCACGTCGTCGGCGGGAACGCCGGCCGCCGTGCGGATGGCCAACTGCAGGCGTTCGCGGCGCCGCGCCTCGGCGTCGAGCTGTTCGTCGCCGGCCACCGGTGACCGCCCAGCTTCGATGGCCGCGACGTAGCGCTCCGGCGTGTGCAGGTTCCACGACCGCCTCCCCGCCCGGTGGCTGTGGGCTGCGCAGCCCACTCCGAGGTACTCCCCGCCCGACCAGTAGAGGAGGTTGTGGAGGCACTGGCACCCGGGGCGGGCCCAGTTGGATATCTCGTACCACTCGAAGCCGGCGGTCGCGAGGCGCACGGTGGCCATCTCGTACTTGTCGGCTTGATCGTCGTCGTCGGGATGGCGAGATGGGTCGGCGGCCAGCGGGGTGCCGGGTTCGACGGTGAGCGCATAGGCGCTGACGTGGCTCGGGCCGAGGGCGATCGCCCGGTCCAGGGTGTCGGACCAGTCCTCGAGCGACTCGCCGGCGGTCCCGTAGATCAAGTCGATGTTGAACGCCAGCCCGACTTGGTGGGCCGACTCGGCCGCCCGGTTCACGTTGGCCGGATCGTGGGTGCGCCCCAGCGCGGCCAGCACGGAGGGGACCATCGACTGGACCCCGAAGGAGAGCCGGTTGACGCCGCCGTCCCGGTAGGTCCGAAGCAGCTCGGGCGTGACGTCATCGGGGTTGCATTCGACGGTGATCTCCGCGCCTGCGGAGAACGGCACCGTGCTCAGCACGTCGACCAAGGCATCGGGAGCGACGAGCGATGGGGTGCCCCCGCCGACGAAGCCGCTGGTCACCGGGGCCAGATCCGGGGCAGCCGAGAGGATCTGGCGGCGGCACGCGGCGAGGTACCGCTCGGACAGCTCGGTCCGATCTGTCCAGGTGGCGAACGCGCAGTAGTCGCAACGCCGCCGGCAGAACGGCACATGGAGGTAGACCCCGAGGTTCACCGGTGGGCCCGCATGGTCGGAGGCTACGGCCGCTCGGACAGCGCGGCGTTGAGGCGCCCGCCTCGGAGATCCTCAGGTGCGGGTGAAGAACAGGCCGAGCTCGTCCAGCCGCTCGGCGACACCGTCGACTGTCGTGTCCAGGATGCAGGCGATGGCCCGCAGGTCGTCGCGCCGGACGGTGAGGACCCTGCCGTTGAAGTCCTGACGTTGCAGCTGGATCATCGCCAGGTACCGGGTGAGCATCTCCCCCGAGGGTCCGGACAAGCTGTCGAGCCGGGTGAGGTCGATAACCACCTTGCGCAGAGGCTCCGGCTGTGGCCGGGTCTCGACCAGCGCGTCTTCCACCGTTCTCAGCCGGAAGCTCGGGCTCTCGTCGCGGGGCAACAGCTGGTCCACGGGCACGTTGTAGAAGCGGGCCAGGCGCTGGAGCCGGGGCACCGATATGGCCCGCTCACCTCGCTCGTAGGCGCCGAGGACCGACGCCTTGAACTCGTGATCCGATCCCTCCTCGGCGTCCTGCAGGGACATGTGCTTCTGACGGCGGATGGCCCGCAGGCGCTCGCCGACCTTGCGGCCGTAGGTGGGGTCGTTGGCGACCAGGTCCGAATCCATTGCGGTGTCGATGCTCATCGGCGCTCCTCACCCGGGGTCATGCCGGTCACTATACGCGTTCAGTCGAGGCTGCCAACCACCCAGGGTCCGCGGTGATCCACGATCCGTAGCGGGGTCCGCCTGCAGAGCGTGCCGAGCAGGGTCCGCTCAGCTGGGAGCCACCCAGAGCCCGGCCCGCAACCCGGCGAGCACTGCACCTGCGGCGATGGCCGCCGTCTCGGCTCGAAGGACCGTTGGGCCGAGCGCCACCTCGGGGACATGACCGGTCCGTTCGACGTCGGCCCAGCCGCCCTCGGGGCCGATCAGGATCGTCGGGTTGGCCAATGTGGGAGGTCGACCGCCCCGTTCAGCCCGTGCCGCGCCAGGCAGTGAGGCCACCTCGGCGAAGGAAGCGAGGGTAGCGACCTCGGGCAGCCAACTCCGCCGGCTCTGCATGGCCGCCTCTCGGGCCACCCGGTTGAGGCGGCCACCGGCGGCCGCCGCCCGTTCCGGATCCCATCGCACCACTGACCGTTGAGCGACGAAAGGGACGATGACGTCGACCCCGAGCTCGGTCAGCTTCTGCACCACGAGCTCTGGCCGCTGTCCCTTCACCAGCGCGAACGCAACCGTCAGATCGGGTCGGGGCCGAGGCACCTCGGTGATCGGGCCGACGGGCTCGGGTGCGTCAGACGCGAGACGACAGTTGCGCCACGCTCCGCGACCGTCCCCGATGGTCAACTCGTCACCCACGCGGAGCCGCAACACCATGGTGAGGTGATGATGATCCTCGGCATCGAGCTGCGGCCGCTCGAGGTCGGCTACGAACACGTGCGGGACGCGGCCCGAACCTGGCTCAGCCCCTCGCCTGTCCAGGGGCACGCTGGCCTACTTGAACGCGGAACGGATCTTGGACAGCAACCGGCCGTCGGCCGGGGCCACAGCTTCCCCCCGGAGCTCGGCCAGCTCCCGCAGGATCCGCTCCTCCTCCGGTGCCAGGCTGGCCGGGGTGTCCACCACCACATGAACGAGCAGGTCGCCTCGGCCCCGCCCCCGGACGTGAGGTACGCCGCGGCCCCGCAGTCGGAACACCCGCCCGGTCTGGGTGCCCTTCGGGATCACGAGGTCCTCCACCCCGTCGAGCGTCGGGTAGGCCAAGTGGGCGCCGAGGGCGGCCTGGGTGAGAGGAACATGCAGCTCGTGCACCAGCTCGTCACCCTGGCGGGTGAAGCGGTCATGAGGCCGTACCCGCACGTGGACGTACAGGTCACCGCGGGCGCCGCCACGCGGCCCGGCGGCTCCGAAGCCACTCAGCCGCAGGGTGGAGCCGCTGTCGACCCCGGGGGGGATGTCCACCGTGTAGCTCTTCTCCTCGATGCGCCGGCCCTCGCCGCGACAGTCCGGGCAGGGCCGTTCGATCACCTGGCCGAGACCACCGCACACCGGACAGGGGCCAGCGGTGACCATCTGGCCGAGGATCGACTGGCGGACCTGTCGGACCTGACCCGCTCCACCGCATTGGCCGCAGGTCTGGGCGCTGGTCCTGGGGGCGGCACCAGTGGCCTCACAGGTCGAGCAGGCCACGGCGGTCCGCACCGCAACCTCCTCCTGGGACCCGAAGACCGCGCTCTCGAAGTCGAGCTCGACCGAAGCCTCGAGGTCGGCGCCCTGAGGTGGGCCGGCCCGCCCCGACCGACCGCCCCCTCCGCCACCGAAGAACGCATCGAAGATGTCCCCGAGGCCTCCGCCCGCGAACCCGAACGGATCTCCTCCCGCGCTGGCGCCTTCGGGGCCGAAGCGGTCATAGCGACGACGACGCTCGGGATCGATCAGGGTCTCGTAGGCGACGGCCACTTCCTTGAACCGACCTTCGGCCCCTGGATGATCCGGGTTGGCGTCGGGATGCAACTCCCGAGCCAGCCGGCGGTAAGCCTTCTTGATCTCCTCGGGCGTGGCGGTGCGGGAGACACCGAGCAGTTCGTAGTAGTCGGTGGTCATCTCATCCCTCAGTCAGCCGCCGGCCGAGACGATTGGAAACCATGGCCACCGCAGCCAGCGCCTGGGGGTAGTTCATGCGGGTCGGTCCGAGCACGCCGATCGTCCCGGCCGGTTCGCCCTCCACCTCATATGGCGCGACCACGATGGAGCACTCGGCCAGCCGCTGGATCCCCGTCTCGGTGCCGATGGCCACGCTGAGGCCCCGATCGAGGACGTCTCGCAGCAGGCTGACCACCACCAGTTGCTGTTCGAGGATGGCCAGCACCGAACGCACACTCTCCACCGCGTCGAACGCGGTGGCCATCCGCGACGCGCCACCCACGAAGACGTTGTCGGCCTCGCTGTCATCGATGCTCGACAACGTGGAGAGGGCGGCGGTCACCACGTGGCGGATAGCGGGATCCTCGGCCGGCGGTACCGCAGCCAGCGCATGCATGGTGGACCCCACCAGATGTCGGCTGAGGTAGGCGGCGGCCGAGGACAGGCAGGCCTCGTCGATGTCTTCGGCCAGCTCCAGAGTTCGTTTCTCGATCGCACCGTTGCCGAGCACCGCCACGATCAGCGCCACATGCGGCGCAAGGCCGACGATCTGCACCGACCGGACGATGCCGCCTTCATGGGCTGGCCCCACCACGACCGCCGCGTAATCGGTGAGACCCGACAGCAACCGGGTCGTGTCGGCCAGCATCTGCTCGATCTCGCCGTGAGCGTGGTTGAAGAACGTACGCACCTGCTGTGCCGCAGCGCGGTCGAGCGACGGTGCGGCCAAAGCGTCGACGAACCAGCGGTAGCCCTTCTCGGTGGGGATCCGACCGGCGCTGGTGTGGGGTTGTTGCAGGTAGCCCTCGGACTCGAGGGTCGCCATGTCGTTGCGCACCGTGGCCGGTGAGAAGCTGACCTTCGCTGATCCGGCGACGTGGCCTGACCCCACGGGCTGCGCCGTCTGGATGTACTCCTCCACGACCGCCCGGAGGATCGAGGCTTTTCTCTCGTCGAGCATTGGCCACCCGTCAGTCAGTTGGCACTCGATGATACCGACTGCCAGCGCTCGCTCCGGACCAGGTTCGTCGACCTCATCGGCGCGCCGGGCATTCGACGACCTCAGAGTGAGCCGAACCGCCGGAGGGATTCGGCCCGTTCAGCCGCGTGGTCGACGATCGGTCCGGGGTACTGCGACCCGGCGTCGACCTGCTCCGGCGCGCTGAACAGATCCCTCGCGTGGCGCGACCAAGGTTCGTGCACGTCCGGGCCCGGGATGCCACCAAGCTCGGGCAGCCAGCGGCGCACGTAATCACCACTCGGGTCGAACCGCCGGCCTTGGCTGACCGGGTTGAACACCCGAAAGTACGGGGCGGCGTCGGTGCCGCACCCAGCCACCCACTGCCACCCGTGGTTGTTGGACGCCAGGTCAGCATCCACCAGGTGCTCGAGGAACCACTTCGCTCCTCGTTGCCACGACATGTGCAGATCCTTGACCAGGAAGCTGGCCGAGATCATCCGCACCCGGTTGTGCATCCAGCCGGTGGCGAGGAGCTGACGCATCCCGGCGTCGACGATCGGGTAGCCCGTGCGGCCCGTGCTCCATGCCTCGAACCGGGCGTCCGCCTCCGCTCCCTCATCGACTGGCATCGCCTTCATCTTCTCGACCAGCGAGGTGCGAGCGGTTTCCGGCTGATGGAACAAGACGTCGGCGTAGAACTCCCGCCAACAGAGCTCATTGGCGAACGTCTGGGGACCTCGGCCTCGGCCCAGGCGCGCCAGTAGCTGACGAGGGTGGACGCAGCCGAACTTGAGGTACGGCGACAAGTGTGACGTGGCGTCGGCCGCCGGTTCGTTGCGGCGGTCCGCGTACTCCTCGACCAGCTCGTCGAGGAACGCTTCGGCACGTTCCAAAGCTGCCCGCTCGCCGGGCTCAGGGAGCGCAGGCGGACCACCTGTGGGAGCCTCGGCCACTCCTTCCGAACCTATGCCGGTGACCCAACTTGGCCGGGCCGGACGGTCCACTGGATCGTCCCAGCCATGGACGCGCCACGCTTTCGAGAACGGCGTGAACACCTTGAACGGACCACTGGAGCGGGTGAAGACAGTGCCCGGTGGTACGGCGTAGGACGATCCGACCCGTCCCAACTCGACGCCCTGGTCCGCCAACGCGCGTTCAACTGTGTCGTCGCGACGCACGCCGTAGGGGCCGAAGTCCTCGGCGCAGTAGACAGCGGTCGCACCGACCTCTCGCGCCAACCGTGGCAGCACCGAGACGGGATCGCCGGCCCGGCACACGAGGAAACCGTCGAGAGCTTCGTCGAGGGCGGCGAGACATCCGCCCAGGAAGCGCAGGCGGGCCGCACCCGCCGGAGCCCGAAGCCGATCATCGTGCACGAACAACGGCAGGACCTCGTCGTGGGACGAGCACGCCTCGAACAGCGCCGGGTTGTCAGCAAGACGAAGATCACGACGGAACCACATGACCGCGATGGAGGACGAGGCCACCCTCCGAAGGTAGCCATCGGCTCCCGGCGATAGCTGGGTCGGGGCGCACCAGTACGATCCGCACGATGGCCGCGGTCACCCTGCTCTTGGTGGTCGGGAGCCTGACTCGGATCACTGTCCTCGTGCTGCGGCCGCCGGCCGCCCACCGGTTCGGTCAGCCACAGCGGCGGCTGTTGGCCAGCCGGCTGGAACAAGGTGGCGACCTCGTCGTATTGGCCACGGCGGTCTGGATGATCCTGGCCGGCTACGGCCGCCATCCGAGCGTCGGGTTGGTGGCGATCTGGGCCGCCGCCTTGCTGGCCGGCTTCGCCGCGGTCCTCTTCGCCCACGCGGTGGCCCGGAACGATCGCACAGCCCATTGACCGCACTTGCGCCGGCCGACCCGACAATGCCGGGCGGCGAAGGGTCTACCTACTCGCTGAGTCGTAGGGCCGACACGAACGCTTCTTGAGGCACTTCGACGCGGCCGATGTTCTTCATCCGCTTCTTGCCCTCCTTCTGGCGTTCGAGGAGCTTCCGCTTGCGGGTTATGTCACCGCCGTAGCACTTGGCCAGCACGTCCTTGCGCTTGGCCTTCACCGTCTCCCGGGCGATGATCCGCCCGCCCACCGCGGCCTGGATCGGCACATCGAACAGCTGGCGCGGGATGAGCTCGCGCAGCTTGTCGGTCATCCTCCGCCCGTACTCCTGGGCCTTGTCCTTGTGGACGATCGTGCTGAAAGCGTCTACCGGGACGGCGTTCAGCAACACGTCGACCTTCACCAGATCTGATCGGTCGTACCCCACTGGTTCGTAGTCGAGGCTGGCGTAGCCCTGCGTGCGGCTCTTCATCTGATCGAAGAAGTCCGTGACGACCTCGGCCAGGGGCAGCCGATACTTCAGCTCGACCCTGGTCGGCGAGAGGTACTCCAGCTTCTGCATCTCGCCTCGGCGGGTCTGGCACAGATCCATGAGCGTGCCCGTGTAGTCACTGGGGCTCAGGATCGTCACGCCCAGCCACGGCTCCTCGATGAAGTCCACCTCGGTGGCCGTCGGCATCTCGCTGGGATTGTCGATCTCGAACGTGTCGCCTCTGGTCGTGCGCACCTGGTACGCGACCGAAGGCGCGGTGGCGATCAGGCTGAGGTCGAATTCGCGCTCCAGCCGCTCGCGGACGATCTCCATGTGGAGCAGGCCGAGGAACCCACAGCGGAACCCGAACCCCAACGCGCCTGACGTCTCGGGGGCGTAGGTGAAGCTCGAGTCGTTGAGCCGCAACCGTTCCAGCGCCTCCCGCAGGTCGGGGAACTCGTCACCGTCCACCGGGTACAGACCGCAGAACACCATGGGCTTCGGGTCCCGGTAGCCGGCCAACGCTTCGGCGGCCGGCCTGGCATGTTCGGTGACCGTCTCGCCCGAACGGGCTTCGCCGACATCCTTGATGCCGGCGATGAGGTAGCCCGTCTCCCCTGGGCCGAGGCTGCCCACCGGCGTGGGCTCGGGACGCCGAACCCCGACCTCGTCAGCGTCGTAGGTCGCGCCAGCCTGCATGAAGCGCAGGCGGGCGCCCGTGCGCAGCGTGCCCTCCATGACCCGGACCGAGCTGACCACCCCCCGGTACTGGTCGAAGTGCGAGTCGAAGATCAGCGCCTGCAAACGTGCGTCCGGGTCACCGACGGGCGGCGGGATCCGCTCGATCGCCGCGTCCAGGAGCTCCCGAACACCCTCCCCGGTCTTGGCGCTGATGCGCAACACATCCGAGGCCGGGATGCCCAAGACGTGTTCGATCTCCTCGGCGTAGCGGTCGGGCTCAGCCGCCGGAAGGTCGATCTTGTTGAGGCAGGCCACGATCTCCAGCTCGTTCTCGAGCGCGAGGTAGCAGTTGGCCAGGGTCTGGGCCTCGATGCCCTGGGCCGCGTCGACCAAGAGGATGACTCCCTCGCAGGCGGCCAGCGAACGCGACACCTCGTAACCGAAGTCGACGTGGCCGGGCGTATCGATCAGGTTCAAGACGTGGCCGCGGTACCCGAGGGTGACCGACTGCAGCTTGATGGTGATCCCCCGCTCTCGTTCCAGGTCCATGGAGTCGAGGTACTGGGCGCGCATGTCGCGAGGATCGACCGCGCCGCAGACTTCGAGGATCCGGTCGCTGAGCGTGGTCTTGCCGTGGTCGATGTGGGCGATGACGCTCAGCGAGCGGATGAGGGACAGATCCATGGGCGCGGCGACGCTACCAAGGAGGTTCCGCGGCTCCGCCGCCGCGATTCGGGTGTGACAGCGATGCCGGCGGCCACGTATCGTCTCCGGGCCGTCTCACCAGCCGATCGAGCAGGACCCATGGCCAACATCAAGAGCCAGATCAAGCGCAACCGTCAGAACGAGAAGCGCCGCGTGAGGAACAAGGCGGTGCGATCCGAGCTGAAGACCCGCACCAAGCAGGCTCTGGCGAGCGCCGAGCAGGGCGCCGATCAGGCTGGTGAGGCTGTGCGGCTGGCCATCAAGCGCATCGACAAGGCGGCGGCCGGCGGGGTGATCCACAAGAACGCGGCAGCCCGCCGGAAGTCCCGTCTGATGCGGCGGATCAACGCTCCGGACTGACGACCACCTCCGGGGGCACGATCTGTAACCGCCTGAGCCGGACGCTGCCGAACGCGTCGAACCAGGTCCTCGTTCGGCTGCGGCGGTTCGACGGTCAGCGTCGGCCGGCTCGGACGATTGACGCCAGACGGGCCACGAGTACCTCCACCACCAGCTCCTCGGGCCAGGCCTTGGCGGCGCCCCGCAGGTCCAGGTCGGCTGCGGCCAGCAGCTCGATGGCCCGGCGGATGCGCTCGGATCCCAGGCGGCGGGCCTGGCTGAGCGCCTTCTTCGCCGGGAACGTGCTCCCCTTCAGGCCGAGCAGGCCAGCCGCTTCTCTCTCGCCGCTCACCCCGGCCCCGTCGAGGCGGACCATGCGAACGAAGTGGCTCTGCAAGGTCGACATGATGGCCAGTGGATGGCGCCCACTGCCGATCATGCGATGCAACTGTTGGAGGGCCTTCTGCGCATCTCCCTCGTCGATGGCGTCGGTCAGGTCCCAGGGCGGCACACCCCCGGCGGGCCCGAGGAACGGTTCCACGTCGGCCAGGGACAGCCCGGCACCGGGCCCGTACACCCCGATCAGCCGCTCGACCAGCCCCACCATCGCGCCGGCGTCCTCACCGATGTGCGCCGCGATGCGTTCTCGCGCTGCGGCGGCGACCTGGAGCCCGTCGGATGCCATCCGTTCCGAGATCCAGGCGGACCGACCCTTGCCCGATGGAGCATCGACGCCGACCACCGCACCGCCGGCCGCGGCGACGGCCTGGGTCAATGCGGGGGGGATCTTCGCCATCCTGTCCGTGGATGCAGGTGGTCGCTCCCACACCAGGACCAGCGAGGTGGTGTCCAGCGGCGCTTCGAGGTAGGCCAGCAGCGCGGCCAGCTCCTCGGTCTTGGCGAACCGTGCGAGGTGACGCAACACCACGATGCGATCGTCGGTCAGGAAAGGCGGGGTCTGGGCGGCGTCCACCGCCGCGCCGAGGTCGTAGTCCGGCCCGAAGAACTCGTCGACCAGCAGTCCTCGATCCCTGTCGCCGACCAGCTCGTCGATCACGCGGCGAACGGCTTGACCACGGAGCACATCGTCAGAACCCTTGACCAGTCGCACGCCCACCGAGGCGTGGCTCACCTGGCCCTCGCCTCCAGGATGGTCGCCATCACGTCGCTGACCCGACGTGCTCCTCGAACGTCATGGGCGCGGAGGACCCGGCAGCCGAGCCCGATGCCCAACGCATGGGCTGCGTGGTTCGCCTCGCTTCGATGTGCGACGTCGGTGGCGAGTAGATGGCCGAGGAACCGCTTGTTCGAGGCCGACAGGTACACGGGGTACCCGAGATCGGCGAGACGGTCCGAGTGGCGCAGCAGCTCCAGTGACTGGGCTTCGGTCTTTCCCAGGTCGAGCCCGGCGTCCAGCATGATCCGCGACCTCGGTACACCGGCGGCCTCGGCCTCCGCACCGCGGTCTCGCAGGAAGACGCAGACCTCGCTGACCACGTCTTCGTAGTGAGGGTTCGGGTCCGGCACGCGAGGGGCCAACCGGATGTGGGTGGCCACCACAGAGGCGCCGGCCGCCGCGACCGACGGGAGGTACGCCGGGTCGGCGAAGCCCGAGATGTCGTTGCCGACCACCGCGCCCGCTCGGAACGCTTCAGCGGCGACCGCCGCCCGCCACGTGTCACAGGCCAGAGGCACATCGAACCGATCACGCAACGCGGCGATGGCCGGCACCACCCGGTGCAGTTCTTCGTCCAAGGTGACCTCAGGGCCCGGGCCCGCCTTCACACCACCGATGTCGAGGGCGTCGGCCCCGTCCCGGACGAGCTGGTCGGCCCGGGCCAGGAACGCGTCGAAGGCGAAGTACCGACCGCCGTCATAGAAGGAGTCGGGGGTGCGGTTCAAGATCCCGAACACCGCTGCTCGGAACGTGACGTCGAGGCGGTGGCGGCCGAGCTCGAGGAGCACTAGGCGACCCTACCGGCAGCCCCGACGCGCCGGATCTCGAAGGCGAAGCCTGGACCCGCACCTTCAGCTTCGGCGCAACGGCTACGACGGTGACCGTCAACCCGCCGATGGCCAGCGCCGTGCCGGGCGACGGAACCGACGCGCCGCTCACCAGCCCGCCTTGGGGCTGGAACACCCTGCCGATCGGCCAACGGTGACGCAGAGCAGCGCCCTGTGCCGCGGCGGTGGCCCCGCCCCCAGGGAAGATCACCAGGTCGATCCGGCGAACCCGCGTCTGGCGAAGCGCGGCGAGCAGGCGGTCCGCTGGTGCACGGCCGCTCACCTCTACCACCGTGGCCCCGCCGGCCCGCCAGACCACGACCCCCGCCGTCGGCTCGGCTCGCACTGGCGGCTTGGACCAGCGCGCCGCCAGCGCCGGCCCGAGCAGGGCCAGCACGACCAGCGCATGGCCAGGTCCTATCCAGCGGCGCCGTCCCGAGCGCACCGCGAACACCACCATGGCCAAGCCGGCGATCATCACCGCCGCGTGCCCAGGGCCGATCATCCCGAGAGGCAGGCCGGCCGCCCGCTCGGCCACGCCGGACACCCACGCGATCATCACGCGGGTCGGGAGGTGCAGCGCCGCAGCCAACCCACCGCCGGTGACTCCGGCAACCAGCCCGGCGCCGAGGCCCCACACCATCACCAGCCCGGCGACCGGCACGGCGAGCAGGTTGGCCGGCACGGCCACCACCGGCAGACCGCCGAAGCTGGCCAGCATCACCGGAGCCACACCGGCCTGCGCAGCAAGGGTCACCGCGAGGGCCTCCGCCAGCGGGCTCGGGCCGGGTAGGGAGCGTCGGACGGCGGGCGCCAGCAACACGATGCCCAGCGACGCGCCCACCGAGAGTCGGAAGCCGATCGAGTCGACGAGGAACGGGTCGACGAGCACGAGGCAGGCCACCGCGAGGGCCAGGAGCCGGATGGTCGAGACCTGGCGTCCGAATGTGGTGGCGCTGACCGCCAGCACGGCCATGACGGCCGCCCGGAGCACCGACGGCTCACCCCTCGTGATCAACGCGAAGAAGCCGATCGCTCCGACGGTCAGCGCCCAGCGCGAGCCGAGACGCAGCCGACGCATCACCGGGGCGAGCAGCGCGAGCACGAACGCCACGTTCTCCCCCGATACGGCCAGCAGGTGCGTGAGCCCCGACGCTCGAAAGTCGTCCATCACGGTGGCCGGTTCGTCGCGGTCATCACCGATGACGAAGCCCGTGAACAGCGAACGGGTTCCCCCAGGAAGCGAGACTGCCCCGCGTTCGAGCAGCCGGCGAACCCGGTTGGCCGCCCGCCACGGCGCGCTTCCCGAACCGGTCCGCTCGGCGGACGTCGCTTCCATGAGTCCGACCACGTGGTGGACCTTCAGCCACGTGTCGTCCGGCGTGACCGGCCGAACCCTGCCCTCGACCCTGATCTGCTCACCGGCGAGCGAGGCGGCGATCGCGCCATCGGCCGATCCAGAGGACCTCAGCTCGTAGCGCCGTTCGTGCCAACGCACCAGCACCCGTTCACCCCCGAGGGTGGGCGTCGGGTCCGCGACCAGGCTGACGATCCCATGCGCCGGCGCCGCCCGGATCGGACCGAGGCCGGCCTGGGCCCGGGCGCTCAACCCGGACGCCAGCAGCAACCCGGCGCCGATCAAGATCACCGGCCGGCGCAGGGACAGGGCGAGGATCGCCGCGCCCACACCGACGGTCAGCGGAAGTGGGCGGCCGAACCTGGCTCCGGCGACCACGGCGAGCGCCAAGCCCACCGCTCCACCATCGCCCAGCGAATGGGATCTGGTCTCCGGAGCTGGAAGGGCATGCACCGCTCAGACCCGGACCTTCGGCCGCAGCGCGGCCAGCTTCGCCTCGCCGATGCCGGGCACGTCGAGCAGTTCATCCACCGAGTGGAACGGGCCGTGGTCGGTGCGGTAGGCGAGGATCGCTGCCGCGGTGGCCGGCCCCACGCCCGGCAACGTGTCGAGTTGGTCGGCAGTGGCCGTGTTCAGGTCGACGGGTTCGGCCGAGGGTGCCGACGACGGGCCGCTCGCCGACGGGCCCGTGCTGGCCGTCGACTGGCCGTCGCCACCTCCGGAGCCACCCGTGGGACCAACCGGCAACGGAGCCACCTCGCCGACCTTCGGCACGTACACCCTTTGGCCGTCGGCCAACGTCTCAGCGAGGTTGAGCCGGCTGCGGTCCGCACCGGCCGCCAAGCCCCCTGCGGCCCGAACCAGATCGTCGACCCGTGCGCCCGACCTCAGCCGGTAGAGGCCGGGCCGGCGCACCGCCCCGGCCGCGTCCACGACCACGGCGGAGGAAACCGCCGACGTTGACGTTGCGGCGGCGCTGGAGCGCCCTTCGGCGTCTGTCCGAGCGGCTTGGACGGCGCTGGCTCGGGGCAGCGTGGACTCGATCGCCGGGGTCGGCGGGCGCAACAGCCAGACCGCGGCGACGGCCAGGAGGACCGCTCCACCGCCACCCACCGCCAGGCGACCCGGACTGACAGGCACCCGCGCCAGCAGGGTGGCGATCCGGCTTCCGAACGGCGCGGGGGCTTCAGGGCGATCGAACCGCGCCCCGGCCCGCGGTTGTCGTGTGTCGTCGTCGCGGGCCTGGCGATCGACCGGGGAGTTGGGCAGGGTCGGTGAGTCGGGCATGGGCCCTCCAGGGCGCGCAGCGTCGGCGGAGGGGGAAGGCAGGGGAGCCTGAGGGCTCGAGGGAGGCGGCCACCACACGCCTCGTCGGCCAGCTTAGGCCACGATCCGGCCGACCCGGCAGGGCCGTCCGTTCCTCGCCCGTCGACTCAGCGACGGGCCAACCACTCGGCTTCGATCTCGAAGGGGATGCGACGGTACGCCGCCCAGTGCGAGTACCCCCTCAACCGCCACCGGAAGTACGGCGAGAGGTAGCGCAGCAGGAAACGCGCCGCGCCATTGCACTTCCATTGACGGACGTGTTCGCGCTCGTGGCGCAGGAGACGCGGATCTCCCGCCGCTGAGCGGCGCACGCTGATCAACGAACCGATCGTGGTCGCCGCCGCGCCCGGAGCCACCGGGCCACCGACCCACAGCCAGTAGCCGTCCCGGCGTTGGAGTCTCACGGGATCGGCCCGCCGATCGAGGGGCGGCCTAGAAGAGCTTCGCGGTGAGCGCCTTGCGGTACTCGCCGGTGCGAGGATCGTCCGGCCCCAACAGCTCGAGGACGTCGAGGAACTCCTGGCGGGCTGCTTCGTCGTCCTTCACCCGGCCGAGCAGGGCATCGAGCCGGGCGGCAGGATCGTTCATGGCAACCCCTGAGGTGCGAGCCAACGCCGCTACCCGGCGCGTCTCGGCCGTCTCAGGGATGCGCTCCAGCAGGGCCAGTGCCTCGTCGTGGTCATCGCGCTCCACCAGGAGTTCAGCCAGCGAGACGATCGCCCGCTCGTGCCCCGGGTCGAGCTCCAAGGCCTTGCGCAGCGAAGCCTCGTCACCGGCTTCGACCAGCTGAGACAGCTCGACCTCGACCGAGCTGGGCAACAGCGCGTCCACAAACTTGCGGACCTGCGCCTCCGGCTGGGCACCGACGAACTGGGACACGATCTCGCGACGGTGCAGGGCGAACACCGCGGGGATCCCCTGGACCTGGAACATGGCGGAGAGCCGAGGGTTCTCGTCCACGTTGACCTTGGCCAGCTCGACCTGCCCGCCGGTCTCGCCGACCACCCGCTCGAGGATGGGCCCCAGCGTCTTGCACGGCCCGCACCAGGGAGCCCACAGGTCGACCACCACAGGTGCCTGCTCGGATCTATCGAGGACCGCGGTTCCGAACGTGGCATCGGTGACGTCGACCATGAGCCAACGCTACCGGTGTAATCTCCATGAACGACCCACGAGGCACAGCCCCATCGCCACTAAGTTCCACCCGATGAGCACACCGGTCGTCGAGGGCGTCGACGTCGACAGGGTCACCGACTGGTTCATCGCTCATGCCGGCGAGGTGACGCCTCCATTGCGGTTCGACCTGATCGCCGGCGGCCGGTCGAACCTGACGTTCCGGGTCACCGATGCGGCCGACCGGGCGTGGGTTCTTCGCCGGCCCCCGCTCGGGCACGTCCTCGCCACTGCCCATGACATGGGCCGCGAGCATCGGATCATCTCAGCGCTCGGCCCGACCGATGTGCCGGTCCCGCCGACGATCGGCTTGTGCCGGGACGACTCGGTGAACGGTGCGTCGTTCTATGTCATGGGGTTCGTCGACGGCCACGTCGTCCGTGACGTCGCGGAGGCGAAGCGCTTCACCAGCGACCAGCGCCGGCGTACCGGGTACTCGATCGTCGACACCCTCGCCCGCATCCACGCCGTGGACATCGACGCCGTCGGCCTCACCGATCTGGGCCGCAAGGAGGGCTACATCGCCCGGCAACTCAAACGCTGGTACGGCCAATGGGAGCAGTCGAAGACCCGTGATCTGCCCGACGTGGACTTGGCGCACGAGCGACTCAGCGCGACCATCCCCAACCAGGGCCCCGCGACCATCGTCCACGGTGATTACCGCTTGGACAACTGCATGGTCGACGACGACGGGCAAGTGATCGCCGTGCTCGACTGGGAGATCTGCACGCTCGGCGATCCGCTGGCCGATGTCGGGCTGTTGATGGTGTATTGGTCCCAGTCCGATGACGACCACGCGGCTCTGCCCGGCGGCGCCACGAGCCTCGACGGCTACCCCGTCCGCTCGGAGTTGCTGGAGCGCTACGCCCAGGTGAGCGGCAGGGATGTGTCGACCATCGACTTCTACATGGCTTTCGGCTACTGGAAGCTGGCCTGCATCCTGGAAGGCGTGTACGCCAGGTACGTGGGCGGAGCGATGGGCCAGGCCGCTACCGGCTATGAGTTCTTCGCCGAACAGGTGCGGTTGCTGGCCGAAGCGGCGCGCACCGCCACCGACCGGATGCAGGAGTAGAGCCATGGCTGCCGCCTACGAGCTGCACGACGAACCCGAGCTCGATTCTCCGGTCCTCGTCCTCGCCCTCGAGGGCTGGATCGACGCGGGGTACGCCGCGGCATCGGCCGGGGCGTCGCTGCTGTCCCACTTCGACACGACGCCGGTAGCGACCTTCGATGCCGACGACCTGCTCGACCACCGGGCTCGACGCCCGATCATGCACCTCGTCGACGGCGTCAACACCGGCCTGACCTGGCCGGGGATCGAGCTGCGCTCGGCGTCGGATCAGGCGGGAAACGACCTGTTGTTCCTGCTCGGCGCCGAACCGGACCATGCCTGGCGGGCGTTCACCGCGGCGGTCGTCGATCTCGCGCTCCAGTTCGGCACCCGCACGGTCGTCGGCCTCGGCGCGTACCCCGCCGCGGTACCTCACACCCGACCGACGCTGCTGTCCTGCACCGCCAGCACACCCGAGGTGGCAGCCGCTTGGCCGTATCTCAGAGGGACCTTGGACGTACCAGCCGGCGTACAGGCGGCCATCGAACGCCGGTGTGCCGAGGTCGGCTTGCCGGCGATCGGCCTCTGGGCTCAAGTTCCGCACTACACCGCGGCCATGGCCTACCCGGCGGCCGCCCTAGCTCTGCTCGAGTCGTTGGTCCAGGTGGCCGGCGTCCTGGTGCCCACCGGTGATCTGGCTGAGGAGGCGGCCACCGCTCGCGGCCGGCTGGACGCCATCATCGCCGACAACCCCGAGCACGCCGAGATGGTCGAGCATCTCGAACGAGAAGCTGATCATCAGGTGCAGGCCGGTCCCCTCCCCTCAGGCGACGATCTGGCGGCCGAGCTCGAGCAGTACCTGCGCGAACAAGACGACTGAGCAGACGTTCCCGCGTAAGCCGGGTGCCTCTCGCCGGAGCTGGCGTGGGCCGGAGAGTCGGCCCGGCCGGACGTTAGGGTTCGGTTGTGCGCGTCGATGGCGGGATCGGAACCGAGCTCGGCCGGGTGGGCGAGGCGGTAAACGAAGCCGAAGTGGCCGGCTACGACGGTGTCTGGAGCGCCGAGACCAGTCGTGACCCGTTCCTCCCGGTCCTGCTCGCCGCGGAGCACACCGAGCGGATCCAGCTGGGCACGGGCATCGCCGTAGCCTTCGCCCGGAGCCCGATGACCCTCGCCCAGACGGCCAACGACCTGCAGGTGTTCTCCAACGGTCGGTTCCTGCTGGGACTCGGCTCCCAGATCAAACCGCACATCGTGAAGCGGTTCAGCATGGAGTGGTCCCATCCTGCGGCCCGCATGCGTGAGTTCATCCTGGCCCTCCGCGCCATCTGGGATTGCTGGGACAACGGCACCAAGCTCGACTTCCGCGGCGACTTCTACAGCCACACGCTGATGACGCCGTTCTTCAACCCCGGCCCGAACCCGCATGGGCCGCCGAAGGTGTTCCTGGCCGGCGTCGGCGAGCGGATGACCGAAACGGCGGGCGAAGCGGCCGACGGGTTCCTGTGCCACGCCTTCACCACCGAGTCCTATCTGCGCGAGGTCACCCTTCCGGCGCTCGGCCGAGGCCTCGCCAAAGCCGGGCGCACGATGGACGCCTTCGAGATCTCGGGGCCCGCGTTCGTCGTGACCGGCGGGACCGAGGAGGAGATGGAGGCCTCGGCCAAGGGAACCAGGGAGCAGATCGCGTTCTACGGCTCGACCCCGGCCTATCGCGGGGTGCTCGAGCACCACGGGTGGGGCGGCCTGCAGGACGAGCTGAACACGCTTTCCAAGCAGGGCCGGTGGGTGGAGATGGGCCAGCTCATCACCGACGACATCCTGCACACGTTCGCGGTGGTCGGCGAACCCGAACAGATCGCCGCCGGTCTACATGACAGGTACGGCGACGTGGTCGATCGGATCAGCTTCTACGCGCCATATCGCTCCGACCCGGAGCGCTGGCAGAAGGTCATGGCACAGCTACACGCCGCGTAGTCTTCGTCACCGAACCAGAGGTCGGCGACGAGTGCGCTCACCCGCCGACCAGGGCCAGGATCTCCTCTCCGTAGTTCTCCAGCTTGGCCGGACCGATGCCTTCGCAGGCCGACAGCTCCACCAGGCTGGAAGGGCTGGCCATGACGATCCCCTGCAGGCACCGATCGGTCAGGACGACATAGGCGGGAACCCCATCGGCGCGGGACCGTGTCGTCCGCCACGCGCGCAGCGCCGCTTCGATCCTGGCCTGATCGCCGGTGAGCGGTTCGAGCTTGGTGGGCGCCGCTCGCCTCGCGCCGCTGGCCGGGCGCTTGGGCGCGGTGGTCGGAGTGGGCGGCGCGGTGGGCGCCGCTGATACGGGCGCCACCCCCGTCAGCTGGTCGAGGAACGGCGAGCGTCGGGAACGGTCGCCCAGCACGGCGACCCGGTGGCGGCCCCGTGTGATGGCGACGTGCAGGACCCGCCGTTCCTCTTCCTGGTCATCGGCGAGGCGATGAGGCAGGATCCCCCGTGTCACCCCGAACACCGCCACCCGGTCCCATTCGCGGCCCTTCACCCGGTGCACGGTCGACAACGTGACGCCGCCTTCGTCGACTTCGGCTCGGAAGGCCTGGCCGAGCCAGGCTTCGAACGTGGCCGGATCGGGATGGAGGTCGGCCACCTGCAGCAGAGCTTCCAAGTCGTCGAGATGGCTCGATCCCTGGCCGGATCCTGTGCGGTCGAGCATCCCCATGGCCTGACCTAGACCGACCTCGTCCCGCACGGCGAGCAGCACCGAGCGGGTGGTGCCGTCCTCGGCCGCGGTCACCACCAGATCGATGTCGTCGACCAGACGGTGCACCTTGTCCGCGTCCTTGTCGGGCACGGTGCCCGCTATCCCTCTCAGCGCGGGAACGGTCCAGGTGACGCGCCGGCCGAGCCGTTCGGAGAACCAGGGCGGAAGTCCCCGGGACGGTCGCCGGAGGATCTCGATCACGTCGCGGGCCGGCACGTGGCCGGCTGAGCCGGCGATCCGTAGGTAGGCCAAGGCCGCCCGCAGCCCGGTTCGGTCGAGCACGTCGGGTCGCAGGGCCGAGCGCAGCGGCACCCCCGCCTCGTGCAGCGCCACATGGGGGGCCAGCAGCAATGAGTTGACCCGGGTCAGCACGGCGATCGAGTCCGGGTCGACCTCGGGCGCGGCCAGCCAGCCGGTCACCACGTCGGCGGTCGTGCGAGCGCCCGCGTCCGGCGCGTGTTCGACGATCTGCAGGCCGTCGGGCGCGGGATCGGCTGAGGGACCCGGCTCGATGGCCTTGTCCACGCGGCGGTGGTTGTAGCCGAGCAGCGTGGCCGCCCCGGCGACGACCTTCGCAGGGCAGCGGTAGTTCACGGTCAGAGGGTGCGAGGCGGCGCCGGGGAACAGCTCGCTGAAGCCGATCAGGAACCCAGGATCCGCGCCCGCATGTTGGTAGATCACCTGGTCGTCGTCACCCACCGCGAACACGTCGAGCGCGGGAAGGGAGACCAAGCGGAGGAGCAGGACGTGGGCCGGCGTCAGGTCCTGGAACTCATCGACCAGCAGGTGGCGGCACCGGGCCTGGATCCGTCGGCGGAACGGCCCGTCCGAGACGAGCGCGGTGACCGCGCCGTACACCTGCTCGTCGAAGTCGACGACCCCCTCGTCGCACAAGCGCCTCCGGTAGGCCGGGAAGACCTCGACGAGGTTCGCCACGTCGTCACGCGCCGCTTCGACCTCTTCGGGGTCCCGCAACCCGAGCCGCACGAGCGAGATGGCTTCCACGTAGGGCCCGACGGGGTCGGTGTTGACCCGGCGGCGGCCGACGGGAGCAACCTGTTCCACGATGCGCCGTGCCTCGCGCTCGTCGATCAGAGGCGGAGACGCACCTCGATGCTCGGTGAGCACCCACAGACCGAGCGAGTTCAGCGTCCGGATCCTCGGCCGGAGATCGCTGGTGCGTTCCTGGAGCTCCAGTTGGGCCTGTTTGTTGTAGGCCACGGCCATCGCGTCGTCGGGCCCGTAGCCCCACTGGCGGTGGAGATGGCGGAGCCGTTCGGTGAGCACCCGGGTCTTGCCCGATCCGGCCGGAGCGATCACCCGGGCCGGCCCCGCGCCGTGGGCCACCGCAGCCAACTGGTCCGGCGCCAACTCAGCGACGGGCGGACGTGGATCGGGAGCGACGGTCAGCAGACCGTCGGCTACCGACTCGGCGTGCACGAGCACCGCCCCGCCGAGCTCTGCAGGATCGAACGGCCGGCGGGGGCCGCCGTCGATCCACGCGGCGCGACCATCGGGCAGCATGACATCGCGGTGTCCGTCGGTCGCTTCGGTGGCGCCGAGACGCAGCGCCTTGCGAGTCCACCACCAGATCGGGTCGCCGGACCGGGCGTCGTAGGCGTTGGCCCACACGAGGTGGTGCAGACGATCGAGCCACGGCTCATAGGCGGGGCCGAGCGTCCATGGCTCCTCCGTGGTGGAGCCGGGCTCCCGGAAAGACCCAGGGTCGACCTGCAACTCGATCACCACCGGTTCGCGTTCGTTCCAGGCGCGATGCAACCGGCCGACGGTGGCCGCCGGGTCACGAACCGACTCCGGGCCGACCGTCACCACACCGGCGCCGGCCCAAGCGGCGGGTATCGGGCTACCCGGCGCGATGATCACGCTGCGACCTAGCGCGACGGGTCCGGGAACAGCCACGGTTTGCACCGTAGGCCGGGGCTGTGACGCGGTGGCCTGCGGGGGCGGCGGCGGTCGGCTCAGACCGGCCGGATGTCAGCTGTCGACTTCGGACAGCTGGGCTCTCAGGTCGAGCAGGATGCGGCGCAGCATCCGGGACAGGTAGGACTGGCTCACGCCGATCCGTCGAGCGATGTCGTCTTGACCCATCCGCTCGAAGAAGCGCATCCGGATCACCTCCCGGTCACGCTCGGGCAGCGTGGCCAGAAGATCGTCGACCAACAACCGCTCGTCCACCCGGCCGAAGCCCTGCTCGCGGCTGGACAGCAGCTCCTCGGCCATCACGGTGGATCCGTCGTCGCCGGTGCGGGTGATGCCACCGGCCGTCCGTGCGCCACCGGCCTCGAGCGCTTCGAGGACGTGCTCGACCGTCTCACCCATGGCCTCGGCCAGCTCGGTCACGTTCGGGGACCGACCGAGCCGATGGGTGAGCTGCTCGTCGACCCGCCGCAGGGTGAGGTGTCGCTCCTGGGCGCTCCGCGGCGGCCGGACCGCCCAGCTCTTGTCACGAAGCCAACGCTTCAGCTCACCGTCGACCGTCCGGCTGGCGAACGTGGCGAACTCGACGCCCATGTCCGGGTCGAAGCGGTCGGTGGCGCGGATGATCGCGAGGAGGGCGGTCTGGCGGAGATCCTCGACCGGGATGCCGCGGGTGCCGTACCGCATCGCGTAGCGGTCCGCGACGTAGCGGTACTGTCCCACGATCTCGTTGCGGATTCGACGATCGCCCGTCCGGTGGTACTCCCGGAACCGCTCCATCCTCGCGGGCCCGCCATCTGCGGGGGCGGTCACGCCGGGATGGTACTCCGCTTCAGGAGGCGGAACACCCGGTGCCCGTCGCGTTCGGTCAGCTCGTACCCGTCGGCCAACATGTCCATCAGCTCCTGGGCCACGGGATGCAGCGCCGGTGGGGAACCGGCGCCTTCGACCTGGCCCTCGACCACCAGATCCCGGCCGACGATCTCGAAGCGCAGCTTCAGCATGGCGGAGTCGTCCAGACCCTCTATGGCGGCGGCCGCCAGCTCGTCGACGGCGACCCGAAGGTCGTCTATCTCTTCGAGGCTGAAGGACAGGTCGACCGCCATGGTCGCCGCGCTGACCCGGGCGAAGCGGAGCATCCGGACGTGGGCAGGGATGGCGAGCTGCACAGAGGAACGCTTCTGGTCCTGCACCGCTCCTCCTCGCCTCGTGCCGGCTCCTATTGGTTGTCCAGGGCTCCGGAGCGGTCACGACGGGCGGGACGTGACAGCTCCGGAGCGGTGGTGGCACGGCTGATTGGCCGCACGCGATCGGGCAGTCGACCTACCCCGGCGCGTGAGGCGGAGAACCTCCCCTCAGGAGGCCGGAGTGGCACACGGTCGTCCGGCGCAGACGTCCTCCAGCTTCCCGTCGGTCGACAGGAACGCCGCCACCATGCGCCGAACCCGGACCTCGCCTGCTCCGGCCCCGTGAGGATCCTCACCCGCTCGGGGAGCTTCGTTGGTGGCGGGCGGCGCCGGCGTGCCGAAGTCCCAGACCACCAGCGCGGAACCCGTGGCCGGCAGCCGGCGGAACCGCGGAATGGCCCAGAACGGATCACGGTCCTTGCTCCGTCCACCGGTCAGCGCCGGTGGACGAAGATGCGCGCCGATGGTGCGGGCCATGACCTCGGTGGTCACATTGGCCACCTGGTGATCCCCGAACGCCTCGAACAACAGGACGGTCTTCGGTGGGGTGCCAGGGTACGGGTCCTTGCTCAAGTGGGCGGCGTAGCCCGCGTTCTCCCCTCGGTCCCAGAGCATCTGGACCAGTGACAGACCGAGCAACTGGCCGATGCGGCTCGGGTAGGCCGGATCGAGGATGGCGGCGTAGGCATCGAAGTCGACGCTGCGATCGAGCAACGTGGCATAGGTCATCCCCGGCACGCCGAGGAACACCCGGGTCCAATCAGTGGCGACGGCCGAGGCCGCCCCGCCGATGATGCCGCCTTGGCTGTTCCCGACGAACACCAGCTTCCTGCGGTCGATGAACGGCCGGCCGTGGCCATCCCGGAAGGCCCGGTGCGAGCTGAACCCGTCGGCTGTCCGCAGCGCCCGGCCGAGCACCAGGAAGTCCACGATGCTCTGCTGTAGCCGGTCGGGCAGGGTGCGGAACCGGCCGAGGTCGCGCAAGATGCCGACCGCCACCGGGATGTCAACAGCCGACATGCCGATCCAGTCCGTGGCACAGAACGTGGTGTTGCTCTCGGCGCTGAACACGGGGGCGGCAGCGCTCACCTCGCTGGCGCTACCCAGTAGGCCGTGGCCGTACAGGCCCATGCCGCTCGGTCGCGCCATGCCGTCCGGGCCCATGGCGCTTCGCGGGATCACGCAGATGAAGTTCGCCGGCCGGATCCCGTGCGGCGCCGGGAGCGGGTCGTGCGGCCCGGACCCGTTGGTCAGCACGGATCCGGGCCCGCCTTTGCCGGTGAGGAAGTTGGGCACGTCGACCGTGCCGGTGATCTGGCGCAGGACCGGGCCAGACGGGGGCGATTCGACGCCGGTGACGTGGAACCGGGGTGCCTTGGTCCCGAGTAGGCGAAACGTCTCGTCGCGCATGTGGAGCAGGCGCTCGGAGAGGTTCCGGGTGCTGGCCACCGTGAAGTCCCAAGCCAGGTAGAGCCCGCGGTGGGTCACACCGGCCCGCCGGGCGGTGGCCAGGATGCGAGCCATGGCGGCGGCCCGGTGGTCGCGGGCTCCGCTCACCAGGTAGCGGGCGAACGCCCGAGGCGCACGGAGCACCCGACCGCCCGTGTCCACCATGTTGCGCAGCGCCACCACGTAGCGATGGCCTTCGACGAGGTTCACCGCCGGATGGATGATCAGCAACCGACCACCATCGGTACGAGCCTTGCTGTCGAGTTCGGCCCAGTAGGGCCAGCGCCGTCCCGTGACCAAGTCGACCAGCACGACCGGCGCCCGCCGATCCAGAGACCGTCCGATGTCGGTGACCGGGACGATCCTGGTCGCTTTCGGATCGAGGCCGGGGACGTGCACCAGGATCGGCGACCCAGGTGAGAAGCCGTCGTTGCGGTTCCACTCGGTGGGATCCATGTGGATCCTTTGGACGTTGGCCGGCATCGAAGCCCGGCGCAGAGACACCCTCCGTCCGGTGGAGGTCGTCTTGTCGGCTCGGGTGAACACGTCGTTCGGGAACGGGAGCAGGCAGGCCGTCGCGTCGAACGGGTCACAGGCCAGCGTCGGTGTCGGCGCGGCATCGGTGGACGCATGAGGTCTCGACCGCTCCGGCCTCGAGCTCGGCGCGTCTACACGACGGTCCGTCCCACTCCCACCGCTGGTGCATGCGGCCACGAGCGATGCGGCAACCAGCATCACGATGAGCTGAGTAGCGAGTGGGGTCCGCCGTGGTGCTCCGGTCATCGGCTGAGTCTTGCGCCTCCGCCGAGTCTTGCGCCTTCGCCGAGGAGCGGCCCGGCTGTTCAGACGGGTTGCAGCTCGTGTTCGAGGTACCGGCTGCGGCAGAGGGACCGCTGGAGCTTGCCGGAGCTGGTCTTCGGGAGGCTTCCTGGTGCCACGAGCACGACCTCCTTGGCGGGCAGGCCCACCGCCGAGCGGATCCGGGCGGCCATCGTCTTGCGCATGGCCACCACGTCGTCGGACTTGGACTCGGCCACGACGACCAACGCCTCCTGGCCCTGCCGGCCGTCGACCCCGAAGGCGATCACGTTTCCGGCTCGCACGCCATCGACCCCGACCACCGAACGCTCGACGTCTTCGGGGAAGACGTTGCGTCCGCCGACGATGATCATGTCCTTGATGCGTCCGCACAGGACCAGCTCGCCGTCCACGAGGTAGGCCAGATCACCGGTGCGGAGCCAACCATCGTGGAAGGCGGCGGCCGTGGCTTCGGGATGGCGGTAGTACCCGATGGTGACCGAGCTGCCCCGGATCTCCAGCTCACCCACCTCTCGGTCTTGGCGGCGGCGACCCGATTCAGGGTCCACCACCCTGATCTCGAGGCCCGGCACCGGCCGGCCGAGGAGGGCCAGCCTCCGGGTGCCCGGGGCGGCGGGATCTGCGGGCGACGCGTAGCGCTCGGTCTCCAGCACGCGAAGGTCGACGTCGTCGGTGCGCAGTCCCGACATCGGCTCCGGGAACGTGCCGGCGATTGCCACCTCCGCCATGCCGAACGCGGGGAACACCGCACCGGGGCGCAGACCGTGCCGCCGGCCGGCCTCGACGAACGCCTCGACCGCGTCGGGGTCCACCGGCTCGGCCCCGTTGAGAGCGATGCGCAGCGGTGACAGGTCGAGGCCGTCGAGCCGCTTGAGCGCACGGGTGGCCAGCGCCCAGGAGAAGTTCGGGCCGGCGGTGATCGTGCCTCGATGGTCCGAGAGCCATTGCATCCAGTGGGCGGGGGACGCCATGAAGTCCTGGGGCCCGGCGAGGACGAGATCAGCCCCGGCGGTCATCGGCACGGTGAGGAGCCCGACCAGGCCCATGTCGTGGTACAGCGGCAGCCAGGACACGACGACGTCATGGTCAGGGTCGAACCTGGCAGCCGCCTGCATGGCGTCGATGTTCGCCCCCACGGCGCGGTGCGGGAGCATGACTCCCTTCGGGTCCGACGTCGAGCCACTCGTGAACTGGATGATGGCCAGCGCCGTCGGATCGATCACCGGTGCGTCGAACCTCGCCACGTGGCCGCCGATGTCACCCAGCTCGTCCAGGAGCACCATGGGTGCAGAACCTGGGCGAGGTTCGACGAACGGCGCCAGCTCCCGATCGATCAGCACCAGCGCGGCATCCGCTGAGGCGATCCGACGGTGCGTCTGGTCGATGAACTCCTCCACCGAGGACATGCGCATCGGCAGCGGCAGGATCACCGTCGTGGCGCCGGCCAGCCAGACGGCCTGGATGGCGGTCACCAACGGTCGTGACGTTGGGCCGAGGAGGGCGATGTGGGCTCCGGGGCTCACACCCCGAGCCTGCAGACCAGCGGCCATGGCCCTCGCGTCCTCGTGGATCTCCGACCACGAGACCCGGACCGGCTCGGCGGATCCGAGGAACGTGATGTGACCGCCGCGGGCGAGCGCGCCGTCGATGCGCTGGGGAAGGGTGAGCACGAGACCTACGACCGCCCGGACCGCTGGCCGGTTACCGATCTGCTTGACCTGGATCGGACCGGAGGCTCCCATCCCGCCGAGGCCCGCGCCGAGCCCAGCGATCAGCAGCACGTTTGCCGTGGTTGGGAGCGCAGCGAGCCACCCGGCAAACGCCGTCGAACCGCCGCGGCGGAGCGAGGCCGGGGTCGACGGGATCAGGAAGCGTCCGCTGAAAGCGGGCAACGTCCCGAAGGGGGTACCACTACCGTGCCGGCATGGCCGAGCCGGCTGCTTCTCCTACCCACCAGACCGCGGACGTGCCGCCGCACCGCTACACCGCCGACCTGGCCCACCAGTTGGAAGCCGCCTGGCAGGAGCGATGGGAGCGGGACGGCACGTTCAACGTGCCGAACCCGGTCGGTGACCTGAGCGCGGGCTTCGACGAGGTCGCCGACCGGCCGAAGCTGTACGTGCTCGACATGTTCCCGTACCCCTCGGGCGAAGGTCTGCACGTCGGCCACCCGCTCGGCTACATCGGCACCGACGTCTACGCCCGCTACCAGCGGATGAACGGCCGCAACGTCCTGCACACGATGGGCTACGACGCGTTCGGGCTGCCGGCTGAGCAGTACGCGGTGCAGACCGGCACCCATCCGCGGGCCACCACCGAGGCCAACGTCGCCAACTACCGGCGCCAGCTCCGGCGTCTGGGTCTGGGGTATGACAACCGGCGCAGCGTCGCCACGACCGACGAGTCGTACTACCGCTGGACCCAGTGGATCTTCCTGCAGATCTTCAACTCGTGGTACGACCAGGACGCGCAGTGGGCTCGCCCGGTCGAGGAGTTGGTGGCCGAACTGGACGCGGGTCTCCGTCAACCGGCTCCCGACACCAATCTCAGCGGTCGGCCGTGGGCTGAGCTGGACGAATCCGAGCGCCGAGCGGTCATCAACAACCATCGCCTGGCCTACCGGGCCGAGGCCTCGGTGAACTGGTGCCCGGGCCTCGGCACCGTTCTGGCCAACGAAGAGGTGACGCCCGACGGTCGATCCGACCGGGGCAACTTCCCGGTGTACCGCCGGCCGATGCAGCAGTGGATGATGCGCATCACCGCCTTCGCCGACCGTCTGCTCTCCGACCTGGACCTGCTCGACTGGCCGGAGTCGATCAAGCTCATGCAGCGGAACTGGATCGGCCGCAGCACCGGGGCGCGGGTCACGTTCACCGTTCCCGGTGGCCCCGCGGTCGAGGTGTTCACCACCCGGCCCGACACCCTGTTCGGTGCCACCTATCTGGTGTTGGCGCCGGAGCATCCGTTGGTGGACAGGCTCACGGCCGAGGCCTGGCCCGACGGCACGAAGCCGGCCTGGACGGCTGGAGCAGGCAGGCCCGGCGATGCGGTGTCGGCCTACCGCCGAGCGGCCAGCCGCCGGTCCGAGCTCGAACGGCAGGCCGAGGCGCGGGCCAAGACCGGCGTGTTCGTCGGTTCGTTCGCCCGCAACCCGGTCAACGACGAACCGATCCCGATCTTCGTGGCGGACTACGTGCTCATGGGCTACGGCACCGGGGCGATCATGGCCGTGCCGGGTGAAGACCAGCGGGACTGGGACTTCGCCGCTCAGTTCGATCTGCCGATCGTGCGCACCGTCGAACCACCTCCCGGGTTCGACGGCGACGCGTACCTGGGAGACGGACCGGCGATCAACAGCGGGTTCCTCGACGGGCTGGAGGTCGAGCAGGCGAAGGCCCGCATCACCGATTGGCTGACCTCGGAGGGCCACGGACGAGGCACGGTCCAGTACAAGCTGCGCGACTGGTTGTTCAGCCGCCAGCGGTACTGGGGGGAGCCGTTCCCGATCGTGTACGGCGAGGACGACCTGCCACGGGCCGTCCCGGCCGAGATGCTGCCGGTCACCCTCCCCGACCTGGATGACTTCGGGCCGACGACGTCGGATCGAGAGGACTCCGAGCCCGAGCCGCCGCTGGGCCGGGCCACCGACTGGGCCTCGGTGGTCCTCGACCTCGGCGACGGGCCGCAGCGGTACCGCCGGGAGCTGAACACGATGCCGCAGTGGGCCGGTTCTTGCTGGTACGAGTTGCGCTACCTGGATCCGAACAACGACCAGGTGTTCGTGGATCCCGAGAACGAGCAGTACTGGATGGGCCCTTGTGGGCCTGGCGATCCGGGCGGCGTCGATCTGTACGTCGGAGGCGTGGAGCACGCCGTGCTGCACCTGCTCTACAGCCGCTTCTGGCACAAGGTCCTGTTCGACCTCGGGCACCTCAGCTCGCGTGAGCCGTTCCGCCGGCTTTTCAACCAGGGCTACATCCAGGCCTACGCCTATCTCGACGAGCGCGGGATGTACGTCGACGCGGCGGGGGTCGATGAAGCAGGTGAGGGCACCTGGTATTTCGACGGCCGGCCGGTCAGCAGGGCGTCCGGGAAGATGGGCAAGTCGCTCAAGAACTCGGTGAGCCCGGACGAGATGTGTGAGCAGTACGGCGCCGACACGCTCCGCCTCTATGAGATGTTCACCGGCCCGCTGGACCAGAGCCGCCCCTGGGAGACCAAGGCTGTGGTCGGCATGTACCGCCAGCTGCAACGGATCTGGCGCACCCTGATCGACGAAGAGTCGGGGCTCGTCCGGGTGGACGATGCGCCGGCCGACGACGCCACCCGGCGCGTCCTGCACCGCACGATCGCCGCGGTCCGCGACGGCATGGAGAGCCTGCGCTTCAACACGTGCATCGCCCGGATCACCGAGCTCAACAACCACCTGACCAGTGAGCACGCGCGTTCAGCGGTGCCACGCGAGGTGGCCGAACCATTGGTTCTGCTCCTCGCTCCCTTGGCCCCACACGTCGCAGAGGAGGTGTGGTCGCGCCTCGGCCACGACCGATCCGTCGCTGAAGCACCGTTTCCCGTGGCCGACCCCACTTGGCTGGTAGCCGATACGGTCGAGATCCCGGTTCAGGTGGACGGCAAGGTGCGCGCTCGCATCTCCCTGCCACCCGACGCCGACCCGGCGGCGATGGAGGCTGCGGCCCGAGCCGATGCCAAGGTGACGTCGCTGGTGGACGGTCGGCAAGTCGCCCGGGTCGTGGCCGTTCCGGGGCGTCTGATCAACTTCGTCCTCGCCGGGTAGCGCCGCGGGTGGACTACGCTCCACTGCTCCGATGGGGCTATAGCTCAGTTGGTAGAGCACTTCCATGGCATGGAAGGGGTCTGGGGTTCGATTCCCCATAGCTCCACTGGTTCCCCCAGCGGCTGCAGGGTCGACGGCACCACCGCGTCTGTCGGCTTGATTACACGTCGGTGACAGCGGGACGTGGGCGCCGGATGTGCCGAAGATCACCGCTGGGGTTGACGGTCCGTGGTATTCTGCCGCCGGTCAGTTGCCGAACTCGCCGAGATCGGGACAACCGTCACATACCCCTCAAACAAATGGAGTTTCTGTGCCCAAGTTAACAACAAGAGTTGCAGGGGTCGTCTCGGCCATGTTCCTGCTGGTAGCTGTCTTCCTGGTGGCCAGCCCTGGCTCATCCGGCGCAGCCGCAACGGATCCCACCGGCAGCGCGTTCGGGATCAGCGCTACGGGTCCGGTCACCATCGCCCCGACGCCCACCGCTCCGCCCGACGCCACTGCCGTGGGCGTGACTATTCCGGGTGTGGGATCGGTTGGCGCACTCACCGCCACGGCGAACCAGACCGGCACCGCCTTCACCAGCACGGCTTCTGTCGCTAATGTCAACCTCGGCAATGGCCAGCTCACTGCTGATCTGATCAGTTCGACCTGCACCGCCGACGGAACGACCTTGACCGGCGACTCGAGCTTCGCCAACCTGAGCATTGCCGGCATGATGCAGGCTGTTTCGGCGCCCCCCAACACGGTGATCCCTCTGGGCGCACTCGGTTCGGTGACGTTGAACGAACAGATCACCTCTCCTGACGGACAGACCCTCACGGTCAACGCCGTGCACATCACGCTGTTCCCCGGGACGGCCGCGCAGCAGGACATCATCCTGGCCTCCAGCACGTGCACCCTGGCCGCCGCGGTGGTCACCACGACCACCGCTTCGACCACGTCGACCACAGCAGCGACCACGTCGACCACTTCGGCTACCACGACGCCGACCTCGGCTACCACGGCACCCGTAACCACGACCACCGCACCTGGTGGCGGCGGTGGCGGTGGCGGTGGCGGTGGCGGTGGCGGTGGCGGCGGTGGTGGCGGCGGCACTGGTGGCACCGGCGCCCCTGGCGCAACGCCTGTGGCGGGGAGCCCCTCCTTCACCGGCTGATCATCCGGTTCGGCTACCGGGTCTTCACAGACCCGGTAGCCCACAACTGAAGTAGTGGTTGGAGATGGCCGAGCACCTCACACAGAGGCGCTCGGCCATCTCCCTTTTTGCATCCTCATCGGCCGCCTGATCAGGCGCCGGACCTGAACAGCGGCTCAGCGGGCCTCTGAGCCCGCCGGACGCCATTCGAGCCGGGGCACGTCGGCCCACAGGCGTTCCAGCTCGTAGTAGGAGCGGGTCTCTTCCAGGAACACGTGCACGACGAACGCGCCGTAGTCCAGCAGGACCCAACGCAGATCGTCGAGCCCCTCGACCCGCAAGGGCTTCGGGCCGCCCTCGGCGGTGATCTGGGCTTCGATCTCCTCGGCGATGGTGGCAACCTGCCGAGTGTTCGCCCCGCTGGTGAGCACGAACTGGTCAGTGATGGCCAGCACATCGCCGACATCGAGCACGAGGGTCGCCCGGCCCAGCTTGTCGTCGGCCGCTCGGGCGGCGATGACCGGCCAGCGGTTCAGCTCCTCATCCACCGCTGCCCTGGCCCCTCGTGGCGGTGGTGGCCGAACCTGGTTTGCTGGTGGGCGGTCTTGCCCCGGACGAAGGCCGCCCGGCGGCCAGGAGATCTCGACCCAAGACGATGGTCACGTCCACCGCGTCGGAACCCTGGGGGCTGAACCGCACCTTCCCGTGGCCGCCAAGCGCGACCCGCATCCGCTTGGCCCGTTCCTGCTCAGCCGGGTCGCGGTACTGGATGACGGTCTCTCGACGGTTGAACCGGCGGTCGTTGCCCACCACGGTCACTGCCGCTCCCTCGAGCACCAACTTCTGCACGATGGTCGACGGGATCGGATCCCCGTCGGCCCCGTTCAAGAGGCGAACCGATACCCGCGCTCCGGGGCTCGGCGCGGTGGGGTAAGGCACCATCGCGGTGAGATCCTTGCGGACCTGACCGACCAGTGGGAAGAACACCTGGCCACCCTGGTACAGCGGAGTGCCCTGGGCCTTCACCGGCAGAGGCTCCGAACGAACCGGCCCGGCGGCCAGCGTGCGGACGAAGAAGCCGATCCCTGATCTCATCTCGCCGGGAACCGCACCGGCGGACGGCGACGGACCGATCGACTTCAGCCAGGCCTGCCAGAACAGCTGGTGGCGGTTCAGGCGGTTGAGGTCGCTCTCGTTGCGGTCGACCTTGGCTGCCAGGTACGGGCCGACTTCATTCGGTCGTAGGGCGATGGGCCCTGCGGGAAACCGCAACGAGCCTGATACCACCGTGTCCGGGTTGGTGAAGCGGATCGGAGCGCTCTTGGCGGTCAGGGCCGCCCAGCTCGCATCATCGACGTCGATCACATCGCCGAGCCCGATGTTCAACGAATCCCCCACCATGCCGACCAGCCGCGGCTCGCCTCCCGAGTTGTAGGCGGTGAGGAACCGGTCAATGCCATAGGCGGGCTTCTCCACCGCCAGGTCGATCGGCAAGAAGACCAAGGACCCCCCACCTTGGGACCCGCCCAAGGCGACGAACGTGAGCGAGACCAGGTGCCCTTTCGCATCCTTCTGGACGAGCAGGGCGGTCGGTGTGGGATCGACGATCGCTTCGTAGCCGGGGGCTCGGGGGTCGGACACCCGGGTGGTCAACGTTCCCGCCTTGCTGTCTCGGATGAGGGTCAACCCGACCCAGCCGAGCGTCGGCACCGCGCCAACCAGCAACAGCAACGCGAGGCCAAAGCCCGCCGACCGCAATCTCGAGACCGGCACGCGACCCGGCGAGACCCGGCGCCAACGCTTGGGGGTCTGTTGGTCCGGCGCATCCACTGCGGAGACGTCATCTGCGGTGGGCAACGACGTCACAGAACGGACGAACGGCGGTCGACCATCCGTTGGGGGAACGCTCGACAGTGCGAGCCGCCTGACCGCGGGGCTGGGTCGGGGCCGCCCCGGACGCTCAGGCGGCTTCGGGCTCATTCCCCCACACGATAGAGCCGACGTCGGTCGATACATGTCACGACGCCATGGGGCGTCAGGAAGTCGATCGGCCGTCCCTCCGCCACCCGCACCCTCAGATCGGTGCTCGACACATCCACGGCTGGGCTGACCACCCGTTCCCAGCGGAATCGATCGGGCAGCGGCACGGAAACACCTGGCCGGTCCACGACGACCAGGGTGGCCAGGTCAGCGATCCGCTCGGGTCGTTCCCACGTGTCGATGCCGGCCGCCGCGTCGGCCCCGAGCACCAGGAACAGGTCATCTGACGGACGACTTTGGTGCAGCGCTTCGAGCGTGTCGGCGGTGTAGGAGGGGCCGCCCCGGTCGATCTCGATCGTGCTCGGCTCAATTCCGTCGACTCCTTCCAATGCGGCGGCGACCAAAGCCAGCCGATCGGCGGCGGGGCTCACCGCCCGCTGATCCTCCTTCTGCCACGGCTCGTCTGCCACAACCATGAGGACCAGATCGAGGGCCAAGGCATGGCGAACCTCACTGATGGCCACCAAGTGGCCGATGTGAGGAGGATCGAACGTTCCGCCGAACACTCCCAGGCGGCCCCGGCGCTTCCCTGACTGGTTCATGGAGTCAACCATCCCAGCGGCCGGCGCCGTACATCTGATGTGGCCGCACGAGCATCACGGCAGCGCTCGTGACCGACGTCACGAGCGGGTCCGGAATGTCAGCAGGGGCGGTCACGGTTCGAAATTACCTGGCTGCAACCCCGCGTGACCCGCTTGTATCGGTGACATGCAGGGAATGTGGTTCCTACGAGGTCTGTTGGGAGAGGCACGATGAGTGATTCGGTTGGCCAGTACCTCAATGAGATCGGCCTGGTGCCGCTCCTCACCGCGGAAGAGGAGCGCCAGCTCTCCCAGACGATCGAGCGCGGCGTGGCGGCCAGGGGGCTGATCGAAGAGGGCGCCGACACGGTCGAGAACCAGCGGGCGGCGCGCCAGGCGGCGAAGGCCAAGGACCGCTTCATCCGCGCCAACCTGCGCCTGGTCGTGAGCATCGCCCGGCGATACCCGCTGCCCCCGGGCATGGAACTGCTGGACCTCATCCAGGAGGGCAACCTCGGCCTCGAGCACGCAGTGGACAAGTTCGACTGGCGCAAGGGCTTCAAGTTCTCCACTTACGCCACGTTCTGGATCCGCCAGGCGATCGGCCGAGCCTTGGACCAGAAGGCCAGCCTGGTGCGGCTTCCCGGCGATCGGTCGGCCAGCCTTCGCGCCGCGCTGCGGCAGGTGGCCGGCGACGGAGACGAGCTCGACGACGAACATGCCCGGCTGCACCGCCTCACCACCCCGACCTCGCTCGACCGCGTGGTGGGCGACGACGACGGCAGCGAGCTGATCGATCTCCTGGCCGATGACAATCCCGGCCCTGAGGCCACGGTGCTGGCCGACGCCGAGGACCGGATGGTCACGAGCCTGCTCGACGTCTTGGACAAGCGAGCGCGGTACGCCGTGGAGCAGCGGTTCGGGATCCACGATGGTCGCAAGCGCAGCTACCGCGAGGTGGGCGAGGAGCTCGGAGTCACCGCCGAGGCGGCGCGACGGATGGTGAAGCGGGCGGTCAACGCCGTTCGGAACGAAGCGGCGTCGCGCATAGACGCCGCCTGATCGCAGCCTCGTTCCGGCGCGGGATCACCGCCGCTTTGCGCCCTGGCCCGGAAGCGGTCACCCTTTTCCCGTGAGCAACGCGTGGAGCCCCACCTCGTGGCGGGACCGACCGGCCGCCCAGCAGCCGGACTGGCCCGACGAGAACGAGTTCGAGCGCGTCCTCAAGCAGATGGGATCGCTCCCCCCTCTCGTGTTCGCGGGCGAAGCGCGAGACCTCACCGACCAGCTCGCCGCGGTGGGACGCGGGGAAGCGTTCCTGCTCCAGGCGGGCGACTGCGCCGAATCGTTCGAGTCCTTCGCCGCCGACGCCATCCGCGACAAGTTGCGGGTGATCCTGCAGATGGCGGTGGTGCTCACCTACTCCTCGGGCGTTCCCACCGTGAAGGTCGGCCGCATCGCCGGGCAGTTCGCCAAGCCACGATCCACGGCCACCGAGGAGGTGGACGGTCTCGAACTTCCCTCGTTCCGTGGTCACCTGGTCAACGACATCGTCTTCGCCGCCGGCTCCCGTACCCCGTCGCCTGAGCGGCTCATCCAGGCCTACCACCAGTCGGCGTCGACGTTGAACCTGTTGCGGGCGTTCACCAAGGGCGGGTTCGCCGACCTGGCCAGGGTGCACGTGTGGAACCAGGAGTTCGTCGCCAGCAGCCGCGAGGGCAGGCGCTACGAGCGGGTGGCCGACGAGATCGACCGGGCGATGCGGTTCATGAAGGCCTGCGGGGTGGACCCCACCACCCAGCCCGCGCTGCACGTGGTCGACTTCTTCACCAGCCACGAGGCTTTGATCCTCGGCTACGAAGAAGCACTCACCCGCAGGGACTCCCTCACCGGCGACTGGTACGACTGCTCTGCTCATCTGCTCTGGATCGGCGAGCGCACCCGCCAGATCGGCGGCGCCCACGTCGAGTTCCTTCGCGGCGTCGGCAACCCGATCGGGTGCAAGGTCGGTCCCGATTGCACGAGCGCGGAGCTGCTGGCGCTCTGCGAGCGGTTGAACCCGGATCGGATCCCCGGCCGGCTGACGCTGGTGACCCGCATGGGCGCGGCTCGCGTGCAGGACGCCCTTCCGCCGCTGCTGGCGGCGGTGCGGGATGCCGGCCACCCCGTTGTCTGGGCCTGTGATCCCATGCACGGCAACACGTTCACCGCATCGGGCGGCCAGAAGACCCGGCGCTTCGATGACATCCTCGCCGAGATCGCCGGCTTCTTCAGCGCCCACCACGCCGAGGGAACGTGGCCTGGTGGCGTGCACGTCGAGCTCACCGGCGACGACGTAACCGAATGCCTCGGCGGAGCCGAGGAGATCCTCGACGCCGACCTCGACGCTCGCTACGAGACCATGTGCGATCCGCGCCTGAACGCCCGCCAGTCCGTCGATCTCGCCTTCCAAGTGGCCGAGCTGCTCCGCCACTGAACTTTCGGTGCCGAACCAAAGGTTCCGCACCGAGTTGAAGGACGGCCTTCGGCCGGCTTTCTCCTCTCGGCCGACTAACCAAGTGAGATCGACCTCGGGCGAGGGGGGTGCGAGGACGCACCCCCCTCCCGCACCCCCCGGCGGTTCCCCGGTCCCAGACGCGGCAGGACGCACCGAATGTTGACCTGGTGGCTCGGAATTTGGCACAGTGGGGAATTCCTGATCGCTTAGGTCAGTTATTGGCCGCAACCCCCCGATCTCGGAGACTCCGCCGTGCGCCAGCAACAAGAGGTCGATCCGGACCAGGCCGCAGACATCGCCAAGTTCGACACGATGCTGGCCCGCTACCTGGCCGGCGACTTGGCCGAGGAGGTGTTCCGGGTCTTCCGTCTGAACAACGGGATCTACGGCCAACGCCAAGGCGGCCACCACCAGATGGTGCGGGTGAAGGTCCCGTACGGATCGATGACGCCGGCTCAGCTCGACGTGATGGCGCACATCGCCGACACCTACTCACGGGGTTGGGGTCACATCACCACCCGGCAGAACATCCAGTTCCACTTCGTCGAGCTCGAACGGATACCCGAGGTGCTGCGAGACCTCGCCTCGGTCGGCCTGACGACCCGCGAAGCGTGTGGCGACACGGTCCGGAACGTGCAGGGTTGCCACCTGGCGGGGGCCTGCCCGTTCGAGGTGCTCGACATCAGCGCCTGGGCCGAGGCGACCTATCGCCATTTCGTGCGCAACCCGATCGCGCAACGCCTGCCCCGCAAGTTCAAGATCAACTTCTCCGGGTGCGCAACCGACTGCGGCCAGGCCATGTTCAACGACGTGGGCGTCGTGGCGACCAGCCGCACGACCGAAGACGGGGCGATCGAGGCAGGGTTCAAGGTCTTCGTGGCCGGCGGCTTGGGGGCCAACCCGCATGCCGCCCTCGCCTTGGAGGACTTCACGCCACGCGAGGAGCTGCTGCCCACCATCGAGTCGATCCTGCGGGTGTTCGACCACAACGGCAACCGCGAGAACAAGCTCCGGGCCAGGATGAAGTGGCTGGTCGACACGCTGGGCTTCGACGAGGTGAAGCGACAGGTGCTCAAGGAGCGGACGTTCCTGCTGGCTTCGTCCACCTGGCCCGGCGGCATACCGGCCGAGGTCGACAAGCTGGGCGACGAACCAGCCGGCGTGGCGGTGGGCATCACGCCGACACCGATGGGCCACGGCACCCCGGTCCAGATCGCTTCGACCGACCCGTACAGCCGGTGGGAACACGCCAACGTCGTGCGAGGCGCGGCCAAGGGCACCGTCTCTGCCTACGCCTGGGCCCGGCTCGGTGACATCACCGCCGATCAGTTCCGGGCGCTGGCGTCGATCCAGCGCGAGCTGGGCGCCGAGGTCCGGGTCACGAACCGCCAGAACCTGGTGTACCGCGGGCTCACCGAAGTGCAGCTGCCCACGCTGTTCTCCCGCCTCGAGACCATCGACATGGCCCGGCCGGGCGCTGAGCTGGCCCGGGATGTCGTGGCCTGTCCCGGTGCTGATACGTGCAACCTCGCCGTCACCCAGTCACGCGGCCTGGCCGACGCCATAGGCGCACGGCTAGAGGAGGAAGGCCTGGCCGAAGTAGGTGGGATCAGGACCAACATCTCCGGCTGCACCAACTCCTGCGGCCAGCACCACGTCGCCGACATCGGCTTCTACGGCGCCGAACGCCGAGCCCACGGCACGTCGGCTCCCGGCTACCAACTGCTGCTCGGCGGCTACGTCGGCCAGACCCAGATCAACTTCGGTGAGCGGGCGTTGCGGATGCCGGCCAAGAACGCGCCGGAAGCCGCGGTGCGCCTCGTTCGCCGGTTCGCCGCCGAACGTCAGGCGGCCGAGTCGTTCCGCTCGTGGATGGACCGCTCGGGAGGGGTGAAGGCCCTGGCCGACGACCTACGCGACCTCGACCACTTCCCGAAGCCCGACGAAGCACCGGAGTACTTCGTGGACTACGACGAGACCGGCCCGTACGTGGCCGAGGTCGGCGCATCGGAGTGCGCGACATGAGCGTCGCTTACCAGCTCTCCGTAGACGAGTTCTCCGACGAGGACCTGGCCGCCCGCAACCGCGAGTTCGAGCGTTGGCCTGCGTCGAAGATCATCCAGTGGACGGTAGACACGTTCTCGCCGCACCTCTGCTTGAGCGCGTCGATGACCGACGCCGTGCTGATCGACCTGGCTGTCAAGGTCGATCCCGCCATCGAGGTCGTGTTCATCGACACCGGCTACCACTTCCCGGAGACGTTGGCCACCGTGGAGGAGGTGCGGCGCCACTACGGGCTGAACATGCGGATCATGACCGTGGCTCGCCAGCAGGAGGCCCTCTGGCAGGCCGATCCGGAGAACTGCTGCTCGGCGGTCAAGGTGGGTCAGCTCGATCGGGCCCTCGCCGGGAAGCTGGCCTGGATGAGCGGCCTGCGCCGGGCCGAGGCGGCGAGCCGCGACGCCGCGCCGATCGTCGTCCGCGACCTGCGTGGGCTGGTCAAGGTCAACCCCATCGCCACCTGGTCGGATCGCGATGTCGCCGGCTACATCTCGGACCATGACGTGCCGGTCAACCCGCTGACCAAGCGGGGCTACCCCTCGATCGGCTGCATGCCCTGCACCACGCCGGTACGCGACGGCGAAGACCTCAGGTCAGGCCGCTGGCGGGGCCGGGACAAAGAGGAGTGCGGCCTCCACGTGATGTGACCGGCCGCGGGCCGACGGTCAGTTCCGGATGCTGAGCGTCATCCCATCGCTGATGGGCAGCAGCACCGTGGTGAGCCGAGAATCGGCGGCCACTTGGTCGTTGACCGCGCGGATGGCGACGAGGTTCGGCTCTTCGTCCTCCGCGTCGATCACCCGTCCTGACCAGAGGGTGTTGTCGAGCATGAGGATCCCGCCCGGGCGGAGGCGGGGCACCAGCTCCTCCACGTAGGTGGCATAACCGCCCTTGTCGGCGTCCACGAAAGCGAGGTCGATCACCGGGTCGGCCGGTAGGGCCCGCAACGTCTCGGCGGCCGGGGCGATCCGCAGGTCGATGCGGTCGGCCACACCGGCTTCGGTCCATGCCTGCTGGCCGATGGAGGTCCACTCCTCGCTCACGTCACAGCAGAAGAGCCGCCCCCCCTCGGCCAGGCCGCGAGCGATGCACAGCGCGGAGTATCCGGTGAACGTGCCGACCTCGATGGCGATGCGCGCTCCGATGATCCGGGTCAGCAACGTGAGGAGGAGCCCCTGCTCGGGCGCCACCTGCATCCCGGCGACATCTCCGAGAGCCTGGGTTCGGTCGATCAGTCGCTGGGCTACGCCGTCGATCGGCGCGCTGTGGGCCATGAGGTAGGCGTGGATCTCATCGGACAGAAGGAACGACTTGGGGCTCATCCCAGCGAGCTTGACACCTTTGCCTGCTCGGGTCCGACGCATCAGCTCGTGACCCATGTCATCGGCCCTGGTCGGCCCAGATCCTTGACGACCGGCCACCGGTCGAGAACCATAACGGTCGTGCTTTCGACGGCCGTTGAAGTTCCGACCCGGGTGTTGGTGTTCGGCATGGCTCGGGCCGATGGCACGATCCACGCGACCGAGCTCTACCCGGTGGCTGAAGCTTGCGGGCACACCACCGAGCAGCTCAGGTCCTGCCTGCGGCGGATGATGAGCGAGAAGCTGTTGGCGCGCGAGGGATCAGGTCGTACCGCGGTGTTCCGGACGACCCCGGCCGGTGAGCGCCTGCTGGGCACGACGATGGAACGCCATCAGCTGGCGTACCTGCAGGACGCCCAGGGTCGGGGCTGGGACCGACGCTGGCACCTCGTCGCCTTCGCCATCCCCGAAGCTCGGCGCGGCGCACGCGATCAGCTGCGGGACCGACTCATCTCGTTCGGCGGTGCAGCCGTCGGCAACGGGTTGTATGTCTCGGCGCATCCGTGGGAGAAGGATGTGCGGGGCGAAGCCGAGCGGTTGGGCGTTCTCGAGTCGCTCACCGTGGCCAGCACCGACGACCTCGACGTCAGTGGGGTCCACGATCCTCGCGGCATCGCCCAGCGGCTGTGGCCGGTGGCCGAGCTCGCGGCGCGCTACCAGCGGTTCATCGAACAGTTCGGCGGCGTGGTCCCTCTTCTGCAAGGTCTGCGGGCCCGCCACGAGCGCATCGCCGACGCCGACTTCCTTCCCGGCGCACTCCAGATGGTGATCGCCTTCAACGAGTGCTTCGGCGCCGATCCGCTCCTCCCACCCGAACTGCTGCCCCGGCCGTGGCCGGGCCGAGCGGCCCGAGAGCTGCTGGTCACCAGCCGCCGGCTCGCCCTCCGCCTCCGCGAGGCGCACGAACGGCCAGCCCTGTTCCGCGCCTTTGACGACCTCATCGAGCAGATCCCTTAGACCTCATCGAGCTGATCCCTCAGGAGACACAGTGAAGTTCGGCATCTTCTACGAGCATCAGCTCCCCCGGCCTTGGCACGAAGGCTCGGAGCACCAGCTCCTCAAGGACGCGCTCGACCAAGTGGAGCTGGCCGATCGGCTCGGCCTCGACTACGTGTGGGAGGTCGAGCACCACTTCCTCGAGGAGTACAGCCACTCATCGGCGCCTGAGGTGTTCCTGGCCGCGGCCAGCCAACGGACCACTCGCATCCGGCTGGGCCACGGCATCGTGCAACTCCCCCAAGAGTTCAACCACACGGCCCGCATCGCCGAACGCGCCGCCACCCTGGACCTGCTCTCCGACGGGCGGGTCGACCTGGGAACGGGCGAGGCATCCTCCGAAGCCGAGCTCGGCGGCTTCGGGGTCGACCGAGCCACCAAACGCGACCAGTGGGCCGAGGCGCTCGACGCGCTGACCCGCATGTTCGTGGAGGAGCCGTTCGCAGGCTACCGGGGGCAGTTCCTCGAGATGCCGCCGCGCAACGTCGTCCCGAAGACCATGCAGAAACCGCATCCGCCTTTGTGGGTGGCCTGTTCGAGGAAGGAGACGATCCACCTGGCCGCGGAGAACGGCATCGGCGCCCTGTCGTTCAGCTTCATCAACCCGGAAGAAGCGCGGAACTGGGTGGACGACTACTACAACACGATCGCCAGCGAGGCCTGTGTACCCGGCGGCTTCGCCGTGAACCCGCAACTGGCCATCGTGTTGCCGTTCATGTGCCACCCCGACGAGCAGACTGCCATCGACCGTGGCCTCGACGGCGGGCACTTCTTCGGTTACTCGCTACTCCACTACTACGCGTTCGGCACCCACCGGCCGGGGATCACCAACGTCTGGGAGGAGTTCCAGGAGAAACGCTCGCTGTTCGGCTTCGATCAGACGATCGCTTCCACGACGGGAAGTCAGCTCGGGGCCACGATCGAACAGAACGGCATCGGTTCGCTACGCGGGGCGATCGGTACGCCCGATCAAGTGCGGGACCTCCTGCGGGCCTACGAGGAGGTGGGCGTCGACCAGATCATCTTCGTCGCCCAGGCCGGTAACAACCGCCACGAGCACATCTGCGAAGCGCTCGAGCTGTTCGCCGCCGACGTGATGCCGGAGTTCCACGAGCGCGACCCTCAGCACGCCAAAGCCAAAGAGGAACGGCTGGCCCCGGCCATCGAAGCCGCGATGGCCCGCCGCCAACCGGCTCGTGACCCCGACCCGGATTACGCGTTGCCGGCCATGCCGCAAGCCTGAGCGCCGCTTCGGTCCGTCGGGCGTCAGCCAGATCCCGTGTGGGGTGCGAGCTACGGTCGGTGCGGCATGGTTGGTTCCGCATCGAACCCGGCTCGCAGGCCACGCCCCTGACATGCGACTCGTTCCCCGCCACTGGCACTCCGAGACGTGGGTGTGCTCGATGCGCGGCCATGTCATGCCAGCCGCCGGGGCCCGCCGACTCAGACCCGAGGACCGTCGTCTCGGAGTGGACTTGGACGACGGCACTCGGCTCGTTCGTTGCCTGCGCTGTGACTCGTGGATCGAGATGCGCCAACCGCGCGGCGGAGCGGCCCGCTGGGACGTGCTCCCCCCAGTCGATGGGCTGCCGCTGCCTCGCCGGGGGAAGCCGCTCGCTGATGCGATCCTCCTGCGGGTAATCGCGGTCAGCCGAGCGATCCACTCGGTGGTCTTCGCTCTTCTGGCCGCGGTGCTGACCGTGATCGAGCTGCGCCTGCCGGTGTGGAAGGGATCGCTTCACAGCCTCAGCCGCCAGGTCGACGGGCTGGCCGAGCAGACCGGTCCCGACTCGAGTCGTGACTGGCTCGGCTCGTTGTTGCACCGGGCGCTGCGGGTCAACGAACACACGGTGGCCGTCCTGCTGGTGACCGCCAGCGTGTACTGCGTGATCGAAGGGGTCGAAGCGGTCGGTCTCTGGCGGGAGCGCCGTTGGGCCGAGTACCTCACAGCCATCGCCACGGTCGGGTTTCTCCCGTTCGAGGTCCACGAGCTCATCAATCGGATCACCGCCCTGCGGGTCCTGGCCCTCGTCGTCAACCTGGCCATCCTCGCCTGGCTGGTCTGGAACAAGCACCTGTTCGGGTTGCGGGGCGGTGAGGCCACCTTGCACGAGAGCACCGACTGGGACGACATCCTCCGCGGCTCCGATCCAGCCAGCGGCCGCACCAACACCGACATTTCTGGGACAAGGGCGCGCGGATAACGCGCGCCCTTGTCCCAGGAAACGCCCGGAAGCGGGTTCTCAGGCCAGGTTCTCGACGAAGCGTTCGAGTTGGCGCAGGTTGCGGCACTCGAACGTGCCGTCGCAGTGAGCGCCGTAGTCGCCGACGATGGAGTCACCGGTGTCCCAGTAGGAACGGGGCTCGGGGTTCAGCCAGTAGACGTGGCGGGCGCGATGCTGCATCTCCTTCACCACCCAGGACTGGGCCGCGTGGTAGTTGTTGCGGGCGTCGCCCAGGATCATCACCGTGGTCTTCGGCGTGATCTCCTTGCCCCAGCGCTGCCAGAAGATCTCGAACGCGTGGCCGTAGTCGGAGTGGCCGTCCACCCACACCACGTCAGCCTCGGTGTTCACCCGGTGCACCGCCTCGGTGACGTCCTCGACGCCCTCGAAGAACGACGTGACCTCGTCGATGCCGTCGATGAACACGAACGAGCGGACCTTGGAGAACTGGCCGCTGATGGCGTACACGAGCATCAGCGTGAACCGAGCGAACGCGGCGACCGACCCGGAGATGTCGGCGATCACGAAGATCTCCGGCTTGTGCGGCCGCGGGTAGCGGAACTTCGGCTCGACGGGAACGCCGCCGTAGCTGAGCGACGCGCGGACGGTTCGCCGGAAGTCGAGCGGGCCCTTGCGGCCGTGGCGTCGTTTTCGGGCGAGGCGAACCGCCAGTCGCCGAGTCAACGGGTACAGCGCCTTGCGCAGGTTGCCCATCTCCTCCCGGCTGGCGTGCATGAAGTCGACGTCTTCGGGCAACGGTTTGCGCAGCGTCTTGGCCATCGCTTCGACGCCCCGGTCGGCCACCAGCCGGCGTCGGATCTCCGCCTCGATCTCCTTCTTCAAGCCCTCGATGCGGATCTCGTACTCATCGCGCTCGAGCCGCTCCTCTAACGGCGACAACGACGCGTCGCTGTCGGTGGCCCGCTGGTGGGCCTGCTCCATGAGTCGCTCCAGCAGACCGTCGAGGTCCAGGTTCCGCAGCGTGCGGTACAGGTAATAGGTGCCGCCGACCGGGCGGCCCGGCTCCATGCCGGCGAAGCGCTTCACCGCTTGGCGGGCGATGGCCCGCATGAGGGCGTCGTCTCCCCGCATCAGTGCCTGGTACAAAAGCTCGGCCAGCTCCTCGGGGCTCAGCCCTTCTCCCCCACCTCCGCCCTGCAGCCCCTGGCCGTCCTGGTCACCTTGGCCGGGCAGATCCGAGTTGGTCAGATCTCCCAGCTCACCGTCGTCCTCCTCGCCCACGCTGTAACGCCGGCCCCGCAGCGAGAAGTAGACCTCGAACACCGTCTCGAACGCTCGCCAGTGCGAGTTGTTCTTCACCAGCGTGGCGGCCAATGCGTACTTGAACGCCTCCCGATCCTCGAGCGGGATGTGCTGCACCGCCTCCATCGCATCCAGGTTCTCGGTGAGGCTGACCGGCAACCCGGCCTCCCGCAGCTCCTGGATGAACCCGCCCAGCAGCTCCAACATCGGCGAGGTCGGTTGCGCCTTCACGTCCCCCGTCCGTCAGCTCGCTTTGGGGGCGCCACGCTTGAACGCCGGGCCGTCGCTGGAGAACTCCTTGATCGCCTTGGCGATATCGCTCTGGTACTTCAACAAGATGTTGGACGTGGCCTTCGCCGTCTCGTCGTCGACGTTCTCCACGCCGAGCAGCATGAGGGTGTTCGCCCAGTCAAGCGTTTCGGACACCGATGGTGACTTCTTCAGCTCGAGCTGCCGTAGCGACCGGACGATGCGCGCCACCTGGTCGGCCAAGTTGTCGGTGATCTCCGGCACCTTGCGCAGCACGATCTCCTTCTCCCGTTCGAGATCCGGGTAGTCGATGTGCAGGAACAGGCACCGGCGCTTCAGTGCTTCGGACAGCTCGCGGGTGTTGTTCGACGTGAGGAACACCAGCGGGATCTGCCGTGCCGAGATCGTGCCGAGCTCGGGGATCGAGACCTGGTAGTCGGAGAGGATCTCCAACAGCAGTGCCTCGGTCTCCACCTCGACCCGATCGACCTCATCGATCAGCAGAACAACCGGTTCCTCGGATCGGATGGCCTCCAGCAGCGGGCGGGTGAGCAGGAAGTCGTCGGAGAAGATGTCGTCCTCGATCGACTCCCAGGTGCCTTCATCGTTGCGTTCGGCCTGGATGCGTAGGAGCTGCTTCTTGTAGTTCCACTCATACAGCGCCTTGGACTCGTCGAGGCCCTCGTAGCACTGGAGCCGGATGAGCCGTGAACCGGTCATCTCGGCCACCGACTTGGCCAGCTGGGTCTTCCCGGTGCCGGCCGGGCCCTCGATCAGGACCGGCTTCTGCAGGCGGTCGGCGAGGTAGACGACACCGGCTATGCCTTCGTCGGCCAGGTAGTCGACCTTGGCCAGCCCCTCGCGCACGGCGGGCACGGACTCGAAGCGGTAGTCGGCCATCGGCGCAGCGTACCGGCCGTCTTGACCGCCGGGTCAACCGGGTTGTCGGCGGGTCGCAGGACCTGGAAGAGGCGACGTGGGGTTGTCAGGAGCGGGAGTCTTGGGCGAAGGTGGGCCCATGCTGATCCGTCGACTCGCCCGCCCGTTGCTCGCCGGGGTGTTCATCTCCGGCGGGATAGACGCGCTTCGCCATCCCGACACCAAGGCCAAGGTTGCCGCCGACCCGATCGAGGGAGCGGCCGACAAGCTCGATGTGCAAGCGCCCGAGCCCGAGATGTTGGTCAAGGTGAATGGAGCAGCGATGGTCGGGGCCGGTTCGCTGTTGGCCCTCGGCAAGCTGCCGCGTCTCTCCTCGCTGGTGCTGGCCGGCACGCTCGTGCCGACCACGCTGGCCGGGCACCGGTTCTGGGAGGAAGACGATCCTCAGCGCAAGGCGCAGCAGCAGGTCCACTTCATGAAGAACCTCGGCCTGCTCGGCGGACTGATCCTCGCCTCGGTCGACACCGCAGGAAAGCCCGGTGTGGCCTGGCGGGCCAAGCAAGCCAGCCATCGCATCGCCGACGCTGCGCCCTCCCTGCCCGGCCACAACTGACACCCCCTCGAACTGGGTTGGGATCTGGCTGCTGGAGCGACCAGTTCGCAAACCGCTTCGGTGCCGACGGTGGGCCGTCGCTAACGGACCTGACCCGTCCCCCGCACGATGTACTTGGCGGTGGTCAGTTCCCGTAGGCCCATCGGACCGCGGGCGTGCAGCTTCTGGGTGCTGATGCCGATCTCGGCGCCGAAGCCGAACTCCTCGCCGTCCACGAACCGGGTCGACGCGTTGACCAGCACTGCTGCTGCGTCGACCTCTGCGGTGAACCGATCGGCGGCCAGCAGGTCGCCGGTGACGATGGCTTCGCTGTGACCGGTGCCGTAGCGACTGATGTGGTCGATCGCCTCGTCCAGTGAGGTGACGACGCGGACCGCCAGCTTGAGGTCGAGGAACTCACTGGCCCAATCGTCCTCGCTGGCCTCGGTCGCACCGGGAAGCAGGCGGCAGGCTTCCTCGTCGCCGACCAGCTCCACACCGTCGAGGTCGACGGCCAGAGCAGGAAGCAATCTGTCGGCCACCGCGGAGTGCACGAGCAGCGTCTCCGCCGCGTTGCAGACCGACGGCCGATGGGTCTTGGCGTTGACCACGACCGATCGGGCCATGTCGAGATCGGCCGAGGCGTCCACGTAGACGTGGCAGTTCCCGTCGCCGTCGATCACATAGGGGACGGTTGCGTTGTCGAGGATCGAACGGATGAGGGACGGCCCTCCGCGGGGGATCAGGCAGTCGATGAACTCACGTTGGCGCATGAACTCGACGGCCGCCGCACGGCTGGTGTCTTCCACCAGGATCAGCGCGTCGCTCGGCAGGCCCTCTTTGGCGTAGGCCTCCCGCAGCACGCCGGCGATGGCGACGTTCGAGCTGATCGCACCCGACGAGCCCCGCAGGAACGCCGCGTTACCGGACTTGAGGCACAGCCCGGCAGCGTCGCTGGTGACGTTGGGGCGGTTCTCGTAGATGATCGCCACGACGCCGAGCGGAACCCGCACCCGCGATATGCGCAACCCGTTCGGACGGACCCACCCGTCGAGGACCTCCCCCACCGGGTCCGCCAGCGCAGCCACCTGGCGCAGCCCGGCCCCCATCGCCTCCACGCGTGGCTCGGTGAGCCGGAGCCGGTCCACGACGGTGGGCGATACCGCTCCGGACTCGGCCCGCTCCACGTCGGTGCCGTTGGCGGCGAGGATGTCTGCGGATCGGTCCACCAAGAGGTCGGCGGCCGAGAGCAGCGCAGCATCTTTCTGTGCGGTCGACGCGGTGGCCAGCGCGCGCGACGCGGCGCGGGACCGGCGGCCGAGCTCGGGGATCGTGACGGATGGCGGATCGGTCACGCCGGGATCCTACCGGCGGCCTGCGCGACCGAACGGGTGGATCTGAGCTACCGGGCCGGCCCGAGCGGAACGACCGTTGAGATGGGCAAGGCAGGAACCGGGCAGACTCGCCGGCATGCCCGAGATCTCAGGAGCCGAACGGCAACAGCCACGGGTCCGCCCCGCAACCGCAGCCGACCTGCCAGCCATAAGCCGGACGTTGGCTCGCGCTTTTGCCGACGACCCGGTCTGGGAGTTCCTGGTCCGCCGTCGCGATCGGTGGGCGGCGCGTGCCGCCGGCTACTTCGCCCACGACGCGGGCAACCGCCTGCGCCACGGCATGGTCCTGGTCGATGAGCACTGCAGGGGCGCCGCGCTCTGGATGCCGCCAGATGCCTGGCGGGCCAAGCTGTCCGATCTCGCTCGCGAGATGCCGAGCGCCATCCGCCTGCTCGGCCGAAGGTTGCCACGGGCACTGCTGACTCTGAGCTTCGTGGAGAAAGCTCATCCCAAGGCACCGCACAACTACCTGGCGGTGCTCGGCACCGATCCCGATCATCAGGGCAAGGGCATCGGCTCGGCCCTCATCACCCACGTCACAGACACGTCCGACGAGGAGGGGATGGCCTGCTACCTCGAGTCCTCCAAGGAGAGCAACGTCCCTTACTACGCCCGCCACGGCTTCGAGGTGACCGAAGCGATGGTCCTCCCAGGCGGCGGACCCACGGTTTGGGGAATGTGGCGAGAGCCGCGCTGATGGCGAGGGCCAAATAGCTGGAGTGGGAGGCGGAAGGTCCCGCTTGGCCCAGGCCTGTCCTCCCACCGGCACGACGACGCTGCGACCAGATCAGCCTGCGACGGCCCGTCCTAGTGTTCGATGATGCCGAGGATGCGACGTTGAGCGACATGGACGCCCTACAACCGGCGGTGGCGGCGTTCGTGCGGGACATGGTGTCGGCGCTGACCGCTCTCGTCTCGCAACTGCCGAGCCATGACGCGAAGCAGTTGGAACACGACGTCGCCTCCGAAGCGTTCGGCCTCACGGCTGCGCTGATCGACGTCGACTGGTGCCACACCGACGACGAGTTGTGGGCGCTGATCATGACGTTCGGCTCCTGGATGCCGGGCCAACTCGCTCTGGCCCGGCCCGACGACGTGCGCAAGGCGTCCATCGTCGCCGGCAAGGCCCGTTGGTTGGAGCGCCCGTCGACCATGTTCGAGCTGCTGGCTGACGCCGACCGCCGCAACGGCACGACCCACAGCCGCACCTACTACGACCGGGCCATGCAGATCGCCTTCACGGTGGCCTCGCTCGACCAGAACCCGTCGACCGCCGAGCTGCGCGCGATCGACGTCTGGCGGGGGCTTCTGCTCGAAGCCATGCACGACATCCCGCCGGCCGGAGCCGGCGGCGGCGGCCAGGGCAGGCGCCCGGGGTCGGGACCCGACACGCGAACCCGATCATCCGGCGCAGCGGAACCACAACCGTCTCGGACACCCGCCCCGGCACCAAGGGATGGGGCGCCGGCCGCCACGACGGGCGCCACCACTGCCCCGCCGGCCGACACGGCCACGGTTGTCGACGAGCCGCCCCGGCCGATCGAGGAGCTGCTGTCAGAGCTCGACCACCTGGTTGGGTTGGCCCGCGTGAAAGCCGAGGTGCGGCTCGTCACGAACTTGCTGCGAGTTCAGAAGCTTCGCCTCGAACGTCACCTGCCGGTGAGCGACCAGAGCCGCCACCTCGTGTTCACCGGCAACCCCGGGACGGGCAAGACCACCGTCGCCCGGCTCCTAGCCCAGATCTACCGGACGCTCGGCGTTGTTGCCCGAGGCCACCTCGTGGAGACGGACCGGTCGGGCCTGGTGTCGGGCTACGTCGGTCAGACCGCGCTGAAGGTGAAGGCCGTCTTCGACCAAGCAGACCAGGGCGTGCTGCTCATCGACGAGGCGTACGCCTTGGCCCGCGGCGGCGAGAACGACTTCGGACGCGAAGCCATCGACACGATCGTGAAGCTGATCGAGGACCGCCGTGACTCGGTGGTCGTCATCGCCGCCGGCTACACCGACGAGATGGCGGTGTTCATCGACGCCAACCCAGGGCTGCGATCACGGTTCCCGAAGACCATCGAGTTCCCCGACTACTCCGACGACGAGCTGTGGGCGATCTTCAAGGGCCTAGGCGACAAGGCGGGGTACCGCTGCGATGCCGACGCCGAGGCGAAGGTCCGTTCGTGGTTGGCCGCCCAACCGCGCGACAAGGGGTTCGGCAACGCGCGTCTGGCCCGCAACCTGTTCGAGGACGCAGTGGCCCGCCAGGCCAGCCGGATGGTCGCACTGCCCGAGCCGACCGACGTCGACCTGACGACGCTGGTGGCAGCCGACATAGCCGACGTGGCCAATCCCGTCGCGCTGATCCCCGCCCCCGACCCGCGCCCCTAGAGGCTGCGCCCAACCTCCTCACACGCCTCCCCGCCGCGGCCGGGGAACGACCCTCCGCTACCGTCGCCGTGATGAAGCGGGTACTGGCCGCTCTGGCCGCGGCGGTACTGGTGGCCGGCGCGCTGGTCGTGCGCAACCACTTCATCGATCATCCCGACAAGACCGCCGACCGGATCATCAAGGGCTCGCCGGCCATGATCGGTTGTGCTCCCGAGCTGAGCGACGTCTGCACCAGGCTGGCCGCCGATGGCGTGGACGTGACCGCCGATCCAGTCGATCTAGACGACGCGGCGAAAGCGGTCAAGCCAGCCGGCGGCCAGCCAGGCATCGACGGTTGGCTCACCTACGACGGGTCGGGTGCGGTCGTGAACTTCGACGCCCCTCAGGCCTACGGCGGCTCGACCGTGGTGGCCAGCGAGCAGATCGGCATCCTGATCCCGAGCGACCGCGGAGCCGCCCTCACGGCGGCCTGCGGAACGCTCTCGTGGAAGTGCCTGGCCAAGAACGCCGGACACGCTTGGCCGACGGTCGCCCCGAGCCGCGGCCTGCAGGGAACGGTGAAGATCGGCATCGGTGATCCTCGCTCCGCGCTCGCCGCTCAGCTGCTCGGACCGCTGGCTGTTGGTAGCGCCGACGTCGCTGATCCCAGCCCCGATGAGGTCCGCACCGATCGCCTCCAGCCGATCATCGAAGCGTCGAACACCGGCGGCAGCGTTCGGGATCAACTGAACCAACTCGTGACGATCGGACCTGCGGCGTTCTCCCTCGTCGTGGCTCCTGCACCGTTGGCCCGGCTAGCCGCCGCAACGTCTCAGGGCCGGTCCAAAGACCTCACGGTCCTCTACCCTTCGCCCAGAGCAACGGTGACCGTCGAGCTGACGTCAGCCGACCGTGGAGTCCCCCTCGACCGGGTGGTGGAGATGCTGAGCAAGGACGGACCGGCCAAGGCGCTGGAGGCTGCCGGCTGGGCCGCGGGTCGACTGAAGGCCGCTCAACGGGTTGACCCCGGCTTCCTCTACGCGGTCCGCAAGAAGGTGGTCCGATGACCTCGCGGCGCGCTTCGGCCATCTTCCTCGCCCTCGCGCTCATCGCCGCTGCGTGCACGAGTGAGAAGACCTCATCGAAACACGAGACCACTGGCACCGACAAAGGCCTCGGCGATCCGGGCAGCTGCACCGTGGTCGACATGACCGTCTCCTCAGAGAAGACCGACCTGATGAACGCTCTGGCCAAGCAGTTCAACGGTTCGAAGGACGCCGACGTGAACGGCAAGTGCGTGTTCGTCCGGCCGCAGACCAAAGCATCAGGCGCGGCGACCACGTTGCTCGGCTCGAACTGGGAGGAGAGCAGCGAAGGTCCGCGGCCAGACGTGTGGTCTCCCGCCTCGAGCTCGTGGGGTCAAGTCCTCAACCAGCGGCTAGCCGATCAGGGCAAGCCGGCGATGGTCCGCTCGCCCAAGCCGTTCATGTTGACCCCGCTGGTCATCGCCATGCCCCAGCCGATGGCCTCGGCCCTGGGCTACCCCGACAAGCCGGTCGGCTGGTCAGACATCCTGCGCTTGGCCCGCGACAAGCGCGGCTGGGCCGCGTTCGGTCACCCGGAATGGGGCCCGTTCCGGCTCGGCAAGACCAACCCCAACTTCTCGACCAGCGGGTTGTCGGCGCTCATCAGCCAGACCTACGCCGCCACCGGCAAGACGTCGGGCCTCACCGTCGAGGACATCGACAGCGCCAAGAACGACACGTTCGCCAAGGGCGTGGAGTCGGCGGTGGTGCACTACGGCGACACGACGTTGACGTTCCTCAACAACTGGTTCCGCACCGACCGCCAGGGAACGTCGCTGCAGTACGCGTCGGCAGTGGCCGTGGAGGAGAAGTCGGTCATCGACTACAACCGCGGCAACCCCGACGGGAAGCTCGACCCAGGTGAACGGCCCCGCAAGCCGCGCATCCCGCTGGTGGCGATCTACCCGAAGGAAGGCACGCTCTTCTCGGACAACCCGTTCATCATCCTCGACGCGCCATGGGTGAGCAGCAAGGAACGCAAGGGCGCCGCCGCCTTCCAGACGTTCATCCAGAAGCCGTCCAACCAGCGCAAGGTGCTGGACTTCAACTTCCGTCCCGGCAACCCTGACGTCGCGGTCGGCAAGCCCATTGTGGCCAGCAACGGCGTGGACCCGAAGCAACCGCAGACGTTGTACGAAGTACCCAAGCCGGCGGTGCTGGTGAAGCTGTTGAACAAGTGGCAGACCCAGCGCAAGAGCGCCCGGGTCGTGCTGGTCCTCGACGTGTCCGGCTCCATGAAGGACCCGGCGGATCCGGCCAACCCGGACGGCCCGACCAAGCTCGACCTGGCCAAGAAGGCGGCCATCGAGGCGCTCGGGCAGTTCAAGCCGGAAGACGAGGTCGGCTTGCGGATCTTCACCACTGGACTAGGCCCGACCCAGGACAAGGACTTCCTCGACCTCCTGCCGGTCGAGCCGATCGGCCCGAGGCGCGAAGCGTTGGCCTCGCGCATCAGGGACCAGTTCCCGTTGAGGGCCACGCCCCTCTACGCGGTGACCCAGCGGTCCTACGAGGCGGCCCAGTCCGGGTACGACCCGGCGCGCATCAACGCCGTCGTCCTGCTCACCGACGGCATGAACGACGACGGCAATAGTGACGACGACGAGCGCCAGCTTCAGAAGCTGTTGGCCACGCTGCGTCGGGGAAGCGAGGGCGAAGACGCCAAGCCGATCCGGGTGTTCCCCATCGCCTACGGGCGCGACGCCGACCTCGACACGCTGCGGACCATCGCCGAAGCCACCAACTCGGCGGTGTACGACGCCAGCGACCCCACCACGATCACCAAGGTCTTCACCGCCGTCGTCAGTAATTTCTAGGTCCATGCCCCGGCTGAGCTTTCGTGATCGGTTCTACTCGCCGCCGGTGGCCCGGGCCGTCACCTCGCCGAGCGGCATCCTGGCCACCGGGGTGGGCGCGGCCGCCGGGATCCTCGCGTTCGGACCTTTCGGCGCGCTGGCCGGGCTGCTGGCCTATGCGGTCCGGGTCGCGGTGGCCATCCCCCGCGCCGGGAAGGGCGAGCGGATCGACCCGTTCGCGGTCAACGAGCCGTGGCGGCAGTTCGTGCAGCACGCGCTGGCATCGCGGGTCCGGTTCGGCGAGGCCATCCGCACCATGCGACCCGGGCCGTTACGGGACCACCTGACCGAGATCGGCGCGCGGCTCGACGAAGGGGTCGAGGAGTGCTGGCGCATCGCCCGCCGCGGCCAACTCCTGGCCCGGGCCCGCAGCCAGGTGGACGACGCCGAGACCCGGCGGGAGCTCGATCAACTGCTGGCCGAGACCGGCGGCACACCGGCGGCCGGCAGCACGCAGGCGCAGGTCCTCGAAGCGCTGCAGGCCCAACTGGCCACCGCAAAGCGGATGGACGACGTGCTGGTCGACACGCGTAGCCGGCTCCAGCTGCTCGACGCCCGGCGAGACGAGTCGGTCACCCGGGCCATCGAGCTCTCGGTGCAGAGCGGCCCGGAGGAGCTGAGCGGGTTGGGGGCCGACGTCGACGGCATCGTCACCGAGATGGAGGCGCTGCGCCAAGCCCTCGAGGAGGAGGGTCACCGCGACGACTTTCCTGACCTCCCCGACCTCCACGAGGGGGCGATCGGATCCGGCCAGGCTTCACTCCCGGCCCAGGAGGCGGGCGGCACCGCCACGACGTTTCCGCCGGGCGGCCCGAACGACCTTCGATGACCGCGGTGCGCCCGGGCGGCGAGACCGGGCGGCTCGTCCGTTCGAGCGCGGTGGTCGGCCTGGGCACGGCGCTCAGCCGCATCACTGGCTTGGCCCGGGTGTTCGCCATCACCTACGCGCTGGGCACGACGGCGGTGGCCGAGGCCTACAACCTCGCCAACAACACGCCGAACATGGTCTACGAGCTGCTACTCGGCGGCATCCTGTCGGCCACGTTGGTCCCTGTGTTCGTCGAGCTGTTCCAGACCGACGACGACGAAGGGACCTCGGCTGTGGTCACGGTGGCGTGCTCGGCCATGGTGGCGATCACCGCCATCGGGATGCTCGCTGCTCCGCTCATCTTCCGGATCTACCTGCTCGGCGTGAACCGCGAGCGAGCCGACCGGCTGGCGTCGGTCGGCGTGCCCCTCATGCGGTGGTTCCTCCCCCAGATCCTGTTCTACGGCCTGACCGCGTTGGCCACCGCCCTCTTGAACGCCCGCAAGTCCTTCGCCGCCCCGGCCTTCGCCCCGGTGCTGAACAACGTCGTGGTCTGCTCGATGCTGCTGGCCCTTCCCCGCCTGGCCAGGGAACCGCTCAGCTTGTCGCTGTTGCATCGAGACCTCGCCCTGCTCGCCCTGCTCGGCGCGGGCACCACGGCGGGCATCGTGGCGATGACCGTGGTGCTCTGGCCCGCCTTGCGCCGGGCCGGGGTGCGCGCCCACTGGCGGTTCGACCTTGGCCATCCGGCGGTGCGCAAGGTCGGGTCGCTCTCGGGCTGGACCCTGGGCTACGTGGCGGCCAACCAGGTGGCATTGTTCGCCGTCCTCGCTTTGGCCACCAGGGTCGGCAGCGCGTCGGCCTACACCTACGCGTTCGTGTTCTTCCAGCTCCCCCACGGGCTCTTCGCGGTGTCGATCATGACGACGTTCGCCCCGGACCTGGCCGCCATGGCCCGACAACCCGACCTTGGCGCCTACCGCGATCGTTTCAACCTCGGCGTGCGCCTCCTCGCCCTGGTGATCGTGCCGGCGGCCGTAGGGCTCGGGCTGCTGGCCCGGCCCCTGATCGCGCTGTTGCAGCGGGGCCGGTTCACCGCGTTGTCGGCCCACCTCACCGGTGACGTACTGGTGGGGTTCTCCTTCGGCCTGGTCGGGTTCTCGCTGTACCTGTTCTGCCTGCGCGGCTTCTACGCGTTGAAGGACACGCGGACGCCGTTCCTGCTGAACGTCTTGGAGAACGGCGTCAACGTGATCGTGGCTCTGGCCGTGGTCAACCGGTTCGGAGCGGGCGGCCTGGGCGGGGCCTACTCGGCCGCCTACACCATCGCCGCAGTCGGTGCGTTGATCGCTCTGAGCCGGCGGACCGGTGGCCTCGGGCTGGGAGCGTCGGCGCCCACTCTGGCCCGCATCGGCGCGGCTGCCGCGTTGATGGCCGGCGCGGTCTGGGCGGTCACCCACACCATCGGCGGGCCTAGTGGCTTCGGCGCGGCGATCCGGGTGGGCGGCGGTGTTGCGGTGGGTATCGCCGTGTACGCGGCGGCCGTCATCCTGTTCCGGGTTCAGGAGGTGAACCAGCTGGTGGAGCGGATCACACAGCGGCGCCGCCGACCCGGCGCTGCGCCGCGAGGCCCAGGTTCGCCCCAATGAGCCGGAGCCTGCCGAAGGGGACCACGTCGCCGCAGGCAGTTAGCATCGCCGGATGATCAAGTTCTTCAGACGGTTCTGGAAGTACATCACCGCGGGCGCCAACCAGAAGTTCAGCGAGAAGGCGGACCCGAAGATCCAGCTGGAGCAGGCCATCGCCGAGGCCCAGGACCAGCACCGCCGGCTCAAAGAGCACGCCGCCAACATCATCGCCCAGCAGAAGCAGACCGAGATGCAGCTGAACCGGGGGATGACCGAGCTGGAGAAGCTGAACGCCAACGCCCGCCAGGCTGTGCTGATGGCCGACCAGGCCACCAAGTCCGGCGACGCCACGAAGGCCGCCGAGTACACGCGGGCGGCCGAGACCATCGCCACCCAGTTGGTGTCGAGTGAGCAGCGGGTCGACGACCTCAAGCAGATGCACTACGGCGCTTCCCAGGCCTCCGATCAGGCCAAGGCGGCGGTGGCCCAGAACGGCTCGATCCTGCAGAAGAAGCTGGCCGAGCGCCAGAAGCTCCTCGGCCAGCTCGAACAGGCCAAGATGCAGGAACAGATGAACAAGGCCATGGCCTCCCTATCGGAGACCGTCGGTCAGGACGTCCCCACGTTCAACGAGGTGCAGGACAAGATCGAGGCCCGCTACGCCAAGGCCAAGGGGATGTCCGAGCTCACCGAGTCCTCAGTGGAGAGCCGGATGCTCGAGATCGAGCAGGCGTCGGCCAACACCGAGGCCCAGGCCCGCCTATCGGAGATCCGGGCCCAGCTCGGCATCGCTCCGGCGGAGACCGCCGACGCCGGCACGGAAGGCGGGGCGCTGGGCGAGGGCACCTCCTCTGCGTCGGAGGCGACCGCGCCGTCCGCCGTGCCCCAGTCCGAGCCCGCGCAGGTGCAGCAACCCCAGCAGTAGCCGTCCTCTCGAATTTGGGTCGATCGACCGCGCATATGCAGGTCGATCGACCCAAAATGCACGCAGATCAGCCTGGGACGACGACCAGGTCGTCGCGGTGGACCACCACGTTCGACACGCCTTCTGGGAGATCGACGGTCCGACGGCCGGCCACGCTGCGCAGACGAGCTGAGCCGATCCGGGCCAACCCCTTGGCCACCACCGCCCCATCCGGGCCGGCGATCTCCACCGCCGCGTCATCGCCGAACTCGCCGTGCACCTCGAGCACCCCGGCCGGCAGCAGTGACACGCCGCGTCGCAGCAACGCTTCACGGGCGCCCTCGTCGACCACCACCGTGCCCGACGAGCCGACGGCAAAGGCGATCCAGAGCTTGCGGGCGGCCAGGCGCCGGTCGCGGGCGCGGATGACCGTTCCCACCCCGCCCGAGCCGGCCAGCGCGTCGAGCAGCACGTCGGGCCGATCGGCCGCCGCGATCACCGTCCGCACGCCGGACCAGGCGGCCATCTTGGCCGCCGCCACCTTGGAGGACATGCCGCCGCTCCCTCGGGCGCTGCCCGCGGTTCCGGCCCGAGCTTCGAGCGCCTGGTCGAACTCGACGATCTCTTCGATGAGCGAGGCCTCCGCGTCGAGCCGCGGGTCCGCGGTCAGTAGGCCCGGTGTGTCGGTGAGCAGCACCAACAGGTCGGCCCGGACCAGATGGGCCACCAGCGCGGCCAGCCGGTCGTTGTCGCCGAAGCGGATCTCGTCGTCGGCGATGGCGTCGTTCTCGTTGACGATCGGGATGACACCCAGGTCGAGCAGCCTTTCGAGGGTGCCGCGAGCGTGGAGGTACTGCTGGCGGACGCCGAAGTCGAGCGGCGCCAGCAGCACCTGACCACCGATCAGCCCATGGTCTTCCAGCAACCGGTCATAGACCCGCATGAGCCGGCTCTGGCCGATGGCCGACACCGCTTGCAGCGTCACCGAATCGCGGGGCCGGCGGTCGCCGACGAGACCGAGGGCGGGCAATCCCGCTGAGACGGCGCCGGACGTCACGGCCACGACGCGGTGGCCGGCGGCTCGAAGAGCGGCCAGCCCACCGCAGAACCGGTCGATGGCGTCCTCGTCGATCGTGCCGTTGAGGTCGGTGATGGATGACGTGCCGATCTTGGCCACCACCAACTGCCGCCGGCCCTGCCCGGGCAACGCCTGTTCCGGTTCCCTCACGAACGGGAGGATGGCGCGTCGTCGGCCTGGTAGTCGAACGAGAAGGCGCCGATGCGCACGATGTCCCCGTCGCGCACGCCGGCTCGAGCCAGCGCCTTGTCCACACCAAGCCGGGACAAGCGTTCGCGGACGTAGGCGAGGGCTTCCAGGTTGGTGACGTCCGAGACAGCCACGGACCGTTCGGCTTGGCGGCCGAGGACCCGCCAGCTGGCGTCGTCGGCCCGCTCGATGCGGATGCCCTCCGCCTCCGGTCGATGGACCACAAAAGCCTCGGGTCGTGGCTCGGCGCCCCGCGCCGAGCGGACCAAGTCGGCCATCGTTCCAATCAGCGGCGCGAGACCAGCTCCCGTGACCGACGACATCGTCGGTCCCGTCCACCCGTGGTCAGGTCTGGCGATGTCGGCCCGGGACCCGATGACCACCCGCCGGCGCTCCAACAGGTCAGGCCGGTAGTGACCCAGCTCGTCAAGGAGCACCCGTTCCTGGTCGGCCGGCCCGAGCTCGTTGCCTTCGGCCAGATCGACCAACACCGCCAGCACCCTCGCCCGCTCGACGTGGCGCAGGAACCGGTGGCCCAGCCCCCGGCCTTCGCTGGCGCCTTCGACCAACCCGGGCACGTCAGCCACGACCATCTCGTCACCATCGTCGAGGCGAACGACGCCGAGGTTGGGTTCGAGGGTGGTGAACGGGTAGTCGGCGATCTTCGGCCGAGCGGCCGAGATGCGGGAGATGAGGGTGCTCTTGCCCACGTTCGGGAACCCCACCAGGGCCACATCGGCCATCAGCTTCAGCTCCAGCCGCAACCATCGCTCCTCCCCCGGCTCGCCCTGCTCGGCGAAGGTCGGGGCGCGACGTCGGTTGGAGAGGAACCGGGCATTGCCCCGGCCGCCTTGACCGCCTCGGGCAGCCATCCACCGGTCGCCCGCTCGGGCCAGGTCAGCCAGCAGCACACCGTCCTGGTCGGTGATCACCGTCCCCTCCGGCACCCGCTCCTCGAGGTCCTGGCCGGCGGACCCGTGGCGCTTCTTGCCCTGGCCGTGCGTCCCGCTGGTGGCCCGCCGGTGAGGGTGGTCCCGGTAAGCCAGCAGCGAGGAGATGTTGCGGTCGGCCACCAGCCACACGTCGCCTCCCCGGCCGCCGTCTCCGCCGTCGGGGCCGCCCTTCGGCACATGGGCCTCACGCCGAAACGACACCGAGCCGGCGCCCCCGTCCCCGCCGCGCACGTTGAGGTTGACCTCGTCGACGAACCCGGACACCCGCCGAGGTTAGTGCTCGACCCCTACGATCCTCCCGTGGCCGAGCCAGCGTCTGCTCCCTCAGCGACGCACCGCTCAACCGGTCAGACCGGCTCGCCGGTGGTGGACACCCACATGCACGCGCCGCACTTCCTGCCCCGGCCGGCGTGGAAGGTGTACCGCAAGGCCAATGGTCCGGCCATGCCTCCGGATTCAGGGCTCGACACCCTGGCCATGGGCGGGGTGGACGCCGCAGTGGTGAAGGCTGCCGGTGACGCCATCGTCACGCTCTTCCACCCAACGCGGCAGTGGCCGGCCGTCCTACGCCAACTGGACGGCATCCGCCGAAAGGTCGCGGTTGCGGGCGCTCACGTTGTGCTCGACCGAGCCGACCTCGACTACGCGCGCCGACGCGGCCGGACCGGGGTCTTCCTCGGTGTCGAGGGAGCCGACATGCTCGGCGGGCAGTTGGCCCGGCTGGACGAGCTGCACCGCATGGGTGTCCGGGTGCTCGGCCTCGTCCACTATGTCGACAACGAGCTCGGGACGGTGTGCCTGCAGTGGAACACCTGGATCCGCGTGCCGGTCCCCCGCCCCCGTCGTCAGCCTGGGCTCAAAGGGTTCGGTGCGCAGGTGATCGACCGCTGCGCCGAGCTCGGGATCGTGGTCGACCTGGCCCACGCGGACCAACCGACCCTGCTGGCCGCCTGCGAGCGGACGAGCCGACCGGTTCTGGCCACCCACACCGGCGCTCGCGCTCTCCAGGACTTCGCTCGCTACCTCGCCGACGAGGAGGTGCGGGCCATCGCTGGCACTGGAGGGCTCATCGGGCTGTGGCCGTTCTCGATGGGTGACGCGGGAATGCGCGATCGCGCCGCGTTCGCAGATCACGCCCGCTACCTGGCCGACCTCGTCGGGTCGGAGCATCTCTGCATCGGCACCGACGCCAACGGCGTGCCCGGCTTCATGGCCGGCTACGACGGACCGCGGCAGTTCCCGGTGTTGATCGAGACGCTGATCGGAGCGGGTTTCTCCGAGCAGGAGACCGCGGGGATCGTCGGCGCCAACTTCCTGCGAGTGCTCGACGACGTGATCGGGCGAGCCACGCCGCAGCCATCGGCGTAGAGCCGGAGGAGAACGCTCAGTCGACCGAGTCGGGGAGGACGTCCACCAGCTTGCGGCCGCCGCGCCGGGCGAACTTCACCGTGCCCGTGGCCGTGGCGAACAACGTGTCGTCACCGCCCCGCCCGACGTTGTCGCCGGGGTGCCAGCGGGTGCCCCGCTGGCGCAGGATGATCGAGCCGGCCGGCACCAGCGTGCCGTCGGAGGCCTTGACGCCCAGGCGTCGACCCGCTGAATCCCGGCCGTTCCTGGTGGAGCCGCCACCTTTGGTCTTGGACATCTCATCAACCCTTCGTGATGCCGGTGATCTCGATCGTGGCGTACTTCTGGCGGTGACCCCACCGGTGTCCGCTGTTGGTCTTGTTCTTGTAGGTGAAACCGGTGATCTTCGGTCCCTTCGCTTGGCCGATCACCTTGGCCGTCACAGTGGCCGACGCCAGCTCGGCGGCCGCGGACACCACCGTCTCGCCGTCGACCAGCAGCACTGGCCGCAACTCGACGTCGCCCTCGGTGGCGGTCAGCCGCTCGACGTCGAGCCTTTGGCCCTCAGTGACCCGGTATTGCTTCCCACCGGTGGAGATGACTGCATACATGATCGATCGCCTTCGTACGTCGTGAACCGGCCTGGGGCCGGCTGGTCATCGTAGAGGCTCGGCCAGCGGCCGACCAAGCCTGCCCGCGACAACTACTGGAGGAGCTCCTCGTCGAAGATCATCCCGCGGCCGTCGCAGGCGGGGCAGGGGCTCGACAACGACTCGATCAGGCCTTCCCCGATCCGCTTGCGGGTCATCTCGACCAATCCGAGCTCGGAGATGTCGAAGACCTGCGTGCGGGTCTTGTCGCGCGCCAGCGCCTCTCGGAAACGGGTGATGACCGCCTCGCGGTTGGCCCGGATCTCCATGTCGATGAAGTCGATCACGATGATCCCACCGATGTCTCGCAAGCGGAGCTGGCGAGCTGCCTCGTCCGCCGCTTCGAGGTTGTTGCTCAGTACGGTCTCCTCGAGGCTGGACGAGCCCACGTTCTTGCCGGTGTTGACGTCGATGACGGTGAGCGCCTCGGTTCGTTCGATGATGAGCGACCCTCCCGACGGCAGCCACACCTTGCGGTCCAGGGCCTTGTGGAGCTGTTCGTGGACGTTGAACTCCTCGAGGATCGGCAGCTTCTCATCCGGGCCGTGGAGCTCCACCCGATCGGCCAGCTCGGGTGAGATCGACCGGACGTAGTCGCGCACCTCCTCGTGGAGGGCTTCGTCGTCGATCACCACCTTGCGGTAGTCCTTGTTGAACTCCTCGCGGATGACCCGCACCGCCATGTCGGGCTCGCGGTACAGCAGGGCGGGCGCTTGCGTCTTGGCGGCCAACGCTTCGATCTGTCGCCACTGCTCGGCCAGCCGGGCGATGTCACGCTCGATCTCCTCCGCTGACACCCCTTCGGCCGCGGTGCGCAGGATCAAGCCGTGGCCCTTCGGCCGGGCTTGGTCGAGGATGGCCCGCAACCGCTTTCGCTCGTTGTCGCCCAATCGTTTGGAGATGCCGTAGGTGGCGCTGTTCGGGACGAGCACGACGAATCGCCCGGGCAACGAGACCTCCTGGGTGAGGCGGGCGCCCTTTGCTCCAATGGGGTTCTTGGTGACCTGGCACACGATGACCTGGCGCGCCTTGAGGATCTCTTCTATGCGAGGGTTGGCCCCCTTCTCTTCGATGTCTTCGGGATCGATGCGGGTGTCACCTCGGTAGAGCACGGCGTTCTTCGGCGTGCCGATGTCCACGAACGCCGCCTCCATGCCCGGCAGAACGTTCTGCACCCGACCGAGGTAGATGTTGCCGTGGATCTGGCTGACGTCGTCGGACGGCCGTGACACGTAGTGCTCGATCAACGCTCGACCCTCGAGCACCGCGATCTGGGTGGCCTCCGGTCGGACGTGCACAGCCATGAGGTATCGCCCCACAGGGCGACCCTTCCGCTCTCGGCCGCGGCGCCGCTCGAGGGTCTCCTCGTCGACCTCGACGGGGCTCGGGTCTATGACCGAGCGGACCGCCTGATCGGCGCGTCCCCCACCGTCCCCGCGGCCGCCGGCCGTTCCCCTGCCCCGTCCGCCGCGCCGCCGCCGACGGCGGCTGGGCGATCCGGCAACCGAGCCCGCCTCGGGTCCGTCCGCTGGTGTGCCGCCGGCGCGGGATCTGGCCGACGGTGGTGGCTTGAGCGGCTCAGGCAGGGTGTCACCGATCTGAGGTTTGCGGACAAGAGCGCGTTCTGCTGCCTCGGGCGATGGACGTCCCTCGCTCGGCAGGTCGGGCAGTTCCGGTGTGCGATCGTCGGCGGCCGAGCTGGCCGGTGGCTGGCCGGGCACAGCACCAGTCGAGCGGTCTCCCGTGGATCGGTTGCGGCTGCGGCCCCCGCGGGAGCCACGTCGGCGCCGGCTGGTCCCGCCCGGTGTGACAGCTGCCGCCGGGCCGCCATCGGGATCAGGAGCCGGTCGGTGCGACTCAGCGCTGGGCGGCTCGGCTGGGCCGGAGGCTTCGGTATCGGTCATCGAGGTGTTCCCTTCTCAACACACACATATCTGTGTGCGACGCCGACGTCGCGGCGAGCGGGAGAGGCTCCCGCAGCGCGCCGTCGAGCGAGGTCCATTGGTGGGTGCGGATCACGCGGCCCTCGTCCAGCCCCTCACCCAGCACGGACAGCAGCTCGCTGATCCGCAATCCCCGTGGCTGAGTGGCGAGATGGGCCGAGAGTGCGATGGCCGCATCGGTGGGTGCTTCAACGTGGAGATCGAGCAGGTAGGGCCGAACGTCGTCGGTGATCTCAACGCCTTTGCGCGTGCGCGTGAGCTTCAAGGCATCGGAGGCCAGCGCCTGTTCGACGGCCGAGCGCACCTCGTGGCGTGTGGCGCCGGAGATGCCGACCTGCCAGGTGCAGCTCGTGACTGCCTGCTGGAGCGATGGGGTTCCGGGTGGGATGGCTGCCGCTGCGGTGGCTTCGACGCCGATGGGCAACGCCGCGCTCAAGGCTTCAGGTAGGGCTTCGTAATCGAGGTGTGATGCTTTGTCGTCTTCGCTCGAGTCGACGTCGACATCGAGGTACTCGGCAGCCGATTCGTGACCGGTCGACAGAGCGAGCCCGAAGTGCAGCTTGGCTCGCGGGGAGAAGCCTTCCGAGTAGGCGACAGGAAGGCCGACGCGCCGCACGGCCCGCTCCCACATCCTTGCCACGTCACGGTGGCTGGTGAAGCGGAGCTTGCCGAACTTGGTGAACCGGATGCGGACGCGGGTCATCGCGCGCCCACCGCCGCTCGGGCACCCAGGAGCTGCACCGGAACCTCCCCCGCCCGGCGTCGATCCTGCCCGGTCCCCTGGCTCCCGCCCGCCGGGGGCACCGCCGATGCCACCACGTGCTCCACGCCGTAGCCGGTGCAGGCGCCGCAGTCATAGCAGGGCGTCCACCGGCAGTCCTCGAGGCCGACCTCGTCCAACGCGTCACGCCAGTCCTGCCAGAGGAAGTCCTTGTGCAACCCGGCGGAGATGTGGTCCCACGGCAGTAGCTCGTCCTGGGTGCGGTGACGGTAGACGTAGTGCTCGAGGGAAAGGCCGTGGCGTTCCAGTGCGGCGGTCCAGAGGTCGAGGTCGAAGAACTCCGACCACTCCTGGAACGTGCCGCCGTTGCGCCACACGTCCTCGATCACCGGCCCGAGCCGCCGGTCTCCGCGACTGGCGATGCCTTCCACGACGGTGGCCTTCGGATCGTGCCACTTGAACTGGATGCCGCGGTCCCGGCTCAGCTCATCGCGCAGGAGGTACATCTTGCGGCTCAGCTCCTCACGAGTGTTCTGCCCGAACCACTGGAACGGGGTGAACGGCTTGGGCACGAAGCCGCCGACTGAGACCGTCACCGACGGGTTGCGGTGGAACTCACGGCCGATCTCGACGCACCGGCGAGCCAGCGTGGCGATCCCCAGCGTGTCCTCGTCGGTCTCGGTCGGCAACCCGGTGAGGAAGTAGAGCTTCATGCGCCGCCAGCCCTGGCTGTAAGCCGACCGGACCGCGCCGTACAGATCCTCCTCGCCGATGAGCTTGTTGATGACCTGGCGCATGCGCCAGGTGCCGGCCTCGGGAGCGAACGTCAGGCCCGTCCTGCGGGCCTTCTGCAACTCACCGGCGATGCCGACGGTGAACGCGTCGACCCGCAAGCTGGGCAATGACACCGACACCCGCCCGGCGGTCGCCGGATCGTCCATGGTGGCCGCCACCACCGACTCGATCCCGGAGAAGTCGGCGGTGGACAGCGACGTCAGCGCCACCTCGTCATAGCCGGTGCGGCGCAACCCGTCGTGCACCATCTGGCGGACCTGCTCCGCCGGCCGCTCGCGAACCGGCCGGGTGATCATGCCGGCCTGGCAGAACCGGCACCCTCGGGTGCAGCCGCGGAACACCTCCACGTTCAGCCGATCGTGGACGACCTCGGTCAATGGAACGAGCTGGTTCTTGGGATAGGGCCACTGGCCGAGATCGGTGATCGTGCGCTTGTCGACCTGGTCGGGAACATCCGGGAACCGGGGTGTGACCGCGACCAGCCGGGCACCGTCGTATCGGACGTCGTACATCGACGGCACATACACGCCCGGCACCGCAGCGAGGGCCCGGAGCACTTGCTCTCGCGATCCCTCGCCCCGCCCTCCGCCTTTCCATCCGCGCAGGACCTCGGTGATGTCGCCGACGGCCTCTTCGCCGTCGCCGAGCACCACAAAGTCCAAGAAGTCGGCCAAAGGCTCCGGGTTGTACGTGCAGTGCCCGCCCGCCCCGATCAAGGGATGCTCCGGGCCGCGATCGGCCGCCCGCACCGGCACGCCGGCCAGGTCGATCATGTTCAACACGTTGGTGTACACGAGCTCAGCGGACAGGTTGAACGCCAAGACGTCGAAGTCGCCGGCTCCGCGATGGGTGTCGACCGAGAACAGCGGCAGACGATGCTGGCGGAGGAGGGCCTCCATGTCATGCCACGGCGCGTAGGTCCGCTCGGCCAGAGCGTCGGCCCGTTCGTTCAGGATCTCATAGAGGATCTGCAGGCCCTGGTTGGGCAGGCCGATCTCATAGGTATCGGGGTAGGCCAGCAGCCATGCCACCTTCGAGGGATGGTGGTCGGGGGTCTGAGCGCCGTCCTCGCACCCGATGTAGCGAGCAGGCTTCTGGACCCTGGCGAGCAACGGCTCGAGCTGGGTCCACAGAGTCATGACGGCCGCAGCTTACTTCTGAACCCAGCCTGACCTGCACGTTTGCCCAGTCACGGGACCGGGGTGCGTTCATTGGCCGGTGGGCCAGTGGACCACGGTCAGCTCATCCTGGGGAAAGTCGGCGGGGTTGCCGGTGGCCAGTGACGCACCGACACCGCTAGCAGCAGCGGCGATCAGACAATCGGCCTGATGAAGCGTGCGGCCACGCTCAGCGTGTTCCCGCCGCCAGGTTCCAGCGCGCTCGCCTTCGGCCACCCCTAGAGGCGCCACTCTCAAACCCTGGAACAGGCGCCGCGCCAGCGGCTCCTCGCCGGGACGGATGCCGCGCCAGATCTCCTCGATCGAAACTGCGCAGACCCACGGTTCATCGCCGCTACGGCGCAGCCGGCGCACTCGTTCCGCCGCCGGCCGACCCCGGAGGCCATCGATCAGCACGGTGGAGTCGAGCAGGATGCGGCCCACGACCTCATCCGGCCCGGCGGTCATCGGACCGCCGCTGCGCCCGTACCCACTCGTCCGGGCTGTCGTCCCAGTCGTGACCGGAGTCAGCCAAAGTGCCGAGCGCGGCCTCGATGTCGTCCCAACGGCGCTCGTCGTCCAGCCCTCGGCGAATGAGCTGTTCGATGAACGCACTGCGCCGCCGAGGACCGGCCCGCCGGTCCAGCTCCTCGATCAGACCGTCCTCCAACTGCATGTGCAGACGCATGTGCGCAACTCTACACACGTCATCACGAGAACCGCCTCATGTGGATGCTCAGCACCAGGCCCATCGCCACGAAGAGGGTGATGGTGGAGGAACCGCCATAGGACATGAACGGCAGCGGGATCCCGGTGATCGGCATGATCCCCATGGTCATCCCGGCGTTCTGGAAGATCTGGAACACGAACAGGGCCATGATCCCGGCGCACAGGAGAGTCCCGAAGTCGTCCCGCGCCAGTTGGGCGGTCCTCCAGACCCTCCAGACGATCAGCGCCAGCAGGGCCAGCAGCGTGGCGCCACCCAGGAACCCGAGTTGCTCGCCCACCGCGGTGAAGATGAAGTCGGTGTGCTGCTCCGGCACGTTGCCCAAGCGGGTCTGGTTCCCGTTGAACAACCCCTCCCCCGTCACGCCGCCCGAACCGATGGCGATCTTGGCCTGGTCGAGGTTGTAAGCGTCCCGGCGTGAGGCCGCCGCCCTGGGGTTCTCCTGGTGGACGAAGACGGTCAGGCGATCCTTCTGGTACTGCGCCAGGACCCCGGATTGCAGCACGAGGGTCACCCCGAGGATCCCGACGAAGGAGATCACCGCGAGGTGGCGGGGCCGCACCCCGGCCACCAGCAGCATGGCGAGGGTGATGAACGCGGAGACCAGCGTCGTGCCGAGGTCCGGCTGGAACAGGACCAGCGCCATCGGTAGGGCGGCCATCAGCACGAGGGAACCGAGGCGGCGCAAGTCGATCTCACCGCGGAACTGTGAGGCCAGCGCGGCGATGGAGATGATCAAGCCGAGCTTCGCCAGCTCGGACGGTTGGAGCTGGAACGGCCCCAGCTGGTACCACCCCTGCGTGCCCTTGGACCGGGAACCGAGGGGCGAGAGCACCCCGACCAACAGCACAACCGTGGCGATGTAGACCGCAGGGGCGAAGTCGCGGATGCGCCGGTAATCCACGGTCGCCGTGGCCACCATCGCCGCACCGCCGAGCACCAGGAACATCACCTGCTTCTTCAGGAACGACAGGTCATAGGGCGCCTTGGCTCCCCGCGTCGCGGTGAAGATCATCAGCGCGCCGAGCAGCGCGACGGCCACGACCGCCCCGACCAGAGCGAGGTCGAGGTGGCGGAACGGCGAGGCCGGGTTCTGCCGCATAGAAGCCATCGGCTTCCGACGAGGAAACGCAGTGGTCGCCACTAGAGCTTCGGCCTGGACCGGGCGAGAGGCGTGACAGTCGAGCCCCGCAGCGACGAGCGCTGACACGGGGTACGGAGGTGGCGGCGAGCAACTCGACGACGAACCTCCGGTTCGTCGTCGAAACACCTAATCATTGGGACCGGCCTGCACCGGGTTCTTCTGCACCTTGAAGATGTCCTCGGCGTTGAACAGGCCGCCCTTTGGCACCTGGGGAACCGTGGCGTTGGAGATCGGTTCGAGGATGTTACGGACCACCGGCGCCGCGGCGTCGGAGCCGAAGCCACCACCTTCGATGACCGTGACCCCGAGGTACTGCGGAGCGAGAGCCGGCCCGAAGCCGGCGAACAACGAGTTGTCCGGCCGGGGAAGGTTGGTCTTCGCGTCTTTGCCGGTCTGAGCCGTTCCGGTCTTGCCGGCCACCGCGAATGCCGGGTTGAAGTCGGCGAAGGCTGGGGTCGCAGTGCCTTGCGGATCCGTGGTGACCCCGGCGAACCCGGCCAGCATCGCTTCGCGGCTTCCCGGCGGGAACTGCAACGTGCGGATCACCCGGGGCCGGAAGGCCTCGATGAGCTTGTCCGGCTGGCCCGGTGCGGTGACCTTGAGCACCAGGCTCGGGCGGTACAGCGTGCCGCCGTTGGCGAACGCGGCGTAGGCGTTGGCCACCTGCAACGGCGTGGCCAGCACGTCGCCCTGCCCGATGGCGACGTTCATGTTGGCCCCACCGTTCCATATGCCGTTCGCCGTGGCCCGGCCGTTGATCTTGCGATCGAGCTCGCGGAGCCAGGTCGGCGTGGGAAGCCGGCCCCGAGCTTCCCCGGCCAGGTCGATGCCGGTCTTCTGCCCGAACCCCAGGTCGGAGACGGCATCTTGCAGCGCGGTGTCGTTGTGCAATGCGTCGCGGGCGGCCCAGATGTCGTAGCCCAGCTTGTAGAAGTAGACGTCACTGGACACGGTGAGCGCCCGCTGGAGGTTGATCGTGCCGTGCACGGCCCCGCCTGAGTTCTTGAACGTCTTGCAGACCGTGCCGTTGCACGGTGGCTTGTAGAAGCCAGGGTCGTCGATCGCATCCTCGGGGTGGATCATCCCGAGCTTCAGGCCGGCGTACGCAGTAGCCAGTTTGAACGTCGACCCGGGCGCATAGGTGCCCTCCACCGCCCGGTTGGTCAGCGGGAAGAGGCTGGCGTCCGCGGTGAGCTGCTTGTACCGGGCTGATGTGATGCCGTTGCTGAACTCGGCCGGGCTGAACGTCGGGTAGGAGGCCATCGCCAGGACTTGGCCGTTGCGGGGGTCCATGAGCACGCTCGAACCGGCGGGAGCGGGAAGGTTGCCGAAGTTGTTCCCACTGGTGCGGCGTGCTCGGATGAGACCCGCCTGGAGCGACTCCTCGGTCAGCGCTTGCTGTCGCATGTCGATGGTGAGCCACAGGTCATTGCCCGGCATCGGGTCGCGATGATCGATCTCTCGCACGGGTCGGTTCCGGGCGTCGACCTCGTAACTGATCTGGCCAGGGGTTCCCCGCAGTTGGCTCTCCATCGTGGCTTCGACGCCCGTCTTGCCGATCTGGTCGTTCTGGTCGTAGGGCTTGGTCTTGTCTTGGTGGCCCTTGAGGTAGGTCCACTGCTCGTCGCTGAGCGACCCCACGTAGCCGAGCACGTGGGACAACAACGAACCGTACGGGTATTCCCTGACCGCGGTTCGCGAAGCCACGACGGTGGGAAGCTCGTCGCGATGCTCAGCCAGGTAGATGGCCACGTCCTCGCCCACGTCCCGGGCCACAGGGATGGGGCGGAACCGGCTGAACCGCAGGTCGTTCAGGCGGCGGACGAGATCTTTGACCCGCACCGATTTGGCCGGATCGGCTCGGCTGAGCGCCGCGGCCAGACGATCGAGCACCTGATTTCGGCGGTCGCTGTTCAGCTTGATGAAGCGCTGCCAATCGACGGTGACCCCCAGAGACAGCCGGTTGTCGACGATGACCATGCCGTGACGATCGAGGATCCGCCCCCGTGGCGCGGGCACTGAGACGACCCTGATCCGATTGGTGTTGGCGGCGACCTGCAGGTCGTGGGCCGAGACGACCTGCAGGAACCAGAGCCGCGCGAACAACGCTCCGAACAGTGAGAGCGCAGCGATGCCGAGCACACCGAGGCGCAAGCGGGAGGAGTCGGAGTTCATCGCGGAGTAAAGCGGCGTTGGGATGTGTCGGCCAGCGCCCAGCGCAACGATCGCGTGGCCAGCGGCGCCAGCAGGCCGTTGAGCACGGCCACCACGGCGACGATAGTGGCCAGCGGCGGCCCCGACAGGGTCGCCTGGCCGAGCACCACGCCGATCATGGCGTAGATCACCACGCCCGCCGCGCTGCCGATGGCCACGCTGGCCACCGGCATCCACCAACCGACCCGCAGCACCGAGCCCTGGAACGAACCCACGACGTAGCCCATGACGCAATAGACGAGCGCCGAGAGCCCGAACGGGGTGGTGAGCACGAGGTCGAACGCGACGCCCGCTCCGAACCCGACGATCGCCCCCTTCTCGGGACCAGCGGCCACTGCCGCGGCCAAGGTGGCCAACAGGAGCAGATCGCCTCGGGCGCCGTCGAGTGAGAAGCGGGCCACCAATGACACCTGCAGGACGAGGGCGATGGCCAGCACGAGCGCGGTCTTCACCGCGCTCATGACTGGGGTTCGCGCAGGATCACGAGCACGTAGTTCAACGAGTTGAGCTCGGCCAGAGGTTCGATCTGGAGGACCTTCTGGCTCTTGTCGCCGGATGTGCGAACCGATGACACGTGGCCGATCGGGATATCCGGTGGGAACGCGCTGGAGGCGAGCCCTGATGTGATGACGTCGTCGCCTTTGGCCACCTTGACGTCGGGCTTGATGCTGCCGTCATCCACGGCCAGGGGCTTTCCGGCACCGTTGCCGTGCAGAACGCCGATAGCCTTGGACTTGCGGAGCTGGAAGCCGGCCTCGAACGAGGGATCGGTGATGACGGCCACGAAGGAATGGCTGGCGTCGGTGCGGGCGATCTTTCCCACCAGGCCGGCATCGGTCACGACTGCCATGCCCTTCTTCACGCCGTCGCCGGCGCCGAGGTCGATCTCGACGGTCCGGTCGAAGCTCGACAACGGACCCGACACCACCCGGCCGGTCCGGGTCGGTATGTCGCCTGTGAACTTGGTGTTGATCACCTTCTTGATCTGGTCGACCTCCCGCTGCAGCACCTTGTCTCGCACCCGATCGCCCCGGATGCGGTCAAGCCTCCGACGAAGTCGTTGGTTCTCCCTCTTCAACGCGCTGTAGCGAGTGACCCCATGCCACGTGTCGCCCACCGGGCGGAACACCTTGTCAGCACCGGACCGGACCGGCCGGAACACGGTCGCGAACCCGGCACGGATGCGTCGCGACGGGCCCGAGGAGTCGAACCCGATGGCCAACAGGGTCAGCGAGGCGAGTACCAGAAGGGCCAGGATGCGGCGAGAACGACCGGTGCGCCGGGAAAAGACCACGATGTCGGCGGCGTGATCAGTTCTGGTTGTTCGACGAGAAGAGGACGCCCTTCAGCGCCTCGAACTCCTCCAGGGACTGGCCCGAACCGATGGCCACGCAAGCCAACGGGTTGTCGGCGATGACGATCGGCATGCCGGTCTCGTGCTGCAGACGGGCGTCTAGGCCATGCAGCAACGCGCCACCTCCGGCCAAGACGATGCCGGTCTCCATGATGTCGGCGGCCAGTTCGGGAGGGGTCTTGTCGAGTGTGACCTTGACCGCGTCGACCACCGCAGACACCGGCTCATCGATGGCCTCGCGGATCTCCTCGGTAGTGGTGACGATGGTCTTCGGCAAACCGGTGACGAGGTCCCGTCCCCGTATCTCCGCATGGAGCTCCTCTTGGAGCGGCCAGGCCGAGCCGAGCGCGATCTTGACCTCTTCGGCCGTGCGCTCGCCGAGGGCCAGGCTGTACTCCTTCTTGATGAACTGGATGATGGCGTCATCCAGCTCGTCGCCGCCGACCCGCACCGACTGGCTGGCCACGATCCCGCCCAGGGAGATCACTGCCACCTCGGAAGTGCCACCGCCGATGTCGACGATCATGTTGCCCGTGGGCTCCTGCACAGGCAAGCCCGCCCCGATCGCCGCGGCCATCGGCTCTTCGATGATGTAGGCCGGTTTGCGGGCGCCCGCGTACTCCGCCGCCTCCTGCACCGCCCGCTGCTCGACGCCCGTGATGCCCGACGGCACGCAGATCACCATGCGGGGCTTGACCCAACGGCGCTGATGCACCCGGTGGATGAAGTAACGGAGCATCTTCTCGCAGATCTCGAAGTCGGCGATCACGCCGTCCTTCAAGGGCCTTATGGCCTTGATGTGGGCCGGCGTGCGGCCGATCATCCGCTTGGCCTCGAGCCCCACGGCCAAGGGGCGGCCATCCTTGACGTTGATCGCCACGACTGAGGGCTCGTTGAGGACGATCCCCCGGCCGCGGACGTACACCAACGTGTTGGCCGTACCAAGATCCACGGCCATGTCGCGTCCCATGATCGAGGAGAGCGGTTTGTCCGACATTGCGGGACGAGCCTCCGCGGCTGAGCGTGGACGAGACCGGCGAAGCGTAGGGCGCATCACCAGCACCGACAAGCGGCCTGATCGAGCCCCTACTCCGTCTCGAGCAGCCTAGACGCGGTCATGGAACCGCAACAATCGGCCGTGCGCCAGGGGCGCCGCGCCGCACCATCACCGAGGGGGTGTGGGATCGGTCGTGGGGTCGCCTGTCGATGCGCGGTCGTGCTCGGTCAATGCCCCGGGAACCACAGGCTCAGCTCGCGTTCAGCAGATGTAGGGCCGTCGCTGCCATGGACCAGGTTCTCGGTGGTCGTGGTGGCGAGGTCACCTCGGATGGAACCCGGCTGGGCGTCGGTGACCTTGGTCTGGCCGATGAGGATCCGGCACAGCTCCCACGTGTGCTCGTCGGGACCGGCGACGATCATGGCGAACACGGGTGACCTGGTCAGGAACACCACCAGATCTTCGAAGAACGGCTTCTCGCGGTGCTCGTCGTAGTGCTGCTCGGCCAGCGTCCGGTCGACGGACCGCAATTCGGCGGCGACGAGGCGCAAGCCCTTGCGCTCGATCCGCCCGACGATCTCGCCCACCAGCCCGCGCTCCACGGCATCGGGCTTGCACATCACGAACGTCCGGCTCGTCATAGGTCGGACAACGTAACCGCCTCGGCGGAACCAACGCCCCTTCGTCGTCGCCGTGCTGGTTCGGCCGAACCGGTCCTCGCCGCGCTGGGCGGTCCGATGATCAGCTGAACGTTCCGGCGTCTGGATGTTCGGTCACGAGCTCCAACGGTTCGAGGACATCGGGCGGTACCACCTCGGCCAGCAACGCCTCGCCGCGCGCGGCGGTCGTGGCCCAAGCCGGGTCGAGCCCTGGAACCGAGATGCGCACGGATCTGCTCTCATCTCGGCGATCGAGCTCCCACAGCAGCGCCGGACGCGTCCCGTGCCACCGCAACGCGTACGACAGCCGGCCGTGGAAGGTGGGGGCCGCGTGGACATCGAGCGCTCCGCCGTACCAGCGCTGCGGGAACACCGGTAGCAGCTCCAGGCCGTCGTCGACCTCGTGGACGAGCAGCGTGCGGACCGCGTCCAGGAGCAGCGCGGCGGACACCAGGTCGTGCGGCTCGCCGTGATCGTCGAAGGTCAGGGTCGGCGACGTCTGAACCAGCGCCCGAAAGAGGAGCTCGATCCCCTCGCGGCCCCCTGCGCTGATCGCCGCGGCGGCCGCGGTCAACACCTCACGTGGCCCGTGGGGAATCGAGACCTCTGCCTCCCGGTCAGCGGTCACGCGATCCGTGGCGGCACGGACCTCCGACGCACCCGCACCTTGGCCCGCGAGCTCGAGGGCTTTGGCCATCGCTCCCAGCGCGCGGGCACATGAAGAACGGAGGAGCGGATCGAGTGCACCTTGCCTGGCCGCCCGCTCCACCCGAGCGATCGCCGCCACGGCCTCGACCAGCAGATGATCGAAGAGCGGTTGGTCCTCGGCCAACAGCCGGTGGTTGGCGACCGCTTCGACCAGGAAGACATCGGTGGCCGGCGAACGGTCGCCCAGCTCGACCAGTGGCGCCGACCAACGCCGCAACGTGCGCGCTGCCTCGTCGTGATGACCGAGGCGATCGAGGGCGGCCACGATCCGGGCGGCATCGGCCAGCTCGGTCCTGACGACCGATCGGCCGCGGCGCGGGCCGGCGTGGCGCAAGCCGTCGGACCACGGCGCTAGCAACAGTGAGCGACGAGCAGCCGCCACCGCATCGCCGAGCGGTGTGTCGGGCACGACCGCCGCCATGCCCTGCGCGGCATGGGCATCCCAGCCTGCTGCCACATGGTCGGCGTCGGGAATGACGGCCGGCCAGGCCGGCGCCGACCCGGGCGTTGCGCCCAGCGGAAGCACCAGACGGATCGTCGTCCTATGAGCGACCGGAAACACGAACGCCGCGTTGGCGAGACCCTCCCCGCAGGTGACACCGGCCCATCGCTCGCCGCCCAGGGCGAGGGCGTCGCCGGCCAGAACGGCGTCGGCGACGTCAAATCCGGCCGCCGAACCCGCGGCCAGAGCCGGCCGGCGCGGCAACACCAGCCCTGCTCGACCGTCGATCATCACCGCCTGCGCCGGATCCCGATCGCGACCTCCTCCGACCGGCTGCACGGCGATGGATGACAGCGCGCTCAGGTGCTCCGGTGTGGCTGGACGGACGGCGAAGGCGACAGCGAAAGGAACCGATGAACGGTTCTCGACCTCGACCACCACCCACTCGTCGCTGTTCGCGAACGCCTCGCCTCGCACGCCGTACACCCGCTGTACGGCGTCGCCTCCTGGTATGCGGACCAGCGTCTCGACGACCGGTGCTGCGCCGATCAGCCGTTGACGCACGGCGCCGGTGGAAGGAACGTGCCATCGGTCGTCGGCGCCGATCCACCAGTCGAGCGACCACCGGGAGCCCGGCGCGAATGGACTGACGAGGCCGAAGGGATCGACGGCGGTGGCCCAAGCCGAGTCGACGGTCCCGACCAGCGTCCACTCCGCATCGGATCCGGTGGCCAACGCGTGTGGGAGGACCCAGCCCGCGCCGCGCAGCTGGTCCAGGCGGCGCTGACCGTCTCGAGCTCGAACGCGACCGGCCCGTCTCGCTTTCGATGATCGAAGGATCCGCGGCACAGCGACGGTCAACCTCGAGCCGTGAGGCCCTGCATCTCCCGACCGGTCTCGCGCCTGAGCAAGCCGGCGTAGGCATCCCGTGCGGTGCGGCCCTCGTGGCACACGGCCCGAACCTCCGAGGCGATCGGCATGTAGACGCCATGCTCCTCGGCCAGCTCGATCACCACCTTCGACGTCTTCACCCCCTCGGCCACCATGTTCATGGCGGCGATGATCTCCTCGATCGTGAGCCCGATCCCCAGCTGCTCGCCGACGTGACGGTTACGGCTCTGCCTGCTCACGCACGTGGCCACCAGGTCGCCCATCCCGGCCAGCCCGGAGAAGGTGAGGGGGTTCCCGCCGAGGGCAACCCCGAGCCGGCTCAACTCAGCGAGGCCGCGGGTGATCACCGCGGCGCGGGTGTTGTCACCGGCGCCTAGTCCGTCGGCCATTCCCGAAGCGATGGCCACCACGTTCTTCAAGACACCACCGAGCTCACAGCCGATCACGTCTTCGTTCGTGTAAACCCGGAACAGGTCGGTGGCGAAGATCACCTGCAGCGCCTTGGCCACGTTGTCATCGTCCATGGCGATGACGCTGGCTGCGCCGTGGCCAGCCAGGATCTCCTTGGCCAGGTTGGGTCCGGTCAGCACGCCGATCGGATGACCCGGCAGCACGTCTTGGATGATCTGGCTCATGCGCAGCTTGGTGCCGAGTTCGAGGCCTTTGGCCAGGCTGACGACCGGGACCCAGGGCCGCAGGTACTCCTTCACCGATTCGAGCGCGCCTCGAAAGCCTTGCGAGGGAACGCCCATGACGAGCACGTCGGCTTGGCGCACCGCTTGTTCGAGGTCGGCGGTGGCCCGAAGCTGTTCGGGCAGCAGGTAGTCCGGGAGGTAGTCGCCGTTGCGGTGCTCGGCGTCGATCTGCTCGGCCAGCTCCGCTCGACGGGCCCACAGCATCGTCGGCGTGTTGTGGGCGGCGAGAGCGGCCACCGTCGTGCCCCACGAGCCGGCCCCGACGACCGCCACCTTGATGTCCATGGCGGCCGAGCCTACGGCGGCTCACACCGCGGCAGGTCAGGGCTCGTCGTACTCCGCCCCGGTGAACTCGCCCCCGACGAAAGCCTCGGTGCGCTCGGCCGGATCCGGCTCACCATGTGTCGCCAGGATCTCCTCGGCGTAGTCCTCGGCGTCGTCGAGCGGTCGGTAGCCGAGCGCGCGGCCGACCTCGAGTGCCCACCACCGGCGCGTGTTCGCAGAGATGCCGTAGACGAGGCCGTAGGTCAGGCTCGGCGACGTCAGGCATGCGTGCACGAGCCGGACCGCATCCGCGTGGCTGAGCCACGTCGAGAGGTGACGGGGGGTTTCCGGGCGCGCCGCGAACGAGCCGATGCGCAGGCAGGCGACCTCCATCGAATAGCGGTCCACGTAGAGCCGGCCGAGCGCCTCTCCGAAGACCTTGCTCAGCCCGTAGTTGGTGTCCGGGCGGGGCGGCACGTCGGTACCGAGTCGACCGGACCGGGGAGTGAACCCCACTGCGTGGTTGCTGCTGGCATAGACGATGCGGCGCACGCCGGCCCGGCGGGCCGCTTCGAACACTTGATAGGTGCCGTCGATGTTGGTCCCGAGGATCTCCTCGAACGGCGCCTCGGTAGGGATGGCCGCGAGGTGGACGACGGCCTCGACACCTTCCATCGACATCGCGAGGCGATCCCGATCCCGGATGTCGGCGACCACCACATCGTCGCCACTGACCGCCTCGCGATCCAGGAGCCGCAACCGATGGCCGTAGGTCGGAAGGTCCCGCGCGAGCACGCTGCCGATAGCTCCCGCCGCGCCGGTCAGCAGAACCATGCTCGGCAACCTACCGGCGTCGACGACCGTGGTCACCGGTTGGTCGATGGTTGGTCGGCGGCCACCGGTTGGTCGGCGGTCCCCGGCGGCCGGCGCGGTACGGTCCGAGGGTGACCCGCGATGCGGGCGAGCTGATCGCCCTGGCGACCGAGCTTCTGCGGACCAACCCGTACGGCTTCCTGGTCACCGATGGAACCGGCGGTCCACATGCTCGCCTCGTGCAGCACCTAGCGGTCGAAGATGACCTCACGATCTGGGTCGGCACCAGTCCCCGCTCCCGCAAGGCGCAGGAGATCGGGTCGGGCGGGCGGGCGGCGTTCGCGGTCGAGGATCGATCGGCGTTCGCCTACGTGAGCCTCACTGGTCCAGCCCGCGTCGTCGCCGACGAGGACGAACGTGCGGCTCGATGGGTCGCTGGGCTGGAGACGTTCTTCCCCGAAGGCCCACAAGGTGACGACTTCGTGTTGATCGCCCTCCGGCCCGAACGCGTGGAGTTGATGGACTTCGCAGCCGGCGTCCACCCCGATCCCTATGGGCTCGTCCCTGCGGTCCTGGTGCGAGACGGCACCGGGTGGCGGTCAGCGGCCGCCGAGCGCGACGAGCCCGGCTCGCCGTCGTGACCGCGCCGCCGTGACCACACCATCGCCGGCCACCCGCTCGGGACCCCCGACTGGTGCATCGGCAGCCGTGCTCGTGCCGGTCAAAGCGTTCGGCGACGCCAAGCTGCGGCTGGCGCCGGTGCTCAGCTCCGACGAGCGGGCGATGCTGGCTCGGGAGATGGCGGCGCACGTGGTGGCGGCGGCTGCGCCACTACCCGTCGCGGTGGTGTGCGACGACGATGGCGTGCGCACGTGGGCTGAATCGGTCGGTGCCAGGGTGCTGTGGCTTCCCGGACGAGGCTTGAACGGAGCGGTTCAGGAGGGGGTGGCCGCGCTCGCCGCCGACGGCTTCGACCGGGTCGTGGTCGCCCACGCTGATCTGCCGCTGGCCACCACGCTGGCCTGGCTGGCCGCGGAACCCGGCATCACCCTCGTGCCTGACCGCCACGAAGACGGCACCAACGTCGTGTCCGTGCCCAGCGGTGTCGGCTTCTGCTTCGCGTACGGTCCGGGTTCGTTCATCCGCCACTGCTCCGAAGCCGAGCGGGTCGGATTGGCGCTGCGGGTCGTCCGGGATCCCGCCCTCGGCTGGGACGTCGACGTCCCCGGCGATCTCGGCTTTGAGCGGCGCGGGTTCGGCGCCCCCTGCCCATGACGTCTTCCGGCCTGGCGCGGCCAGCCCGCGCGCTGGCCATCGCCGCCCATCCGGACGACATCGAGTTCGGTTGCGGAGCCACGTTGGCCAAGTGGGCGGCCGGTGGGTGTGAGGTGTCTCACCTCGTTTGCACGGACGGCTCGAAGGGCACCTGGGACGCGGAAGCCGACACCGCCGAACTGGTCCGGGTCCGCCAGGCCGAACAGCGAGCAGCCGCCGCGGCGCTCGGCGGCACCGGCGAGGTGGTGTTCCTCGGCCGGCTCGATGGTGAGTTGGAAGCAGACCGGGAAACGACATCGGAGCTGGCCCGCTGGATCCGCGTCCTACGTCCTGATGTGGTGCTCGGGCACGATCCGTGGAAGCGCTACCGCCTCCACCCGGACCACCGGGCGGCTGGCTATCTCACCGTCGACGCCATCGTGGCGGCCCGTGACCCGCACTTCTTCCGCGAGCACGGCGTGGCCCAGCACAGACCCGAGGCCCTGCTGCTGTTCGAGGCGGACGCGCCTGACCACTGCGAGGACGTCACCGACCACGCCGAGGCCAAGATCGCCGCCCTCCTGGCCCACGAGAGCCAGTTCGAGACGACGATGAAGATCGGACCTGGCCGATCCCGAAAGGCGGCGACCGAACGGGCCGAGTTCCGGGACCGGATCGAGCGCGACTTCACCGAAGCTGCGTCCTGGGCGGGCTTGCCTGACGGTCGACTGGCCGAGCGCTTCAAGCTGATCCAGCCGCTCTGACCTCTGCGTGCCGGCATTGGGCGGGGCACCCGGAACCGAGGCCGCTGGCGCGACCCAGCGGCCTAGCCCGCGGTTGTGGCGGCGGGCGTGACCCGGTCGCGTGCCGCGTCACCTCGGCGGCTGACCGGGACGTGGTTGGTCGCGGCGGCCAGGCCGACCTCGGGCATGTTGGCGTAGACCGCCTCGTAGCGGCCCGGGCTCACCAGGTAGGTCTCGTGCCAGACGCCGACGTCGCCGGACTTGCCGATCTCGCGGTTGTAGCGGCGCCAAGGCTCGAGATGGGGGTCCTCGGTATCGCGAGCGAACCGTTCAAGATCTTCGAAGCTGCGCCAGTACTGCACGATGAGCGGCGACGGAAGGAACGCCTGGTGGTACCCCAAGAGCCCCTTCTCCGGATGGCGTTGGAGATGGGCCAGCATCTTCGGCATGGCCGTGAAGACGGGTAGCCACCGGCGCAGCTTCCACGGCCGGTTGACCCTCATGCCGATGATGAACACCGCGATGTCGCCATCCACGTCGGCGGTGAAGCGCCCTGGATGCACCTTGGCCATGGCCGACCTACTCAAGCCCCGTCGGGGACCCAGTTGCCGTGGAACCCCACGGGAACCCGGGCCGGGAGGTGGATCGATGCCACTGGATCACCGGCGATGTCCTGGGCGTCGAGGATCACCAGGTCGCTGCGGTCGGTCGACGCGTCGTACACGTAGGACATGACCCAGCCGTCGTCCTCGGCGGCATCGGCGGCGCGGGGCACGAAGACGCCTTCCGCGGTCGACCGGCCCGGGCCGTAGTTGTGAGCTTCGACCGCGCCGGCGGTGAAGTCGTGCTTGAGCAACTCGCTGCCATCGAAGCCGACGTCATCACCCACCGACAGCGATGCGGCGTACCCGTAGCGGTGAGGCCGCGAGACGACCCGCTCGTCGACCCGCGGGAACTCCTCGGCGCGGTCCTCGAGCTGTTCCTCTTTGACGGCGCCGCCTGCAATGTCGACCGTCCAGCGCCACAGCGAAGGAGCACCGTCGTTCGGGCCGAGGCGGTCCTGGTCGAAGATGCGCGGATGGCGCACGACGTCGAGCACGACCCGGTCACCGTCGTCGTAGGCGTTGAGGGGGTGGAACACATAGCACGGCTCGACGTCGAACCACTTCACGTCGGCATCGGTGCCTTCACGAGGCAGGACGCCGACTCGGGCGCCATAGCCTTCGTCCCACGCGTACGGGAAGCCGCCGGTCGATGCGATCTCCATGTTGAACGTCACCGGTAGGTCGTAGATGACCGCGTGGCGCTCGGTGAGGGACATGTCGTGCATCATCGGTGAGCCCTTGACCGAGATCGGCTCGAGCTTGCGCACGCGGCCGTCGGTGCCGACCACGATGTACTGGATGTGATCGAGCCCCCAGAAGTAGGCGGCGGCGAAAAGTTCACCGGACTGCGGATCGCGCTTCGGATGAGCGGTGAACCCGTTGGGCAGCGTGCCTCCGAAGTCGACGTGGGCGATCGTGTCGAGCTCGTAACCAAGCTCCACCGGCCGGCCGCCGGCCTCCACGATGGCGTAGGTCCGCCCGTCCAGCCCGATGATGTTGGTGTTGGCGGTGTCCATCCCGGCGTGGCGCTCCCCCGGTGCCGGCTCCTCACCCAGCGCGGCGCTGACCCGCTCCGACCGAACCCACCGGTTGCGGTACCACTCCGCCTTGCCACCCCGTAGGCGGACGCCGTGGGCCATGCCATCGCCGGTGAACCAGTGGTAGCTGGCCGGATCCACCGGACCCACGGGGTTCGGCCCGATGCGCAGGTACCGCCCCTCCAGCTCGGCGGGCACGGTGCCGGTCACCGGCAGGTCGAAGGCGGTGAGCTCCTCGTGCACCGGTGCGTGGTTCCCGCTGAGGTAGCGACTCGTGCTGGCATCGGCAGTGGCATCGACACTGGTCATGAAAGCTCCTCTACTCATAACAATGTTGTGTGATGGTTATAACGCCGCTATGTATCGTTGTCAACCCATGAGCCCGAAAGCCGCGGACCCGAACGTCCGCACCGCCTTGGTGGAGACCGCGGCCCGCATCCTCACCGAGGAGGGCCCCAGCGGGCTGACCACCCGCCGGCTTGCTCGGGAGGTCGGCGCCTCGACCATGGCCGTCTACACCCACTTCGGTGGCATGGCCGACCTGCTCACCGCCATCAGTCTCGAAGGGTTCCGTCGGCTGGCGCGGCGCATGGCCCGGGTGAGACGGACCGACGATCCGGTGGCCGATGTCGTGGGGCTCGGTAGGGCATACCGTCGCAACGCGTTGGCCAACCCCAGCCTCTACCAGGTGATGTTCGGGTCCCACCCCGCGGACTGGATCATGGACGACGCGGATCAGGCGATGACGCTGGGGACGTTCATGACCCTGGTCGAAGGCGTCCAACGCTGCATCGACGCAGGCCGGTTCACAGCAGAGGACCCCTGGGCCATGGCCTTCCAGCTGTGGGCCTCCGTGCACGGGATCGTCACGCTGGAGCTGTCGGGGTTCCTCACCACGGCGGATGCGGCGCGCACCTCCGACGGCATGATCTTCAACCTGGCCGTCGGGTTCGGCGACGACCCGGCGCTGGTTCGCCGCTCAGTGGGGGGTCCGGCCGAGCGCGCTCTCCGCTGATCGGTTCTTTGGACGGAATACAAAATAGTCTCCTATCGTTGACCCGATCAGCATCTTCTGCCCAACAGGATCGGAGACGACCATGGGAGTCGCAATCATCACCGGGGCGTCCCGAGGCCTCGGCCAAGCCCTCGCTCGGCAACTGGCCGGGGACGGGTGGTCACTCGTGATCGACGGCCGGGGCGCCGGCCCACTCGAACGGGTAGCCGACGAGTTGACCGCAGCCACAGAGGTGATCGCGGTGGTGGGCGACGTCACGGACCCCGCCCACCGGACCGAGCTCATCGCGGCGGCCGAACGCCTGGGCCAGCTCGAGCTGCTCGTCAACAACGCCGGCATCCTCGGCCCCAGTCCGCAACCGCCACTCGACCGCTATCCCCTCGAAGCGTTCGAGGACGTGCACCGAGTCAACGTCACCGCACCACTGGCCCTCACCCAGCTGGCCCTCCCCGCCCTCGCCGCGAACCAAGGCGCGGTCCTGAACGTCACGTCCGACGCAGCGGTCGAGCCCTACGAGGGATGGGGTGGCTATGGCTCGGCCAAGGCCGCGCTCGAGCACCTGTCGGCGATCCTGGCCGCCGAGCGGCCAGACGTCCGGGTCTGGTGGGTCGACCCTGGTGACCTGCGCACCCAGATGCACCAGGAGGCGTTCCCCGGCGAGGACATCTCGGATCGGCCCGAGCCGGCGACGGTCGCACCGGCCCTGGCGAGACTGATCGCCGCGCGCCCGGCCAGCGGCCGTCACCGTCTGGCTGACTGGGCTGGTCGCCCGGAGTCCGAGGAGGTGGCGTGATGGCCCCGCTCCTGCTGTCTCCGCACGAGGCGCCGGCCCTGTTGCCGATCCCGCCCACCCCTGCCACACCGCCCCTCGACTTCGTGCTGCCGCCCTCCCTCGAGGCCCACGAACCCCCCGAGCACGACGGTCGGCGACGAGACGATGTCCGCCTGCTCGTGTCCTCTGCCTCAGAGGCGTCCGTGCACCACAGCAGCATCCGCCACTTGGCCGACTGGCTATCTGCCGGCGACCTGATCGTGGTGAACACCTCGGCCACCCTCCCAGCAGCCCTCCGCGGCACCCGCCGACCTTCCTCGAACACCTCGGCGCCCGAACCGGTGCTCGTCCACGTGGCCGGACCGTTGCCCGGCGGTCTGTGGCTGGTCGAGCTCCGCCGACCGTCGGTGGGTGGCAACCAGCCACTCGGCGACGCCTCGGTGGAGGACATCGTTGCGTTGGACTCCGGCGGAGAGCTGCACCTCGTCGCACCCTGGCGCCCCGCTCCGCCGCGCGGCGGAGCTCGGCTGTGGGTCGTCGAACCCCGCCTCGACCGCCCGGTGGAGACCTACCTGGTCGCTCACGGTCGGCCGATCCAGTACCGGGACACTCCTCGCCCGGTAGGGATCGACGCCTACCAGAGCATCTTCTCCCGCACGCCAGGCAGCGCGGAGATGCCGAGCGCGGCCCGGCCCTTCACCGGGTCGATCGTGGTCGACCTTGCGGTGCACGGCGTGCTGGTCGCCCCGCTGCTGTTGCACACGGGTGTGTCCTCGCTCGAGGAGGGTGAGGAACCGCCGATCGAGCGCTATGAGGTTCCCGGTTCAACGGCCGCGCTGGTCGACCACGTCCATGACCACGGCGGACGGGTCGTGGCCGTCGGAACCACGGTCGTGCGAGCCCTCGAGACGACCGCCGACGAGTGGGGACGCTCCCATCCGGGCCGCGGCTGGACCGACACGGTCCTTTCCCCCGAACGTCCGACCCGAGTGGTCGACGGTCTCATCACCGGATGGCACGAGCCGCGATCCTCCCACCTCCGCCTCCTGGAATCGGTGGCCGGCCGCGACGTGCTGGAACGCTCATACCCCGAGGCTTTGGCCGCCGGGTACCGCTGGCACGAGTTCGGCGACCTGCACCTCATCCTCCCGTGAGCCGCTCCCGAGCCACCACGACCGGCCGCTCTGTCCAGCCGGAGCCCCAGCCGACAGATGAGGATCTGGCCGAGCGCATCCGGGCCGCGGGGCTCCGCGCCACCCAGCCGCGCATCGAGGTCCTCCGGGTGCTGCACGACGGTGGCCACCACACCGCACGCGAGGTGGTGGACGCAGTGGGCCGCCGCGGGGTCGACGTGGCTCGCATGTCTGTCTACAACGTCCTGCACAACCTGAGCCGGGTGGGCGTGGTGGCGGCGGCCGAGCTCGGGCCCGATCGGACGGTCTATGAGCTGGACCACGAGTGGCACCACCACTTCGTGTGCCGCCGGTGCGGGCGGATCATGGACGTCGAATGCATCGTCGGCGCCAAGCCATGCCTGCAAGCCGATCTCGAGGGCGCCGACATCGAAGAGGCGGCAGTCACGTTCCGAGGTCTGTGCCCGGACTGCGCTGCGACCTCGAGCTCAGCTCGCGGCACTAGCTAGGGCGCGGGGCGTCGGCCGGGCCCGGGCCCGCCGGCGAAGCACTGGGCGATGGACATCCATTCCGGAGCCGCGCCACCGCGCACCTCGAGGTCGGTGTCGCTGACGTGGCGGCGCTGAGTGACCACCAGGCAGAAGTCGATGGCGGAGCCGCTCACCCGGTCAGGCGATCCGACAGGGCCCCATGTCCACTCGTCTCCTGACGGAGCACGCAACTCCACCCGCACGTCGTCGTCGGGCACTCCTCGGCCCCGTATCGCATAGGAGAAGCCACGGGTGCGCACCCCGAGGTGGGCGACATGGCGGAGGCGATCAGTGGCCGGACGCCCGGCCGGCCAGCCAGCAGCGTTCACCGCGTCGACCACGTCCTGACCGTGGGCCCACGTCTCCATCAGCCGCGCCGTGGCGAACGACATGGCGCTCATCGGCGGGCCATACCACGGCAGGCGTGCCTTGGGATCGAGATCGGCGAACGTGGCCAGCATCACGCCTCGCCGGTCCCGCCAGCAGGTCAGAACGTCGGTGGAGTCCAAGCGTCGGCCCTCGGCCACGACTTGTGCTTCCCATGCGACCGGGTCGGCCATCAGATCCGACAGGCCGGCGGTGAACCCGGACGGGTCGGTGGCCGCCCGCTGCGCCTGGCCGTCGAAGTAGGCCAGGTGCCAGATCTGGTCCCGCACCGCCCATCCTTCGGCGGGAGTGGCGATCTCCCAGGCCTCGGCCGGCAGCGGTGCGACGACGTCGTCCAGCGCCCTCTGCTCGTCGGCCAGGTCGGCCAGCAGCTCGGCGTAGACGTCGGCCATGGCCCTTAGGATTGCAGCCCGTGCTGGCGGACGGGAGCTACGAGGCGATCGTGGTGGACGCCACCGACCATGAGTCGGGCCTCTCCCTCGACCTCGCCGTGCTGACCGGCGAGCACAAGGGCGAGGTCGTGACGGTGACCGCCGCCGGGTTGGACCGGGATCCACTCGACCTGCTCGCCGTGCCGGCCACCCTCACCGTCGCCGGCGGTGAGCCGACCGTTCAGCTCGAAGGCTGAACCACTGGCCGGCGGGTCGCCACACCACGCACGGTCGGGCGCACCACCGGGGTGGCTTTCCGGGCGCTCTCTCGGGTGACCGGGCCGAGGTCGAAACCTGCCGAGGCGATGGCCTGTTCCGTGCGGCGGGTCAGGTGGCAACCGCCGAGCAACCGCTTCCACACCGGCTCCACCCGATGTTGCCAACGCAACCGGTTGGGGCGACCATCGGCGGCGACGTGTTCCAGGAACACGAGCCGGCCGGCGGGCCGCAGCAGGCGGCGCAGCGCGCCCAGCGTCGTCACCTGATCCGGCACCGAGCACAACACGAGCGTCGACACCACGACGTCGAAGCTGCCCTCGGTGAAGGGCAGGTCGTCGGCACCCTCCGGCCGGACCTCCACCGCGGTTCCGCTCAACCCGCCGTTGGCTCGCACCTCGGCCAGACGCCGGTGGAGCCGGCGACGCATGGTCGGGTCCGGCTCGCTGAGCACGAGCCGGCTGACGCCCGGCCCGTAGTGGCTCAGGTTGTTGCCGGTGCCCGCGCCGATCTCCAGCACCTCCCCGCCCACATCTGACAACAGGTCGGCCCGCCAGTCCTGGAAGCACGCTTCCTCGGTGGCTTTGGTCAGGCGGTCATAAACCCGGGCGAAGAGGATCGACACCCGCTGAACCTAGGCCAACGGCCGCGTCCGAGCCCCAGACACCCGGCGGTAGGAGCGTGCCCGACGGAGGGCCGATCCGAGCGGTCAGCTGAGCGCGGCGCGCAGACGTTCGGCGTAGCTGGCAGCCTCTTCGTCACTCGCGTAGCGGGTTCGCGGCCAGAAGAAGCCTCTCAACCCGTCCTTGCGGTTGCGGGGGACGACGTGGACATGCAGGTGGGCGACGCTCTGGCTGATGCGGTTGTTGATCGCCACGAACGTGCCGGCCGCGCCCAACCCGGATTCGGCGGCCCCGGCGAGCTGTTGGGCTCGGCTGAACAACGGCTCGATCAGCGACGGGGGCAGATCGGCGAGCGTCTCATGATGATGGCGAGGAACGAGGAGCACGTGGCCCTTGAACACCGGGCGTGCATCGAGGAACGCCACTGCGATCTCGTCGTCGAGCACCCGGTGAGAAGGTAGCTCGCCGCCCACGATGCGGCAGAAGACGCATCCATCGCCGGCGCCGGCGGCCGACCGCGGTGTCATCGGCGCCGATGATGGCATGGTCGCCCCGCCACCCCACACGATGGCTGTTGACAAGGACGCTCTGACGCCGACCCTTGTGCGGAGGGCGAGGCGGCCCGGCTCATCGGGTCAGCCGTCGGTCCACGTGCGCCGAGGCCGCCATCCGAGGATCGCCTCGGCCTGATCGGTCCGCACGAGTGACCGTCGTGGGTCGAGGTCGTATTCGGGACCGCCTCGCCAGGAGACCTCCGGCAGCAGGCGCTCCGCAAGCTCTCGGCCACCGAAGTGGTCCGAGCTGACGTCGGCCGCGGCCACGAGCACGTTGGGACGTCCCGAGGCACAACGCCTCGATGGCCAACTTCGACAGGCCGTAGCCGGTGGTCGGTCGGGCCGGATGGTGGTCATCGATGGGAAGGTAGGCCGGTGATGCCTCGCCCTTGAACACGCCCAAGGCGTTGACCGACGAGGCGACGGCCACCCGCCGGACGCCGAGCCGGTCGGCCACGTCAAGGACGTTGCGAGCACCCAGGAGGTTGGTGGTCAACACATCGGCCTCGGCATGCGGCTGGTCGACCCGGCAAGGTGCACGATGGCATCACAGCCCCGCATGGATTCGGTGAGGGAGCGCACATCACCGAGATCGCAGGCGCATCCTCGGCGCGGTCGAAGCCCAAGACCTCATGGCCCGCCGCGGCAAGGCCGGCGCTCACCTGCCGGCCGATCATCCCGCGATGCCCGGTGACCAGCACCCGCATGGGCCGGGCCGGCTCATCAGACAGGTTGGTCATGCCCGAGCCCCCTGGATCAGCAGGAGCGTGCCGAACACGACAAAGGCCAGCGCCGCTCCGATGCGGATCATCCGCTCCGGGAGCCGGGTGCCCAGCTGGCGACCAATGACGATGGCCAGCGCGTCGGCCGCCACCATGCCCACGGTGGAGCCAGCCCAGGTCCCGAACGGACCCTCGCGGGTGGCCAGCGTGATCGTGGCCAACATCGTCTTGTCGCCGAGCTCAGCCAGGAAGAACGTGACGCCCACTGCGGTGATCGTGGCCACAGCACTGCGTCCACCGACCGACGCGGCGGCAGCCTCGTCGTCGTCGGTCAACCGGTCTCCTCGCAGCGTCCACGCGGCGAAGCCGAGAAAGGCCAACCCCGATATGACGTTCACCCAACGGCCGCCGACGCCTTTGCCCACGAGGTCCCCGATCCCGACCGACACCGCATGGGTCACCGCGGTGGCGATGGTGATGCCCACCAGCACCCGCCACGGCCGGAACCGGGTGGAGAAGGCGAGGGCCATGAGCTGGCTCTTGTCTCCGAGCTCGGCCACGAAGACCACCCCGAGGCTCAACAGGAAGGCATGCACGAACCGGGCAGGCTAGGAGGTGCTCTGACCGAGCCGATCCCTCGGGTGGGCGACCGTCGACCGTGTCCTGCAGCACTGGCGCACCATCCCCCATCGGGCACGGCCGGGGCGGTTGGATGGTGACGTTGACCGTCAAGCACCTGTCCCGAGGCCGGCTCCCCGGCGTTTCGGTTCCGACCGGTGCTGCATGTACCGGAGGCCCCGTGCTCCTTCCCACTCCCGAACTGTCGCGCCTGCGCACCTACGTGCTCGACACCTCGGTCCTGCTGGCCGATCCGCGGTCGCTGATCCGCTTCGACGAGCACGCTGTCGTGCTGCCGATCGTCGTGCTCATGGAGCTGGAGGCGAAGCGCAACCACCCCGAGCTGGGCTGGGCCGCCCGCCACGCGCTGCGCCAGCTGGAACAGCTGCGCCTCATGCACGGCTCGCTGATAGAGCCGTTGCCGGTGAACTCCCAGGGTGGGACGCTGCGGGTGGAGTTGAACCATCAGAGCACCGGCGGCTTGCCGCCGGCCATGGCCTCCGACAACAACGATCACCGCATCCTGGCGGTGGCGCACAACCTGGCCGGGGAAGGCCACGACGTCACCGTCGTCACCAAGGACCTGCCATTGCGGTTGAAAGCCTCGATCGTCGGCCTGGACGCCGAGGAGTACCGCAACGAGCTGGCCAGCGACACGAGTTGGACCGGTTTCGTCGAGCTCGACGTCGACCGGGTGGTGATCGATGACCTGTTCGAGGAGCGGGTCGTGGACCTGTCCGACGCTCGCCAGCTGCCGTGCAACACCGGGATCGCCCTGCACGCCGGATCGCAGTCCGCGCTCGGCCGGGTTCACGAGGACAAGCGACTGCACCTCGTACGCGGAGAACGTTCTCTGTTCGACGTTGTGGGGCGCAGCGCCGAGCAGCGGATCGCCGTCGACGTCCTGGCCGATCCCTCGGTCGGCATAGTCAGCCTCGGCGGCAACGCGGGAACCGGCAAGAGCGTGCTCGCCCTCGCCGCGGGGCTCGACGCGATGCTCGAACAGCGCACCCACAAGCGGATCCTCGTGTTCCGGCCGTTGTTCGCAGTGGGAGGGCAGGACCTCGGATACCTCCCAGGCGACCGGGACGAGAAGATGACCCCGTGGGCCGGAGCGGTGTTCGACGCGCTGGAATCCATCGCCGGACCTGCGGTGGTGGACGAGGTGCTGGGCCGCAACCTGCTCGAGGTCCTGCCGCTGACCCACATCCGAGGCCGCAGCCTGACCGACACGTTCGTGGTCATCGACGAGGCCCAGAACCTCGAACGGCCGGTGCTGTTGACCGCGCTGTCGCGGCTGGGCGAAGGCAGTCGGGTGGTGTTGACCCACGACATCGCCCAGCGCGACAACCTCCGAGTGGGGCGTCACGACGGCATCGCGTCGGTGATCGACACGCTCCGGGGCCACCCCCTCTTCGCCCACGTGACGCTGGCTCGCAGCGAGCGCAGCGCGGTGGCCGCATTGGTCACCAGCCTGCTCGACGATCCGTTCCGCTGACCAGCGCGCTCGGCGGGCCCGCACGGTGATCGGGCTCCGTCGACTGTCATGGATGGGCGCGCCATCCGGTCGAGCCTCTACGCTGATCGTCCGCACCGAAGGTCGCCTCTGGTGGCCGCCCACCGCCGTGGGAGAAGGAACCGATGTCCAAGAGCGACAAGCGACCGATCATCAAGCTCAAGTCGACCGCCGGCACCGGCTACACGTATGTGACCCGCAAGAACAAGACGAACAGCCGGGAGCGCATCGAGCTGCGCAAGTACGACCCCAAGGCCCGTCAGCACGTCATCTTCAAAGAGGAACGCTGACCAGGCTTCGGCCGACCACGTAGCTCGCTGCGGCCGGTGGTGGCTGCACCGGCGAGGCCATCAGTGGGGCTGATGGCGCTCATCTTCGGTTGATGGGAACGATCGGTTCCCGTTGCGTGCCTGCATGGATAGACTTTTAGTAGTAAATCCAGCTGCTCTGCCGGTTCCGTACCAGTCCCATTCGACCGTCCGGTCTCCTCGAGGAAGTCCCACGCATGGCGCTGATCGATTCCCCCGTCCCCGAGCCAGTGGAGTGGCTGCCACCGCCGTGGATGGCCGAAGCCGCATGTAGCGGCCATACCGAACTGTTCTTCGCCCCTCATGCCGAGCGGCCGCAGGCTCGGATCAAACGGGAGAGCCGAGCCCGTCGGATCTGCCAGACCTGCCCGGTGCTGTTCGAGTGCCGCCGTCATGCCCGCACCAACCTGGAGTACGGGTTCTGGGGCGGCGAGTCCGAAGACGAGCGAGCGTCGGCCGGTTACGCGGTGCCCGCGCCAGTCGGCGGTCGCAGCCGCCGCCGCATCTCCTGACCGATCTTCCGGCGCGTTCGGGCTGAGCATCCCCCATCCGGGCACCCAGGGTTCCTAGTCTCGGCGTCGCACGAATGAGCCGCGCTGTGGAGGCTTGGCATGGGGCGTCGACCGATCGTCTACGGGCTGGACATCGAGACCGACACCACCGTCGACGGCCTCGACCCCGCCGTGGCCCGCGTCGTCACTGTCGCCCTGTCGAGCCCGGGTTTCGACGAGGTGTTCTGTGGGTCCGAGGGTCGGATCTTGAACGACCTCGACGACCGAATAGCTGACCTGCCGGCTGGTGTCCTCGCGACGTGGAACGGCGCCGCTTTCGACCTGCCGTTCCTCGCCGATAGGGCGGACATGATCGGGGTGCAGCTCGGCCTCAGGCTTCGGCTCGACCCGTCGATCACCATGCACCACCCGCCGCTTCGCGGCCACGCCGGTGCATATCGAGGCGCCTGGTACGGCCACAGCCACCTCGACGCATATCGGCTCTACCGCGGCGACGTTGGTCCCGCTCTGCGGGTCTCGTGCTCGCTCAAGTCGATCGCCCGCCTGGTCGGCTTGGGGCCCGTGGAGGTCGATCGCAGCCGCATCCACGACCTGAGCCGGGAAGCGCTTCACGCCTACGCGTCGAGCGACGCGCGCCTAGCGCGCGTGCTGGCCGAACGCCGCTGGTCCTCGGCCAGCCGATTCGCCGACCGGATCGAGGGCGCGCCACCGCGCTCCGCCGACCATCCGGCGCTTCGAGCGCTGATGGCCAGCGCCTGACCGATCATCGGCGGCAGACTGTCGCCATGTCGACCCTCCACTACTCCGACGGCCAAGCCGAGATCCACAAGCTGGTCGTCGGGCCGATGGACAACAACGTGTTCGTGCTCCGCTGTCGAGAGACCGGCGAGGCGGTGTTGCTCGACGCCGCCAACGAGCACCAGAAGCTGCTCGAGCTGTGCCAGCGGCTGGACGTGCGCCAAGTGCTCGAGACCCACGGCCATTGGGATCACATCCAGGCCGTGCCCGCGCTGCGCGACGCCGGCTACTCGGTGCACGTCACCGCCGAGGACGCGGGGATGTTGCCGTCCTACGACGAGGTGATCGATGACGACTCGGTGATCGAAGTCGGCCACCTGCGGTTGCACACCATCCTCACCCCTGGGCACACACCGGGATCCATGTGTTTCCGGCTGGACGGCTCACCGGTGCTGTTCAGCGGCGACACGCTGTTCCCCGGCGGGCCGGGCACCACGAAGGCTGGGGGTGACTTCCCGACGATCATCCGCTCGATCGAGGACCGCCTGTTCGCCGAACTCGATCCGGAAACCATCGTTCTGCCCGGCCACGGCGACGACACCACGATCGGTTCGGAGCGCCCGCACCTGCAGGAGTGGGTGGATCGGGGCTGGTGAGCGCCGCGCTGCCGGCTGACGAACGGCCGATCGACCCGACTCCGGTCCACACCGCCGACTTGCCTCTGACCCCCATCCGGGACCGATCGATCCCCGCCGAGGCGTGGGTGGAGGCACCTGAGGAGCTGCGCTCGCTCGGGGACGACATCGGCTCACCGCAGATCACCTACAAGCGCCGCATCGGCCCCTGGCTGCTCTGGCGGGCCGGGCCGGCGTCGCGGGCCGATGCTCGGTACTGGGCCGGCCACGTCGGGGACCTGACCCGAACCCACACCTTCCGCCTGCTCCCCGATGGGACCGGCGAGGGAGCCGGACCCAGTGGGCAGGTCCACACCCGGTTCCGGACGTGGAAGGAAGACCTGCGCGACCACTCGTGATGGGCCGACCGCGCCGCGGCAGGGCGTCCGGGTGGTCCGGGTCGACGGGCGGCTCCGTAGACCTACCGAACGGCCGCGCTGGCCGACCAACCTTCCCCCAAGGAGTCCCCATGCTCGGTCTCGGAGCCCCAGAGTTGCTCATCGTCCTCGTCGTGGTGATGTTGCTGTTCGGCGGATCCAAGGTGCCTCAGCTGGCCCGCTCCCTGGGCCAGGCCAAGAAGGAGTTCGAGTCGGCCACCGACGAGCGCGACGAGGTCAAGCCCTCAGTCTGAGGGTTCTCGGGTCATCGGCGCCAGCTATTACCACTACGCCGGTAGTGCTAATACACTGACCGGGATGCCCGGCCAGCCGACGCCCCTCTTCCAGATCGAGGACCTCCACGTTGCGGCGGAAGGGGCCGAGATCCTCAAAGGGGTAGATCTCACGATCTTCCCTGGGGAGGTGCACGCGCTGATGGGGCCCAACGGGTCGGGTAAGTCCACCCTGGCCAGCGTCTTGATGGGCAGCCCGGAGTACACGATCACCGCCGGCGGTGTTCGCTTCCGCGGCGACGACATCACCGACTGGGGCCCGGACGTGCGAGGCAAGGCCGGCATCTTCCTGGCCTTCCAGTACCCGCAGGTGATCCAAGGCGTCTCGGTCATCAACTTCCTGCGCCAGGCCTTGTCGGCCCGCAAGGGCATCGACTTGTCGGTGTTGGAGCTGCGGCTGTCGATCATGGAGTGGATGGCCCGGCTGGACATGGACCCCGCTTTCGCCGATCGCTACCTCAACGAGGGCTTCTCCGGTGGTGAGAAGAAGCGCAACGAGGTGCTCCAGATGGCCATCCTCGAACCTGAGGTGGCCATCCTCGACGAGACCGACTCCGGCCTCGACATCGATGCGCTGAAGGTCGTGGCCCGTGGCATCCGGGAGGTACGCGCCGACCGAAGCGAGCTCGGCTTGCTGTTGATCACCCACTACCAGCGGCTGCTGGACGAGGTGCAACCGGACCGCGTTCACCTCCTCATCGACGGTCGGGTCGTGGAGTCCGGCGGGATGGAGTTGGTCGCACAGCTCGAGTCCGAGGGCTACGAGGCTTGGCAGGTGGCCTCGTGACCACGCTCGACACCGAGACGATCAAGAAGGACTTCCCGATCCTCGACCGTGAGGTTCATGGCAGGCGTCTGGTCTACCTGGACTCGGCCAACACATCCCAGAAACCGCAGGCTGTCCTGGACGCGCTCGCCGAGTTCTACGAGCTCTCGAACGCCAACGTGCACCGCGGCACCTACATGATCGCCGAGGAGTCCACGGCCGCGTTCGAGGGCGCCCGAGCCAAGGTTGCTCACTTCATCGGAGCCAAGTCGACCAAGGAGGTGGTGTTCACCAAGAACGCCACCGAGGCGCTGAACCTGGTGGCCAAGGCGTGGGGCAGGGCGAACCTTCGGGCCGGGGACCCGGTGGTGCTCACCGAGCTGGAACACCACGCCAACATCGTCCCGTGGCATCAGTTGCACGACGAGATCGGCGTCGAGCTCCGGTGGATACCGCTGCGCCGCGACGGCCACCTGGATCTCACGGACCTGGATCGTCTGGTCGACGGCGCTCGGGTCGTCTCCTTCGCCGCCATGTCCAACGTGCTCGGCACCCTGACCCCTGTGGATCGGCTCATCGCCGCCGCCCATGGCGCTGGTGCCATCGCGGTGGTCGACGCCAGCCAGTACGTCCCGCACATGCCCGCCGATGTGTCCGGGTGGGGGGCGGATTTCGTCGCCTTCACCGGCCACAAGATGTGCGGGCCCACCGGCATAGGTGTGCTCTGGGGCACCGAGACGATCCTCGACGCCACCCCGCCGTTCCTCACCGGTGGCGAGATGATCCTCAACGTCACGAAAGAGGGCTTCACGCCCAACGAGCTGCCGTGGAAGTTCGAGGCCGGCACTCCCCCGATCGCCCAGGCCGTCGGCCTGGGTCGGGCCGTCGACTACCTGGCCGGGTTGGGCATGGAGGCGGTGCGGGAGCACGAGGTGTCCCTCACCGGGTACGCCCTTCGAACGCTCACCCAACGCTTCGGCGATGATCTCACCATCCACGGACCGCCCGAACCGGCCGAGCGGGGCGGTGTTCTGTCATTCACGTTCCGGGACATCCACCCTCACGACCTCACCCAGGTGTTCGATCAAGAAGGCGTCTGCGTGCGGGCCGGCCACCACTGCGCCAAGCCTCTGATGAAGGTGCTCGGCGTGGGTGCAACGGCGCGAGCTTCGGTCTATCTGTACAACGATGAGCAGGACGTCGACGCTCTCGGCGATGCGCTCGAAGCCGCAGCCAAGTTCTTCGCCACCTGACGAACCAGCCCCCCGATTGCGAGCAAGCCAATGCCCGGTCTCGAAGACCTCTACCGAGAGATCATCCTCGACCACTACCGCAACCCGCGCAATCGCGGGGAGCTCGAGGCTCCACCAGCCACCCGAGCCGAGGGCTTCAACCCGCTCTGCGGAGACGAGATCGTGGTCTACCTGGATGTGGAGGATGGCCGTATCGAGGACATACGGATCGGCGGGCAGGGATGCTCGATCAGCCAGTCGTCGGCGTCGATGATGTCCAACGCGGTGAAGGGCCACACGGTGGCCGAGGCTCGGGCCATCACCCGAGCGTTCAAAGGGATGATGTCGATCCATGAGTCGTCACTCGACGGCGATGGTGACGAGGAGCTCGAGTCCCACGATGACGACGTGAAGCTGGGTGACCTCGAAGCGCTGAGGGGCGTGGTCAAGTTCCCGGTGCGCATCAAGTGCGCGACCCTCAGCTGGAACACCCTCGCCGAGGGCATCGAGCAAGCGACCGCCTGATCCCTGTCGGCTCGAGGGCTTGACCGAGCGCTCGCGAGCTCAGTCGCCGCGTAGGAACGGTTCGACTCGATCCTTGGGTCGGCCGATGATGGCCCGATCACCTTTGACCAGGACCGGTCGCTGCATCAGGCGGGGATGTTCGGTGAGCAGGTCGACCACCGAGTCGGGCGTCGTGTAGTCGGCGGCGTCGAGGCCGAGCTCGGTGAAGTAGGAGTCCTTGCGCACCAAGTCCGCCACAGGGTCCTCGAGCTTGTCGATGATCCCACGTAGCTCGGCCCGGTCGGGCGGGGCCTTGAGGTATTGAACAACGTCCACGTCGACCCCGGCCGCCCCCGCGGCGTCCATCGCGTGCCGGGAGGTCGAGCAGTTCGGGTTGTGCAGGATCGTGACATCGGCCATGGCGAGATGGTACCGAGGCGCCCCGTAGCTCGGTCCGCCTCAACCCCCCTTGCGGGGCGAGGGGTAGCTGGGTGCTCGGTCCCTGCCGGTCAATTTGGCGAAGTCGAACCGGTTGATGCTTCCTCGGCGCTTGAACGCGTCGGGTGCGCGATCCGGCATGTGGCCCGGGAGGTACCGCCGCCCCCCATCGGCGAAGGTGACGATGCCGTCACCCACAACGCCCTGCTCGTCGGGCCCGTGGGCGGAGGCGTCCCACCAGATCTCGGTCATGTCATCCACCGCCAGGTAGTCCGGCTTGGGCTTGAACCCGTACTTGCTGGCGTCGAAGAAGCCGTGGTTGCCGTAGCTCACCTGAGGGTTGGCCGGCCCACCGCCGCTCACCGGGTACTTGAACATGCCTCCGCGGAACGTCAGCGGCGTCAGCTTGGGACCGGCCATGTGCACGCCGAGCATGAACTGCTGGATGTTTTGGTAGATGAGCGACACGGTCTTCGAGGCCACAGGATCGGTGCCGAAGTACCACTTGTGGATCCGCCAGGCCTCGGCGTGGCGCTGGTCGGTCGGCACACCCAGGCTCGAGATCCCGAACGCGTGCGGCCACTGCTTCTTGTCGTAGAGCCGACCGAGCGTGGTGGTGTCGGTGAGCACGGTGCCGGTGATGATCCACTCCGGGAAGTAGTTCTGCTGGGTGGCGGTCTTGGTGAGGTTGATCGGCATGATCGGGTCACCGAGGAAGATCACCGTCGTCACGTGCTTGGCCTTGAGCTTGGCGATGATGGTGTTGGCCTGCTCGCCCAACTTGTCGAGGATCAGCTGATAGGTGAGTTGGACCGCGGCCTGGAACCCGCGCTGCTTGCCGATCTTCTCCGCGGTCTTCTCGACGGCACCGAACACCGGGGGGTCCTGTTCGAAGTGGACGATCCCGAACACCCGCTTGCGGTTGCGGAACGCGGGATCGCCGGCGTTGATCGCCTTGCGGTTGAGGAGCCGGTTGACCGTGTAGTCGCCGAGGTTGAGCAGGAACTGCTCGGGAGTCTGCAGCGGGCCCCACATGTAGGGAGCGTTCTTCTGGTAGGTCGAGTCGGGCACACCGAGCCCACACCCGATGCAGATCACACCGCGGCTGGCCAGCACGTCGGCGTAGGCCGGGCTCTGGCTCGGCCCTCCCACCGACGCGAACGCGTGCAGCTCCTCGGCCACCTTCAGCGCGTCCGAACGGGCGGATGTCTCGTCCACCCCTGAGCCCTTGATCCGCTTGATGACAAGCTTGCGTCCCCACATGTTGAACACGTGCTGGAACATGTCGAGGAACGCCAACTCGGTCTTGGCCACCTTGGTTTGCGGATCGAGCTTGGCCTGCAGCTGGGCGGCCAGGTCGAGGTCCGACGCTTGGTAGAGAACGACGGTGATGGTGGTGGCGGTGACCCCCTCGGATGTGGCGCCTCCCTTGAGCTGCTTGGGCGCAGCCAGGCAGGGCGCGGCGTACACCGAGGGCATCTTCACCCGCCCGGTCTTCGGGTCGCAGTTGGACCCGAAGTCGTACTTGGCCAGCGTGCCGGCCTTCTTGGCCTCGGCGTAGGAGACCGGCAGGTCCGACAGGCGCTCCGCGCCCTTGCCCGAGGATCCCTTCCCGACCGTCGACACGCTCTGGTGGTCGCGACCGACCGAGGCCAGCGTCGCCACCAGCGCGATTACCACGAGGATCGCCGCCAACGGCCCGAACCGGCGGAGAAAACCGATTCGGGGTACGGGAGTGGCAGTGCTGGGCGTCATCGTTGCTCCATTTTGGTCTTGGTTTGGCGAGCGTCGGCCGCGCCCATGCGGGTTGGGCCGGACCGGGTGGTCGCCAGGTCACCACCGAGGTAGGACGAGACGACGTCGGGGTGGCTCAGGACTTCGTCGGGCGGTCCCATGGCGATCACTCGACCCTGGTCGAGCGCGACGAGACGATCCGAGATGCCGGTGATGAGGGTCATGTCGTGTTCGACCACCACGAGGCTGGCACCGAGGGAGTCGCGGATGCGCAGCAGCAACGGCGCCATGGCCTCCGCTTCGCGCTGGGCGATACCCGACGACGGTTCATCGAGCAGCACGACCGTCGGCTCATGGGCCAGCACGCAGGCCAGGTCGACCACCCGGCGCGACCCGGTCGAAAGTTCGCCCACGAACTTCGTGCGGAACGACTCGATGCCCATGAGTTCGATCAGCTCATCGGCCCGATGGTGCGCCGCGGCCTCGCTGTCCTCGAACGCCGGCAACCGGAACATCGCGTTCAGTGGGTCCCGCACGTCGAGCCACCGCTCGAGCGACACCAACAGCGTCTCCTCGACGGTCAACGACGGGAACAACCGCGAGTCCTGGAACGACCGACCGAGACCGAGGATCGCCCGACGGTGCGGCGGAGCCGTGCTGATGTCGACCTCGGCGAGACAGATCCGGCCGTGGTCGGTCCGGGTGAAGCCCGACACGAGGTCGAGCAGCGTCGTCTTGCCGGCACCGTTCGGCCCGATGAGGCCCACGATCTCGCCATGGCCGATCGAGATCGACACATCGTCGACGGCGCGGATGCCGCCGAACCTGACCGAGAGGCCATGGAGACTGAGGGCGGGAGCAGCCGCATCGATCGGGGCCGGGCGGGGAGCCAGCGGTGCGCTCGGCGCCGACTCCGGAGTCCGAACCGGAGCAGGGGCCGCTCGGGCCGGCTCGGGGGCTGGGCGGGGGTCGTTCCCGGCCAGACCCTTCTCGGCGCCTTCGAGGAACACCGAGCGCAACACGTCGGGCCGCTCGAGCAGGTCGGCGGTAGGCCCGTGGAACCGGATCTCGCCCTTCTCCATGAAGTAGGCGGTCTCGGCGAGGTTGAGCGCCACGTTGACCGACTGCTCCACGACCACCACGGTGGTGCCCTGGTCCCGGATGGCTCGCACGATGTCCAGCAGCTGGTCGACCACGACGGGAGCCAGTCCAAGGGAGAGCTCGTCGATGGCCAGCAACTTGGGGCGGCTCAAGAAGGCCATCGACAAGCCGAGCATCTGCTGTTGGCCACCGGACAGATCAGCGGCGGGGTTCTCCAACCGATCTCGCAGGGTCGGGAACCGTTCGAACACCTCGGCGGTCCGAGTGCGTTGAGCGGCACGATCCTTGCGCAGCAGCCAGCAGGCGGCCCGGAGGTTCTCGCTGACCGTCAGCGAAGGGAACACACCTTGACCCCCGGGGACCTGGGCGATGCCCAACGCGGCGATCTTCTCTGGAGCGGTGTTGGTGATGTCGTGGCCGTCGAAGCGGATCGTGCCGTTGGCGATGCGGGCCACACCGGACACCGCCTTGAGCAGCGTGGACTTGCCGGCACCGTTCGTGCCCAACAGGGCGACGATCTCGCCCTCGCCGACCGAGAAGTCGACCCCGAACAGGATCTGGACGTCGCCGTAGCGGACGTCGAGGTCCTCCACAGACAACAGCGGGACGTCCGACGTCACGGCGGTCACCGCGGTCACGGCGTCAGCCCTTCCTGCTCCACCGAGGTCAAAGGTGCTACCGGGCTCGGGATGGGGATCTCGGGAGCTTCGGCGTCCCCGACGTCAGCCAGCAGGCTGGGGACCACGATCCCGCGGCGGCGGGCGATCCGGCGCAGACCGGCGTCGCGCCCCCGGAAGAGCAGGTTGCCGAGGCCGCCGGGAAACACGGTGAGCACCACCAGCACTCCGATGGCCGACGGGAGCAGCCGCCACTTGTTCGGCAGGAACCACGTCCCGCCGTTGAGGTAAAGCGCCCCCAGCAGCGCCCCGGGGATCGAACCGAGCCCGCCAACCACCGCCGCGGTGAAGATGCCGATGCTCTCGGTCGCGGTGAACGGTTGCTCGGTGTAGGCCTGGTTGATGTGCACCAGCAGGCACCCCGCCACGGCGGCGAGGAACCCGGAGAAGGCGAAGGCCATCAGCTTCGTGCGGATCACGTTGACGCCGTAGGCCTGCACCCCTCGCTCGTTCTCGCGCAATGCGATGAGTGCCCGGCCCGAGCGACTTCGGCGCACGCCACTGGCCGCGAGGATCGCCAGCACCAGCACGGCGAGGCACAGGAAGTACATGGACCGCTCACTGGTCAGATCGATCGACTTGAGCAGCCGCGGTCGCCGGAGGTCGGCGCGGGGGATCCACGTCATCTGCTTGCGGTTGAACAGGTACTCCGAGGACGCAAGGGCGAAGGCCAGGGTGGTCACCGCCAGGAAGAGGCCACGGACCCGCAGGGCCGGCAGCCCGACCACCACCGCCGCCGCGGCACCGGCCAGGCCGGCGACGAGCATGGCGAAGGTGAGGTCGCTGTGCCACTGCGCGGTGGCCAGCGCGCCGATGGCGCCGCCGACGCCGACGAAGGACATCTGGCCGAGCGAGACCTGCCCCGCCCAACCGGTCAGGACGACGACCGACAGGGCGATGATGGCGAACACGGCCAGCGTCGAAGCCTTGAACTGTTGGCTGGGGCTCAGGATGGTGGGCAGGGCGATGGCGCCGGCCAGCACGAGGGCAGGCAGACCCCACCGCAACAGCCTGACGATCGGCAGGCGTCGCAGCTCGGCTGGGACGGGTCGCACCTCCTCGGCCGCCGACCACGTGGCCACCGTCTCGATGTCAGAACGACGGCTGCTCGCCCGCCGAACGACAAGGACGGCGAGGATCACCACGGCGAACACGGGGTAGACGAACCCGGGGTCGCTCGAGTGGTTCCACCGCACGCCCTGTTCGAGGACGCCGAGGGCGACCGCCGACACGGTGATGGCCGGCAGGTTCTCGAGCCGGCCGAGAACGAGGGCGGCCAGCGACACCACCAGCGAGGCCAAGCTGAGCTGGCTGGCCAGGGAGATCCCGACCGCTCCCGCCCGCAGGAACACGCCGATGAACGAAAGGCCCGAGGCCAGGACCCAAACCAGGGTCTGCACCCGCTTCACGGGGATGCCGAGCAGGCTGGCCCGGTCTCCCCGGTCAGCACTGGCCCGCACTGCGATGCCGATGTCGGTCCGGCGCAGGAACAGCGCCAGCGCCACCATCATCAGCGGTGCGACGACCAGCGCGAGCACCTCGTTCCCATGGAAGATCTGAGATCCGATCGCGAACTTCAGGTGCCCGGGAACTGTGATCGACTGATCGGTGACGGTCGTACGGCCCCACAACCGGGGCAACAGCAGGCCGCCCACGATGAACAGCTGCGAGAGGCCGATCGTGGCCACGGTCAGCAACAGCCTCGGAGCTCGGAAGAAGCGGCGGATCACGATCCACTCGACCAGGCCGCCTAGCACCAGCGCAGTCACCAACCCGCTCAGGAACCCGACGACGTAGCCGACGTGGGTGATGCCGATCAGCCCGATGGCCAGGACGGTTGGCACCGTGCCGAGGTCACCTTGGGCGAAGTTGAGGATCCGGTTGGCCCGGTAGATGAGCGCCATCCCCAGAGCCACGAGAGCGGCCAGCAGTCCGATCACGACGCCGAAGAACCAGGTGCCGAGCGGCATCGGGTAGACGACGACTTGCAGCACCAGGATGGCGATGGCCGGAGCGAACACCGGCACGACACCACGTACCGCGGCTGAACTGGTCCCGATCGGACGTGATCCTCGGGCCGCCGTGGGGGCCCCTACCGTCGGATCGGTCATCGGCGTGAGCATGCTCCCATCTCGTGAAGGGCCATCCCGCGCCGCGCTCCGACCCGAGGAACTATTGGCATGCTAACTGCAAATAGTTCGGCGCCGGGCCGTGTCTCAGCCGGTGATCAAGCGGTTGATGGCCGTCGCAAGGTCGTGGTCGCCTGCGGTGAGGCCCCCGGCGTCATGGCTCACCAGGTCGATCTCGACCTTGTTCCAAGAGTTCGACCAATCCGGGTGGTGGTCGGCCTTCTCGGCGAGCAGAGCCACCCGTGCCATGAAGCCGAACGCCTCGTTGAAGTCGGCGAAGGTCAGCTCTCGGTGGAGCTTGCCGTCGACCAGCGCCCAGCCATCGGGAGCCTCATGTTCGCTCATGACTCGTGGTTCTACCTCACAACGGCGATCCACGGCGTGAAACGCGGGCCACCTCCGGCGGATCAGCCGGGGAGCAAGTTGCCTGGGCAGCGCGTCGGGCCGCTCTTGGTCATCTCCTTGACCTCAAGCGCAGTTGAGCTTCTACCGTCACCGTGTGAACTTCTCGCCGTTGCGCTACGAGCCCTACGAAGCGGCCGCGAGCGTTCCCAACGTCGTGGTCGACGGGGCGCCCAACCCATCCACAGTGCTGTCGTTGACCCACTGGCCGGGGTTCCCGGCGCCGAACGGCCTGGCGGCTGACCTCTCGGCGCAGATGGTGTTCCGGTACCTCTGCAGCCCGACCCTGTTGCACGGGGTGGCCGACGTCGTGACCAACAACCACTTCGACCAGGACGGATTGGTGAGCGCGTTCGCGCTGACCAACCCCGAACAGGCGTTGAGTCGTCGGATCCTGTTGGAGGATGTCGCGGCGGCCGGAGACTTCGCGACTTACCGCGATCGGCGAGCCGCTCGACTCTCGATGCTGCTGGCGGCGTATGCCGACCCGGAACGCTCGCCGTTGGCGCCCCTGCCTGCTGACTACCAAGAGACTTGCGGGTTGCTGTACAGCGAGTTGCTGGAACGTCTGCCTGAACTGATCGACGGCCTCGAAGACCACCGAGAGCTGTGGAACGAAGAGGACAGCCAGCTCAGTGCAAGCGAAGCAGCTCTAGCCGCAGGGGATGTGCTGGTCGAGGAGCATCCTGAGGTCGACCTGGCCGTGGTGACCATCGACGATCGGACCGCCGGGTGGTCCGGCCACCGCTTCGCCGGCGCGCAGTTCGACGGCATCCACCCGATGGCCCTGCACAACGCCACCGAGCGCTTCGCTCTGTTGCTGGTGCACGGCCGCCACTACCGGTTCGTCTACCGCTACGAGACCTGGGTGCAGTACCAGTCGCGCCGCCCGAGGGCGCGGGTGGACCTCGTGGAGTTGGCCGAACAGCTCACCAGTCTCGAAGCCGACGGAACCACGTGGCGAGCCGATCCTGCCGGAGCTCTGACCCCGCAGCTCCAACCGACCGGCGACGCCGAGTCGTCGATCGACCCGGCAACGGTCGTCTCTCTGGTCGAGCGTCACCTGGCCGAGGCACCATCAGCCTGGGATCCTTACGTTCCCGGGGAGTGATCCCGCAGGCTGAGCCCAGCGCCGTGTGCATCGCCAGCCTGACATTCGGTCGGAGAGTCAGACCTTGAACGGACCCGGTCCGAACGGGTCCTCGGCTGGGTCGGGCGGGCGCGACGCCTCGTCACCTGACCCCTCGGCCTCGAGCTCTTCGCCTTCGCCCAGCCAGGCGGCGTAACCGGTCTCTTCCAGCTGATCGGCCAGCTCCGGGCCGCCGGTGGCTCGAATGCGCCCCTTGACGAGGATGTGGACGACGTCGGGCTTCAGCACCGTGAGCAACCGGTTGTAGTGAGTGATCGCCAACACACCGAGGTTGCCGTCGTTGGTCTCGGCCTCGACACGGCGGGCGCAAGCCCGCAGCGCGTCCACATCGAGGCCTGAGTCGAGCTCGTCGAGGATGGCGATCTTCGGCGCCAGGACCCCGAGCTGCAGGGTCTCGTTGCGCTTCTTCTCCCCACCCGACAAGTCGACGTTCAACTCCCGGGTGAGGAAGCGATCGTCGAACCCGATCCGCTCTGCCTCCACTCCCACCAGAGCAGCCACGTCCGCGGTGTCACGCCCGGCCGCCACGAACGATGCGCTGAGCATGTCCTGCAGCGAGACGCCAGGCACCTCGGTGGGGTACTGCATGGCAAGGAAGAGCCCCGCCTGGGCCCGTTCCCACGCCGGCAGAGCCAGGACGTCCACGCCGTCGAGGGTGACTGATCCTCCGAGCACCTCATAGCCGGGCCGACCCATGACGACATGGGACAGCGTCGACTTGCCCGAACCGTTCGGCCCCATCACCGCATGAACCTCGCCGCTGCGCACGGTCAGATCGATCCCCCGCAGGATCTCCTTGCCGGCCACCCCGGCCCGCAGCCCCTCGATCCTGAGCTCACTCATTGCTGCTCTCCGATTGTTGGGTCGAACGTGGGCTGTGGGGCGCATCTTTGACCCAACATTCGCCGGTTCGGCGGCCGGTGACTCACCGGGGGACGCTCACGAACACGTCTCCGTCGGTCAAGCGGACCTCGAAGACCGGAACCGGCTTCGTCGCCGGAAGCGTGTCGGGACGGCCCGTGACCAGAGAGAACGTGCTGCCGTGCTTCCAGCACTCGAGCTGACACTCCTCGACGTGGACCTCGCCCTCGGACAGCGAGATGTCCTGGTGGGTGCAACGATCCCCGATGGCATAGACCGCATCGCCGATCCGCACCACGGCGATGCGGTGCCCGTCCACGTCGAACCGTCGCGCCCCGCCGTCCACCAACTCCTCCAGCGGGCACAGTCGCACCTCCGCCCGATCAGCCATCACTGGCGCCTTGACGGTCGAGCTTGGCCACGATGCGGGCCCTCAACGGATCGAGCAGACCGGGTACCGGGATCCTCCGCAGCACCTCGTCGAAGAAACCGGCGACCACCAGCCGCTCGGCGACCTGCGGGGGAACGCCTCGGCTCTCCAGGTAGAAGCGTTGCTCCTCGTCGATCGGGCCCACCGCTGATGCGTGGCTGCACCGAACGTCGTTCGTCTCGATCTCGAGGTTCGGGACCGACTCGGCCCAGGCCTCATCGGACAACTTGATGTTGCGGTTGGTCTGGAAGGCGTTCGTGCCCCGCGCCTCCTTCCGCACGCGGATCAGGCCCGTGTACACCGAATGTGACCGGCCGCCCACTGCTCCCTTGAACAGGAGCGTCGAGGTGGTGTCGGGGGCCCGGTGGTCCTGGAACGTGCGGAAGTCCAGGGTTTGGTCGCCTTCGCCGAAGTAGGCCGACAGCAGATCACCGGTTGCGCCGGCACCCTCGAGGCGACAGTCGGTGCGCAGGCGGGCGTAATCGCCGCCCAGCGCCGCGCTGGCTGCGAGGAACGTGGCGTCCTGGGCCACTCGGGAGACCTGCGATGCGACCTGCCAGGTCTGCCAGCCGAGCTCCTGGACGCTGACGTAACGCAGCCGGGCGGCGGGTGCCACGTCGAGCTCGGTGACCGGAACGGTGAGCATCTCGCCGCCGCCGGAGGTGAACTGCTCGACGACCGTCGCTTCGCTGTTCTCAGCTGCTTGCACCACGAGCCGGGGGAACGTGGCGGTGCCCGCCGAGGCACCGTGATGGACCACGACGATCGGGCCGTCGACCGTGACGCCGCGAGGGACGCGGACGAGGATCGGCTCGGCGCAGAACGCATCGTTGAGCAGCGCGAGGGCATCGGCCGGCTCGGACGCCACCGAGCCGAGCGCTCCCTCCCCATCAGGTGCGCCGGCCAGGCGGCCGATCCAGACGCCCATGTCGCGCAACGACGCGCCCACGTCGGCCAGGGTGACCCGCCCGTCGGTCACGTGGACGGTGGCCGCGCTGCCGGCGATGGCCGCCCGCTCACCCCCGGCGGCTTCCTCCGCGCCCGAATCGGGCTGGTCGAGCGAGGTCGCAGGGCGGAAGGCGTCGAGATCGAGCTCGGCGATGCGGCTGTAGCGCCATACCTCTTCGTCGGGACTGGGCATCGCCGTCGCGAGGAACCGTTCAGCAGCCGAGGATCGGCGAGCCCGCAGCCAGTTCGGGCCGGCCAGGGCGGCTGCGACGTCAGGCGTGTACAGGCTCACCGACCATGACCTCTCGTGCGCGAAGCAAGCAGCCTCGTGGCCGCCTGCGAGCGGAGGACCCTACCGGGGGCCCGTCGTTGTCCCCAATGTGACCTTCGCCGCCGGGGCACTGGGCGGGCCGAGAGGCCGTCGCTACCGTGTCAGTCTCTTTCCCCCGGAGCACCATGCCTTCAACACGAACAACAGGACCCACCGTCGTGGTTCTCGTGATGGCGACGCTCCTGGCCGGATGCGGCGTCCACAACCGCCCCTCGACGGCACTCGACGACCCCTGCCCGATCGTCACCGACCAGATCCTCCGGCGGCTGGCGCCCGGTGCCGCCCGAACCCCGAGCGACAGCATGGGGGCCATCTCGGGCACCAAGAGCTGCGAGGTCGACCTCGAGTCCGGGTCGTCGTCGATGCGAGGAGACCTCCTCGTGGCGGTGTCGGTCGACGGAACGAACACCTTCGACGCCCGGTGGCGCCGCAACCGTTGCCGCGACATCCGAGCTCGGGGCAGCTCGCAGGGTGCGGGAGATTGGGCCTGCATGGTGGTCAAGCCCTGGGCGGGCTCGGAGGCCCGGGTCGAAGGCTGGGCCTGGCTGGGCGACGACTACGAGGTGCACGTCGCCTACCAGCTCGTTGCTCCCCGGAGGCTCCCGGCCTCCGCCGCGGAGGACCTGCGGCAGATGCTGCGCACCGCGGTGGCGGGTCTGCCGCCCCAGCGACCATGACCGGCCGCTGAGGGTCTTCGCCAGCTTGGCGGCCGACCTGTGCCGCCAGGTCACAGAGGCGACGTATCAACGCCTCCGCCGGAAGATTCGCCTCATGCGGCCTCCACCCCGAGCCTGTTCCTGTTGCACCTCGGCGAGGATCGACGGGCCGGCGTCGTTGACGATGTCTTCGGCCTCGTCGAGCAATGCTGCGATGTCATCACCCCGCTCGTCCAGCCCAGGCGGTTCCGCCGGCGTGGGCGGGGTGACCAGCGTTCCATGGGCCCAGTTCACGTCGGCCAGTCGCCGTTGGAACGCCTGGCAATCCGCCGGACAGCGCCACGGCGCCTCCGGCGCGAGGTCGAGATCGCACTTCCGGACGGTCTCACCGTTGGCGTAGGTCCGGGATTCGAAGAACTTGCAGTCCTGCCGCATCGGCATGCGAAACAGTGTGCCAGCAGAGACTCGGGATCGACCATCACGACCCATCCCCCGTACGGTGCGGCCCAGTGGAGCCCAGCCTGTACGAAACGTTCTCCCGCGATGCTTGGAGCAAGCTGCGAGATGCCACGCCGCTGACGCTGACCACCGCCGACCTCGACGAGCTGCGTGGCCTGAACGAGCACCTGTCCCTCGACGAGGTCGAGACGGTGTACCTGCCACTGTCACGACTGCTGAACCTGCGGGTCGCGGCCGGCCAGGCGCTCCAAGCGGTGACTGGGACCTTCACCGGCGGCCGACGCGATACGCCGCCCTACGTGATCGGCATGGCGGGCAGTGTCGCCGTCGGGAAGAGCACCACCGCCCGGGTGTTGCAGGCGTTGCTGGCCCGTTGGCCCGACCACCGACGGGTCGAACTCGTGACCACCGACGGCTTCCTCTACCCGAACGCCGAACTCGAACGGCGCGGTCTCCTGCAGCGCAAGGGCTTCCCGGAGAGCTACAACGTCCGCCGGCTGCTGCGGTTCCTCGCCGACGTGAAGTCCGGAGCGCCCGAGGCCACCGCTCCGCAGTACTCCCACATCGTCTATGACGTCCTGCCCGGTGAAGGCACGGTAGTGAAGCGGCCCGACATCCTGATCGTGGAAGGCGTGAACGTCTTGCAGGTCGGCGGTGGCACCACCACGTTCGTGTCGGACTTCTTCGACTTCTCGATCTACGTCGACGCGAACATGGGCGATGTCTGCGAGTGGTACGTCGACCGGTTCCTCACCCTCTACCGCACGGTGTTCCAGCAGCCCCAGTCGTACTTCCGCCGCTACGCCGATCTAGACGTCGAAGCGGCAAGGACCGTGGCCGAACAGATCTGGCACGACATCAACGAACGCAACCTGATCGAGAACATCCAACCCACCCGGGACCGAGCCAGCCTCGTGCTGTGCAAGGGGTCAGATCACCGCGTGCGCGAAGTGAGGCTGCGCCGTTTCTGAGCCCGTGGCCGGGCGATCACCCGGTGGGGTGGACGCGGAAGATCTCGCCGGGGTTGGCGTCGGTGGCTATGTACAGGTCGCCGTTCGGACCTTGGACGGCGGTTCGTAGGCGCCCGTGATCGGTGACCCTGATCCATTGCTGCTCGACCTTGTTGCCCGTGGAGTCGAAGGCGAAGATCCGAAGCTGCTGACCCTTGAGCACGGCCACCGCCAGCGCCCGGTCCCAACCCTTCCACTGCGAGCCGGAGAGGAAGGTGCCGCCCGAAGGGGCGATCGTCGGAGACCCCGAGCTCCACGTCGCCCTGATGGCGTTCGGGAACTTCACCGTGTCGGTCATCGGCACCGCTTCGTTGTAGCCGGGGCCGCCGTCGACCGGACGGGGATCCCAGCCGTAGTTGCCGCCCGGGAACAGCCGGTTGATCTCGTCGTCGCGGTCGGGGCCATGCTCGATGCCATAAGCCTTGCCGCCTGGGCTGAACGCGATGCCCTGCACGTTGCGGTGGCCGTAGTTGTAGATCTGGGGCCGGAACGGAGATCCGGCGTTGCCCGGAGCCCCCACCCCGTCAGTGTTCACCCGCAGCACCTTCCCCCCGAGTGAGCTGGGGTCCTGCGGGGTCGTGCCGATGGCTGCGTCACCGGTGCCGACCCACAGGTAACCGTCGGGGCCGAAACGGGTTCGGCAGCCCGAGTGGCGACCGCTCGACACCGGGATGCCGGTCACGATGTCGCGACGCTCGATCAGTCCAGTGACCGCGCTGTTGACCGCCCAGCGCACAACGCGGACGTCGAGGTGACCGGAGATGTTGGACAGGAAGCAGGTGTAGATCCGGCGGTTGGACCTGAACTGCGGATCGACGGCGAGGCCGAGCATGCCGCCCTCGCCAAGCGCCTGGACATCGTTCGGCCGGCCCAGCACCCGGCGCTGCCCGTTGAAGATGATGTTGATCCGCCCCGAGCGCTCGGTGAACAACATGTTCTGTCCCGGCGTGAACGCGATGTCCCACGGGTTCTCCAAGCCACCGATGACGTGGATCGTCGTGAACTTGGGCTCCACCCGGCAACCGGCGGTAGCCATGGCCATGATGGCGGCGACCGCGACGAGCACGGTCCGGCTGCGGACGATGGGCCCCATGGGTCCTCCTACGCCGCCGTCAGCGGGTAGTACCCGCCGTGTCCCCGCCCTTTGTAGCCGACCAAACCGACCGCCGCACTGGCGATGGGGCGGCGACTCAGCCGACCGAACCCTCCATCTGCAGCTCGATGAGGCGACTCCACTCGACCGCGTACTCCATCGGCAAGGTGCGGGTGACCGGTTCGATGAAGCCGTTCACCACCATGCCCATGGCCTGCTCCTCGGAGAGGCCACGGCTCATGAGGTAGAAGAGCTGCTCGTCGGCCACCTTGGACACGGTGGCCTCATGGCCGATGACCGCGTCGCGGGCACCGACCTCCATGTACGGGAAGGTGTCGCTGTTGGAATCCTCGTCGAGGATCAACGCGTCGCACTGGACGTGGCTCTTGCAGCCGTACGCGTCGTCCTCCACCCGGACCAGGCCGCGGTAGCTGGTGCGGCCGCCGTCCTTGGAGATGGACTTCGAGACGATCTTGGACGTGGTCTCCGGTGCGGCGTGGACCATCTTCGCCCCGGCGTCCTGGTGCTGTCCGTTACCGGCGTAGGCCACCGAGAGCACCTCGCCCGACGCCTTGGGCCCGACCATGTACACCGCCGGGTACTTCATGGTCAGCCGGGAGCCGATGTTGCCGTCGATCCACTCCATGTGGCCTTCGGCTTCCACCCTGGCCCGTTTGGTGACCAGGTTGAACACGTTGTTCGACCAGTTCTGGATGGTGGTGTAGGTGACCCGGGCGCTCGGCTTGACCACGATCTCCACCACTGCCGAGTGCAGGGAATCCGACGTGTACACCGGAGCCGAGCAGCCCTCGATGTAATGCACCTGGGAACCCTCGTCGGCGATGATCAGCGTGCGCTCGAACTGGCCCATGTTCTCGGCGTTGATGCGGAAGTAGGCCTGCAGCGGCATCTCCACGTTCACGCCCGGTGGCACGTAGATGAAGCTGCCGCCTGACCAGACCGCGGTGTTGAGGGCGGCGAACTTGTTGTCGTTCTTCGGGATGATGGTGCCGAAGTACTGCTTCACCAGCTCGGGGTGCTCCCGCAGCGCGGTGTCCATGTCGGTGAAGATGACACCTTGGCGCTCCAGGTCGTCACGGTTGCGGTGGTAGACGACTTCGCTCTCGTACTGGGCGGTCACGCCGGCCAGGTACTTGCGCTCGGCCTCGGGGATCCCCAGCTTCTCGTAGGTGTCCTTCACCGAATCGGGCAACTCGTCCCAGGCGTCGACCTGATGGTCGGTCGGCTTGATGTAATAGAAGATGTCGTCGAAGAAGATCTCCGACATGTCGCCACCCCAGCTGGGCATCGGGCGACGCTCGAAGTGCTCGAAGGACTTGAGCCGGTTCTTGAGCATCCACTCGGGCTCGCCCTTCATCCACGACATCTCGTTCAACATGTCGGTGTCCAGGCCGCGCTTGGGCTTGAAGACGTAATCTTCAGCGTCGGACCACCCGAGCTTGTAGCGCCCGAGATCGAGATCGGTGACAGCCATCGAGGCTTCCTCTGCGGTAGGGATTTCTCCTACGGCGATAGTAACAACTCGGGGCGAGCTTTCGGCCTACTTGCCGGTCTCGCCTCCCGGCTAGGCCAGGGTCAGCCGGGCCCTGAGATGGTGGGTCAACGGTTGACCGTCCGCTGCCATGGCCAGGTCGTAGTGCAACGCGCCGCCTTCGACCCGGTAGCGCCGCTCGGTGGCCGTGACCTCCTTGGCCGTCGAAGACCGACCGATCAGAGTGCTGCCCAGCAGCATCTCAGGGGTTTCCGCAGCGCCGTCGACGAATCCCTCGCAGATCTCCACCAGGCCTGGCCCTTGGGCCACCACGAGCTCCACCATGCCGTCACCCACGACTCTGAGCCAGCCAGACTCGCCGTGCAAGGCCCGCCCATCGTCCGCGGCCTTGGTGGAGGACCGGTAGACCAGGATCGCCTTGCCGGGCACCGCCCGTAGCTCGATCTCCTCGATGTAGGCGAAGCCCTCGATCGTCGGGTACTCGCCGGCCCCTGCGCCTCGCCAGTTGCCGATGAACGCTGCGACCGGCGCCAGCTCGGGCGGCAGAGCCTCAGGGACAGGCTGGGGTTCGGCTGCGGAAGCGGAACGGCTCGGGGCGGCGAGGTCGGCTGGCTCGCCACCGAGCAGGTGGCTCCAGCGCTGCTCTTTGTGTCCCGGCTGGAGGTCCAGCCGGGACACGAGCGGGTCCTGCCGTGAGGCAAGGCGGCCGAGGGCCTCCTCCAACTCGTCGAGCGAGCTGAACCGGTGAAGCCGCTCGACGCGGGACCGCATCTCGCCGGCGGTCTGAGGTCCCCGGAGAACGAGGACGGTGAGCACGGCCCGCTCACCTGGGTCGAGCCCGAACGTCTCGTCGGCCACCTGGCGGTACTTGATGGTTCGTGCTCCGTGGCTGGCGTGGACCAGACGAACCAGGCGCTGGGTCTTCATGTTGTCGATGGCCGCTTCGGCCGCCTGTTCGGTGATCGCCATGACCGGTTCACGCCCGGATGTCTGGTTGCAGGCCGACAACAGCCCGTTCATGGTCAGCGGATAGGTCGCGGGGACGGTCAGCTCCTTTTCGAGGAGGCTCCCGAGCACCCGCAAGGCGACACCGTCGAGCTTCGGTTCCACGAACGAACGCTACCGGGGGGCTCCGCCCCCACGGCCCCCAAGGTCACGCTACGCGTTACCGATTGTTCTGTTCCGACCAGAAGCCGGGCAACGGTTGGGGCTCCTGTCCCGTGGCGTAAGCCGTGAGCCGGCGCTGATCGGCCGGCGAGGACACGTCGATCACGTCGAACATCTGCCCCGGCCCTACCCGCCGCAGGGCGCGATCGCCGTCCGTACCCGGTCGTGGCAGGTGCGACGTGAGCAGCACGTAGCGGAACGGGACCGCAGGCCCAGGGGCGGACACCGGTCCAGCGATCGCAGCAGCCCGGCCCAGCGCTCGCCAGACCGCGTCCACCTTGCGCAAGCCCTCACGATCGCTGGCGAAGCTTCCGGAGACGTCGAACAGCCAGACCTGACCCGAGCGGTCCGACGCCGCGAACGTCACGGTCACGCCGGTGCCGCGTACCCGGGCCGCCTTGGTGATGTCACAGAACCCGGCGTCGGCCAGCACCTGTTCGGCCAGTCGGCCCATCGAGGGTACGGGCCGGCGCCCGCCCTCGGGCTGGCCGCCTTCCGCGGGAGCGCCCTCGTCCGCCACCCGACGTCGAGCCAGCTCGACGTAAGCCGGGTCGAGGTCATAGCCGACGAAACGCCGACCCAGACGCGACGCGGCGACCGCGGTTGATCCCGATCCGAGGAACGGATCCAGTACCAGCTCGCCCTCGTAGGTGTGCAGGTCGATCAGCCACTCGGGCAGCTCGACCGGGAACGGCGCCGGATGGCCCACCCGTGTCGCCCGCTCGGGAGGCAGCTCCCACACGTCGAGCGTTGCTGCCATGTAGCGGTCGGCGGTGATCGTGGCCCGGTGGGGCAGGCCCGCCGCAGCCCGGTCCTTCGCGCTTCGCGCCCGATCGAAGCGGCCTTTGCCGGCCACCACCACCCGCTCGGTCAAGTCCCGGATCGTGGGGTTGACCGGCTGGCCGAACGAGCCCCACGCGCAGTTGCCGGCGGCCCCTTCCTGCTTCCGCCACAAGATCTCGCCTCTCAGCAGGAGTTGGAGCCTGTCCTGGAGGATGGTGGTCACGTCGGCCGAGAGGCTCCGGTAGGGCTTGCGCCCCAGATTCGCCACGTTGACGGCAATCCGTCCTCCGGGTTCGAGGGTGCGAGCGCATTCGGCCAGGACCGCTTCGAGCATCTCGAGGTACTCGGCATAGGAGCTCGGGACACCAGTTGCCCCCATCTCCTCCTCGTACTGCTTGCCGGCGAAGTAAGGCGGCGACGTGACCACGAGAGCCACCGACCCGTCGGGCACAGCGGACATGTCCGAGGCGTCGCCGCACTTGAACGGGTCGCCGATCCGAGCCGAGACGGTGACCGGATCGAGGACCGTGTCATCGTCGTTGAGCTCGGGGGGTTCGAACCGGGCGTAGAACGCAGATGCGTCATGGGCCTCCCGTCGGCCCACGCCAAAGTTCGAGGTGGCCGTGCGCTGCTTCGATCCAGCCACACAGCGACCCTAGGTTCTGGGCACCGCAGCCGCCGACACCCCGCTCCACCCGACGAGGGTTCTCAGCTGGCGGCGGCCAGCCCGCGTACCCAGTTCTCGTACAGCGCGGCGTACCGGCCGCCTCGGCCGAGCAGCTCGCGGTGGGTGCCGAGCTCGGTCAGGAAGCCTTCGTCTACGACCCCGACCCGGTCGGCGCGCTCCGCGGTCGACAACCGATGGGCGATCACCACGACCGTGCGCCCGGCCATCAGCACGTCCACCGCCCGTTCGACCAACACCTCAGTACCCGGGTCGAGGCTCGACGTGGCTTCGTCGAGCACGAGCAGTGCCGGGTCAGCCAGCGCGGCGCGGGCCAGCGAGACGAGTTGCTTCTCGCCCGCCGACAATCGGGAACCTCGTTCGCGCACCTCGGTGTCGAGCCCTTCGGGCAACGCGGCGAATCGCTCCTTGACCCCGATCGCTTCGAGCGCTGCTTCGACGTCGGCGTCGCTGGCGCCGGCCCGGCCCATGCGGACGTTGTCGCGGATCGTGCCCGCGAACAGGAAGCCCTCCTGGGGTACGACGGTGATCCGGTCCCGCAAGGATCCGAGGGTGGCGTCGCGCAGGTCGACGCCAGCGAACGCGATGGTTCCGGTGGTGGGGTCATACAGCCGGGCCACCAACTTGGCCAGCGTCGACTTGCCTGCTCCCGTGGGTCCGACGAGGGCCAGCCGCTCACCCGGCTTGATGATCAGGTCCACGTGGCGGAGGACCGGTTCGTCGCCGCCGTAGGCGAACGACACGTCGGCCACGACCACTTCGCCTTGGGCGGGCAACACGACCGCCCCCGCCTTCTCCGGCACGTCGACGGGTGTGTCGAGGAGCTCGAACAGCTTGTGGAGCGCGGCTCCCGCCGACTGGAGCTGGTTGAACAGCTGGGACAGTTGGGACAGCGGCTCGAACAGGTTCGACAGGGTGACTACGAAGAAGGCCACGGTGCCGACCGACACCGCCCCGCCGGTGACGAGACGGCCGCCGAGACCGATCACCAGCGCCGTGGTGCCGAGGGCGGCGAACTCGATGATCGGCAGGTACCAGGCCTGCACCCACACCGAGCGCATGTGAGCGTCGTACAACGTGCGGTTGCGCCGGCCGAAGCGTGCCACCTCGACGTCTTCGCGCCCGTAGGCCTGGATGACCCGTACCCCGCTGATGCCCTCCTGGAGCGTGGACAGGGTGAGCCCGATGCGGTCCCGCACGGTGAGGTACGCCCGGTTGGAATCGCGCTGGAACTTGATGCTGGCCAACACCACCAACGGCGCGGGGATCAGGCAGATCAACAACAGCTGCCAGGACACGAGAGCCAGCACCAGCACCGACAGGACGATGAGCAACGCGCTGCTCACGAACTGGAGGAGTCCGAACTGCACCAGCTCCTGCAACGAGTCGACGTCGGAGGTCATGCGGGACACGATCACGCCCGCCTTCTCGCGGTCATAGAACGGCATCGACAACCGCTGGAGGTGGTCGAACACCCGGACCCGCATGTCGCGCAGGAAGCCCTCTCCGACCCGGCTCACCAACAGGACCTGGGTGCGGTTGACCACATAGGCCACGATGGCGATCACGACATAGGCCATCACCGCCCCATTGAGCGCCCCTGCGTCATGACGTTTGATGCCCTTGTCGATCCCGAACTTGAGCAGGTACGGACCGGCCAACGTGGTCAGCGTGTAGATGACCACGAGGCCCATCGCCAAGCGGAACGTGCGGCGGTACGGGCCGAGCATCCGCCCAGCTCGACGCATGACCTGGCGGGCCTGACGGGCATCGAGCTTGTCCTCGTCGCCGACCGCCGACATGGACCACATCAGCGAGGCACCCCACCGAGCGCACGGGAACCGTTGCCGCGACCATCCGCAGTTCGGTCGATGACTTCTCCATCGGGGCCGACGCCGTCGCCTTGGTGCTGGTCACGAGCGGCGTGGCGGGCGTGCTCGTCTTGGGCTGCGGCGGAGGCCAGCACCTGGCGGTATCGGGCACTCGTGGCCAACAGCTCGTCGTGCGTGCCGTCGGCGGCAACCTGTCCGCCTTCGATCAACACGACGCGATCGGCCAAGGCGATGGTGGCCGGACGGTGGGCGATGACCAGCGTGGTGCGGTTGTCCATCACCTGGGCCAACGCGTCGCGGATCTCGTGCTCCTTGGTCGGGTCCACCGCTGAGGTGGCGTCGTCGAGGATGAGGATGCGGGGGTCGGCCAGGATGGCCCGGGCGATGGCGATGCGCTGACGCTGCCCGCCGGACAGGGAGTAACCACGCTCGCCGATCTCGGTGCCGTAGCCGGTGGCCAGTTCGCCGATGAACTGGTCGGCGCCGGCCAGGCGGGCCGCTCGTTCGATCCGGTCGACCGGAGCATCGGGTTCGGCGAACGCGATGTTGGCGGCCAACGTGTCGCTGAACAGGAACGTCTCCTCGAAGACGAGGCCTACGGCCCGACGTGCTTCGCGAACCCGCACGTCGCGAACGTCCACGCCGTCGATCAGCACCCGTCCCGAATCGACGTCGTAGAAACGCGGCACGAGCTTGGCCACCGTCGACTTGCCGCTCGCCGTCGCACCCACCAGAGCCACGGACTGGCCCGCCGGGATGGTGAGGTCGAACCGCTCCAGAACCGGTCGTCCGCCGCCGTAGGAGAACGTCACGTCGTCGAAGCGGATCTCGCCGCCGGGCGGCGGGAGCGAGATGGGGCGAGGAGGGTCGAGCACCGCGGGTTCGGTCGAGAGCACCTCATGGGCGCGCTGGGCCGACGCCGCGGCGCGCTGGCCCATGGCGATGATCATGCCGAGCATCCGCAGAGGCCAGATCAGGAGGACGACGTACGCGTTGAACGCCACCAGCGCGCCGACTGGCAGCCGTCCATCGAGCACGAGGTGGCCGCCGTACCCCAGCACCGCGATCAGCCCCAAGTTGGGCAGCAGCTCCAGCGCCGGCCAGTACAGGGCTCGGATCCGCGCCACCGCCATCGACACCTCATAGACATCGTCGGCCTCTGTGCGCAACCGCGCCGCTTGGATCGGCTCCGCGCCGAAGCCCTTCACCACCCGGACGCCGGCCACGGTCTCCTCCACCACCCCGGCCAGCTCCGCCGACTCCTGTTGGACACCGAGCATCGTGGGATGCAAACGGGTGGAGAACCGCTTGGCCAGCACGTTCACCAGCGGCAGACCGCCGAGGGCAAGGGCGGTCAAGGCAACGTTGATCCGCAGGAGGATGACCAGCACGGCCAGCACAGTGACCCCGTTGGAGATGGTGAGCGGGATCATCACGACGAAGTTCTGTATCTGCTGGAGGTCGTTGTTGGCCCGACTCATCAGCTGACCCGTGTGCTGGCGGTCGTGGAAGGAGAAGTGGAGTCGTTGGAGATGGGCGAACATGCGGTCCCGGAGCTCGGCCTCGGCCCGCCTGGCCTCCCGGAACGCGAGGTAGCGCCGGAGGCCGGTGAACAGCGCAGCGCCCAGACCGGCGACGCCGATCAGCAGGGCGTAGTGGGTGATGGTGGCGCCCGATCGACGCTCTATGCCGCGGTCGATGGCCAGCTCGACCAGCTTCGGCACGCTGACCTTGGCCACCGTCCAGACCAACCCCACGGCCACGCCGGCGGCCAAGCCCTTCCACTGATGGCGCATCTGGGCGCGGATCAGCGCCCAGCCGTCACGGCTGCTCGTCAACGCCACGCCGGGCGCGGGTTGTGCCGCACCGGCAGGGCTGGGATCGGACCTGGACTGCGTGCTGATGACGGACTCTCCCCGCTTGACCGCCGGGTCAGGGTACCGGTGACCGGACGGCGGTCCCAGCCCATAACTCACGAGCCGCCACTACCGTGCGGGCGTGCTCACGACTCCGGCGCCACGGCTTGTGCGGCCGGCGTGGCGGCAACCGCTGGGCCTAGGGCTGACCGCAGCCGCGGCGGTCACCTACACGGGCTTGGTGGACCCGAACCGGTCCCATGCCTTCCCTCTGTGCCCGTTGAAGCTGGTGACCGGGCTCGACTGCCCGGTGTGCGGATCGTTGCGGGCCACCCACTCCCTCGTCCACGGCCATCTCGGTGCGGCGGCAGGCCACAACCTGGCGTTCGTGCTGGCCGTGCCCGTCATCCTGTTCGCATGGACGACCTGGCTGGCCTCAGCGGCCGGTCTTCCTGTCCGGCGCTGGCGCTTGCCGACCCATGGATGGTGGATGGTCGCTTCGCTCGCCGTCGTGTTCATGGTCGTGCGGAACCTGCCCGCACCGCCGTTGCACTGGCTGGCCAGCGCGTAGGTCTCTCCGGCTCAGTCGAGGCGGCGGAGGGCGTCGCGGTAGCGGTGGCCGCGCTGGACGTAGGACAGCATCCCGACCTCGATCATCTCCGGGGTGACCGCCCCTTCGCGCAGCTTGGCCGGCACGCCGAGGGCCATGGCTCCCGAAGGCACGACCATGCCGTTGGGCACCACCGCGTTGGCGCCGACCAGCGCGCCGGACTCCACCACGGCCTGGTGCAGAACGACCGAACCCGACCCCACGAGCGCCCCGTCGTGGATCGTGCACCCTTCGAGGTGGGCGATGTGGCCGATCACGCACTCGTCGCCGACCACGGTCGGATGGTTGGGTGTGGTGTGCACGACCGTGCCGTCCTGGATGGACGTGCGGGCGCCGATGCGGATCTCGCCGTCGTCGCCGCGGAGCACCGCCCCGGGCCACACCGTCGACTCCGAACCGATGGTGACCGAGCCGATCACGACCGCATCGGGATGCACGTACGCCGTGGGATCGATGTTCGGGACCTGGTCGCCCAACGCGTAGACGGGCATCGTCGGAACCTATCGTGCGCTGGTGCCCAGCCCCGATCCGTCGCCGTCCGCCGCGACGAGGACCGAGCGACCGTCTCGGCCGCCGGCCCCTGAGCGGCGGCCGGTCCGGCGCCAACGATGGGGAGACGAGGTCGAAGACGACTACGCCTGGCTGCGCGACGGCGACGATCAAGCCACCATCGCCCACCTCGACGCGGAGAACGCCTGGACCGAGACGGTGACCGAGCGGCTCGGACCGCTGCGGGAGCGCCTGTTCGCCGAGATCAAGGCACGGGTGCAGGAGACCGACCTGTCGGTGCCATGGCACAAGGGCCGCTGGTGGTACTTCAATCGCACCGAGGAGGGACGCTCCTACCCGATCCACTGTCGCCGGCCAGACGAGAACCTCGGCTCGGCCGGGGCTGGTGACGCGGAGTCCGGCGAGGTTCTGCTCGACGAGAACGTGCTGGCCGAGGGCCACGGCTACCTGTCGGTCGGCGTCCTCGACGTCAGCCCCGACGGGCTCCGGCTGGCCTACGCCGTCGACCACGATGGAGACGAGCGCCACGAGCTGAGGTTCCGGGATCTCGTCACCGGCGGGGAATCAACCGAGACGATCACCGACGTCTCCTACGGCTTCGCCTGGGCGGCTGACTCGCGCACCTGCTGGTACACGGTGGTGGACGACGCCGAGCGGCCCTGGATCGTGCGCCGCCACGTCGTCGGCACCGACCCGTCGACCGACGTCGAGGTGTACCGGGAGGATGACGAGCGCTTCCACGTGTCGGTCGATGCCAGCCGCAGCGGTGACGTCGTCGTGATCAGCGCGGGCAGCGCCATCACCTCCGAGTCCCGGCTCCTGGACGCCCACGATTCGCTGGCCGAACCCCAACTGGTGAGCGTCCGAGAGCAGGGCGTGGAGTACTCGGTCACCCACCACCCCGCTGGCCTGTTCGTCGTCTCCAACCACGGTGGCGCCGAGAACTTCGCCCTGTGGCGGGCGCCGCTCGAAGTCACCCGGGTGGCTGCCCGGAACTCATGGGTGGCGGTGCTGCCCCATCGGGATGGCACCCGACTCGAAGGCGCCGAAGCGTTCGCGGGCCACATCGTGGTCCACCTTCGCCATGGTGGGCTGACCGGTATCCGGGTGCTGGATCCGGCCGGGCAGGTCCTGCGCGATCTGTCGACGCCGGAGCCGGTGTTCACGATCGCCGCGGGCATGAACGCGGAGTTCGAGACGTCCACCTACCGGTTCACATATCAGTCGCTGGTCACGCCACCCTCGGTCTTCGACGAGGACCTGACCACCGGTGACCGGGTCCTGCGCAAGCAGCAACCAGTGCTCGGTGGTTATGACCCGAAGCAGTACAGCTCAGCCCGCGAGTGGGCCACCGCTGATGACGGCACGCAGGTCCCGATCTCTCTCGTGTGGCGCATCGACGCCGCGTCCGAGGTTCCGGCTCCGTGTGTGATGTGGGGTTACGGCGCTTACGAGATCAGCAGCGACCCTTGGTTCTCGGCGGCCCGCCTGTCGATGCTGGACCGCGGCGTCACGTTCGCCATCGCCCACGTGCGGGGCGGCGGCGAGATGGGGCGCCGCTGGTACGAAGACGGCAAGTTCGCCCACAAGGTCAACTCCTTCACCGACTTCGTGGCCTGCGCCCGACACCTCGTGGCCAGTGGTCGCACCGCTCCCGATCGACTGGCGGCGCGAGGCGGCAGCGCGGGTGGACTGCTCATGGGCGCCATCGCCAACCTCGCCCCCGACCTGTTCCGAGCGGTCGCCGCGCACGTCCCGTTCGTGGATCCGTTGAACACGCTGCTCGACCCGACCCTGCCGCTCACCGTCATCGAGTGGGAGGAGTGGGGCAATCCGGTGGAAGACACCGAGGCGTACGGCTGGATCAAGGGCTACAGCCCTTACGAGAACGTCCGCTCGACGGCCTATCCCGCCATCCTCGCCACGGCCGGACTAAACGACCCGAGGGTCGGGTTCCACGAACCGGCCAAGTGGGTGGCCCGCCTACGCGATCTGGCGACGTCGGCTCACGACGAGGACCGGCCGATCCTGCTCAAGGTCGAGATGGGCGCCGGCCACGGAGGCCCGTCCGGTCGCTACGAGGCCTGGCGGGAGGAGGCGTTCACAATGGCGTTCCTGCTCGACGCCATAGGCGCAGCCGAGGAAACCTGAGCCTTGGCCTTGGCCTCAGGCCAGGTTGGCGTAGCCGCCGCGGAAGAACACCAGTGGGCCGACCTCCCGCTCCACCGCAAGCTCCCGCACCGCGGCGACCACGATCTCGTGATCTCCGGCGTCGTGGATGGCCTCGATGTCACATTCGATCCAGGCCAACACGTCGGTCAGCCTCGGGGCTCCGCGGGCGCTCGGCCGCCAGCCGACACCTTTGAACTTGTCGGGCTCCTTGCCGGCGAACGTTCGGCACAGCTCTTCCTGGTCCTCGGCCAGGACGTTCACGCAGAACGTGCCCGTGTCGCGGATCCGCGGCCAACTCGACGACGTCTTGGCCGGGCAGAAGCCGACCAGCGGCGGGTCGAGCGAGACCGAGAAGAACGACCCGATGGCCAGGCCGGCCGGTCCGTCGGGATGGTCGGCGGTGACCACGGTGACCCCGGTGGTGAAATGCCCGAGCACCTGGCGAAAACGGGCCGAATCGACTGGCCGGTCGGATGCAGGCATGAGCAGGCGAGGCTAACGGCCCGCGCCGACCGCCCAGGTCGAGGCCGGTCAGGTCGACAGGCCTTGGCGGCCCGCAGCCATGCGGCGCAGGCCGAGGCCGCGCCGGCTCGATGGGGCCGCGCCGGCTCGATGGGGCCGCGCCGGCTCGATGGGGCCGCGCCGGCTCGATGGGGCCGCGCCGGCTCGATGGGGCCGCGCCGGCTCGATGGGGCCGCGCCGGCTCGATGGGGCCGCGCCGGCT
>JAABUN010000305.1_pt1 | contig 129004 bp, 141 predicted proteins | sample 5559311 | NCBI WGS metagenome assembly JAABUN01 (sample SAMN10711877, study PRJNA513370) | rock metagenome | isolation source: Antarctica rocks | place: Antarctica: Victoria Land, Siegfried Peak sud | reverse complement strand
GAGGGATAGGGAGGGGGTTGTGTTGCCGTATTTTGATGCGCAGGCGCGGGGGAAGGAGGGGGTGGGGGAGGGGGGGAGGATTCTGTATGATATGGGTGTTGAGGATGACTTTGATGAGGAGGAGGATGAGGTTTGAGGTTTGAGGTTTGTGAGGATGAGGGAGCGAGGAAGGGGGGGACGTATGGAGGTTTCGAGTGGAGGCTTGGGGAGAAGATGTCATTAGGTGGGTGTTTAGGAGTGTCGCTTGCTATGGAGATGGGGTTGGTGGTCTTGCTTGGATTGTTACATGCGTCTTTGAATACGACATGTGTGCACTAGATGTTCCTCTGTATGATCAGAAAGTACATGCCGTAATCCCTCCATCAGGAATCCACTTTCGTGCCGACGCCTTTCTTCTCGCGTCGTCCCATCGCAACCCCTTCTTCAAAAGCAATACACAGCTGCCAGACCATGACAGCAGTCCCACGCCTGCTCTGCTCTGGATACCTTCGCACAACGGCACCCCAACGTTCCCCAAAAATCAATTCTTACAGCTCTCCGATCCCTTCATTCACCGGCTCGGACTCAGCGGCCTATTGAACCCTCCCACCCGATTCATATACTGCCTATACTCCGTCTTCTTCTCCTTCCTCACACCAGAAACATCATTCCCCTTCACCTTCGTATTCTTCGTCGACGCGAACCCCGCAAACCCCATCGCTCGCCTCATCGCCGCGATCTCAGGATCGGAGTCCACCTCCATGTTATCATCGTCCGCGGAGGCTTTCGGGTCCGGGGTGACGGAAGAAGCAGCGCCGTTGGTGGGTTTTGAGGTGCCATTTTTGTCTGGAGGGAGAGAGGGGGTGGGGGGTGGAGGTGGTTTGGCTGAGCTGCGAGGGCCGGTGGGAGGGATGCTTGGTCGTGGTCGGTCTGAGGCGGGCTTGGGGGGTGGACTCCGCGATCGTGTTCGTCTTGAGGGGCGGGGGGATGTGCGGGTGCGTGTGCTAGCTGGTGGGCGATCTTTGCGCGGTGAAGCTGAGCGAGTTCGTGGGCGGTCCGGGCGCCGTGATGGAGGTTCGTCTTGCAGTGGATTACTAACTATTCCACAGCTCATCGGGATCTGAGAAACTTTACGAACCTCTTCGCGATCTGTGCCTGTCTGTGCTCCTACTCCGCTCCTCATGCCGTCGCTCCCTCGCACCGTCTCTGCCTCCATCCCTATGCCGTCTGTGATCCTTCTCCGGCGAGTGACTCCTCTCCCTCTTCTTGCTCAGCCTCGTTGTTGATCTGCTCCTATCTCGCCGCCTGTCCCTCGATCTTGATTTATGTTTCCGATCTTCCCGATCATGGCGTCTGTCTCGGTCTTTACGCCTGTCTCGTCCGTTGCTAGTACCATTTGGAGGATGTGGGGGAGCTTCGTCATCGTGCCGCAGGGAGTGATTGCGCTCCCACATCGCTGAGCTGTCAGTACGCTTTGCGCGCTTGGCTGGAGGTTCTGCCATGTTCTGCGGATTACGTTGATTCTATGACTGAGAGATCCAACGATGAGTCGAGAAATGGATGGCTTGGCATGGATTCTAGGAACGCGATTAATATTATGGATATGACATACGTTTCAATTCAGGCTACTTTCAAGCAGTGCACGCCAAGGTCCAATACAGACAGGAGCATGTTTGCGATGTAATTGGAATAACTCCTATGTCTTGGTAGATATTTCGTCAAACAGCCGTCACCCATCATCTCCGTTTCTTCGCAGACCCTTTCTCTGCTCCAGTGACTTTTTTCGCCACCTTTGCATCTGCCTCTGGGGCCGCTGCCAACGGCTTATTGGCAACCTTCTCTTCGAGCTCCTCGTCATCGCCACCCTGCCCAAATTCGTTGACTCTTGTGTAATCTACCTTGTAAGCATAACTTTGATACAAATAGATGAAGAAGATAAAGTCATCCCTGAGGGTGGCTAATCGATGGAGAGTCGGCATCTTGATAGTGAAGGCGAACAGGTCGTCAATGAAGGTATTCAGCGTCTTGTACATCATTGTCCGGCCAGGCATGTGTGCAACGCTCTGGTACGGGGTTAGCAAAGGACATTGAATTGGTGGGAGCGGGGATATCTACCTTTAGGCGGTAGTTGATGTAGAGACTCGGCACCATCATCAAGAAGCCATAAGCATAGACGCTACCCACAAGAGTAGTAATGACAAAGCTGTACCAGCTCTTGTGGGTGTCGTAAACCAAGCTGTATACTGCGTACGCTCCTAGCAGCGGTATGGCGACGAGGTAAAGATATCGAAAAGCGATCTCATCATACTCTTTCGTCTTCTCCTCGGTCTCGGAGAGCTTATGTTTGTCTTCGAAGGTGATCTTGTAAGGGAGCATGGAGCCCTCATCTGCAGCCCGAACCCGTACGTCTACCGTCTTGGTGATCTTCCACGCTTCGAGCAAGATGCCCATTCCTTGGCCAAAAAGGATCATCCACGACGTGCCTTCGCTGTTGTCCATGAGATACAAGAAGATGATCGTCTGCATGAAAACGTTGGCAAGGATAGTGCGGACTGAAATTCCCACGTTGTCCTTCTTGTTGCGCCAATGAGAGATGTCACTCTTGAATGCCAGCATCTCGAAGATCATATGCAAAACACTGACGATAGCCGTAGTCGAAAGAAGGTAGATGTTGGTATCGACAAGGACTCTCTTGAACTCTTCGAATTCGCTCCCGTCGCCGCCAGCTGGCATTGGCCCACCACTGGCGGCCTGTCTTTGATTTTGCTTCATGCCTTCGTCAATACTAGCATATAGAGTCATCTTCCAGTTGTTCATGTTTGTCAACGTGACGTGAAGTGGCAACTCTTGCACGGTGGTATTCAGTTCAGTCATGTGATCTCTGAGCTGCCAGAAGGTGTTTACGAATAGTATGGGATAGTACCAGCCATTCTGTCCCGAGACATCACGGGCTCCCGTCTTCTCGAGCTGCACATGCTGCCGGACTGCTGGGTGCATGCCAACGTAAGTTTGAGCTCCAGAGTCGGGAACGAACGCCATGGTGAAATTGGGATGGTAGTAGAGTCCGTATTGTGGACCTTTTGGCGCCTCTATTGCCGGCTCCGTGTCATTTGATCCTGACAACAGATTTTTTGTCTTTTTGATCTTCTTCTTGGGCATCAGCAGACTAAGAGGGCGAGCGTAATAATACGCTTTCTCGGAGCTGTACGACTTTGCTGTCGGATCAAGTACAGAGCCATGCAAACCAATGTAGAAGTGCCCGTACAAAGTCCCATTATTCTGCACTTCGTTCGGAACCTTGAAGGTCGTGTCGATCTGGCGAGTGTCTTTCCAATTCCCGAGCCCAAACCCCTCCTCTTTCAGAACCAATGTGGCTGGATCTACACGACTCAACGCAGGCATCACTACCGAAGGAGAGACATATATGGAGATATCCAAGCTACTATTCAAAGGCCATATTGGAGCAATATTTTGCGGAATCGGGTTGTAGTTCGCTATCGCATCATGGGGTCTGTCATCCCATGCTGGTATCGGTCCATTGGCAATGGGCACCGCTGGCGAGCCAGGGGTACCAGTATTCGTTGCGCCTTTGTTGCCGAAGAATTGTGATATTGTGAATTGCACCGCCATGAAGACGGCGATGCCTTGAAGGGCGGACTTCACAGTGCTCTGTCTGTTCGTCAGCATTGAATGCAAAGCAAGGAAGGCCGAATGACCAGCTCTCACACTTAGACCACCTTGCTGGTCACCAGCATCCCCCGGCTGGACAGCTTGAGTAGGCATTCTGGGAATTTGTGCCGATAAAGCCAATATTCTGGCAAGGTAGACGAAGATGAGAAACGTTGTCTTTGCGGAGAGAGCTTGGACGATGATACTTCTCGATACGAGTAGGACACTGTCATACGGCAACCACTATCGATTAGAGTGATGCCCTGCTGGTGTTAACATCCCTCCAATGGTTGGATGTTGCGGAGTGACATCGTATATTCATATATAATGTTCAGAGTAGTGATGTTATCTTGAATGCATTCATTCATTCATTAGCCGAGCCAGCTCTTGCAATCTTTCAGTCGTTTACAACTCTTCACCCAAACACTACATCATCTTCATACTATAATATTCGTTTCCTTTAAATCTTGTATATACGCTCTCGGATAATTGGCAATCCTCAGCATGGCATCGGCAGCCATAGACTCGTCTTCCCAGACTAAAACAGATGGGGTACCCTTGATTTCAGCTAGCAATGCCTCAAAAGGCGCTGTCGTTTGCGTGTTGTACGCTTTCTACCCTCACCCAATCTATCAACACCACTAAGTTCCCCCCAGCTGTGGTTCATCCGCCGGTACCTCTCCTTCGCATGTAGCAGCCGCCAAAGCCCTCGCCCACGTCTTCGCCGCCCAAAACATCTCCCTCGTCTACGGCGGCGGCACCGTGGGCCTCATGGGCGAAATAGCTCGCACGCTCGTCTCACTCTCTGGACCTGAGTCCGTACACGGTATTATTCCCGACGCACTCATACAATTCGAGCAAGAAGGTCGACCAGGCACAGCTGGCGCTTCGAACCCTAAGCCTCCTTCATTGTTGATCAACCAAAAGATTTACGGTCGGACGACTGTGGTGCCGGATATGCATACGCGAAAGCAGATGATGGCAAAGGAGGTCATGCAGGGAGGTCCTGGGAGCGGGTTCGTGGCGCTGAGTGGGGGATATGGGACCATGGAGGAATTAATGGAGATGACGACGTGGAACCAGTTGGGGATTCATGGGTGTGGAGTGGTGGTGTTCAATGTTGAAGGATATTATGATGGACTCATACAGTGGGTGAGAACGGCTGTGGGCTCGGGATTCATTGCGCCAGGGAATGGGGGGATTTTGGTGGAAGCGTTGGATGCTGAAGAGGTGATTCGACAGCTGCGCGAATACCGGGTGAGCAAGCAGAGGTTCAATCTGGATTGGAGCCAGAAGTGATGGTAGACTATGTCCAAGGCTTCTATGGATCTGGGCGAACAAATGGGTACGAGTGCACGACTCACGAATACTAAGCATAGCGAGGCGCAGGGCCATGGTCATAAAGATAGAAGCCGGATTCAATCCGAGTTTATAGATAATCGAGCCCGCATCTAATCCTATGTATCCACCTCCATAGACTCTCCCCCTGCCCCTGGAGCAGTCTCCGCCGCAGGCTCCGTACCTTCCAGCGCCGCCTCCAGCAACGGTCCAACCTCCGGCCCATCATACAGATGAAAATTCTCAATATTCCTCTTCCCCCCCATCTTAACCCCCGTCACCCCAATACTCGCATTCTCAACCGTCAACTCTTTATCCTGCGAAAGACTCTCCTTGAGCGCCAAAAGTCCATGCTTGATCAACTCCTCCCGACTCGCATCCGCAAACTTGTCCAGATGCCGCTCCAGATACGTCCTAGCCATCTGACTCCTCGCCCCAATCGCACACGCCACCATCTCTTGCGTCATACCACTCGGTTGGAATTCGAAGAGGTGGGGACCCGTCTCGTCCACGCCAGCGATCAGCAGTCCGACGCCGTACGGGCGCTTGCCGTAGACCTGTGTGCTGGTTTGGGCTTTGTCGCCGATCTGGGCGACGATGCGTTCGAGGGGGATGGGGCGGTTGTAGGTCATTTTTGAGGCGAGGGCTTGTTGTTTCATGAAGTTTGAGAGGACGCGGGCGTCGGAGGCGAGGCCGGCGAGGGCGATGCCGAAGTGGTCGTCTGTCATGATGATTTTTTTCTGGTAGGAGGAGAGTTCTTCTGCGTTTCGCTGTGGCTTGCTGTCAGTATTGAGGTGTCAAAGTTGCCGATGGGTATCGTAGATAGTGTACCTTCAATGCTACGAGCACGGTATGTGTTTTGCTTGCTATTCCCACGACTACCGAGCCCTGCTTGACTGCTTCTGAAGCATATTCGACTTGGAAGATGCGGCCTTGTGGTGAGCTGGAGAGCTTGTAAGCTGGTGTTGCTACATGGCTTAGGGAGTATGAAGATCTCACAATGTAACCGCATCGTTGTCGTAGTTGTTCCTGAACATCTCGACGGCTTTACGGTATCAAATGGGATGCAGTCATGGATCAGGGACCTTGATTTTGTGGACGCCAGAGTTTGAGGTCGAGGCAGACGATACGACGTGAAGCTCTCTATTCTATAGGGCTGAGCGCCCACGTATTCTAAGCGCGCTAGAAAGAAGCTCAGGTCATAGAATAGCGGCGTCCTCATTTGCTTCAGTTTTCTCGGTTGATATTTCGCGAAATGCACGAGAAGAACCTTCGGATGATCAAAGCTACAGCTTGATGCAGGAGAGCATATACCATCCAGAATCATGGCTCCGACTTTAAAACGACCCGGGCTCCTCCCTTTTCCTGGAGAAGTTCGAAATCAAATCTACCACCATCTGTTCGATTCGAAAGACTGCTTGCAGGTGTGGCCAATGATGAGCCCCACCAACTCATTCCCACCAGGTAATGCTGCGGATCTAGCCCTTCTTCGAACCTCGAAAGCCACCAGGGAGGAAGCGATGACCGTACTCTACGCAGAATGCCAATTTCGGTACTTGATTGACTTGGCGGTGGGGATTCAGTCTCCCTTACCCCGACTCTTACCAGTGGTCAAACTGATGAACCAAATCAAATTGGAATTTCGGAGTGGCCTTGAGGAGGATATAGCGCAGATATGTGTGGCTGTCGTCGAAATGCTCGCTGAAACAAATCGCACGTGTTGTGAAAGGTTGCGAATTGTGCTGCGCCTCAAAGATTGGGACGCAGCTTCATGGTCAGCCGAATTAATCTTCGGGACGTCGAAAACAATGAAGTGCATCCGAAACGTTACTATAGAGTTGGACGGTTTTCGTACGTTTTGGAGAGTGTGTTTCGCCATCCAGGGATTGGATACTAATCATGAGGCGTATTGGTTAGGCGTACCGATTGAGGGAAAACTGCGAATGTTTCCTTCAGAGCATAATTCTGTTAGCCACCGTTGACAGCAAGACCGCAAGGCACCAAAATTATGTATTATGTAGGCTGCAAGATTGAGAGTTCGGCAGATGTGCCTATGGAAAAGAGCGTAGCTTGGCTGGAAGCTCGGGTATGGATTAGTACAGCAGATAGCATGCGAGGCAGCCTGGTCGCGAAGGAAGCTTGCAATAACTTGCAATGTAGTAAATTTCCAAGGCTGCTATTATACCACATCGAGTGGGTCAAGATTCTGCTCCAATAATAGTGATATTGATTCCGTGCAGCCAAAACAGAGAAGCCGTATGCCAAGACCCATAGAAGAATTCACCTAAGGAGCTAAGGTACTTCTGGTCCAAACTTACTTCTGGTCCAGCCCTAAGGGGCTAGCGTCCCGGAGCTTCTAATTTCCGGACTCCGGGGTCCTGTTCTTTTTCCTCTTCTTGTAGGCCAGATTGCGATCGCTTTATAGATCTGTAGCCGGACTAGTTATGAGAAATATTCTGCTATAAGAACTATTTAATTTTAGACGCTCTATAATATTTACAGCGAAAACAAATCATCAAAACCGATCGTTGTGGAAGGGGAGGGCGTGAACCAGAAGTAAGTTTGGACCAGAAGTAGGTGAATTCTTCTATAACTAGCGCCAAAGATATCCCTGCAAGCGCAGAAGTGGAGCGCCACGACTCCAACCATCGTAAGCAACACCGATATAATCCTCCGCCTACACAGAATGGAGCTCTAAGCCCTGCCAGTAGAGCCACCAATCGTCCATAGCATACCGCGACCCAACCCTCCCTTCACGAAGCCCTGATCCAGCGCATGTCCGCCTCTGCAGCCTAAACCTTCTCACCCCCCCCCATCACACACGACAGCCACCCCATCATGGCAGCAGGCCTCAAGACCATCATCGCCCTCTCCTTCGTACGCCCCACTCCACCCCCTCCTTCGCACCCAGACCCCCAACACTAACCACCCCGCACGCCCACAGGTCCTCGCAATCGGCTTCCTCCTCGTCATCCTTTCCTCCGCCCTCTTCCACAGCTACCTGACCTTGCTCGTCGTAGCCACCTACGTGCTCGCACCGCTGCCGAACTTCATATGCCAGCGATGTGCGAACCCGGATGATTTCATGGAGAGTGCGGGGAGTGCGATTGTGGATTTTGGGCGGTTCTGTACGGGGTTTTTGGTCGTGATGGGTGTTGGTACGTTTTGGGCTTTTCTCCTTCGGTCGGAGATGTGACTGCGATATCTGTTATGTTGGGATCCTTGGGCACAGGGGGCGTGGCTATGAATATGTGCTAATGTGGTGTTCCATCTACAGCTCTTCCAGCACTACTAGCCCACTGCGGCCTCATCGCCGTTCCAGCCATGGCGATGTCGATCATCGGGGGTTTGTTGATCTACGGGACTATTATAAGCTTCACGATGTTCTTTCAGGAGGAGCAGGATTTCTAGAGATCATGATACCGGGGCTGTAGGAATAAAGTTTAGGCAGGGAGACGACGTTTATAATCCACATACATATTGGAGAGGCCTCCTTTCCTGGATGTCAAGCAGCGACGGATGTTCTGCGTCTCTATCTACATCCTCTTACCTCTCCATTAATATCTTCATGATTGACTGAGAGACAGACGCTCTGGATTGCATCCAACCATTACAATGTCAATTAATGCATTTGATTAGAGTAAAGCTCATGTCAGTAACATCCCCACTACTATTGCACATGATAATTCCCATTCCTCATACCTTTGTAACACCCTTACAAGCAGATAAGTAAAGCATCAAGACTATCCATCTAGATACTTGACAAACCCCCAACGGCATCTCCCATGGCCCGCGCCAAGCTCCCCATTTCCACCGTCCCGCCTCTCCCCGCTCCACCCTCTCCTTCCCCATCCTCCCCGCCACTATTTCCAAACAACAGCATGCCCCCACCCCACCCCACAACCTACATTTCCCTATCCCTCCTCACCCACCCCCACGCCCAACAATGACACCAAACTTCCGTCCCAAACATGACCTCCAACACCACCCCTTCCCACCTCGGACCCCGCACCTGGCTCATAACAGCAACCACCACCCCCCTCGGCACAGCTGTCGCTCGGCACATCCTCGCATCGGGCGACTGTTTGATCGCTGGGGTTGAATATGTGGAGATGCTGCATGAGAATTCTAGTGTATCGCAGAGGGTGAACGATGGGGAGAGGGGAGGAGAGGTGGGGGAGCGGGATGGGGAGACAGAGGGAGAAGAGGGGGAAGAAGGGGAAGAGGGAGAGGGGGATCGGGATGGGGAGGGAGAGGGGGAGGAGGAGGAGGAGGAAGAAGGAGGAAGGAGGGAGCACAGAGAGGCTTTTCGAGAATTTTGGGCCGAGGTGGTGGGGAGGAGGGAGTGGAGGGAGAGGTGTAGGGGGGTGGGGCTTTGTGGGAGGTGTGAGGATCTCTCTTTTTTTACAAACGTGGTAGCGTGTTGTTCGTCGGAACGGGATACTGATATGAAAACAGGAACGTGGCACAGTGTCAAGCCGCCGTCGCGGAAGCTGTGGTTGTCTTTGGGCGGTTGGATATTCTACTGTGTTGCGCGAGTCAAGGTATGAGACGTTATTTCGCTACTGGTGCATGAATGAATGGATAGGTTTTGGGTTTGGGTTTGGGTTTTGAAGGAGGAATGGAACTGTGCTAACAGGATGTGATCGAGTGAAGTTTTAATCGGTACGGTTGAGGAACTGGGCATATCGGCACGGACACGGACGCTGGGACGAGAGCAGTTCGAAAGTAATTTCTTCGGACCGGTCAATGTGATTAAAGCTGCGTTGCCGGCGATGCGGAAGAGGAATGGTGGGCATATTATGGTGGTGACGGGGACAAGTCAGTCATTTTGATTTTGCTCACTTATTTCACTTCCCACCACTGTAGTTTTGATATACTGATACGAGGAATGCATCGCAGCGGGACATCTGGGCACGCCAGGTCTGGGGATGTATTGCGCCGCTGGATGGGCACTGGAAGGCTTCTGCGACAGTCTTGCGTACGAGGTTGCGCCGTTCGGTATCAAGATGACTATTGTGCAGCCGACGATGGAGATTGGGGTTCTGGCCAACAAGATCGTGTCCGCGCCGTCGCTACCGCCGTATGCGCAGGAGAATAATCCGGCGCCCTTGTTTCGAAGCATTATCGGACCCCTTCTGGATCGCATCCAGGGATCTCGGCAGGATGGGGACCGGAAGACGCTGGCGACGGACGAAGTTGTCTCGTTGTACCCTAGACTTCTGGCGGAGATGAAGGCGCCGTTGCTGGCTGAGACGGTGCATGCTATTATTGCCATTGGGGGGCATGAGAATCCTCCAGCGAGGCATATTGTAGGCCATGAGGGCGTGGCGAGCGTGAAAGAGAAGTTGAAGACGGTCAGTGAGGAGTTGGAGGATTTCATTGAGGTGAGCTGCGCTGTGGACATCAATGAGGATGGGGAGGGCACTGAGGATGCCAATGTTAGCGCTGTGGAATAGAGATTGAGATGGTGGAGTGGTTGCGTGGTTGCGTGGGCTGGTTTTTTGGAAAAGTGTAGATCTTCCTACTTGTTGGGTATTCTTAGTTAAAACATCACTACCCCCTGGATTGTTGGTTAGCAGACTTCATTGTACAATTAGCGGGAAGACTCTTACCACATGGTAATATAACCAATTTACCATCTCTGCCATGTCCAACGATGCAACATGCTACTGCTCCCTTCAATTCGACGCCATGAACTAAATGACTAGTCACCCTATCTTGCTCGATCTACTTCGGTGTCCCAGGTCTAGACGTCGTAGCCGTAGGCGTACTGGTAGTCCCCACACCAGCCACCTTACTCTTCCGCCTCTCCTTCCTCTCCTTCTTCTCCTTCGCATTCGGCGTACTGGGACTCCTCTCCCCCCCCTTCGTCGCCTTCCTCACCGGAGCTGGTAGATCTTCCGTCTTCAACGGTGGTGGTGGGGGAACCGGCACCTCTATCTCCTTCACCGGCGTAGCAACGCTAACGCTAAGTGAGTGCGACGATTTGTTGGTCGTCATCGAAGACGTCAATGTGGCGTCGTGCGACTTTGTCAACCTGAAAGAGCCGGGCTCGCCCACGATGGGGTTCTCGTCCATGTATTCGTTGCCGTAGCGTAAGGATAGATTGTAGGATTCGCCGAGCATGTGGATGCCGTGGTAGTCGACGTCTGATTTCGGTTGGGAGGCTGATTGCGCTTTGGAGCTTGTTGATGTTTCCTGCGTTGCGGGTTGAGGGGTTGATGATCCTGGTATTGGAGAACTCTCTTTGCTTTGGTTTGCTACTTGAAAGCTTGAGCCGGGGGCGGGGGTCTTGGGGGCTGGAGGAAGATAGGTGTGGCCGGTTGCTGGAGTGAAGCTTGGGAGGGTAGATGCCGTGGAGAGGAGCTTGGTGAGGGATGTGACTACAGAGAGCTAGTTTGCTTCGTCAGTAATGCTAGACTGTTAGATTTGTGCTACACAGGCGAGCACATACCATCCTGCTGCCGACAATGTTTCCCACGGAAGGCGCCATATAGACATCGATCCCATTCAAGTAATAGCAGCTCATCGGCGTCACCTCATCCTGCATACCCGGTCTCTTGCGCCTAGTCTGCTTCCGAATGACCCAGACACCGCTGTTCTCAACCTTGGTCCCATTGTCCGACGGATCGTGCGTGACCATGTATTCCAGTCCCTGCATCTCCCTCAACCTTCCCTCGAAGGCCTGGCGCGTCTGGATGAGGTGATACATCCCCGCTTGATGGAGAGCTTGTATGGTTATGATGGCGTTATTCGATGTCTGATCGAAGAAGGAAGATCTGGCAAAGTAGGGCAGTACTATAGTAAGAGGTCAGAGATGCAGTCTAGGGATGAGTTGTTTACTCGCCTGTATTGGTGTGGATTCCCCCCATCTCTTGGGCACCGATCGGGTCGTTCCACACGATCTCGTCCAAGGGCGTCGTTTGGGGGTCACCCATGTTGACCGTGGCTTTGCTGCATACATTGAAGTGTACGGTCTAAAGGCAACCCATGATGAAGTGGATGTCTCGTGCAAGGTATCTACTATTCTAGCGGCTCGATAAGATCTCTCACCTTTCTCGCCTAGCGTCAACGCAGTAAACACTGCTACGTGATTAATCGATACTAATTCGCAAAACCACAGATGTGATCTCGTGATGTACATATATCCTTTACACTAATGCTGAGAGAATGTATCATGGTCTAGCTGCTTTGATTTCAAGACCCTATGATTGAGTCCACAAGGGGTCTCCCGTGAGCCATGCTCCCATTGCAATGACAACACTACCCTCTCAACTAGCAGCAAGTCCATCACCCACCCCCATTGACTCCGGCGGCGTTGGGTCTGGCGATATTCTACCAATTCCAATACCCCCAAATGATTCATCCCGTACCTCAAAGACCGCCGCCCTGTCGATCCTATCCATATATAACCACAACCGTAACCCTTCCAGCACATTATATACAATTCCATACGTCATCAGATGTGTCCCATGAGGGAATTCAGCAACGCCGAAGTAGCATCCTTCCCAGTAGAGGTTACTCTCGTAGGGGTCGTCTGCTACTGCGAGCGAAGTGTCATTGGCATCGTGTGTATTGATAAAGGCCCGGACCTCAGCCTGTGTTCGCAGGATGGTCCGGCCAAGTTTGAACCTGGGTATGGGTTGATTGAGAATGGCGAGGACGAGAAAAGTGCTGGTGCCTGGGACTCGCCTTCCACCAGACTGACTCAGGATAGAGCTATTGGAGGGAGTAGGCAAGTTGGAAATGCTGTGTGGTGACAACGTAAGTCATGTGTGGTTCAGATGTACGATGACAGCACTTGCTCTGCTGTTGACACATTGGAATAGAGGTCCATGTCGGGATGGCTTCGGCTTATTGCTGAGTACGAATCATGATGAGTTGGCGCTCCTCGCACCGGATTGTTGCGATACAGCGCAAAGAGGACGGTGAGGAACAGCCAATTCATATCTTGCTGATATTGCCTAGCTGCAATGCCATACTATTAAGAGGTCGGCGAGCAGAGTATATTTCGAGGCTTTTATATGTGCGTAGGATCTTTCGAGGTCTGCATTGTCAGGAAGCTGTGGCGTAACGCGCACGAATGATACGAGGTTCTGGGCGCGCGTATGGAACGGAGATACGGGTGAGAAGGGACGGGCGTGCATGCAATGAAGCATTAAACCTTAATTGCAAGAAACGTGTGTGAAGATAGAAATCGCTTTGGATCAATCAAAACCTTCATTATATCGACTAAGCGATAGATCATAGCTCGCTCCCAGGGGTATCTTATGAACTCCATCTCATGCGTCATGGCTCAAAGCCGTATATACTGGCGAAGGCACCAGACTCAGCTCTCCAATTAAGTCATAAGTTTACCGTATCATTTCTTCGTTCTTTTAGTAATCTTAGGCAGCTTGTAGGCGTAAAATTCTTCTCGCATCTCGAATAAGGTCCCAAGGTCCTGGTTGTTGCGCTTTACGCGCATGAACTTCCATGGGCTGGCTGCGCACACTGCCTTTCTGTTCTTTGGGTCCAGGCGACCGTCGATCTCAATGGCTTTGTCCATGAGCTGCTTCAGACTCGTGATTTCGTAACTTATAGCACCTTCGGAGGATTCTGGCGCCTCTGAATCTGGAGTTCGAGGATCATCGGCAGTGCCCTTAGTAGGTCTTGAGGAAGTCTTGTTGTTGGTGTGTCCGTTAGGAAGAGCGTTTAGCCCACCAGTCTTGAAATCCGCGTTAGTGACGATCGTTTCCTGTGTGTCGCTTTCGGGACCACTGTCGTGACTCTTTCCGTTCAAAGGGACCTCATCAGTCTCCACACTAGTAATCGCGCCTGCATCTGCAGATTGCACTTCATCAGCTGACGGCACACCCTCACCTGACGTATCAGGTTCCTGCGCGCCATATTTGGATCCATCGCCATCAGTCTCATCCTTCCCAGCTGCCTCATTTCCTTCCGTTCTTGTGTTTATGTCTCCATTAGACGACTGAACTCCTTGCGCAAGGAGTCCACCATCGTCCAGAACTCTGTGTTCATGTGCGCTGTTCCTGATTGCGTCGTTGTCCGTATGATAGTCCACAGTGATATGACCCTCATCCATTCCAGTGTCCGTGCTTGCGGTCATCCGCCTTGCGTCGTCTATCAGAGGTTCACTCCCATCCGACTTCTCGTGAGCGGATCTTCGTGGTGCTGGTACTGGAGGACAAAACTTGAGCTGTCCGGGCGGAATGGCAAAAGTCAGCGTCCCATCGCCCACAGCGGTGATCTGCATCGTATCAGCAATTGCGTCTCATTAAAGTATAATCCTTCACCTTCAATTCCTTTTCTATTAGCACCCGGTTTTCCCCCCGACCAATAACCCTTATGAACACAAATTCATCCCCAACCCTGAACACTCCGTTCTCAACCATGGTCTCCAACTTCAACTTCGTAGACTCCCCAGCAAGTACATCATATGCCAGCTTTTGTTTCTGGCCCCAAAACTCCTCGTAATTATTCTCCTTGTAGGCATCGTAATCCCCTCTTGCTCGCTCCTCCATTGCTTCTGCCGCTGCTGCCTGCCATGCTGGGTCCAGACGTCCTGTAGACAAGTCTTCTTGGAACTCGCGTATGCCACGGCGGAAATCGGCATCGTATTTGAGGAAGTCCCAGGAAACGGAATAGCCGTCAGCATTCAAAGGCACGTTCTCTGGAAGTGTCGAGCGGATGTCCTCCCAGTCTTCTCTAGTGAAACCGTCATATGTTCGAGGGTCAGATAGCTCTGCCTGCATACGTTAGTACATCATGACAGGATGTTGGTCCAAGGACCATGTACACAGATTAACCCTGTTGCTCGAAAACCTCCGATACATTGGCATCACTGTTCGGGACAGGGCGCTTCGACGGGACTTACATGGAGATCTTCATGTGCAAGTGATGATTTCTCGTTGGTAACCAGCCAGTCCGGGTCGCCTCTCTTGGCTTTCACAGTACGGGGCGCAGGCATGCGCTTGGTAGGTGTCATGCTTTTGATACTACCACGTTTATAAGTGAGGTCATCCTCTTCAACGGCGTGTTTACGATTAACCTCGCGCTTTGGGGGCGCTGGCTTACGTTGCGCAGGTGGTTTCCGCGTAGATTTGGCGCATTTTCTAGTGGGTTTATCATCTTCATCTTCGTATTTTGGGTTTGCTTTACGCTTCCGGGTGGACATGTTGCGCTTCTGTTGGTAAGACTTTCGAGAGACAGATGCTCCTTGTTTGTGGAGTAATACTTCAGCTCAACTGAGCTACATGATAGACTCTCAATCAGCAAGGAATGTGTGACTATGAAGTAAAGTTACTTGAAGTCCTCAATCGGATCTTCACATCGCGGGTATTGTTCCAAGCGCACCTCAACCGCGAGCCGCGTTCATTGCAGGGGTAGCTCCTCCGGTCATTCCATAGCTGCCTATCTGCCATCTGCATACAGAGTCAATATGGACTTAACAGTCACCTCTTGCGTACCTCGGAACTTGGAGTTGCCGTCCCATCATCCTTGAACAGATCATATGTGTGCACTGTGGCCCAAATTGAAAAACCGCGGAAGCTGTTGACTGAAGCAAGATGGTCAAATCTACACAGATAGCACGGATTGACGGTGATATATTCCGGCAAAGACATGATGGGAAATGCTAAAGTGGATTCAGGCCTGATGTTGGCGGCATCAGTGGACGATGAGCAGGTATAACTGCCCTACCTTCTGGCTAAAGGTTCATGGTTGATGCTGATGGGCGGACTTTACTGGCAGGCGGAAGCAGAGCTCGCAGAACCTAAGACCAACGCCAAAATGATCATACGGCGCCTGAATCGCAACTCAGAGCCTCAAGCCAGTATAGAGGCCGGCAAATACACCTTACAGTATGACATGTTATAAATCAGTTGTTCCACCCGAGTCTCTGACATTGCCAACCTGCAGCTACCTCATACAGGACCAGCTCTGCTTTCTCACTATCTGCGACAAGTCCTACCCTCGAAAACTCGCCTTCACTTACCTGTCTGATCTCGCCACCGAATTCACAACCACCTACTCCTCCTCCCAATACCTCTCGCCAAACTGTCGTCCTTACGCCTTTGTTGAATTCGATACATTCATGCAACGCACGAAGAAGACCTATCAAGACTCAAGAGCTAGCGTGAATCTAGATAAACTGAATGATGAGCTCAAAGATGTGACAAAGGTTATGACGAAGAACATCGAGGACTTGCTCTACAGAGGGGATAGTCTTGAGAAGATGGGTGACATGAGTTCGCGACTGAGGGAGGATAGTAGGAAGTATAAGAGAGCGGCGGTAAGAATAAATTGGGAACTACTGCTGAAGCAGTATGGACCATTCGTGGGGGTTGGATTTTTGATCATTGTACTCGTATGGTGGAGGTTCTTTTAGGCTGCTTTCGTGTTCTATGAATACAAAATTTCGTTGCGCGGTTGATTACCAAGAGCCTTCCATACATGTATGTGGACGGCCTTTCTTGCATACATTTGGTTCCTCTCTCGCCGTGCTAATCGTTATCGACAGCTAAATCTTTCGCTATTCATTGCATCAGCAGTAATACCATTCCTCGATATAGCACAAGATGACCCTCGGCTTGGCATCTTGCCTGCTGTCGGCACAGAGTCACAATCAAGAGCTGTTTTTACCGGATTCTTCATCTTGTTACTGACGCCTTCTCCAGAAGTGGACTTTAGACTTGAGCGTTCCCTGGATCCCTCCTTCCGAGATCGGAATCTTCAACACTATATCTTCATTGTAAGGGAGACCGAAGGTCCGTCTTCCGTGTGGACTCTTTTGCGGTATAAGAAAACATTTCGGCTTGTTATCGTACAGCTAAAGGTCTCTGGTAAGAGCTAAATGCTCTGGTCGCTGCCCGTAATATATATATTTCCGATCAACGAGCCTAATCACTTGACACTGGTGGATACATTGTCTTTCAACAAAATGGCCGGATATTATATATATAACACCAATCTTCACTTTTCATGTGTCACCCGACCCGGTTACACAACACCCAACAAGATAATAACTTCCATACCAAAAACAACCAAACCTTTATCCCAACCACAACTTCAAACCGCAACTTCCAACAACGATCATGGCAGACTACCTAATCAAAACCTGCACCTGGTCCGACATGGACGACCTCCAATCCCTCAGCGCCAACGCCCTCCGCAACTCCCCAATCACAAACGCACTCCTCACCAACCCTCCAGGCAGCCACCGCTCCAACACCGTCCACACTCGCCACACGCTTGCCCACTACATCTACCTCCAAGCCCTCCAAGCTCAAGATGCCCCCACGTCGACGACAAAAGTTATCAAAGCGATCAACACGCGAGGTCCAATGCCAGAAATGCAAGCCTGTGCGTGGGCACAATGGTACCATGATACAGAGGACGTCATGGAAGATATATCCGAGATACCGGATTGTATCGACTACATAACATGGTTATACGTAGAGGACATTGGACACTCGACCCGGAAAAAGCTACTAGACGGAGCCGGTCATTACTGTAAGTCCCTCCCTCCCTCCCCCTATCCCTCTCCTTCCCCCTTCAAAACCCCTAAAATATCAAATCCCAACCCTAACCTCTCCACACCGCAGTAATCAAAACCCTCCACTTCGCCCCCAACCCCCCCGGCTACACCGCAGCCCGCGAGCTCCTCTCCCGCATCGACCACATGGACACCCAGTATCCCGCCCTCGCCATCACGAAGAACGAGCATGCGGTTCTATATCGAGAGTTGGGGTGGGAGGATGTGGGGATTGTGGCGTTTGGGGCTGTGAGGGCGCTTGATGGGGAGGGGGAGGGGAAGTATAGTATGCGGGCTTTTTTGAGGAGGGGGGGAGGGGGGTTGTGAGGGGGGATGGGGATGGGAATGGAGGGAGAGGGGGATTGGACTTGGATTTTGGGTATGCCATCTGCGATTACTCCCGTCGTTAGACACGATATGCGTACCTCATTATAAGGGTGACATTTGGCTATGTGAGAGAATCATCATGGACAGGCACACTTTATGGAGTAAGCATAGCATGGGAACGGTGAGAGCATTGGTTCAGAGTCCCGTGCCCGAGATACGCACTCGAAATCGAATAGGCACTTGTGAGAAATTGTTGAGTGATGAAATTCGGTACAGATCCTTCTATACACATATTATCGATCCAGGGATGTTGAACCCGCATTCCATCCATCCATCTATATGGTATCATATCCTTTCCCTTCCCTTTACGCCGCAAGCTAAACCAAAACAATGCGCATGCATGCATACACCCAAGTCATGTCATATCCATCATGAAACTCCGCTCGCAGACATCCCCCTCCTAACATCCCGAACAGCTCGCAGACACCGTCGCGCCAATCCCCTCATCTCCAGCCTCAGTCCCAGTCTCAGCCTCAAACAACCTCAGCGTACTCCTCAACTTCGCACTCATCTCCTCCCACTCCCCCTCTTCCGTGCTCAAAATCGTCACAGCGCCACCAGCGCCTATAGTCCACATATCCCCCCTTCCCTTCTCCCCTTCCTTCCCCTCCCCACAACCCTTCCCATCTTTCATTTCCGCATCATCTATATCTATATCTACATTTTTTTCATCATCCGCATCAGGAGAATCACGGTCGTCGTCCCATCGGAACGCACTCCGGATCACGACGTTGAAATCGCCACCGCCGCCGACGTCGAGGTACCCGATTATGCCGGAATAGATGCCTCGGTTTCGGTGCTCGATTGAATCGAGGATTTGGCAGGAGCGGAGTTTGGGGGCGCCGGTCATGCTTCCGGGTGGGAGGGAGGAGGCGAGGACGTCGATGCCGGTTTTGGATGTGGGGTCTTGGGGTGGGTGATGGCGCTTTGTGGGAGTCTGCCTGGGGCATTTGAGCTCGTCTTTGGGTGCGGTGATGATCTTTTTGATGGTATGTGAATCGACTCGTGCTTCTGGACTTGTGGTGTCCTTGACAGGTCCCCTTCGCCCTTTATACGCTCCTTCTTGTATGGCTACTACTTTATCTAATGCACGATCTTGACTGAAATAGTTTGCCGAGGTGTTATTGTGCTCGTCCTCGATTAGTAGACTCCCTTCGACCACGCTCACGAGCTGAAACAGTGTGGCGTATTCCTCCACCACCATCAGCTTAGGTACGTTGACACGACCCGAACCGACGGAGCCATGGAGATCGTGGCGGATTAGATCAACGATCATGAGGTTTTCAGCGCGTTCTTTGGGTGTCGAGAGCAAGGCTGTTGCTTCGGCGAGGTTTAGTGGTGGGAAGTTGGGATTTGGTTGGCGCCTCACTGTGCCTTTGATGGGTCGAAGTTGGCAAATCGAGGTCTTTTGGCCACTGACAAAGCCGTTGCTGTTACTATCTTTCTTATGACTTGCCGGCCGCGACCAGCGGAGAAAACGCTCCGGTGAGCTGCAGAGTAACGTCAATTTGCCAAGGCGCATATACGCAGAGAATGGAGAAGGATTCATTGTTCGAAGACGCTGATAGAGTGGCCATGATGGGAGTGGAGTCGAAGTTCTGATAGTCGCTTCAGTGGTGAGGCACAGCTCGTAGGAGTCACCGGCTCTTATGGAGGATTGGCAGGTGCGAACCTGCGATTTGTAGATTTCTTCGTCGGGCAAGATAATGTATGCTTCAAAGTGTGGTAGGTTGGGTTGATGTCTAGCCTGCATGCTACACCCACTATGTTGTAGTCGCGTGGCTGTGTCATCCACCCATTCGCCATCATTGGCTTTAATGCTCTGAACATGGACTGTTTGTTGGAAGTGATCAATCACAATGCTCCGCTCAACGAAGGCAAAGCTTAGATCTGGTCTCTGGGAGGATGATTTGGGAAAAGAACCTGTCGAAGACTTGTGGATGCTATTTGTCTCGATGCACGCTTCGTAGCTGACATAACCTATCAGACCACCAGAGAATGGCACTTTCGCATGATCAGTCTCGGCTTTTCGAAGTCTCATGAAGGCCTTGAGATATGAGAAGACGCTACCCCGAAACCCAGAGTCCTCGAGACTGATGACTTCGTCCGAGTCCTTTCTGTCAGAGGTCAAATGAACTCTAGGTACTCCTACCCTATACTCGATCCGGACGGTATCTGGTGTGGTGATGCCGATGATGCTGTACTGTCCCACATCGTGCATTTGGTGCATCTCGGAGTCCAGGATGATGGCATTACCTTTAGTGAGGTCCAAGACTTCGCAAATGGAAGAGACGGATAGAGCTTCTGTATCTATTACTCGGGCGTGGACTTGAAGCTTGGGGCGGCCGTGGTAAGATGAAGGGGTTTCATTGCGCAATGGTGGGACGTGGTGAAAGTCGCTGCGTCGGTCCATCTCGTTCCACATGGTGAGATGCTTCGCTGGCTTGCCCAATGGTAGAGACGCGGGAATCATAAAACGGTGACGATATCTTGTATTCCATTGCATTGCATCATTCCACCATGAGGCGATAATTGCACGAGCATTTTTACTCGAGCAGATGGATTCTGGATGGAACTGAAGGCCAACGAAAGGTTTTGAAAGGTGTTCCACAGCCATCAGTGTTGGCGGCGGAGAACACTGATCACCAGGATTGGGTAACGATGATGAGGAAGCCTCCCCTATCGGTATCCTTGCATTACATGTTGCGCAGCCATAAGCGTTACACCCGCGGCCTTCTGCTCCTAGACAGTACGCCTCGCCAGCAGCCGATGTGTCTGGTTTTCGTTGGTCGATTTCATAATCGTAGGCCAATGGTCGAAGGTCTGGGCAATTTGACGACGGTCTCCAGGTTTTATCATCAGTTGCAAGGAGAGCTGAAGGGTGCAAAGATGCTTGCAATGAATGGTATACGACAGTCTCGACATATTCATGATCGCGAAAGATCGATTTACACTTCGACCTGACCTTACGAACAATACCATGCCTAGGTTCTGGCAAACGTCCGACAGACCCTCCGAAATGCAACACCAAGCTCTGGAATCCGAGGCATATCCCCAGAACGGGCAGCAACGTGGTGGACGTATCCAGCTTCCACACATCTCCGATCAGACCAACATCTTCTGGATTCCTTGGGTCGCCAGGACCAGGACCAGCGACCACGGCCGCGAATGGCTTCAGAAAGGTTGGGAAATCCGCAATCTCATCGTCGATGTGGATGACTGTGACTTCGACACCGAGCTGCGTCTCGAGGAGGGATACGACGTTGTTTGTAAAGGAATCGTAGGCGTCGATGAATAGGATACGGGGGACTGAGACTCCTTGGTAGGAGGTGGCGTGCGGCATCGCCACCCGGAGTCCTTCGGTTCTTTAGAGGTGGTGACAATTAGGTAATTAAAAGAGTTATATATAGAAGGCGACTTTTCCGATTGGTGTCTTTCTGTCAATTCTGACAAATTTGATACAATGTGGAAATAGCAGGAGCTTGTCACAGAGGTGAAGCGGAAGTCACCTAAAACTTATAGAGAAATATAAAGGTTGTGTCGATGCTAATGACGGAGTAGATGTGGGGTGGAAAGCGTTGAATCCATGGTGGTGTCGAAGTGTCGATACCGTGCTCCATTCGTTTTAGCGCTCGAGGAATTGCACCAATGGCTAAATGTGCGTTCTGGGCCAATACCTGATAGATACTTCGGTAGCATTTTGGTCATCCGATATTGAAGTACAATATCTCTTTTGTGGTCCAGCATGAGGTGCCATTAAATTATGACGAGTACATGTCTCGAGCCAGATAGAAGGCTAAGCTGAACGTTTCACGGGACTCGGAGGAGCTCATAGTTTCTCTCTCAGTCATATCAAGGAGAATATCCTTCCCACAAAATAAGATAGAGTAAAGTACATTATTACTTTATCTTGAGATCTCAAAATCATAGCGGTTAGCGGCGGGTACTTTTTATTTCATAGATAGCCGCTTCAAGGCTTGGCGGCAATCGGCAGATGCTGAGCGGGAGGATCCGACGCCATATGTCGGGCAATACTTATCTACTACCTATCGGGTATTAGATCCTAACGTGTAGCTTGATAGTGGGAGCATTGAGCACAATTTGAGAGACCGAGGGTCGGTTGGAAAACCCCTGCAGAGTTTCTACCGCTCCCCTACTAATAAGTCGGCAGGGACTTTTTCTATCAACCCTCGGACGTAGATGTGAGGAGCCAGTCGTTGATCGGCATAGTCCATGTAAGTAAGAAGGCGTTGCAAACCAGAACGCCAGAGTAGTACAGAATGCGGGTTTGCATACAGCCCAACACCTCAGACCTCTACCCAAGCCTTCCTGCTACCGCTCCCCTTGACCCATCTCCTACGGCCCCTCCGATTTAAGTTGATTCATGCTCGCCCTCATCCCTCCATGCGTCTGCGGTATCCTTTAAGGTATCCTCGCAGGACCGAGGTCCTGCCCGCCCACCTTCATCCTCCCATCAATCTCAGCCGCGCTTGGACTGCCTCCCGGTTGCATCTGCTGTGTAATCCCGTGACCTCCTGTGGGAACGCCAGGATTCCCTATAGTGCCATCAATCTCAATCGGTCCGCCATGCCCTCCATTGACTGGTATGCCAGGATTCCCCATTGTACCGTCCACTTCCGTCACTGTAGGGCTGAATTGGCTTGTTCCCGGTTGCATGGGTGAAATGGCGGTTGTTGACGGCGCGCCCGGTGATGAGAAATAACCTGTTGATGCTTGCTGCTGGGGTGGGAAAGGGTGGACTGTGTATGGCGGCTGTTGCTCCTGCTGCGGGACTGTTTGATATCCACCAAATGCCTTCAACGGAACACCCTGCTGTTGCTGCTGCATAGATCCTGACGGGTTCTGCAGATGTGAATTTGGGAATGATGCTTTCGATCTTGCGAGCCTCTTCCGCTTACGCTGACGCACGCAGCAGAACACAATGAGCCCGAATACGGCAACGCTAGTGATGCTGATGGTTATAGCGATGGCGTCGATTGCGACTAGGGACAGACCACCGGAGGAGGAGGAAACCGTGTCATATGACATATTTGTTGTGCTGGTGTCGCTAGGATCGTACCTCCAATGTCTGTTGCGCTGCCACAAATGGTGTTTGATAGCGAAGTGACAGAAATCGTAAAGCCGGAGGGATGTAACGTCGAGCAAGACTGCTACCGATTGCGCTCATGTAGAAAACGTTCGGAATATCAGCAATTCGGGGTCGGGCGGACGTAGGGGCGCAGTCGTTGAGGGGAGCTTCCGCGGGCAAAGGCATAGGAACCGCAGAGGGGCATCGTGGCGCCATAGGAACTTTGGCGACTGGGGGCCCCCGGATTAGAGCGCTTCGAGCTGCATGAGTTGCAGGCATACAGCCAATCATCTCGAGTCTCAGGAGTAGCGGCGCAGCTGTCCGTGCTAGGATAGCATGACGGGAGAGGGAAATTGCCTGGCACTAATCGCCGTGTGCCGATGATGCTGGAGTTACCCTCTGCTTTCTGCTGCCTTCCCTTCGCCTTTAGGCTGCTGTCACAATATTTGGACGTTTACGGAGGTTGACAGGTACTGGGACGCCTAAGAGTTTGAAAGAGTTTAGGCCTAATCCTTTGAGGTCTAAGTGCCAGAGGTGCGGTTCCCGGGGTAACCTGTTCCGCCAAGTCCCTGAGGGATTGGTGCCACTTCCGTTAGCGCCTGCACCAGACTTTGGGTGTCAACCTCCGTACTCCTCGTCAGTATATATATACTTCCGTATCCTGGCTTTCTAATAATTTTCGCAGTCTTTCTATTCTTACCGGATTTTAATTGTGTTTTTAATAAACGAGGCGATGCTATAAACCACGATAGAATACTAGTAAGAAAAGAGAAGTGAAGGTGGAGAGGATAATGAGGACAGGTGAAGCTAAGTTAGAAGTGTCACAACACGTCTTTTCCCCAGCTATGGGTATTTCTTAAGAAGGTGATCAACAGGTTTGATTTAGAAGGGAAAAAGGTTCCCTTCCTTTAGTATTCTAGTATTAAACCGGATCCACATTCTTATCATTAAAGTCTTCTGCCGTGTATAAGCTTAAGCGATTTGTCTAATTTACAACTTGTGGTTAAAGCAACATGCATGCGAGGCCTTGAAAAAAGGGGATGTTCATGGGGCCCTGCGACGGTGAATTCCATCATCCCCTGATGACGGCGCAAAGTCTGCACGAAAGAAGATGGCACCGAAACGAGCATGTGGAGAAGGTTTCCCCGCACCAGATAACATCCACAACCATGATTCGTGAGTTACCTTATGCTGCGACTCTCAGAACCAGAGATCATCAGAACAGGCTCCGTCTCTGACAGCTCTAGCGGGTCCCCGCATTCTATTGCTTATTCCCGAGGGTCGGTATCAAAAGTCTTTTGATACCGACCCCCTCCCCCTTATCTGTCTCCAACCAGAATTCAAAGGCAGATCTAGTCTTATTGCCACAACTCCTATGAGGATGCGTACAGATGTCTGGGCCCGGCAGCCTAATCTGGGATCTACATTTCTGCAGCTCTTTACACTAAGTCGCATGATCCAGTGGCATGAGGGCCGCTTCGCAGTCACTCGATCTCGATGGATCGTATCACCCACGAGCGAAGGCTTTGGGGATATACGGTTCGGGAAGCGGAGCTTCTGCATGCTGATGAAAGCGGCTAGCAAGACACGTCAATGTACAGAATGAGAGTGTTTGAAAGCACTCCTCGGTGCAGTCTTCCAATCGAGATTGGTCAAGACAATCGCTATCTACATCGCCCGATTTCCACGCCGAGCGATCTTCTATCGCCTTTCCATTTCCGAGCAGGGTAGGATGTATTCTCTTTATCTCCACGGCGCCATTCTCCGGAAACCTCCATCGCTTAAGCGGAGCTCAAGCGTATATAAACATACTGGAGCAACCCAAATACGTCTTTCTCAGGACCAAGGCAGCTCAATCCAAGTCTCTTGCATTCAGTCAACTAATATCTACCATGCCCGCCCAGATTAAAAAGTATAAGGCCGCGGCCGTGACTGCTGAACCCGGCTGGTTCGACCTCGAGCTCTCCGTCCAAAAGACCATCAAATGGATCAACGAAGCTGGCGCAGCAGGTTGCCGCCTCGTCGCCTTCCCTGAAGTTTGGATCCCCGGGTATCCCTACTGGATGTGGAAGATCAATTATCAGCAATCGCTGCCCTTCCTCAAGGCATACCGCGAAAACAGCTTGCCCTCTGATTCGGACGAGATGCGGCGCATCCGTGCTGCGGCGAGGGAGAACGGCATATATGTCTCGCTAGGCTACAGTGAGATTGATATGGCGACTTGCTATCTCGCGCAGGTGCTTATTGGCCCGAACGGCGATGTCTTGAACCACCGCCGGAAGATCAAGCCCACGCATGTGGAGAAACTGGTTTTCGGCGACGGCGCCGGAGACACTTTCGAGTCTGTCGTCGACACCGACATTGGACGTGTAGGCCAACTAAATTGTTGGGAGAATATGAACCCTTTCTTGAAGGCTTATGCTTGCAGCCTTGGAGAACAGGTATGTACATCAGCATCACTGTGTTGCACCACGATCTTCTCATTGATGCGGACTCCCAGGTTCACGTTGCCGCGTGGCCCATCTACCCCGACAAAACCAGTCTAAAGTATCCGGACCCGTACACGAACGTCAGCGATCCGAACTCGGATATCGTGAGCGCGGCCTACGCCATCGAAACCTGCACATACGTCCTTGCGCCTTTCCAGCGCCTTTCCCAGGAGGGCGTTGCAAAGAACACGCCGCCTGGTGTCGATGTCGAGACACCAGAGCGATATAACGGGCATACTCGCATCTACGGCCCCGATGGCTCCTTGCTCGCCAAGCCCGGCAAGGACTTCGAAGGGCTGGTGTTTGTGGATGTACGTCCTCAACCCCCTTCCCCCATCCTCCCTCCCTCATATCCCACTCTCTCTCTCTACTCCCGAAGATTGGTCTGACACTGCCTAGATTGATCTCAACGAGTCTCATCTCCCGAAAGCCCTCGCGGACTTCGGCGGGCACTACATGCGGGCGGATCTGATCCGTCTACTTGTGGATACGAGACGCAAAGAGCTGATCACGCACGCCGATACCGATGGCGGGATAGGCAGCTACAGCACACTTGACCGTGTAGCGCTGTCGAAGCCACTGTCGGAGCCGAAAGCGGATGTAAGAGGTATTAAAAAGGTGGTACCGAGGACTCCGATGGAGGGAGAGGGCAATGGAGTGCTTAATGGAACATGAGGGGCATTCTGCGTATCGGATGCGGTGCGTTCTGCAGTGATGTGTGAGACACTTGTATTAGGTTGGCGGAGAAAAGTCTTCTGAGAATTTGCTGAGGCATATCTCAAGCGTCTGTCGTTCACTTCATAGTAGCCCAAGATATAAAATGGTCTTGATGTGGAACGCACCGCCTTCTTCAACAAGTGATACTCTTGATCGAAGTAAAGGCAAGACAGAAGCATTGTAATGACTGCGAACCGGAAGCGATCTTTGCCAGCTTGTTGTTGACACATCGAATCCAGAACGGAGATCTAAGGTTGTTTGTAGTAGGCTTACCGACTACAATACAAATAGGTGTAGGTGAACATCGGTAACGTGGGAAAGTACAGGTGTACACCTTACAGCTCGACGACGGTTCAAGGAAATGGCGCGTCTTTCCCGGCATTGACCATAGCCTACTGCCAGATATTTGCCTCATCCGACGATAGATAAGGGTACACCAATCCCTCTACTGCTCCGTGTAGTACCATGGGCTTTTACTCCCATACGCTTCGCCAGGATATTGCATCGGCACGGGTAATTTCCCCTCGAACACCGATAATCCTCTCTGCTCACCTCCGTACTCATCAACGGGAATGAGAACCCCACACTCCCAGTTACGGCAGTTGAGTTTCGGTTCCTTGGTCGCCCGGTCTTTAGTTAATTTCCCCCAGGCACTCTCCGAGCAATTGGCCGAGCCAACGTAGGCCCAGGGTATACCAGGGCCCGTAGGGCGGACGTAGAGAATCTAAGTGTGGGGATGGTCAGCTTCAGGCATACTGTTGTGAAATGACTTTCAGTTGGGAACAAATATGAAGCAGAATGGGGCGCGTGTAGCCCGAAGATCTGGACGCAGTACTAAGATACCACAGTGATGATGCTTGAAACGCTAAAAGTAGCAAAACGGTGAGTCCGCTAACCTTATTATGCATCAACAGGCCTATCCTTGTGCTTTTACAGTCACGTAAGGCGTTGCGCGGGAACGTCGTAGAATTGTACCATTTCGATTGGAAACATATAGTCCCTGCAAACCCAGCCGTTGAAGCCTTCACCGTGTCGTGGGTCGGAAAGTAAATGTGAAATTTGTCACGGATCTCATTCCGGATCTCTTCTTGAGCGGCCTCAGCCTCCGCCAGCTCAAGCTTTGACGCCTTAGTTTTCCATTTTCCTGTCTCGGGATTTCGCCAGCCGTACTCTGTGGATCCGTCGTTGCCCCGTGTAGCCAAGTAGAGCATTGCTAAGAAATCGACATTCAGTGACCCAACAGATGAGGTGACGAAGTCGATATGGAGGGCTGAATCTGTTGTTAGACCTAGCTCCTTTACCGCACGCCCTAATCCACAGTAGCCAGTACGACGCCAAGACTCGCCCGTGTGAGCCCCGCCGATGGTGTGTACGAATGCGAAATGTTCAGATGCACCAAAGTTGAAATGGGAGACGCTGTCCACGATGCTTTGTTCAAGACCCATAGCATTCAAAAAGTAGATTAGCTCTCGCCCAAAGAAGGTATCAGGCGCAGTGCGTTGCCCTTCGGGAAGCCGAGGAAGATCGATGATGAACACCATGTTCTCCATGTCACCCGATTCGCCCCAGTCGTATGGGACTAGGTTTGCGGTTGGTACCACGATCCGGAGGTGGCTAGGATGAGACAACAGCATGAGTTTGGAGTGCATGCAATTGATTTGGCCTTCCATTGATGGGAAACAAAGCCGTAAATTCCGCATGTCTGCTGTCTCGCGTCTGTATTGCTGCTTGGTTCCCTCGTCTTTGGCTTGCATGACGAAGATTGTCTGAGTCTCTATCAGATCGCCCCGTCAGTGATCAGATTCTTGTGTCCTGACGTAGGTGTTCGTCCATACTGTTGGTGTTCACTTTGGCAAGCAACCACGCTACGTCCCATTGAAAGGAGCTCAGCACCGCCAAGCTAAGGTCATTTGATTGAAGCACTTCCTCAATCTTGATATCATTCTCGTTGCGCGGATGTCCAAAAGCCCAGGTTTTCATGACTATACCTTGAGAGAACATTAGCGGTCCCTTGGGGATATTAGCAGTGGCTGAGGGCCGGAATTCTGTTTTGACAACCGGTTTCACAGCCTGTGTCCACGACACAGAAGAGTCATCGGTCTTCTGAATTTTGCGCGCAGGCGGAGGCGATACTGACGCCTTTCGCTTGGGAGCAAGTCGCTCTTGTTCCATCTTCTTCCGGTCAATACCTAGAAAGCCGAGATCTGATGCAGGCGCAGGCTGCTGCCTTCGAATCCTCGAAGCCTCTGACACGGCTTCGTCTTCGTCACTGTCAAGATTGATGACTTCATGTTTGTCTTTGTCTCGCATCGAAAGAGCAATGGCCAGCCTCAGGTCCTCGTCTTCGGATGACGACATTGCAGTATCTGATGGCTCAGCATACCATACAACACGGATTAGGCTGAAGTTTGACCTTGTGTATCAAAGCATTGTCTGATGTCTGACGTTAGTAAAGCAGTATTGGTTGTCATGAGCGGCAAAGATATACAGTGTCGAGTCGATCTTGAAGTCGGCAAGTCTTGATTGGTGCGCTGAGCGCTAGAATAGCTCCAGATTCAGAAAGCTAGGCGCGGGAGGAGCCGAGATCCGAGAACAAGCCCTAGAATACTAGCGTTGTTAAAAGCCAGGAATCGGTCGATCTAATGTTCTGCGGTGTGGGAGTTCTATCACTACTATGTGCCTCTTCTTGGAAGACAGCGTTACGACCTCCTCGTAAAGCACAAATCCGCTTTTGTAGGCACCATCATACTACATGGACCAAAGGACCATGCAACTGAGGCTCTAAAATTGAAAAGAAACGCATGTTACCACGGAGAAGATATACCTTAAAGTTTATACTGACGGTAATGACTGTGTATTGGTTGGAGCTGCTCTTCGTTCCTTTCATGCCCAAAGGAAGGATTCCTATATGTTGGGAGATTGAGCAGAGCTGGGTACTTGCCGAAGGCTAAATATACGAGGCACTTCCTTGAAATAATAACACTGAATCCCGTTCGGAAGCTTCGACACTGATACATACTAACTAAGGCTTCTGCTTCTTTTGACCTTCGCAAACTAAGACGTCACTAACGGGGAGCTGTTGGATACCCACCGCCGCATAATTTATTTAATTCTGTTTATTGACTCAATCCGTTCGAACCCTCCTCACACATCGTGTACATTAATATATCAACTCACAAAGCAAGCACCAGCGTAAGAAAAGGGATCTCCCATATCGTGTCAATCTCTATTCGTCAAATACGGAGAAGATCTCGCTAAAGCTTTGCAGACATCAGAAACCCTTCACAAGGGACATCCCATACTCACAGAAGCGATAAGATGGCAAATGAGCGCCCGGGTCTCAAAGGCGGAGCGAGATGGCACTAAGCTGTCAAAGAGGGCGCAGTAAGGAGATGTCTCTGCGATCAGTGATGTTCTCACGATTCACTTGCATATAGCTTAAGACTTCTTTCTCCTTGGATTCAACACGATCACTCCTGTCTGTGAATGACATCCCATCACGCCCCACCCTTCAGTATCGTAAATCTCAGTTTCTTTGGCATCTATAAAGAGCAAGTCTCTATCATAATGTTGAAACATACTTGGATGTGCGGCCTACGACCCACTTTATATTCTGTTTTAGCAAACCGAAGCTGCTATCATTCCCTACAGTCACGATTATACTATAGTATGGCTGTTCAGCACATGATGGCCGCCGTGAACCAACAGTTCTTTCTCTAAGAAAACATATATGCTCAATTTGTCAGCCACACCCATGGTATGAGAGAAAGGGGGACGCATTTGCGCAGCTACAAGCGTCCTGGCTGCTTCTGCACCCACTCTTTATTTTTAATACTCCACTGATTTGCATGCCCACGTTTATATATACATATATTGCACAGATTTGCTTCTTCAACTCAAATCCTACTCAGAAGTCTCTGCCGCTAAGCTCATTTTCAATGGTTTTGGGTTACGATGTCAAACCTACAACCATCCTTTGACCAGCCTCCAGTACCTCTAGCAGAGCCCGATGGAAATTCCCAGACTTGCAAACGTATGCTAACGCATGCTAATGCATGACGAAAAGGACAAAATTCACGCAGTCAGACGCTTGACTCACGTATATTTTCGAGGCATCAAAGAACGGCAGGAATACACTCAAGATAGGCTACTGAGTCTTTTCGTCATAATACGGAGGAAAATGACATGGACCAAAAGAATTTTGCAGGGTACGTCGGAGCATGCAAAAGGCTCGGCAAAGACCCTATTAGCAGAAGTTCAAACTCCCCATACTCAACTCCGACAAATACCGAAACATATCTTGCTGCCCAAGCAGCCTCAAAGCGGAAAGTCCCAAGCGGTATCCTAAGCAAGAAACAGCTAACAAACCAACACAGTCTCCGAATAAGTAAATGGAAAAACTCCTTACGATCCACTAAAACAATATCGATGAGCTTGTCTTCCTATACGATATCACTCTTCCTCGATACCGTCCATGAATTCTCGCCCGTCAGAGTCGAGTTATCACTTCACAATCTCACGCTATGCAACCGACTAGAACTCGAATCCGGCCCCTTGCGAGCAAAATCGCACACTACTCCCCAATAATGTGCTAGGTGTGAACCATATCGTGGAGCCAAACTCTGATATCGACTCTTCCCCCGAGTCGAAATCAAAATTTCTCAGCAGAGTCTACAGGACCTACGGAACCTGATGATCATACCCCCAACGCTTCCCACGTATCCCACCAAACAGGAGCACTGCTGTACATACTACGAAGAAGCCCTCGCAAGTGGTCCACCAATTTCCCAGGGACGCTTTGAAAACGCAGCAGCTAGCCACGCTGCGAGGAGGTGTCTACCATATCGATGGTACGAAGGCGAGTAACCTAGCGAACAACCAGGCGAACTTCCAGCTGAGGATGAGGATGAGGAAGCTACAGAGAGAATTCCAAAGGTCGCAATAGAAAACAGGAAGTATTAGCAAAACACCGCCTCTCGCAGCCCTATTGAAGATGACAGCTAGCAAAGCTGAGGGAGTCTGGCTTATGTTCGATTTTCCACCTTTGGGATTATTTTCACCTTTGGGATTCAGCAAGTGGGAGTTGCTATCTTGTCGATTGTGGTATTGATTGGGGTTGGTTAGCGAATCATGAAGGAGATAACGATGACACGGAGGAGGATTTTTTTTCTGCGAAGATTGTGGACCTGTATGAATGGTTTGTGGTGCTGGTTATGAGTTTAAGATCGAATATAATCTGTGGCACAAGATCGAATGTTCCGGTTGTTAGATGGTAGGTCGTTACTTCTTCGTCTTCACCAGCACCTTCAATTCCCGCTCCTGGGCCCCTCCTCGCCCCCCTGCCCCCAATCAAGGGTCGAGGAGGCACAGTTGCTGAGGAGTTTTATCAGTGTTGAGGAACATGAAGGGCATGCTAGGGGAGAAAACCCAGGCAAGTTATAAAGATTCTGGTTCCGAGAAGGGAAGATAAGTCAGTGGAAGAAGGAACGGAGTTCGAGCAAGGAGGCATCTGATGGCGAGTCGGGGAGGGGTGCTGTCTCCTAATGAACACGAAGTTTCACACGTGTTGCTACGACTCTGGGGGAAGGCATATTGGTCGATTGACATTGAGGCGGTGGAAGGCCCGTGGTATTCCAAATATGAGAACCAAAGGGTATGCTGTTGCCAAAGACCTCATCTTGAAGATGATGCACAAGGAGATATGTTGTGTATATAGCGAAGAGTAAGAGCATTCTATCGGTAAGAGCGCTGGGGCGATCATTTCATGTTGGCTAGGACTAACATACAAAGCAGTAGGTGAGAAATCGGGTGCTACGACCTGTGTATGATACCTGGTCGCTCTAACCCTCAACAAGGATTACCTAAGAAGAAAGTGGGTATCCATTTGATCTGTCGCCAGGAGTTGGCCCTAATTGAGTGATCGAGAGAAGAAGGTTGTCTCTATGTCACATGGTTTAGCGCCTGAATTTACTGTATAATAGATGAAAGTAGTTTGGTGTTGGATACTTCGTGTCAAAGTCCTGGTTTTCAATAACGCTCTGAGTGAGAAGAGCACCTTCATGCATCACAACTTAGGGACGGTTCAGAGGACAAAGGTAGAACCCTGGGCTCCATTTGGCAATGTTTGGTCAATACTTTGGCCAAATCTTGGAGACATTTGGGGCACTTCATGATGTATCTGCGTCCTCCCGCGCCGTAAGGGGCTATAACGGAGATGACGGGATCATGAGATTGACGGTCGGTCGGGATTACTGACTCAATAATGACAGACGGAGATTCCACTGCTGCGGCCCTGTCGGAATAGCCAATTATGTTCAAGTGGTACAGTGCATTACTCAGCAATGTCGAAAGACCGTCAATGTCGATATCCCGTCATTGACGGTATACCCACGAAAGCCGTGAAGTTCCTCGCGTTGATCCAAGAGTTTACCAAATCCTTGTCTTCAGATTAGAGAACACTGTAGGGTGCTGTAGAGGTCGAGTGGATCTGCCCATACACACGTCGTTCGACCTCTGCTCATTTTTACACGAACGGTCTGGCGTCTCTCCAACAGTTCGCAGATTGTCTTGACTGAAAGACACAAGTAGAGAGCTCCACTACGTTTTGGGGTAGGTGGCGAACACACGTGTTATATCCGGAATGAGGTAGCAGTGGATGCTGTTGGCGTTTTTAGTCCTCTGACTCCATGACTAGCGTAACGGGCGAGAGAAGAATTCGCAATTATAACACCAACGCCAACATGAATGTTGATGTTGTGCCTGCAACTTCCTGACACCATTCACCTTTCATACACCATTCACCTTTCATCAATCATCTTCCTCTTCAATTTCATAACCCTGTGATGAGAATTATTTGCAGAACAGCAGCAAATATGGGAGACATCCGCTTCCTCGATTTTCCCCGCGAGATTCGTGACTTGGTCTATAAACACATGTTCTGCAAGAAATACATCCCTCAATATTGCTGGCTGCCATTGGACACGCCACCACCTGGCGGGCTTTCATCCAGGAGGAGAAGGAAGATGCAACAGCCCACCACGCAGCATTTGGCGATACTGCAAAGCTCAAAGCAGGTCAATCAGGAGGCGACCAGGATCTTTCATTTAGAAGGGCAGTTCCTCTTGTCTCTGCTCTTCTCCTTAGATCTAGACTATCTCAGCCGATATCTCAGCCGATATACGGCATCGAGTCGAATTAAGCTAGCCAACCTGAGCCACGTCGAGATCTGTCTAAGCTTGAACACGAATAGGCCAATTAAGCGTCTCTCGAGATGCTGGATCAGGCTCATCAACGACATCGGCGCAACCAACAGCAAGAGCATAGTTTGCCACGTCAACATCATATGCGAATCGTTCACACCAACTCCTACTTTCACAATCGATTGTCGATGGCTCAAGGCCTTGAAGTCTTTGGTCGGATTCAAAGAGGTTCAAGTAAGCCTGAACTGCCCTGCATGGTTCTTTAAAGAATGCCACTGGATGGATGCTTCCGCGCTCCAATTCGGAGCCGAGCTCGATGCCTGCATGAAAGACCTCGATTGGCTATTAGGTTGTAGCCTAGGACCGGGATCCACGTTCGCCGGCTCGAGCGAACCTCAGTGCCCAACGTCTCGCTGTATTCGATTTCACCCTCTGAAGTATGCTTCGTTGGCGAGTCCGACCCAATCACGGATGATCGAGCAGAGATGACAAGAGCAGCTGAAACAATTGAAGGGACTGGACATTTAGGCTTCTGCAGTGGGTAAGGACTGATCTGCTATCAAACATGACCGAGGGTTACATATCAACATTACGCCATGATGGAGAGGTTATTGGTAGGCGATGGAAAGGAGGACCAAGCAGCATGACAGAGAGACTGTGTTGATTAGCAGTTATCATGAAAGTTTCCTGGTGACCATATGCGCTCCCATTATATCAAAGTCGACTGTGAAGACCAGGAAGATTTTGATTACGACAGAGCAGCAGCCGGATCTTGAGATGTTTTATTTTGATATCGCGCTGGCGCCACATCAACCCTGAGACAATATAAACGTAGATCGACGTGCTGTACCCTCTCATTGCCCCCCTACTATCCCCGAGCCTATATTGTACTGTGAGCTTGCTGATATATGAAATCGACCGGGTCCTCGACTAATTTGATTTGACGTCAAATGAACTGGGCAGGAAGCCCACTGGTTGATGGTAACAACCCATAGCACTAAGAGGCATTTGGCGATTAACTTGAGCCCTCCTCTTGATCCCAGATATAGACTGCGCGACTGCCCATCAATTTTCAACTCGAGGAAGTGCCAAGACCATGCTGAGTCATGCTCGGCAAACCTTCCCCGAGTCATTAGAGTACTTCTTCATTCCTTCTCCTTCTCCGAAAATCGTCAATTCGCTTCCTCTCGAGATCATGCCTCGCAATGCAACCGGGTTCAAAGTTGATGACGGTGACCTACGGGCGCTGCTGTTCTTTGCTCCTGGACTCAGCTATGGACCTGCGAGCAATACCGATAGCTGACGAGGCCAGATGGCACGAAGGCATGCCGCCTAGCTACTGAGCAGCAAGCGCCATTGTTTCCACATGCAAGGAGCACTTCGCAAAGATTGGTCGGTGTAGAGCTATAGGCACTGCTAATACATCGTGCACAAGCGTGAATACAATAGCTGCTGCAGAGCTACACCACTTGCACATGGTTGGATCGGTATTTGGAAAGACTCACAGTATTGTTAACGCAATCTGCAAAGCAGACCACATCCAAGTGACATCGCCACTTACAGGCCACGTGCACGCCTCAAGGCTCGAAGCAAGCCTGAACTCCCACTTGCAAGGCCCAGAGCCTAAGCACAGAAGGAGTAATAAATCTGGTATGCGCAGAGATGGTCTGCCTGCCGAAGCATTTCGCGACAATAACCAAAGAGCTCAGTATAAACATATATCCCGACTACTGACGCGTTACATAGTAAATCTTCTTGTATTCCAGCTTTTCCCAATCCCTGGACCCTACTAGCCAACATGTGTCGGTGTTCACAAACGGTGGCAACCCCCAACAAGAACACAGGCTATACTAGGCATAAGACAAAGGCATATGCTATATGGACCACGCCCGGACACAAGCATAAGCAACCTACACACGCAGCAAGCCAACATCACATCCCCTATACATAGGCGTTTCCTTAGGCCCGTCAGATTTGAACGAGGCTGTGTGACAATGTGTCATTTCGGGGGCTCTACATCAGCTCAGGTACCATTGGAAGAGGCTTGCAAGAGGGTGAGAGGGATACATAACTGGAAGACATACTCTCAGAAAGGAAGTGTCAGGATTGAGAAGGCACTTCGCATTTCTTCTAGTGGCTGTGGCTACGAGAGACTAATCGATCAGATACATTTCTTTCCCGAGGCCCTCTTCCACCCTCGACACATCTCTGGCCAGCAAAACATAGACTATCGGTGTACAGATACTCACCCCAGAAATCTCGTCGTGTTACTCAATTATTCCAAGAGTCATGATCACCATATGGGTCTTTCCCAGGAATACCCAAGGAACGTAATCTGTATAGCCTTTTGGAGTCCCCTTTGTCGTACAGCTCGCAGACGATTGTTTACGTGTGTTGGTATAGCGCGGTTTGCCTCCTGTGGTTTAAGAACGCATTAGCGCGGCATACTGACTACCATTCAGATCCTGGTCTTCCTGTGTGTCACAGCCTTGTGCCTCCTTAGCCCGGCTTGTATGGAAGTTGTTCCCCGGCATGGTCTGTCGATCTTCAGCCTAAACCGTGCTCCCCGGAGCCTTGTCAATTTCGGCTGGGTGCAGCCGAGCATTAGGCCCACGAAAAGAGAAGGAAATTTCTGGGATTGCGCAAAATGCAGAATGACTGTCACCACTACTCCTTCGGAGGTGGCTCACGGTCTGCCAGTATGTAGACCACAGACTAACGCATTGGAAGATGATTACATGATGCTGGCTACTGTCCTTGGATGAGCAACAATATCGGCCATGCGGACCGACTGCCACTGTGATGTCTCTCATCACTAAAGCGGAAATTGGCATCGACGATTGTGATATATGACCCTGCCATGATTGACGTTTAGTCCCAGACGCGAAATGCAGCTGGCCGTATTTAGACGATCGCGTACTACAATCCTGCGTGATAGCATTCGTTCACAACCTCCTTTTCTCCCTGGGTGAATTTTCACGCATCTTCTCACTTCACATTTCGTGTATCCATATTGACAGGAATTAGGCCAGCATTGAGCTCTGACCGTCATATTTCTTTGAGTATGCTTCTTCCTAAGGTTCAAGTATGGTAACTAATCGCTGTCATTCGAAGACCTCTCGAGTCGTGCATACCAATGGCATCGGAGCGATCCAGCGCCACACGATCACCATTAGCGACCGTCGAACCCAATAGAGGCTACCCATTTCCGTGGCCTCACAGCCGAGAAATCAAAGACACTCCCATGCAGTGCGTCAAGGTGTATGCCAGCTCAGTACCAGCGCAAGCCACAGACAGATTCACATCGCGTGCCGCTCCAGTCTCCCAACGAAGGACGGGGAAGTCCATTACGAAAAGAGTAGATCGCAGATCAGAACCACCGCAAGCGCGGAAGGTCATCCCATCTATCGAGCACTCGCCCAAAAAGTATCTCGAGTCCGGTATCGAGTATTCTGCAAGGAAATATGTGGTTGTTGCAGGGAGACTGGCGGAGGATCTGGCAGTCGATACCCGTACTGCGGCAAGCGTTCTTCCAAGCAGTCGGTCATCGTCAATATCGGTCCATGGTCTGAACCCAGATATGGGCAAGGAGCGAGATGACGATTGGGTGCCATCGTCAAGAGACAAAAGGGATCCACAACCATTGCCTACGTCTGCCACATCTGTCTCAAGGCTCGTTTCTGAGCAGTACAATCCAATTCTTCCCACTGCCGTTCCAGGCCACGAAGGTACGCATCTGGAAATTGTTGACCTGGAGACTTCTCCATCTTCCTCATCCAGTCCTACATCAGCGATGAAACACGTGAAGCGCGAACATGGAGATGGGCACGATTTACTCAGACGGGCTTCCCCGCCAACATGGAACTCGGACCTTCGTTGCTGGATCCTCAAACAAGAGGGTATTGTCGAGATCCCCAAAGAAGTCGTGGAACATGAGATGACACTGCAGCAGCTTGTAGCTCAGCGAAATGTTATGCAAGCAAAAGAAAGAGAAGAAAAAGGAAAGAAGCAAGAAAGATCTCGACGTGAACGCGAAGAATGCTCGACTGTCAACGAGAAGAAGAGAATTGCAGATGATGGTGATATACCGATGGGACCTCGTAAGACTCCCAGGAACGCGCCGAAGCAGACGCATGACAGTGGAGTGTATGATCTCTCAACTCTCAGCAAGACTGCGCTTGCCATGCAGTCGCCAGAGCAAGTGTCAGCTCTTAGGACTGATGAGGGCCTGTCACATTGCAATAGGGTCTCGATGCAGACCTGGCGCAACGGCCATACAAGACGGGTCACCGATTACGAAAGATTCCGTATGCCTAAAGGATGTCGAAAGCAATGTACCTGCCAGTTGATGCCTGATTACTTCACTCGGGCAGCAGATTTCGTACCGAGCTTGGCCACCTGGCGAGGCTCAGAATTAGAATTTTTGGAGCATGTCAAGCAGCTCAGCTCTTGTTCTGGTCATCCCTCTTCGGTCAGAGACGCCTGTTGTCGCATTCTTGAAGACGCAAAGTACCCAGATAGGTTGGGACCTCACCTAGCAATAAGTTTCGCTCAAAATCGGTCTACATTATCGACCTCAATGGGCCTTTCACGAGGCCCAAAGCTCATTTCAGATGGCAAAACTACCAATCCAAGAGCTGCTCCAGCAGGCGCGCCGAGATATACTTCGTTTTACAGCTCCACGCCAGGGGTGCGGGCAAGGGTGCAAATGAATGAGGGCATGCTGTCAGCCCCGAACTCTTTGCCTCTTGGACCGAACGCGAGGATGAGCCGCGTCTCCAGTGTCAGCTCAGTAGGCAGTGCTTCGTCCCCTCTAATGTCTCGTTCAGGGACGACTGCAGGTAATCAACAAACGCCGCCCTCTTCATCTCCGTTGACAAGTGCACGGAGAGACGCCGGGATTGGCTCTGATGACAAGGTCCATCGCGGAAACCCAACTGACGACTCTGACGGAGATCACGCCAAAACTCTAGATACGCCCGCCGCAAGTCCACCAATCAATCTTCCACAACCACCCCTGAGTAATCAGAAGAAGCGTCATCAGAGCATGCCCACCATTTCCAGTCGTCGGAGGCACCCACGCTCGCCCCAACTCCGAGAGGAGACACTACATGGTGCATTCGAGCGACCATCAGCCAAGAATAGGATTCCTGATTCTGCTAATCTACTGCATGAATTCAACGCGACCTTGGAGCAGTTCAAGAGAATAGTAGAAACTTTGACCAAAACGCCAAACGGCCAAGGCAATCAAGTACAATCAGTGGAGTGCTTTCCTACTCCTGCTTCTCCACCACCTCCCCGTTCCCCTCCACCACCTCCTTCGCCATCCCCTTCTCCTCCTCCCCCTATCACTGCTACTATTACTGCTGCTGCTGCTGCTGCTACTGCTGCTGCGATTGTTGCAGAACGTGGTCAGCCAGCAAACAGGAAGAGCAGGACAACGACTGCCCAGCGAAAAGCTGGAGGAGAGCCGAAACTCGACAGGAATGTCCCGGACCACCTTCGAGAACCAGACGAGGTGCTCCTTGAGATCGGCAAGAACCCTAAACGCTACCAGCGTCACAGGCTGGCGCCGTATGCTTTCAGTTACGTCGGCCGTCTTTACGCAGAATATATAAAACTCCTGACGGCCCGTGATGAAGAAGGTAATAACGTATGGGATTGTCAGGTAATTCGCCGCTTGAGGCCGTGAACGAGCAGATAATCACTTCTGTAATCATCATACAGTCTGCAACTTACTGCATAAAGACGGGTTATGTCCGGTTCATCCGTTGTTCCGGGATGGCGCTAGCTCTAGATCGAAGACATTTTGTAAAAAAATTAGAATGAAAAAGTGATAGCATGAGCTAGTGACCAGCTCTCTCTCCGAAAAATATAGAAATGCCTTAAGACAGTAAGTAGCACCCGTCGCAAGGTGCTAAGATTAGGAATATTCATGGCATTGATATCGGATTCCCCCACCGATTGTGCGATTTCCCCCACCAACGAGCGAGACCATCTAACATACAGGAGGCTCTTCTACTCTCATTTCTCCTCCTCAATCAACCAACAATCTAGCTAGTCTATGAAAGTCCTTCATAATACGCGAATATCACACTGCATCAAGTTCATCACAACCCCATCTACCCAAGTCACATAACCACCATGATCACCATGCCCACCATCCGCAACGTCATCCATCCCATCATCCGCAACGTCGTCCATCTATCATCAAAATCCACACCCTTAAATCCAGCGACCCGACAACGCTTTCTCCACAATAACAATGGAAACGCGAAGAGAGCAAAACTTACAAAATGAATTATCTACCCTATTCTACTGATTGCTTTATCAAAATCTCTCTATTTCTTGTGGTATGGATATAACGGATATCCTAACCTACTTCTCCTGCACCTGCTTAAGCTCATATGGTCGAAGGGCTGGATATGTGCTCTTGCAACGTTCCTTATCTACAACGTTGTATAAGATATTCCATACAGCCCATATCCACCTTGGAAACCCCTATCTTCTAGAATTTGGTGCAGAATCCCCATGTCTCCCTCCCTTTGCTATCTTCATTTGCATTCCCATCTCAATTATGATCTTAACATCCGACTTGAATCTCCCATCCCCGTTCTCATCTCTTTCCTCCTTAAGTTGTCTAATAAAGTTGTGGGTTTTGATATATGCATAGACGGCATGGTGATAGAGCGGTATACTAGATACCTCCGTCCCTATCTCCAAGGGCGTCTTTGATTAAAGGCACTGATTCGTCGCTCTGGCTAATGGTTATAAACGTACTATAAGAAAGAGGGTAGCTAGAGGATTAGTGGAAGGTTAGTGGAGGACAAGTAGAGGGTAAGGAGAGGGTAAGTAGAGGGTAAGTGGAGTTCGCGATCGATATGTATGATGTAGGTATAGGTAGATGTATATATACGTATTATATACACCCTGAACTTAGGACTTAAGATTGCTGTTTTTGATCGGGAAAGGGAGCAAGGTCGCTTTAGAGAGAGGCGAGGGAATACTGGGGGAGCAAGGGGGGGGAGGTACCAAGGAAGGAGCCTATTCTAGCCTGAATAACCTGCCTCGTAGTCGGCTATAGCTGCTCGTATTATTTATAACTACATGGATCATCACTGTTGCCTGGCTCAGCCTCCTACTGCCTCTGCTTAAGGTTGAAGTCTCTTATGGCGCCCTATTACGCTTCCCCGTCAAGATCCGTAATAACATTTACAAAGAAGTTCTGGTTGTAGCCCACCCAATCTATCTTTTCCAGGATCCAGGCTGTCCAATTAAGACGTTTGCGCCTGACCGACCACGTCAATAGCTCGCATTACTGCACGTTAATCGACAGGTGCGTAGCGAAGCCAGCGTAATTCTCTATAGAATGAACATTTTTACTCTCCTATATATACCGCGGGAGCCAGCTGGGCTTCTATAAGCCTTTCTGGACTGCATTAGGCCTTCGAACGCAAGTCTACTCTCTTATATATGCATCAACTTCCCGGTTCTTGAAGGATAACCAGAGGAGAGGGGGGGGTTAGGTTTCCAGCTTAGAAGGGATAGTCTGTAGGATTTGAAGCTTCTTTAACAAAGGTGCACGAACTTGAAGATGCTAGAAAATCACCTTTACGGCGAAGCTTCCAAGGGCTTGAGCGAGGCGCACAACGACAATTCGTATTTCAGTCATGAAGCACTGTCCCAGATCGACGTACAGCTTAAAGCCATTCCATTACTGGAGGAAGTCATCATCAGAATCTACGACGGAACTCTATCTTCTTCGACTAAACAAACAATGCTGAACTTTAATTGGATTGTCCTACCACGGGACAAAGATCAGAATGCAGCTATTTAAGAAGCGCTTAACGTTGTACGGCTCCGTTTTCCCAGCCAACCTCTCCGCTTTCTATCAAGTCAGCTAGCAACCACTTATCCCAATAGACACCTTCGCTATCCTGTCGATCTTCGGGATTCCATTGCAACATTTTTCTCATAAAGGCAATGAATTGTTGCTTCTCCTCGCCTTCCAGTCTGTGATCCATCAGCTCCAAGCTTGTATCCGGAATCGGGGCCAAATTTTTCCAAGCGCCTGCTTTGCAACGTTAGAAGGGTATAGCTCTCGTCCAAGAACAGGGGTATTAGTGTAGCCACACTGACCATTCTTCTCCCAATACTGGTCGGCTATTTCACCACACTGCGGCAAGAAATCTAGAGGAGGCGGGCCCATGAGAGAAATCATTTCTGCAAGGTGATGGGCCTCGGAGTATCGACCTTCCGAGTCTTTGGGCCGGAAGAGGCGTTTCGGCTGGAATAGATCCCAGAGCTGTCGTATACATGACCTTCATTAGCCTCGACTCGCCCGGACAGCATCAAACCATAAGTAGTAACCAAACTTATGATAGTTCAAACCAGGAGACTTACCACCATTCCGAATCCCCATATGTCAACTGGATAACTCCAAGGGAGGCCAAGTATGACCTCCGGTGCGCGGTAAACATTGGGCATGATCCGATCTGTATGTTTGTAGTCTCCGGAACTTGCTTCACTAAGATCAGTTATAGACGGTTCCCCTTTTGTTAGCGGCATTGGCCGCGACAAATAGATAGTGCGATCGTCAAGCTCCTTTCGCGGGCATGGATTCTCGGTCTCATATTGTTCGAATTTGGCTAACACGGAGTCATCGTGGATCCCAAGCAGTATATTCGAAGGCTGAAGATCTTAAGTTTCCAGGTGTGAGTAGGAGTCGCCAATACTAAAGCTGATGACTTTAGGACAACTTACCAGTGTGTATGACCCGGACTTCCTTGTGCAAAAACTGGAGGCCAGTCAAGATGCATCGCAGCGTCTGTCGTATAAGCTCTGGGCTGAATAGCCCGTCCGGAGTTAACCCTTTGAGCTCGCCAAGACTGATACCGAGCGGTTGGTGAACGAGACAGATGTGTGTTCCATATGGTCCCTGAAGTTCAAAAGAGTCGTACATCTTTCGTACATACTTTCGCCCTTCATAAATCGTCTGCAGATTGTTGATTTCCTCGTAGATGGGAAGTTCTCGGTGATATTTGGAACTATTGATGTAAACCTTGAGCGCGACGTACTCATGCTGTTCCTGAAGATCTCGGCACAGCCAGACAGTCGATGCTGATCCAAACCCAAGCTTGCCGATGATTTTGTACCGTTCATATAGAACCTCCCCTAATTTGACGAAATAGTAATGCTTGGGGTTATAGCCGCTCACCGTTTCTTCTTCGACAAGGTAGGAAGGATCTATTCTTTCAAAATGCGACGACGTGCTCATGGGTGCGAGCCGATCCAACCTTTTCGTAGACCTTCGCGGTGTGATCAAATGTCCCCCAAGTAGAAGCTGATATTCCGTACGGAAGTGAAACGGTAGGTGATTGTGTCGCCCATAAGTCATCAAACGCCGCTGCGGTCGCGCAGCGTACATGACACTCTTATGGAGGTGATTGAATATAGGATTAGACAGGTTTTACAGTGAGATTATTCAACGTTTATTTAATAATTTATACGGGTCTAGCCGTACGCTAAGCCTAATCCGAATTTACCCGAATATAAACCGTCGCCACTTAGCCCTACCTATCTAGGATTTACCTATAAAACCCCTTTTAATAGTTATCTATTTATTTATAATATTAATAATAATATATTATAGATATTAATTCTAATAAAGAACTTATATATATAGCTACTCTAGCCCTCTTTATCCTTAATTTATATTATATTAGCTAAGTCCCGCGCTACGCCTATATCCTACTAGTTAAGTATTAGAGTAAGGAGTATAGTCTTAATAATTTCCTACCTAAGTAAATAAGGTAGATATTTAGATTTACTAAGGATAAGATATATTAATTACTTACTTATTTTAACCTTAAAAGTATTAACTAGTAATATAGTTATTAGCCTAGCTTAAAGCTTACTTTATATCTTATTCTAATAAAATTCTTATACCTATATCCTTTATATAAGTTATTAATAATATTTAGCTAGTCTCCCTCCTTTATCTCTATTATAATTAATAATATCCTTAAGTACTTATATAATTATTATAGTCCTATCTTATATTAATATTCTATCCTTAAATATAATAGGATCTAGAGGTATATAAAGGTAATTAAATATATAGGTAAAATATATAGAAGGTCTATAATTTAAGGGTTTATTAATAGAATATTTTAGTACTTTTATTAATTAAAGGAAGACTAGAGGTTCTTCTACTTTATATATAAAAAGGTATATAGTATAATATAGTTAGGGGTAATATACCTAGATAGTTTAATTAGTATACTATATAGCCTATTTAAGGGAAAGGTAAATAACTTAATAATATTATAAACTTCTAATATATAAGACTAGCTATATTAAGTATTCTAGGGGTAGTAAGTTCTAGATCTATTTAGTAATAAAGCTTATAGGTATATAGAATTTATTATATTACTATATATAGGCTACCTAAATATATAAAAGAGAAAGTTTAATAGAAGAATAGCTAGTATATAGATTACTATTAAGTATAGTTTTAGGATAATATAAATACTTTAAGTAATAAATACCTTTAAATATAGAATAAAATTAGGGCTAATACCTATTAGTAATATCTATTAGGTAGTAGTACTATTAATAAACTATTTTACCTATTTATAAGGCTAAAATATAATATCTAGTTAATTTAGAATAAGGCCTTTAATAATCTACTAATATTTATTAGTAATTAACTCCGCTTAATAATTACTTAGGTATATTTCTTTATATTAAGCCTTATAATATAACTAAAGAGATTATAGGCTTATAATCTATATATAATTACCTAACTCTAATATTATAATACTATTAGTTTATAGACTATATTACTAATTAAGAGCTTATTATTAAATTTAAGTTATAAAGAAGCTTATAGAGATAAGTTATAAATTAGCTTAAATTTATAATATATATATAAGAAATATAAGAAACCCGCCCTTATTAAGTAATATAACCTATTTATATAATTACTATAAAATAGTAAGTATCTTATAAGGCCTTATTTCTTTATTCTCACCCGAAGTTTCTACTTCTATATTCTATTTAGTTTTTCTACTTCTTATTCTAAAATATCTTAATTCTAAGTCGCTTAAATATTAGGGGTTTATATTAATAGTTATTCCGTTATTCTATATTATTTCATATGTTAGAGTTATAAAATATACCTAAGTATTATATCTATTAGTCTTATAGTATTCCTACTATATATTATTAACCCCGTCTTTACTAAGCTCCTTATTAACTTCTATATAAAAATCCTCTATAGTATTTCTCCTTTACTTACTATTATTATTATTACTTTTAGAGTCTCTACTATTACTTACTTAATCTATATCCTTAATACTATTAAGCCTATTAATATATAATTATACTATATTTATAACCTTTTTATTAGATATCTAGGGACGGCTTAGTATATTATTATTTATAGGGATAGTAAGACTAATCTTACTAGTAATATTTTCTAATATTTTTTATATTTATTCTATCTCTTTACTTAGGTACTATTAATATAAGACTTAATTTATATAGAGTATTTAAATAAGGTCCTCCTAGGCCTCTATTTACTTTTATAATAGAGTTATAAAGGCTTATAACTCCTTATAAAGTATATTTAATATATTATAAGTCTATTATATTCCTTTAATTAAATATTTAAGTTCCGCGTTAATATTAAGTTATTACTTATAAATAAGTTCTAGCTTTTTAATTAAGGCTAGGTCCTAAGTACTAGTTATTATAGATATATTAATATTAATAAGTAAAGGGGCCTAAGTACTACTTATTAATATAGGCCTACTAATACTTATAAGTATTATCACTAGAGTTATTATATTATAAGATTTAAAGAATTTTAAACTTTACTTTATAAAATTAACTAAAATAGTAGTTATATCCTAAGTTAGATAAGACCTTTATACTTATTTAGGTCTTTACCTATCCTTTTATAACCTTATCCCCCTATTCTTTTTCTTATTCTACTATTATAGTTATTATAGCTAATAGATAATACTATTAATAGAGTTAGCTTTATCCTTAAAATTACTCCTAATATTAATACTACTCTAATAGCTAGTATTACTCTAGTATTAAGGACTTAGGCTTTACTATAAATAGGGGGAACCTTTTAATATAATACTTATACTAGAGGGTAATAGTAATATTATTATAAATAAGAGTAAGATATATAAGCCTTCTAAAGAGGAGTCTTATTTATTATTTTCTTTATAGGAAGGAATTTTATTAGAACTAGTATTCTCTATTTCCCTTATAACCTTTTTACCCTAGTAAGTAGAGAGTATATCTTATCTAGTATTATAATCTTATATTTTCTCCTTTTTATCTTTTATATCTTACTTCTTTTTATATTTTCTAGCCTAAACTTTATTAGCTATTAATTACTACTAATCTAATACTTATATAAGGTTATTATTAGTTATTATATACCTAGATCTCCTATTATATTCCTTTTTATACTTATACTATTTAAGTAGTACTACTACCTTTTATTAATAACTATTTTAAGAGTAGGAATAGTAGGTATATATCTTAAAGTCCTATTATATATCCTTCTATTATAAATTTATACTAGAAAGTCTATATATACCCGCTTTAATAAGTATATAATTAATAAATATTATTATCTCCTTAATATTAAGAAGTATTCCTTTATATATACTTTATCCCTTCTACCTACCTCTCTTATACTTCTTATTATAATTATTTAATTATAAGATATCTAAGCTCCTAGTCCCCCTTCTCTTATACCTCCTTAAATACTATAATAGCTCTATATTATATAGCCTAGCTTTCCTATAGCCTTTCTCTTTATAAGGGGACTTCCGCGGGGTAGGTTAAGAGGAATATATAGGAAGGATATTATTATTATTAAGAGGTTCCTAGGGTATAAGAGGTATATTTATATAGAGGCTAGTAATAATATCTTCCTACTAATTATATAAATATATAGTAATTATATATTTATTACGCTATATTAAGATCTTCAGCTATAAAGATATAAAAGGAGGATCCGGCGTACTAGTAATAGTAATAGTAAAGGTACTAGTACCTAAGATATCCTTAGAAGACTTTAGAGTACGCCTAGGAGGTATAAAATAACTATTAATAATAGTAGAGGAAGGTTATAAGAGGGATAGAATAGATATAAATATAGGTAAGTAATAGATTAACTATAAAGGATATTAGAATAATAGCTTAATTAAGCTATTATTTATATTAAATTAATAAATTAATAATTAAATTACTAACTTAATAATCTATATAATTAGTAAATACTATAGCCTAATATAGCTATTAACTATTAAATAATATTTAATAATCGCTTAAAATTAGGACTATAAAACCTATCTATTAGTTTTAATATATTCTTTCTTATTAGAAATTTAGATACTAATAATTACTCTAGAATAATTTATAGAATCCTCTTAATTGTAGATATAGTAGTAAGTTAGATATTAGTAGTACTAAATATATAATCTAACCTTGAATTAATTATACTAACTCGCGCTTTATACTACTAGATAGAATTAGTAGGACTACTCTTAAGTTACTAGTAATAAAACTACTAGTACTAATAGTATTCTAATTAATAAAGGTATTATATAAGATTATTTAATAGTACTAAGAGATAGGAAATAGTATAGATCTAAAAACTAGAAGTTTTATAGGAATCTAAATTAGTATATATTCCTAATTTCCCTCCTACTCTTACTTCTACCTCTTTCTACTACCTTCTCTTCAACTCTTTATTTCTAATTATAAAGCTATTACAAGTTCTCTCTACTATAAGAATCTTAGTAGAATCTCCTAGTCTAGTATAATAGACTACTAGAATACTTATATTAATAGCTTAAGTAAGGCTATTAATAATAGTACTAATAGTACTACTTATAATATATAGTATAAGTCTACCTATTATTAGATTATATTTTAATAGTTATCTTATACCTTAAGTTATCTTTAATATAGATTAATAGAGAAGGTATTTATATATAGTCTTAGAATATACTCTACTTAAGTAAAATATAGATTAACTATAATTAATTTAATAGGATAGTATATAAGGTTTTAGTATTTAATTTAAAAGTAGTAGTAATAAAGATAATATACTAGTACTTTAAAGTATTTTTAAGACTTTAAAAGGATTTTATTAGAAGGTATAATTACTTAAGAGACCTTCTAACTCTTTAACTTTTATATTCTAGTTAATATACTTATATAACATTAATAAAGTAATATATATAATTTTAATTTTAATAGTATATTATAAGATTCTAATTATAACTCTATAAGTTATAGTAAAATTTTAGGTTAATATATCTATTAAATAAATTATATCTTCTATATTTCTTAATAGATTTCTTAAAAATCTAAAGTATTAGATACTTTAAATAAATATATATCTTTTAACTTACTTAAGTATTTATTATAAGTTAATATTACTAGTAGAATATATTAGTATAAGTATAAGTATAAGTATAATAAGTAAAGTACTAATAAGATATATAAATTTAGTAAGTAAACTTATTATATTAGTTATATCTTCTATATATATTAATAGATCTCTATAATTTTTAAAGTATTAAATATTAAGAAGTATAATTATATAAGTATAATAAAATTAGTAATTTTACTATAATTTATAGAATTATAGTTAGAGTCTTATAATATACTAATAATATTTAAATTATATGTATTATAATACTTATTACCTTTATACTATTTTAATACTTATTTAGCTAAATATAATTAAAGTCTACTACTTCTACTTTAGTATTATATATATATAGAAATTAATTTTATCTTTAATCTCTTTATTAACTAAATATCTTAAAAGATCTAAATATATAAATAATTTAGCCTTCTTATTCTTTTCCCTTTATTATATCCTAAAATATATAAATATATTTTTCAAGACTCTTAGGAAAACCTAAATTATATACTTTTTAACTTATTATAAGGACTGTTACAGATCTATTCCCTTTGGACTACGTATATTTTTGTATAAGTAGAAATTAGGTCGAAACTTATTTGGAATTCTGCGCTTCGACGCTTGCACAGTTGAAGCACCATTATCAGCAAGGTCAATTCGCAGATTTGCTATCCGACGATAACTACTTGTATATGCTATTTCTTGAAAGGGAAGCTTGGGCTTTTGCACTCCAAATATGAGAAAATAAAGTCGAAACCTTTCAATGGAGGTCCAAAGAATCTACTCCAAGATATGATAGGTGGACTCCATGACGATCTTGTTCTGAATAGCTGCCTGATCTCGATAAAGCCTCAATACGAAAATGGGTTGATCGCATCAGACCTCAGTGCGCAGAAATCGGTCCAGTCAACCGCGACATGGAATACGACTTGAAAGCTCAATTGCCGGATCTAGATACCGTTCCAATACTTTTATGTGGCGGTCTTAGCACTACCCGAGAAAAAAACAAAATTCTCATGTAATTTATACTATACAAACCAACATGTCTCTAAAGTACCTAATAGACGTCTAAGTAGTCTAAATACGTTACTAATTAAGGCTATACACGATTATATAATCCACTACCGCTGTCGCCTACTACTTATATCGCTGTCGCCGCCTTCCTATCCTTCCTCTCGCCCTATGCCCCGCCAAATTGGCTCACTTTTACAAGAGGAGGCCACGGGTTATCTGGTCCTTAGATATAGCAACGAAGAAATACTGTCGGCTACTATAATAAAGATGATTACGTGGGTGAAGGCATGGGAGACTTATGCTTTTACTACTGCTGCTGCTACTGCTGCGGTGGCTCCTGGACCTCCGGGCTGATATCTCTCGGCGGCGATGAGCTAAAGAACAGCTATTTAAAGAGGAAATTCAGCCTCCGCTGCCTTGATAGCACGTTGACTAGGCACATAGGGTTAATAGTTAGGAGGCTCTGCTGCTGTAGATATACTATTAGAGGCAGGCCGCTTAGGTACCTTTTTACGTGCAACTATTACGTGATAGCTAGATATTATCACGAAGTCCAAAACACCAAAGAATAAACGTATCTAGGCTTCAGGATTACTTAATTAAGACCGATGTGGTTAGAATATAAGGGTAGCGATTCGTAGGATATTTTGGTGTGTGGGCTAGGCTAATTATGCGATTTTCTCTAGGAATGCCAAGACCGCCACATAAAAATTGTACGACGACTCAAAGGAAAACCAGATATGGATAATCTCAAGTATAGACTGACCGTTTTTTCGGTACTCGGTACCAGATTTTGGTATTGACTCGACTCGCTAAACTACTTACGGCTAGCTTATGCCCTGTATAAGTTTAGCGTTGCATAATAATTATGAATTCGGTTCCAAATGGAACCGACGCGGTCAGTCTACTCAAGTATTAGATGGAGAATGGAACAGAACTTACAGGCCAACAAATTGTCTATCTCGAGGGCTTTCCAAATAGGGATGAGGAAGATGATCTTTTAATGATATTGTTCTTCGCAGATTGTCTATAAAAGCGAGTCCAATTCGACGAGGAATTCAGTGCTAAGCGGAAACATGAGTATAGCGAAGAAATTTAAAAACTACTTGATCCTTTCTTTGATCCGCTGGAGTCCAGGGTTTGGCATCTACATCCGCAGTTTTGAAAATCGCTTGGGCAACGTAAAGAGAGCTTTAGAACTTGATTTCGACTTGCTGACACGTTTTCGCGAGAAATATTGAGAAAAGCCCTATCCAGAGCTCTTACAAAGCATGAACACTGCAGGTCAATATACAAGGCTCGTGTGTTACGAATAGGCGGAAGAGCTATTTAGGGAGGCAAAGATACACAGAATCTGCACAGCCTCAAATACCACGAAGCTGAGAGAGCAGATGGTGAGGTGGCAGGGACGGTGCGGTGCATCAGCCAACTTTTGGAACATTGCGATAGGCGCCTCGAAGCAAGGGATCTCGTACTACAACGCATTGACCGGTTGAAACGCTGGGATCTGATACGATGCAATGCTGTTCCTCCCAGGGTTCCAAGGTCGCCGCTGAAAAGACTGCTGCATTCTATCTTTTTGAAAAGACTCTGCGCGACAACCCCTCACAGTTGACATACTGGCGTCACAGGCAGCACCACAATCCTGTCAAAGTACCCTGGAGGACTGAAGCGAGATTGCGCGTCCCTCATCGCCAACATACCAAGTCACAATTTGGAAATGCGAATCCTTTGTCGCCTACGATAAGCAGTTGGTCGCAAGTAGAGCCTTATTTGGAGCCTTTGATCAGCCCCTAGTCCGAGCTGGTGGGGTCGTTCTTGTTTGTTCGGCAAATTACAAAAATACCACACTTTTCTGGAATATTTTCAAAAATGCCACCCCCATATTTCAAAAATACCACACCGGGGACTTGCGCACCCCGGACGCTGGGCGCATCAGCCCCCTTACAGCGCGGAACACCCCGTAGCAGCCCCCGTAAGTTAGTTTCCGGCAAGTCTGTCCCTAGGGCATAGGCAGGCCTAGAGACCTCCTATATAGACCTTATAGGGAATAAAAATTCTAGGGGTAAAATATAACTTCTTCAGGGACTTATCCCTAGAGCTTAGGGTACTCAGCGCTCTTTTCTCAGGCTAGGTAATTACGTTAGGAGCCCTACTAAGGTAGCTAGACTATAGTGGCTGCTACGGGGGCTGCTACGGGGTCTTCTGCCCGGAGTCTCAGGCCTGAAAGGCGGCCCTGGGACTGATGCGCCCTGCTTCCGGGGTGGAGGTGTGGTATTTTTGAAATATGGGGGTGGCATTTTTGAAAATATTCCAGAAAAGTGTGGTATTTTTGTAATTTGCCGTTGTTTAAACTTGCAAGGACGCAACTGGCAGAGCGAATAGTGAGGCTGTGAGAAATGGCTAAGGGCGAGCATAAGGGAGCAGTGAGGGAGCATGAGGAAGTAGTGAGGAAGCACAAGGGAGCATGAGGGAGCATGGGGGAGCAGAAAGGGAGCAAATGAACGAAGCGAGCGTTAGGGCGAGAGCAAAAGCGTCAGCCTTGATCAGCTATTCATCACGTGCTACTTTTGATTCATGGATTATATATATATATATCTGTATCCTACGTAGCGCCAACTCCACTAGATTGAAATGTCATAATCATGCCCGTATGATTATTAGTATTGCATCCATAGCATCACAAGAATCGCTCTATACACAGGCTTGCTTCCTCTCGTAGATCCATTTTATACTCTACGTCAACTTCCTAAAGCTCACCCCTCTCTGCAGATTCCTCCTCCGCCCTCTGCTGCCAAGCATCCTGCTCCAGCTTCCAGATACTGTAGCCCTTCTTCGCCCTTGCCCTGCCCGGCGACGCTATCACTCCATGTCCTGTTCTCTCACCCTGATCGTTGTGGACCTCAACGAACCAACTTGGGGGTTCTATACCGAGCACAAAATCAGGCCTGCCGACGAACTCGCTTGGTGTTTGGCATAGGGTTTCGAGGAGAGTTAGCCCTTCCATGGCTCGTGCAATTGGCAGGCGTAGCTGTTTCAGTCGAGTCTCTGGGTGGGCCTCGCCGTAGTCAGGCGCGTCGCAACAGAGGATCTACAGTCCATCAGTAATTCATTGGTAGAGGTGGGGGATTGACAGGCAGCTGATTCAATGCTTTGAGGTAACTAATCATTGCGTGTGGATGCGACAGGCAGGATCGCTCACACATTGCCACGGCTCGGACTTGATACAGTCTGCATCGACGACCAGGAAAGTAAAGTAGCTGAAAGTGTGATAAATGCCGCGAGGGTCGTCATCCACTGGCCGGAGGTGGTTTTTGAAGAACTCATATACCTCCTCCACGGTGCTGTTGAGGAATGGCATGGGTGTATCTTCTTTAGCAGCTGTATGGGCTTGTATATCTTGTATAACGTTCGTTGGTGAGTTAGAAGATATAGCGACCCACGGCGAAACATAGTGGACGATGCTGCTATGCATCTCGGCGGTATACTGTCGCTGCGAATTAGCATTTACAGCAAGAGTACTTTTGCTCTAAGGAAAAGCCTCACGCCGGCAGGAATATCTGTGAGATAGAAGACAGGGTGATGTGTTTCCTTTTCATCAAACACAAAGCCTGGGTGCTCGTCGCTTATTTCCCCGTCTTGGTCGTCCTGTGCTATATCTACACTATTATCTATCTCTTCTTTCTGCTGCGACTCGTTGCTGATAGACATGACAGCGTCTCGACCGAATTGAGCGCTCTTATAGCTTTACTCAATCCGAAGATGGGTAGGTCGGAGAGTGTTGGGGAATAATGAGATACTGTAATGAGGTTAGCTCCCATCCTCTGAGTAGGCAGCAACGAAGGCAGTGTTGCCTGCTAATCTACAATATATTTGTGAGACATGGAGAGACCAACAGCAGATTCAATCAAGATTGCCAATACATAAATTATGATATGTTTTTGGCATGACTAGATGAGAATCTGCTATATCTCACGATTACCATTATCATTGATATAGTATGATGGACGATGTGTTCAGCTGCGGCGTCAGCGAATCAGATCATCGGAGAGGGGGCTACACTAGTTCTGCTTCAGCATGCACTATTCCAGCTCTCCGCCCTTGATACCACACCCGATCGCTTTATGACCTTAGTACCAGATATTAATACCACGTTCAGAATACTACGTTCAGCCACGGCCTTATTTACTTATAGCGAGCTTTCAGGATATTCTTACTAGAATAGGTATCTCGTAATATAAATAAGGTAGTACTAGGTATAGTATTTATAATAAGGTAATTATATATATATATACTATCCTAGCTTATATATACCCTAATTAAGTATATATATACTTATATATATACCTTAATTCTAGTAGATATATACCTTCCTCTAGTATATATATATCTATCTAGATTAGATATAATAGAATACTAACTAGATAAGAGGAGATATATTTTCTTATATAAATTTTTAATTATAATATTATAATATCTCTTTTATAAACTAATAAGTATTTTACTATTATTATAAACTTTAAATCTCTATTTAATAGCTTTTTAACCTTTATAATAGACTTTCTTTAAAAGAGGTTATAGTAATATATAAAGTTATAAGACTATACTATAATATTTAACTAGATTAGAGTAAATTAATTCTAAAAGTTAGTACTAAAGTATATACTCTTATAGTTTAATATTAATTTAAATACTTAAATTAGAAATTTAATATCTAATTACTAAGACTTAAGTAAGATATCTAACTTATATTTAAACTACTAACTTAAAGTATTTAGTCTAATAAGTACTAGGATATAAAGGTAAAAATAGTTATAATATAGATTTATAAATATACTTCCTAGTAGAGAATAAGAAGAAATAGAAAGTATTATAAAAAGAGTCTATTCTAGTAAAATTAATTATATTAACTCTATTTAAAACTAAATCTATAATTACTATATAATACTAAGCTACTAGAAGTTATAAGTATATAATAGATTTTACTATCTTATATAAACTTTTAAGTTAGAAGAATTATAATATATCTTTTTCTATCTATTAATATTAGTTTCTTATATTATATTATATTACATACTTGAAATATTTATACTTGAAATATTTGTTATATCTATTATATTTATAAAGTTATAAAAACTAATTTAACTATTATATTCTAAAGCTTTAAAATCCTCTATTTTATTTATTCTAGTACGGTAGAAATTTTCTCTATATATACTAAAAATTCCTCGTCTTCCTATAAATATATTTCCAGGAGTGTTCTGTACTTCGGTGAGTCTAGCATCAAAGACTGCGACAGCAAGCGCCCGAGAACCTACTAGGCTCCCTACACACGGCCTTCATGACAGACGCGAAACGCATACGACAGCTTACCCTGATCGACTCACACGAGACGGACATCAACCTGCAAAGTCTATACCAGGATCAGCATCATCAAAGTGATAGCGAGCATGACGCTTCGGTATCCTCGATAGCGATTCCTTGCTAGGCTCTTCCAAAAGGCCAGCTGGAACACCTCGAAGAGTCCGGTAGTTACAAGTGGGAAGTCAAGAGCTATAAACAGCTATGCTTCTACCTCTAGTACCGGCTCATCCCAGAACCTATGAACAACAACAGCAAGCGTAGCTGCATTGATGATGGTTCACGCCCTTCGAGACGAAGCGTAATCCCCTGCAGCAAGAGTGAATAATTAGTTGTATGAAAAGGAATGCTACACCTTCGGAGATCTTGTTCGTCGACCTGGAGGGATGTTACGCGGTGCTCACAGGGCTGATTTCCGAGTTGCTTGTCTCAGGCGCGCGCTCAGTTCAAGACTCTATTCGTTTTCCTTTATTCTTTTTGCCCTGAATCTCCCATCCTTTCCGCGAGAGGGCGCCTGGGTCCTGATTTTCTTCTGCTTAGCTACGACAGCCGTCTTCAGCTGTTTGCTCACTTCCTGCGTCTCTGGCACTTGCATTATATTGCCCAACTCGTTCAAGTTCCTTGCGTGGTGAGATTTCAGCTGCCACACACCTTGGATCTCTTCGTACGGCTCCGTCAGCATCCATTGAGTCCGTCTCTCGATTGCCTCTTGAAAATTTAGATCGTGAGGGAGCTGGAACCATTCTTTATGTCTCCCATGACACCCGCAGTTCACTTCGCAGTATCTGGAACTCGCAAATTCGGCGTGGAGGATTTGCTCCAGCCGACGGGCATGGGGAATCTTTTGCTCTGAACGATATTGTAATTCAGCTTCGTGCTTGCATTTTGAGATCCAGCCCTTGAGGCGTTGATCGACACCTTTAGTCGTGTAACCGATTTTTACGACCCCGAAGCTGGCACGATTCCAATATACGTATAGCCATCCGCTGGCGAGGTCTGATGGAAGGAGGGGCTTGCTTATTTGCTTCTTTAACCAATCGGTCGTACTCGATTTTGTTGCCTCACGTGTACTGTATGGAAGAAATTTCGGCAAGTAAGACATTCGTTTTTTTAGCGTCGTTGATCGAGTCGTCCGAAAATCGTATCTCATTCTTCCATCGTCCTGACCTCCTTTCGCGTTACTTTGAATCTCCTTCCTTATGTCATCTGGTATTACCTCTTGCTTCTTGAATGATGTTTTAGAAGACTTGTCAGTCGTTTCCGCAGTGCTGCTGCCGCCCCACCGTGAAGCACCTGCTTCCAAACTACCTGTCCCATCCATCACACTCTCAACTATCGATGCTCCATGACCATGAAGTAAATTGTCGATGAGTATTCTTGCTTTTCCCCTGTGGCTTCGTTTACAAATTGCAAGATCTGCAAGTCTTATTACCTGGTGTATGCATTCTTGCGCGTCATCTTTGAGGTACAGTCTTGCCAGGCTCGCAAGGACTTCTCGGATCATATCCTTATGCTTCCCGGGAATCCGCCCGCCACATCTCTGGCCTTTTTTTGTGTTCAAAAGGCATTTCTTTGGATCTGAATTGAACCTTTTCTCCGCGTCACACCCGTCGAATATCTCTTCAAACCTTTGGAGTGCTGGAGTTACCTCGTCCGCCGGCTTGTCGATTCGGGTATTATCAGGTGCTTCATGTTCTGGAATGAGGTCGGATTTGCAAGGACTTCCAGGGTTCTGGATAGCTTCTCTTGATCTTGTCTCGTCCTTGGTTCCAGAATCAGCTTCGTCAGATACAGACCCTGTTTTCGAGATTTCATTCAAGATTACTTTGGGTTTGCGAGTGCAGTCTCCTGGAGGACCCACTATACAGCCCGATATATTACAGTCTTTTCCATCGATATCTTCACTGCTTCTTGGAGAGGCCCAAGGGCGTTGTGTATCTTCGACACCGATTTCGCTCGGGCAGTGAACAATCGGAGATGTAGAGCAGGGAGCGAACGTGTTGATATCCCTCTGATCCGTAGGAGGTATTCGGGATAACGCGCGGCTCTCAGGCCTGCAAATTCGGTACTCGTCAAATACCAACCCTGACGAAGAGTTCGAAGCCGGTACAGTAGTGTACGATCGTCTGCGGATCTCAAAGGTAGCTTTAAATGAGCGTACGGGAGGGCCGGATTTCAAGGAGATATTGTCGGATGCTTGGATGTAACTGTCACAGCTCCGTGAGCGGCGGTGCCCAAACCTAACGGCACGGTATAGATGATCGTCAAAGCAATCTCAGAGCCGAGTGTCAGCAGGACGCAGTCGGGATCTGAAGGGAACATTTTACCTGGCGCATTGATGGTCGCTCTCAATGGCATTGTCCTATTGCTCGACCAAGATACCTCAAAGCCTTCCCTCCAAAAGACAAATTTGTCGGAAGCAGGCTTCTCGTGGGATTGAATGTCAGTGCTTGGAGTCATGGCCACACGCCCATCTAAATCAGAGTGTGAGGGCGATGATCGGTCCACTTCGGATCTGCCTGTGGCATCGGGCTCCTGAGGGGCTTCTAACTTGAGCATGATGAATAACAAAAAGACCGGTGCTTCGTTGTTGAAGAGACGCAGTAGATATTGAGGAGGTGAATCAGATACAAAGAAACATCTTGCAAAAGGAAGAATGGAGCAGTCGACAATAGTCTACTGTCTGTTCCACGCACAGCCCCATTGAACGATGGGCACCACCCCACCATCAACGTGCCGCGGAGGCATCACACCTGAACTAGTTTGAGACGCAACGGCAGCGCACGACTACATAAAGGTTGCTCAACTAGTCCACATAGGGCGACGACTCAAAGGACTGCATGAGCATTTCGCCCTCGAGCCAGAACTAGTATAGTATTGCCTGCGCGAGCGGGGATCTCGGAAAAGATCCCTCTGCATGTCGTGCCGCATCTGCGCAAACTTATCTATCATTCTGAGGGCGCTAATCAGGAGAGGGTGACCGTAATGTATGCGGTCGCAAGAATCACGAGCACGAGTCTTTTCTTGAATCAGGTGCATGTGGCACATAGATAACGTTCCTTTCGCAGGAAGCCTCACCTCGTCTTAGAAGGGCTAAACAATACGATGACCCGATCTATTGTCGTCATACTTCTCCATCCTATCTGCCGTGGTGGTATGAGCTGTTGCAGCGTAGAGTCACGGCGACGAAGATGTTGCCCTCGGCCTATGCGGACGTTGAATGGTATGTGGGTGTATGTGCTGATAGGTATTAATAAGTAATAGATATATCTAGGACATAAGTCTTAGAAGAGGTTTAACGGCTAGGCAAGCTAGCCTTCACAAGATTAGACTACATCCTTACTAAGCCTTATAATCTTATCTAGTAATTTAGTATATAGATTTTATTATATTAATTAAGTAGCTAAGTCTTAATTTAAGGGTCTTACTTAGATAAAGTCTTTATTATAAGGTCTAATATTCCTTAACTTCTTTAAATATTTATAATTAGTATTATATTATACTTTAAAGATTATATCTTAATATATCTTAAATTATTAGTAAGGCTAATTTATAAGATAAAAGGAAATATATTTATAAGAAAAGATAAAGTTATAAATATAATATTTAATTATATAAAAGATATAGTATAATATAATCTTTATAATTCTTAGTAGTAGTAATAAATATATATATTTTACTTTATATAAATAAAGATTATATATATATATCTTATAAAATTATAGAAGATAATAATATAATATATTTTTATATCTCTATATCCTTATAAGTCTTAATCTTTATACTTAGTTAAAGGCTCTACTTACTCTCTAGTACCTTATATATCTATATTAATAACATACGCTAAACACCTCATACATTCGCGTTCACACCTCACCAGATTTACCGCGGCTACAACATAACTAGATGATCGATAGGATAGTACGGATGATAATGGATTCGAGGTAGTACAAGTGCATTTTCGACTGAGGATGTTGCATGGATATCAGATGAGCAATGTCCTTGCGATGATATTGGTAAGTGTATACCTATGATATGCTATTCGATAGCGCAGTGCATGTAGGTTATAATATCAGATGACGACACATACAAAAGACCAAAATATAAGCATTTCCAAAAGGTATCCGCTGAACTCCCCGTACGTTGCAGATCTCTCCAATACCGTACAGGTTTGTCTTCATGTGCCCAGTCGAAACGCGCAGCAGTGCGATGCCAATAAACGATGAATGATAAACGGCATTTCCAATCACTGCTGCTTCTTCCCGCCCTTATACCGCACCCCATGGCTAATCAGCAGATACTTCTTGAACAGATCCTCCGCAAAGTCGTCGAAGACCTCATACTCAGCCCCCAAGCGATACGCAGCCGCGATGCCACTGACACACGCCATCTCGTGCATGTTGACCAGCGTCCAGCTCCCGGCGAACCAGGTGCTGTTCTTGCCGTTGATGAACATCATCCCCGGCACGACGCGGACGTAATGCTGCCAGCGATGGCCGAGCTGATGCCACCACTTGCGTTCGATGATTTTCGATTCGTCGATCTGGTCGATGGTCCAAAGGTCTTTGTGAGTTTCATCGAGGAAGATGGACTGGAAGACGTGCTGCTCGTGGGGCATGGGCGCTTTGTCCGCGTCGTGGTCCATGCGGAATTGGTGCTGGTAGTTAGTGCAGTCAAAGGCCATTTCTATCTTTGTCATATCTTCGGGGTATGAATGGGTGTAGTACATTGGTCTGTATCCGCTCGGCTCGCCACCTGGACCCTTTTGTTCGTTCTTAGCAAATGCAATCTGCTCCTCCTGTTGCTTGTTCTTTGCCTTAGCACAGAGTTCGGGATTGAAGTGGGTTTCGTAGTTTTTGGAAAAGTACTTGCTGTCGGAGTGTGTGATGGTTATGTCGTTGAAGAAGCGAGCGCCGCCCAGAACGAACCTCTCCTTCCAGGTGGCAGTCTTGCCCAGGAGCTTGAGGGCGTCATCAGCAAGGACGCACATTACCATTTCGTCGAATTTTTCCGTAGTCGAGGCTGGGCCAGTATGACCACCCGCACGCTGTCCGGAGTCCGTCTTGCCTTTTTCGGGATCAAAGGGGGCGGTTTCGAGGACAATGCCATTTTTGCCGCGGGACTTGATGGCAGTGACATCGGTATTTGTCCGGATGTCCACACCTTTGGCTTTGAGGTCATTGTACCAGTCCCCATAGAACTTTTCTAGATGTGGGAAGGTGACCATCAGCGGGAGATTAGGTAAGAGAGTTTCCTCATCGTAGTCCCAAAGCTTCATATTAGGATCATCAAACAAACGTTCCAGGATGGCGCAGGAAACATTGGCTGTTTGATTGCCTAACCTATGTTAGCGCAGTCTATGATCAAGGATTCGGAGGGCCGTACCAGTGCCGAGAAAGAGTGCGATCAGAGGGAAGACCATCTTCTCGCCAAATTCCTTGTCGAAGAAGAACATGCGCAGCATAATCCTGATTGGCACAAGGCCTAGTATCGGCATCGTCCACTTGATGATTTTCAGTACCTTGCCGAACTTCTTGATGTCGGCCGAAAACCGATCGACCAGATTACTGGGAAAGCAATTCGTCCAGAAGCTATCTTTGCCCTTGCCGAAGCCCACCTGCAGTTTAATCTCCTTCTCCTCATGCCCATATCTATGGAAGAAATTGAAGGTATGTTTGAAAGCTGGAGATCCACCCTGAACGCCGTCGTTCATCCATGAGGTGCCGTACTTGTCTTTGTCGAGGGGGATGGAGGTGGCTTGACCGCCCACGACGGACATGCGCTCGATGATGGTGACTTTGTATTTGTCGGGGTGCTTTGAAAGAGTGTCTGCACAAGACTGTTGGAGAGTCAGCTGGAGCGTTGTGATATGGAAGTCCTTGTCCTGACCATTCCTGCGGCGCCACCGCCAATAATGACCACATTCTTCCGGCCATTCTTGACAAGTTCTTCGGACGACATTGTCGGAGTGTGTAAAGGTAACAATCCTTACGATCTGTAAGGAATTGGGTTTGTAGATCGCTTGGATGGAGGAAGAGGGTATAAGATGGTGGTGAGACGTCTGTCAGAAGAGATGAAGAACATATACAACGTTCGATCATGGATATATCAAGATGGAAAAAGCGCTTAGCCTTTGTCTTAGCTTTTGTCATATTGACTCTGACTGCAGTGACTGATCTCTTGGGGCTGATTCTTCGATGCCCTGACTGGCTGAAAGCAGATGTGATGATGCAAGGACACGGGAAGATCGACTTCCGAGATCTTAGCGTCTCTTGGCGTGAGATTCAGATCTGACAGATCGAACTAGGCTGGGATAGGAATGGTGGGTTTTTCGATTATCCGTATACCTTGGCAGTTGGAGTTCTTGTTCTCTTTACCAACGTTGGCGAATAGGCTCTGATACAGATCCTTGATGGACATGAAGTTTGCACGGAGAATGCAAACGTTGCAATACACAATGCAGGTTCTGCGAAGAACAGTGTAATGCCAATCAAGTTCAAGCACAGGCATGTGAGGCGCAGGCCTGGAGGACAAAATTGTTGGTTTGAATTAATTAGGTATCTAAGAGCTCCTAGGGCTAATACACCGAAAATATATAAATATATCTCAAGGTACCTAGTATTGATTGGCTGTCGTCTACCGGAAATCTTTCAGCTGAGGGGCGCAAGGCTACAGTTGAGGGGCGCAAGGCTACAGCAGTTCTTTATCAACCGCGTAGAATGAAAACGGTGGATTGCTTCCCCCATACCTGCAAACCAGTCGCTAGAAAGCCAACGAGCACGGAAGGACGCCTAGATAGAGATCGACTTACTCGATGACTGACCCACTTTCCGTCGCGGGAAGCGCAGTGGGGTTGATTTCGTTGGGGATTCGAGTCACGGAATCGCTGGTCGATTTCTACAAGTCGTATAAAGACCTCGATTCGGACATATTCGGTATGACGCGGAAACTGGAATGCCTCTTAGAGATCTTCTACTGTCTTGAAAAGGCGATTTCGGATCGCAATTTTCGAGAGGACGAACGAGGCTTGATCAAGAATATCGAAACATCCATCAAAGCATGCGATGACCTGGTCCAAGAACTGCAAGATGAGTGCAAGAAGCTCAGCAAGAATTCTTCGAATGGAGTCAGAGCTGCTATTACAACCGCTGGACGCCGAGCCGCGTATCCTTTCCGGAGAAGCACCCTGCAGAAACTAGATGAAGATATCGACGAAATCAATACCAAGTTATCATTTGCCCTGGGAGTATTACAGCTCAAGGGCAACAAAAGAAATGAAGATGATATTACGGACATCAAAGCCCTCTTGAATCTGATCAAAACAAATCAAATATCATCAAACCTCCGTGACTGGCTAAAGGCACCGGACGCCACTGTTGACCACAATAACGCGTGCTTGAAGAAATTCCCTGGTACGGGATCATGGCTTTTCGAAGATCCGTGTTTCACAAATTGGTTGACAGAAGGGAATTCCATTCTGTGGTTGAACGGATTTGCCGGGTCTGGGAAGTCAGTGTTGTGCTCGACAGCAATACAATATGTCCTCCGCCACCGGAACTCAAACCCCAGAATCGGCATCGCATTCTTCTATTTCACGTTCAACGATGAGTCGAAACGAGATGAATCGGCTATGTTACGAGCCCTGCTGCTACAATTATCGACCCAGCTCCAAGACGGACATGTGGATCTTACCAGGCTGTATGATTCATATAAGACTGGCACAGTTCCGTCGCAATCGTTGATCATGTATCTCCGGCGCTTGATTGAGAGGTTCCGGGAGGTCTTTATTATCTTGGATGCTTTGGACGAAAGTCCTCGAGATGGACCACGAGTGCAAGTGCTTGATGCATTAGAGGTGATGCGAAAATGGGGCTTCCAAGGTTTACACCTTTTTGTTACGAGCCGGGATGAGCGGAGTATCAACGAATCTTTCGATGTCTCTGCCAATCAACAGGTCACAATGCAGAACGCAGGGATAGAAAAAGATATTGCCGACTTTATATCGGGTCGTCTTGATACGGACCGACGTCTCCAGAAATGGAGAAAATACCGTGACAGGATTCAAGGATCGTTAGCCAGCCGTGCTAAAGGAGTGTATGTAGATAACCTCTGTAACGTGGCGGCAGCATCAAAAGAATATCGGCTAAACTTGTTACAGGTTTCGATGGGTTGAATGTCAACTAAGTTCTCTACAAGCATGGCCTTGCAGTCAATCTCATCTCGATCGCTTGCTGAATTCGTTGCCTCAATCGTTGGATGAGACGTACGAGCGGATGCTGTGCAATATTGACCAGAGTTTGATCAAAGATGCTCGACGAATCTTGACTTTGCTATGCTTTGCTTCCAGACCGTTAACTTTACGAGAGCTTATCGATGGAATTGCCGTCGAAATAAATGAACCTAAAGGCCTGAACAAGCGCTGTCGATTGGAAGATTACAATGATATCCACAATATTTGTCCAGGTTTCATTAACATCAATCTCGCTGCTGAGCACACAAGTGAGACCTACATCGAAATGAACTTATGGTCAACCGTACAGATTGCTCACTTCTCCGTCCAAGAATACCTGGAATCAGATCGCATCCGACACCAGAAGGCTGACATCTTCAGCCTGTCCAGCGTCAGGGCGCATGCCGAAATTGCACAGATTTGCCTAGTATATCTGCTCGAGCGTGACCTTTCCAAACCGGAGCTAGACGTGAGTATTCTCAAGGAATACCCACTAGCCCGCTTCGCGGCCATGTATTGGTATCATCATTATCAACGCACGGTAGATCTCGCTTCTGAAGTGGACCACTTTATCTCAAGGCTGTTCCAACAAAAGACGTCGTTTATAACCTGGGTCAAGCTACACGATATGGATAAGGGGGGAGGATCCATTGATCTTAACCGTCGATCGGACAATATCGCAGGCCCAGTCTACTATATATCTTTACTGGGACTCGACAAGGCTTTATATGATTTCATTAGTATTCAGCAACTAGAAAGCAGTGAGCTTCCGGCTAAATCATCTTCGTCTGTCTTAGAGGTATCTAAATTGATCAATGCTCAAGGCGGATTTTTTCACAATGCATTGTGTGCTGCATCAGATCGAGGCCACGAGAAAACGGTACAGCTCCTGTTAGACAGTGGAGCCGACTTCCATCCTCCGGTTGAATGGGTTCACGATGCATTATACTTGGCATCAGGGCACGGTCACGACAAAATAATACGGCTTCTGTTCGATAAAGGAGCGGAAATTCACGCTCAGCCTGGACACTTTGGTAATGCATTACAAGTGGCATCACTTCGAGGCCGTGAGAAAACAGTACAGCTTCTATTAGATAGAGGGGCAAACGTCAATGCTCAAGGTGGATTTCATACATATGCACTACAAGCGGCATCATTCGAAGGCCATAAGGAAATAGTACAGCTTCTCCTAGACAGGGGGGCGGACGTTAATGCCCCAGGTGGAAAATATGGAAATGCATTACAAGCGGCATCACATTTCGGCTACAAGGAAGTGGTGCAGCTACTACTAGATAGAGGGGCGGACGTTAATGCCCAAGGTGGACATTATTGGGATGTACTACAAGCGGCATCAGCTAAAGGCCACGAGGAAGTCGCAAAACTGCTCTTAGATAGAGGGGCGGACGTTAACGCTCAAGGTGGAGAATATAGAAATGCACTAATAGCGGCATCAGCTCATGGTAGGGAGGAAGTAGTGCAACTACTACTAGACAGGGGGGCGGACGTCAATACTCAAGATGGACGAGGTAGAAATGCACTACAAGCGGCGGTAGATGGTGGCCACGAGGAAGTAGCGGATCTGCTACTAGACAGAGGAGCGGACGTTAATACCCGGCGTCACGATGCATTACAAGCGGCATCAGCTGGTGGCCACGAGGAAGTGCTGCAACGGCCACCAGACAATGGAGCAACAGATCCAAGGTTGGAGATGTGGTTGAAAATGAAGATTGATCCGAGCTATCGCACGCTGCGATACTTCGTCAAGACACGTACGATAAATTGATAGAGCCGTCCAACATCTTCCTCGGATCCGTGAGTCGTCATCGAGGTACACATACTGCCGATCCCATCAGCGAAACATCGACTGACGTCCGGAAAGAGTCTTCGATTTCGAGATCGGTAACAAGATCAACCCCTCCGAAAGATATGATAGCCACACGGATTTTGAAAGCATTTCATCAACCAAATTATCGCGGGTGCTGACGAAGAAATACCATGAACAGGATGTTCTAACGCGATTGGAGTGGAGATTTTCTATGAACGGGATATAGCGATTGGAGTGGAGTGGAAAGTCAGCTTGCTAGCCTTCTATTTCCAGAACTATCGGATTTTCTGTTCAGATTCATATCTATGTTGTACTGCTTCGGTGAATTGAATGGAACAGTTCTAGTGAGAGGGTTGAGCGATTTTTGATTACTTTACTCTATTAGTCGAATATCTCCTAGCGCTATCTTATCACGTACCTCACTAGCTGTTGGAATAGTACTGTATGGTCTCATGGATGGATATCCGCTTTAGAACTTAGTCATGTGATCCCTCTCATACAGCCTCACGAATGTCTCTATATATTCTCTTAGGTATACAACATGTCAAACTTTCACACCAGCGATTCGATGTGCAGTCGCCGCATAGCCTGAGGTAGCGTACAGGATGTAGTGTCGCTGTTCGAGGCGTAGACCTCTTTCTACTCTTCTCCTCCCCTCTCCTCTCCTCAATCAACTCCATGAAAGCCCCCAAAATAGTAGTAAACAGATGTATAAACCACTGTCCATACGCGGAAAGAATGCCAGGATATCAACACAAACCAAATCTATGCAAAATACCCACCCAAACGATCACAAAAGCGCATCTTCCCATCCCATCCCTTTATCCCCTTCCTTCCCTCCCCTTCCCCATCCCTCCCATTCAATACCCACCCAAACACACGCCTCACAAAACCATCTCTCCTTTCCCATGCCCTCCCCACCCCTCCCAATCCCATACCCCCTCTCCGCAATCATGCGCATTCGTACGTACATTATAGAGAATAAACACCGAAGTCCAAACTACTACTACCACTATTATTACTACAGCTGATATAGAAATAGATATCCAGGCTGAAAAGTCACTCGTAGCGTAGGTGACGCTGTCTCTATATACGGAGAGGGGTTAGGGGAGATGGGTTTGAGGGTGGAGAGGAGTAAGGAGTGAGGGTGTATTTATAAGAGGGGATAGGGGGAGTAAAGGGGGAAGTCTTGAAGGGGTGTGGGGGGAACATAGACCCCTTTGTCGCCGAGTATTATTCTACCTCATCTTTGCACGAATTCCTAACGCTATTGCATCGGGAGAGAGGAAAGCATTACCGGTCCCATTCCTCCCTACGATTCCACCAGATGGACGCAAAAGGAGAGGTTGAGTGTCAGCTACCATGGCGAACATATACATAGATATTGCCCTGAGGTGTACAGATTATTGCCTTCCTTATGCAAACATTCACAACCGCGATCCTCAAAGGTACCTTACCCTATGCACCACCCCTCGCAACATGGAAGGCACAACATCCAAAGCGCGCGCTCGGAACAACCCTCACCATCATCCCTCCCACCCCCTACCCACCCCGTTCCCCCTAATCCAATCCAACACCTACCCAAAAACAGGCTTCTGCTCCGCCCCCTCCACCGGCTTCGAAAACCCCATCCGATCCTTGGTGTAAAACTCCACCCCCGTACTCTTGAAATCCCTCACAGACTTGTCGTCGATGCTGCCCGCCTTGACACACACCGCGTCCGGCATGACTTCCAGCTCTGTGTATAAGCTGCTTCCGCAGTCTAAATTCCAAGGAAAGAAGGTTATAATTAGCACTTATTCCCTTCCCACCGAGAACCGCGACGTCCTCTATCCAATACAACACAATGAAAGATAAAGAAAAGGTAAATTAGAAAAAGAGGACGAACCACCACAGAACCAATGATCGTTCATTTTCCCACTATCGCCCTTGACGTTGTAATGTTTCGGACTGCCCTTCGTCACCTTGAACTCCTTCCGGGGCACGACGACGTTGGAGGTGTAGGCGCTCCCCGACCATTTTTGACAGTCGGTGCAGTGGCAGAGTGCGGTGGTCATGGGGGAGCCGGTGTAGCTGTATTCGACGGCGCCGCAGAGGCAGGATCCTTTTGTCGTCATTTTCAAGGAGGAGGGTGTGAGGGGGATCGGCTGGGTAACTGAAGGTTTTTGGATGGCGGGAGACGGTGGGGTGGCTTCGGTGCTTATGTAGAGTTGCGGAGTGAGGATTGAGGATTGAGGATTGAGGATTAAGGAAAGAGGATTGTGCTGAGTGAGACGAGGTATATGTGAGATCGTCCTAGAGGATGTCTCGGATAACTCGGATAATGACACAATGAGTTATCCCCGCAGCTGGAAATAAAGACAATCCCATCGCTCATATGTACGCTTACACGAGCGTGGTGTCGGAACCGCCGACCCGCCGAAGCGATGAGGTTGCTGACGACTGAGACGAGCGCGGGGTTGGGGGGGAATGGGCCCTCGAAGACCTTCATGGGCCCTTTGATCCGACCCTGATCGTCAGGTACCACGGCGCTATGACGGTGAGACTGTTGGTGCATTTGTCAAACAAACGGGAATATCCGTATTATAATATTTCGAATTGTGATGATGTGATGGGTGGAGATCTTGCCTGTATATATCGAAAATAATTATTAATAGATTTGATAAAGTGCCCGAATAAAGATTGTTATTGTAAGGCTGAAATGTTCGGTAATTAGGTAGGTAAGGCAACTCTCTTCGCTGTTCAGCTGGGGTGGGATGTTCGTCATGAGCCTTGGATTCAATCCTTACCTGCCTGACCTGTTCCTTTCCTGACTGCATGTTGACTATCATAGCTTCGGTTGCTCACCCGGGCTATCATATGTTGCAGTCTCGCCAACATGTCTTATATCTGTTGGTAAAGCCTATGTAGTATCAATACTGACACTGTGCTTCGTGACCCATGTCCAAATCTTCGAAGAATGGTTGCGCTCGATCGTGCTCCACAGATCTCCGAATTGTCGGCCGATTGATTAGTAACGGCACTCGGAAGGGATGTCCCTAAGCAGCAGAACTTAGTATGCTATTCTGTTGAAGGTCAGCAGGCAGTGATGTAGAACGCAAACGAGCAGGGACGAGGGTTAGGAATTCCAGCCTCATTGAGGCGTTGTAGTCGTGCAACAAAAAGCTATGGTCCATATTGCTCTACAACAATAGCCAAGCTGCTTGCGTGAGACCGCTATTTGCTGTAGAATTCACGTGATTTGGGCGGACGATTCTCACTCAAAGCCGCTGTCGAATTGTAAAGCTATGCCTTGTAGCCTGAAGGACAAGATAGTGGCGTCTGTCAGATTTCAGATCGAGAGCGATGAGGAAAGTCAAAGGCATGGGTAAATATTTCCGGGGCGGTTATGCTCAAGGGAACAGGAGTCAAGAAGGATAACGCGCCAACAGAGAAACTTCTATCCAGGGATGGGTACCCAGTCTATCGTCTTGATGACCCAAAACGCCTACCCTGTGCATGCTTGTTCCTCCACGCTATGCAACCACTGATTCAGTCCAATTAATATCCTCGTCATTCCCTGCTCACCATGTTAAACGCAATCATGATCGTAATTCACATCTCTATATTACAGGGGCCAAGGTCTAGGTAAGCTAGCTCGCAGTGACCGGACCTAGCGTCCACAGTCTCTCCTGCGGAGACTAAGTCCGGACAGTAGTTCGCATTAGTCCAGCAGTGATGTATTCGAGTGCTGGCCAGGTTGTGGTGGATGTGGAAGCAATGTGGAAGCCGACTGCTGTCCGGCAATCTTGGACGCTATCTTGCCGAAGTACTGGATAATCATCGACTCGGTATAGTAGCTGTGCTGTGCCGAATGATCCGTAACAAGGTTGTGGGCGAGCTCGTGCGCCATAACCACACACCAGTAGGAAATCGCGTCCCTCCTATTGCCTTGTTGCACAAGAGGCAGATGCAGATTCTCAAAGTATCGGTAGTTGAAGAACAGAGACTTGTTTTGATTGAAGGCAATCGTGCTACCAGAGTCGTCATAGAAGATGTGTATTGTATTACGCTTAAGCGAGAATGTGTCCGCACAGTCAAGTAAGACTGATGCGAACAACGTCAGCGCCGAAGCATTGGCTGCAAGGAACTTAGCTGCGGGCGTGCCGTTTGCAGCTACAGTGTTGTCGAGAAAGACGCGAACATCAGACGTTTCTCCAATATAAGAGATGTTGTGGCCTGGCTTGGCATCACAATATGTCGAGGTCTCTTTGACATTGTTTACTTCTGGCTGACTTGCGACGCTGGTGGAATTGTGAGCTCGAGAAGCTTGGATGGCATTGACGAGGTTTCGCTGCAAGTCATGCGGAGCTGTCACAGCCTCAGGCTGAGGCGTTCGAGTCCGTGGCTTCTCCTCGATCTGTTGGTATGGCGGTAGCGCAGCCTCCTCCGGAGTCCTGATGTCTACCGTATTGCTATCACTGGCGTGGCCTAGTTGAGACGCTTGCCGCTTGTCGAACCCGAACCGCTTACCAATGCCATCTAGGAAGCCTCGAGGCCTCGGCGCATTTGGTTCCTCCTCAACTGCTCGTGTCTGTCTGGTATCCTTGGGACGCTTGCCATCCGGCGAGTCTGGGAAAAGGCCTGGCATCGAATTTTGCCTCGCTAGGTTTTGGGCTTGCGTCTCCCGCCAAGCAGCCTCGCGCTCCTTCATCTCGCGCTGTTCTTGATCAAGCTGGTGCTTGCGAGCGTCTTCGGCTATGCGTGCTTCAGTGGCCTTCTGATTGAGTAGTCGAGCCACATTATAGCCCCTTGAGCGAAGCTTTGGGAGACTGGACTCCAGAATCATTTCGAGCATGAAGATGTATTGAGGTTTCGAACGCTGCAGTAACACGGGTACCAAAGCCTGACTAACTTCAAGCATGTCGTACCCATCAGAGACGACGTAGAGGATTGCCTTATCAGAGTTGATGACAGCACTTCTTGATTCATTACGGTAAATGCTGTATCCACGCAAAGACTTTCGCAAGGAGATGGACCGCGCACACTTGACCTTCAGATTCTGTTCTATCCATTTCGCATCATGTTTGATTGACTCTTTAGAATGATCGTGCAAGAACAACCGCGCTCGTTCTTGTATCAGCTGTTGCAACTTCACTGCCATTGTTTCATCTTTCGATACCATCCCGATGGACTGAGTCTCTTCGAGCAGAGTGGAAACCTCTGGAGCACCTAGACTGTAATAGAAGTCCTCAAGCGTCTCTTCCATTGGTGCCGCCAGGAGGTTGGCCTTGAACATGTTGTAGGTGATAATGTCGTCAACGACGACAACCTGACCAGCATTCGCGAGTTCCCAGGTTTTGATTGCTGAGTCATCGTCATCTTCGTCTTCGCCTTTCAATGACTTGGAGCTAATCTCTCTATATGCTAGCAGGCATTTCGAAGTTTTCATGTCCTTGACAATGGCTTTATCTTTCTTCAAGGTACGCCATGAAGTAGCGACACTCCGTAGCAACTCCAGATACCTCGTGTCACCGAGGACCGAGAAGATCCTTGCGGGCTCACGGATCAGTAGTCTAGTCAGCTCTGTGGTGGTAGGCTCATGTTTGGAGCCAACTCTTAGTAGGAACGTATTGGCTTCGTGACCAAAGTCCACATAGTCGAAGATATCGGCATACTTCTCGCCGTCGCCAAGAAAACATATACGAGGAGGTATGTGCGAGATCCGGTCAGATTTCGCCGATTGAGGTGTTGCTAGGCTGTTTGTTCTCGAGATTACCGGTACTATGAGTGCACCACTTAGCATTTCGGCTTGCTGATCGTTCATATCCGACATTCGGCTGGCAAGATAAGAAAAGATTTCACGAGCATTGCGCTTCGCTGTCGGAGGAGCATTGACCAACCGTTTAATGCAATCCAGTACAGGCGGATCAGGCCTAACCCCGAATTTTGTAGCATGAAGATGTAGATCTCGGCGCAGGATGTCGAAGCCCAAGATGGCTGCTCGCTCGTTCGAGAAGCAATTGTTCGGGGTTGCGAATTTCTTGTCAGAGTCCTGGAGGGGGAGATACGGTAATGTGACGCTTGTATGGTCAAATTGGGCGTAGCCCTTGGTCTGGTGATGATCGATGAAGTACCTTAGGGCGTTGTCCCGCAGGACTATATCATGGCCAGCCGCTGCGCTCGACATGATCTTTACGAGATCAATGTAATTCGGCGCTGCGCGCAAACCCAAGGAAGTTAGAAAGCGACCCTCTGCACTTTCGGGACGATAGATGCCCGGCCATTGCATTGTCTGCAATTTCAATCGCCTCAATGCTTGATCCGGCTCAAAGAGTTCAGAGATGAGGTAGCGCTCGCTTGTAGCTTGCAGAGCTTCATTTTCTGCGGGACATATCTTCATGGTCTTTAGTCGATTGATGTCAGCAGAGGGAATGTCGTTTCGCACCGAGGCTAAGTATTTGATAAGATCAACGTGGCTCCATTTGGCTGAAGATGCTGCGATTTGCGTCTTGGGGGCGGCTGAAATATCGACCAAGCGCTCAAAGACAACGCCTATATCCACGGTCTTACGGACGCCCAAGGCAACTAGAAATTTGTCCTTTACGGACTGTACGCCTGTGATCACAGGGAGATCGTCAAAAAGTTTCACAAAAGGAAAGTAGGAATCTCCTGGTTTTCTCATGCCCATCTTTGTAGGAATCACCGTCCGAGGGGCGAAGAGCTCGATCACAGTGGCTTTGGAGGACTGACTCAGTCCCTCCCACTGCTTGGAGACTACAGGCAAGACGGTGCTGGCAAATGCCGCAGATGTTGTTATGTCCAAGTCTGCCGACAGCTCTCCGCGCCCACCAATGTTTCCCACAAGCCACCGAAGCCATGGGACTAAATGTAGATCCTCAAAACCAAGTAGCTCAAGATCAGCTTTCGGGATTTTCTTGGTGTATTTGAACGGTAGTGTGGAGGGTGGTAGAGGCATCTCGGGTGGTATCCTGGACACATTCAAGAAGTGTTTCATTTCTCTCAGGACTATGATTCCTCCAGCGCCATCATCATCGTCATTTGCTACAGCTACATCGAGCAATGAACGGATTACCACCCCATCAACTTCGTTGATGCGTGCCTTGTGGCCGAGCCATCCTAGAAACTGTTGGAGTTGTGCGCTTGACAATGCTTTATTCTCCAAGCTTTGATTGATGTCTGATATTGTAACCTCGGAGATGAAGCCATAGTCAATCAGCCTTCTCACAAGACCAACTTCCACCAGAGCTTCAGGCAAGATGGGGATATCTTCGACGAATGCTAGGTTTTCTGGAGCAAGCCTAACGTCCGATGATGGCATTATGCCTCGCGTTGACAATGTCGCCATCGATGTTTTCTCATTGCAGGTCCAGAACGCTTCTTCCATCAAAGTCCCTACTTCGTTGGATGGAGTCGATTCCGTCCAAGAATAGGTATTATGAAGAAACAACGTTTCAGGAAGAACTGCGACAATGTCCTCTTTCACGATGCAAGATCTTCTAGCTTGTTGAACAGCTCGAGCAAGCTTAACTGACAGTTCGGCTGTCTCATGACCCCAAGAAACCCTTGCGACAATTCCGGCAACGCGGAGAATTTCGACATTCCATACTCTAATAAATCGATTGTTCAAGTCAATGGATTCCCTCTCAACGGTAGGTATGACCGAGGGTGTACTGATATGTACGTTGAGGCCTGAAGTTTGGTTGGTAGTGAAGCCGATGAAGATTCTTCCTTTGCCATTGGCAGGCGTGAAGGTGGCAAACACTTTTGGAGCCTCAGACATTTTACCGGGACTCGAAGCTGATGCAGCCTGTTCATCATATGATGTGCTGAGAAGTGAAACTGTTGTGTACTTGGGTGGTGGCTTTTTTGTTGCTCGCTCCAGCTCAGAGCTGAAGCCTTGGCTGACAACGGTTTTCACATTAGCCTTGTCGATGTGTATAAAGACCGTCGCTGTGAACTCTCCCATAAGGTCTTCCTCCAAGCTCTCTTGAATTTGTCTCTCCTCCTTTGCTGCCTTTTCAAAGGCTATATGATTCGAGGCACCAGGGGCTAGCCTCGAGAGGAACCCCCGGAGAGACGAGCCTGATTGGGCTCCTCGGATGGTCGAGCCTGATCCGGTATCTTTGGCATTGTTTGGAAGAGCTTTGGGCTTCCATTCCACAACCTTGAGCCAACTTGCGTCAAGTTGAGCGGCTTCTCTAGTAACATTTGTCACGTTCATCAATCCTTCACGTGTTCTACGAACGACCTCTTTTGGTATCCGTAGCTCCATACTTGGAGCAACTTTTTTCTTTAGTGTAGTTATCCTCCACTCGTCCAGTTTCACTTCGATCTCCTCCAGTCCTACAAAGGTGAGACTGCTAGCGAGGAACTGGCAAAGAGATAGTAGCGGCGGAACAGCCGAATTCTGATTCCGCATAGGGAGTACGAAGGTAGTATTGGTGCTTTGAGCGTTCGGTAGAGTCAATCTCTTAGTGAAGAGTGCATCTTTTTGCCAGTAGAAAGCCAAAGCTTCCCTTCCGGATGAGACAAATGGCTCTTCACAGTCCGCAAAGACGCTGTAGAAGCCCACTCCAAATGCACCAATTTTGGTCTCATCCGGGTTGCCCTCCGCTATCTTCTTCAGCCGTGACCAATCCGTTTCTTGAAAAGCATCTCCGTCGTTCTCGACGACCATCGATTTGAGTGTGTGGTGGATCAAGACGTGTTTAAGTCTAGCAGAAGCCTCCAATGTCTGGGGAACAGGGACGGTAGGTGAAGGGGAGGTCTGAAAATTGATGGAGACCCTTGAAGCAGAGGCATCCGCAGCGTTCTGTAGAAGCTCTCGCAGCGTCGTCCATTCTCCAGAGTATCTTGCCAGGACCTTGTCGATCAAAGCGCGGGTATTGACCGTAACAGCTTCATCGTCTCCTGCCCCCACTATGACGAGATCTTGTCAGCATCCGTTCATAGAGCAGAATGGAGGGCTGAGGAGTAATATGAGAGCTAAGCGTGACCATGATGAGAGGCAGAAATTATAAAATTCTCATGCGGTGCATAGAGCGATGCCTTGACATAGTAGTGACTCACTTGTCCGTGCCCTCAAGGCATCGTAGTCGATACTTGACGCCATCCTAGATCCTGAACGTGGTCGTGCCAATACTATCCAAGATCACGAACAATGTTGGGCTGATGTTTGCATCACGCGATGCTTTGAACTTTTTGGTGCTCTATGATGGTAAGTGTACATTGGACTGGAACTCCCCGAACGCCAAAGAAAAGCAGTCAGAGATCAAGCAAGAATTACTAAGTATGCAAAACAATGAGTGTTGTACGGAGTACTGGTCGCTTTGCCGTAGAATAGAACTAGCGAGCGGAATGTTTCCGTCCCTGGCTGGCGTGTACCAACCCTCGTTTTCCACTCGAGCATTCCAGTTCAGAGCCACCTTTTGTAGGATCAATGACCACCTTCGTTTTCTCCCCTTGAAAGATCTACGAGGTTCGGGAGGAAGGCCAATGTTAGAAAACTTTGTCGAATCTCTGTTCTCGACAAAGAGGTCATGGACTCTCGACTAATAGGGCAATATCCCTCGTGCTGCCAGAGAGCACGAAAGCCACAGTATCTACATCGATATCTACACCAATGCCATGGACCTTGATCCACTGTCTATCGTTACACCAGCGCGTATCAAAGTACTTCTTCTCCCTGTCGGCAATGTCAGGCAGTCAAAATTCACGAGTTTCGTGGAGCGACTGCAACGGGTCAACGTTGTGCGCTTGGGAGATGTCAGTCCTGACGGCAGACCAAACAGAAGTGAGACCCTTGCCATCTGCGCATTTCAGCCTCAGGGCTAATGATCGGAATCGACAGCTATGTTCTCTCCTCTCGCATTCCCAGAAGGCCTTGTGCTTTACGACTTATCAGTCTCACTTCCTCCAGCCTCCCATTCAGGACTCTCACCATTCGAATTGTACAGAGAGCCCCTGGTAGTGGTAGGTATTGCAGACGGAGTCGACTCGGGCTTGGGACCTACTAGGGTTGGAGCGAATGGAGACGCGAATGCTGGTAACAGGGGGAGTGTCTCAAAAGTCGACGGACTCCGATCAATTGTACGCACACTAGAGGATTTGATTGACGAGTTTCCCAAGGCATTGGTGCATCAGATCCTTGTCTTCGATCTCGAGGACACAGCTATGCCGGAACGAATCTACCCAGTTCCACCGCCAGCGAAGTCGAAGACCACAACCATCAAGACAGTCATGTGTGATTTGACTTCTCGTCTACTTGCCGAAATGGCGACTTACGCAAAGTCCTTGCAAGCTCTCTCTTTTCTTGAATCCCCCAAAGTTTTCTCGGGCGCCCCTACGCTTAATGGGACCGCGTCCGCATTGCCTCCTCACATGGCCGACATATCAAGAGCCGGAAGTCCGAGATTGTTCCCACCTGCCAGTGACCGCCCAAATGTCGATCATCGGATGTCATTGCCGGTAAATCTGGCTTCAGGCCATGCGTCAGGCAGTTCAACGCCGGACAGTCGCCCAACGTCCCCCCCAAATCGCGTGCACACCCCACCAACGACATCTGGCGACATCACTAGATCTTCTACGGTTCATTCGCCTCTGAATGCCTCGAATCGTGAGCGGACTGATAGTCGTGGTAGAGATTCCACGGGAGGAGTCGGCGGCGGCAGTCTTGGAGCAAGGGAGAGAAACAAAGGGAAAGGACGCATTGGTGTCGTCATTGGAGCCATATATCTCCTAGCTGGAAGGTGGCCTGATGCTGTAAAGGAATTAGTACAAAGCGCGACCATTGCCAGGAACAGCAGTGACTACCTTTGGCATGCTAAAGCTATGGACCTTATGCTAGTCTGTCTTTTGATGTATGCGTGGGCGGGCATGGATTTTCGTGTAAGCCTCCACGTTAGAGACGAAATCATCCGATGCAATAGAACTATACCATCGAAGTGAAGCTGAGACGTCCAGATACCGGAGAATTTCTTCCCAGGCACCGAAAGGCCAGGCTCAAGCACTTCCAAGTCCACCAAGCGTTCGACATCTAACAGCTTGCCAGACTTTGACGAATCCAAGTCTTCTGATCCTGCAAATCGTGCTGCATCTCTTCAAAGTTTCATTAGTCTACTGCCTGATGCAATAAATACCATTCTAAACCTCTACGCCCGTGCTTGGACGTTCAGCGACGACAAAATCCCGTCTTTGGCATTCTCCCAGTCCGCAGTACGTTATGCGAAGCTCCTATCAGCCATCCATCTCAATAAAGCTATTCTGGACGACGCTCTCCTGGGTCATCTAGTCTTGAACACCAAGATTTCTTCGAAGATACCACCATCCCCAGAAGTACGAACCTTCCCATCAAGTGGAGAGATCCTCGATATATTGTTTAGAGCGTATCCAAGACCTCCATCAGATTCGTCGATCCATATCGCGGACCATACGACAATTCTTGCAGGTATTGCGTCTGTACTCGGTGAGCTAGGATACCATCGCAAGAAGGCCCTCGTCCTAAGAGAGCTTATGTTAAGCCTCCTTCCTGCACTTGTGCAAGCCAGGAAAGAAGGAGCTGCGGAAATGGGCGTTCACCCTGCCGCAAGTCTTGCTTCTCTGAACGCAACTATTAAAGCTATCCCAAAGGACAGTGCTACTAGTGGTCGCGACGATGCCGAGCAAGGGATGAGAAACTTTCTATCACTAGTTTGTCAGGCCTACGGCATCGTACTCAATGAATCTGCGGACATCACCCTGGACGAGATGTCTCCAATACAGAGCGAGGGAACATTGATGGCCTCTACCAACTTGGACTACACGTACTTCACCCAAAGATCAGCACTTAAAATCCTTCAGCATGCATCTGCAAGATCATCGGGTTCTCAGGATCTAAGATTAGACGTTTTGAGATCATGTATCAATGTATGTGAAGCTTTGCCGGATCTTGGTGGCGCTCTTCAGTATTCCGCTGAACTGTTGCGATTAGGAGGAAGCGGTATTGCGCCGGATTCAGACAGCAGTAACGGCTCCCCTGACATAGCAATTGACGAACAGGTACGTCTGGTGAACAATATATCTCGAACCCTCAGTGCTGCCCGCCAATTAGGACTTGAACAACTGGGACCTGAGTATTGGGATGACTTCTTGATTAGAGGCGTCGAGGTCGTCGACACTAATGTATCACGAAGCTTGCACCTACACAAAAAATCCGAGCTGGAGGTGGTTGAGGCTATAGATGCAAAGAAAGAAAAGAATCCGTTCATCTACAATCCTTTCCTGAAGTCGACACCGGCCGTCGCTATAGAGCCATTGCTGGTCGCACAGGAAGAAGCTTCGTTCCAGGTTACTTTGCAAAATCTGTTTGACTTCGACGTAGTGGTCGAGCGGATCTTGCTCGTCTCCGATGGTGTCCCATTCATGTGTAAGGCTCAGTCTACAATGATCGGCCCCTACAGAACCCAGACACTCCTTCTAAGCGGCATACCTCAATCATCGGGGACATTGACAATATATGGATGCGCAGTCAAGATAAGAGGCTGTCGAGAGCGGGACTTTCCCATATTCACCAAGCCATGGTCTCTGAAATCTGACGTCAAAGGGAGACATGTAGGGATACGTGCGAAGAAAGATTTTCCTCCTATAGCGTCTCCAGTTGGCAAGGAAAAGTTACGATTCATGCCGGAAGGCCCTTCAACATCGGTGCTAGCTCTGACTGTTCTGGGAACCCAGCCAAACGTTGTCATGAAGTCTAGCTCGCTATCACAATCAGCCATTATGCTTGTTGAAGGAGAGACGAAATTATTCACAATTACTCTACGAAATACGTCTAGGACTGCTTGTGTAGATCTGCTGCTCCTATCTTTTGAAGATTCCACGTCATCCCAACGACAGTCACTCCTGTCGAACAGAGAGCTCTCAGCGGTAGAAATATACGAGCTCGAGATCTCATCAGCTTACAAACAGCCTTTCCGATGGCTTCGGAAGATTGAAGATGGAGATCTCAGGATAGAGCCCGAGGGCGACATCTTTCTACAGATTGAGCTACTAGGCAAGCTTGATCTTTCCCATTGCACTATTCAGGTTGACTACGGCCATCTCGGGGTGCCCAAGGATGACATGAAAGATCATTTCTACACTCGTCAGCTTAGCATACCGCTTACTGTCACAATCAACAGAGGCATCGAAATTATACACTGCGACATCATAGCTCTCGCAAAGGAAACCACCCCCTCAAAGCAGCAGCAGCATCACCAAAATCCCACCAATCTCAACGATTCCGCTACACAATTCAGTAACCTCAACCTCTCCACCATCTCCACATCCAACTGCTTCCTCCTCCTCGATCTCCACAACGCCTGGTCCAAGCTCCTCATCGTAACCTTCGAAATTTCAGACCCCTCCTCGACCTCCCAACCAACCACCCACACCCAAACCCTCCAACCAGGAGCCACAGAGCGCCTACCTCTCCCCTTACCCCGTATCTACCTCCCAAACCCGCACGCCCCAATCCCCTCTCTAAACACAGCAACCAAGCGCCAATTCATCGTCTCATCATCAGCCCCCAACTCCTTAGAAACCGAACGCACAACGCGCGAAACATTCTGGTACCGCGAAGCCCTCCTCGCGCGCCTCAAAGCCACCTGGAAGGAAGAAAGCGCAACAGGTAGAACAGGCGCGATCGAGTTGCGAAAACTACAGCTGACGCCACGAATGCTTTCCTCCCTCCGTCTCCCAGATCTAGACATAACCATGTCCGTCACAAGCGCCGAACCACCACCACCATCACCCTCTTCCACCCCAAATTCCGCAATGACAGTGAAGCAAACAGCAGCCACAACCTACACCGTCCCAACAACAACATTCCTAACCCTCACCTCCCACCTCCACAACCGCTCCCCCCACCCCATCCACCCCTTCCTACGCCTCCAACCCACACTCGCGCACCAGCCACAAGCCATCGCTCTCGATCTGAGCAAGAGACTTCTAGTCAACGGCCTCTTGCAACGCGCGTTGCCGTGTCTTGGGCCGGGAGAGAGGATGAGCGTTGAGACGGGGTTTCTGGTACTGTGTCGGGGGGTTTATGAGTGGAGGGCTAGTGTTGAGGAGGTTGTTGTAAGGGGGGAAGGAGATGGGAGGAGGGGAGGAGGGAGGGGGAGAGCTGCAACTGGTGAGATGGAGGGGTTGGGGGAGGTGGGGAGGAGGATGTGGGTTGCGGAAGAGGGGTGTGTTGTTATTGCTAGGGATGATGATGATGAGGGTGATAATGAGGGTGAGGTGGGTGAGGTGAATGTTCGTGACGATGGCGATCATGAGGGGGATGAGTCATGAAGGTTTGTAGCTGTGATTAGGTTTTCTTTGTTGCTTTTGTACGTTGGCGTACCAGGCGTTTCAAGGATAGACAGACTGCTTCTATCAGCGAACGAAGCAACACCGTCACGGTTGGAATATTTATTCATTGCGTATCCCATGCCCTTCCTCTAAATACTGACAAAAGGCCCAAGAAACACGTTACGTGTGGGCGTCAGGGCCACTGGCCCCTTTTAGCACCACCGATATCGGTCCATGAAGCATGCCTCGAAATTTTCCTCTTGGCTGCAATTGATAAGCTCCATGATTAGGGGCGCCGCAATGGCCGCTTCATCCCCCCACGTACAACACACATTATATGCAAAGCTCGCTGCCATCGACACATCCCAAAGTTTCTGTGCACTGGAGCACTGCCTTCAATAGATCGATATCAGACGCTCGCTCCGTCGTTCCCAACGGAGGAAAGTTCGCCGAGCCGTTGTCGTTCGAAGCTATTGTTTCGGAGACTGAATTTCGTTCAGGCTTGTAGCGAGGTTGCGTTGGAGGCTGTTGATCTGATGATCCTCATCTTGTTAGCTTGAATGATCGTGGTCTTGATGAGATATCTGGCGAGGTGCTTTGGGCTGTTCATTGAGACTAGCAAGATTGAGGGTGCTGATGTTGATGATGATTGGGGTATTAAGCTTTCACTTTCATAGCCGTGCAAGCTTTTCGTTTTATCGCTGTCGGCGGGGCGGAGGTATCGAACATGTACATTCAGCCGGTACGCACGCTCCGAGCTCTACCAGGTCGCCTTCGAGATATTGGAACCACCTCTGGACCAATAGCGCAAACGGAGAACTCGTCAAGCCTGGTCAAGCCACTGAAAAACATCGTTCTCACTCCGAGGCATGGCAGCATATTTCAACGACTGCCCACAGTGCGTGGTATTCGCGTGACCAATGCCCCTGAGGTGCGCAAAACAGGGTTTGCCATCCTTGCCTAGTAGTATGCGTGTTACCCAGTAACTGTACACTACAAGCACCCCATCACCAGATCAATTATATCAAAGAAGACCTCCCGGTCGACCTTGACATCGCGAAGCCCGAACCCTATCAATACCGTTCTCTTCTCTTCTGGATTTCTCGTGACAATGGAGCTCGCAATTTGTGTAGCGTACAGCTGTCCCATAGTCTCCCGCTCCGATGCAGATCCTCCCAGTAGAGTCTTGGGTGAGAGGTGTGCCATTGGCAGCAAGCTGTCGTCATCGGTACCTGGTGGCAGGTATTGTTCCGCAAAGCTTGGGTTGGGTGCATCCAGTGGTACGTGGATCTAGAAAACAGCTTAGTGATCAGTGAATGTATGGTCTGTCCAGCAGTAGTACCCATTGCGCTAGGCGTCCCTCTTGTGTTATTGTAATCATGATCTTGTCGGAGAACTGTGTTGAGATTACATCTGTAGGTATACCGTCCACAGTCCCGGCTTTCTGCTTGGTGATGACAGGGTATGTGGGTAGAGTACTGGACGGCTGGGGGGAATGCAACGCCATCGGAATAGGCATGGCGATTGCCGTGAGCTTCAGTCCTGCGGGGACGCTGGGTTGAGTGACATGCAAAGGATGTTGCGGTTGCGCTTGAACAACAGAACTAGACCATGCAAAATAACTACAACTGCCTCATTATATTCTAGCGTGTGCAATTTATCTCATGGCTCACCCGAGAATTCTAGCAATGTCTCTCGTTGGCATATTGTACAATTGGCATATGGTCACCCACCCAACATATACAACAAATTAATGGGGATGAGATGGGGACTAATTGTGCAAGTATTCTTTGATGTTTGGCATAGAATAGTATATGAGCACGCCAAGATTTCAAAGTCTGTCATCTCACGGTGATACTCGATGCCCAACTCAATGCCCAAATTTGTTCCCCGAGAGCGTAAGCACAAGGTTCTTTCAAGACATAAAATTGAGAGCAATGATGGTCATGGAAAGGAATCCTCCTTTGCGGGGGACTCCAACGCTGTTGAGCTTCTATCCAGAACCACGGAAAAGGAGCAAAGAAGACAAGAGATGAGACTCACTCTGCGAGCTCAACAGTCAAAACCCTCTGCGAAAAAGCAGAAGAGATTGGACAAATATATAGTATGTTCGTTTTGTATGTTGGTGTTTATTTTGTAAACCAACGTATCTATTAGGATAAGAAATTGCAAAAAGAAGAAAATCTCGATCTCATCAAAAAGCTAGCAAACGCCAAAGTCGACACTACCCTCTTCAGCAGTTCTCGAAGTTTAGGCGGTAACAGACCCAGGCGTGAGCTGCTAAAGCAGGCTTTCAATGAGACAAGGGCTGGTCTCAATACGGACCACAACCGCCAGATAGTGTACCAAGAACAAGATGACGAAAGTACCGATTCTGGCCTGTCCGAGCGACCATGTTCCATCTCTACGGTCTATGGTATGGAAAAATCCCAAGCAATTGCGCCTGGCAGTGGACTCAAGCGGTCATTGGACTCCGATATTCGTGGGAATCCTATAATCCAAAAGCGTCAACGTTTCAATCAAGTCAGGCCGGTTCGACAAATAGCAGAGGTCCCTTGGGAAGGCTTTGGTTCAGACGATGAATGCGACCTCCTCCCTTCTGCCTCACTGTCCGATACCGTCTCAATAGGAACGCAGACTAGCTCTGATGAAGACTCCTTTGAAAACATTGGCGTCTCGGAAGGAACCGACCATTTTAGCGAGTCAATGGGCGAGGACGAATTGGGAAAGGAAGACCGTAAGGAGCGATCATCTGCCTTCAAGGCATGGGCAACGCACCAGGTCAACGAGGCCTTGGGCATCACCCCTACTCGTTCAGACTCGCCACATCACCTTGCGGATTCGAAAAAGCCAGACTCGAGTCTCATGAAATTTAGACCACGACCGATAGAACGTGAGCCTCTCCCACCCGAACTTTGCGAAAATAGCACTATCCCCGAACGCAAGGCCTTTCATGTCAATGTAGCGCGACCAGCAGAGTTCGAAGAGGCTCGCCTAGCTTTGCCAGTCGTTGCTGAAGAGCAAAAGATCATGGAGGCGATCTACAATAATCCCACTGTAGTGATCTGGGGTGCTACTGGAAGCGGAAAGACCACTCAAGTGCCCCAGTTCCTGTTCGAAGCAGGTTATGGCAATCCAGAGAGCACCACTCCAGGAATGATAGGGGTTACACAACCGCGAAGAGTTGCGGCGGTCAGCATGGCAAAACGCGTAGGCGATGAGCTTGGCCAAGCATCGAATAAGGTGTCCTTTCAAATTCGATTCGACACCTCCGTGAGCAAGGATACAGCCATCAAATTCATGACTGATGGTATCTTGATCAGGGAAATAGCGAAAGATTTCGCCTTGCTTAAGTACTCTGTGATTGTCATCGATGAGGCACACGAGCGAAGCGCGAATACTGACATACTGATCGGCATGCTCAGCAGGATTGTAGATCTACGAGCCAACATAAGCAAGGAGAATAAGGATATCAAGCCCTTGAAGCTAATTATCATGTCGGCGACTTTGAGAGTTAATGATTTCCTAGACAACCCCAACCTATTCCGCAATGGTCCCCCACCTTTGATAGAAGCTGAAGGACGCCAATTTGAAGTCACCACCCATTTCGCGCGGCGGACTGAGCGAGATTACGTTGAGGAAGTGTTCACCAAGGTCTGTCGAGGCCATAAAAAGCTTCCACCTGGTGGCATGCTTGTATTCCTGACTGGTCAAAATGAGATTACTGCGTTGGCTAAGCGGCTGAGGGAGGCTCTTGCAAATACGCAAGGTCCAGTCGCCTCAGGTCATAAAGTTCGATTAGCTCCAGGCCAAGCTCCACTGGAGACCGAAGACATGGAGCTGGGCAATGAGCAATACCAAGCGATTGATTCTCAATATGATGAAGGAATTGAAGACGACTTTTCTAATCACGAAGAAGAGGACGATTTTGAGGACGAGGATGAGACACCCGCTTCATCAAAAGTACATGTACTACCACTCTATTCACAACTCCAAACAAAAGAGCAATTGCGCGTTTTCGAGGCTCCTCCAGAGAATACCCGATTGATTGTTCTTGCGACCAACGTTGCAGAAACTAGTCTTACCATTCCAGGCATCCGCTACGTCTTTGATGCTGGCCGAGCCAAAGAAAAGACGTACGACCGTGTAACAGGTGTTCAGAGTTTCGAAATCGGGTTCATCAGCAAAGCAAGCGCCAAGCAACGAGAAGGACGTGCCGGGCGAACAAGACCAGGCCATTGCTACAAACTGTACTCATCAGCCGTGTATGAGAAATACTTCAAAGAGCATGCAGAGCCCGAGATCTTGAAGATGCCAGTCGAAGGTGTTGTGCTGCAACTGAAAAGTATGGACTTACAGCACGTCGTCAATTTCCCATTCCCAACGCCACCTGACCCCCAAAGTCTTGCAAAAGCCGAGAAGCTGCTCATCTACCTGGGCGCCGTTTCTCCTGAAGGTAGAATTACAACTATTGGCCGCGAGTTGTCCAAGTATCCGCTCTCCCCTCGCTTTGCGAAAATGCTTACGATTGGCCACCAACACGGCTGTATGCCGTACACCATCGCTCTTGTCGCAGCCCTTGCAACACCTAACCTCTTCATTCCCGAGAACCAGCTGAATCTCTCTACACCTGCGCAGTCAGAATTGTATACAAACAGAGACCATCAAGCAAACGAAGCACGCACGAAGCTCCGTAGCGCCTACAACCATGCTCACCATATCCTCAGCAGGCACTCCTCCACATCTGACGCACTCAAGGCTCTCACGGCCATCTGCGCCTATGCCCACGCACCTTCCAAAGAAGACTTGTGCAAGGAGATGTTCCTCTCGCCCAAAGGCGTAGCAGAAGCTAGTAACCTGCGCTCGCAACTAACATCTATCGTCCGCAACAACAATCCCACCCTACTCCTCTCGAATACGGATGCAAAACTCAATCCACCATCAAAAACACAACTCTCAGCCCTCCAGCAAATAACCACCGCGGCATTCATAGACCAGATCGCCATTCTGCACTCCGCTTCCCCATCGCCGCCGGAGCTCCATCGAAAGCCAACCCGTGCAATCGACGTACCGTACTTTCCTCTCTTCCCCATCGCAAGCAAGACAAGTGATATGGACATTACCGACACCGCAGTGTTTATCCACCCTTCGTCCATCCTTGCGCGTCTTCCCGTCCAAGATCTACCAAGATATATCATCTACAGCCACCTTCAGCGCGGAACACCATCCACTATTGAGGTACGTATCCTTTTTCGTTCCCACCTTCTGAAGTAAATTCTACGTCTCGGAACCTCCACTACCTAATTCTACTCCACCATACCCTTATCTCCAAGACCACTGACCAATCGCCTTGCGAGATTCACGCTCAGCATATCTTTCAAACACCCTTTACCCACCCCCACCGCATCCCAAAACCCCAGCACCGCTAACTCCCCACCACCCTCCAGACCCCCAAAACCCCCCGAACGCGAATGCACGCCCTCGTCTCCGTCCCCGAAACGCAAATCGCACCCTTAGCAAAAGGAACCCCCTTGCTAACCTACGTAAGCCCATCTCCATTAAACCTTCCCCTCTCTCTGCCCTATAACTATCAAACCCTTTTCCCTCCCTCAGAATTAGCACTATATCTCTGCTCTTTATAAGAGTCACGTTGTATGGCACAATTCTGATATATAGATTTCCTGTGCAGGGCAAGCCGATTGACAAGATCGAAGCGGTGAAGGGGGATAGCAAGGCGAGGATCTGCTGGGTGAAGCCGGCGTTGGTGGGGGAGAAGGGGGGGATGGGATGGGGGTTGCCGGTGCGGAAGGTGGTGCAGAGGAGGGATGCGAGGGGGGAGTGGGCGGTTGAGAGGGTTATTGGATGAGGTGATAGGTGTGAAGGTTATTGGATGAGTTGGCAGGTGCGAATTTATTGCATATGTGATGGCCATCGTCTCTCTATTTCTCATTTTGTAGTTAAGTTCTGACTGTCAAAGTGTTCATGAATGCGTGATTTATATCGTAATCTAGATATCTTCCCCAACCCGGTCCTCCCTCTCTTGTCTTGCAACAATCTCCCTCCACGTGCCCATGAATTCTCTCAGCCCTGCTTCTCCATCCGCACTCGCATCCACGACATCTTTCGGCATTTTATGCGCACTATACCGTGGCGTATTGAAGCTATAAGCCTCCGGGTCATCGCTGTTGACCAGGCGGAATTCAGGCGTGAAGACGGCATCGAGTTCATCGTCTACTATGCTCTCCTCGTCGTCTTCGTTGCTGCTTAGACTTGTAGGTGGTGTGATATGTCCGCTCTGGTCGCCGCTTGCGATACCGCTGCCGTTGAGAGAGAGTCGAAGGAAACTAGTATGGGTATCGGTAGTTAGGTTGCCATGCTCTCCACCTCGCATTTTCAAGATTTCGAGCCATGAGAAGAGGAGAGGATCGGTGCGCGGTGCCCATGGGTTTATGTCGATGAGCCAGACGCGCTGGTGGGGTGGTGGGATGTAAACGTCGAAAGCGAAGTTTTCATCGGGGAAACTGCGCTGGAGGTTCTTGTCGAAGAAGGATTGGATCTGGGTTCGGAGGTTTGGTACTAGAGGTGGGAGGAAGGAGAAGTGGTTGAGATCACGCTGACAGATGCAGAGGAGGTGGCGTGAGCGTACGAAACATCTGAATTCGAGGGCGGGGTTGAAGTTCGGGACGGTCTTTCGGAGGACGAGGTGGTATGGTATTTTTGAGAGAGATTTCGCTTTGTATGCGGATTCGTCTAGCTCTTCTTCGCTGTGACTTCCTGCGTCGCTGGCGCTGGAGTCTTCGTCATCACTCTCACAGTCATCGAGCACTTGCTCCAAATCATGCGTTACGAAGTCTGAGCTCTTCAAAAGGAGATAAATGTCGTTGGGAGTTCGACATTCCATACTGTTGGTGGCTGCTATCCAGGTTGCGTCCTTCGGCGCGGACCAGTTGAGCTTGGGTACCACGGAGCCGTTCAGCTCGGCGATGGTGGATTTGATCTTTTGGTGGATGTCGAGCCAGGCTTGAGAGGGGTCTTCGGCTTCTTCGCCCTCGTCTTCGTCTTCAGAGTCGATATCTGAGGGGTCTCTAGGGTTAACGTCTTCTGGTGGGAGGCGAATGCCATCGGCGCGGAGGTAAGAGAGGAAAGGTTGGGAGAGACGAATTAAGCGAGCTTTGGGAGTCAGAGACCGATATCTGAGATCTGTGTCAGATACGATGTCCAAATATATGCTGGAGACAGCGTACCTGGGGTACCAAGAGGGGTAGGAGCAGTGAAGAATGTGTGATTTGGTTACTGATGGAAATGGAAGCTCTGTTGGCGGTACTGGAGGCGAGTCTCTCCGAACAAGGTCTGCATCAGCAGTCGGCATTATTTCCTTGGCCTCTACTGACAAAAGAGGAATCAGGAAGGAATAAAGTCTCTATATTCACAAGAGTCATAATCAAAGAGCTAAGATTCGAGAGCAATGTAGAGCAGCTTATCTTATCTTCCCGCATCACAGCGCCAAGGCTTTCAGTTTGTGGAGTGAACCTCGGGAAACACTTAACATCATCCTTGCGAGAGACCTGATTGTCAATTTCCTCTATTGGTCATTTCTGCTACAGTATATGCTCAAGATGTCCTCCAATGTTGGCTTGACCACTCCTCGTGGCTCAGGAACTTCAGGCTACGTCCAGCGTAATCTATCCCACTTCAAGCCCCGCGACGATTTCGCTCCATATCCCAAAGACTACGATAGCTTGAAGCACCGGCAACGGAAGCCAGACAAGGCCATTCTGGACCATGATCGCCTGCGGGAGATAGAAGTGAAGGTGTTTGATTTGAGGGATAAACTCGAGGACGAGGGGTGTGTGCTGTCCACGCATCCTGCCCACTAGTTCCATAGTTTGGGCTTGGCTGATGATTGTGTCTACAGTGTCGAGGAAGAGGAAATCGAACAGCAGACTGACGCTCTCCGGAAGAAACTCGCCCTCGGCGGTGGCAATACTCCATTATCAGATAGAAAAGGACAACTGAAACCGCATCAAGTACACGAGCTAGCTGCGGCGAAGATTGAAGAGAGTGAAAAGCTGCGGAAGGCTTTGGGCATAAGCAAGGACTATGAGGAGGGCAGCCATTGGAACCAGCAGGAAGAGAGACTAAGAGACGGTTTGGATGCGAAGCGCTGAACCGTATGGATTACATGAGCCTGCGCAAAGACTTGAGGCGTCAGGTGCAAGTACCGGCGAAGTCTTGATTTTACTATGATGATAATGGATAACGGTATTTGGTGCCAGAGTATGTGCAACATTCCCAATACTATGCCGAATGTTGACCATCTGGAGAGCTATAGACGTCAGTCTCAAGGCGTCAATCCTATATCCGACACAGTGTTCGCTTTTCCCTCTACTAAACGAGCATGTTCCTGCTCACTCAGCCACAATCAGAGTCTACTCATCCACAACGACTATCTCAAGATCCTCAATTATTGATCTCTCCTTCAGCCTCTCAGTCCACACCTCCAACGCATTCACCAGCAAATCGAACCATCTTCCCAACTCACGCAAATGGCCCTTCATATCACGAAAAAGATACCGGTCTGGCAAACATTGCCCGTACCTTAAAATTCGAGTTTCATGACAAAACACCAGGAACCGGCAATCCCTGTAACCGTCGTCCATGATCAATAATCTAGACATGATTAATGTCGACTAAGAGAGCAGATCGAGAGTAGATGCTGGCTCAAGCTGCACAGTCGGTCAAGCAAAAAAGGGCAAAGAGAAATCGGAATACTTGCATCTCCCTCATGATGGGCTATGCTATGTCATGCCGCTCCTAGCACGCCTCACTCAGGTCACGATGGCAAGGAAGACGAGCATGTTAGGTGCAAAGATATGTCGTCACAACGGTATCCATAGCAAATCCAATGATAGTCTGTCCACTACTATATCAGTTAATCAATCTCCGGCATAAAGTTGCCAACGACTTCCAGTCATTTACCCTTTTTGACCCTATATAAGTGATACATAGTAGGGTCTCACGTACTCGTCCCTGAAATTGAGGCTACAAGTCAATACGGTGATATGTCTCAGATATGGGATATGGCGTTGTGCAATACACACCCTGATAGAAGATGAAGAGTAGCAAAGACATATATCAAGTGACTAGGGGCCATGGCTGATAGTAAAGCCTGAATTGCGTCAAACTTTGCCTGAGGGGATCAGGTATGGGAGATTTGCGGCAAGGCCCTCTCTATATCATTTGCCGGTGGAATAGTAATATTGCGTTTCCTTGTCACCTACCAGAAGCATGTAGAAGGCGGCGACTTCCAGGTGAAGTCTGAATCTTTTGCATCATGATACATAGTTCAGCGATATAGTCCTGAGCATATCGTGCATCCGTCACCAGTAATTCCCAAGTGGGCTTCACAAATTTCATCGTTGGCATCTTACATAGAACGAAAAAGCACTCAGGATTTCCCAAAATCATCATCATCAAGACAAAAACCCTAAAGCTTATGCCGTTTCTCACCACTAGCCAACTTCCTGAATTCCTCTTGCGGCACGCCCTGCGCAAATCGCTCCAGCCCTCCAAACACCTCGGCCACATTCTGCGCGTCCAGCACATCTCGCTCCGGCTTCCGAATCAGCGCTTTAACCTGGATCAAGCTGTCCACATTGAGATGATTCCCAAGGCGATCATTCACCTCCCTCAGCACCTCGGCCATGAACCTCCCTTGCTCATCCTTACCAGTATCGACGATCTTGTTGACGAATCCAACCTGCAGCATCTCCTCCGCCGAAATCCGCTTGCTCATGATCAGCGCTTCGTTGGCCTTGCTGATCCCAAGCCGCTGGACGAAGCCACGGCTGGAGCCGCCTTCGGCGACGAGGCCGAGGGATGTGAAGGGTGTGAGGAGGAAGGCGTGCGGGGCTGCGTAGATGAAGTCGCTGAAGGAGATGAGGGCGGCGGAGAGACCGATGGCGGGACCGTTGAGGGCGGTGATGAGGATTTTGGGGTGGGTGTAGAAGGCGTTTGTGATGTCGAGGTTGTTCGCTACGAAGGTCTTGAGTGTTTCGCGGCGGACGTCGGCGGTGGTTGGGAGGGATTTGGAGATGGTGACGTCGGCGCCGCTGTGGATCGTATCGTTAGCGGAAGTAGTGAGAGGGGTCATATTCTAGTATCACTCACGCAGAGAAGTAGCGGCCTGTGCCTGTGAGGATCGTGATGTAGATGTCATCCCGCCTGGCGATTTCCCGCAACAGGCATGCGAGGCGGTAGTATAAGTCCTGGGTGAGCGCGTTGAGCTTCTTGGGGATGTTGAGGGTGACGATGGCGACTTTGCCTTGGGTGGAAAGGGTGATCTGCTCATTGGCTGCGGACATGGTTGACGCCCAAATGTACTATTTCGAGGAGAATTCACAAGGAAAGAAATCAATCGGGGATGGTAAATGAAGGAGCCATGGCACAACAGATCAAGTATACCTCATATTCATCCTTCCATCGACTTCCCGTGTTGGCTGCATGAGAGGGGGTAAGCACGAAGCGTTGAAAGCTGGGGAAGCTTTTGGGCCGAGGTCCGTCTCTCCGTCCACACAGCAGTGGCGTTACTAGCCGTTTCTCATGAGGTAGACGTGAAGAAACTTGCGACGGTCATCATAATCAATATATGGCCTCAAGACCCATAACACAGCTCTGGCGTACTGCCAGGGCCTTACCCTACGGCCTGCCTCCGAGGCTCGCGACCCACAGATCAGCTGGTCCCAATCTGGAGGTCTTCAAAGTATACTCCATCATGCCCCTCCCACTATCCCCTCCACTGACCGTTCCTTCTAGTTTGGCATGTACATCATGTTTCCCATAGGCTGGATGTGGTACTTCGGCACCAACCTCGAGACCCGTTTTACCGTACCAGACTTTTGGCCTGAGCCCGGAACTACACATACGATCCCCTTCGAGAAGGAGGATCTTAAGGCGATGGGGGAGCGATTGAAAGCGGATAGATTAGAGAGAAGAAGGAGGAGGTTGGAACAGGCCAGGATGGAGATGAGGGAGGCTGGGGTGGAGGAGAAGCCGCAGGTTGAAGAAAGGCTTGGGAAGGTGGAGCAGACAGGGGAGGCGCCGGCTTCGGATGTGACGTCTGGAGTAGGGGCTATTGAGAAGTGGGCTAGAGGGAGGTGAAGGATCCGTTTAACGATGTATATGGCATGGGAATTATTACCAGTGAGGCATATCATGTACTTCTAACGGCGTTGATCGGCCGGCGAGGTAGAAATTACAGTCAGAAGGCACAGGCATGTCAATACACTCCAATCCCCATTGACGATAAACCACTTTGAGTTGCAATTGGGTCAGATAAACCCTATGACGGAGCCACCGGGTTAAGCGTGTCTTGACGGCGCTTAACTAGAGGATTATAGATCGGGCGTTTGTATACACGTCTTGTACGTTTGAGTTATTATTTATCCGATCTATCCATGCTATCAGCATGAGCCGGGGAAAACGATAGATGGCTGCATTTACCTAGGAAGCTCTCAAGGTCTTCTGGAGATGACACATCAACCATCATATCTTCTTTGGGATCCCAGATAATCTCTGAAGCCTTGATTTTGAATCCCAGTGTTCGAGCCAATGTACTTGCAACCGCTGTAGTCTGGCTTGGATCCGTCAGAATCACAACGTTGCCCTCTTCCTGGACCTCAACATCCGTAGCCCCTGCTTCTATTGTGCGGTCAAAGATCTCCGCCTCATCAACATCACGAACGTTTTCAAACACGATTTTGCCTTTCCGTTCGAACATATGGTTGGTAGGGGTCACTGTGCCTTTAAAGTCCTTCACCGCCGTCCGCAAATCCGTTAATGTCCGTAGTTTGGAATCCGTCTGGCATTCGACAATGACGGAGACCGAAGGAGGAATCATTGCTTCGATGCTGAGGCTTTCCAAAGCGACTCCGCTCGGCGATACGCCTTGGCCCCGTGCTATAGCATTTTCTATTGAGGCCTTGGGAAACCCCATCTTTTTCGCTCGGGTCACGGTGTCGGCAAGACGTGAATTGATCTGGGGATCAGGTCCATTCTCCTTTGAAGCGTGCCTTAGCTCTTCTGCTATGGCGGTCCGCTGCCTGGTCACAGATGCCTATGGCCAATGTTAAACAGTTCAATAGTACAGCCTTGGCATTCGTGATGCAAGGCACGGTCTCCCACTTTAAGGTTTGACGGAATGAGAGGACCACTGTCAAGGGCAAGTTCCAGCCCTGTCTTGGTACGTACATCTTCTTTGGCCTTGTCATGTTTGATCTTGGACCACCGGTTGTGCCCTGAACCAAGTTTCGCGGCCACCGAGAAGCACCGACGACTTCCACATAGCTGGAATATACTGCATACTCGAATTACGATCATGCCCTGACGTGGGGCGATCACGGAGATTGATTAAGTATAGCTATTTGGAGTGCCTTGCAGTAGGCAAAGTGGCGGAATATTTCAAAGTCAGCTCGTCGTGTTCGTATCAAATCTTATCTGGGAGCTCAACTGCGGATTCGAGCTTCTGTAAAACCTAACAACTATTGAAACAATTGCAGCCCACCTGTCTGATGTCAAAAGCTCTGAACGGTGTAGTTACGAACGGCAATGGCCCTCACGAAGAACTACGCAACAATATACCCGAGTCACAACCACTTAAGGCATCACATCCCCAACTGGACATCCAAAAACTACACTCTTTGCCCTCTGAACAGCAAGATCTTCAGCTCTTCAAGTTCTCAGTAGACCTCGAAGCTTATCTGATTTCGTTAGACTTCGACCAATTGTGTGCTCAGCAGGAAGATGTAGCCAAACAATTGTTAGCAGTGATTGGGCTAGCATCACCTACACCATCGAAAGCAGTCCGGAATAGCCTTGGTCGAAGCTATGCTTGTATACTGGGAAAAGGAAATAGAAGAATACTCTTCGAGTCCGTCAATACCTTGTGCAGCATAATCAATGGAGGCAAAGCGAAAGGAGACAAGGAGCTACATTTCAAGCACGCGGCTGTGCATTGCTTGGGAGAAATTTACAAGGCTGCGGGAGATAGTGCAATCAGCCTGTCCAGTCTTGCCTCCTCAAGCCTTCTACGTCTCTTGAAGCCGGCCCAGAATCATGCGGGTCTGCGTGCAGCTATATTCAGGGCGCTCGCGAAAATTATCGGCATGGTCCAGGGTTCTATTGAGGAGACGATAGCCCGTGACATATGGAAACATGGGAGATCGGCGGCTTCAGGAGACAAGGCGGCTCTAGTACAGGCAAGAGCATGCGGTTGCATGGAGCAGTTGATCAGGGATACTAAATACTTTGACACCACGACCGACTTTGAGAACTTGAAGACGGCCATCTGGAAGACCTGCGAAAGCTCTATATCAGCCCCTCGGTACGCGGCGGCCTCATGTCTAGCTGCAGCGCTTGTCAAGTCGTACTCGGACAATGTTTCCTCGAGATCGACCCCGAAAGCAAAAAAGCCAAAGAAGATAAACAAGAATCAGGCGACGATCCTTGAGGAAGATGATGAGGCACACTCAAGACCAGCTTCGCCCACAGCGAAACGAACATTCATCAGGCTCGAATTTTCGTTGCCAGACATACTCAGACAGCTATCCTCGCAGTACCATAAGCCAAGCACGAGCAACAAAGTCCGAGCCGCGGTCACACATTGCTACATTAGGGTTCTGAGAGGTCTCAAAACCTCGATAGTCGAGTCAAATTATGGCACGATTGCGAATCACCTTCTTCGGGAGCTTCTGAGCCACCAATCGGTTACTCACGACCGCTACCGGCTGCTACTGACTAGAAGGTTTGTCCAAAAAATCTTGGCCGACTGTATTGCTTCGGCAATCCTCAGTGAAACAGGACGCATGCACGCAGCGAGAACATTGATCAACGGCGTATTGAAGAATTATCCGCAGGTACTGAAAGAAGTGCCAGAACCATCAAAGCATTCCTTGATCGGCGCATTAGACGCGTTAGCATCCATCATCAAGTCCCTGGGGTCGGCCTTCCATCTAATTGGTGACAGTTGCCGCGAGGCTCTTGTACAGATATTACAGCATCCGAGCTACACAGTGCAGATACATGCTTCTCACTGTCTTCGTGCTTTTGTGTTGGCCTGTCCACAGCAGCTACTTTCGTGTGCATCTATATGTATGAACAGCGTTACAAGAGAGCTTGGTGTCTTGGCAACCGGTCGCCAATCACCCCGTCGCTGCATTGGATCTGCCAACGGTCTGGCCGCCGTACTTAGTATGTCGACCTCACAACCGCTCTATAGCTCTCTTGAGATCTGTTCGCGTGTCTTAGCCACAGCTACCGATTTGCTTAAATCAAGCAGCAACGAAGAGCTGCGTGTGGCAGGAACTCAAGTGCAGGTTGCTTGGATCTTGATTGGGGGTCTCATGGCCTTAGGACCAAGCTTTGTAAAGATACATTTGACGCAGTTTCTTCTCTTGTGGCGCAATGCCCTACCCAAGCCGCTGACGAGAGAAAGTGCTGCGCTCAGCCTGTCGTCAGAGCTGTCGTATCTCACACATGTCCGGGAGTGTACGCTTGGATCTATCCTGTCATTCCTCGAATTCAATGGCAGATTGATAACCACGGATGTTGCAAAACGCATTGCAGTGATGTTACAATATACTGTTGAGTATCTAGATAATCTACCTAGGAAAAAGCTTAGCGAGGATGTCTCAAAAAAGCTATTTTCATCCCTGCAAATACAAGACCTGATCCTCATGGTCCGGCGGAGAGTTTTGCAGTGCTACTCAAAGCTCATCAGCTTCAGTCCGCATTCGAGTGGCGAGATCCTCTCGCAGTCCAATCTGCTTACCTGGGCTGTGAGCTTGTTTGCAGATCCTGACAGCTATACGCCAGGATCAATAGGCTCTTCGATTGCTAACGCAGTAGGCACTTTCGAGAGCATCTGGGATATTGCGGACAATTCCGGCTTTGGAGTAACTGGGTTAGTCCGTGGGCCAACTCTCAAATCCTTACCGGGTGAACAGAGTGTAGCTCAACCTAGAAGTCGAATACACAACGGGATCGAGGATCCCGGTATTGATGAAGCGGTAGGTTTGGAAATTTCCAACAAGGCGTTCTTACTGACCAGCGAAGCTTTCGAGTCCGATATGCGGAGCACAAGAGCATGATTCTGTATGCCTTTACACGGGTCACCAGGACAATGCTGAGAATCTTCCAGACCCTCCAGCAACAGAATTAGTCAATGCTGCCATTGTCTTATTCGCCACTGCACTTCCTCTTCAGAGCTCAAGGATTCAGGAAGGCGTGCTCGAGCAGCTTGCAACCTTCTTGTCTTCGACTAGTCTACAAAGAGACCCTGGGAGAAAAGCTGCTGTCACAGTGAATACGGCAATGGCTCTACTGAGTATGCTCAAAGTCGCCGGCGGGGAAACAATTGCGGAACATGGGGACGTCAAGCACCCAACTATCGAAAAAATTGTGGAAGAGATTCTAAGGGTAAGGAAGCAAATACACTCCTCTGGTGTTGGCACTGATGGTGTAATAGGGCTTGCTGCTCGACCAAGACCGTTACATTCGATCGATTGCCTATGAGGGGATTGGAAGGCTCTGCAATAGCTCTGGCAATGCTTTCACGACAAACGAAGTCAACTCACTGATTGAAACCATCGTTTCTAACAGGGACCCTTGCGCACGTGCTGGCTGTGCAATGGCTCTAGGATCGATACATGTTCAGGTTGGCGGTATGGCTGCAGGCTTTCATATGAAGAAGATCCATGGAATCCTATTGTCTCTGTGTGGCGACCCTAGCCCTGCTGTTCACTTCTGTGCCATCGAGGCATTGTCTCAAGTTGCGGACTCGGCAGGTTTGACGTTTTCCGGACACGTTTCCAGTACCCTTGGACTGCTCGCGCAGTTGTGGACATGCGACAGCCACAATGAGGAGTCTTCTCTTTCCATCACCTCCAACATCGAGATTGAGTGGCCGACTGCTGCTGTAATTGCGCATAGCATCGACTCGCTAGTCAATGTTTTAGGCCCAGATCTGCAGGATATGAGCAAAAGCAGAGAAATGATGCTTGACCTTATGAAGCAATTCGCACTCGACGATGAGGTCATGGTTCAGGTAGAGTGTCTCCGCATCTGGGAGCACATATATCTCTACGACTCTGGTCACGTCGATCTCGCTACCTATGTACATCGATTGCAGGACAATCTTCGTTCTAGTGGGCCGGTTCGGGACGTCGCAGTGGATGGCCTCTACAACCTCATGCGAAGGGATGCGGAAGGGATCCTTGCGCTTGGCTATGAGGGGCTCGAAGACTATATTTGGCTGACTCTGAACGAGAATCCCGACAAAGAAGGCGCTCGTAACCTAGTTCAGTCTTGGCTTGGCCAATCAAGCCTGTTTGAGGTCGACAAATGGGTTTCGCGTTGCCAACACGTCCTTACCAAGACAGCTACGACACAAGCAGAACCTCAGGTTGTGCCAGATGCGAAAGCCTCGGCTCCACCCGACTTGCAGGATGAAGAGGTAGCAGGATTCACTATTGGAGATGGAAAGGATCAACATTCTGCTGCAGTACCCGAAGCCACGCAAGAGTTGCTGAGATGGCAAACTCGAGAATTTGCTCTAAAGTGCTTGGGCGATCTCATTGCTATCATTGGAAGAGACATTGAGTTGAACCCGGAGTCAGCGGCTGGTCATGCATTGCAAAACAGGATTGCAGATGTGATTCGACTAGCGTTCCTAGCATCCACCGCAGCGGTCGTCGAGCTGCAAGTCTTGGGCTTGCGACTCATCGACCAGATTTTAAGAGTACAGTGAATCCAAAATCGAGTCAGATCTCTGCTGACGGTCTTAGATATTTGGTTCTATGCCTGATCCCGACTTTTCGGAAGCTTTGCTACTCGAACAGTATCAAGCCCAGGTCAGCTCTGCATTGACACCGGCCTTTGGTGCCGACTCATCCCCAGATCTCGCTGCTGCTGCGGTAGATGTCTGCGCGACCTTTATCGCTGCTGGCCTAGTCACTGATGTCGATCGCATGGGAAGGATCTTAAAGCTGCTAGTGACAGCCCTGGAAACATTCACTGGTAAAGCACCGATCGATCAACTCCGGCTATGCTAATGCGATAGCCAGACGATGCCCAAGATGCTGCGATCGGCGACTTACGTGGTCTGAGCCCCAACGCCCAGACCATGGTTCGAATGGCAGTCCTGTCTGCGTGGGCGGAGCTACAGGTTGCCAGTATCGATCAAGCCTATCTGGTCAAAGTTATGAAACCGCACGTTTACAAGCTTACTCCTTTGTGGCTCTCATCACTTCAAGAGTTCGCACGCTTAAGATTTGAACCTGACATCTCGAACAATACCGGGCCGGCCAGACCAGAGGAGGGCTTGGATGTAGTGTATGCTGCTTTGAACCGGCAGACATTACTGAAGGTATACCATCCCATTTACCACACCATACCAAACAAGCGCTGAACATACACGTAGTTCTATCAAGACTCGTGGCTCAAACTTGTCGATGCTATTGCAAGCCTCATCGATCAAGACAGCGACTTTGTCTTCGACGCGCTGGATGGCAAAACAAATGTTCCGCCGGAATTGAGTGACTTTGGTGCAGATCGACATCGCGGGATCGATTACCGTGAAGAGCCGACTGCCTTTTTCTTCGTGCTTTTTGGTATTGTGGTTGAGTCGTTGACTACTCAACCGAGCAACGACACTCCCGATACAGATTCGCAGACTCTTGGTGCTTTGTCAGCTTTGAAGAGGATACTTCGACCTTCAGTCGCAGGCCCCGCTGTCTTCGAGAGTAAAGTTTTTTCGGAGACCCTGGAGCTTTTTGCTCGGCTAGCCCTCACCGAAAGCCTTAGTGTCCAGCTCGTCATCGTGGACATTGCGAGAAATCTATGTCTTACCCATCCGGCGGCGAAGGGCGAAGATGAACAAGGAGACCATATCTCCGACGACACGGAGCAACTATTCGAGCTTACTAGAATTATAGTCCTCGTGCTGGCCGGCATTCTCCCCAATCTTGCAGAGCACACCCCCTCCTCCCGTCCACAACTTCCTGACGAAGCAGTCACAACCATACAAACATCATTGGAAGCTCTGGTAGATGCCGCAGATATCTTTCCATCAATCATCAAGACGGACCTTCATGCCAGTATACTGCATGTCTTCGCCACCATCCTCAGCACGGGTGCTTGCCAGGCTCGTGTCGTTCCCCAGGCCTTCCCAATTTTCAAACGATTCCTCCAGAGCTTAGATTCATCAGCCACCGTATCTTGCGACTTAGTGCGTGGGTGTCTCCACCGCTTCCTCGCCATACTTTCCCAGGCCCAGCGCCGCGAGGCGGAGACCTCATTACCCTGCGCCAAAAATACGCTTTTGGCAAGCACCATCCTGCTCACATCCGCGTCTCGCTCTCTCGCACCCAACGACCCACTTATCACACAGGCCTTGGACGAAATGCTGGACTGCCTCTCCGATCTTGGCCTGGCCAAAGTTGCAGCTAGCTGCCTCCGCTCTCTACTCCTGATCAGTCCCAAGAACGAGACCGACGAAGCGATCGCGCGCTATCTGATTCCACGCCTCCTGCACTTCACGGTCGACACAAGTCTACCTGATCCTGAGAACGCACGCTCTCTTACCGCCCATGCCCTTACTTCCTTTGTGACCACTACGTCCGGTCCTGCGAGTTGGGCAGCGATGTGTATCGTGATACCTATGCTGCTCACTCGAGCTGCTGCGGAGGGCAAAGTCGTCTATCAGGAAACTTCAGTGAGGTTACTCGAGTTGGCGGGTGGAGCACTGATGCCCATCTTTAGAGGTGTGGTTGCCAAGATGAGTGCTGAGCAGCGAGCTTTCATGGAGACGGTGATTCGAGAAGGGGGTGGTGATGGGAAGGGTAGTGGGAGGGGTAGGGGGTTGAGTGGGGCGGAGAAGGAGGAGCCGAGTATTGCGCTGAAGATGACTTTTGGCGGGAAATGAATGATGGTTTATTCGTTGGCATAGCGTGGGAGCAGCGACTTGCAGCGTTTCGAGCATTGTCTTAATAACTGGTCTACATTCTGCTTGTCAGTCGGCTATATAGGCCCTAATGTAATGGTACTTCTGATGCGAACCAACCATCCGAAAATTGGGGTATCTATAGAAATTTATAACCAACCTGTCTCCGCAACTCCTCCCAGACATCGTTGATGGCCCTTTCCCCACCCCTAGCCCAAAGACACATATCCCACATTCTCCGCCTTTTCAATCCCACCCCCTCTGTCATCCGTCTGCGTCCCCGTCTCCCTACTCGACACCGTATGCCCTCCCCCTCCTCCTCCACCAGCACCCGTCCCCGACCCCGACCCACCCGACGCCTCACGCTGCGCCTTCATCGCCTGCATCTCCCTCTCATGCAACTTATAACTACTATACCTCAAACTCCCCAAAATCAACAACGCCATAACGCCAATCGCCATCGCCGCCCGGCGCGTCAACACCCACCTCAAGCCCTCAACTTCGGACTTCGTATCCGACCCCAGCCGCACGCTGATTTTATAATTCAACTCGCTGATCTCGCTGTCCCGCGACTGCGTCTGCATGCGCGTGGCCATGCGGCGGTCGTTGAGCATGCCTCGCAGGTCGTCTTTGAGGGCGAGGGTCTCCTGCGCGGTGCGTTGGGAGAGGATGTCGTGGGTGTGTTGGAGGTGGGAGAGTTGGGTGTGGGTTTTTGTGCTGGTGGATTTGCGGGTGTTGAGGATTTCGGTGCGGAGTTCGGAGCAGGCGGCGCGGAAGAGGTAGGTTTCCTGTATTGTTCCATTAGTGGTGGTGCAGGAATGTGGGGTTTTCTGGGTTGTTGGAGGGGGGGCATACGTTTTCTACATCGGACTTGCTCACTAGACCCTCCTTTGCCACGTCCAGATTGATGGCTAATAATCCCCTTATGGCCTTCATAATCGTCACGCTTTGGTCCTCTGTGAAACCACCGCCCTGCAGATTCTTCACCAGTGTGAATGTGTCGAAATGATGTACGTAAGGTCGCGCCTGCAGATGTGGCGCCTCATGCTCTTCAACCTTTTCCACTGTCGGTGCGCCCATCTGTTTGATTGTCTCTAATGGATTCGGATTCCGTGCAGTCTCGCCAATCCCTACCGCTTGGGCTGTGCCGGCAGATGCTGTAGATTGGGGTTCCGACACGCTGGTTTCGGTGGAGCGGGTGGAAGGGTCGGAGGGAGTGATGGATATGGTGTCGTCGCGACTGCTGTTTGCTTTGTCTCGTTCTATTGATGGGGAAGCTTTGGTGGATTCTTTGCTTGCCGGTGACGGGGCGACCGTCTTTTTCTGTTCTTCGGGCTTTGAGGGCTCTGCGACCTTCTTCTCAATGGCGCCTGCCAAGGATTTCTCATCTTGCGGCTTCGAAGGTATTGATGATCCAATTGGCGGGGGTGGGGGCTCGGCTGCTGTGCCATACCGTTGGGCGTAGGTTTCCTGTTTGAGGGGTTTGCTGGTGCTGATGCCTGCGCTTTGCAAACGGGCGTGTCTGACGCGGAGAGGGCCGAGGGTGTTTTGGTGGGGGAGGATTTGTTTGAACAGGTGTGGATAGAGGAACGGGAGGCGAGGGGTAGACATTCTCAAGTTGTCGTGGGTGGGTAGCTGATGAGAGGAGTAAAGCCTTTGATGTTTGCCCGACTAGTCCTAGCGGCATGAATGATTACGGAGCGGGCCGTCAGGGTAGGAAGCTTGGCACACTCTCTATTTCATCGCGCGCTAATTCTTGTGGAATAAAGAAAATACTGTTAACTTTAGGTATTGCGGCCATAGCGGTGTTCCCATCTGCTCTTATTCCATTTCAACTGTTATTGTGCTTGTGAGGCTCTGCAATTCACCTGGCTGTGAATCTAGTCCAGGGCTGCTGCGAGCGAGCCTTAGGCTTCTAATACAGACACCTTGTTCACCCTTCGTTAAAGGAGGGCCACCTTAGGAAGACCGTACTTGGATCTGCAGAGAGCGAAGAATTGATTTCCCTTCCTCCTGTTCACTACAGAACACCCTTTCGTTCTTTGCCTCCACCTTAATGAACGGAAAGGATTGGCGAGCTCCGGTACATTACGAGGACGTTATGATCTTCGAGTGTCAACCCTGCTGGAACGATGCGGAGTGGCTCTATGGGTTGACTCCCTGGTACGATACATGACCATTGACTGGCTCACTAATTGATCGATTCATACAAAGGCAGATATACCTGGGCCAAATGCATCTCTTTTGCCGGCGCCCTGAGCCCATCAAGAATAGCAGGAGAGCTACACATTTGTGACAAGTTGCGAATGACCCTGACCAATGTTTGGTGGAGACCATATCTGCAGACTAGGCCATGACCTGGTAATACATCAGAGAACTTGGGGTGGCCTTGAGGCTACATGTGCCTGCTGGATATTCCCGCTGCAAGTCCAGAGACTCCCAATGCAGTTAGTGATTCCATGTGTATTGTTGATTGTTTCTTTTTCCCGTGTCCATTGCCGAGGTGGTGCAAACGAAAGAAGTGTGCTGCAGGTACGGAGTACCGGCCCCGCCGTTTCTGGGGGCCAAGATCTAAAGCCGATCGATATCCCACCACCCCATGTCCTGGCAAGGCACTCGGTTTAGGGGTATCTTCCGAGATTCCTCCGAGACGAGTGCCAAAGTTTCCAGGAAATTAACGTCAACCTTATCTCGATATCGTCTATGAAGTCTCGGGATATTGAAGTAAAAATATCAAAAGCTACAATTTCAAGCTGCTACTCGCTTCTGCTCCTCTTGCCTAGTATCCCATATCCTGGCAGCTTGGGCACTTGTCTCGGCTGTACCTCGGTAAAACCTCTTGAAACGAGCGCCCTGCCAGGCTGGATCCCATGCATGAAATTACCATGAAACACGAATGGTGTGTTTTGATGATCTTTCCTTGGCAGGGGCTAGAGCCATTCTAACCCGCAATAGGCAATTATTGACGATTAAAGTCTCCTCGAACTCAACCTTGCTCACTTCAATGCACTCATTTGATCAGACACGTCCCCCTGTTTCCTTGCCATTATTGATATCTATTCAGGTGATGGGAATCATCATATAAGCTGGCAATGTGGGCCGTTAGGAGTCCGAATGGGCCCCATGGGGCTCAATCGATGAGGAGACGCAACACAAAGCTGGATCAGCAATACGAACGGTAACACAACAAATCGCCAGCAGGCAGCAGTATCAGCCATGACATCGAAGACATGGGATGTTCACTTCGAGCCCTCCACACCTTATGACGCGCTGCTACTTTTTCGTGATTGCAATTACATCTATGTGTGCACCACGTACTAAGTGAGGGGAGCGACCGATCTACATCCTTGTGCAGCACACCATCAATTTGCCTTCATTTCCTCCTGCTCTTGATGCCCCACTCTGATTCGAAAGAAAAATATATATCCCATCACTCAAAACCACTGCCTTCCTCTCCTCGATCTTTAAACCTCCTTCAAACCCAACCACCAAAAATGTTCCCCCTCGGCACCCTCTTCCTCCTCACAGCTGCACTCCTCTCCCGCGCCATCAGCACACCCACCTCCGTCACAACAACAACAACTCCAACAAGCGATCCCCCCCTCAAACAATACCAAGCCCAAAACGCCGTCTTCATCACCAGCCTACTCCCCAAACGCGCCCCCATCCCGCCGGATCCAGTGAACCATATCCTCCCCGTGATACTTGTTCCACAGGATCCTCCTCTCAAACCACAGCCAACTCCAGTGCCCGTGGCCAGCGACCCCCAAATCCAGCCTCCCACACGCGTTGCGAAACCTATCATACCCGTATCTCGCATATTAGACGCCCCGATCGCTCTACCGCCAGCTCCCACAACCCAATGCATCTATACCAGCACCCTTAGCGTTAATTGCTCCGCTGATGGACAATTGGTGTCTGCCAGTAGTCTGCGACGCCGCTATCAATGAACGCGTCAGCGTATAAGGTTCGTGATCTTCTTCTCCCGCTTCTATTCTACTATTCCCTACTCGCACTGCTCTCCGACTAAAGTCCCGACCCTACAGGCACAACGGCCACGTCTTCCACCCAGGCAATCGCGTCGCCTTCGCCACCTTCCAGAAGCGATTCATCCTTCACCGATCCCAGCATACGGGGTGCAGATTATTTGGCAACTAGACGATGTCCCCTACTGAATTCCTATGACGCTAACAGCAAGACCAGCATCACCTCACCGGGACGGAATGTGACGAGAATCTGGCATCTGAACTTTGACAGTCCATAAACCAACAATGGGACACCCGAAAATAAATAAGAAAACATCTATAATAGCATAGAAAACATCACGTATACCCATCTAAACATCTCCATATCAACGCATCCAACCCCTCTAAACCACACAGTCGAAACAATAGCACCGACAAACTCAAACCTTCCACCAGCCGAGCGAGCGGGAAGCTGATGATGGTAAAACCAGAGCGTATCCCACCCTGAAGGTTCGTAACGACAAAACAAGATTGTATAAGAAGGAAGTAGTATCATCCATGATGTAACCTTTGAAAAGGAAATATAGACCAATGACATTTCCCACCCTACTTCCGCTACTCACCCTCCCTTCCTTACCATACCCACCTTCCCTACCCTGCCATACCTTCCAAAACCCCGTCCAGATACCAAAGATAACAACAGTCCCAACCCCCTAACCTTCGGCACCAAACACCAACTGTAAACATAAATAGCCCTATGACCCTCCTTACCCCCAAATCCCCAAAATTTCAAACGTTATGTACCAAATCCCATTCTTACAAGGACCCTGCACCAGTCCCTAAGGCGCTACAACACCTTTTTCTTCCTCCTAACTAGGTAGGTCTCTGAAGATATTATAGCCCCTTTCCACTCACTCAGGGAATTGGAATCATCCGTAATCGACCTTTTTGTAGATTATTCGGACAACTCTGAAATGGGTAGAGGGTTTGAAGCGGATGATTGCTTTGGGAGCTTGCAGAGTGCGTGTTATTTTACGCGTTATCTTTACAGTAAGGCGAGTTAGGTATTGGGGTTCTGTGAGCTTGAAGGCTAAAGGGGGTGTGATTTATAGATTAGTAAAGGGGGAGGATCTGTAATGGGATATTGCTAGCTATCTACCTAGCTTCTTGAGCTTCTTGGGCTACTTCTCGAGCTACTCAGGTCACAGCTCGGTCATAAAACCGGATCCTCCGGTTGCTATCTCTGTAGGGTGCTCACTATGTTCGTTAAGCCAACAGTCCAAACAGCAGACTAGTCCGTTTCCAATACTCGGCCGCACCCGTCTTTATTCGGTCTACTGACTCGGCCTCTAGTGCCAGATCAAGCACCAATCTGCTCTGCAGGGATACCAGCTCATTATCTTCGCCGGCAAGATCTTTAATGGAGGTGGCGTTGATGAGGTAGGCTGTATCGAAAAAGGTCTGGATCTTGGCGTCGTTTGAGAGAGGTTTGGTTGGTTCAGATGGATGGGTTTCACTGTCGACAGTGGAGCCGTTGATGGGCGTGTCGGTTGTAGCCTCCCGACTGGCATGTTCTAGCTGTGCTTCTCTTGTATCTCCATCCGCACTGATAGTCTTATCATGGAGACCATCAGACTCTTCATTCACATGCCCGTTAACTTTGGTCGCTTCGTGACTAAGTGATTCTTTTAGCAAGGCGGCCAATTGCACGATCACCTGCTTCTTCAGCGCAGCTGTAGCCTGTGGACTCCAGATGTCGCTTCCACAAGCTGTCATTGAGGACATGAGGTCGAGGAGGAATCGATACGTCCATGGTGAAGGTAAGACTGGCAATTCTGGGTCACCTTCCCAAAGTGGCCTCGATGGCAGAATACCTGCAGGGTTTGTCCTCTTCTGGAGGCGCCTGGAGCATCGCTGCAGCGGAGGTTCGAGGATTCTGTTGGCAATGATGCGGTGTAACTCTGGTATGGAAGTGACTCCTAAACTTGGGTTCTGGTAGCTTTTTGGGAGATGCTGCCGTATTTCTCTCCATGTGCGGATGAGGAAGCAACTTTTCGGGCAGCGACTCGAATCGTCCTCTTGCAGGTCTGCTTGTATCTTGCCGAGCGAGGATTGCAATTCTGCATACGCTTCGTGAAGAGCGTGGTTGAGCTCTTCTTGCATCAAGCGTGGGTCGTCCACACTGAGAAGGGCTTGCTTGTTATCTAACAACTCGTCATCGTCCTCTACATCTTCCATACGGTCTTGCCATTTGGTTTCTTGTATGGTCTTGATCGTCGCTTCTATAGCTTCGATACTAGAGAGGAACTTCATGTATTCGTGGGAAAGAATGTTCAATGGCCCATTCTTGCCAAGCGAGCGAGCAGTAAGAGCTTCTCGAAAGTCTTTGCCTCCATGAGACATTTCGATAGACATCATTGAAGGATCCCACAACGATAGTGTTGAATCATGTATATCAGGCTGCCAAGCCTGCAATGCATCGTAGACTATTATACCTACGCGGTTCAGATTGGAAGCTTTCCTGTGAATAAGACTTCCGGCTTGTAGATTGAAAATTTCTCGAATTCCATCAAGACTTTCAGCGGTATCAACGCCCATCAGATGCTGGTGATTCGATAGCCATAGTTCAAGCACCTGTCCTCGCAGCTGCATCAGAGCATGCAGCTCCTGCACATCTGTCAGGCTGCTTCGAAGACCACCAAGAAAGGATGAGAATGCCTGCCCCGCCCACAGCTTGATCGATTCTTTTGCCTCCGCTTTCGAAAGGTCGTCATGCCGTATGTACGGTGTAAAGGTCTTGATATCATCAGCTATCCACCGTTCGTGAACATCAAGATTCAGCTCCATCAGGGAATAGACGTCCTGACTCCTGAATAGAGATGTTGACTTCAGCTTCTCTAGAGCGTGAGCAAGTTGGCTCGGTATGATGGCTTGTGTGTCCCGCAATGTTTTCACATACAACCGTAGTGCCAATAACATGCTCTCATGCCGAACGCTATTTTCCATCATACTTTCAGACATGGCCTCTTGCCGGCTGTGATGGAAGTGCCGTATGACATCTTTTGCAGAAGAGCTTGTAGCAAGCGCGAATGCACACATGGCCTCCACCACAACATCTCCAGCTAGGTCCAAGTCCTTGAACCGCCGATCTATTCTATATAGTAGCCTTCGACGGAGGCTCGCAATCTTGTTCCTCAAAATTTCAAGATATGGTGGTGGGTTGGGGCGCTGCGATAACTTCGTGTGTAGCAGCCTCGATATGACGAGCACCTTGGCCGCCAGCAGCACCGATCCTCGACTCTTCAGCAGTTTAGATATGACATCTGGACAGCTGCGCAATACAGCTAAGTGAGACGCGAAGGCGTACCGTGCATTACCTGTCGCGGCCAGTGTAAGTACCACATTGGTATGGGCATAGGTATTGTGTTAATTGAAGGGGTTCACGTACTTGGGGCGGATATTTTCTCACTCCAGGTCTGCAGGTTAGATCCCTTCTTTTCTAAAACCCTTGTGTTACACCTTCTCCCAAGCTCCGCCATATATCCTTCGACATCGTGCATTTGGGAGTCCATGGAGATTATTGATTCAGCTGTCCCTAGAAGGTCGCGGTAGCTTGCACTGCATCGTGCTCGACTGGTCAGCCGCAGCCCCTTCTAAGATGCATCCGTCTGACACTATGTAGTGGTGGAGGAGTAGAGGATCTCACCCTACCAATGTACGTAGCTTCTGACGATTCGAATCTATTTCCCTGCGAAGCTGTTTCTCCATAGCCCTCACGGTAGGGATGGGATATTCAAAAGCCTCCTCCCATGATGGGAAGGTCTTGGGATCAGGAGCTTCGGTCCCCATATTGGATCTCCACCCGTACGAAATCCTTTCCCAGAAGGGAGAGCTTGCTTTCTCGACGTTGATATCAATTTCACTTGGCATATGGCTTCGCGCCAAATCTTGGCAGGGCTGAGCTCGCACGGACACTATCCTAGGCTAAACTCCCTTCGGCTAGCGGAGTCGGCTCCATGGCTCTGCTTGCCTCAGTCCCTCAGACGTGTTCCAAGCCGGGCGCTAAGCCCCTTCGGGTTAGCGATACTGACTACGCAGCCGGGCGGTAACACGTCTAAGCGTAAATATTTATTTCTTTACTAGTAAACTCCTTATTATTAATAATATATTAATAACATCGGTATTATTTACTACGGGATACGTACGGAGTAAGGTATATATATTAAGAACTCTAACTAAGCGTGAAATAAGCTAATAGCGTACTAATAGGCTCCTATCATACCCTATTTACTCTATAACAGGTCCTACTAAACTGCTATAGTACTAAGATTACCTATATTAAGTACACTATATATTAGATACGCATACTCTAGTACCTTAGATACCCTATCTAATATACTAAGACTAAAAAACTAGAGTAAGGGTATCGTCGTTATCGCTAGCTAGCTACTAGGATTTTTAGAAATTTAGGACTTAATAGATAGCGACAGCGTTACGGACGGGTTATTATAAGCGGATCAGGTTAAAAGTAGGCTAGTTAGAATTAGAAGAAGTAAGAGTATAATCGGGGAATTAACGTAGCTAGTATTTATATAGTAGAATTCTATACTATTACGTTATAAAGTTAAATATTAATAAATTTTATTAATAAGCGAAAAATTTATATAGCGCGTTACTAAAAAATAGGATATCTAGCAAAATTATAGAAGTTTACGCTCAGACGTGCCGCCCTCCTGCTGCGTAGTCAGCCTTGCTAACCCGAAGGGGCTTAGCGACCAGCTTGCTGGCCAATCAATGGCACGTCTGAGGTACTGAGGCAAGGCTCTGCCTTTCTGAGCGTATAGATTACCTCTGCAGCGGCGATTAATAAAGCTCACTACCTTGCTTGATCTACATCTACAACACTACTATTTATCTAGATCCCAACGGCTCGAAATACGCGAGCAGATCAGATCAGAATTGAGTGATTGGTATTCTAGCTTTTCTCCTGATTTCTCTAGCATAAGCGAGCATAGTCGCTCATAAGGCGCCGTTCAGGACCCCGCTCGGCGTTTACCAAAAGCGGAGGAAGCGGGGCTGGGCTAGCATAAGGAGACGTCTGAACGTTAACCTGATGTGAGGTAGGGGTTACCAGAAGCCGAATGGGGCTTGATGGCTGTTTTATTCTGCGCTTGGTAATGTGGCGCTTTTGGAGGCGTCTGGATGTGGACTACTTATTCTAGTAGTAGGTAGTGTTTACATTGAGCGCTTGTAGTAGTACATGGCGATGATCAGATAGTGCGATTTCCGTGTGAGGAATTTTGTTGCGTTCGGTGCAAAGTGTACAAGAGTCATCGTGAATTGGAAGTCTTTCCAGTTCAACTAGTGAGTTAGTTGTAGAGCGATGATATTGACTGAGTGACTAGACTATGATATATGTACAAGCGCGAGAGACGTGGATGTCTCCTCATGAATGGGATGTTCTTTTCTCGTTACTTCCCCTGCACTTCCTCCAAGGTCTTCTCACTGCTTACCCAACCACATTGCCGACTGATTGTCCTAATTCCCGCCGCCGTTCCCGTCATTCTTGTCCTTGGTCTTTGTCTTGGGCGGTTTGCCGTTGACTGCCGTGGTCATACTGGGCGCGGCGGTGACGGTGACGGTGGAGGCCGCACAAGTGGAACTCTGAATTAGGGTAGCAGTCACCGTGGTAGTTACCGGAGGAACCGCAGCGACCGGATTGACTTGGTAGACGGCGAAGTAATTGCTGCCTCCACAATAATAGGTGTTGGGGTATCCAGGGCACGTGTAATTAGGGTCCTGACAATTCGAGTCGGCTGTTTTGACACTGGTTGGTCCGAGGACGTCTCCACAGAAGCATTGGGATGCTGTGAGCGACGTTCAGATTAGTGCAACGGACGGCGAGATTGATGGGAGGGTTATGCGGACCGAATTCTAGTCCAAAGTAGATGGTAGTGCCACAGAAGGCTGCACAGTCGAGGGCGGTATTTCCGTCAACATTGTTTTGGTAGGCTCCGGTTAGGCCCCGTGTAGCAGCGCTGTCCGTATAACATCCGATGTACGAATAACCCAACGGCACTGGCTGCGTGCTTTGCTGAATAGTCTGAGCGGATGTGAAAGCGAAGCTGGCGGAGGCCACCAGAAGATGAGCAAGTAGATGCATGATTAGTTAGAGAGCACTTGAAGTTTGATAGGTTTGGGAGGACTGCTGTGGACTCAATACCGACTGTACTGAATTGGCAATGCGAAAGATGCTGCAGAACGAAGAGATATTTGTACATGGTCATCTGAGCAAAGGATCGTCCACTGACAGACCTAGACTCAATCTGTATTGCCGTACGCGATTGATACAGACCCAATCATCTCTCTGCATTTCGTAAGAAAGTTCAGGTTGGACCAGCTCCGTTCACTATGCTCGGAACCAGGTGGGCTTTCGATAGTGTAGCGATGTAGATCGCACAGTCGGTCTGAGCGCATGAGGGTTTGAGGCCAGAAGGACGAAAGGGAGATATTCAGAACGACCGTGCAGCTAGGGTACCTGATCAGATCCATGGTTATCAATGTGGGGTTACCAGTGGGTATCTCGGTAGTATGCTAAGGCTAATCAAGGTCAGTAAGCCACAAGGTAGTAGAGTGAGATGGATTGACGTCTTTCTCTGCACGCTCTACCAGCCTTGTCTGGCGTAGTGTTCGTTGTCGGAGCCTGGCTTCTAGATACCAGGCCGATAAAGGATAGACGCAAGCCACCACATTGACATGAATTTTCAAAAGGAGCAGATAGATCGCACGTACATTGACCGTAGCCTAATGGAGTCACCTATCCATCGTTCCCTGACGGAAGTATTCAAGCTTTCTCAACCGCTTCACAGCGAGCTAAAGCAGCTACCTTACCTTAGTAAACTTTAGTAGCGACTTCGAGACGTCGAATGCAGTTCAAGAGACCGTTCCCGTTTCTCCCTCTTTAGGAAAGGTTAGATGTGGGGCTTGAGATGACACATGGCAATGGAATTGACCGATGCCCATGGCTAGATCTAGATGTGGACAAGATCAGGATAGAAATCTCCGAGATGGTGCCGTGATCTGCATGAACCTCTAAGAGACTTACTCTAATAAGGAAGGTCAAGGGTCCAGTGATCCCGCTTAGACTAAAGTAAGTGTCGAGACTGTTCTGGATGTGGAGATCAAGAGGAGACGGCGCTAATGGAGGGGTGAGTGACAGGTACAACATGCCTGCTCCTCGTCCGCCACTTCCGTAATGCGGGGAAGATCTGGTTGATTGGCTTTTCGAGATCTGACCGGCTTCAAGTGTCCAAAGTCCCAAGGGAATGAGCAGAAACATGGGAGCAGCTGACTCGTAACCTTTTGACTCAAGGACGTGAATCTAGGGTTCGACCGAAAAGAGTGTTGACCGTTGACCGTGCAAAATTGATGTCGAAATTGATGTCCAAACCGTCGGGTATCTTCTGGTGATATATACAACATATAATACATTGCCAAAACAATATCCCCTAGTTCCACCCAAAGACCTCCGCTATGCTGGCAAAATTCCACCTCAAGCTTCCTATGCTCACAAAGATGCCAACCAAGTCAACAACCAAAAGAACAGCTGCTCCAGTCATGAACCTGGGATTGAAGATCCTATATAGCATGAGATGCCTGCGTAGCCAGCCAGCCCACATCGTCGTAGCCAGATTGATGACTGCATAGTAGAGTAACAGGGTAGCCACTGCCTTGGCAACATCGCCCAGCAACCTTGGCTTCTTTGGAGGCTGCTTCCACAAAGCGATGAGTGGAACGGCAACGGTGGTAAGGATCTGCGCTCCATAGGTATTGAGCATCACCAGCAGCGGAGACCAAGGATAGCGTATAGTCTTGAGAGCGACAAAAGCAGACTCCCATTGTATGCTGGAGAGCGTCGCTTGATGACCGGTCTTGAAGAAGTGGAAGCTGCCCAAGAGACCGAGGACGATGGGACCAATGGCACTCTGCGACAGATTGTTGGTGTCAATGATCTCGAGGAGTGCGAGAATCTGGAGCGTCAGTACGGCGATCGCACCAGCTCCCATCGGCTTTTCTACTAGTACGACAGCCATGAGCCAATTGATCACTAGGAGGAAGTATCGGGTCCCGTGTACATTGGCGTATCCAAATACTTTTACAGACTTCGGTTTGGAAGCAATACCGTTATCGGCATTGCCGTCAGTTTCGGGGGTCACCTGGATGCTTATACAAGGATTTCCCCACACGAACGTTGTTGTGCCCACTATAAAGGCTACACCGAGTACCAGCCTGGCCACAATAATCTTGATCGTCTGCAAAAGGTCATGGTCCATAGTCAACCAATTGTTGTCGTCTGCTGCATCGAGGACCCAAAACATTGCGGACATCAATAAGCCTAGCCTCAAGGCCACACCTATCCAGAGAGTTGCTGAACCTTGGTAGGATCGAGTTCCCTGGTAGTACTTCTTGAGGATAGCAGGCAAGATTGTCGCTGACATCAGTGGGATCATCAATTGCCATGGCGCCGATGTCGAAGATGTAGACGATGCGTAATATGTTGATCTGCAGTAGGGCATCTGCTCTTCGCGGCAAAGACGGGAACACGCCACAAATCGTGTGAGAGCCACAAATACCGCAGCTTGGAACATGCCAAGGATTCGCTCGATGAAGTATTCCTGACGGATCGACGAGGTGAAGGCAACGAAAGCGAATGTACTCAAGAAGAAGAGTAAGATTTCATCTTCCCATATTGTGTACGAGTTTGATGCAAATCCGATTGACTGACTTAAAGTGAATACAACAGCGAGCCAACCCCAAACGGAATGAGGGAAAGGAGGCGTATATCTTTGGGGCACGCTGGCCAAAACATTGACAAATCCAGCGATGCCACCGAATGCGAGGCCAAGTAGGGACGCATCTTTCATGCTAGAACCAGAGATCAGTAAGGCGGCTGCCGAGGCTAGGACAGCCCCTGTAAGGCCGAGCTTGGTTATTTGGGCCAGGTACGCCGGTATCAGCTCGAGATCAGCGGATCTGGATGACCGGGCATATACTCCCAGGATGGCTACAGCACATGCCAAGATCGCGATGCCTTGTATCATACTTGGGACATCGAATCTTGCCCAGAGGCTTCGATATATCTGTAATGTCTCGTACTGATATCTCGAAAACTGCTCAAACGTAGACTTGTATCGCTCGCCTGCTCGACCCAGTCCCACTGCCTCTTGCCACGACTGTAATCCCCTCCTCAAGATCTCCCGGGGTAGCAAGAAGATATTAGCATCTAGTCCTCGAGCGCGGGCGTATTCTCCTTGGTATTTGCCAATTTGAGAGGCGGTCAAAGCGTTCACCACAGCCAGATTTTGCCAGTCAGGTTTCCCTGGGCCGACAAAGGCCTCTGAAATAGGAGCTCCGAGATTATTGAATGGAATGGGCATACCCAGGAGCAAGGACAATGTTGGGACGAGATCAATCTGACCGACAGGGCGCTCTTTGGCAGTTGCAGGGGGTTCCTTGAAGCCGTTGTGACCCCTTCCGAAAACTCCTTTCTTAGAGTACATCCACAATGCCGCTTCCACCTCATCTTCAGATTCGCCGCCATGGTCTCCTTTGACGTCCATGCCATGGTCACCCATAACCACCAGCAATGTATCCTTATCAATCGTGGCTACAATCTCTCTCAGCACTGTATCCATTTCGCGTAGCTTGGCGTTGGTGGCTGGATGATCTGGGCCGTAACGATGGCCCGCGTGATCAACACCTAGATAGTGACCAAATATAATATCCCACTTGCCCTTGTTCTCCGGCTGCAACAGTGGGAGCAGGTGTTTGGTGACCCCATTATCAACCGTATGTAAGTCCCAGACATTGAATGAATCGTAGGCATGCGTAAGATTTGCATCAAAGTAGCCTGGGAATAGCGAATGCCATGTATCATCTCCCAGATGTACCAGCGTCTTGCCTGCGTCCCGCAGTTGTGCAACCAGATTATCCTCTTCAATCGCTGTTCCAGCAAAGTTGGAGCCCGCATCGATAAAGGTAGGGAGTGTTCCTGTCGTAAGACCTTTCAGTCTCTGTAGGGTCGTCGTGGGAGGATCTGCTATGAAAGGTAGAAGGAAGGCATTTTCGGGGGTTTGCCTTGCAGTCTCGTCCAGAACGACAAGTGCATTGTGGAAATGGTGTGGGTCACCGGAGGAAGGGACGGTGAAGTCGTAGCGGAGGGCGTCGATAATTATGATTACGGCCTTGTCAAAGGTCTTGGGATGCCAGCATCCATCTACAAAAGAACCTGGGCTCCTGCTGCCAAGGTCTATTGGGGGTGATGCGCACTCGGACTTTTGGTCGAGTACTAGGCGAGTGAGGAGGAAGCCCTTGGTGAAGAAATATATACCTAAAGCGTGCAACAAACTTGCATCATCAGAGTACTGCAAGACCGAGCTTAGGGAGGGACATACAATATCCAAGAGAAGAACCCTAGAAGTAGGACATGGGAAGCTTTAAACTGGATCTCCTTCCGACGATTGGTATCCGCAATATCGCGACTCCGATCACCTCGAGCTTTCGCATCATTGTACTGGGTTGTGACATCCTTGTATTGCGTTGATCCATTTTGTTCCATCTGGCCGTCCGCTTAGGTCATTCCAATTCCGCTCGTGTGGAGGTCAATCCTACCCAAGCTCAGTGGCTTCTTCGAGGGAAATTAGGAACAGGATATGAAATGTCTTAATCATGTACAATCAAGACATGGTACGAAGTAGTCAATAAAAACATTGAAAAGTTCGCTATCGAATATACCATGCAGGCTAACATGCAAGACTTTCCTCAGACTTCATTATATTTGATTGGCTCGCCAAGGCAGATCTCTCACGTGACTCCAGCCCCTCTTAAAGTAGCATTGTTGATCTTATTTCACTCTATATACTATAATCTTTGACTCGGATCGATAATCCTATAATTCTAGAACTTCAGCTATATCTTATCGATATCAATCGTAGTCTTATCGCAGTCTTTAGTAGTACTATATACTCGAACGATGGCTCCTTCAGATAGTACGAGATGCCGAAGCCAGGCTCGGATCATCCCACGGAGCAGCTCCAGTCGACACCACACTATAAGATAATTATGAGAGGACATATCGGAACCAAGAAGCCCCTGATCCTTCCAATTGCAGATGGCACATTATCATAATGATTCATTTACATTCTATCCAACTATAACATACTTCACGGACGTCGTGGCAATATTAATGATATACCCCATTAATTACTGGCCCTAAAAGCAAATGACCCTCAAATCTTTCACCAATATAAATCCACCTATTGACTGGATGCTTGTATGGCCTTAACTGGGATAGGATATTGAAGCTAATCATAGATCGATCTCTAGATATATGACCTTGTGGGCGATATCACAGTGGTCGAGCTGCTGATGCATGTGGCCAGTCTGATTAAGAATTCCCCTATGGGTAGGCTGAGGGGTGAATGTGGGAAAGGATAGCTCATTTAGAGAGCCTGATCCTCTTTTGTGCATCAAACAAAATGTCTCCAGCCCTGTGGAACTCTTAGCGGTACAGACGAGACTCCCATTCTCATTTCATTCTCAGTATAAGCCTGCAATTTTATCAGCAAAGAATGTCAAATCTCCATCACCAAAGCCTCAAATTAGAGAGCAGTACCCTATAGTTCCATCCCGGGACCGGTGGGCCCTCAGTATTCTGTTTTCCTTTCCTGGCGTCCTCCGACACACTTGTGAAAGGTGTTTCCTATTCCCAATTTACCCCTAGGCTTGATGATTGCACAACAATGTGTCTTGCATTGACCACCGTCGAAGACAGCTAGAGAAAGGCTTCGGAAAATTCCTCCTGTACGGAGAGGTCGTCAATTGTTTTGCTAAGCACTACTCTGCAAGCCAATCAACTTATAAGCCCACTACTCAGCTCACAGATTCATCAACTATAGACATCTCGTTACAGTCCTCGCTAATCACAATCAAAATATCAACAAGCTTACAGCTATCATTCCAGCCCTAATTATCTAGCTGCTATTCCCCAATAAAAAATCCATACTTCACCACTAACAGCTGTCCAAATCTACAAAAAGAGGAAGAAGATTGAGTGCATTCAGCACGCCCTACTCAAAAAACAATAAATCATCTCGAAGCCTAGGGATAAGGTCTCACGGCAGGGATTACGTCTGCTGTTATCAACATCTCCATCACCAGCGCCCTACTTACCGTTAAGAGTGTCTACAAGGCTTCAGCCGCCACTTTCTGGGGGTGGGGGTTTGATAACCAGGGTGGGTTGATGCAATTGATGGGGTGGGGAAGTTGAGGAATGAGCGATTTCAGTGATCTGGGTCTAGAGGTCGTGAAAGGCTGGAAGGCGTGATCTGGATGGAGATCAAAACATCAGATAGGCGTAAGATAAATCACCGTGCTCCATATCTTCGTCTACGAGTTCCCACCCTTTTCCCACTTTCAATCGTAAGTCATCAGCATCCACAAATCTTGCCATCACAATTACTCACCCCATCTGCAACGCGTCGTTTCCTAACCACCCATCAACCTCATCCTTCTTCACCTCCTCCTCCTTCTCGCCTCTATCCACCCTCTCCTGCTCCAGACTCGCAAGCTTGTTCCTCTCCGCCAAGCGCTTTGCTACCTCCCTCGCCTCACTCACACTGACCAACTTCCTCTTCCTCGGATTCTCCCTTGCACATTGCTTACATACCTCCCATGTCTGACGAATAGCATTCCCTTCTTCATCATCCCCTCCCTCACGGACAAAATCCTCACACTTGCGATCTACAAGCGGACGATAGCCCTGGGCTCGAATATCCGGATTCCCACTCGTGCAATCCCGAATGTAAAGACTCTCCGCCAGCTCCAGTGGCGTCTGACCCATTGCGTTTTCCCGAGCTAATAGCGCGGGGTCGTGTGCTAGCATTAGCTTTACGAGCGCGGTATATGAATGCTTGATGGCTTGATGGAGTGGGAATTGCCCGCTGCCATCCATCATCTGCAATGCTTCCTCGCCTCCGAACTCCAGCATGACGCTCAACACCTCTGGGACAAGTCTTGCCTTAGAACGAGCCCAACCCTCGTTCTGTAAGGATGCAAGCCAGAATCCGAGGGGGGTTAGGCTCCCCGGAGTGTCGTGGCAGCGCTCGGCGAAGAGGCTTGGGAAGAGACGCTTGTCGATGAGGGAGAGGAGAGCGCGGAATTTAGAAACATCCGTAGGAGAGCTCTGTGAAATGGCAACGAGGGAGAGGTGGATGAGGTTCTTGGAGGTGGAGTCGCGGGTGGTTTGATCTGCGCCTGCGGATATGAGCGCTTCTGCTGCGGAGGTGCGGCCAGTGAGGAAGGCGACGCCTAAGGGGGTGAGGGAAGTCAAGGCGGAGGGGTAGTTGATCGAGGCTGGAAAAATAGAGAGGAGGTATTCAATTACGGGAAGGGACTTGTCGCTATCCGCGTGGGATAGGACGGCAGCGTGAAGCGAGAGGTTACCTTGGATGATGTTAGTGATGTCAATCTGATTACGAAGGTGGGCGCAATACTTCTTTGCTTAAGCCAGGAACTGATAGCTTGATCGAGCCCGCCATGCGCCTTCGCAAGCATTTTCAGCTGCGGACTGTCAGCGTTGTTGGCGCCATATTCTCTGTAGAGTCGAAATGGTGTATCACTCAAAAACCACTCGACCACAGGGAGCACGCCTTGATATGCGGCTTGCAGTAGAGGAGGTGTGCTCTCGCCCATGACTCGATGGTATGTGGAGCCACCACGTTCGCGCGCCCAACTCGTCATCTTCTTCCCACCAATGCTAAGACCCTGGTAATATTTCGGCTTCCCCTCATCTTGAACACCGGATTGCTTGACAAGTGCATCCAGCGGCAACTCTGCACCAGCGGTACTGATCAACTCTTGTAATTCTTCGACGAAGCCATTTTCGAGCGCGTATTGGAAGTCCATACTGTAATATCTGCTGAGAGACATGGAGTCGTTGTCCAACTTCATTTTGGATGCTTCTCGGCAGCATCGAAGCCAGAAGCGCAGCAAGTTGAAATCCCGACTGACAATGGCATATCGACCGACTGTACACGTATAGCCTCTACCGGAAATGATACTTTGGAAAGCCTCCGACGACTTCCGCCCTTCTCTAACATAATACTGCACGTCGGACTTGCGGTAGCTACCAAGCTTCTTGTACGCTTCTCCTTCTGGAAGGTCGAGCAGACACCATATCTCGGCAAATTTTGTGAGCATATTAGTAGCTGACACTTTACTTCCAACGGACTGCTTGAGTGCAGCTATATTGTCGACAGTGTAGGTCTCGTCCACGACTCGAGAAGAGATTCCTAATTCATCATCTCCGTCGCTATCGCCCATATCACTATCATTATCGGCTATGGTGTAGTGTTGCCTTGTAGACTCGTCGTCCGGGCCCTTATATTGAACATTCGCAATCTCGAGGATCGTCTCCGCAACCTCCAAGTGGCGTCGATAGGTGGCGATGGCGAATGGAGTGAAACCTTTCGAGTCTTGGACTGATACCATGAGTGGACTATTCTTCTGATCCGGACCCCAATGCCCAAGTGTGAGTCGCTTTATCTGGTCAATGCTGCCTTCCCAAGCAGCTTCGAATCTAAGATAACAGTAAGTAACGACCTTTAAAGATGCAGGCTTCGACTTACAGCTGAAGATATCCCTCTCGTACTGCATCCGTGGTAGATACCTGGAAAGACACCTTTGGCTGGAAAGGCTTGTCTTGCTGCTGGGTTGCTTCTTTTTCAGACTTACGAGTGGGAATATCAGAATGAAGCTCATCAAAAGTCTTTGCACCTCGTTGCGAAATCTGATCTTTTACGCTGAGGAAGCGTTCCAGTAACGCTTCTAGAGCCTCGTTCCTCTGCTGCCTTCCATGCCGGTTTTCCTCCTCGGTCAGTTTTTCCGTAATACATTCTCTCCACTCCTTGGCCACATTTTTCGCAACTTCCACCGTCTTAGAGAGATACCAATGCTCGTACGACTCAGGATCTATACCTTCGAAGTATCCTCGATCATCCCCCACTGTAATGGGCTGTGGGAGTTTATGTTCGCGGCGTAGGGCATCCTTGAGACTTAATATCTTCGCTGTTATGGCGTCAAGCAAAGACCCTCCGTCAGTTCGGTGCTTATTGTCCTTTGTGAATTGCCTGATAGCTTCGTGACCTTTAGTATCAATAGTATTGATATCGGCTCCTGCATCAACCATCTTGACAATAACATCCGGCATATCATTCTGCACTGCAAGGAGAAGTGGTTGCTCTGTATGCTCTTTCCACATTTCAGACACATCCGCCTGTCGATTCCAGAATGACGTGCCTCTTTCCTTTTCCAAAGAATAGGCGGCGGCAAAGTCGTCCAGGTCTATGATTGGCTTGGCTCCGAAGTCAAGCAACGCATGCACCAGGTCGCTGTTCCCAGATCTAAGGGCAGTGATCAACGGAGTATCCGACTTGGGTCGCCAATAAGCATCCTTGAGAAGCAAATGATCCAAAGCAGTTCGAGAGGCAGCTCCATCCTCTTCGAAACAGGCCTTAAGAAGCTGTACCTTGCGTTTCGCAACGAGATAGTGGAATGCCGTTACGTGCTCCATATCTGCTTGGGCTGAAGAGGCACCTAGAGTAAGGAGCTTCCGGGTGACGTCCAATGAAGTTGATCCCGAAAGCTGGGCTGCTAGGATCAACGTCATGATGGCGGCTCTGGGTTTCCGGTTATAGGAATTGATAAGTTTGATTGGTAAAAGAATATCAGCTCCGAAGGTACTCAACAGGACCTCGATAACCTCCGTGTGCCCACCAAGAATGGCAACGTGTAGAGGAGAAAGTGGGACATCCCAGGCAAGGACGTTGACATCATAAATGTCTGGCTCGGTATCGTCTGCATGATCCAGAGCATCCTCGGCCGCCGGGTTATCAGCCACAACCTTGACGAAGGATGCATCTGTCATCGCCGTATCTGAATCACTGCTGGCGTCGTCTGCGTCTACTTCACTGCCTTCATCGTCATCGATTTCTACCTGTTCCTTCGGGCTCGACAGTGCCTATTATCAGAAAAGAAAACATTAGCACCGGAATTACGAGAAGCAGTATTTAGATTGCGTGCGGACGACGCAGCAAGAAGTGCTAAGACCTTAGGGTAATCTGAAATTCTGCAACGGTTGTAATACCATTTCAGTACAAAGGAAATGATTGAGGGTCTCAGCGCCTACGTAGTGGACATACGTCGCAGCGAGAGCTGGGGCACCAATCGAAAAGCGTTGAGATACGTACCTCCGTCTTTGCTGTTGTCTTCTGACTCTTTCTCTCGTCTTCTAGATCCTCGTTCTCTTCCGATTGCTCCAGCAGAGTGCTGACCATCTCGACGCTCCCACGCGCGGCAGCTATGTGAAGTGCCGTCATACCGTCAACGAGACGTGCCACGATCCGAGCACCATGATCCACAAGGCACTTCAAGATCTCTGGTGTAGAACACTGAGCTGCGAGATGGAGTGGTGTTCGCCCAGTGTGATCACGACGGTCGATTGAGTCGCGATTCTTATCGCACCAAACCTCGACGAAGTCTAGATTTCCGTCGCTGATGTTCTCACACAGCTCCTGGGTGTTTCCAATGTATGCCATGTCGGTCCAGTCATCATCGGTCAATGGATGGAATGAACCAATCGTCTGTCGGCCTGGGTCGTCCTTCATGAAAACCAAATCTCCATATACATAGATCTTGGTTTCTTCCTCGGCAATCGTTCGCTCTTCGTCAGTCACGGGCTCAGGACAGGATCCGCAACAATCACGGATTACGGAGTCGACGGGGCCGATAAAGCAGGGATGACGATGCAAATTGACCGTCCTGGCTTTGTTCTTGTTCCATTCTGCATTGGCACTACCGTCAGCAGCAATTACAAGGGCCATTTCTCTCAGGACTTACCGGCGTTTAGTAGAAGGTCTTTCGTGTACAGAAGCTTCTCAATTTTCTTCGCATGGTACTTCGGGCCATATGGGACTGTAAAGGAGTGATAATTTGACACCTCATCGTCGTATACCCACTCTGCAATGTCGTCCGGATCTTGATCTTTGACGTTGCCCACGAGTGTATTCTGTCTATTCCAGTATCCGTTATCTGCGGACGGTCTACCTCTTTCCTTTCTCCTTTGGTCCAGATATTGTTCGCGGTCATTCGGCTTCGGTAACTGCTCGAGTACTAATAGCCTCGCTAAGCCCATGGTTCGCGAGAAAGATCTTTCGAAGATCGTTGGATCGACCCTGGAGCGATCCAGTTCCGGCCAATACACTTCAAAGCCACGACGTGCATATTTGCTGAGACGACTTTCGTAGCTTGGTGAACGGCGGGAGAGATCGATTGTGTTTGTTTGCGTCATGAACGAGCTTATAGCCCTCGGAGTACCGTAGACCTGGCTGCCATCATACGCGAAGCAAGAACAGTCCACGTCGAAGCCACTGAGGATCTCGGAGACTGATTTGTACAACCGGAGGACAATTTGAACATGCCGGATTGGGTAGTGACTTGCGATTGTAATCGCATTTTTGGTTCGCACAGTCTTCGGCCGTTGTTAGCATGGACTACCATGTGGCGCCAAGGGTTGCAAACTTACAGTCACTTCTTCAAGAATAGCGTTACGAATACCGGACTCGATCTGCTTGATTTTTTCAAGGGCCGCAGCTTCATCAAGACCCCAGATAAATAGATCTACGTCGCTGGATGGCGCGAGCTGCTGATGATAATACTCACTGCAGGAAAGAACGTGTTATCAGCCTTTGAGTCGGGACAGCTATGTCGATGCAGTGTAAACAATGGCAAGGACTTAGTGTAACAAGCTGCGCTGGGGACTGGTTCCATTCTCTTGTATTAGGTCCAGACTCCCATTTGACTTACCGAAGTGCCTTCTTGGAGGTACTATGTTCATTAGGGACAGGCAGCAAAGCCGTAACCACCGAGCTTCCTGCTGCCACCACGTTGCTCCAATCCAGATCCATCAAGGAAGATTCGGAGAAAAGATTGAAGTTCGTCTTGAAGTCTTGCAAGGACTGAACAGTGGCAGGCGCCCCTTCAGGCTTCCGATCTTTCGCATTCAATGGCATGAGATACTTCGCATTGCGCAATGGATCGTCAGTGTTTCTAGCGCGGACGCGAAGAACATCATTGCCTTCATGGAACAGGGGGACCGCGTTGACGTTAAGATTTTGGATGGCTTCATGCTCGCGATGCTGCGCAAAACCCTCACGAAGCTTAGCCTCGAACTGGTTGTAGGGCGTCACGACCTTCTGGATATCTTCGCCTCGCTGTTTGTTGATGAAGGAGACAAATTCTTCGTGAGGCACAGGAAGGCTCGGCAGCATGAAAGCTGCAGCGCGATTGTTCGCCATCTTTGTCTTGGGCAATAATATGTTGAAGTCAGAAACAGCTAGAATAGTAGAGCTCGTTTGATCAGACTGTCCTCTAGCTATGAGTGATTCCCAAGTTTATAAGTGATCTTTTGGGAAAGAGAGCGGAGAGGAGGGAACGAAGACGAGACGGCTGCATACATATTACCTTATGTAGTCGAGACAGACAATCACTTTTAGGCATCACGTGAAATCGTGACTCTAGCGCATCACTTCGCGTCGCCCATCATTCAGGTAACCGACATGTGTGCAGGATTCGAATCCTACCTACTTAGGCATCACAGAGTGTCGTCCGATAATGGTCTAGTACATGATGGCTGCCTACGCAGTTGCATCCTGTCATGAAGCTCCATTGGATGACAATGTTTCGGGCGGCCTCGAAGGTCGATGCTTTTGCTGGCTATTAGGATCCATGTCTTAGTCTAGTTCATAAGCACGAAGTGAAGCACAAAGTGGAAAAGATGTTACGATTCAGCTTGAGAAACCCCACATTGATATTCTCGAATTTGACCGATGATTAGCCGATAGAATAGGATGTCACGGATGTTCACGATTTCAATCTGCTGAGCCTCAGGCCCCGCCAACTTCAACATTGGCAAAGTCATCCTACCCTTGGTCGTGCAGGGGTCTTGCAGCATAATGAAAGCTTTCGGGCTTTTGCCTCCCGACAAATAGCCATGACGGACATTCGCTATTGGAGAAGCGTGTCCCTAGCTCCTTTCGCTATTCTAAGTGTTTTATCAATTGTGCACGCTGGTATGTCTTCTTTTGAAGATGTCAGCTTACTCGCCAAACACGATGGAATTGGTAGATATAGTGGCCAAGTGCAGCACCGCCAGCATGCTCTTATCCAATGAAGTCGACTGCTGCGTTTGGCGTAGGTAGTGGGTCAGATATACATTTGCGACTTATATGTTGTGATAGTGCTACTGTGCACCAACAATGCTATATTGCAATGATAGCTGAGACTAACGGATAGCTGGCGAGCGATTGAGGTAGATCAATATCCGCTTTGCTATGCATATAGGACTTCTCCATGCATGCACGGTGCTCTCCAGTGCAGCGGCTAGCAAGAGAATTGAGCGATTGGGGATTGGGCTGGTACCGAGAGATACTGATTAGTATTGTCGTAGAATGGGATAAGATCGTTCCAACTAGCCAGGGTCTGCTGATGCATACTTGGCGCTGAGTCGCATGGTCGTTGAATTAATTGTTTCGAGAGGGTCGCTAGGTATATCATGACAAGGGAAAGGGGTCCCAACAGATACTATAGTTCATGTTAAACATACACTTAGTAAGTAGTCGATCCTTCTGCATGAACAGAGACGAATGTCTCTCATGAATGGTGGGACACCGCATTAGTGGTCACGAGGACCGAAAATTGTTGTTTTGTAGGTATCGAGTGATGGCCATGCCTTTCACTATCATCAGCTAATGGGACCACATATTCATACCGAAACCGGCTAGTGCTCGAAGCCACTCGGATCGTTGGAGATCCAGGCTACCTGAGCTGCTCCCTGTTTGGGGTTGATTATTTGCCTACGCAGAATCTATAAAGCAATGTTAGCTTGGTCAAGGCGCAGATCCTAGGTACCCCTATACTTCTCGAAGACAACTCCCAGAACTTCCTCCACATCACCAGCATCTCCCTTCCCAGTGATTTTTGATAGGCAACCAGCAGCAGAACGCAGGCTTTCAGCAGCAAGAACTATGTCGATATTTTCCTCTTCAAAGTAGGACTCCCCTTCGTCCTTCTTGGTGGGTCCCACTTGGACCGAAAAGCTTTCCAGGTGATCGAGGCACTGCGCTAGTAACGACCGTTGACGTTCCGATGCCCCAAGCGACTCCGCCCAAGCTGAATTATCTATAGTGCCTTGTCTATACCTGGGGACAACCGCAGTTGTCATTCGTTCGAAAAGTCTAGTCAAGCCATCGAGAAAGACTTGGATCCCTCCTGGATCAGGATTGCCGGGGGTGATATATTGGGCGTTCTTGCAAGATACTGCGTACAATATTGTTTCTGAAAGGTCCATATATTTGCTCAATATCTTATGTTGTTGGTGTTGTTGACACACTCTTGATAAGAGCTTGCTATTGGGGAAGAGGTCCGCTTTGTTGAGAACGCACACTATTTTTTGTTTGTCGGTGTCACACTGACTCAGTATTTCTACGACCTCTGCTTCTACCTCAATTGTATATTCTGGCCGCTCCGAAATGCATGCAGGCAGAACAACGATGACGACGTCTGAAGCGAGTGCTCTATCTTTAGCACGTCGGATGCCTTCTCGTTCAATCTCTCCAATCGGTTGACTATGCGGGGATCCGGGTTGTTTCCGAAGACCGGCTAAGTCGCCAAATTTGCAGAAAAATCCACTAATATCGACGTTGACATCGACAACATCTCTAGTGGTGCCAGCTTCACTACTAACGATAGCAGCCTCTCGTCCAACGATCTGATTCAGCAAAGAGCTCTTCCCAGCGTTGGGCGCTCCGATAAGTGCTATATTGATCCCATTCCGCAGGAGCTCGCCTCGAGCTGCGCTCTCAATATTTGCTTGCAATTGCGACTTCAATTCTTGGACCTGGTGGGCAACGGAAGCACACAGCTCAGCTGGTGATTCATCGAATTGTTGGTCTTCAGAAAAGTCAATGAGAGCCTCCAGCTCTCCTCTCGCCAACAATAGCTTTTGCCTCCATGACTCGTATCGATTTGTTAGAATGCCTGTGCTGCCCCGAACAGCTAGAAGCCGTTGCTGTTCCGTATCTGCTGACAGCGTATCTCCTAGTGCCTCGATCTGTAATAGATCCAGTCTATTGTTGTAGAATGCTCGACGGGTAAATTCTCCAGGATCAGCATAACGTATGTTATGGGAGTCTCCTTCCAGGTTCGCTTTTGGGATAGCAGCCAACATCGCCTTAACCACGGCGGTTCCGCCATGGACATGGAATTCAAGAACATCCTCCCCTGTAGCAGTTTGCGGCGCTGGAAAATACAAGACTAGTGCACCTGAGTCTAATATTTGAGCATCGGTCCCTATTCTCAATGGCTCATATAGCGTCCTGAGGGTAGCGCAGCGTGGTTTGGGTGGTAGTTTGCCTGGGCACAGTGCTTCATATACTGTCAAGCATGCTGGGCCAGATATCCTAATGATAGCAATAGCAGCTCGTCCTGCTGCAGTTGAGAGCGCGTATATGGTCGGCTCATTGGTCGCTGCAACAGCGAAACCTCGATGTTTCCCCCTCAGGCTCCTCTGGGGTTGAATGGCAGGTGCTTTATTGACTTCCTTCCTAAGCTCACTTCGAGCATGAAAACTTCCAAAGCGTGTCAGAGTCGGAGAATACCGATGAAGACATTTACTTAGTCTGTAAGGCCCGAACTTCTGCCTCATTGCCTAGCTGCTCACATCTTGACTATGGGTCGCAAGAAGTTAGACTTATATGGCCTGTGCGAACGGGGCAGTTTTTCACGAGCCAAGGCTTGGCATAGAACTACCTGCGCTGAATTTTGATAGCGAGTTCTCAGCTCAAAAAATCCCAACAAAATCCTGCGTCGATATTGCAAACCTCGTCATGTCTTCAGACGAAATTGTGTGGCAGATTATCAACCAACAATTCTGCTCTTTCAAGCTGAAGACGCCCAAGCAGCAAAACTTCTGTCGGAACGAACACAATGTGACAGGCTTGTGCAACAGGTACCTCATCATTTGGCTTGCTCTAAGAAGACACCTGGCTAACGCAGTCATCTTGTAGGCAGTCATGCCCACTCGCCAACTCTCGCTATGCCACGATTCGCTCCGACCCCGCCACTGGGACCCTCTACCTTTACATGAAGACCATCGAACGCTCTCACACTCCCTCCAAATTATGGGAGAGGATAAAGCTGTCCCAAAACTATACCGCCGCCCTTTCTCAGGTGAGCTGGTTTCTTCCCTTATCTAATCCTGGTTGTTGATTTTGTATTTCCAACAGATTGACTCACGCCTGATTTACTGGCCGAAATTCCTTATACACAAATGCAAACAACGCCTTACTCGTCTTACACAAGTCGCCATCCGCACGCGGCGGCTCGCTAAAGAAGAATTGCGGTTAGGCGAGAAGGTGGTACCGAAGTTGGCACCGAAGGTGCGTAGGAGGGAGGCTACGAAAGAGAGAAAGGCCGAGGCGGCGGCGAAGGTAGAGAGGGCAATCGAGAGGGAGTTGTTGGAAAGATTACGAAGCGGCGCTTACGGTGATCGACCATTGAATGTAGAAGAAGGCGTGTGGAAGAAAGTCCTGAAGGGTCTTGAGAGAGGTGGCGAGGGGGAGAGAGACCGAGATCTTGATGAGGGTGTGGAAGTGGAAGTGGAAGAGGAACTGAGGGAGGAGTATGAGATGGAAGAGGAAGGGGTGGGGGCAGTGGAATATGTCAGTGATTTGGATGAAGAGGAGGATGAAGAGCTGGAGGATCTCGAGGAATGGTTAGGTGGAGAGAGTGGGGAAGGAGAGGACGGGAGCGATGAAGACGAGGATGGGGATGTTGGTGATAGCGAGCAGAGTGAGGAAGCATCAGAGAAACCGGCAGCTGGTGGCAAGAGGAAGCGTGGGCCACCTCCAGCGCCAGCCCGGAAGACGAAGCCAAGGCTGGAGATTGAGTACGAACAGGAGCCTGAGGCGCCAATAAGGGAGGCTGTGCTTGCTTGAGTACCTTTTGTCAAGATCATAGCCCTGCACTCCAATTATCTACGAAGGGACGACAACCACGATAGCTTTGCCCAAACCGAGAATCTGCAATGTAATCAGAAGTACCAGAAAGCTTCATGGTACACCGTCCAGCAATGATTGTAGAGAGATGGCTCCGTACTGATTAACCAACTTCTTGATAACTTACAAAAGCTCAGATGCCCTCACTAATCCTCCCAAAATCCCCAGTCCCGATTGCCTCGCATTTGCTGTCGCCATAGCCTTCAATCGCTTCAGTCTACCCTTACCAGCAATATTGCGCGTCCTGGACTGATCTCAAATCCTTGTGGTCCAGACCGGAATAGAAGCAAGTCAAGGGAGAGTTACAAGAAGGGTAGCAGCGAGTGATGGCTAAGGGGCTTTCTTAGAAGCCTATAATCTTGAATACGAACGTGAGATGAACGCAGACTTTTGACGATATAGCGATTGACTCAGACGAGATAAGAATTTTGGTTGAGAGGAACCACGTGGAAAGTGGAGTTGGAATAGAGTTGCGTTGAAAAGCATCCGATGTTCAACAATTATTCACCATTGCCCTCGTTTCGAGTTCTGTCAATCGGTGCAACCTCAATTGCATGACCTACCATCACTTCCATACACCAAGTTGGAGTATCTACCTTCACTTCCACTGTCACACCCTACCCCTGAAGCCTCCTTCAGGATCACAATCTTCACCTTCGTGGAGTCAAATCCGGTACTTGCAATATGGAAACCAATTCTTCAGGACCAGGACACATGACCGCTTGTATCGCGGGTCAGAGCTCGGAATGGTGGTGTGGTGCTCAACGGATGGTTTACCAGGAATGGCTCAGGGTGGATGGCGACATGAAGAGACAAGCGGATGCTTCGCATCAAGGCAGGACGGGTGGGGACATATGCCATAGAGATTCCTTTATCGAATTCGAACTGATACAGAACAGGCTCTGACAACACCGTATACATTGTGGCAGCAATAGCCATGGTGGCCGCTTTAACGATCTTGTGTCTTCTGGTCATTGCTGTACAATTGGTCACCAAGCGAAGGAAGGAGAGAAGGAGATTGTCATATTCTCAGCGAAGGGACGATTATACGGACGATGTCGAATATGCGCTACGAGGTGAACGTGAAGAAAGAGAGAGAGGGCATGCGCCATCGATTGAATAGAAGAGAGAATTGTTACATGGGAGATGACCATGCCTAATTTGTGTCGCATTAGTGGTATCCTTAAGAAGCACGACTCCGTTGTTATGCCATATATGTTGACATCAGCTCACCAGCCACAAAGGATTTTGGCTTTTTCGAAGCATAATGTGGAAGGGAATCCTTCATGCGGCGCGATGATGCAACCTCATAACCTTATCAATCTGTGGAGAAAACATGTTGCTATGGGGTTTATATGTATGGAGTTTATGTGTATCACTACCAACGGTGAAGTTCGGCGAGGACGAGGAACTGGATGTTCGGAGGTAGCTGAACATCGTCATAGTATACTATGTATAGCTTCGTCTGCCAACATACGGAAGAGGGTCAACATTTCCAATTTCGCCACAATCAACGCCTTCTGGGATGTTAGCCTGCTCGAGTGGGGAAATGTTTCATGGTTTGGGGCAGATCGCCATGGTACTATTACGTTAGTGATGCCGTATTCCGCAGAATCGCATAGAATACTGTTCACTCCAGAACACGAATTCCAGTTCATCGCAGAGGAAGCAGAACATTGCTGACGCATAGCCGTTGCTCAGCTCGGCGCGACATGCGTGTCCAAGGAAGCTTGTCTCGTGCCCAGCTGAAGAAGGGTGCTTCTACTACTACTAGCAGTAGTGTAGTAGTAGTACTGCGTCAAGCCGCCTGCTACGGAGCCCCTGCTGCGGGCATATCCGTACCTGTAGATCTAGACCAAGGAAAGATGGCAATTACCCCTGCCAAACGGCATCATTTCCCCAAGCTCGTCCCGGAAACCTGCTTTTGTCCCAAAGCAATCAATCTTGACCCTCGCGGCTGCCAATGCATTGGCCCTGAGGTTGCCAAGCCAGCGCATTGATTCGTTAGCGCCATCTCATCTTAATTCACCCTCTCTCCCTCTGAAAAGCTGGTGCGCCACTGTTGCCTCTCGATGCGAAAACACACATCGCGCTAAGGCCGACTAGCTTCAACCGAAGGCCTGATTTCTACACGATAATTTCCTTTCCTTCTCTCCCAAAACAACCGCTCACCTTCTCCTTTTTCGCTCTCCATCACCTGCATCCTACAGTATCGATCCATCATCTTGTCCTCACGTCCAAGAGCTTCTAAGTGTCGCAAAGACAACGCATCTACACTTACGTTAAGTCAACATCTCACGCACACAACCTTCACAATGCAGCTCTTCTTCCTCACTGCCGCGCTGTTCGCCGGTCTCGGTCTGGCTCAGGACCTCGGCGCCCTCAATGGCCTGCCTCAGTGTGGTGTACGTCCTCAACTTATGCCATCCTTCGCCGCCAATGGCATGGCCTGACCTGCATCCACAGAAAACATGCATCAACAACATGCTGAACAAGGCCCAGAGCTTGGGCTGCCCCAACAACAACGTCACCTGCCTATGCTCCAATATGGACTTTGGTAACGGTGTTCGGGACTGCTCTTCTCAATCATGCCCCAGCGGTACCGATACCGGCTCTATCGTCTCGGTCGGTAACTCTTTCTGCTCAAGTAAGTTACCCTTTTGAGTCTTTGCTTTAGTATTACTGACTGAGGACACAGATGCTGTCTCGGCGATGAGTGGCGGCTCCACTGCAACCGTCTCCGCAACAGTTGCTAGCGGTACTGCAACCGTCACATCTGCTGTCGCGACCACAACTGGCGCATCGTCGACGATGGGCGGCATGATGGGTGGCATGAACTCAACTGGTTCAGCCAACTCACCTGGTCCCACCGGCGGCTCAAGCTCTGGCAACTCGACCATGTCTGGCAGCTCTTCAGGCGGTAACGGTACATCGAACGGAACACTTGTCGGCGGAACAGTTTTCACAACCACCGACAGCTCGGGCAGCACCATCGCATCTACCGTGAGTCTCCTGCTAATGGCTTTACTTTTTCTTGTACTTACATTCCTTTAGACTGGCGGCTCGACCGTTACTTCCAGTGCCGCGGCAAGCACATCCAAAAGCAGCAGCGACACTTCTTCGTCCGCCGGAGCCACAGGAGGCTCAGGAGGGAGCGGTACCAGCTCGTCCGGCAAGAGCGAAGCCACCCAAATGGCAGTCGCTGGCTTCGCCGGTCTCGCCGGTATGGCCGCCATGGTCCTCCTGTAATCAGCATCGAAAGAGCCGCAATGCGTGCCTTTCACGGCTTGGAAAAAGTCATGGTCCCTCGTGCCTTAGACTGTTTGATACCCTCTAATCGTTTCATGTCGCTCACGCTTGGTTATGAGAATACCCTGGTTGTTGCCGAGGAGGTCGAGAGGCTGGGGTGGTTTATACATTCGAGCGTTTCGCGATGAGCTCGAGCTACCGACGGAAGTGAGCGTTACCTACCTAATATTCCTGTACAAAGTGGGCTTTGGCGGTACCTAGAACCGAATAAAATGCATTGCATCAAACGAACTGTCGCATGGTCAGGCAGGCTGCTGATGTATTTGCTTATACTCTTTTAATGCGTGAAGGTCACCAGGAATTCCCCCTTAGCTTACATTCTTTTCCATTCCCTTCCTCGAGTTTCAGGCCAATCACAACATACCGTAGCTTAGGCCAAATATACCGATCCAATTTTCCAACCCTTTCCATGATTATTCTGACCCGACATGGATACCCCTTTCCATAACCTCCACGCGCAATTTCATTTCGCTCCATCTGTATACCACCACGAATTCACAACAAAACCATATTGTACCGAGTACGACAGCTCATCTCCTAAGCCTCGTGCCAGCACCCTCTCCGTTATGAACACGTATTGGACAGATCCGACATGGCTTTGATTTTATCCCATTTTTTTGGACTTGATTTTATTTTAATTGATTTTATTTGTTGGATGGGCTGGATGGGCTGGATGGGTTTTGATTGGTGTTGGGTGTTGGGGGTGGTTGGTTGTGTTGTGTTGTGTTGATTGGTGTGCTATTTTAGGTGGATAGATGGATAGATGGATGGATGGAACGGATACATAGTACAGATATACATTTGATATATCTATTTATTACTGCTATGTTTTCCAAGTATGGATGGTAGGCTTGAGAGAGTGATGTAGGGTTTGGAGTTGGGTTTGAGTTTGAGTATGGATGGGAGGTTTGAGAGATGGTAGGCTTGAGAGATGGGAGGCTTGT